>Ga0207717_100007_pt1 | contig 638706 bp, 588 predicted proteins | sample TtanPargueraPR_2_FD_187745 | JGI IMG/M metagenome (GOLD analysis project Ga0207717, IMG submission 187745) | Aerobic enrichment media microbial communities from Bioluminiscent Bay, La Parguera, Puerto Rico - Tt and P2 (2) (SPAdes) | ecosystem: Environmental > Aquatic > Marine > Unclassified ... | reverse complement strand
GTCTTCAAACTCTTTCAAATCCGCTAAAAACCGTCCGGCTTACTGCTTCAAACGAGGCGCGCATTCTACACTGAACCGCCACCTTGTCAACCGCTTTCTGAAGAAATTTGAAATCGTTTTTCTTCAGCGCTTTCAAGCAGTTACTTCCTCCGGTTGCCGCTGTCTCAGTGGCTTGTCCCTCAGAAGTGGTGCGCATTCTACAGCCCTCAGGAAAACTGTCAACGACCAATTTTCAATTATTTTCCCGGACTTCGGTTTCCACCTATTCGACCGATCAAAACGCGATCAGTTCGATCAAAAACCGTACTAAAAACACCCCGGGATGCAATAACCCGGGGAGGCAATCGTCAGCCCTTCAACTTCAGACCTCTACTTTTACCGCCGCAGCGGCATTGCGGGCCTTTACTCTGGCATCTTCTATCGTCTCTCCACGAGCGAGGGCCACACCCATGCGACGACGTCCTTTCAACTCCGGTTTACCGAATAAACGCAACTGGGTGTCCGGCTCTGTCAGTGCTGAGTGAAGATTGGAGTATGCGACCTCAGCCGACTCACCCTCCGGGAGGATTACGGCCGATGCACTCGCTCCGTTCTGGCGAATAGTCGGAATCGGCAAGCCGAGAATGGCTCGCGCATGCAACGCGAATTCTGAGAGATCCTGGGAAACAAGTGTTACCAGGCCGGTGTCGTGGGGCCGCGGGGACACCTCGGAAAACCAGACATCGTCTCCCTTTACAAACAGCTCGACGCCGTAGATGCCGTAACCACCCAGATCTTCAACGACAGCGGCTGCAATTTCACGGGAACGTTCCAGCGCCCTTGCCGACATGGGCTGTGGTTGCCAGGATTCCCGGTAGTCTCCATCCTCCTGGCGATGACCAATCGGTTCACAGAACGATACGCCGTCTCGGTGCCGAACGGTCAGCAGCGTGATCTCATAATCAAAGTCAACAAATCCCTCAACGATCACGCGGCCCTTGCCGGCGCGCCCGCCGGACTGCGCATACTCCCAGGCTGCCTCGATATCGGACTCTGCCTTGACCGTACTTTGCCCCTTGCCGGAAGAACTCATGACCGGCTTGACCACAAGCGGTAAACCAACCTCCTTTACAGCCGCCAGGTATTCCGCCTTGTCACCGGCGAACCGATAGGGAGAAGTCGGCAACCCGAGTTCTTCCGCAGCCAACCGCCGAATGCCTTCCCGGTTCATGGTCAGATTGACAGCACGGGCGGTCGGGATGACCCGGTACCCTTCTTCTTCCAACTTGACCAACTCCGGAGTCGCAATCGCTTCGATTTCCGGAACGATAAGATCGGGCTTTTCCTTCTCAATCACCCCGCGCAAGGCCGCCGCATCGAGCATATCGATAACGTGAGAGCGATGAGCAACCTGCATGGCGGGCGCATTGGCATACCGGTCGACGGCAATCACCTCGACACCATACCGCTGCAATTCAATAACTACTTCCTTGCCCAGCTCACCTGAGCCGCAGAACAACACCCGGAAAGCATTGTTCTTTAACGGGGTACCAATACGGACCGTTTTGTTGTCTGTCATGTCAGAGCGCCACCTTCTCTTCTCGTTTTGCCACCTCACGCAGAACCGCCCGCTTTTCATCATTACTCATTTGGGTCCAGCGCAGGATTTCGTCTCCGGTACGATGACATCCGATGCAGACATCGTTTTCGTCCAGGGCACAAACACTCACACACGGCGAGCGAACTTTATCGGATACGTTCATTTATCGGGTTCACAAGTAGTCAGCTGTTCAATATACCGGGCCCCGTTCTCGACATAATGCGCCGCACTCATCTCCAGCATGGTCCTCTGGTTATCGTTCAGTTCCCGTTTGATCTTTGCTGGGGAACCGACAACCATGGATCCATCGGGAATTTCCATGCCTTCCGGAACCAGGGCATTTGCTCCGATCAGGCAATGCTTACCGATTTTCGCGCCGTTCAGAACGACGGCGTTGATCCCGATAAGGGAGTAGTCGCCGATTTCACACCCGTGAAGCATGACCTTATGGCCCACCGTTACACCCCGGCCGAGGGTCAGAGGGATTCCGGGATCGGTATGAAGGACGGAACCATCCTGGACATTGGTTTCCGGGCCAATGGTAATCAACTCGTTATCGCCGCGAATAACCACGTTGTACCAGACACTGCATTTCTCCATCAGCTTCACATTGCCAATCACTGTCGCATTGTGGGCAATGAACTGATTGTCACCGACCAGCTTCGGCCTGCGATCTCCAAGTTCGTAGAACATGTCAGCCTCCTTCAGGGGGTTCCAGCAAATCGATTCGGGCATCGTACACGGCATTCAGGAAGTCAACCAGAACGACCGCAGACAACCCCCAGATCTGGTACCGCTCCCAGCGATAACAGGGAACGTAGAATGTGTTATTGAGAAAGCTCAGTGCATCTGTTCGCTCGCGGCGGTCCTCCAGGAAAAACGATAGCGGAACCCGAAACACACTCTCGATTTCTGCGGGGTTGGGTTCCAGCGAGTGATCAGCGGGCACCACACCAACGTAAGGGGTAACCAGAATCCCATAACGGGACATGACCTGGCTCAGGGGAGCAATCATCTCTACCTGGTCCGGCGGCAGACCGATTTCCTCATGGGTTTCCCGCAGCGCCGTCGCGGCAAGGGAAGGGTCCTCCGGATCACGCTTGCCTCCGGGATAAGCCACCTGCCCTCTATGGGTGCTGAGGTTTGAAGAGCGAAGCGTGAATACCATTTCCGGATTGCGAGGATCGTCGGTAACCGGCACCAGGATCCCGGCTTCGGGATAGTCAAGGGCCAACTGTCTTGGCGCGTAGCCAGCCAGTCGCTCGGTAAGGAAATCTCGCAAATCTGGTCTCCCGGGAACTTCTCTATCTTGGGTGAGACAGCAGCAGCCGGTATCGTTAAACTGACTACCACAACCATTTCAGTATACGGGGAAAATCATGAAGTACTGCAGCACATGCGGCCATCCGGTTGAACAACGCATCCCCGAAGGCGATAACCGGCACCGCTATGTCTGTGTCAGCTGCGAGACCATACATTACCAGAACCCGCGAATCATCGCCGGCACCGTTCCGGTCTGGGAAGGAAAGATTCTTCTTTGCAAGCGTGCCATTGAACCCCGATACGGCTACTGGACGTTACCTGCGGGGTTCATGGAAAACGCCGAAACCACCATTGAGGCTGCCGCGCGGGAAACCCGCGAAGAAGCGCTCGCCGAAGTGACGATTGAGGGCCTGTTTTCAATCATTGATGTTCCACACATCAACCAGGTCCACATGTTTTATCGCGCCAACCTCATCGAGGGCCGGTTTGGCGCCGGAGAAGAGTCCCTGGAATCCCGCCTGTTTGCGGCAGAGGACATCCCCTGGGAGGAAATTTCCTTTCCGACAGTCCGCAAAACCCTGGAACTCTTCCTGGAAGACATGAGGACCGAAAACTACCAGCTCCATCTCAAGGACATCCGGCGCCCGATGTCTGCCACAGGCAAAGCCTGATCACAGATCCTCGATCCGAAAAATCTCATAGGCGGGCTCTTCATACGGATGAGCCTGCTTCAGCGCCTTGAGTGCATCCCCGATGAGACGGTCTTCGCAAACCAGCTCTACCTTGAACTCGTCCACTACCTCGACCTCGCCTTTCGACCCCAGGTACGGGTCACTACCTTCCAGAGGACGAAACTGCCCCTGCCCCCTGCACTGCCAGGCACAACTGTCGTAATCACCAATTCGACCAGCCCCTGCGGCGAACAATGCCTGCTTGGTTTGTTCAAGGTGAGATTCCGGAACGAAATAGCACAGCTTGTACATGAAACCTCCTCGGAAAATCGGATATTTTTTGTTCAGATTAATGGTTTAGCAACTTACCCACAGAATCTGTGGATAACTCTGGGGAAAGTTTTTGGGAACACGCCTCTAACCCCCGTGATTACTACACTTCCCTCAAATTGGCGACAAATTGGCCCAACTATTAAAACCTTTATTTTTCAATAGGTTAAAGTTTTCGCCCAATATTTGAACCGCGATCCCGGGTTTTGTGCACAGATCACACAACTAAGCACCGGGAGTGTGCATAAAATTATTGAGTCAAGAGAAATTTTGCAAAATTCGAGGCATTTTTCCCTTGAAAATTTCTATGAAAAGGACTTATCCCAAAACAAAAAAGCCGGTGCCGGACACTGCTCCAACGGAGCATTTCCGACACCGGCTTCCGGCTCAGTTCTGATCAGCCGAACCAGCGCCTCGCGTTACGGAACATTCGCAGCCAGGGACCATCTTCCTGCCAGTCTTTCGGGCGCCATGAATGTTGAACCGCGCGGAATACCCGCTCCGGGTGAGGCATCATGATCGTGACCCGACCGTCCCGGGTGGTAACGCCCGTGACACCGTCTTCGGACCCATTGGGGTTGTATGGATAGCGGGTGGTCACCTGCCCCCGGTTATCGACGTAACGCAGTGCAACCAACTCATTCTCGGACAAAGCCGCAGCGGATGCCCCGGCCCCAAATTCAACCCGCCCCTCGCCATGAGCCACGGCGATGGGCATCCGTGAACCGGCCATACCATCCAGGAACGCCGAGGGCGAGGAGGCAACCTCCACCATCGCCAACCGGGCCTCGAATTGCTCGGACTGGTTACGCACGAAGCGCGGCCAGCCCTCGCTGCCCGGAATCAGCTCGTGCAGATTGGACAGCATCTGGCAACCGTTACAGACACCGAGGGCCAGGGTGTCCTGCCGGTTGAAGAAGTGGGCAAACTGGTCGCGAACCCGATCACTGAACAGAATGGATTTTGCCCAACCTTCGCCGGCCCCCAGAACATCGCCGTAGGAGAAGCCTCCGCAGGCCACCAGGCTGTTAAATCCATCCAGCGTTACCCGTCCGGCAAGCAGATCACTCATATGGACGTCGACCGCCTCGAAACCGGCGCGATCGAACGCCGCTGCCATTTCAACCTGGCCATTCACACCCTGCTCACGCATAACCGCCACTTTCGGGCGGGCACCGGTGTTGATGTGGGGCGCGGCGACGTCCTCGTTGATGTCGAAGCTCAGGTCAACATGCAGGCCCGGGTCTTCGGCATCCAGCAGGTTATCGAACTCTTCCTGCGCGCAGTCGGCATTATCCCTGAGCGACTGGACCCGATAGCTGGTCTCTGCCCACAGGCGCTGCAGGGCAGCCCGGGGCTCGTCCACCACGGTTTCGCCCTCAAAACTCAGTCGCAGATGATCCTCATCATTCAGGGTACCGATGACGCTGGTGTGGTCACCCAGTCCGGCGCCGGAGAACTGTTGCAACACAAACCCGGTATCTTCTCGACGAACCTGGATGACCGCACCCAGCTCCTCGTTGAACAGCTCACGGCCAAACTGGGAGGCATCCTCCGCAAGGCCATCGAGCTTGATATCGACACCGGTATGGCCGGCAAAGCACATTTCCGCCAGGGTAACGAACAGACCACCATCGGAACGGTCGTGATAGGCCAGCAATTTGCCATCTGCGTTCAGGCCCTGAATAACCGCGAAGAACGCCTTGATATCCTCCGGGTCATCCAGATCCGGCGCCACAGCGCCGACATGGCGATAGACCTGCGCCAGAGCCGAGCCGCCGAGGCGATTCTGGCCTGCCGCGAGATCGACGAGGATCAAGTCGGTCTCACCGGCATCCGTCACCAACTGGGGCGTCAGAGTGCGCGCCACATCAGTCACCGGAGCGAAACCACTGATGATCAGAGATAGCGGTGCGGTCACACTCTTCTGCTCGCCGCTTTCTTCTTCCCAGGTGGTCTTCATGGACATTGAGTCCTTGCCAACCGGAATCGTGATGCCGAGTGCGGGGCACAGTTCCATGCCCACGGCGCGCACGGTTTCGTACAGATTCTCGTCCTCACCCGGGTGGCCGGCGGCAGCCATCCAGTTCGCGGAAAGGCGAATATCAGACAGGTTGGCAATGGGTGCGGCCGCCAGGTTGGTGATGACCTCGCCCACTGCCATGCGGCCGGATGCCGGCGCGTCAATCACGGCGACCGGGGTACGCTCACCCATGGCCATGGCCTCGCCGGTGCAAACGTCAAACGAACTCGCCGTTACCGCCACGTCGCTGACCGGCACCTGCCAGGGTCCGACCATCTGGTCACGGGCCACGAGGCCGGTAATGGTCCGGTCACCGATGGTGATCAGGAAACTCTTGGAGCCCACCGACGGCAAGCGGAGGACCCGGCGGATCGCATCGCTCACATCGATTTTGGTGGAATCGAAAATCGGCTTGGTGAACGAGGAACGGCTGATGCTCCGATGCATCCGGGGCGGCTTGCCGAACAGTACTTCCATCGGCAGATCCACCGGCTTGTCGTCAAAGTAGGAATCGCCAAGCTCCAGGTGGTGCTCTTCGGTGGCCTCACCGATGACGGCGTACGGGCAGCGCTCGCGACGGCACAGGGCATCGAACAGATCCAGGTTCTCCGGCGCAACCGCCATCACGTAACGCTCCTGGGATTCGTTGCACCAGATCTCCAGGGGAGACATGCCCGGCTCATCGCTGGGGATATCCCGAAGCTCGAACTTGCCGCCGCGGCCACCGTCCTTGACCAGTTCCGGCATGGCATTGGAAAGCCCGCCGGCACCAACGTCATGGATGAAGCAAATGGGGTTTTGATCACCCATCTGCCAGCAGCGATCAATCACTTCCTGACACCGGCGCTCCATCTCAGGGTTGTCCCGTTGCACCGAGGCGAAATCCAGATTCTCGTTACTGGAGCCGGAATCCATTGACGACGCGGCTCCGCCACCGAGGCCAATCAACATCGACGGGCCACCCAGAACGATCAGCTTGGCGCCAACCGGGATGTTGCCCTTCTCCACATCCTGTTCACGGATGTTGCCGAGGCCGCCAGCAATCATGATCGGCTTGTGGTAGCCACGCACTTCCTCACCGGCGGGACCCGGCACTTTCTCCTCGAAAGTCCGGAAATAACCGGCCAGGTTCGGTCGACCAAATTCATTGTTGAAGGAGGCACCACCAATCGGACCCTCGATCATGATATCGAGCGCAGAGGCGATCCGATCCGGCTTGCCGTAACCGATTTCCCATGGCTGGGGATCGTCCGGCAGGTTCAGGTTGGACACCGTGAACCCCGTCAGACCCGCCTTCGGCTTGGAGCCTCGGCCGGTCGCGCCTTCATCCCGGATTTCGCCGCCGGAACCGGTGGCAGAACCTTCGGCCGGAGCAATCGCTGTCGGATGGTTGTGGGTCTCCACTTTCATCAGGATGTGGATGTCTTCCTCGTTATAACCGTAAACACCGGTTTCGGAATCCGGGTAGAAACGGCCTCCACGGCTGCCCCGGATAACGGAGGCATTGTCCTTGTAGGCGGACAGGACACCCTCGCTATTCATTTCGTAGGTGTTGCGGATCATCGCAAACAGCGATTTCTCCTGGCCTTCACCGTCAATGTCCCAGGAGGCATTGAAAATCTTGTGGCGACAATGCTCGGAGTTGGCCTGGGCGAACATCATCAGCTCGACGTCCGTCGGATCGCGCTGAAGATCCGTAAAGGACTTCACCAGGTAATCAATCTCGTCGTCAGCCAGCGCCAGCCCCAGATCCCGGTTAGCCTTCACCAGCGCGTCACGACCGCCCGCCAGGACCGGCACCCGGCCCAGAGTGCGAGGCTCCTCATGGCTGAACAGCAGTTCAGCTCCTCCCATCTCATGGAATACTTTCTGGGTCATGCGGTCATGCAGAAGAGCGGCGATCTTTTCACGCTGATCCAGCCCAAGCTTCTTCGAGGCACGGACGTAATAGGCGATTCCCCGTTCGATGCGGTGAATCTGGCGCAGCCCACAATTGCGGGCAATATCGGTTGCCTTGCTTGACCACGGCGAGAGCGTGCCCGGCCGCGGTACCACCAGGAAAAGGATACCGTCCGGCTCTTCCACCGGGACACTGGGCCCATAGACCAGAAGGCGGTCGAGGATGGCCTGCTCGGAATCGGAGAGGTCGAACTCCAGGTCCACGAAGTGCATGAACTCTGCATAGACATGTTCCACCTCAGGAACAATCTCCTGAATCCGGGAATGCAGTTTGCGGGAGCGGAAAGGCGAGAGCGCGGGTGCGCCGCGAAGTTCAAGCATGATATCAACCTGTATCGCGCGAAAAGAGGAAGTCCGGGTGCTATTTGAAAGGGCGCAATGATACTTGAAAGCGAACCGAGGATACAGCGCCACTGCAGTTATTCCGGACCTGTAAAATTGACATTATTTTGCACATTAATTGAGCAATTTTATTGACCATCCGTAGCGAGGCAGGGATCATGTGAACGTGGCAATGGACGCTACGCACAGCATGACAAAGGAATACGCCTGCAGTTTCAGAGCGTATCTGGCTGATACAGCTGCTACGGAGATCAGGGATTTGTCCAGACTTTTCAATCACCTCGGCGCCTGTTCGGCGCATTTTGTGTTTCTGTTAGGAGCCACCATGGCTCTGACGGCCTGCTCGCGCCCGAGCACCGTGCAGGAAATCCAGAACGAGGGGGTTCTTCACGTCATTACCCGGGTTTCACCCTCCATGTATTTCGAAGGTCGCGAGGGTACCACGGGGTATGACTACGAGCTCGCGAGGCGCTTCGCCGACGAGCTGGGGGTCGAACTGAAAGTACGGGTTGCCGAAGACAACACCGAAATCCTGTCGGTACTGGGGCGCAATTATGCGCATATAGGTATGGCAGGTGTGTCTCAGCAACCGGACTTCAGCGAGCACTATCAATCCATCCCCACCGGTATCCAGGCTCAGTCCGTTGTGGTGTATCACCGGGACCTCGAACATCCGGAATCCCTGGAAGCCCTTGGCGGACAGACTCTCCACCTGGTTGCCGACAGCGATCACGAACACGTGCTGGATTCCTCCGCTGCCGAGTCAGGCGTTTCCTGGCAGATTCACTCGGGCCTTGATGCGCCCGGCGTGCTGGCACGAGTAGAGAGCGGTGAGTTTCCCTACGCCGTGGTATCGTCCAACGAACTGGAACTCAACCATGTGTTCTATCCACATGTAAAAGAGGCCTTTGCCCTCGGAGAGCCGAGGGAACTGGTCTGGCTGTTCCCGAAAAAGCAGGACGGGACGCTGGCCAACGCCGCAGGAGAGTTCCTTCAGCGCCTCGAAAATGATGGTGTGCTGGCGCAGCTGTCCGAACGTTTTTACGGCCACCTGGACCGGCTGAATTACGTCGGTGCCCGAACCTTCATGCACCACGTGGAAAACCGGCTGCCAAAATACAAGAAGCTGTTCAAGGAGCATGCCGACGAATTCAACATGGACTGGCGACTGCTTGCGGCCATCGGTTACCAGGAATCGCACTGGCGTCCGAACGCAGTCTCCCCCACCGGCGTGCGCGGCCTGATGATGCTGACCCGGAATACAGCGAGCTATGTCGGTATCAACAACCGGTTGGACGCCGAAGAAAGCATTCAGGGGGGCGCCAAGTACTTCCAGATGGTCCACGACAAGATTCCGGAGCGCATCCCCGAGCCGGACCGGACCTGGTTCGCGCTGGCATCCTACAACGTCGGCTTCGGTCACCTTGAGGATGCCCGCAGGCTGACCGAGAGCGCCGACAAGGATCCGGACCGGTGGATGGACGTAAAGGAATTCCTGCCGCTGCTCGCCCAGAAAGAGTACTACACCAAAACGCGGTACGGTTTTGCGCGAGGGCAAGAGCCCGTTATCTACGTGCAGAATATTCGTCGCTATTACGATGTGCTGGCACGGGTCCTGACGCCTGACGAGCCCGAAAAGCCGGAGCTACCCCAGATTGTCCGTCTGGAATCCGGGGAGAATGCAGAGTCCGGCGAAGGCGCGGAGCAGCGCACAACATCGTCTCTCAGAGCCAGCCTGCCCAGTGACCTCGGACTCATCCCGCCAACTCTTTGAGTAGAGATGGGCGCGTCAGTCCTCTGGTAATTCCCGGGCTTCCAGAGCCCGCTCTACCTGCCCTGCCGAAAACCCGCGACGATTCAGGAATCTGGCCTGTTTAACCTTGGTATCCCAGTCTTCACCAAGGTCTGCCAGGCCGAACCGACGCTCCCGGAGTCTGATGGCAATGGCACACCAGTCATCATCGGTCATCGCATCAAGGCACTCCGGCGCCTGATGAACTCCCCGTTGCTGGAGTTCTCCGAGAATCCTGAGCGGACCATAACCGAGATCCATTCTCTGGCGAGCGTAAACGTCCGCAAACCGATGGTCATCGAGCCAGCCCTGCTCCTCGTATTCGTCCAGCACCTCGTCAATCAGGCCGCTCTCGAAGCGGCGTTGCCTCAGTTTCATGGACAATTCCAGGCGGCTGTGCTCACGGCGGGCCAGCAATCTCAGGGCGGCCGCCCTTGCTTTGTATTCCTGATCGTCCTGATTTTCGTGTTTTGCCATTCAGACCCTTTCCGCGAGCGCATCCAAAACGCTAGACTAGCCACCGATTTTCGAAGCATAGCGCATAGCCGTCGAACCCCGAACGGGCCCTGCGCTGTGCCTGCACCCGGCCCGACAGGGCCGATGGCCGGTGGCGGCATACTTTGCCGGACACCGAGGACTGGTTTCAATCCCAAAGGACACCTTCATGGCCGCATTTATCCAGAAACTGTTCAAATCCCGCAAGTCACCCCAGGCTGCTGGAAAGTCCCGCAAGGAAGTTGCTGAACAGCCACAGGTACCACAGGAAGATACGCGCGCCGACCAGAGGGAGAGCCAGCGCCAGCTGCTCAAGGGGTCCCCGTCCCAGCAACAGCTGAGTCAGCTAGCCATCGAGGGTGTCACTGCGGATATTCGCCTGTCTGCCGCCAGCGGACTGAGTGATCCCGAGGAACTGCAAAAAGTCCTCAAGCAGGCCAAGGGCCGGGACAAGGGTGTTTACCAGACCGTCAAGCAGGCGATGCAAGCCCACCGACAAAACCTGGAACACCAGGAAAACATTGCCCGCTCTATCGCCACCCTGATCAGCAATGCTGAGGAACAGGCAAGGAGCGAAGATACCAAGCTCTACCAGGCCCGCCTTGAAGCACTGAGCAACCAGTGGAAGGAACTGGAAAACCAGGCCACTGCCGAGCAGGTCCAGCAGTTCCTCGAGGCCATCCACCGGTGTCGGGAACGCCTGCAGGATATCGAGGCAGCCCGCGAGGAAGAAAAGCGCCACGGGGAACAACGCAGGCAACGCGAAGAAACCCTCGAGCTGCTGTCAGGCACTCTGGACGACCTCAGAGCCGGCACTAACGCCCCCCTGCCCTCGCTGTCCTCCCTTGATGCGCTGCAGAGAACCCAGGAGAACCGCTGGCTCGAAGCGACCCGGGACACGGACGTGTCGCGACAAGAGCAGAAGGCCTACGAATTCTCCATGCAGGCCCTCAAGAACTACCTGTCAGCGCTTCGCCGACTGACCCAGGAGCGTGAACGCATCAACGAGCTCACGGAAGCACTGGATTCCGATCAAACCATCACGACCGAGCAGCAGGACCAGGCGAGGGCCCTGATCCGTGACATCGATTGGCCCGGGGAATTCCCGAGGCCTGTCTCCCTTGAACCGGTTCGCAAACTTGCTGGCAAACGCCCGGAACCCCCTGTACAGGCCGAAGACAAGGCCGACCAGCGAGCCCGGACGGACAATTTGAAAGCGACCCTGGGCAAACTGGAAGCGGCACTCGAGGCCAAACTGTTCAAGGAATCCCGGCAATTGCTGAAAACCGCCCAGAACCAGTTCCGCGAGCTGGATCAGCGCCACGCCAAGCCGTTCCAGGCCAGAATGCAGTTACTTATGGGTCAGTTCCGTGAACTTAGTGACTGGCAGGGGTTTGCCACCGAGCCAAAACAGATCGCCTTGTGCGAGCAGATGGAGTACCTGGCCGAGCAACCCATGGAGCCGGAAGCGAAGGCCGAACGCATCAAGGAACTCCAAACCGAATGGCGGGAGCTGGGCGGCTCTTCGGACCGGGCCCTGTGGACACGCTTCAAGTCGGCCTCCGATCGCGCCTTCGAGCCATGCAAAGCCTACTTCCAGGCGAAATCCGGACTCAAGCAGGCCAACCTTGAGAAACGCCAGGCCATTTGCGACGAACTGGAAGCCTTCGTCGAAAACGCAGACTGGTCCAGCATCGACTGGAAAGGTGCAGAGCGCATCCACCAGACCGCCCGACAGGAATGGAAAGCAGCCTGGCCGGTCGAGTTCCGTGATAACCGACAGGTTCAGAAGCGATTTGATGAACTGTTGAAACGCCTGGAGTCCCCGCTCGACGAAGAGCGGCGCAAGAACGAAGGCCTGAAACAGGCCATTGTGGAGAGAGCCGAGGCGTTGATCGAACATGAACCTCTCCAGGAGGCAATGAACGAGGCCAAGGCCCTGCAGTCCGAGTGGAAAGCAATCGGCATTACCCGCCACCGGGAGGACCGCAAGCTCTGGCAGGCCTTCCGCAAGGCCTGTGACCAGATCTTTGCCCGCCGTGATGCTCAGCGTAACGCCCGCCAGCAGGCCACCGAGGCTGCTGACCGTGAGGCCGGCGAACTCCTGGACCAACTGACCGGCATCACCGCCGATAGCTCGGTGGGGGCTCTGAAAGATGGTCTCCAAAAGGTCCGGGACCTGAAAGGCAATTCTCTCTCTCAGGACGTCAGAGACCGGGTCCAGGCAAAAAGGCAGCAACTCCAACAGGCCCTGGACAATAAACTCCTTGCGGAGAAAGTCGGTCAATGGCAGCAACTGATCAAAGCCCGCGGCAACGGTGGCGTCGCATCGTCAGACCTTCCGGACCATTGGCAATCGCTGGCTGCGAACCCTTCGGAATTACCGGACCGGGAGTTGGTGATCCGGGCTGAAATTCTGACCGGTGCGGAGTCTCCAAACGAGGACCAGCAACGCCGGATGGAAATCCAGGTCCAGCGCCTGGCAGAAGGCATGGGCAACAACGAACAGAGCGACGACCGTCTCACCGAACTGGAGAAACTGGTTGCTCAGTGGTGCCTGCAGCCCTCCGGCAGCACACCGGAAACTGCCCTCACGGAACGGCTTAGCAATGCCCTGGAAGGAATCGCCGGCCGCTAGACCGGTTTCGCGGCGCTGCCCTTCCATGGTCGCCTGAGCACTTTCGCCAATGGGATTGGCAGCCCGCGTCATTACCCACTCAGCCCTGCAAGGGCTATGGTTAGTCGACTGACAATGACAATTCGACCAAACCATCAGAGGAAAGGTAATGACCACCGAGGCGTATATCTTTGACGCAGTCCGCACCCCCAGGGGCCGCGGCAAGAAAGACGGTTCGCTCTACAGCGTCAAACCCATCACCCTGCTGACCTCAATGCTCAGATCCCTGCAGGAGCGGAACAGCCTCGACACCACGCAGGTGGACGACATCGTTATGGGCTGCGTCACCGCTGTCGGTGATCAGGGTGCCGACATCGCCAAGACGGCGGCACTGGCTGCGGACTGGGATGAAAAGGTAGCCGGCGTTACCCTCAACCGATTCTGTGCCTCGGGCCTGGAGGCGGTGAATCTGGCGGCCATGAAAGTACGCTCCGGCTGGGAAGACCTGGTGGTCGCCGGTGGTGTTGAAGCCATGTCCCGTGTCCCCATGGGGTCCGACGGCGGCGCCTGGGCGACCGACCCCGAGACCAACCTGCATACTGGCTTCATGCCCCAGGGCATCGGTGCCGACCTCATCGCCACAATCGAGGGCTTCAGCCGCGAGGACGTGGACGGATTTGCCGTCCGGTCCCAGCAGAAGGCTGCCAACGCGTGGGTAAAAGGCTATTTCAGCAAATCCATTATCCCCGTCACCGACCAGAACGGTGTGGTCATCCTCGATCGTGACGAGCATGTGCGCGGCAACACCACCCTGGAATCCCTGGCGGGGCTCAAGCCTTCCTTCCAGATGATGGGTGAAATGGGCTTCGACGGCGTTGCCCGTGAGAAATACCACTACATCGAAAAGATCAACCACGTGCACCACGCCGGCAACTCCTCCGGCATCGTGGACGGCGCAACCGCCATGCTGATCGGCAGCGAAGCCAAGGGCAAGGCACTCGGACTGACACCGCGGGCCCGCATCGTGGCCACCGCAGTCACCAGTACCGACCCGACGATCATGTTGACCGGCCCGGCTCCGGCGGCCCGCAAGGCGCTGGAGAAGGCCGGGATGACGGCAGATCAGATTGACCTGTTCGAAGTGAACGAAGCCTTCGCCTCCGTGGTGATGCGCTTCCAGAGGGAACTCTCGGTTCCGGACGAGAAAGTGAACGTGAACGGTGGCGCCATTGCCATGGGCCACCCCCTGGGTGCAACTGGCGCCATCATCCTCGGCACCCTGCTCGATGAGCTCGAGCGCCGAGAACTGCGCTATGGCCTGGCCACACTCTGTGTCGGCGGCGGCATGGGCATTGCCACCATCATCGAGCGCGTTTGAACCCACGTTCCACAACAGGAGAACCGAACATGAGTGCCATCAAGTATGACCTGGGTTCAGACCAGATCCTGACCCTTACCATTGACATGCCGGGCCAGTCCGCCAACACCATGAATGCGGACTTCCGCGCCGGGCTGTCCGAAACCGTAAGCCGAGTGAAATCAGACCTCGATAACATACGAGGAATCATCATTACCTCGGCCAAGCAAACCTTCTTTGCCGGCGGCGATCTCAAGGAACTGCACAGCGTCACCCGGGACCAGGCCGAAGAATTCGAGGACATGGTCAACGGTCTGAAGGCGGATCTGCGCTTCCTGGAAACCACCGGCAAGCCCCTTGTTGCCGCGATCAACGGCACGGCCCTCGGTGGCGGCCTGGAAATCGCGCTGGCCTGCCACCACCGGATCGCCCTGGATGACGACAGCATTCAGCTGGGCCTGCCGGAAGTGACTCTGGGCCTTTTGCCCGGTGGTGGCGGCACTCAGCGACTGCCTCGCATGATTGGCCTGGAGGCGGCTTTTCCCTATCTCATGGAAGGCAAGAAGGTAAATCCGGAAGCCGCCCTGAAAGCAGGCATCGTGGACGAGCTGGTCAGCGCTCCGGAGGAATTGCTGAGCACCGCCCGGGCCTTCATCGAGGCCCATTCGGAGAAGCGCCAGCCATGGGACGAGAAAGGCTTCAAGTTCCCGGGGGGCGCGCCGCATCATCCTGCCATGGCCCAGAAACTGTCCATCGCACCCGCCATGCTGAAACAGAAAACCAAGGGCTGTTATCCAGCTCCGGAACGCATTCTGTCCGCAGCCGTCGAAGGCGCGCAGGTGGATTTCGATAACGCCAGCCTGATCGAAACCCGTTATTTCACCGAGCTGGTTGTCGGCCAGGTCGCCAAGAACATGACCGGCACTTTCTGGTTCCAGCTCAACGCCATCAAGGCGGGCGGCAGCCGGCCGGACGGCGTGGAAAAGGCACGCTTCAGCAAGGTTGGTGTATTGGGTGCGGGCATGATGGGAGCAGGCATTGCCTACGCCACCGCCGTGCGCGGTATCGACGTGGTTCTCAAGGATGTCTCCATGGAGAACGCGGAGAAGGGCAAGAGCTACTCCGAACAGCTGCTGGACAAAAAAGTCAGCCGCGGCCGAATGACCGACGACCAGAAAGCCGGCATTCTGGCGCGCATCACGCCGACCGACGCCGCCGACGATCTCGAAGGCTGCGATCTCATTATCGAGGCCGTGTTCGAGGACAGCGATCTCAAGGGCAAAGTGACCCGGGAAGCGGAGCCGAAGATGGTGAACAATGGCATCTTCGCCTCCAACACCTCTACGATTCCGATCACCCAGCTCGCCGAGGCCTCGGCCAAACCGGACAACTTCATCGGCCTGCACTTCTTCTCGCCGGTGGACAAAATGCAGCTGGTTGAGATCATCGTGGGTGCAAAAACCTCCGATGACACCCTGGCCCGGGCCTTCGATTATGTCCAGCAGATCGGCAAGATCCCTATTGTGGTGAATGACAGCCGGGGGTTCTTCACCTCCCGCGTATTCGGCACCTTCGTGAACGAGGGCATCGCCATGCTTGGCGAAGGCATCCACCCCTCAAGCATTGAAAACGCGGGGGTACTGGCTGGCATGCCGGTGGGCCCGCTGGCCATCTCGGACGAGGTCAGCATGACACTCATGCAACACATCCGGGACCAGAGCAGAAAAGACACGGAAGCGTCGGGAGGCACCTGGAATGCACACCCTGCCGAAGCAATCATTGATGCGATGGTTAACGAACAGGGCCGGAAGGGCAAAGCCGCCGGTGGCGGTTTCTATGAATACCCCGACAAGGGCAAAAAATACCTCTGGCCGGAACTCGAGAACCTGTTCGTAGACCAGGCCAAAGCGCGCAGCACCTCACTTCAGGATCTCAAGGACCGCATTCTGTTCATACAGGCCATCGAAACCGTGCGTTGCCTTGAGGAAGGCGTTCTTCGAACCGTGGAAGATGCCAATATCGGCAGCATCTTCGGTATCGGCTATGCCCCCTGGACCGGTGGAGCTATCCAGTTCATCAACCAATACGGCGTCCGTGCCTTTACCGAGCGCGCCCGGGAGCTGGAATCGCAATTCGGCGAGCGCTTCGCGCCACCCCGCCTGCTTCTTGAGAAAGCCGAAACCAACGCCGATTTCGGCTGATCCTGACCAGCCAGCGGGTGTTCTACGCCCGCTGGCTCTCTCCCCCGCCGGACTGTCCAATTACGTTACTGACGTGACCATTTCATGGACAGATTGTCACGAACCGATACTCCCTGCCTATGGCAACAGGGGTACCGCTTGCCTACAATAAATTTATCGCTCACGGGTTCGGCGCGGCCACAGCGTGGCTGCCCATGACCCAGCACCGTCAGGTAAGTATTTATGACCATCGCGGAAAACATGATGTCCCGTCGACGCCCACTCACCGGCCGGAAGAACGGCTTCTGCCGGGCAGTGGCCGTGGCCCTGCTGGTTTCAATGCCATTGGGTCTGCAGGCAAAGGTGGACGAGAGCAAGACCTACCAGCCCGTTGCGCCGACCATTGATCAGGCCCGGGCCAACATTCTGATTGCCCGCCAACTGCAATTTACCCACTTCCGCGACCTCGGTATCAGTGATGAACTTTCTGGCGACGTTTTCAGCTCTTACCTGGAATACCTCGATGGCCAGAGGATTTATCTGACCCAACAGGACATTCGACGGTTCGATCGAGTGAAACCCCAGCTGGGGTCCGCACTGAAAACCGGTCAACTGCAACCGGGTTTTGACATCTACAATCTGGTCCAGCAACGCATCATCGAACGCCTGCAGTTCGCCCTGAAAACCATTGACCAGGGCCTCGATAACCTGGACTTTTCCGCCGACGAGTCCATCCTGCTGGATCGCTCCGAGGCAGATTGGGCCGCAGACACGGCCGCCCTGGACGAGCTCTGGACCAGACGGATCAAGAATGCGGTGCTCGCGCAGCGGCTGAACGGCACTGACGACGAAAAGATCGTGGAGAACCTGCGCCAGCGCTACGAGGGCCAGCTCAAGCGGGCGTATCAGGCCCGGAGTGAGGACGCGTTCCAGGCTTACATGAACGCCTTTACCGGCATGTGGGATCCACATACCTCCTATTTTTCACCCCGCACCTCCGAGAACTTCAACATCAACATGAGCCTCTCACTGGAAGGCATCGGGGCCGTCCTTCAGTCCGATAACGAGTTCACCAAGGTGGTGCGGCTCGTTCCGGGCGGTCCCGCTTCCAAGCAGGGCCAACTGCAACCCGCCGACCGCATCGTGGCTGTGGGTCAGGAAGGCGAAAAGACAGTCAACGTCATTGGCTGGCGTCTTGACGAGGTGGTGGATCTGATCCGCGGACCGCGGGATTCCGTGGTTACCCTGGAAGTCATTCCCTCTAACGCCTCGGACGAGACGGTGACCAAGACCATCGCCATCAAGCGCGACGAGGTAAAGCTGGAAGAGCAGAGTGCCAGCAAGGATGTGATCAAGCTCGAGCGGGGCGGCGAAGACTATGAGGTGGGCGTGATCACCATCCCCACCTTCTATGCCGATTTCCAGGCCATGCAGGCCGGAGACCCCAACTACAAGAGCACCACCCGGGACGTACGCAAGTTGATCGGGGAATTGCAGGATGATGGCATCGACGGCCTGGTCGTTGACCTGCGCAACAACGGCGGCGGTGCCCTGCATGAGGCAAACGATCTGGTGGGCCTGTTCATCGACAAGGGCCCGACGGTGCAGATCCGAAACGCCAACAACGATGTTCAGGTGCTCAATGATGAGGATCCGTCCGTTGCCTACGACGGCCCCCTTGTGGTTCTGGTCAACCGCATGAGCGCCTCCGCGTCGGAAATCTTTGCCGGCGCCATCCAGGATTACGGCCGCGGACTGGTGGTTGGCTCCCAGACCTTCGGTAAAGGCACGGTTCAGGCGGTCCGGCCGCTGAATCACGGTCAACTGAAAATCACCCAATCCAAGTTTTACCGGGTATCGGGCGGTTCGACCCAGCACAAGGGCGTGATTCCCGATATCGAAATCCCCTCTCGCATCGACAAGACCCGTATCGGTGAAGATGCTCTGGACCATGCCCTGCCCTGGGACCAGATCGAGGCGGTACCCCACACCCGCTACTTTGATTTCAGCGGGATCATCGGTGAGCTGCGTAAGCGCCACGAATCCCGGTTCGACACCAGCCCGGAGTTCAAGCTGCTCCAGCGGGAGATCGAGTTCCTGAAGAAACAGCGGCAGCAAGAAAGGGTCAGTCTGAATTTCGATGAGCGCAAGACACAGCACCAGCAGATCGAGCGCACCCGCCTGACCATCGCCAATGCGCGCCGCGAGCTGCGCGGTGAGGAACCGTTCGAGTCCCTCGAAGCGCTTGAAGACTGGCAGGACGCCCAGGCGGCCGACCTGGACACCACCGATGACGAACTGGACTTCGTGATCCGCGAGGGGGGCCACATCATGGCAGACATGCTGGAACTGGATCAGCAAATGGCCTCCATCCTGCAACTCCCGCACTTCGCGGTACAAGCACCCGCCCAATAAACCAGCGGCCACCCTATGCCCTCAAGAAAGGACGCGCCAAAGAGCAGCCAGCAGAATGCCCGGGAGATCCGGGACATGCTGCTGGATGCCCTCCACGCCATGAAATCCATGGAGAAAGTGGAAGCCATCGAAACCTCCGGCGCGCCAGAAAAAGGGCCGGAAGGTCTTGTCGACCGAATCTACCAGCTCACCGGCTCAGCCCTTCGCTTCGGCGCCCGGGCAACCGACACCTCATTGCGGTTCGGACGGGCTCTGATCAACTCCCAGGACCAGCTGCGCGCCATGCTACTGGCGGGCCAGTCGCTGAAAGACATCCGGGAAGTCGCAGGGCTCACGCTGACCGAAATGAGCGAGGCGCTGAACCTCAAGGACAAGTCGGTACTGGAAGCCATCGAGAACGGTACCGCTACCCTCTCCTTCGAACTGATCCTGCGTCTGGCAGCGCTGATTGCCCGGAACGATCCGATCCCGTTCATCATGCGCACCACCCGGAATTACAACCCGGAAGTGTGGAAGGTTCTGAACGATTGGGGAGTTGGCAGGCTGCCGCTGCAATTCGAGCGGGAGCGCGAATTCATCAATATCTTCCGGCGCCACGACGACGCGCGGAATCTCTCCGATGAAGGGTTCCGGCGGGTACTGGAATTTACCCGCCAGAGTTTCGAGATGTCCCTTCATTTTGTCGAGGAACAGGAGCAGGAAGTCCGGAAACTGAAGGCCCAGCTTCAGGACGGAGACGACACCTCAACCAAATAGTGCCTGCATCCCGGTGATATTGGGGTTATGGACGACACCTTTCTCCGTGACGATGGCATCGATCAGGCTGGCCGGCGTCACATCAAACACCGGATTGAATACCTGTACACCCGGCGGCGCCAGAGGAATGCCCCGAATTTCCCGTACCTCCTTTCCGTCCCGCTCCTCAATGGGTATATCCGTGCCGGTGGCCAGCGACATATCCACGGTGCTCGAGGGTGCCACCACCATAAACCCGACGTTGTGATGCCGAGCCAGTACCGCCAGGCTGTAGGTACCGATCTTGTTGGCGACATCGCCGTTGGCGGTGATCCGGTCGGCACCAACCATGATCCATTTCACCTTGCCACTGGCCAGGATGGCGGCGGCCGCACCATCTGCGTTCAAAGTCACCGGAATACCGTCGCGGGACAGTTCCCAGGCCGTTAAACGACTGCCCTGAAGCCAGGGCCGGGTCTCATCGGCATAGACACGACGCAGCAGGTTCTCCTCGTGGAGCCGACGAATGACGCCAAGGGCGGTGCCGTACCCGCCGGTGGCCAGCGCGCCGGTGTTGCAGTGGGTCAGTACCGATATCGGCTTTTCCGGGTTCATGAAGCGCAGGGCATGGTCGGCCATGGCAAAATTGGCTTCCAGATCTTCCTGGTGAATGCTCTGCGCTTCTGCGGCCAGACGTTTTGCCGCCTCATCCAGGGAGTGGCACTCGTGGAAAACGCTCTCCATTCTTTGCAATGCCCAGAACAGGTTTACCGCCGTTGGTCGTGATTCCGCCAACTCGCGAATGGCCTGCCGAATTTCAGCCTTCCAGTCACCGCCCCCGGCATGACGAGCCGCCAGGGCGACGCCGTAAGCCGCGCTGATACCGATCGCCGGAGCACCCCGGACCACCATGTCACGGATACACTGGGCAACGCCGGTGGCCCCCTCCGAGGTGATCCAGTGTTCCTCGGTGGGCAGCAACCGCTGGTCCAGCAACTCAAGCGAGTGCCCATGCCAGCGCATGGCAACGGTACCGATGTTGCGTTCGTTCGAACGGGATTCATTCGCCATAAAACCGCTCCGTGTCAGTCCTTCAAAAGCCCGCAGTATAACGGTGAATCGGGAACATACCCCGAAAATTTCGGCCTCTACCCTCACGTTGGTGTCAACCTGTGCATTAAACAAGTCCCCGGGTAGTCCTTGTCGCGGCCACTGGTTATACTTCCGGGCTACATTTCAATTCCGGGCGCACCGAGAATGCGCCCCGTGCTGTAAGGCAGGTCCATGACGGCAGAAACCATCACCACCGCGGCTGATATCCGGATCAACGGCAGATGGGTGATCCCCATCGAGCCCGCCGGAGTCATCCTGGAAAACCACGCCATCATCGTCCAGGGTTCCCGGATTCTGGCCTTGCTCCCGCAGGATGAGGCAGACCGGACCTATCGGGCCCGGGAAACCATCGATCTGCCCGAGCATGTGGTCATGCCCGGCCTCATCAACATGCATGGTCACGCTGCCATGTCCCTGTTCCGGGGTATGGCCGACGACCTGCCCCTCATGACCTGGCTGAACGACCATATCTGGCCTGCAGAGCACCAGTTCATCGGTGAACAGTTCATCGCAGACGGCACCCAGCTGGCCATGGCCGAGATGCTGCGCACCGGCACCACCACCTTTTCGGACATGTACTTTTTCCCCGAGCTGGTTGCCCAGGCCGCCCACGATGTCGGTATGCGGGCCCAGGTGTGTTTTCCCCTCATCGACTTTCCCACCGCCTGGGGTTCCGGCCCCGAGGAATACCTGAGGAAAGGGGCGGACCTGATCGAGGTTTGGAAAGACGACGAATACATCATGCCGGCAATCGGTCCCCACGCGCCCTACACCGTGTCTGACGGCCCGCTGGCCGATGCCCTGGCGCTCTCGGAAGCGACGGGCGCGAGGGTCCAGATTCACCTGCATGAGACCGCCTTTGAAGTGGCCGATGCCGTCGAGAAGTTCGGACAGCGGCCGACCGAGCGCATTGCGGAAAAAGGCCTGCTCGGATCGCGCACCCAATGCGTCCACATGACCCAGATCGATGACTCGGATATCGAACGCCTCGAGGCCAGCGGCTCCCACGTAATCCACTGCCCGGAGTCCAACCTTAAACTGGCCAGCGGTTTCTGTCCGGTACACAAACTCATCGACCATGGCATCAATGTCGCCATCGGCACCGACGGTGCTGCCAGCAACAACGACCTCGATCTCTTTGGCGAACTACGCAGTGCTGCCATGGTGGCCAAGGCCGTCGCCGGTGATGCTGCAGCGGTATCTGCGCACCAGGCACTGGCCATGGCGACGATCAATGGCGCCCGGGCAATGGGTCGCGAGCATGACCTGGGCTCCCTGGTTCCCGGTAAACTGGCAGACATCATTGCCATCGATCTGAGCGATCCGTTCCTGCAACCGGTCTATGACCCGGCGTCCCATCTGGTATACAGCAACCACGCCCGGGCGGTAAGCCATAGCTGGATTCACGGCGTACCTCAGTTACAGGAGGGCAAGCTGACCCGGATTGACGTGGCCGACCTCATGCTGAGGGTCAATGACTGGCGCGACCGCATCCGGCAATATCAGGCTCAATAACCGATTTCAGACGTTTTCCAGGCAGAGACCGACATGACCAATCAGAACGTAGACCGGAATGAAATTGCCAAATTCGAGGCCCTGGCGAGCCGCTGGTGGGATCCCTCCAGCGAGTTCAAGCCACTGCACGACATCAACCCGCTTCGTCTGAACTACATCGACGAACGGGTATCCCTGGCCGGCAAAAAGGTGCTCGACGTGGGTTGTGGCGGCGGCCTGCTGTCCGAAGGAATGGCCCAGCGCGGTGCCCACGTAACCGGCATCGACATGGGCGAAGCCCCGCTGTCCGTGGCCAGGCTGCACGGCATGGAAAGCGGCATCAAGGTGGACTACCGGCAAACCACCGTTGAGGAGCTGGCCCGTGATCCGGAACTGGCCGGCCAGTTCGACGTAGTGACCTGCCTGGAGATGCTCGAACACGTGCCGGATCCGGCTTCGGTGCTCAAGGCCTGTTCCGCGATGCTCAAACCGGGTGGACACCTGTTTGTCTCCACCATCAACCGGAACCCCAAGTCGTTTCTGTTTGCGATTGTCGGCGCCGAGTACGTGCTGAACCTGTTGCCCAAGGGCACCCACGAGTGGAAGAAATTCATCCGGCCCTCGGAAATGTCCGACCACCTTCGCCATGCGGGTCTGGAGGTTCTGGAGCTCACGGGTATGACCTACAACCCGATCACCAAGGTCTACAAACTCGGCCGGGATGTGGATGTGAACTACCTCATGCACGCCAGGGATGCCCGTGACGACTGATACCCAACCCTCTGTGGTGCTGTTCGACCTGGATGGCACCCTGATCGATACCGCGCCGGATTTCATCCGGTGCCTCAATCAGCTGCGGGAACAACATGGCCTGGCGCCACTGCCGCCGGAGCAGATCCGCCGCTCGGTTTCAAACGGCGCCCGGGCGATGATCCGCGTGGGCTTTGGGCTGGAGCCGGAGCACCCCGATTATGCCGAAAAGCACGCCGCCTTCCTCGACCTCTATGAAGAGGGTGTAGCCGTCGAGACCACCCTGTTCGAAGGAATGGACGCGATCCTGCAGAGCCTCGAAGCGCAAGGCATTCCCTGGGGCATTGTCACCAACAAGCCGGTGCGCTTTGCCGCGCCACTGGTAGAAGCACTGGGCCTGGCGGAGCGCTGCGCCGCCGTGGTCTGCCCGGATCACGTGGCCCAGCGCAAACCTCACCCGGAAGCCCTGTTCCTGGCCTGCACCCAGGTCGGCGCCCAGCCGGGCACCGCCATCTACGTCGGCGACCATGAACGGGACATCGAGGCCGGCCGCAACGCAGGCATGCGGACCATCGCCGTGCGCTACGGCTACATTGAGGAACCGGCGACGGTTGATTTATGGCAAGCCGACCTCATAGCCGATACCGTCAGCGATCTGGCAAAGCTGTTACAATAGCGCCCCAAACGAATCCGTACCCGGCAAACAGACCGGCAACAACCTGAAACGGAGACAGGTTATGCAAGATTACCAAGCACCCGCCGATCTTCTGCAGGACCGCATCGTGATGGTGACGGGTGCCGGCAGCGGGATCGGACGCGCTGCCGCCAAGGCTTATGCGGCCCATGGCGCCACCGTCATCCTGGTGGGTCGGACCGTGTCGAAGCTTGAAGAGGTCTACGACGAAATTGAAGCCGCCGGGCACCCCAAGCCGGCCATCGTCCCGATGAATTTCGAGGGCGCCGCGGTGAAGGAATACGAAGAGCTGGCGATGACCATCGAGGACAACTTCGGCCGGCTGGATGGCCTGCTCCACAACGCGGCGATTCTCGGCAATCGCAGCCCCGTGGAACTGTATGATCCGGAAATGTGGAACAAGGTAATGCATGTGAACGCGACAGCGCCCTTCCTGCTCAGCCGCGCCATGATTCCGCTGCTTCGCAAGTCCGACCAGGCCTCGGTTATCTTCACCTCCTCCGGGGTAGGCCGCAAAGCGAAGGCCTACTGGGGTGCGTACGCTGTTTCAAAGTTCGCCGTTGAGGGATTGAGCCAACTCCTTGCCGACGAACTGGATGACGAGCGCCATAACATCCGGGTCAACAGCCTCAATCCGGGCGCCACCCGGACCAATATGCGGGCCAAGGCCTACCCGGCGGAGAATCCGCAACAGAATCCTGCGCCGGAAGATCTGATGCCCATCTACCTGTACCTCATGGGTAAAGACAGCGAGGGCGTGAACGGCCAACAACTGGACGCGCAGCCCAAGAAATAATGGAACTGTATTTTTACACCACATCCCAGTGCCACCTGTGCGAGCTGGCAGAGGCCCTGCTCGTAAACACGCCCATGCCGGAGCCGATTCCGGTGGATGTGGTGGACATTGCCCAGTCTGAAGAGCTGGTTGAACGATACGGCACCCGTATTCCGGTACTGCGCCGTAACGACACCGGTGCGGAGCTGGACTGGCCATTCACCAGGGACCAGTTACTGACGTTTCTGCAATGAGGATTTCCTGACATGCTGATGGTTATTTCCCCCGCCAAGACACTCGACTACGAGAGCCCGCTGGCGACAGAAACCTACACCCAGCCGGATTTTCTGGACGATGCCTGCGAACTGGTGGACCAGCTCAAGGCGCTGGAACCACACCAGATCAGCAATCTGATGAGCATCAGTGACAAGCTCGGCCAGCTCAATGCCGAGCGTTTCCGCACCTGGCATACGCCGTTCACGCCGGAGAATGCCCGACAAGCCGTACTGGCGTTCAAGGGCGACGTTTACACCGGTCTGGACGCCGAGAGTTTCAGCGAAGCGGACTTTGCCTTCGCCCAGGAACACCTGCGCATGCTCTCAGGCCTCTATGGCATACTACGCCCGCTCGATCTCATGCAGCCCTACCGTCTGGAGATGGGCACCAAGTTCGAGAACACCCGGGGCAAGGATCTTTATGCTTTCTGGGGCAACAAGATCACCGATGAGATCAATCGCCTGCTGGCTGCTGACGACGGCGTGCTGGTGAATCTGGCCTCCAACGAGTACTTCAAGAGCGTGAAGAAGAAAGAGCTGGATGGCCGGCTCATCACCCCCCAGTTCAAGGACTGGAAGAACGGCCAGTACAAGATGATCAGCTTTTACGCCAAGAAAGCCCGGGGCCTGATGTGCCGCTATGCGATCCAGAACCGGATCACCCAGGCGGGCGACCTCAAGGGCTTTAACCTCGAAGGCTACTATTTCAGCGAAGACCAGTCCGACAAGAACAACTGGGTTTTCCTGCGCGACGAACAGTAATTTCAGTTGTTATCGGAGTCATCAATGAACGAAGCAGTCTTTTCACAGATCGCCATGCTGGTGTTTCTGACCGGTCTTATTGTCTGGATGGGTTTCATCGTCTGGGACCTCGCCAAGAAATCCGACGCCGGTCGATTCGGCACCATCGCCCTGTTCACCGTGCTCGGAGCCGGCGTGGTCGGCTTCATCGTGAAGACGGTGCTGGTCGAGATCATGCAGATATAGCGTGATACCCGTCACTTTACGGCCGCCGCCCGGTGGCCGTATCATCCTTCCCCCCTTTTCGAACCATCACCGATTCAAATCAAGAGCAAGGACCGAACCTGATGTGGTTTCGTAACGCCCGTGTATTCCGTTTCACCAAGCCGTTTGATATTTCCCCTGAAGAGCTGGAAGAAAAGCTCCAGGCCGATGCCTTCAAACCCTGTGGTCCCCAGGAAACCAGCCGTCAGGGCTGGGTACCGCCGCTGGGCAAGCATGGTGATCAACTGGTGCACAGCGCCAACGGTTATCACCTGATTTCCCTGCGCAAGGAAGAGAAGATCCTGCCGGGCCCCGTGGTAAAGGAAGCGGTGGAAGAACGGGCCGAAGCCATCGAAATCGAGCAGAGCCGCAAGGTGCGTCGCAAGGAAAAGGACGAAATCAAGGAACAGGTGATGCTGGAAATGCTGCCCCAGGCGTTTTCCCGGAACCGCCGTTGCTACGCCTACCTGGCACCCCAGGACGGCGTTCTGGTGGTGGATGCCGGCTCTGCCAAGCAGGCCGAGGACCTGGCCTCGACCCTGCGCAAGAGCCTCGGTTCACTGCCGGTTCGCCCGCCGGCGGTGGAGCAGTCGCCGGCCTTCACCTTCACCGGCTGGCTGAACGAAACCATCGACCTGCCCGCCAGCATTGCCCTCGGTAGCGAGTGTGAGCTCAAGGACCTCTCCGAAGACGGTGGCGTGGTCCGCTGCAAGGGCCTGGACCTGAAAGCCGATGAGATCCGCAATCATCTGGAAGCCGGCATGCAGGTGACCAAGCTTGCAGTGACCTGGGATGACAACGTCTCCTTCGTGCTCGACGAGGAGCTGGGCATCCGCCGCCTGAAATTCGGCGAGACGCTGCAGGAGCAGCTGGATGACGTTGACGCGGACGATGCCGTGGCGAAGTTTGACGCGGCGTTCAGCTTGATGACGCTGGAGTTGGCGAGGCTGATTCCGGGGTTGTTGGAAGCGCTGGGTGGCGAGGATCGCTCGGCGATTGTTGAAGAGTGAACGTGAACCTGGGGTCAGATGAAAGCCTTCATCTGACCCCGTCTTGGACGCGAGCTTCAGCACAGGGGTCTGAAGAACTCGTTCTTCTGACCCCGTCGTAGACGAAACCTCCGAGGCAGGCGTGAATTTGAAGTTGGGGTCAGATGAAAGCTTTCATCAGACCCCTGTGCTGCGTCTGACCCCGGCTTTCGGCGTGACTCCGGGGTGGGACTTGAAATTGGGGTCAGAAGAACGCTTTCTTCTGACCCCCTCCTGGGGGCCCAACTCCGGAGCCGGCTACAAATGCGCCCCGCGCTTCTTCAACCGCTCCTTCTGCCAATCCTTCTCCGGCTCGTTCAACACCAGCCTGAGGTCCATCACCTCCTCCTCGGTGTTGTACTTGATCTCGAACCCCAGATGCTCCGCCAGCTGCAGCATCGGGCGGTTGTCCGGCAGCACATTCCCAATCATCTCCATCGTACCCCGGGCCCGGCAGTAGTCGATCATTTTCTGCATCAGGGCCACACCGAGTCCCTCGCCCTTCATCTTGTCGTCCACCATCACGGCAAACTCACAGCGCAGGTTATCGGCGTCGGTCCAGGTGCGGACGGTACCGAGGGTTTCCTCACCCTCGGCATCTTCCCGGGGCGCGTTGGCGATAAAGACCATTTCCCGGTCATAGTCGATCTGCACCATCTGGGCCACGTCTTCCCGGGAGAAGTGTTTGCGGTATTGGAAGAACCGGTAGCGGATGGACTCCGGGGACTGATGCTCATGGAATTCCCGGTGCGCGGGCTCGTCTTCCGCCAGCACCGGGCGGATGATGACCCGGCGGCCGGACTTGGGCAGCACAATCCACTCTTCCAGCTCCCGCGGATACGGCTGGATGATCGGCCGCGTCGGCGTTTCGTCCAGGTTGATCGCGACATTGACCGCCACAGCCCCACTCTCGTTGAACAGAAGCGGTGAAATTTCCAGCCCCTTGATCTCGGGAATATCGATCACAATCTGGGACAGAGTGACCAGGGTTTCGGACACCGCCCGGATGTCCTCTTCCGGCTTTAGACTGTGCTCGTTCAGGAGCTTGTACATATAGGTGCGGCGCAGCAGCTCGCGGGCCAGCACCATATTCAGCGGTGGCAGGGCAATCTGCCGGTCTGTCATGACATTGATCTGGGCGCCCGAGGCCCCGCACACCACTAACGGCCCGAAATCGGCATCCCGGGTGATACCGACGCTGAATTCGACCCCACCCACGTGCTGATAGGAGCGCTGAACGGCAAATCCGAGGAATCCGCTGTTGGGAAAATGTTCCTGGTATTCCTCCATCAGGAAACGGCACGAATCCATGATCGCCGCCTCGCTGTTGAGCTTTTGCACCGTGCCCTTGTGTCGGCGCTGGGTCGGGCTCAGATCCAGGAACGGATGACAGGCCTGCTCGTGCACAATGGTGATGTCCACCGGCCGACGCTCCACCGCGAAGGCTTCGAGCACTTCCTCGATGTCATCGCAGTAGATGGTATCGATGGTGTTGATGTCATAATCCCGGATGACCTCCCGGGCTTCCCGGTTGGACAGGTGGCGCCGCCCGGAACGCAAGGCATTGGCCACCAGGCGGCGGGGCCGGGAGCGTTCGGCAAAATGATCGGTAAACGACTCCGGCGTCTCGGTAAGCAGACGCTGGACCCGCTGGTGCCGGACATGTTGCATGAAGGCCATCACCGCCTTCTCCGGATTGAAGAACGACGGAATACCGGCCCGGTAGAACTCCTCCCGGGCGTCCATCACCGTGCTCTGGCCAAGCCAGCAGGTGAACACGTTCAGTCGGGTGCCTTTCGAGGCCTGCACCACCGCATCGGCAATCTGCAGGCTGTCCTCGGTCAGGCTCGGCGCATACATGACCAGCACGTTGGCCACTTCCGGGTCCTTGGCCAGGGTCTTGATAGCCTGGGCGTAGAGCTCCGGGGAGGCATCGTAGTTCAGGTCAATCGGGTTCTTGCGAGTCCAGTACGACGGCAATAGTTCGGCCAGGGATTCGATGCTCTGCTCGGACAACTCCGCCAGTTCACCTCCCAGGTCCGCCAGCCGATCCACCGCCAGCACACCCGGCCCCACCCCATTGGCCATGATCGCCAGGGATTCCCGGCGCAACGGCCGCATGCGGGTCAGGGTTTCCAGGGCATCGAACATCTGCCCCAGACCATCCACACGCAAGACACCGGCCCGCTGCAGCATGGCATCGTAGATCGGGTCACTGCGTTTCAGGCCCGCGGGAAGCTCGTGGTGGAACCACTCAGACTCCGGCACACGGCCCGATTTGACCGCAATCACCGGTTTGGTGCGCGAAGCCACCCGCAGCGCCGACATTAAACGCCGGGGATTGGGGACGTTTTCAATGTGCAGCAGGATCGCCCGGGTCTGGGTGTCCTGGGCCAGGTAATCGATCAAATCATCGTGATCGATGTCCATGCCATCGCCCAGGGTCAGAAAATAGGAAAATCCGACGCCCCGGGCAAACGCCCAATCCAGCACCGAGCTTGCAATGGTGCCACTCTGCCCCACGAAGGCCACCCGCCCGGGAATAGCCCCCATATGGGCATAGGTGGCGTTCAGGCTGCGCGCGGGCACCATCAGGCCGATGGTGTTTGGCCCGAGGACCCGGATACCGGTTTCCTTCGCCGCCTCGCGAACGGAATACATCAACGGCTGCCCGGTTTTACTGTGGGTCCGGGACATACCGCCGGTCATCACAATGGCAGTACGCACACCGGCCTCGCCCAAGCGCTTGATCGTTTTCGCAACGGTATCGGGCGGGGTACAGATGATGGCCAGGTCGGGCGTGAAGTCCATCTTCGACACCTTGGCCACACAGGAAACGCCGTGGACGTTCTCGTAACCACTCTGGTTGATCACCAGCAGCTTCTGGGTGGGATAGCCGCCCCCAAGCAGGTTCCGCAGAACCATACCCCCCAGATTGTCGGCGCGCTCGGACGCACCAATGACAACAATGGAGCTCGGGTTGAACAGACTTTCCAGGTAACGGGTGCTCAAGGCGGTCTCCTCAGAACAGCCCCCGCCGGGCCGATTCAGGTGATAACGTCAGTAAAACGGAATACTTATCAATGTATGACCTATCTTAGGCCTTCCGGTATTGATGTAAAACGGCTATCAGACCTCTAAGACCAAAGAAATACGACGGACTGCGGTTTTCCCTGATAACATTGATGAAAATACAAGCATATTCCGGACGAACAGAGACGTATGACCACGGCATTCTTTTCCCACGACGACTGCATGAAGCACAACATGGGCCCGGACCATCCGGAATGCCCGGAGCGAATCTCCACGATCCTCGCCTACCTGGCCGACACGCACCTCGAGCAGGATCTGGACTGGGTTCGTCCGGAAGAGATTACCCGTGACCAGCTTCTGGCCGTTCACCCGGAAAAATACCTGCAACAGCTGGAACTGATGGAGCCCACCCGCGGCCGCGTGTTTACCGACCCGGACACCGCAATGATGCCCGACACACTGCGTGCCGCCCGTCTCGCCGCCGGCGCCAACGTTCAGGCGGTGGACATGGTCATGAGTAGCCAGGTCACCAACGCTTTCATTTGCGCCCGGCCACCCGGCCATCACGCCGAACGCGCCAAATCCATGGGTTTCTGCTTCTACAACAACGTGGCACTGGCGGCCATGCGGGCACTGAACTTCCATCACCTGGACCGGGTCGCCATCGTGGATTTCGATGTGCACCAGGGCAATGGCACCGCGGACATCGTCGGCGGCGACGAGCGCATTCTGATGTGCTCGAGCTTCCAGCACCCATTCTACCCGCACTCCCATGTACACCGGCAGGCACCGAACATCGTTAACGCGCCGATCGAGGCGGGCTGCTCATCGGCGGAGTACCGGAAGACCGTCGAGTCGGTCTGGCTGAAGAAGCTGCAGGATTTCAAACCCCAGGTTATCCTGATTTCCGCCGGCTTCGATGCCCACAAACTGGACCCGATGGCAGAGCTGAACCTCGAAACCGAGGACTTCCGCTGGCTCACCGAAATGATCACCAGCGTCGCCAACGACTACTCCAATGACCGGATAATCTCCACGCTCGAGGGCGGTTACCACCTCAGGGCACTGGCCGAGAGCGTGGCTGCGCACCTGGAGGTGCTGGACTCCGTCTACTGATCAAACCGATCTCCGGGAGGGTGAGCAACAAGGCTGTTCAGCTTCTGATATAATTCGGCAAATTTTCAGGCCTCCCGGAAAACACCCATGACAGAACAGCTGACCATCACCCGCCCGGACGACTGGCACCTGCACGTCCGCGACGGGGATATTCTCAAGGACGTGGTTCCATCCACCGCCGCCTGCTTTGGCCGAGCCATCATCATGCCCAACCTGGTGCCGCCGGTGGTCACCGCAGCGGATGCGAATGCCTACCGAGAGCGTATCCTGGCCGCAGCCAGAGGCACCAACTTCCAGCCGCTGATGACCCTTTACCTGACGGAAGCCACCACCCCGGATACCATTCGGGAGGCCAAGGCCGCCGGTGTCATCGCCGCCAAACTCTACCCGGCCGGCGCAACCACCAACTCCGCCTCCGGGGTTAAGGATATCCGCAACATCTATCCGGTCCTCGAGGCTATGGCCGACTGCGGCATGCTGTTGCTGGTGCATGGCGAGGTGACCGATGCGGATATCGATATCTTTGACCGGGAAAAAGTGTTCCTGGAGCGGGTCCTGGCGCCTACCCTGGAAGCCTTCCCCACCCTGAAGGTGGTGCTGGAGCACATCACCACCGCCGATTCCGCGGAATTTGTACGCAACCACAAAGGGGACAATCTCGGCGCCACGCTGACCCCCCAGCACCTGATGTACAACCGGAACCACATGCTGGTGGGCGGCATCCGCCCTCACCTGTACTGCCTGCCGATCCTCAAGCGCAATCGCCACCAGGAGGCCCTGCGTGAAGCCGTCGCCAGCGGTGACAAACGGTTCTTTCTCGGTACCGATTCCGCCCCCCATGCCAAAGACAAGAAAGAAGCCGCCTGCGGCTGTGCCGGCTGCTACTCCGCCTACGGCGCGATTGGCCTGTACGCGGAAATCTTCGAGGAACTGGGGATCCTGGACAAGTTCGAGGCGTTTGCCAGCCATAACGGCGCCGACTTCTACGGCCTGCCCCGCAACCAGGACACCATTACCCTGGTGCGCAAGCCCTGGACCATGCCCGAGCAACTGCCCCTGGCAGACGGCTCCATTGTGCCCCTGAAAGCTGGTGAAACCGTTAACTGGCAAATGGCGTAATCTTTTACGCCGAGTACACAAACTGTCGACAACCGGAGTTCGAGTGACAGACGAAAACAAAGAACCGCATCCCCTATCCAAACGTTTTCGCGGTTTCCTGCCCGTAGTGGTCGATGTGGAGACCGCCGGCTTCAACCCGGAGCGGGATGCCCTCCTGGAGATCGCTGCGGTACTGCTGACCATGGACGATGATGGATGGTTGAGCCGAGGTGAGACCCACGTTCAGCAGATCGACCCGTTCGAAGGCGCCAACCTGGAGCAGTCTGCCCTGGATTTTACCGGCATCGACCCCTGGGATCCCGAACGGGAAGCGGTGCCGGAGCGTGAGGGCCTGAGCGAGATCTTCAGTCCCATCCGCAAGGCGGTGAAAGCCCATGACTGCAAACGGGCGGTTCTGGTGGGCCACAACGCCACCTTCGATCACAACTTCGTGTTCGCGGCTGCCATGCGGGCGGACATCAAGCGCAATCCGTTTCATCCGTTCTCGACGTTCGACACCGCCACCCTGGCAGGCCTGGCCTATGGCCATACGGTGCTCGCCCAGGCGTGCAAATTGGCCGGCATCCCGTTCAGCAACAAGGAGGCCCACTCGGCCGCCTACGATGCCGAAAAAACCGCCGACCTGTTCTGCGGCATCGTAAACCGATGGAAGGAACTCGGAGGCTTTCCTCCACCGCTGGTCGAGGTCCCCGAGCAATAGTCCTTTGCCCATAAAAAAACCCGCCGAAGCGGGTTTTTTTATGGCTGCGTGGCCACTGTTACCAGTAAATGCCCCGCATGATCGCCGCGAAGGCCACCTGTTCGGTGGACACTTTCGGCTTCTCACCGGACTTGCTACCGGCAGCCGCCGGCGAATCCGGGAACATCCGGTAACCGGTGTTCATGATGATCTCGCCCATCTTCGGTGCCAGTGCATGCAGTACCTGGGCGAAGATGCCCAGGCGGGTGGCGATGCGCTTGGGCCGATAAACGATGGCATCCGCCACCATGTCCGCCGCCTCGTCCGGGGTCAGGGTCGGTACCTGATCGTAGATCTTGGTCGGCGCGATCATCGGCGTCTTCACCAGCGGCATGTTGATGGTGGTGAAGGTCACGTTCCGATCCGACCACTCGGCCGCCGCACAACGGCTGAAAGCATCCAGGGCGGACTTGGAGGCCACGTAGGCCGAGAACCTTGGCGCGTTGGTGAGCACGCCGATTGAGGAAATGTTTACCACATGGCCACGACGACGCTCCAGCATGGTCGGGGCAAAGCCCATGATCAGCCGCACGGAGCCGAAGTAGTTCAGCTGCATGGTGCGCTCGAAATCGTGGAAACGATCGAAGGACAGGTCCAGGGACCGGCGGATAGAGCGACCGGCGTTGTTCACCAGCACGTCCACATGGCCGTGGTTATCCAGGACGGTCTTGATGAACTGGTCACAGGCGTCCATGTCCGAGAAGTCGCACTGATAGGCATGCACGCTGGCGCCCCGGGACTCGAGCTCCGCCGCGACTTCCTTCAGCCGCTCCGGCTTGCGGGCGCCGATCACCAGGATGGCACCGGCGTCCGCCAGCTTCTGGGCCGTGGCCAGACCGATACCGGAGGTGGCACCGGTAACGACACACACCCGGCCCTCGACGGTACCCCGGAGGGTGCGGTCCTTGAACAGGTCCGGATCCAGGTTCCGCTCCCAGTAGTCCCAGAGCACCGGGGCATACTCCGGCAAGCGGGGCACCTCAATACCGGTGCCCTTCAACGCCCGTTCAGTCTCCCGGGCATCGAATCGGGTGGGATAGTTGATGAACGACATTACCGAGGGCGGAATGCCCATGTCGTCGAGCACCGCACTGGTAATCCGTTTGACCGGCGGCAGGTTCTTGATGCTCTGGCGAATGAACGGCGGCACAAAACCGAACATACGGGAATCGATGCGCATGCCCATCTTCGGGGCGTGGCCGGCCTCGCAGAAGATATTGAGGATCTCGCCCACCTTGTACGGGTCGGGATCCACCAGGTGGAAGCAGTTACCGTCCTCACCGTCCATGTGGGCAATGTGGTCGAGCGCATCCACCACGAAATCCACCGGCACGATGTTCAGACGACCGCCCTCGATCCCGATGGTCGGTACCCACTGGGGCAAGGCATGGCGGATCTTCTGGATCATCTTGAAGAAATAATACGGCCCATCCACCTTGTCCATTTCACCGGTTTTGGAGTGGCCAACGACCATGCCCGGACGGTAGATGCGGAAAGGCACCTTGCACTCTTCCCGCACCACCTTCTCGGACTCGTGCTTGGTCAGCAGGTAGGGATGATCGAGCTTTTCCGCTTCCTCGAACATGTCCTCCCGGAAGGTGCCCTTGAACAGGCCTGCTGCAGCGATAGAGGAAACATGATGGAAGTGCTTGGCGCCCATGGCCTCGGCGGCCTGCACCGCCGCACGGGTGCCATCGATATTGGCAGCCTGCTGGCTCTCCTCATCGGCGCCCATGTCATACACAGCAGCAAGGTGGAAGAAATGATCGATGTTGCCCTTCAGGGACGCCATGGCATCGGCATCGATCCCGAGGTTCGGGCTGGTCAGGTCACCAATGACGGCCTTGACCTGCGTTTCGTCCGCGCCCCAACGCTCGCGCAGCTGCTGTAGCTTGCCCTGGCTCTGCTCCCGCACCAGCACATGAACAGTGCCGCCACGCGCCAGAAGCTTCTCCACGAGAAAACGGCCAATAAAGCCGGTACCACCGGTAAGGAAGTAGTTCATTAAATTCCACCCTGCTTGTTGCTCTGTTTTTGTCTATCCATGCCGGGCGCCATTCGACTAAAGTCGTAGTCACCCGAAAACGCCGGCATTGTACTTAATTGCAACGTTCATGTATCGAACTTTTTTAGAGCATTTACTCTTTAAGCTATTGTTTTATATAGAGCTATTACTCTAATTACCGGTCAACCTCCTTCAATGAAGTCCCGCCAGTTTTCCGACACATTGTCATTGAGACTAGCACAGGGCCAATGAATTGCCGGCCTTGAAATTCACAGAACAGAAAGCCATGAAACCCTTGGCCGGCAATGCCATAATCAGGAACTTATTGCGCTTTCCGGCGTCATTTCATGTCACAGTCAACAAGGTTCCCTGAAAACCACCTTTATGCAAAAAGATAACCCCAATACCGAACGCTACATCGCCATCGCCCGGGCCTGCCTGAAGGCCATCAACGATACCGCCGCCAATTCCGGTACCCGGGAAGAGAAGATCCAGGCGGTGTATGAGGCCATCGATGACGCTTTCCAGGCTGAATTTGCAGATTACCGCCAGTCAGTCGCCATCATGGCCACCGTCCTGGAGCGCATCGCGTCCGGCCAACTCGACAGTGAGAAAGCGGCTGACCTGGCGCGTAAAACTCTTGACCAGCAGCCAGAGGCCACCCGTAACGCCCTGATGCACTGAATCAACTGAAGCCACAGACCGCAGAGGCCCTATGACCCACGGAAAGCTGATCCGCCCATACGTTCAAGCGCTGTCCTGCCTGGTGCTGCTCCTGTTCAGCAGCCTGGCGCTGGCCGCCGGGGACATTCGCAAGAGCCCGAATGACGATAACCAGTACCGGTACCTTGAACTGGACAACGGTCTGAGGGCGATCCTGGTGTCCGACCCGGAGGCGGACAAGGCGGCCGCATCACTGAATGTGGCCGTGGGTAGCGGAGACGATCCGAAAGAACGCGAGGGCCTCGCCCACTTCCTGGAACACATGCTGTTCCTGGGCACCGAAAAATACCCGGAACCCGGCGAATACCAGCAGTTCATCAAGAGCCATGGTGGCCGCCACAACGCCTTCACGGCGTTCCAGGACACCAACTACTTCTTCGACGTACAGGCGCAGTTTCTCGGCCCCGCCCTGGACCGGTTTGCCCAGCAATTCTCGGCCCCGCTGTTCACACCGGAGCTGGTCGACCGGGAGCGCAATGCCGTGCACTCGGAGTTCAGCGCCAAACAGAAAGAAGACGGCCGGCGCTTCTATTCCGTCAAGAAGGCGGTGGCCAATCCCGATCACGCGTTCAGTCATTTCGCGGTGGGTAACCTGAGCACACTGGAAAATACCGAAGAGAACCCGCTGCGCCCGGACCTGATCAGGTTCTGGGAAGACCATTACTCGGCCAACCTGATGACGCTTTCTGTCTACGGCCCGCAGTCGCTGGATGAGCTTGAGGCCATGGTCCGGCCCAGATTCACTGCCATTGAAAACCGCAACCTCAAACAGAAAAAACACGAGCAGCCCCTGTTCCGTGCGGACGAACTGCCCGCCAAGGTCACCGCCGATGCGATCAAGGACGTCCGCCGCCTGACCCTCACTTTCCCGATTCCCTCGCAAGAGGAGAATTACCGGACCAAACCGGCAAGCTACATCGCCAACCTGCTTGGCCACGAAGGGCCGGGCAGTCTTTTCGATGTGCTCAAGCGAGCAGGACTGGCGGACAGTCTCTCTGCAGGGCTGGGTATGGACACGGGCGAGAATGCCACCCTGGAAATCAGTATGGCGCTGACTCCCGAGGGGCTGGAGCGTCAGGACGAGATCCTGCCACTGGTGTTTGACTACATTGAACGGATCCGGGCCTCCGGCATTGGCGAGGACCGCTTCCGGGAAATGCAACAACTGGCAACGATCGACTTCCGTTTTCGTGAGCAGGGAGAGCCCTTGCACGAGGCGATGCGCCTTGCCGGCCAGCTCCAGGACTACCCGGCCGAGGATATCCTCAGCGCCCCCTGGCTGATGGAGCGCTACGCACCGGAGCAGTACCGCGACATCCTGGACCGGCTGACTCCGGAGAATATGATGGTCTTCGTGCTGGATCCGGAGCCGGAACTCCGGGAGCCGAACACCACCGAGTGGTACGACGCCGAGTGGCAAATGACCCAGCTCTCACCACAGGCCATTGCCGCAAATGCACCAGAGCAACTGGCAACCCAGCTTGCCCTGCCGGAGTCCAACCCCTTTGTTCCGGAAAACCTGGAGATGGTCGCCGGGAACACCATGCCTCACCCGATTCAGCTGGGTAACGGAGACCATCTGGAAACCTGGTTCGCCCGGGATACCCGTTTCGGCACCCCCAAGGCCAACGTGTTCGTCAGCCTCCGCACCCCCGCGGCCCGGGCCAGCGCACGCAGCACCGTGCTCACCCGGCTCCTGGTGGATGCGGTGAACAGCAACCTTAATGCCTCGGCGTATGCGGCCAAGCTCGCCGGTCTCGACTACAGCGTTTACCCCCATTTGCGAGGCATCACTATTCGTGTGGGCGGCTACAACGACAAACTGCACACCCTGCTGAACCGGATCCTGCTGCAGGTCGCTGACCCGAAGCTGACTGAACAACGTTTCGGGATTGCTCGCCAGAACCTGATCGACAACCTGTTGAACCAGGCCAAGGACCGTCCGGTCGAACAGACCTCCGAGTTCATCCAGACTGCCCTGATCGAGGGCGCCTGGAGCACCGAGGAAAAGCTGGCCGCCGCCCGGGAAGTCACCCTGGATGAGCTGCGTTCCTTCAGCCGGAACCTGCTGAGCGATGTTGATCCGGTCATGCTCGCCCACGGTAACGTTACCGAAGCCTCTGCCTTGAACCTGGCGCGTCAGGTGGAGGCCATCGTGCTGAGGGATAGCCGATTTGCCGACGTACCCCGCAGCCAGGTGCGGCAACTCCCGGAGATGGAGACCGATGTCTCCCTGGCCGTCGACCATCCGGACACCGGCTACACCCTCTACATGCAGGGTAACAACACAAGCTTTGACGAGCGGGCCCGCTACCGTCTGCTGGGACAGATCATCAGCAGCCCGTTCTACGAGGAAATCCGCACCAACCGGCAGCTCGGGTACATTGTCTACGCGACCCCGTTCGAAATGCTGGAAACCCCGGCCCTCGGCTTTGTCGTGCAGTCTCCCTCGGCTTCACAAAACGAGATTGACCAGGCGGTGCGGGAATTCTCGGATGGATTCGAAGGCGTGCTTTCAGGATTGACCGACGAGCGTCTGGACCGGGAAAAACAGGCCGTCATCAGTAAACTGCTGGAACAGGACCGTCAACTGGGGGATATCTCAAGCCGCTACTGGCGGGAAATCGACCGCGGCGTGGCAACATTCGACTCGCGGGAACAGCTTGCCGCTGCCGTGAAGAACGTCACCCGTCAGGCGCTGTTAGACACTTTCCGCAAATCCGTACTGGAAAGAAATCAGGCACTGCGGGTGGTGACCGGCGGCAATGGCCTCGACGCGGATCGCGCCCTGGGCAAGCTGACGGAACGGCCACCGGTTCCGGCCAGCTGACCGGATCAGTAAGTACTCAGGAAACGGGCCCAGTCCTCGGGCTCGTCCACATCCCAACGGGGCTCCAGCAGACAGTAGCTGAGCCCCGCCTCTTCGAGGCGCTCGCACGTTTGGGTAAGCACCGCCGGCGTTCCCCAGTCGATGTTGTCGAGCATGCCCTCGGCCACCCGGGAAGCGCCAATCAAAACATACCCGCCATCATTGGACGGACCCAGGACCACATCGTAGTCGGCCAGACAGGCTACCGCATGCCGGGCATAGTCCGGGTCCACCGACGGACAATCGCTGCCCACCACCAGGGCCCGCTCATAATCACTCAGTGACTGACCGAGCGCCGCGTGCATTCGCTCGCCGAGGCTGCTGCCCTGCTGCACCCTCTGAACCAGGCCTGCGCCCTCCACGTCTTCCAGTACCGGCAAGGCCTCCTCGGAGCGCTCCTCCACTGCCCTGTCCCACCAGAACTCCACCGGGTAACCGGTCGCACACAGGTTATCCAACACGCTGAGTGTGAGCCGGATATGGGCCTCAAGCGCACCCACGGGACCCAGCTCGGGCATCAGTCGGGTCTTGACCCTGCCCGCCTCGGGCCACTTGGCAAACTGGAGAAAGACAGCGGAAGGGGGATTACTCTGAGGCATTTCGCACATCCGATCGATAGGCCTTCGCCAGGGATTCCGGCGATTCGCCGCGCCAGTAACGCCAGCGCAATCGCCACATCAGCACGATAGTACGCCAGGGACCGTTCTGTTCCCAGCGCCGGCTGTCGGTGACTACCGGATCGGCGATGCACCAGGGACGGGACACCAGGCGCAACCGCCGGGAAATCTCTATGTCCTCCATCAGAGGCATTTCACGGAAACCCCGAAGGACCTCGAACACCTCCCGACGCACAAAAATGCCCTGATCGCCCGTGCAGATCCCGGTAAGGCGGGATCGCCGGTTCATAAACCAGGCTATAACCCTGAAAATCGGACGACGGGCCCTCAGAGCCACATCGAACCGGCCCCAGCCACAGCGACTGTGCGAGAACCGCTCAAGTTGGGCAAGGGCCGACTCGGGCAAGCGGGTGTCGGCATGGAGAAACAACAGCACGTTACCCCGTGCCACCGAAGCCCCGGCATTCATCTGCACCGCCCGGCCCTTCCCGGATTCCACCACCCGGTCACACCAGGCGTGTGCAAGCCCAGCGGTCCCATCCGGACTGCCCGCATCGACCACAATGACCTCATGGCCAGCCTGGCGCAGTGGCTGGAGTGCCTGAAGGGTATCCACAATGGTGCCGGCCTCTTGCCAGACCGGAACGATCACACTTAACGAGAACGGCTCGGACAAAATCGCACTCCCGAAACACCAGTCAGATAGCCAACACCTTGAGCCACAAGCTCTTGCCCGCTATCATACCGGCCTTCTCGCAGATTTGCCCCCGTAGCTCATCTGGATAGAGCGGCCCCCTCCTAAGGGGCAGGTAGCAGGTTCGAGTCCTGCCGGGGGTACCATACCATCGACTTCTTTAACTCGACCTCAAAATTCTGTCGGGCCCACCCAGTCATGAAGGGGCTTGGGTACTCCGCGTAAATAACCTATTACGGCCACCTGGTATGTAGCTCATCGATTTTGAAGTCATGGGAATGTTCACGGCCACCATTGGCGATGTGAGGATGATCCTGCGGCAAATCCTCATGCCGATGTGGAATCTCGATCGGATCATCTGCGGGCCACAATCTGATTGCAGGGATCATGGAAATCATGGCCACGGCTGTGAGGACAATGAGTGTGATCTCGATACCTGCTGCAGACCCAAGCCAACCTGCCAGCGGATAAGCGACCAGCCAGCCAGCATGCGACAGCGAAAATTGAGCAGCAAAGACGGCCGGACGATCCTCCGCATGGGAGGACCGCGTCAGCAATCTGCCGATGGGAGTTTGAACGGTTGAAAAGCCAATGCCCAGCCAGGCCCAGACCGGGAGCAACCACACCAAGGAACTGGCGGGCAACGTTAAGACCAATCCAGAAATGAGTACAACGGCCCCTGAAAACATTACCCTGCGATCCTGCCAGCGTTTCAAAAGGGCCGGCAAGGCCAGTGCTGCCAGCATAGAACCGCCGCCAAATGCCGCAAAGGCCAGAGCCGTGTGTTGATCTGTAAGGCCAAAGTTGCCCTGCACCAGCACGACCGTGTTTACGATCACCATCGATCCGGCCAGGCTGACCACAACATTCAGCGCCATCAACCCGCGCAAGCGAGGCGTTGCCATAAAGATCCGAAACCCGCGGCGGGATCTTTCGTAAATGCCCCCGCGTTTCTCCGGGCTGGAACCTGAAGGTAGCGCAACGGACACCACCAGCAACGCAGAAGCTATGAAACCAACGACGGTTCCGGAAAACAGGCCATGCCAACTCGTGACCAGCAAGAGCAAGGCCGCCAACGCCGGACTGATCAGGTTTTCAAGATCATAGGCAAGACGGGAGAGAGATAGCGCCCGGGTATAATCGTCCTCGTTCGGCAGTGTATCCGGTATCGTGGATTGAAAGGTAGGCGTGAAGGCCGCGGATGCCGATTGCAGCACCGCGATCAATACATACACTTCCCATATTTTAGTGACGAAGGGCAGCGCAAGCGCGATGGATGCCCGAACCAGATCAAGCGAAACCAGCATAGCCCTGCGTGGGATGCTCTCCGCCAGGGCCGAGGCCAAAGGAGCAATGAACACGTAGGCGACCATTTTGATCGCCATTGCCGTGCCCACCACCTGACCGGCCTTGTCTCCAGCCAGGTCAAATGCCAAAAGGCTCAGTGCCACGGTTGCCAGGCCGGTTCCCAACAATGCCACCACCTGGGCTAGAAACAGATGCCGGTAAGTCCGATTTTTCAGGATGTTAATCATGGATCATCCAAAATCAGGGAGCTGGGTAGCGAGTGAATGGCCATAATAACCGCGAGCAAATCGCCTTTGCTATCGCGCTCGCGTTTTTAGTGACCAAAAGCGGGCAAAACTGCCAAACCTGAAATCCATAGGTGGACTAAGGTACTGACATACCAAGCCTAAAGGTTGAGCATTTTTAATTCCTGCCCAACTCCTCAGCGTGCTATTCTCTGCCACGACAATAATCGAACAGCAGGATCACCAGCCCGGCACCCATGATTACGGCCATCCACCGTACAAAAGTGTTTTCGCTCATTGTCATGCTCGTAGCGCTGACAGGCATGACACTGTCCGTCGTCGGTGAGGCCGCATCCCATGGCATCGCTGAACTCACTGAAATGCCAGCGATGGACCATACAGATCACCCGCACAGTCACGATCATCATAGCCACGATCCTGACGAAAAATCAGATATTCCCCTGCACCACGATTCCGGAAACCACAGCCACGAATCCGTGGATCAGTTCACCATCCGTTTGGTCTCCAGCCACATCCTGGCATTCCGGATACCCGTTCCGTTTGCCGGAGACCCACCCCGCAGTTTCCGTTACAGGCTTGAGCGTCCGCCAAGAACATTGCGCACCGCTTGAGTCTCGCTGCATCTGCAGCCCGATAACACGAAAACTGACGGAGTCATTATGTTGTCAACTTTGCTTGACGGCCGCTGGCGTGGGCATGCCCCCGCCGGTGGCAGCCGCCTCATCTGGATATTTCTGACCATTGGATTGCTGGGAATAAGCACCGATGTTCTGGCCCACGCCGTCGCCCAGGGCGATAAGGGGTATATTCAGGAAATAACCGGCGTAAATCTCATTGCGTTCACCTACCTCGGGGCCAAACACATGGTCACCGGCTATGACCACCTGCTATTCCTGCTGGGGGTCATTTTCTTCCTCTACCGCATGCAGCACATCGCCATATATGTGAGTCTGTTTGCGTTAGGGCATTCAACCACCATGTTGTTGGGCGTGTACTTTAACGTCGGCATCAACAGCTACATCATTGATGCGATTATCGGCCTGTCCATCGTTTACAAGGCACTGGATAATATTGGTGCCTATCAGCGCTGGTTCGGCTTACAGCCCAACACCAAGGCGGCCACACTCATATTCGGGTTCTTCCATGGCTTCGGGCTGTCCACCAAGATCATCGAGTACGACATCTCCCCGGACGGTCTGATCCCGAACCTCCTCGCGTTCAACGTTGGCGTGGAGATCGGCCAGCTCATCGCCCTGGCCATGATCCTGATTGCCATAAGCTTCTGGCGTAAAACCGATGGCTTCTTCCGCCACGCCTACACTGCCAACGTCGCCATGATGAGCGCAGGCTTCCTGCTCTTTGGCTATCAGCTCACCGGTTACTTTGTTGCCTGATTCTGGAGACTCGTTATGTACAACACCGATATACCCAATCGTGAAGAACTGCCCAGTACCGCAAAACTGATTCGATCAACCATCATGGCCGCCATTGCCGCCCTGGTTCTGCTGGTTACCGTTGTCATGCCCGCTGAGTATGCCCTGGACCCAACCGGCTTGGGCCGGATGCTGGGATTAACCGAAATGGGCGAAATCAAGGAGCAGCTTACCGAGGAGGCCGCTGCGGACCAAGCGGCCCAGATGGTTGCAGCGCAATCCCCGGCCGATCGGAAGGCTCCGGAAGCCGCCGAACCTGTTTCGGCCGAACCCGCCCAGGAGACAGCCTCGGTTCCAGCGACGGAACTTGAGCCCGCCTCAGAACAAACTGCATCAGAGCCGGCAACGGTGGAATCTCAGTGGCAGGATGAAGTACGCGTGGTTCTGACTCCGGGCGAAGGAACCGAATTCAAGCTCACTATGGAAGAAGGTGCTGTCGCCCGGTTCTACTGGGTGTCTGAGGGTGGCCCGATCAATTACGACACCCACGGCAATGGCAGTGGCCAGTCTATCTCCTACGAGAAAGGGCGCGGCGTTCCAGAGGATGAAGGCAAGCTGGTGGCCGCGTTTACCGGCGATCACGGCTGGTTCTTCCGCAATCGGAATGATAACGATATCACCCTGGTACTGCGCACCGGTGGTGATTACGGCGAGCTGAAGAAGGTGCTGTAAGCCCGCCGTGAAACAGGTGAGAGCTGGCTCTTTGCCAGCTCTATACCGGCCCGTTATCAATCGCCGACAACGCCTCGTTCACCTTGAAAACCTTGCCATTCACCTCCGGAATCCCGAAGCCTTTGAGCCGCGCGGTATGTTTTTCCAGGTAGGCGCGGGCGCTGGCCTCATCTTCAAACAGATAGATGCCGCCGGCCTCTTTCGTTTCCGGGTTCTCCGTCCATACTTTCCAGATAAAGCCCGGCTCTTGCGCAATGGACTCCGCCAGGTCTTTCATGGCACTGGTCATGTCATCGCCAAACGGCCCGGTAAAGGGAAAATCAACCTGCAAAAGGGTTTTCATGAGGGTCTCCTGTTTCTGGTCAGCCTGAAACGACAAATCGCCGCACCACTGTCCTGGCTCAAATTGCGGCCCCGGATGATGCTATATACTTATGCCATATGAACAAGACCGACAAGGAGGATCCCATGGCCAATAAAATCATCACCACAGCCGCGCTGCTTTCGATTCTTTCAACACCCGCGATAGCTGCGCAACCGGCCCCGACAACCGATGAACTGGTTAGCGAGGCTCGCACCAAGGTAAAAGCCTTCGGCGGCTCCCTGAAGCAGGCCCTTCAGGCTGCGATCAAGGAGGGTGGTCTTCCCAACGGTATCGGGGTCTGCAATACCGTGGCGCCTGAAATCGCCGCCGATAACAGCAGCGAGGAGTGGACCATCAGCCGCACCAGCCTGAAAGTCCGGAACCCGGACAACGCGCCGACCGACTGGCAGGAGTTACAGCTTCTGGCGATGGACAAGCAACCGGTGAAGAACGGCAAGCCGGTGGAAGTCTGGCAGGTTTCCGAGGCGGCCGGGCAGCCGACTTTCCAGTATATGAGCGCCATTCCCACCCAGGAGCTGTGTCTGGGCTGCCATGGCAAATCCATCGATCCTGACGTCAAAGCCAAACTGGCGGAGCTGTACCCGAACGACCAGGCCACCGGCTTCTCCGAGGGTGACCTGCGAGGCGCTTTCGTGGTGACCTATCAGCCGTCGGCGAACTGAGTCCAAGGCGCAGGCTGCCGGTGGGCAGCCTCGCCCTTATTGACCCAGGCAGCGACTGAGAAAGCGGTCCAGATCCCTGACCTCTTCAAGGCAGAGGCTGTGCTCCATGGGGTAACGATGGTCTTCGGGCTCGAACCCCAACTCTTGCAGCATTCCCGTGGCAGCCTGCCCCAGTGATTCCGGGACGACCGGATCGTAACTGCCGTGCCCGACAAACACCGGGATGTCGCGGTTGATCTGCGCCAGATCGATACTGTCGGCCGTGGCAAAATAGGTGGATAGCACGAACAGTCCGCCCAGCTTTTTCGGGTAGCTCAGTGCCAGTTCGTAGGCCACCGCCCCACCCTGGGAGAATCCGCCAATCAGGATGTTCTCGCTGGGAATCCCCTTTTCCAGTTCCTGCTCGATCAGTCTGGCAACGGCATCGGCAGAGGCTCTGAGCTGCGGCGTATCCACTTTCCGGTCGATATCCATGGCGAGGATGTCGTACCAGGCAGGCATCGCCATGCCACCGTTGATGGTGACCGGCAGCTCCGGCGCGTGGGGGAAAATAAACCGGACGGCCTGTTCCCTGGCAAAACCCAGCTCGGGCACCACCGGCTCGAAATCATAGCCGCTGGCGCCGAGGCCGTGCAGCCAGATGACAGCCACACGGGGATCTTCGCCGGTTTCGATCTGCAGGGTCTGCAAGTCTTTCATGTTCTCTCCATCGGGTGAATGCTGTGGTTACGCCCAGGGTAACCGATGGCTCAGTCTACACGGAAAGTGTCCAGCATGGGCGGCAGGCCCGGGAACATACCAATAGCCAGCATCACCGAGCACAGCACCACAAACACCAGCCCCGGGATGATCCAGCGCCCGACATGTCCCAGCTCCTTGCCACGCTCCTTGCAGCCGATCAAGCCGAGGTTGTCCAGCAGCACGGTCAGGGACCAGCCAAACACCGGGTTCACCAGAGCGGACGAGAAAATGACAATACCGGCGGATTCGGTGGTCTTGCCCTTGCGCGTCATCTGCATACCGGCCTCCAGCAGGGGCAGGAATACACCCACGATCAGCGCCGTGCTCAGCACCGGAGGCCATACAGCGAGGTCCATCGGATACCCCCAGACAGCGGTGATCGCACACAGGATACCGGTCAGCACAGCGCCGGCGGCGATCGGCCGTTTGGCGATGGCCGCCGGCACGATATAGGTGCCCCAGGAGGAGGCAATGTTACCGCCACCAAGCGCCGTGCCGACCGCCTGCCGGGCCGAGGCGGACACCATGGTGTCGTCGATGTTCATCAGCACCCGCTCGGTTTTCGGCGGGTAATTGAGTTTCTGGAACACCTGATGGCCCAGGAAATCCGGGGACCACATGGCCACGGCGAGCACCGCGAAGGGGGCGACCGCCAGAAAGCTGTTGAAATCCGGAAAGCCCAGTTGCCAACCGGTGGTCTCGCCCCACCAGTAGGTCGGGCTCATGTTCGGAATGCCCGGCTCAGTCACAAACTCGAAGGGCGCCCCCATGGCAAAGGCTACCGCCGCGGCAATCGCCGAACCCAGCGGTATGGCCAGCCAGCGCATCTTCACGTGTTCCAGCCACGCGTACATCACGATGGTAATCACAACCACCACAAAAGCGATGTACCCTTTACCGAAGCCGTCCGCCCAGGTGAACAGGCGATCAATCTGGCCGGTGATGCCGATAAAGCCAAGGTAGAGCAACAACCCGCCGCAAACGCCGTTACTCGTCAGACGCGCCAGCAGGCTGCCGCCCCGGGATATACCCAGCAGGAAGCCGAGTACACCGATCATGATGCCCAGCGCCATCGGGTGACCACCCGAGGCTACGACCAGAGGGATCATCGGAATCAGTGGCCCGTGCGTACCAGCCAGGTTACTGGTGGGATTGAGAAAACCGGAGATCAGGATGACAAAGAGCAGTGCTGCGATGACCAGCTCAAACCGGACATTCTCGGTGATGAATTCCCGGGACAACCCCAGGGGGCCGGCAAACGCGGCAACGATCGCCGCCACCATGACCACCTTGCCGATTGTCGCTGCCATGGCCGGTACCAGGTCCTCCCACTCGAAGTGGTAGTCCCGGAAAGGCAGATTCGGCTTCCAACGGCGGGGCGCCATAACCTGCAATTCATGGTTCAGGTAATCACTGCGGGAGGAAAATTCTGAGCGGGGTTTGCGCCGGGAGAGATAACTTTCGTTGGCATTATTGTCAGACATGAATACTCGCGCGTTCTTGAAATTTTTGGGGGCGCGATACTAGGCACGAGCAAACCAAGTCTCCATTGGGCCTTTGGCTAACCATCCCAGAGAGCGAAGAAATCGGATATAATATGTCACTTATTGCAACAGATTCTCCCAGTACGGCTATCGATGGACATCACTGAACACAAACGCCGCATTATCATCACAGCCGTCATCGCTGTCGTCCTTACCGGCATACTGGTGGCAACCATCGTGGCCACCCCCCTGATCAACCAGATCCATTCCCGGTCCGAACGCTCGGCCGCCAACTTCGCGGATGCCAAGGCCGCCAGTATTGAGGCCGCGTTCGATCAGCACCAAAAACTGGCCGTTCAAACAGCCAGTCGCTCCGAACTGGCCAAACGGCTGGGCCAATATCACGAGGGCCAGATCACCCGATCGGAGCTGACCCGCTTCAGCGAGCCACGCCTGGCGGACGCCGCTGAGGGGCTGGATAATTTGCAAGCCCTCGTACGCTACGATGCCAACGGCTCTGAACTCGTCCGCCTCGGGCCCATGGCCGCCTCCCTGCCCGCCGCAATGCCTTTCCGGGACCAGCTCGACATCCTCGACTACCCGCTGGCAAGCGGACAACCAGGCCCGCCGCTGCTCCATGTCGCCAGCCCGATCATCGAGGCCGGTGAGGTTGTGGGGTTTGACCTCCTGCTGTTCAGTCTCGATTCGTTACGCAGCATCTTCGAGAGCCCGGATAACTCTCAAATCTGCCTGCTGGATAAGGCCCGAACCAAACGAATCAGCATCGACAAGGAAACCGGGCAGTTTTTGATGACCCCGGCGGACCCGTGCCTTGCCGACCAGTTGAACATCGAGACCGGCAGTGTCGGCAATTCCTTCCGGGCAACCATGGAAGATGGAACCCGTATCATGTCCTTTCTGCGCCCCCTGCCCGGCTACCCATGGGAAGTCCACGTATGGGCGGAAACCAATGAAATCTTTGGTGTGGTTATCCGGGATATTGTTTTCAGCGCTCTGGTCACGCTGGTCCTGTCACTTCTGGCCGGCTTGCTGGTATGGCGGTCTTTGAGGCCGGTGTTACAACGGATCGCCCATCAGGCCTCCGAACTGGCCCGATCCAACCAAGAGCTGCAGCAGGCGCAACGCAAGATTCGCCGACAGGCAGATCATGACCTGTTGACCGGCCTGCCAAACCGGGCGGCCATACTCAAACTGCTGGGGCAAGCCATCGATCGGGCGAAAGGGGAAGACAGCCGGTTTGCCCTGATGTTCGTCGACCTCGACCACTTCAAACCGGTAAATGACCAATACGGCCACCAGGCCGGTGATGACTTGCTGAAAGTCATCGCCAAACGCCTCGAGGGCTCCGTCCGGGACGAGGATGTGGTCGGCCGGCACGGTGGCGACGAGTTCCTGGTGATTACCGCGCCCCTGGCCAATACCGACGATGCCGGCGTGATCGGGGAGAAAATCACCTCGGTTGCCGCGCAACCGTTCCGGATTGAAGATCACGCCGTGCAGGTAGGCGCCTCGGTTGGCGTGGCCATCTATCCGGACAACGGCACCACCGTCACGGAACTGCTGCAGGCCTCCGATGCCGCCATGTACCGGGCCAAGGCCTCGGGGCGTGGCGGAGTCAGCTTTGCCTGATCCGCTACGGCCCCGGAACCTGTTAACATTGGGTCAACACCAATGAACGACGCCGTTAGAGAAAAGGTATGTCCCTGAAATACAGAATCATTCCCGTCACCCCGTTCCAGCAAAACTGCTCACTGATCTGGTGCGAGGAAACTCGTAACGCTGCCGTGGTGGACCCCGGTGGCGACCTGGAACGGATTCGCGCCGCAGTCAGGGAGGAAGGCGTGACCGTCGAAAAAATCCTGCTGACCCATGCCCACATTGACCACGCCGGCGGTACAGCAGAACTGTCGAAAGAACTGGGGCTGCCTATCGAGGGCCCGCATAAGGAAGACAACTTCTGGATCCAGGGCCTGCCACAGCAGGCGCAGATGTTCGGCTTTCCGGCGCCAGAGGTATTCACACCGAACCGGTGGCTGGAAGACGGTGAGGAAGTGACCGTCGGCAACCAGACGCTGGAGGTGCTGCACTGCCCGGGCCACACGCCGGGGCACGTGGTGTTCTTCCACCGGGAATCCGGATTGGCGCTAGTGGGCGATGTGCTCTTCCACGGCTCCATCGGCCGGACCGATTTCCCCAAGGGCGACCACAACACCCTGATCCGCTCGATCCGGGAAAAGCTCTTCCCCCTGGGGGACAGCGTCGCCTTCATCCCCGGACACGGCCCCATGTCCACCTTCGGCCAGGAACGCGCCAGCAACCCGTTCGTGTCTGATCACCGGGGCTGAGAGACCAGCCCCGCGATCATAACGGCAACGACCTGATCAGACCCGGAACGGCTCGGGATCGCCCTTGCCCACCCGGATCACCTCCGGCACATCGCCGGTGAAGTTGACCACGGTAGTGGCTTCCATGCCGCAAAAGCCGCCATCAATGATCAGGTCCAGCTCGTGCTCCAGGGCATCCCGGATCTCCTCAGGATCGGTCATCGGCTCAGTATCACCCGGCAGAATCAGGGTACTGCTCATGATCGGCTCACCCAACTCGCCAAGCAGCTCCTGCACAATGGCATTGTCCGGCACCCGCACCCCGATCGAACGGCGCTTGGGATGCAACAGCCGGCGCGGCACTTCGCTGGTGGCATCCAGAATGAAGGTGTAAGGCCCGGGGGTGAAATTCTTCAACAGCCGGTACTGCGTGTTATCCACCTTGGCATAGACGCCGATATCCGAAAGATCCCGGCACACCAGGGTGAAGTTGTGCTTGTCGTCCAGCTTACGAATCCGCTTGATCCGATCTGCCGCCTGCTTGTCACCCAGGTGACAACCAATGGCATAGGCAGAGTCCGTGGGATAGACAATCACCCCGCCCTTACGGAGGATCTCCACCGCCTGATTGATCAGACGCTTCTGGGGCGTTTCCGGATGAATCTGGAAAAACTGGCTCATTAAACTTCTCCCTGACCGGTTTTCGTCGCCATTGCCGGATCGTTCTTCGACCCGCCCATACAATTCGGAGAATCCGGCGAAGCCTGGCCACTGGCCTGCCACTCCTCCGGCGTATACAGATGCAGCGCCAGCGCATGAACCGGCCCCGCCAGCTCGTCCGCCAGCACCTTATAGATGGTCTGGTGCCGCTTCACCTTCATCTGCCCCTCGAAATCCGGCGACACGAGCGTCACCTTGAAATGGGTCTCCGAATTCGGCGGTACACTGTGCATGTGACTCTCGTTTTCCACCTGAAGGATGCTTGCCTGGAATGCATCGTTCAGTTTTGACTCAATGGCTTGCTGTACTTTCATGGAATCTGGACTCCAACGTTCAGATAAAGCTCTGGCGAATTGCACGGAGTTAGGAGTGGATGTGGGAGAGGCGTTTCCAAAACTGTGTGTTGCCAGGGATGGCAACACCAAGCCCCCATGGATGGGTTCACGGCGTGTTTTGGAAACGCCTCTCCCACAGCCACTTACTCCGCAACCATCAGTCTACTATACATTTCAACCGTAACCCGAGCGGCTTGACACCAACGGGCTAACACGCCACATTCCTTCGCCAATCAGCAAACACCCGAAGCCATGCACCTCTACATAGCCGAAAAGCCCAGCCTAGCCCGCGCCATCGCCGCCGCCCTACCCGCCCCACACCAGAAAGGCCAGGGCTGGATCCGCTGTGGCAAGGGAGAAGACGCGGCCACCGTGAGCTGGTGTATCGGCCACCTGCTGGAGCCAGCGGAACCCGCGCGCTACAACCCGGTGTGGAAAAAATGGCGCGCCGAAGATCTCCCACTGATCCCGGAACGCTGGGAAGTCACCCCGAAAGACAGCGTCCGCCAGCAGCTGAAAATCCTCGAATCCCTCATCCGCCAGGCCGACACCATCGTCCACGCCGGTGACCCGGACCGCGAGGGGCAGCTGCTGGTGGATGAAGTACTGCGTTACGTTGGCACCCGGGCGCCCATACAACGGCTCCTGATCAACGACCTCACACCATCGGCCGTCGCCAAAGCCATCCGCAGCACCCGGGACAACCGGGAATTCCGGCCCCTGTCCCATTCGGCCCTGGCGCGGCAACGGGCCGACTGGCTCTATGGCATCAACCTGACCCGGTTCTACACCCTCAGCTACCAGCAGCAAGGAGAACAGGGCGTGTATTCCGTGGGTCGGGTACAGACCCCGGTCCTGGGCCTCGTGGTGGAGCGGGACAACACCATCGAAAACTTCGAGCCCAAACCTTACTTCCGGATCGACGGGCAATTCCGGGCCCACGAAGAAGGCGCGGACCCGAAACCGTTCAACGCCCGCTGGCTGCCGGACGAACAGTTCCAGGACTACCTGGACGAGGAGAACCGGCTGCTGGACCGGTCCGTGGCCGAGCAGATCGCCGCCAGCGTGCAGGACCGGCCGGGCACCATCATCGAATCCCGCTTCCGGGACCGGCCCGAAGCCCCGCCCCTGCCGCTCTCCCTCTCCGCCCTGCAGATCGAGGCCGGACGGCTGTTCCGCATGGGCGCGAAGGATGTCCTGGACACCGCCCAGAACCTGTACGAGCGGCACCAGCTGATCACCTATCCCCGGTCGGATTGCCGCTACCTGCCCGAAGAGCATTTCGGCCAGCGCCAGCAGGTGGTGCAGGCCATTTCCCGGGTGGCCCCGCACCTTGTTGATCATTGTGAACAGGCGGACTTCGACCGCAAGAGCGCCGCCTGGAACGACAAACAGGTGGATGCGCACCACGCGATCATCCCTACTAACCGGCCGTCGCCCAATGGCAAGCTCACCAAGGCCGAGGAAAACATCTACGGCCTGATCAGCCGTTTCTATCTCATGCAGTTTGCACCGGACGCCATCCACCGAGAGGGCCGGCTTACCGTGCGGGTGGCTGACCACCGCTTCCGGGCGACGGAAACGGCGATCCTGGAGCCGGGCTGGAAGAACCTGGAGCTCAAGCTGCGGGAAAAGCGCGAGGAGCCCCAGAAAGCGCCACTCCCGAGGCTGGAGAAGAACGAGCCGGTGCACTGCGACGCCGCCACTGTGGCCGAGCGCAAGACCCAGCCACCCCAGCATTTCACCGATGCCACGCTGCTCTCGGCGATGACCAACATCGCCCGCTTTGTCAGCGATGCCGAGCTGCGCAAGACCCTCCGGGAGACTGACGGTCTCGGCACCGAGGCCACCCGCGCAGCCATCATCGAAACCCTGTTCAAGCGGGACTACCTGTTCCGGGAAGGTCGGCACATCCGGGCAACCGCCAAGGGCAAGACCCTGATCGAGGCGCTCCCGGCATCCGTCAGTAAACCGGACCGGACAGCCGTCTGGGAAGCCACGCTGGAGAGCATCCGCCGCGGCGAGGGTGACCCGCGCAAGTTCCTCGATACCCTGACACAGGAAATTCGGGACCTGATCAATCGCCCACAGGGCAAGACCACCGCCGATCCGGACGCCGGAGCCACCAGCCAGGCTATCCATTGCCCGAAGTGCCGGGCCCCGATGGTGGAGCGGGAAGGCAAATTCGGCCGTTTTCATGCTTGTACACGTTACCCCGCCTGCAAGGGAACGCGCCCCATCGAGGATAACGCCCCGGCCGACGGCACCGGCCAGAAACCCATTCCCTGCCCCCACTGTTTCTCACCGCTCGTGCGTCGCAAAGGCAAGAAAGGCTGGTTCTGGGGCTGCAGCAATTTCCCGGGCTGTCGGCAGACAGTCGACGATGACAACGGCAAACCTGCACTGGGTTTACGCAATAATACATAACGATACTGAAACCGACCCTTGCTTTTTGTCATAATCGGTTGATATCGAAGGGAGAAGACCATCATGCGCATTGCTCTGCTTGAAGACGAACTCGAACAGGCGCAGAACGTCCAAAATATTCTGGCCGAACGCGGTCACCACTGCGACAGCTTCCCGACCGGTCAGAGTTTCCTAAGCGCCGTTCTGCATCGCAGTTACGACCTCTTGATCCTGGACTGGCAGATACCCGATATGACGGGCGTTGACGTCCTGGAGAGCGTTCGTGCGCAGCTGAACTGGCCTATCCCGGTGATCTTCCTGACCCAGCGTGACAGTGAGACCGACATTGTCCGGGCACTGGATGCGGGGGCGGACGATTACCTGTCAAAACCGCCCCGTGCAGCGGAGCTGTCTGCACGAATCAACGCGCTCGCCCGCCGCACCAACCCGGACAACGAAAAAGAAGTCCTGATCTACGGCCCCTTCGAGATCAACACCCAGCAGCGCGTCATCTTGCTGCACGGTGAGGAACTCACCCTCACCGACAAAGACTTCGACCTGACCCTGTTCCTGTTCCAGAACCAGGGCCGTCTCCTGACCCGGGAAATGCTGCTCGAGCGAGTCTGGGGCCTGGCGCGGGACATCAACACCCGGACCGTGGATACCCACATGAGCCGCCTGCGCCGGCGCCTGGGCCTGAATCCGGAAAACGGCTTCCGGATCAAAACCATTTACCAGCGTGGCTACCGGCTTGAAGCAATGAAAGCCGCAGACAACGACGAACCGGAAAGACCTCTCGCAGCCAATGAGTGACGCCCTGCTCCGCCGCACCCTGATATCGCTTTCCCTGGCAGCGTCGCTGGCAACCGCAGCGACTCACAGCGCGGCGGACACAACCCGGGTGTCCTACACCGCGGGCAGCGTAGAACTCCTGCCCCACGAGGCTGAACGCCCCATGACACTGAACGGAGGCGCCGTCATTCAGGCGGGAGACCAGATTTTTTCCGGCGCAGGAACGGCCACCGTCGAGCTTGACGCGGATACCGAGCTGCGCCTGTTCCCGGGCACACGCCTGCAAATACTCGAACTCCCATCGCAAGCTCAGCCTGACTCCCAGCCACCGAGGGTGCGTCTGCTTCAGGGCAAGGTCCATGCCCAGGCAAGGTCAGGCGATTGGAACCCGGTTCCGGTCTATATCGAAACGCCAACGGCGACCGCGATTACCCAGCACTCCAGGTTCACTATCGAGACGTCCGCCGAGGCAACGCTGGTGCGTGTTATCGACGGCATGGTGGATTTCGGCGCGCCCGGTAAAGCCCAGCGCATTCCGAGCGGTTACCTGGCCAGTGTCGGCAATGAGGGGCACACCGGCGTCTCCATCCGGCAACTGGAGGACGCCCCGGACATCCAGCCGCTGCCCGAGTTTGTCTCCACCCTGCCGCTCACCGTTTCCTGGGCCGGCGATGACGCGCCAGCCTACCAGCTCGACATTTTCGAAACCGCCAGCGGCGAATGGATTGGCAGCCGCCGGGTAACGGGCAACCGGTTCGACGTGGGTCTCCTGGATAACGGCGGCTACCAGGTCCAGATCTCGGCGCTGGATGCCCAGGGCATTGCGGGCATGCCGGCTATCGTACCCATGGAGGTTCGCCTGCAAGCGCAAGCGGCCACACTGTCCTACCCTGCTCCCGGCGCCAGCGCCAACGACGACATGCCGGAGTTCCGCTGGCAGCTCAACGGCGAGAACGAAATCGCCCGTGTCGAAGTGGCCAGCGACAAGGATTTCCAGACCATCGTTGCCACCAGCGAGTGGGCGCCTGAGACCCAGGCACTGCCTTCCAGGCCCCTCGAGCCCGGGATTTACTATTGGCGCGTCGTCACCGAAGCGGGCGGGAAGTCCGTCGCCGCGACCGAAGCCCGTGCGCTCACCGTCTACCCCAATCGCATCGCCACACCGGATAAGGAGGGCGATGTCTCCGGCCAACAGGTCACTGCTCTCTCCGATCGCGGCAACCGCGGCTAGAACAATTTATTCTGAGCTTGCTAAGACTTCCCTGAAAACGGTATTTTGTGCGGCTGAGAGTTCTTTCAGGAAGAATAACTTGAACGACCACTACTTACAGCAGGGCGCATGAGCCGGGACTTGCCGATAATCCGAACAACTCCCTGGAATCTGGGCCTGATCCTTCTGGCAATCCTGATGCTGATCCAGCTGTCGGTATTGCCGGAGATCCTTGACCAGGGACTTCTGGAAACCGCCCTTTCCAGCAGCCAGCTTGCCTTCCCGGAACAGAGCAAAGCCCTTTTTATCCGGCAGGCCCCGGTGTGGGCCGGTGGCGGCCTGAGCCTTATCGTCCTGATACTGGTGGCGATGTTGCTGCCACGAGTGCGCCCGAGCCGCACCTTGTTTACCTGCATTGCCATCGCCGGCGCCGTCACCGCGTTGTGTACGGTAATCCTGTTCAGTGCCGGGACCTGGATCCCGGTGGCCAATGCCATCCTGATTCCCCTGATTGCCTTCCCGGTCTCCAGCGGCCTGCGATTGGCCACGGCCAACCGGTTCCTCAACCAACAGCTGGACAAGCTGGTCACCAGCCCGCGAGTCAATCTCCAGGCACCTTCACGGAGCCACCCGACCCAATTGCTGAACTATTTCCGGGTCCTGTTCCAACCGGAAGGCTGGCTACTGACCGACGGCCGGTACATTCTCTCTGCCCGAAATCTAACGATGGCCGATGTTCCCGACTCCATGACCACCGGCCAGTGGCTGCATCAACCCGGGGTAAGCTGGATTCGGCTGGAACGGGGTGATACCCGTTACACACTGGGCTTTACCATGCCCAACGATCTTGGCCGGGAAGCGATTCAGCGCTACCTCCGGCGGCTGCACCTGGAGCACATGCCCGACGTTGTTGATCACTCCGAGATTCGGGAAAACATTTCCGCCCGCATCGAGCGGCTGCGCACGGCCACCGAGCGCATGAACCGGATGCAGCAGTTCATCCGGCGCAGCTTCGAACACATGCCCGATGGCATCATCGTGACGGACGAGCTCGGCGGCATCCGCTTCGCCAACGGCCACATCGAGGAGTGGTTCGGCGACCCCATGCCAAGCCTGGACGGCATGCCCCTGGCACGCCTTCTCGAGGGCCACGACCCGCGGGACATCCCACCCTGGCATGAGACCGTCTCCGAGACCCTGACCATGCAACAAAGCCGCACGGTGGACCTGCGCATCAGGAATAAGGACTTCCTGATCCACTTTGCGCCGTTCGCTCTGCCGGACAGCGATCAGCACGGCATCATCGCCAACATCTCGGACATCTCCGAACTCCGGGAACAACAGCGCCAGCACCGCGAGGCCATCGACTTCATCTCCCACGATGTTCGCTCGCCGCTGGTGTCCCAGCTGGCGCTGATTGAGCAGCTGAAACGGGATCCCTCGAACATCGAACCGGCCCAGCTGGATCAGCTGGGCAAACTCGCCCGGCGTAGTTACAACCTGGCCGAAGAATTCGTCCAGCTGGCCCGTGCCGAGCAGCTGACCGAGACCCGGTTCTACGAGTGTGAATTCCTGGCCATCGCGGAGAACGCCCGAGACAGCGTCAGCGAACAGGCCACCGAGAAAGACATCGAGCTTTCCCTGCAAGGCACCGAGGATCTCTGGCTGCGGGGTAATGCGGAGCTTCTGGAACGGGCCGTGATCAACCTCATGACCAACGCGGTGCAGTATAGCCCGCCGGGGTCCACGGTAAGCGTGCAGGTGTTCCGGGCCGGCCACCAGGCGTGCCTGACCGTATCGGATGAAGGCAGCGGTATTGACCAGCAGGAACTGCCCTACCTGTTCGACCGCTTCATGCGGCAAAAAAGCAGCGAGCTGGCCGGTGTTCACGGCGCAGGCCTCGGGCTGTCCTTCGTGAAGACGGTTGTGGAAAAACACCGGGGAGAGATTTCGGTCGCTTCGGTTCCCGGGGAAGGCACCTCATTTACCATGAAGCTTCCGATGGCCGACCCGCTGGCCTGAGACAACACGCTTCAGGCACGGGAGCAGCAGGCAGGATAGATCAGGACTGGATGGTCTTGCTGACCACCTGGGAAGGCGCACTACGCAGACCTCTGGTGTCCTCGACCTGAATGGTGAAATACCAGGTACCCTGACCCAGGCCACTGACGATGTAAGACATGGTGGCATCCTGGGCGGCATCACCAATCACGACCTGCTCGGTCAGATTGTCCGCTTCCTTGCCGTAACGAATGATATACCGGTCCAGCTCCCCCATGGAGATACCGTCACCGTTTACACGGGTAGAAGGCGCCGTCCAGCTCAGCAATGCCTTACTGCCATCAACCGTTTTGCTGCCGTCGTCCCCAAAGGCACCCTGGGAAGACGCTTCAGAGGAAGAACCTCCACCACCGCAGCCCGTGAGCAATGCGCCCAAAAATGCTGCGGCCATAATTGACCCTGACGTTTTAATGACGCTTTTCATATATATCTCACACCACTTTTTCGACGATTTGACAAAATTTCACAAAACGCCGGCATTATGGTGATTAAGAATGTCGCTCTTCCAGTTACGAAATTGTCAATTTTTGGACAGGTTCAGGTAAGTAGAAAACGCAAGGTTGCGGGGTGGCGGGAAGTTACGTTGGAAAGTTGCAGAGCTTTGGTAAGCATAAGCAGGCAATTTATTGCCAAATCGTAAGGTTCGCCGATATTTTATCGACCACCCGTAACCATGAATATCTGACGCGATCCTCCGCGATCGGGCGTCAATTCCGACAACGGCCCGATCAGCTTCTGGTCAGAAAATTTTTGTTTTCGCCCATCCGGTCAATCACGACTTCTTCCGTCCGGTCTTTCAGCGCCACGCCGGAGAGCCGTCTACGGAAAGCCTCCCGGATCAGATAGATAAGTCGCTGGCTGGCGTGGGCATAGCTGAGTCCTGCGGGCCGGATGTTCGAGACGCAGTTGCGATCGGCGTCATGGCGGCCGGTGCTCGGCCCCCAGGTCAGATAGGCACCCAGACTGTCCGGCGAACTCAGCCCGGGCCGCTCGCCGATCAGCACGAGCACCGCTCGCGCCTGTAACATCGACCCGATGTCATCACCGATGGCGACACGGCCCTGCTCAACAATGGTCAACGGCGCAAGGCGCCACTTTCCCTGCGTCACCTCCAGGTCCGCCTTCAGTTGGGCCACCATCGTGGCGGCATTGGCCTGGACCGCCCAGGAGGACAAGCCGTCAACGATGACGATGGCCAGGTCCGGCGCTCCGTCTTCCATCGGCGCGTGAGCGGAAAGACGATCCCGGGATGATTCGGACAATACCCGCCCCAGATCAGGCCTTTGCAAATACGTGGAACGATCGGGAGCCTGGCTCGCCAGCGTCAGGACGTCCTCCTGCCTTCGGACAATACCGGCGGCAGTCAGGTCAGCCCGGAGTTTCGGCACGTCCAGCGGACAGTGCACGGCGTCAATCGCCCGGGCATGAGCCAACTGGAACTGCAGCAGTTCATGCGTAGGCAGGCTGACACCGGCCCGACCCAGCCCGATACGGGCGTCGGTATACTGCCTCAGCTTCTGCCAGGGATTCTGGTGAACGAGTGGACGTTTCTCAGTCATGGCCAGCCCTCCCCGGTATCCTTTTCAGGGCGGGACCGAAGGCGTCCGGCAACTCCGCGCTGGGCTCGAAACGCGCCACATCCTCAAAAATGAGCATCCGCGTCAGCCACTGCTCAAACTCGGGCGCCGGCCGGAGCCCCAGCACCCGGCGCGCGTAGAGGGCATCATGGAAGGAGGTGGTCTGGTAGTTCAGCATGATGTCATCCGAGCCCGGAATGCCCATGATGAAGGTGCAGCCCGCCACGCCGAGCAGCGTCAGCAGGTTATCCATGTCGTTCTGGTCCGCCTCGGCATGATTCGTGTAACAGATATCACACCCCATGGGCAGGCCCAGCAACTTGCCGCAGAAATGATCCTCCAGCCCGGCCCGGATGATTTCCTTGCCATCAAACAGGTACTCCGGCCCGATAAAGCCAACCACCGTATTGACCAGCAGCGGGTCGAACGCGCGGGCGACCGCGTAGGCCCGGGCCTCACAGGTCTGCTGATCGAGCCCATGATGGGCATTGGCGGAGAGCGCACTGCCCTGCCCGGTCTCGAAGTACATGACATTGTTACCGACCGAGCCCCGGTTGAGAGACAGCGCCGCATCCCTGGCCTCGCTGAGGGTCGCCAGGTCGAAGCCGAAACTCCGGTTGGTGGCCTCGGTACCACCAATCGACTGGAATACCAGGTCCACCGGCGCCCCCTGCTCGATGGCTTCCAGCGTGTTGGTGACGTGGGTCAGCACACAGGATTGAGTGGGGATCTCGTATTTCTGGATCACCTCGTCCACCAACTGCATGAGCTTGATGGACTGGCTGACGTTGTCGGTGGCGGGATTGATGCCGATGACCGCATCGCCGTTGCCGTACAGCAGGCCATCCAGAATGCTCGCGGCAATGCCGGCGACATCGTCCGTCGGGTGGTTGGGCTGCAGGCGGGTGGAAAGGTGCCCCGGCAGGCCGATGGTATTCCGGAAGCCGGTGGCGATTTCGCATTTACGGGCGACCAGTATCAGGTCCTGATTGCGCATCAGCTTCGACACCGCCGCCACCATTTCCGGTGTCAGGCCCGGCCGCAGAGCCTTAAGCGCCTGTGGCGATGCGTAATCGCTCAACAACCAGTTCCTGAAATCCCCCACCGTCAGGTGAGCCACGGGAGCAAAGGCGCCGGCATCGTGCCCGTCCAGAATGAGCCGGGTGACCTCATCGGACTCGTACGGCACAAGCGCTTCGTTCAAGAACCGTTTTAGCGGGATGTCGGCCAGACACATCTGGGCCACCACCCGCTCCTCCGCGCTGGAAGCGGCCACCCCGGCAAGCCGGTCGCCGGATCGGGCGGGCGTTGCCTTGGCCATAACATCGCCGAGGCTCCGGAACGACCAGCTCCGCGTGCCCAGCTGATAGCGGTATGGATACGACATAGACTTCCCTGCCTCCCTCTGACCTCTCTAATGTACGGATCCGGGCGCGCTATGTCTTGTCGAAGTGTCAGCCACACTCCGGACGGAGTGTGGCTGGAGCAGCTCTTACTACTGGGCTGGCAGGGCCACCGTTTTATCGGTGGTTATAGCCGGGTCCGACAGAGCACCTGTCAGCCCCGCATCCAGGAACGGCGTGCCGGCGGCATCACAGGTCTCGTAGTACTCGACCGTGCTGTCGTTCAGAATCACTTCCATCGCCGGTCCCGGCTGCAGGGTGGTGGCACCGTAGCGGACGTCGATCTTGCCATCACCGGCAATCTTCATATGGCCAGAGCTCGGGCAGGTCTCATAAACGTTCGCGGTGATTTTGGTGGGGGTGGTGATGCTGAGATAGCCATCAATTGCGGAACCGATAAGCTGGCTGTTCATCGTCAGGGTCAGAACATCGCCCTTGATCACCATATTAATCTGGGAGTCCCGCAACGCCACATACTGGTCGCCATAGAGATACTCCAGCGCAGGCGTGGAAATCGTCGCGTTTAAATCTGTCTCGCTGGTGCCCGACACCGAGATGCTCTGGCGCCCGACAATGCCCACGGGCATTTCATCGACACCCAGTTTGCCTGAGATGTCATAGGACTCGGTGAGCGTGACGCTTTCACCACTCGCAGCATAGCTGGCTTCCGCCGACATGGTTCCGTCCAGCAGCAGGTACTCGCCGTAATTGGGCACCACACAGTTATCAAACCGGTACTTGGAATAGTCGCGAGTGGCGGTGAACTCCTCGGTAATCTTCAGGTTACCGTTTGCCTCCGAGCAATACTGATCCTCAGCAACGGCCATCGCGGTCATGCCCGTGGTGCCCAGCGCAAGCTCAACATCAGACATGAAACCCTCGATGGCGGAAACGTCGTCGTACATGACCGCTGCAGCATCCAGATCGCTCAACGTGCGGACGGACGCCGTACGATCCCCATACCCGGAAGGATCCAATTGCAACGTCGCGGTTGTGGAACCGCCGCCATCTCCCCCGCCGCCCCCGCAGCCGGCCAGAACACCTGTGGCGGCAAAGGCCACGCCGGTCAAAACCCTTGAATTAAACCTCATCACTAGCTCCTTTTTCATTTTTTTGGTTGTTCCTTTCAGACGCAAATTCGGGGCGCCCTCATAAGTGACATGTAAAACACACGGCACTCTTCCCGGTTTCGGAATGTTTCAGCGACGGCTTTTTGAGGAGGGATGTTATCCAGGAGAGCAGACATCCGTTGTCGCTTTGGGAAAGTTACATCTGTTATGAATAGAATAATGATCAACTCTGGTGCAAAGTTGAAGGCCAACTTTGTAAAAATTGGCAACATCAGTTAATTGATTTTCTTGCCTATTCAGATTCCAACCAAGAGGAAGCCTCACGGACGATGAACTCCAACTACCGAATTGCCCTGCTGATCGATTGCGACAACGTCAGCCATCAGGCCATCGAGGGTGTACTGCAAGAACTGGCCAAATACGGTGCCGTGAACATAAGGCATGCCCATGGCAACTGGAACGGCCCTCAGCTGGGCGGCTGGATTGAAAAACTCCACCCCAATGCCATTCGCCCCATCCAGCAGTTCGCCTACACCACCGGCAAGAACGCCACCGACGCCTCGATGATCATCGACGCGATGGACCTGCTCTATAGCGGGAACGTTGATGCCTTCGCCCTGATGACCAGTGACAGCGACTTCACACCCCTGGTCATGCGCATTCTTGAAGCAGGTCTTCCCGTATTCGGCTTTGGCGAGCGCAAAACGCCCCTGCCCTTCGTGAATGCCTGTTCCCAGTTCATCTACACCGAAAACCTCCGGGACGAGGCTGACGAAGAGGAAGGAGAGAGTGGCGCAGAGCCGGCCGCCAGAACCCAGAAAAAGTGGGAACGCAACCAACTTCGGGGTGATTCCGTATTAGTCAGGACCCTGCGCACTGCCGTCGAGCAAACCGCCGATGACGACGGCTGGGCGCACCTTGGCAAGGTGGGCCAATACATATCCAACAACAGCTCATTCTCCCCGGTGAACTACGGTTACAAGAAACTCAGCGACCTGATCAAGGCCAGTGAGCTTTTCGAGATCCGCGTCGGGGAGAAGAATGTGGTTTACATAAAGAGCCCCGGCTAAGCCGGTGCCAACAATAAGGACGAGAGAATGCGACGTAACATCCTGATTACCGGAGCCAGCAGCGGACTGGGCATGGGCATGGCCCGGGCCTGGGCGGGCAAAGGCTGCAACCTCGCGCTGTGCGCCCGGCGGGTTGAAAACCTGGAAGCCCTCCAGCACGAGCTGACCAGCAGCTTCCCGAACATCCGCGTGGCCATCCAGGCGCTGGACGTATGCGATTACGACCAGGTGCCCAAAGTGTTCCAGGGCTTTAAAGAGGAACTGGGCAGTCTCGATCGCATCGTGGTCAACGCCGGCATGGCCAGCAGTCACGCGATTGGCCAGGGGCACTTCGCCTCCAACCGCCAGACGGCAGAGACCAACTTCGTCGCCGCGATTGCCCAGTGCGAGGCGGCCATGGAGATCTTCCGGACTCAGAACGCGGGTCATCTGGTGCTGATGTCTTCCGTCAGCGGCGTGCGGGGTTTCCGGGGTGCCATGAACGTCTATGCGGCCACCAAAGCCGCCGTGGCCTCCCTCGCCGAAGGCCTGCAACTGGACACCGAAGGCACCCCAATTCAGGTGACCAACATCATGCCCGGCTACATCCTCACCGACATCAACCGCAGCACCAAGAATGCGCCCTTCCGGGTGGATCTGGAGACCGGCGTCGCCGCGCTGGTGAGAGCCATCGACAAAGAGAAGCGCCGCGCCTATGTGCCCTGGTGGCCCTGGACGCCCCTGAGCTATGTGCTCAAGGCACTGCCGTTCAAGGTTTTCGCGCGCGCCATGTAAACAGAGTAATCAGAGACTCAGGCGCCGGCGGGCTTTCTTCACCCGCCGGGCCCGGCTGAGTTCATCCTTCAGGTAAGCGCCGACGGCCTTGAGAATGCCCAGATCCGGGTCGGCCTCTTTGCCATCTGCGAGCCGGAAAATCTGCTGGTAGTACCAGGCCTGACCGCCCAGCACATTAATCACCTTGAGTGGCATCAGCGGACTGGCCGGCGAGAAGAACCCGCGCTGGGCGAGCTTGATGTGATCCTCATGACACACCGTCTTGTCGATGTGCCCTTCAAGCAAATCCCTGGGTGTCTCCGGATCGGTACAGAGCGGACGGCCCAGGCCGATCACATCGGTCTCGCCACTAGCGACCACCTCTTCCATAAACTCGCGCGTCCGAAAGCCGCCGGTCACCATCAGCGGGCAATCACAGACCTCACGGATCCTCTGGGCGTAGTCCAGAAAATAGGCCTCCCGCTTGCGGGTACTCTCCCGCATGGCCGGCCCCTCGCTCGCAGTTTCCGCATCGCCGCTGTATCCGAGTAATCGCGGCTGCTCATAAGTGCCGCCGGACACCTCCAGCAGATCGATCCCCTCCTCGTTGAGCCAGCGAACCACGTTCACACACTCGTCCAGGGTAAATCCGCCCTTCCGGAAATCGTCGGAATTGAGTTTGACCGCGACCGGGAACTCCGGCCCCACCGCCGCACGAGTCGCCCGAACGACTTCCAGCAGAAAACGGGCGCGGTTCTCCAGCGACCCGCCCCAGCGATCCGTCCGATGGTTAGTGACCGGAGACAGGAAAGAAGACAGCAGATAACCATGGGCCCCATGGACCTGAACGCCGGTGAACCCCGCCTCCTTGGCAATCCGGGCGACGTTGGCAAAGCGCTGGATAAAGTCGAGGATTTCAAGCTCAGTCAGCGCTCGCGGCCGGGCGTAGTTACCCATCAGCGACAGCTGGACCTCCGAGGGCCCCATAGGGCGCGAGGTGACATAACGCGGCGACTGCCGGCCGGCATGGGAGATCTGCATCCACAAATGGTTGCCATTACGGGTGCCGGCTTTGGCCCAGGCACGCAATTGCGCCATGCCCTCGGGCTCGCCTTCCACCGGCACAGGATCAATGGCCACATTACCCGGCCGCTCCAGCACCCGGTGATCAATCATCACGTTGCCGGTGATCAGCAACCCTGCACCGCCATCGGACCAGCGCCCGTAAAGTGTTTCATGCCGGGAGGTGGCACGCAGCCGATCATCCGCTAGCCCCTCGGTCATCGCGGCCTTGGCGATACGGTTGGGCAGGACAGCACCGCAAGGGAGCTTCAGAGGTTGGGCGAGGGGCGATTGGGGCATGACATCATCCTGATTGTTATTGGTTCGCATGAGTCCAGATCATGTGCGTAGAACGCGGTGCAGACAATGGCCGAGAAGGCAGGTACCCGCGGCAAAGAGGTTCAGGACCCTGGTAATCCCTCACTGATATCACTCACCAGGGTAATGACCCGTCTGGAAAGCCCCTTGTAACTCATCACCGGTGAATAGCTGGCCTCCAGCCATACCCTGTGGCCGTTGGCGTGGATACGCTCGAAGCGGCCCTGCCTGGTATGGCCGGTCACAAGCTCTCGCCAGAACCGTATGTAGTCTTCGCTTCTGGTGTACTCCTCGTCACAGAGCACCCGATGGTGCTGACCAATCAGGTCATCACGCTGATACCCCAACCCGTCGAGGAGAATGTCATTGACGCTCTCGATGAGACCATCCGGTGATAGAACCATCACGCCGGCAACGCGCTCAAGAGCGCGGACATCGGCTTCCAGTTCCTGAATCCGGGCTTCCGCTGCCTCGAGTTTTTCAAGAGCCGTTTCCAGTTCCTGTTTTGTTTTTCTCATGAATGCCATGCGATGGAATCTCTATAATCCTTTCGTTAGCTTACGGATGCCCTGCCAAAGTCGATGATCTGAATGTCGGAGATACTTTTACAGCTACTCAAGACAGCCAAGCTGTTAAAGCCACAGGTCGATTCATGGTCCACAACAGAAATTGCATTATTCAGGAAAGGAACTCCTAGGCCGAAACACCACCCCCGTCACATGTTCACGAGGTTATTGGAGCTGCCCTCTGCGGGGCCGGCTGCCTGTTAAGCAACAAGGCCTGAGCAATACCCGCCAGAATAATCAACGCACAGCCGGCGAGCTGCAGACCGTTCAGGGTCTGGTCAAACAGAACCCAGGCGAGTGCCACAACGGTAATCGGCTCCAGATAAGCCAGGGTACCGAAGGTGGCCGCCGGCAAGGATCGGAGGGCGATGACGGCCAGCATAATGGCCAGGAATCCGGGAACTACACCCGCTGCGATCAGCCATCCCCATTGCGCCGTGGCTACCGTCTCAGCCTCGATGAGCATGAGCGGCAACATGCACAGGGCTCCGGCAAGCATTTGATAGCCGCTTCGAGTAACCACGTGAATCCGATCGTCGATCAGACGATTGGTCAACATAAAGGCCGAGTAACACAGCATGGCGCAAAGCGCATAAGCCAGACCAATTGCCTCCTCGGCCCGCCCACTCAGATTGAAGTTGAACTCCATCATCATGGCGAAACCGAGCAGCGCCAGGCCAATCAGCCCGACACTCCCTGTGGTTAACCGCTCACCCAGGAAGAAATGCGCAATCACAGAGGCGGTTACTGGCGCCAGGTACATCACCATCACGGCGTTGGCCATGCTGGTGTAGCCCATTGCCAAGATATAGAACATCACGAATCCGGCGAGGAATGCGCCGGTCACGAGCACCTTGCCACCAGGCCAAAGAAGGATCTTACTGTGTTGCCGGGTTGCCAGCAGATACACCGCGACCAGGAGAGCGCCAATGAAGAGGCGGTAGAACGTAACAGTCTCAGCACCCACGCCCGCGTAAAAGGAAATGGCGCCGATGGTGCCCATGAAGATGGCTGAAAGCGCTGCGGACAGCAGGAAGACACCAGATCCCGATGTTGAATTCATTGAATCTCTCAACCAAGCACTAAGCTGTAATCATCTTGCCGCTATGGATTATGCGCCGTTCTTAAACGCAAAAAGGCCAGCAAAAGCTGGCCTTTTTGATATTGGTAGCGGGGGCTGGATTCGAACCAACGACCTTCGGGTTATGAGCCCGACGAGCTACCAGACTGCTCCACCCCGCATCAAAACTGGTTGTCTTTCGGGGCTGCCCCCGATCAACGTGGCGCGTATATTAAGGAGTGGGAGCGGGTCTGTCAATTGTTAATTTTCGAACAAATCCGTGGGGAAAATCAGCTCCTCTTTTGGCGCTTCGCCCGGGGTTTTGTAGAAGCCGATCGTATCGATCACTTCCTGTACCGGGCGGAAGGAGCGCCGGTGTTCCGGGGTGGCTCCCAAACGCCGCAGGGCCTCAAGATGAACGGGTGTGGGATAGCCTTTGTGTTTGCCCAGTTCGTAACCCGGATACTGTTCTTCAAGGGCTTCCATTTCCCGGTCTCGGGTGACTTTGGCGAGGATGGAGGCGGCACTGATTTCGGCGACGCGGCTGTCGCCCTTGATCACGGGCTCGGACGGCCAGTGCCATTTCGGGCAGCGGTTGCCGTCCACCAGGACGTACTCGGGTGCGATGGCGAGGCCAGCGACCGCCCGTTCCATTGCGAGCATGGTGGCCTGGTAGATGTTGAGCTGGTCGATCTCGCTGGCCTCGCAGCGGCCGAGGCTCCAGGCCGCGGCCTTCTCAATGATTTCATCGTACAGGGCGAGTCGTTTTTTCTCGGTGAGTTTTTTCGAATCCGCCAAACCGGCAATGGGTTTGTCCGGATCGAGGATGACGGCCGCCGTGACCACCGCACCGATCAGGGGGCCACGCCCGACTTCATCGACACCGGCCAGCAAGTGGCCCTCGTACCGGCATTCGAACGGGGGCAAGGGTTCTTTCGCCATCAGGCTCTCTCCTCCAACAGCCCGGAAATCGCTTCAGCGGCCTTTTCATCGGCATTCTGTTTCAGGGTCAGGTGGAGCTCGGTAAAGGCTTCCTTCAGCCGCTCACGCTCTTTCAGGTTCTCCATTCGTTCGAGAACGGCGGCACCCAGGGATTCGGCGGTGGCATCATCCTGCAGCAACTCGGGCACCAGAGACTCCTTTGCCAGCAGGTTCGGCAGGGCCACGTGGGGTACCTTTACCAGCCTCGAGAGGAGCGCATAGCTCATGTTGCTCAGGCGATAGCCCACCACCATGGGTTTCTTGAGCAGCATGGCTTCCAATGTGGCGGTGCCGGAGGCCAGCAGGACGGCATCAGAGGCGGCCATGACTTCCCGGGATTGTCCGCGCACGATGGTCACCGGCAATTTTACTTCGAGGGCTTCCACCAGGGCCTGGACCTGCTTCTCGCGGTCGCGGTTCACGCAGGGAATGACCAACTGGATATCCGGGCGGCGCTCCTGGATCCATCGGCATGCTTCCAGGAACAGAGTGCCAAGGCGTTCCACCTCCCCTCCCCGACTGCCGGGCAAGACCGCCAGCAAGGGCGCGTCGGAACTCAAGCCCAGCTGTTCCCGTGCCTTGCCGGTATCCGGCTCCAGCGGAATCCGATCCGCCAGCGGGTGGCCCACAAAGGCCACGGGCACGTTGTGCTCTTCGTAGAAGCGGGCTTCGAACGGGAACAGGGTGAGCATCAGATCGACGGATTTGGCGATCTTGAAGATGCGTTTCTGGCGCCACGCCCAGACGGACGGGCTTACATAATGCACCGAGGGAATACCCGCCTCGCGGCAGCGGCGCTCGATGGCCAGGGTAAAATCCGGGGAGTCGATGCCGATGACCACGTCCGGCCGGTTGGTGAAGAAGTAGTCCATCAGCCGGGCGCGGATGCTGAACAGTTCCCGGATGCGGCCCAGCACTTCCACCAGCCCCATCACGGAAAGACGTTCCATGGGCACCAGCGAGTGGAAGCCCTCGGCGATCATTTCCTCGCCGCCGATGCCGACGAAGCGGGCGTTCGGGTATCGGCGTTTCAGGGAACGGATCAGGCCGGCACCGAGGATGTCCCCCGATGCCTCGCCGGCGATCATGGCTATGGTGAGCTTGCGCTCGCTGACTCTAGATGGGTTGGCGGGTTCCGTCACCGGAGGGCTCCGGCTGATCAGCGAATGATGCCGCGGTGTGCTCCGCGCAGGGAATCAATGAGCGGTTGAACTTCCGGAACGTCGCCGTAGTTCTTTTGCAGCTCTTCCAGTGCCTGCTCGGTGGTCAGACCCTGGCGGTAGATCGCCTTGTAGGCACGCCGGAGTGTGAGCAAAGCCTCTTTGCTGAAGCCACGGCGCTTAAGGCCCTCGGCATTCAGACCATGGGGCTCGGCGGACTGGCCGCTGGCCATCACATAGGCCGGAATGTCCTTCAACACGATACTGCCGCCGGCCGCCATGCTGTGGGGGCCGATGTTGCAGAACTGGTGCACCATGGTGCCACCGCCGAGAATGGCGAAATCGCCCACGGATACGTGCCCGGCCAGGGTCGCACAGTTGGCGAGGATGGTGTTGTCCCCCACGATGCAGTCATGGGCCACGTGCACGTAGGCCATCAGCAGGTTGCCACTGCCAATGCGGGTCTCGCCGCGGTCCTGGATGGTGCCGCGGTGGATGGTGCAGTTCTCGCGGATGATGTTGTCGTCGCCGATCACCAGGGTGGTGGGCTCGCCCGCGTATTTCTTGTCCTGGCACTCTTCCCCGATGCTGGAGAACTGGAAAATGCGGTTATTGCGGCCGATCACGGTGGGGCCTTTGACCACCACGTGGGAAAGGATTTCGGTGCCTTCACCGATCTCCACGTCCGGGCCGATATAGCTCCAGGGACCAACAGTGACGTTGTCCGCCAGTTTGGCTGATGGGTCTACAATCGCTTGAGGATGGACACCCGACCAGTCATTTGTCGCCATCAAACTTCTCTCTCAGCGGTCATGATTTCTGCCACGCAGACGACTTCCCCGTCGACCAGCGCTCGGCACTCGAATTTGTAGATGCCGCGCTTGCCGGAGATGTACGCTGCCTCCATATCGAGGCGATCTCCCGGCAGTACGGGGCGCTTGAAGCGGGCCTTGCTGGACCCGGCGAGGTATTGTACCACGCCGTCAGCAGGTTTCCGGCCTACGGTCACAAAACCGAGAATGCCGGCCAATTGTGCCATGGCTTCAATAATCAGTACGCCCGGCATGATCGGGTTGTTGGGAAAATGGCCCTGAAAGAACCCCTCGTTGAAGGAGATATTCTTGTAACCCTTGATTGATACTCCCTTCTCCACCTCGGTCACCCGGTCCACCAGCAAGAACGGGTAGCGATGTGGCAGGTATTCAAGAATTTCGTCGATTTTCATCATGTTGATCGGCCTCAGCCCTCTAATTTCTTTTCCAGTTCCTTGACCCGCCGGGCCAGCACATCGAGCTGGCGGAAGCGCACGGCGTTCTTGCGCCATTGGCGGTTGGTATCCGCACTGGTGCCCGAGGAGTAGACCCCCGGTTCGCGGATATCTCCGGTGACCAGCGTCATGCCGGTCAGGTGTACCTGATCGGTAATTTCAAGGTGGCCCGCCACGCCGGAGGCCCCACCGAAGACACAGTGGCGGCCGATGCGGGTACTGCCGGCAATCCCGACCATGGCGGCCATGGCGCTGTGCTCGCCAATCTGAACGTTGTGGGCGATCTGGATGAGGTTATCGAGCTTCACACCATCACCGATGCTGGTGTCATCCAGGGCACCCCGGTCGATGGTGGTGTTGGCGCCCACTTCCACGTCGTCACCGAGTACCACACGGCCAAGCTGGGCAATGCGGTGCCAGACGCCCTTCTCGTTGGCAAAGCCAAAACCGTCAGAGCCGATGACGGCACCACTGAGAAGATGGCAGCGCTGCCCCACAACGACATCGTGGGCCAGGGTTACCCGGGGCCGGAGGATGGTGTCACGTCCGATCCGGCTGCGGGCACCGATGATGCTCCCGGCGCCCACCACGACGTTCTCTTCAATCTCGGCCTCGGCCTCGATCACGGCGTTGGGACCGATGCTGGCGCTCTCGGCAATCCGGGCGGAGGGGTCGACAACCGCGCTGGCGTGCACGCCGGGTGCAGGCACCGGGGCGGGGTCGAACCAGTGACTGAGGCGAGCATAGCCCAGATAGGGATTGTCCAGCAGCAGGACATTGGTCGGAGCATCTTGTGCGGCTTTCGGTGAGAGGATCACCGCCGAGGCACGGGTGTCTGCCAGGTACTTGCCGTAGGCCGGGTTGGCGAGAAAGCTGATCTGACCGGGGGCAGCGGCCGAGAGGGTCGCCAGCCCGGTGATCTGCACCTCGGGGTCTCCCTTCAGCTCTGCCCCCAATGCCTTGGCGATATCACCAAGTCGGTAGGACTTTTCTGTCATGACATACTCCAGAGCATGATCCGGGGCCGAGGTGCCCCCATCGGTTAACGGTTCAGCTTGTCGAGCAGCTGGGACGTCAGGTTCATTTCCGGCTTCACGTAGACCACCGCTTCGCTGGGCAGGATCAGGTCCAGGTCGTTTTCTTCCAGCAGTTCTTTGACGGCCGCATCCACTTCCGGGCGGGCGTTCTCGAGGAAGGACTGCTTACGCTGGGCCACGGTGTTGTCCAGGCGCTGCTTGAGCATGTTGAATTGCTGGACCTTCTGCTGGAATTCCGCGGTCAGCTCGTTGCGCTCGGTCTCGTTCATCATGGCGCCGTCTTTCTGCAGGCGCTCCTGCAGCTTGCGAGCGGCTTCCTGGGCTTCCCGGACCTTGGCTTCCTCACCGGCGAAATCCTTTTGCAGGGTCTCACTGAAGGCCTTGGCTTCGTCAGAGGAAAACAGCGCCTGGCGAAGATCAACGACACCAATACGGGTTTCGGCAAACGCCGGCAGGCTGACCGCCATCAGCGCCGCGGCAAGCAGGGTAATCATTCGGGACATGGTGTATCTCCTGTGTTTCATCCTTTGCTCTTGTTATACGTGGCCATCAGAAGGTCTGGCCGAGGGAGAACTGGAACACCTGGGTGTCGTCCCCCTCCTTGTCATTCAGCGGCTGGGCAAGACTGAAGGCCAGCGGGCCCACCGCCGTGATCCACTGGAAGCCGACACCGGCTGCCAGCCGTACTTCGCTCAGTTCCGGATCGAAGCCACGTTCGGTGTCGAACACCTGACCGGCATCCAGGAACACGGAGGTGCGCATGGAGCGGCTGTCGCCGGCGAACGGCGTCGGCGTGATCAGCTCCAGACCGCCCTCGGTGAGCAGGTTACCGCCGAACGGATCCGGCTCGGACAAGTCAAACTCGCTGTTGGTGGCCCTCAGGCCCAGGGAGTTGGCTTCGTAGCCCCGCACCGAGCCATAGCCGCCGGAATAGAAATGCTCGTAGAACGGCATCTGGGTGCGGTCGCCGTAACCGTCACCATACCCGATCTCGGAACGGGCGCGGAATACCCAGCGCTGGTCATTGGTGATCGGGAAGTAGAAATCGGTCTTGTGGGTGGCCTTGTAGAAAGTCAGGTCACTGCCCGGTACCGCCACATCCAGCGAGAGCGAGTGGCTGTAACCGTCGGTCGGCAGCACACCCCGGTTCAGGGTGCTCCGGCGCCAGCTGCCGAACAGGAAGTAGTTATCGAAGGAACCCCCCTCCTCGGCGATAAAGTCCCGGACTTCCTGGGAGGTGAACAGGCCTTCCTTGATGTTGGAACGGGTGTACCCCACGCCGAAGTTCAGGCGGGTTATCTGGTCTGTCGGGTAGCCGAAGGTCACCCGGCCGCCATACTCATCCAGCAGGTAGGAGGAAATGTCCTCTTCCTCGTAGTCGGTCTCGCGGGCAAAGAGGCTGAAGCCTCGGCTCACGCCGTCCACGGTGTAGTATGGGTCCAGGTAGGAGATGTTGGCGCTCTTGACCGAATCACTGACGTTGACGCCGAACGAGACCCGCTTGCCCGAGCCGAAGAAGTTGTTCTCGGACACGTTGGCGCCGAGGATGACGCCGGAATCCTGGGAGAAGCCGATGGACGCCGACAGGCTACCGGTGGGCTGCTCTTCCACGGAATAGTTGACGTCCACCAGATCGTCGGTGCCCGGGACAGGAACGGTTTCCACGTTCACGGTCTTGAAGAAGCCCAGGCGCTCGAGCTTGGTCTTGGAGAACTCGATCCGGTCGGAGGAGGCAACGCCGCCTTCCATCTGGGTCATCTCCTGTCGCAGGACGTCGTCGCGGGTGGACACGTTGCCATCAAAGTTGATGCGACGGACATAGGCACGCTTGCCCGGCTCCACATAGAAGGTGACGGCCGCGGTATTGTTCTCCGACGGTTCCGGCACGGCGTTGACGTTGGCGAAGGCATAGCCTTCCTTGCCCAGCCTGAACGACAGCGCCTCGGAGATGGACGTCATGCGGGCCCGGGAGAACACATCGCCCTCTTCCACCGGGATCAGCTTGCGCAGCTCTTCTTCGCCAACGATCAGGTCGCCCCGCAGGTTGATCTCGGAGATGGTGTATTGCGGGCCTTCGTTGATGGCGATGGCAATAAAGACTTTCTGTTTGTCGGGCGAGATGGAGACCTGGCTGGATTCGACGCTGAAATCCAGGTAGCCACGGTCCAGGTAGAAGGAGCGGAGGCTCTCCAGATCGCCGCTGAGACGTTCGCGGGCGTACTTGTCGGCGTTGGTGATGGAGTTCCACCAGCTGGTGGTTTCCAGCTCAAAGAGACCCAGGAGCTCTTCTTCGCTGAAGTCGTTGTTCCCCACAATGTTGATGTGGTGGATGGCGGCAACGGTGCCCTCGTTGATATCCAGGCTGATGGCGACCCGGTTGCGCGGCAACTCCTCGGCTGTTGCTTTCACCCGGGCGTTGTAACGGCCCTGGGCAATGTAGGAGCGCAGAATCTCGAGTTCCAGGCGTTCGAGGGTGGCTCGGCGGAAAACCTGGCCTTCCTGCAGGCCGGCGCCAGCCAGGGCATCCATCAGCATCTCGGTCTCGATGTTCTTGTTGCCTTCGATTTCGATGGAGCTGATGGAGGGACGCTCACGCACGGTAATGATCAGGACGCCTTCGTCGCGGCTGGCCTCGATGTCGGTGAATAGCCCCGTACCGAACAGGGATTTGATGGCACCGGCGAGTTCCGCCTCGTCCACCTGTTCGCCGATATTCACCGGGAACGCGGCAAACACCGTACCCGCCGACACCCGCTGGAGGCCTTCGACTTCAATATCCGCTACTGTAAATTCATCCGCCAGCGCTGGTTTTATGCCCATAGAGGCCACAGCTAGGCCAACGGCTACACCTAGAAGAGAACGTCTCATTCAAATATTTCGCCTGGTTAATGCGCGTAAGGAGCCCGCAATTCTCACAACCGCATCAGGTCGTTGTAAAGAGCAAACACCATTAAAGTGAGGATCAATGCCATACCAATCCGTAATCCGATGGCCTGGGCCTGCTCGGAAACCGGCTTCCGCCGGATGGCCTCGATGGTGTAATACACAATGTGGCCACCATCCAGAACGGGGATTGGCAGCAGGTTGAGCACACCCAGGCTGACGCTCAAATAGGCCAGGAACTGGACAAAATCCTCGAAGCTGGAACTGACACTCGACTCGGCAACCCGGGCAATGGTGATCGGGCCGCTCAGATTGGTGGGCGACAGCAGGCCTGTGACCATCTTCTTGATGGCAACCAGGGTCAGCCGCGTGTCGGCCCAGGTTTCACCAATAGCCTGGGGAATCGCCGCCAGGGGGCCGTAGCTGATTTCACGGAGCGCCTCATCGGGCCATTCAACAGGCTCCACACCCACGCCGACAAAGCCGATCCTCTCGCCGCTCTCCAGGGTACGCTCACCCGGCGTTACCTCGATGGTGCGCTCGCTGCCGTCCCTGAGTACCGTAAAGGTCAGGGTCTGCCCCGGCGCCTCGCGGACATGGTCGACCAGATCCCGCCAGCCGGAAACCGGTTCACCGTCAACACTCAGTACCTTATCGCCGGTCTCAAGGCCGGCGAGGGCTCCCTGGCCACCCTCGGCAATTTGACCCAGCACGGCGGGAATGGCCGGGCGCCATGGGGTGATGCCGAATTCGCCGATCGGATCCGGGGTTTCCTTGCTGAGCTGCCATCCGCCCAGTTCACCACTGACGGTACCCCGGGCACCATTTTCCGAAACATCCAGGCTGACCGTGCCCCGCTCGCCTGCCCGTTCGAGCAGGCGCATATTGATATCGCGCCAGGAGGTTACCCCATGACCATCCACCGCGTGGATTTCCATGCCTTCCTGCAGACCCGCCCGCTCGGCAACGCTGCCCGGGGCCACCTCGCCCACAATCGGCGCAACGGCGGTCACGCCCACAACGCTGATCACCCAATAGGCGAAAATGGCAAAGAGGAAGTTGGCGATCGGTCCGGCCGAGGCGATGGCGATTCGCTGCGCCGGCGACTTGGACATGAACTCCTGGTCCTTGAGCTCCTCAGGGACCGGGCCCTCCCGCTGGTCGAGCATCTTCACGTAACCACCCAGGGGGATGGCGGCAACCGCAAACTCGGTGCCGTGGCGGTCATACCAGGAGAACATGGGCTTGCCGAAGCCCACGGAGAAACGCAGTACTTTGACCCCGCAACGCCTGGCGACCCAGAAATGGCCGTACTCGTGCAGGGTGACAAGGATGCCCAGGGTCAGCGCCAGGGCCAGGATGGTCTCAATGATCTGCATAGCGTTCCCGGTTAGTGACTCATGCCAGGCAGCAAAACCGCCGACGATTTCAGACAGTCAGCAGGCCGATCTGTTCCCTGGCGTGGCGGCGGGCCTCGGCGTCCTTGGCGAAAATGGTCTCGAAACTGTCTGCCGGCACCACCTCAGTGGCAGCCAGTGTCCGCTCTATAATAACGGGGATATCGGCAAAACACAGTGTTCCTTCCAGGAATGCCGCCACCGCGATCTCATTGGCGGCATTCAGCGCGGCCGGCGCCGTGCCACCGGCCACAAAGGCTTCTGCGGCGAGGCGCAGGCAGGGAAAACGCACCAGATCCGGACGTTCGAAGTGGAAACGGCCAATGGCGAACAGATCCAGCGGCGCGACACCAGCGTCGATCCGCTCCGGCCAGGCCAGGCCGTTGGCGATGGGGGTGCGCATGTCCGGGCTGCCGAGCTGCGCCAGCACCGAGCCATCGGCATACTCCACCATCGAGTGAATGATGCTTTCCGGATGGACGTGCACCTCGATGTTGGCCGGGGTGGTGTTGAACAGCCAGCAGGCCTCGATCAGCTCCAGCCCTTTGTTCATCAGGGTCGCCGAATCCACCGAGATCTTCTGCCCCATGGACCAGTTGGGATGGGCGCAGGCTTCAGCGGGAGAGACACAGCGCAACTGCTCGACAGTGTGGGTCCGGAACGGACCGCCGGAGGCCGTCAGCAGGATCCGGGTGATACCCGCACCGTTGGGGTCCCGGACCTTGTCGGCAGGCATGCACTGGAAGATGGCATTGTGTTCGGAATCGATGGGCAGCAGCTCCGCCCCGGATTCAGCCACGGCGTCCATGAACAGCTGGCCAGACATCACCAGGGCTTCCTTGTTGGCCAGCAACACCCGTTTGCCGGCGCGCACGGCGGCCAGGGTCGGCGGCAGGCCGGCCGCGCCGACGATGGCGGCCATTACGGTATCGGCCTCGGGCGTCGAGGCTACCTCACAGAGGCCTTCCTCGCCGGCCTTCACACGAATTTCCGGAAGATCGGACAGCAACTCCCTCAACGTCTCAGCCGCCTCGACGCTGGCCATAACGGCCACCGCCGGCCGGAATTCCCGGCACAGCACCGCCAGCTCCTCGGCCCGGGTACTGGCGGTCAACGCATGCACGGAAAACCGCTCCGGGTGGCGCCGGATCACATCCAGGGTGCTCAGTCCGATGGAGCCGGTGGCCCCGAGAAGGGTGACAGTGCGTTGCGCCATGATTACCAGTGCCCGGTGGTGAGCCAGCCAAGCTGGGTAATGATGAGTGCGAAGACGGGGATAGCGGCGGTCAGGCTATCGATCCGGTCCATGATACCACCATGGCCGGGCAGCAACTGACTGCTGTCCTTGATGCCGCGAAACCGCTTGAGCATGCTTTCGAGCAGGTCGCCAAGTACGGAGACCAGCCCGGTGAACAGGCTGGCCACGACGAGCAGCAGGGTTTCTGTAACGCTCGCCGCCGCAAGACTGCTGACAATCACAGCAAAAATTCCGACGGCCGCGAGACCACCCCAGACGCCCGCCCAGGACTTGCCCGGACTGACCCGCGGTGCCAGCTTCGCCTTACCAAAGGCACGGCCGGCGAAGTAAGCGCCAATGTCGGCAACCCACACCACGCAGAATACATACAGGATGACCCAGAGGTTGTTGGCCACCTCACCGAACTGGAAACCGCCGGTGCGCAGGTGATTCAGACCTACCCAGGCCGGCACCAGGACAAACAGCCCCATGACAGCCCGCATGGGCAGGCTTCCCCAGCGGGAAGATCCCCGGGGATAGGTGCGGACCAGCAGAAAGCAGATAAACCACCAGGCCAGGGCCAGCCAAAGCACAGCGACGGCCGGCACATTCAGCAGCGCATAGAGGATGGCAGCCGTCACCGCGGCATAGGCCACACGGCCACCCTGCCCCTCGATGCCGGACATATTCGCCCATTCCCAGGCGCCAAGGGTGATGATGGCGCCGGTGAACAGGGCAAATCCCAGGGGAGGAAGGAAGAAGATACCGCCAATGGCGATAGGAGCCAGTATCAGGGCTGTAATAATTCGGGTCTTGAGCACGGTCGCAATCGCTTATGAGTCATTATTGTTGTGCGGCCTTGGCCGCGATCTGGTCATCCGTCTGACCAAATCGGCGCTGCCGTCCGGCGTAGGCCTGTAATGCCCTCCCCATTTCCTCGTGCTTGAAATCGGGCCAGAAGACCGGGGAGAAGTAGAACTCGGTATAGGCAAGGTGCCAGAGCAGGAAGTTGCTGATCCGCTGCTCACCAGCGGTACGGATCAACAGGTCGGGCATGGGCAAATCACCAATGCACAGGTGCTGCTGGATCAAATCGTCGGTGATGTCAGACGGTTCCAGCTCGCCAAGACGGACCTTCTCAGCCACCTGCCGGGTGGCCTGGGTAATGTCCCAGTGCCCGCCATAGTTGGCGGCAATGACCAGGGTCATTTGCGTGTTGTTGCGGGTCAGTTCCTCGGCCTTGTCCATGTGCTCGCGGAGCGCCGGGCTGAACGCCGAACGGTCACCGATGATCCGCAACCGGATATTGTTCCGGTGCAGTTTCCGGACTTCCCGCTCCAGGGCGATCAGGAACAGGCGCATCAATGCGGAGACCTCGTCTTTCGGCCGGCGCCAGTTCTCGCTGGAGAAAGCGAACAGGGTGAGCACCTCGACACCCTCGCGGGCGCAGGTCTCAACCACCGCCTTGACTGCGTCCACGCCGGCCTTGTGGCCCGCCACCCCTGTCAACCGATGAGTTTTCGCCCACCGGTTATTACCGTCCATGATAATGGCCACATGCCGGGGCCGGCTATCCGCCGACACCGGAATTTCTGCGGTTACATTTCCCGTCATGAAATCCCCTGCGCGGCCCGGAACCTTTCTCCGGGCCATGTCTGCTGCTTTTGAGAACCGCGACGGATCAAACCGCCATCAGATCCTCTTCTTTGCTCTTGAGCATTTTCTCGACTTCGGCGATGTACTTGTCGGTCAGCTTCTGGATCTCATCCTCACCGCGGCGCTCGTCGTCTTCGGTGATTTCCTTTTCCTTCAGCAGATCCTTGATCATGCTGTTGGCATCGCGACGGGCGTTACGGATGGAGACCCGGCCGTGCTCGGCGTCCGCCTTGGCCTGCTTGACCATCTCGCGACGGGTTTCCTCGGTCAGCATGGGCATGGGTACCCGGATGATGTCACCGCTGGTGGTCGGATTGAGGCCCAGGTCGGAACTCATGATGGCCTTCTCGATGGTCGGCACCAGGTTCTTCTCCCAGGGCGACACGGTCAGGGTGCGGTTATCTTCCACATTGACGCTGGCCACCTGCTTGAGCGGCGTTTCCTGGCCGTAGTAATTGACGGTTACGCTGTCCAGGATGGACGGATGGGCGCGGCCGGTCCGGATCTTGTTGAACGCCGAGTGCAGAGCCTCGAGGCTCTTTTTCATTTTCTTCTCGGCTTCTGCTTTGATGTCGTTAATCACTTCAGCATCCTCGATTCGTCAGGTCATTCCGTGAGCCGGCCCCTGATAACGGGCCGACCTACCATGTTATTCGATCAGTGTACCTTCTTTTTCGCCGGTCACGATGCGTGTCAGCACGCCCGGGCGGTTCATGTCGAACACCCGCAGCGGCATACCGTGATCCCGGGCCAGGCAGATAGCCGTCAGGTCCATCACGCCCAGCTTCTTGTCCAGCACTTCATCATAGGTGAGGTGGTCGTATTTTTCGGCCGTGGGATCCAGGTTGGGGTCCGCCGAGTACACACCGTCCACCTTGGTTGCCTTCAGTACCGCATCCGCCTCGATCTCGATGCCCCGCAGGCAAGCTGCCGAATCGGTGGTGAAGAACGGGTTGCCGGTACCGGCACTGAAGATCACCACATCACCCTCTTTCAGATCACGCACCGCCCGCCGACGATCATAGTGCTCCACGATACCACTCATGGGGATGGCCGACATGACGCGGGTGCGGATGTTGGAACGCTCCAGGGCGTCCCGCATGGCCAGGCCGTTCATGACGGTGGCCAGCATGCCCATGTGGTCGCCGGTGACCCGGTCCAGGCCCGCCGCATTCAGGGCTGCGCCGCGGAACAGGTTGCCGCCGCCAATGACCAGGCCAACCTGGACACCGATGCCGATGAGGGCACCGATTTCAAGGGCCATGCGATCAAGGACTTTGGGATCAATACCGAAATCGTGATCGCCCATCAGGGCTTCGCCACTGAGCTTGAGCAGAACACGCTTGTATCTGGGTTGGTTTTTCGAAGATGTCGGCATGGTGATCCCCTTTTCGTCTGATGGCTATCCGCGTACACGGTTTCAGGCTTGTATCTGACATACTCCTCACAAAAAGGGGTATCTCAGATACAAGCCCGCCACGAGAGCCGGGTTTCCCCAACTAACGTGGCAGACTCAGGTTGGTGCCGGAGGCCAGCCCCGGCACCGTCAGGAAGGATCAGGCCTTGCCAGTACCGGCTGCAGCAGCAACCTCGGCAGCAAAGTCGACTTCTTCCTTCTCGATGCCCTCACCTACTTCCAGGCGAACAAAGCCAACCAGCTCACCGCCGGCAGACTTGATCAGCTCGCCCACAGTCTGGTCCGGGTTCTTGACGAACGGCTGCTCGACCAGGCTGTTTTCCTTGAGGAACTTCTTGATACGGCCGCCCATCATCTTCTCGACGATTTCAGCAGGCTTGCCTTCCATATCCGGCTGGGCCTTGATGATAGCCTTCTCTTTTTCCAGCTCTTCTTCCGGCATGTCTTCCGGCTTGCCTACACGCGGGTTAACAGCGGCAGCGTGCATGGCGATGTCGCGGGCCACTTCCGGATCACCGGCAGTCAGGGCCACAACAGAAGCGATCTTGTTGTTGCTGTGAACGTAGCCGCCAACAACCGGGCCTTCTACCTTCACGATGCGACGAACAGTGATGTTCTCGCCGATCTTCTGAACCAGCGCTTCACGCTTGGCTTCCAGATCGCCTTCCATCAGCTTGGCAACGTCGGTCTCGCCCTTCTCGAAGGCAACGTCCAGAACGTCGTTGGCAAAGTTGATGAAGTTGTCGTCACGAGCCACGAAGTCGGTCTCGGAGTTGACTTCCAGGATGTAGGCAACGGTGTTGTCGTCAGAAATCTTGATCAGAGACACACCTTCAGCAGCGGTACGACCGGCTTTCTTGGCAGCCTTCAGACCGGAAGACTTGCGCAGCTCTTCGATTGCGGCGTCGACGCTGCCGTCGGCCTCAACCAGTGCCTTCTTACACTCCATCATGCCAAGACCGGTGCGCTCGCGCAGCTCTTTGACCATTGCAGCGGTAATTGCAGCCATGTTCAATCCTCTTAAATAGTCCGAATTCGGTGGGGAGGTATGCCCGGAAAAACAGGCGGGCATACCTTACATCTCAAACGTGAAACCTACGCGTTACTCGGCAGCCGGAGCGGCGCCTTGCGCGTCTTCGCTGACTTCGACGAACTCGTCAGCGCCTGCACCAGCAGACTGGGCTGCTTCAAGGCAGGTGTCGGCAACAGCCTTCACGTAGATCTGGATGGCGCGGATGGCGTCATCGTTACCCGGGATCACGTAGTCAACGCCGTCCGGATCGCTGTTGGTATCAACCACACCGATCACGGGGATGCCCAGCTTGTTGGCTTCCTTGATGGCGATGCGCTCGTGGTCCACGTCGATCACGAACATGGCATCCGGCAGGCCGCCCATGTCCTTGATACCACCGATGGAGCGCTCCAGGCGATCCATTTCACGGGTGCGGTCCAGGGCTTCTTTCTTGGTCAGCTTGTCGAAAGTACCGTCCTGGCTCTGGGTTTCCAGATCACGGTAGCGACGGATGGACTGACGGATAGTCTTGTAGTTGGTCAGCATACCACCGAGCCAGCGATGGTTTACGTAAGGCTGACCAGCGCGCAGGGCTTCCTCTTTGATGATCTTGGCGGCGGAACGCTTGGTACCGACGAACAGGATCTTGTTCTTGTTCTCTGCCAGCTGCTGAATGAACTTCAGCGCATCTTCCATGGCAGGAACAGTCTGCTCGAGGTTGATGATATGAATCTTGTTGCGGGCGCCGAAAATGAACTTGGACATTTTCGGGTTCCAGTAACGGGTCTGGTGACCGAAGTGAGCACCTGCCTTGAGCAGGTCACGCATATTTACCTGAGCCATGATAGTTACCTTTTTAGCTTCGGGTTAGTCCTCCACGCGTCCGATTGACCCAACCCACTCCTGTAACAACAGAAGAAAGCACCCTGGGACAACGTGCCGACACGTGTGTGAATTTGCCGGATTCGTTTCCGGCGGGCGCGTTTATACCATAAACCGGCCCGACGACGCCATTAATTTTGCCGGGAACCTTCCTTGTACGCAGCTTCCCGCCCCCTTAAAATGCTGGTTTGATTCAAATCAACAGGAAGCCCGATGCAGGTATCGATAAAGACCCCGGAAGAAATCGAGAAAATGCGCGTAGCCGGCCGTCTGGCGGCCGAGGTTCTGGAAATGATCGACGAGCATATCAAGCCCGGCGTTTCCACCGAGGAACTCGATCGCATTTGCCACGACTATATTGTGAACGTTCAGAAGGCGATCCCGGCACCTCTCAATTATAAGGGGTTTCCGAAGTCCATCTGCACGTCGGTCAACCATGTGATCTGTCACGGCATTCCTTCCGAGAAGAAAGTCCTGAAAGATGGCGATATCCTCAATATCGACGTCACCGTCATCAAGGACCAATACCATGGCGATACCAGCAAGATGTGGATCGTTGGCAAACCCAAGCCGGGCACCGAGCGGCTGATCCGCATTACCCAGGAATGCCTATATAAAGGCATTGAACTGGTGAAGCCCGGCGCCCGTCTCGGAGACATCGGCCACGTGATTCAGCGCCATGCCGAGAAACATCACTATTCGGTGGTCCGGGACTACTGCGGCCACGGCATCGGCAAGGTCTTCCACGAGGAGCCCCAGGTGATGCATTACGGCAAGCCGGGCACCGGCCTGGAACTGCAAGAAGGCATGACCTTTACCATCGAGCCGATGATCAACCAGGGCAAGTACCTGACCAAGCTGCTGCCGGATGGCTGGACCGTGGTCACCAAGGACCACAAGCTCTCGGCCCAGTGGGAACACACCATCCTTGTGACCGCCGACGGCCACGAGGTTCTGACCAAACGATCGGAAGAGTCCTTCTAAGTGGACGAACACGACCTGGAACATCGCATCAGCAGTGACCCCTCCCCGATTTCCGCGGCCAGGGAGCTATTAAAGGAGAGGTACAACGCCGATGCCAAGGCATTCCACCAGGGCGCGGACGTTCGAGCCCTCGTCCACTCCAGGTCAGACACGGTCGATACGGTACTGGGGCTGATCTGGAACCGTTACCCGTTTGCCAGTTCCGATGATATCGCGCTCATTGCCGTGGGCGGTTATGGGCGCGGTGAGCTGCATCCGCATTCGGATATTGACCTGCTGATCCTGACCCGGGATGGCATCCGGGAGGAATGGCAGGACGATCTCAGCGCCTTCATTACCCTCCTGTGGGACCTGAAGCTGGACATCGGCCACAGCGTGCGCAGCATCGAGGAAAGCAAGGCTGCCGCCCGCGAAGATGTCACCATCCTCACCAATCTGCTGGAAACGCGAACCATCGCCGGCCCGGACAGCCTCCGCCATAGCCTGAGTGAGCAGGTCTACTCTGACGAGGTCAGTACGGATCGCGACTATTTCATCGCAAAACGCGAAGAGCAGCAGGAGCGCCACAAGAAATACGGCGACACCGAGTACAACCTCGAACCCAACGTGAAGGGCTCGCCCGGTGCCCTGCGCGACATCCAGACCATCGGCTGGATCACCAAGCGCCACTTCGGCCTGCAGAATATCGCCGACCTGACCCGGTTCAGCATCCTGACTGAAGAGGAGCACCAGATCCTGTATCAGGGCGAGACCCTGCTCTGGAAACTTCGTTACGGCCTGCAGTTATTGGCGGACCGTAACGAGAACCGGCTACTGTTCGATCACCAGCGCGCCCTGGCGGAGATGCTTGGCTTCCACGACGAAGGCAAGCGACTGGGGGTGGAACTGATGATGCAGTCCTACTATCGCACTGTCCTGGCCCTGGCCGAGCTGACCGATGTGATCCTCCAGTACTATGACGAGGCCATCCTGGGCGCCGGTGACGAGGATGACATCCAGCCGCTGAACAAGCGCTTCCAGATCCGCAACCGGTACATCGAGGCGGTTAACAACCAGGTCTTCGCCTACGCGCCCTACGCCATCATGGAAATCTTCGTGCTGATGGCCCAACACCCGGACATCAAGGGCATCCGCGCGACTACCATCCGGTCCCTGCGTGCCCACCGGCACCTGATCGACGATGCCTTCCGTTCGGACCTGGCGGTGACCACCCTGTTCATGGAATTGCTACGCACACCCCACGATCTGGACCAGACCCTGGGCGCCATGAAGAAGTACAACGTGCTCGGGCGGTACCTGCCGGAGTTTGGCCAGATCATCGGCCAGATGCAGCACGACCTGTTCCACATCTATACCGTGGACGCCCACACCATGCGGGTGATCCGTAACATGGTGCGACTCAACAGTGCCGAGGCACGGACCGAGTATCCGCTGGCTTCCCGCCTCATCCATCACTTGCCCAAGCTGGAAACCCTCTACATCGCCGGCCTCTATCACGATATTGCCAAGGGCCGCGGTGGCGATCATTCCGAGCTGGGCGCGGAGGATGCGGCGGCGTTCTGCCAACGGCACCACCTGAGTGAGCGGGATACCCAGCTGGTGTCCTGGCTGGTGGAGAACCACCTCCTGATGTCCATGACGGCCCAGCGCAAGGACATTTCCGATCCGGAGATCATCCACGCCTTTGCCAAGGCGGTGCCCAGTCAGGCCCACCTGGACTACCTGTACATCATGACGGTGTGCGACATCAGCGCCACCAACCCGAAACTCTGGAATACCTGGCGCGCCTCGCTGCTCCGCCAGCTCTACATCGAGGCCAAGCGCGCGCTGCGCCGGGGCACCGAGACACCGGTGGATCGTCAGGAGTGGGTACGGGCAACCCAGTCGGAAGCGCGGGAAATCCTGCACGCCCAGAACATGACGGACGAGCAGATCGACCGCGTGTGGGAGACCGTGGACGAGGATTATTTCCTGCAGGATTCCACGGTGGATATCGCCTGGCAAACCGCTGCGATCATCCGCCACGGCGACAACCCCGATCCGCTGATCCTGATCCGGGATACCCGCGGCGGCCCCACGGAGGGCTACTCGCAGATCATCATTTATATGAAAGACCGGGTCGCCCTGTTCGCCGCCACCACGGCCGTGCTGGAACAGCTCAACCTCAACATCGTGGACGCGCGCATCAGCTCCGGCGAGGGCCCCTTCTCGATCAGCTCCTACGTCGTGCTGGATGAGCAGGGCCAGCCCCTGGGCGTGGACCCGGCCCGCAAGGAGCGGGTTCGCAAGCGCCTGATCGAGGAACTGGACGATCCCGAGGACTACCCGGACATCATCCACCGGCGAACCCCACGGCAGCTGAAGCATTTCGCCTTTCCCACCGAGGTGACCTTCTCCAATGACACGGTCAACCAGCGCTCGGTGATGGAAGTGATCACTCCGGACCGTCCCGGCCTGCTGGCGCGCATTGGTCAGGTACTGCTGGAACACCGGGTCCGCCTCACCAACGCGAAGATCGCCACCCTGGGCGAGCGGGTTGAGGACGTGTTCTTTGTCACCGATGAGTACGGCGGTCCGCTGAGCGATCCCTCGAAATGCCAGGCCCTTCAGGAAGCCCTCTGCAAAATGCTGGACGATATTCAATGAATCAGAATCTTGACCGATTACACCCCTACCCGTTTGAAAAGCTGGCCAAACTGAAGGCGGGCATCAGCGTACCTGACGATCTGGCACCGATTTCCCTGGGGATCGGAGAGCCCAAGCACCCGTCGCCCGAGTTCGTGAAACGGGTCATTGCGGACAACCTGGACAAGCTCGCGAACTACCCGACCACCAAGGGTACGGACGAATTGAGACAGGCCATTGCCGACTGGGCGACCCGGCGGTTCAAGCTCTCTGCCGGCTCACTGGACCCGGCGGCCAACGTGGTGCCGGTGAACGGCACCCGCGAGGCCATCTTCGCGCTGGTCCAGGCCGTCATCGACACCAGCAAGCCCGCCAAGGTGGTCAGCCCGAATCCGTTCTATCAGATTTACGAGGGCGCGGCCTTCCTGGCCGGCGCCGATCCGGTTTACCTGGCCTGCGATGCGAGCAATGGCTTCATCCCGGATTTCGATGCGGTGCCAGAGAGCGTCTGGAACGATTGCCAGCTGCTGTTCCTGTGCTCCCCCGGCAACCCCAGCGGCGCCGTGATTCCCCGGGAGACCCTGGCAAGGGTGATCGAACTTGCCGACCGGCACGATTTCATCATCGCCTCCGACGAGTGCTACTCCGAGCTCTACCCGGACGAAAGCAATCCGCCCGAGGGCCTGTTGCAGACCTGCTCGGCACTGGGCCGGGACGACTTCAAACGCTGCATCGTGTTCCACAGCCTGTCCAAGCGCAGCAACCTGCCGGGCCTGCGCTCCGGTTTCGTCGCCGGGGATGCCGACGTACTCAGTGGCTACCTGAAATACCGGACCTATCACGGTTGCGCCATGCCCATCCATAACCAGCTGGCCAGCATTGCCGCCTGGAATGACGAAGACCACGTGCGGGAAAACCGCGCGGCCTACCGCGCCAAGTTCGAGGCCGTCGTGCCCATCCTGCGGGAAGTCATGAACGTCGACTTCCCCGACGCCGGCTTCTACCTCTGGCCGGAAACCCCGATGGACGACGAAACCTTCGCCCGCGAACTCTCCGCCCAGCAGAACGTACACGTCCTCCCCGGCCGCTACCTCTCCCGCACCGTGGACGGCCACAACCCCGGCGAAAACCGCGTGCGCATGGCACTGGTGGCGCCGCTTGAGGAGTGCGTGCAAGCGGCCCGGCGGATTGTTGAGTTTGTTAAGGCGAATCGCTGAGGCTTGGGGGCGAGGTGAAGATGGGGTCAGATGAACAAGTTCATCAGACCCCTGAGGTGAAGGCGAATGGCTGAGCTGGGGGCAAAGGTGAAGTTGGGGTCAGATGAGCGAGCTCATCAGACCCCTGAGGCTGCACCCGGGGGCAGAGGCGAACCCGGGGGTCAGATGAAAGCCTTCATCTGACCCCTTTCCAAGGCATAACCCGGGGTCAGAAGAACGCTTTCTTCTGACCCCATTTTCAAGTTCAAGGCACCAACATGAAACTCTACGGCATCAAAAACTGCGACACCGTCAAAAAAGCCCGCAAGTGGCTGGACGAACAAGGCGTTTCCTACGAGTTCCACGACTTCAAGAAAGACGGCCTTACCAGCGAGAAGCTGAGCGAGTGGGAACAGGCCATCGGCTGGGAAACCCTGCTCAACCGCCGAGGCACCACCTGGCGCAAACTTCCGGACGAGGTTCGTGATACCATTAGCGCCCAATCCGCCCACGACATCATGCTCGAGAACCCATCCATTATTAAGCGACCGGTGGTGGAGCATGAGGGAGACGTTTTTGTCGGCTTCAAGGCCGACGAGTGGGCCGGGAAAGGGCTCGGATAATAGTTGTGAAGGTGGGGGCGTGGAGTTGGGGTCTGATGAACGCTTTCATCTGACCCCGTTCTCAAATTCGCCACCGAGCTAAGATCCAAAAAGGGGTCAGAAGAAAGCGTTCTTCAGACCCCATGTTCAAATTTAAAAACAGGAGCAACCACCAGATGAGTTTTGCATTCGGCATCGGCATCGGCACCCAGAACAACCAGGGCGAGTGGCTGGAGGTTTACTACCAGCAGCCGACCATGACCCCGGACAAGGCGCTGATCGATGTGGTTGAAAGTGCACTGGACTACAAAGGCGGCAACCAGGCCATCGAAGCCACGGCCGAGCAGCTGCACCAGTTTTCCTCCGCGCTGCGTCAGGTAGGCGAAACCGATCAGGCCAGCTTGGCGGAGAAAGCTGCCAAGAGCAGCCGCCCGGTGGTAGTGACCGTCCTGCAGACCGACGACACCGCCTCCAGCACCCCCGAGGTGTACCTCAAGCTGCACCTGATCTCCCATCGCCTGGCCAAGCCCCACGGCGTGAAGCTGGACGGCATCTTTGGCCTGCTGCCGAACCTGGCGTGGACCAACGAAGGCGCCATCGACCTGAACGAACTGGCCGAGCGCCAGCTGCAGGCCCGCATTGAAGGCCGCACCCTCGAAGTGAAGTCCGTCGACAAGTTCCCGCAGATGACCGACTACGTCGTTCCCAAGGGCGTCCGTATTGCCGACACCGCTCGCGTACGCCTTGGCGCCTACGTGGGTGAAGGCACGACTGTAATGCACGAGGGCTTCATCAACTTCAACGCCGGCACCGAAGGCACCTCCATGATCGAGGGCCGGATCTCCGCAGGCGTGATGATCGGCAAGGGCTCCGACCTCGGCGGCGGCTGCTCCACCATGGGCACCCTCTCCGGCGGCGGTAACATCATCATCTCCGTGGGGGAAAACTGCCTGCTCGGCGCCAACGCCGGCATCGGCATCCCCCTGGGCGATCGCTGCACCGTGGAAGCCGGCCTGTACATCACCTCCGGCACCAAGGTCGCCCTGCTGGACGATAACAACAAGCTGGTGGAAGTGGTCAAAGCCCGCGACCTGGCCGGCAAAACCGACCTGCTTTTCCGTCGCAACAGCCAGACCGGCGCGGTGGAGTGCAAGACCAACAAAACCGCCATCGAGCTGAACGAAGAGCTGCACGCGAATAACTGAGACGGCGGAGATTGCCGCCAGGATGGGGTCTGATCTAACTCAGGGGTCTGATGAACTCTGTTCATCTGACCCCAACCTAAGGCTGAAAATGGGGTCAGAAGAAAACTTTCTTCAGACCCCTGAGCCGGACCACACCCCAGGGGTCTAACCCCAGGGGTCTGATGAACTCGTTCATCTGACCCCAAGTTAAATTCGAAACCGGGGTCAGAAGAAGGCTTTCTTCAGACCCCAGAGTTAGACGCCACCCCAGGGGTCTGGTGAACTCGTTCATCTGACCCCAAGTTGATTTTCACCAAACAAGGTCAAGCAATGAGCACATCGCCCACCCTGGAACTCGCCATGGATCTGATTCGCAGGCAATCCGTCACTCCGGATGACGCCGGCTGCCAGGACATGATGATGTCCCGGCTGGCACCGCTGGGATTCGACGGCGAGAATCTGCGCTTTGGTGATACTGACAACTTATGGGCGCGCAAGGGTTCCAAGGGTCCGGTCCTGGCCTTCGCCGGCCACACCGACGTGGTTCCCACCGGCCCGGAGAAAAACTGGGCGCATCCGCCGTTTGATCCGGTCATCGAGGAAGGCTACCTCTACGGCCGGGGCGCGGCAGACATGAAAGGTAGCCTGGCGGCCTTCATCACCGCTTGCGAGCGTTTTGTGAAGGCTCACCCGGACCATCGCGGCTCCATCGCCCTGCTGATCACCAGCGACGAGGAAGGCCCGGCGAAAGACGGTACGGTGAAAGTGGTGGACACGCTGGAAGCCCGCAACGAGAAGATCGATTGGTGCCTGATCGGTGAACCGTCCAGCACTCACGAAGTGGGCGATGTGATCAAGAACGGCCGTCGCGGCTCGCTGCATGGTTACCTGACCGTGCACGGTATCCAGGGCCATGTCGCCTACCCGCACCTGGCCGAGAACCCCGTGCACTCGGTTGCGCCTGCGCTGGATGCCCTGGCCAACGAGTTCTGGGACAACGGCAACGACTTCTTCCCGCCGACCACCTTCCAGATTACCAAAATCGAGGCGGGAACCGGCAGCAACATCATTCCCGGTGAGTGCCTGGTGCACTTCAACTTCCGCTATTGCACCGAAAACACCGCGGAGAGCCTGGAAGAGCGCGTGGTGGCTGTCCTCGACCGGCATAAACTGAAGTATGACCTGCAGTGGCACCTCAGCGGCCGCCCCTTCCTGACCGACCGGGGCGCGCTGGTCTCCGCCAGCCAGGATGCCATCCGCACCGTAACCGGCCGGGAAACCGAACTCTCCACCTCCGGCGGCACCTCCGACGGCCGCTTCATCGCGCCTACCGGTACCCAGGTCGTGGAACTCGGGCCGATCAACGCGACCATTCACAAGGTGGATGAGTGCGTTAAGGCGGAGGATCTGGATACGTTGTCGGAGATTTATGAGCAGATTTTGGTGGAGTTGCTGGCTTAGGTGCTGAAGGCGGGGTCAGAAGAAATCCTTCTTCTGACCCCAGATTCAGATCTGACTTCGGGGTTGGCGCTAAGATGGGGTCAGATGAACGCTTTCATCTGACCCCGTTTTCAGGTCTGGCTTCGGGATTAGCGCCAAGTTGGGGTCAGAAGAAAGCCTTCTTCTGACCCCGGTTTCAAATTCACCCCCAGTCAATAATGCGGAGGCGGCGTCTCCTCATCCTCTCGCTTGATGTTCGAGGGCGACACGTCCTTAAGCTGCTTGTGCAACAGCCGTTTGGCATCCCACAACTCCCGGATATCCATTTCCTGCTTGGCCACCTGCTCACTGAGGGTGTTGATCACCTCGTCCTGAAAGGCGATCCGCGTTTCCAGTTCGTTGAGTCGGGCTTCGAGGTCTTTCTGTGTCATCGGTTTGGTCAGCGCTCGGGATAATCTGGTAATATGCCGCTTTTCTCCGCCAGCCTCCCCTTATTTGTCGGGATCTGGCGGTTTTCACCGGCCGGATGCGTGAGTTTACCTGATATCCGGTTCTTTATCGTTAGCGTTACAAAAATGGAGAAGTTACCTTCAATGCGTAATCCAGCCAAAGCGATCCTTGTCGCTGTTCTGATCGCGATTCCTGCACCGTTGATTCTGGCCTTTATTCTGACGGCCACTCCGGAACCACTCCGCCTGATTGCTGCCGGCGAAGTGATTGAAGCTCTTGGGAGCAACCGGGGCATTGCGGCCTACATCATCACCCTGGTTCTGTTTGGCATCGCCGGCTTCCTGGCCGTGGCTCTTTCCGCCAAGCAGCAGGCTGCTCAGAGCAACGCCCGCCGCGCACCTTCCCGCCCCCAGCGCAACAACCATGAAGATGAGGGCGACTTTGACGACAGCACTCCGGAAGGTGACGAAGAAGGCACCGTGAAGTGGTTCAACGTCAAGAAAGGGTTCGGTTTCATTGTCCGTGATAGCGGTGACGAAGTGTTCGTCCACTTCCGCGCGATCCGTGGTCGCGGTCGTCGGGTCCTTCGCCAGGGCCAACTGGTTCGTTTTAACGTGGTCGAGGCCGACAAGGGACTTCAGGCGGACAACGTGTCCATTCTGAGCGACTGATCCGTTCGCTGAAGCCAACGAAAAAGGCAGCCCTCGGGCTGCCTTTTTTAATTCCAGACCACCTTTTGCTCGCCGCGTTTATCCAGGCGCCACCATTTCTCATCCTCCACCGGATCGCCTTCCTGCCAGTCACCGGGGCTGCAACGAATTTCGGTGTCCATTGCTCGCCAGGCACTTCGGGCGCAATCCAGATCACTGCCCCAGGGCAACTCATCCCCCTCCAGCAGCAAAGACGTGAAGCGCTTACCAAACGCGCGGGGGTAGAGGGAAATGCGCACTGTCGCTCCCTCGTAATTGGCAGTGCCTTTGACAACCGAACCCACGTCATTGTCATCCAGGGTGAGGTTTTCAAGGTTGGCCTCGAGCCACTGCGACACCTGGCTCGGTTCCAGGTCACGAATGTAGATTTCCAGATCCTGCACTCGCGGAATCTCCATGCTGTTAATCACAATGCAGCACATAGTGAACCGGGCCGGGGCGCGCTGCAACCCACTGTTCCAGTTCACGTCGCAAATCCTCCACAGAAAGTGTGCGCAGGGTACCGCTGGCTTCGCGCTCCCGCCACGCAACCTCGGCAGCGACGTGCTGGAGTCTTACATCATGAAGGGACTGCTCGAGCTCCTCCATGGGCTCTTGTCGGGCCATGGTGACCAGCCCCTGGCGCCGGAGCATATCTGCCTGACCGGCTAATGCCGCCGCCTCCGCCGGACCTCGCCTGGCATACAGATTCAACCGTGCCGCAGCGCGCCCGACCCACTCCAGCATGCCACCGGGTATGCTCACGCCACGGCTTCGGCGGGAGGCAATATACCGGATCACGGATTGCGGTAACTGGATGTTCCACTGCTTCTCGATGGCCGCCTGGTGCGCGGTCAGGATGGCTTGTCTCTGCGTTTCACTGCACGTCGGCATATCGAAGGTGTCCATGCTGCGCCCCAGCCGATGCTGTAGAAGCCGAACCGCATCGCTCCCATCCGGGCCTTCAGGACCGAGCAGTAACACCGGGCCGGACCAGCCGGAAAGCAGTTCCGATGCCACCCCCAGAGGGGCATCCATCAAACAAAGGAGGTTGGCGGGAGACACGTTATCCAGCACCAGCAAGGGCCAGCTCCTGAAATCCCCCCTCTCCCCGACATCGTCATCTGCCGTCGGGATGGCCGGAAGGTCACTGGCCATCAGTTCGGTTTCCCGGCGCAAGTCGATTTCGACACAGTCCCGCTCCAGCAAGGGGAGGAGGTACTGCAACCAGCAGGACTTCCCCGATCCGTGGGGCCCGCGGACCCAGACCAGGGCCCTGGAACAGGCCGCCAGGGTGACTGCCACATCATCAGCGAGGGAAATCCATGCCGGGTCGGTAACGGCAACAGGGGCAAGCCGCTCAGTGGTGATGTCCTGTCCTGGCGCCTTCTCTGTCGGTTCGGGCCATCGCGGCACCTGTTCGAGGAGAGAAACGTAGGCCTTACCCTCGAACCGGTCAGTACGCCGAGCCAGGGTATCCAGCAGGTGGGACCAGGTCATCCAGGGGACGCTGACGGTTTCGCGGGCGCTTGCCAGCCAGTAGATCAATTGGGAGGACAACAGTCCCTCTCCGCCGACTTCGGTCACAATCGGCTGTTCACACTGGATGGTGCGAATCAATTCATCGAGATCGATGCCACAGCCACGAAGATACCGTGGGATCGATGGATCCGTGTCCAGCAACGCGAGCAGGAAATCCTCGGCGGTAATGGCCGCGCCGCCCCGCCCACTGACGTTGTCCCTGGCGCGCAGCAGCGCAGTCTGACACTGGGGATCCAGGCATCCTTGCCAGTCTTCCATTCAACTTCTCCCTGTTGTAAATGCATCGTCCTGATGCTCGTCGATATTCAGCTGGCGCCTCACCAGGTGCCGGTGTTCTCCATGCTGGCCCAGGGCTCTTTTGGCGGCAGCGCCTCACCCTTCTGGAGCAGTTCGATGGAGATGTTGTCCGGGGTTCGGATGAAGGCCATGTAGCCATCCCTCGGCGGCCGGTTGATGGTCACGCCATTGGACTGGAGCTTTTCGCACAGCGCGTAGATGTCATCCACCCGATAGGCAAGGTGACCAAAGTTGCGGCCACCGGTGTACTCCTCCGGATCCCAGTTGTAGGTCAGTTCGATCATGGGCGCCCTGTCTTCCCGGGCCCGTGCTTCATCCTCAAGGGCGGCCAGAAACACCAGGGTAAACCGGCCTTTCTCACTGCTCTTCCGGTTGATCTCGACCATGCCCAGCAGGTCGCAGAAAAAATGCAGCGTCTCGTCCAGGTCACTCACCCGGATCATGGTGTGGAGGTATTGCATAAGCGCTCCTTGTGCAATGTTGGTCGTCTTACCGCATGACTACAGTTTACGGTATCCTTGAGCCATGGACGACATCACCACCGGCGATATTCCCTATGCCTTCCGCACACCCGCCGTCAGACACCTGGCGTGGCTCTGCCATACTCCCCAGCTGCTGAGCTCACCACTGTCCTTTGAACCCGCCCACTACCTGCCCGCGAACCACCTGGAAACCCTCAAGGCTTGGGATCGTGACGTCCAGGCGGCGCCGGCCTTACTCCAGGAGCCGCCCCAACGCCGACTGGGTTTCTATTTTGAACGCCTCTACCAGGTGCTACTTGAAGACCTGCTTGGCTGGGACATCCTCCTGAAAAACCAGCAGATACAGTCCAACGGGCGCACCATCGGCGAGCTGGATTTCGTGGTTCACAACCGGGCGCAGGACCAGATCGAACACCATGAGATCGCCGTTAAATATTACCTGGGCGTGGCCCGATCCGGTCATCAGACACTCTGGTACGGCCCCAACGCCCGTGACCGGCTCGATCTCAAAACCGAGAACCTGATCCATCATCAGAGCCGCCGGACTCTCCAACCCGAAACCCGGTCCCTGTTGGAAAACCTCGACATCACCGGCCCCCTGACCGCACGGATCTTCATGCCGGGCTATCTCTTCTACCCGGATGGTCAACCGATATCGGTCCCCGCCTATGTGCCGGGCAATCACCTGCGCGGCAGCTGGATTTACCTCTCGGAGGCCAGGATCCGGGACACATCCCGCTGGGTCCCGCTTCACAAGCCCCACTGGATAGGACCATGGTTACAGGATGAAGCGCCCGTGCCGGAGACGACCCACGAAGCTCTGGATCGTATTGAGCACCATGATGTGCCCCTGCTCTTTGCCCTACTGGAAAACGACGGGGGCGACAATGTCTGGCGCGAGACAGACCGACTCTTTGTGGTCCCGGAAAGCTGGCCCAGGGTCTAGCCTGCTCAGGCGTCAACCAGACTCCGGGCCCAGGATGGCAGCTCGTCCTGATAGACCTCCCAACTGCCGCTTTCCCAGGTTGCCACCCGAACAAACGGCCGATCCAGACTGGAGTTATCAACCAGATGAAGCTCGTCCGCCAAGCCGACGCACTCGCGAAGGTTTGCCAGCGTTCGCGGAATCCGAGCCTCTATCTTGACCTCCGGCACATTATGACCGCCCGACTGGACCCGTGAGGCAACGCGTGCCTTGTTCAGCGTGACCAGATCCAGATGAAAATAAAACAGCCGGATTCGAAAGCCCGCCGCTTTGGCCGCACCGACAAAATCCACTTTGGAGGGGTGGGAAAACACCGTTTCAAAACAGAACGTCTGGCCTTCCTCCAGCAGCCGGAGCCGCTCCTTCTCCGCAATCAGCGCTGCCTCGTAACTGTGCTTCTCCGGGTAGTCCGGCCACAACGTGCGGGCGATCCTGTCAGCGTTAACGAACGGGATATTGCGGCGGGCCAGAAAGCGTTCGTAGAACGTCGACTTGCCGGCGCCGTTGCCACCGATGAGCAACCAGAGTTCAGGCTGCGTCGTCACGGCCACTCAGTGCTTCAAAGCGCCCATTGCGAAACTGACCCACTTCCCGGGTACCGTCCGGATGGATAGCTTCCAGATAGCCCGGCTTTTCCGTGGAGGCCTGATATACCGTGCGCCCGCGGGCAATCGACTGGCCAAGCTCGCCACTTTCCCGAGCCTGATCCACCTCGGCCCAGAGGTCATCACTGCTCAGTGTTTCCGCAACCACCGGCTGCACCGAAACCTTCCGGATGCCCTGCAAAATCGCAATCAGATCCTCCGCACTCACCTCGCCAGCAACCGCCCGACCAATCTCGGCCCAATACTCGATCTGCTTCGGCGTAGAGCGCCGCTGAACCTGCCCCTCGGCTGCCGCGTGGCGAACCAGGTTGTCGTCAAGACGAACGGCGGTGGTCATGGTGAACTCCCGGGTTGTGCATTTATCAACCAGACTATCATGCTCGTTGCGTTTTGCAACAACTGTTGCGCACTGGGACGACACACCAAACCTACGAGGCCTGACCTTAACCCAGGGGTCAGAAGAACGCTTTCTTCTGACCCCATCTTCACCCCATCCCCAAAACCTCAAATAGGCCAAGCCCCCTCAGGCCGCATCTCCCGATACTCCTTAAGAGAAACCTTCCCCAATTGCGGTGTCAGCTTGCACACCCGACTGCCCCAGGGGTAACTACGCAACCGGTTCAACAGCTCTATTCCTCCCCCCTGCTTCCAGGCCTCAATATCCAGATCCCGCCAATAGCGAGGATCACGCCCCACCTCCTCGTCCCGCTGACGGGTGACCGGATCCAGGTGGCGGAACGGTTCCAGGCGAGGCACATCGGGCAGCGGTTGAGTCACGTCCATAAAGCGCTGGAGCATGTCCCACAGCGCCAGAACCTCGCTTTTTTCTGGTTCAATATTACTCAGGGAGGTTTGGTTGAACGTTTTACCGGTATAGCGATGCACAAGCATTAACCGGTAAAAGATGCCACCTTGCTGCACCACTCGCTCCACGTAAGCGTCGAATTCCACAAACGGCGCCCCGAAGAATTTCCCTCGTCCCAGGGCGAAGCGGACCTGGCCGGTGAGGCGGTTGAATTCGCTGCAACCGTCGTCGAGGGTTTGGTCGAGTTTCCTGTTAAAAAAGTTCTCGAAAGGTCTGATCAAGACGGCAATACCTTTGCCCATGATCCAATTAGTCGTAGGGCGCACTATCCATAGTGAGAATATCAACCATCCCGGCACCAGGATCACCAAGAGTGTCAAGTACAGCAAAGCGGGGAGTTCATAATATTCTGTCAGCCTGACAACACCCAAAACTGCTAAAGCCAATCCGCCGACAACAAGCGTCATAATCCAAGCGAACGGGATTGCCAGTACCAGAAACTTAAGTCCTAGCTTTCCATTTAAAAAGCGAATTCTCTGATGATCCCACCACCAAACATCCTCTTTAAAGTCGGGATCATCAATTTCATGTTTTTGAAGCGCTTCGGCATCCGTTAATACTCCCAAATAAGGATCAGCGTTCCCGTAACACCCAACAGGCTGTAGTTCATCGCCTACACGCTCACGTTTCCTTGGGTTCTCAGGCAATGCGCTAATAGAATCTGCCCGAAAAGCCGTTGCGGCGAATACCGAGCTTTCAGCTTGGCTCATACACTTACCTCGGTGAAATACCAGTATGGTGATTTAGTCTGGGCATAGGGATCTAATATGGTTCGCTTCTTGGAGGGCGGATCACGGTGTTTAGTCACATCAAAAGGTTCGAAATTCCCGTATATGGGCGCAGGAAATACCAAAGGCCCTAGATCAGTATCCAACGTTGCCTGTAAGCCAACCCTCAGCCGCGTCTTAACAGCTTCTTGATAGAGAAATCCTTGATACTCACTTTCCTGAATTTGCCGTTTAATAAGGAAACGGACGGCCGACTTGTGAGGCAATGACTGCCTGGCAACAACTTTTGTCAATGGTGTCGCCTTGAGCATGTGTGTACTTGAAACAGGCATGACTGAGCCGGGGGCCGGAACACTTATTGTCGACGAGCGGTACGCTACCTCTTGCACAACAAGCTGAAATGGTTTGGCAGGAACGTTCTCACCTCGTGCACCGAACAGCCTCATGCGGCTAATCAACGGAAACTCCACCGTTACAATGTAATCCTCATCCATTGGTGGATAACTCGCGTTTGAAAGGGAGGGATCGGGCTGAGCATCCCCGTATCTCTCGACAGAGACATGTATGGGTGATAGCAGGGTAAGAAGCTGGGCGTAATACGCTTTATCTTCATTCCGAATTTTCGAAATATCTGAAGAGTGGCCAAGGGGGCCAAGCTTTAACAATTGTTCGAAGGAGTCATCCGAAACCTGCCCTGCATACAAAGTTCCACCCAGTACAGCAGCCATTCCGAACAAAGCCCAACCCCAACCGGGAATTGCGAGCAAATTCGTCAGCAACGGAGAAGCCAAAAATACCAACCCTCCAGTCATGGCGATTCCGTGACCGGCCGCAGCATCGAAGTCCTTTTGAGAAAAGCTGATTCGCATATCCCAATAACTCAGGCCAACACCGATACCTCCTGCTATAAAACTTGCCAGGCCCACAGTCCGGACCAAAGTAGAAACTCTGAGCTTTTCTAAACGTTTTCCAATAAGAATCCAGTCCTTCATGTCGAACAAAGGACGTGTCGCAAATCTATAGCTTGGTGTTTTATGGCCGATCCCTCCCAAAGTGGCTTCTAATTTCAAATATGCGGCCGTGAGGTCGACAAAAGCACCCGTGGCTTTGCTCGTAGCCAGTAACAGGCTTCCCTCCTCGCCACGCAGTACCCTGACGGCGTTTCTTGTTTCCAAAAACACATTAAATGCCGCCAGCGCCACCAATCCACGAGGAACAACGGGACCATCAACCACTCGCCCCACTCGCTTAGCAAAGTCCACTTTCACCAAACTCAGCTTTTTCGCTTCTTTATGGCCTTCGGCAACATAGAAAACCATAGTGCCGGCAGCCATTTTGTTGATCGTGTCCTCAAATTCACCCGCTGCGCGCGCAGGGCTAGTGGACGCCGTCACCTGCGCGGAATCATTTAACAAGTCTGCGTACAGATAATCGTTCTTCCGAGTCAGAACACCCTCAGTGCGATCAAACTCCGTCAGGCCACGATTCAGCCCGTTCCCCCGCACTCCAAGAACCGTGCCCTCACGAACCGCACGAGCCCTATCCATAACCCGGATACCGGCTAGATCAGGATCCGCGAGCACCATATTGGATGCGGCCGCCTGCATCACGCGGTGTAGTTCAATCTGCTCGATGGCACCCTGCTCAATCAGGCGCCTGGACACGGTCAAAATAGCTGTGCTCCATTTACTCAGCCCGCCAGAGATAAGGCCTCCTAATTTGCCGGCATTGGAAAGGTCTTTCAGTGTGCTATCACCTGAATCCTTCTCTCGAATCTGCTGCTCCAGGAATGTAAGGGATTGCAGATTAAGCCGATCCAACAAGGCCTCATCGATTTCGGTCTGACTCTGAGCTAATTCTGCAAGGGTCTGGTACGGCGACATTTTTCCGGAACCTTCCCGACCTGTCCCTTCCCCTGCACCAGGTTTCTCTTGAGGCGCCCAAGCTTCAAGGAACCGGTCGTCGGTTATCCAGTTTTTCAGGGTGACATATATGCCCTCGTCACAGGACTTGCCTTGAGCTTGCACAACGCCCGGCACCTGTTGAAGTACATTCATCAGATCGCTCGCAAGCAGATAACCTTCGCAGATGGCGTGGTCACCGCATCGCAGATAGTCATCCAGGGCGACAGCCAGGGTCGGTTCGGTCATGAAATTGCGAGCCCGCCCAACATGCTCCTCTACAATGCGAATAGCATGATCTTTTTCCTCGCTTTCAAGCACCCTATCCAGTTTTTTTCGATCGATGGCACTTGCATAGCGAGACAAATTGGACGGACTCCCATCCGGCTGCGGATCGAAAATAGCCTGACGAATCAGCATCGCAGAGTGAACTGTCGGATTGCTCTGGATTGAAACATCCACGGCATCCAGGTAATGCAGGCCAAGGTGTAGCAGCGCAAGAGAATGGCGTAGTTGGAAGAAGGGGTCTGGAATAGCTATGCAGACCAGGCCTTTTTGTTCCCGAAGTTCAGCAATCAGGTCCTCTCCGGGGCCACACTCAAATTCGAGATCAATTGCAGCGTTCGATTGCTCCTCGCCTTGCTTTATCCGGTCAGCGAGTTTCACGCAGAGCTCATTCTCTCCAGGCCCCTCAAACTCTGGCGTAAAGTCACCGGGATTCTCCAACATCAACTCAATTCCCAGATCCCGGGCACGAAGGCCTTTCACCGTCTGAATGGGCGACGCAGGATAACCGCTATCAAAGTTGATGCCGTCGACAAACGCCGCAGGCCAGGCATGATCAATGCTGGTTGTCCGGATTTTCCGCGCCCTGGAATCCTGCTCCAGCCTGCGAACATACTGCCAATGCCACTGAATTTCGCTGTAGGCCACCCGGATCTCCTGTATCACGGACTGCCCCTGCAGCATCGCTGGCACAAGGATGTCGGGTTGCCATTCCCCCACTGCAGGTCGGGCACGGAAGGTTTCGGATGGTTCTGTCTCCCATTCAATGCGCGTCGATTGCACATCCACGTCACTCATCATGCCTTCGGCGTTGATCTCGAGTTCCCGCCACAGGGTGTTGCCACGAAACAGGTAGAGGTAGCCAGGTCTGAGCAGTGCCACGCTTCGCCCGGTGTGGAAGGTCAGGCCTCCGGATTTGACGGGCAGATTGCTCTGGATTTCGGCGAGGGGTTTGATCCTCAGAAGGGTATTTTCCTGGTACTCCTCCTGTTCGATGTTGGAACGGGCACGCTCCAGCAGCGGAAGGGTCAGTTGGCCGCCTGCCTGCGTTGGGACCTTTAAAACCAGATTGCCTGGTTCATTGTCATCATATTGAGCCCGCCGTCGCAGGGATTGGTCCAGGTTTTCATCGGTGAAATTCACAGAATCGGTCATTCCTTTGACCCCTTATCGGAATTGGTTTCAACGGTTACTGCTTCCGGTGTGGACTGGCCACCGATGATGTCCACGATCAACATCCGTTGCGTTTGATACCCCTCGCACACGACGTTATCCGGGGTGGCCGTCTGGCGCTGATCCACAATAGTCAGTGCCGGAGGACTGACGGATTCCGGTTGAACACCATCAAGCAGCCGGGGCAGCTGTGGAAGCTTCCCTGCCTGCCCCTGGCCACGCCCCGGTGCCCCACCGGAATTGATCTTTATTCCCGGACCGCTCAGCGTTACGCCACTGGCATCCAGCTTGATGAAGCTGCCGCCTCCGGCGATGGTGAGCTCTGTTCCTGCATCCAGAACGACCTTGGCGCCGGCCTTGTGGTGAACTTCGGCACCTGCATCAGAGGCCATGGCCTGACCGGTTTTCTGATGAAAGCTTCCCGCGATGGTCTGGCTGCAATCGCCCCCTACAGACATCCGCGCTTCCCCATCGGTGGTGCAGTGTTCCGCGGCTTTGACATGACTGTAGTGCTGCCCCTCCACGGTTCGGTGACTGTCGTTCCGGATCATCTCGGTGCGGTTGTGCTCGGTGAGCAGGTCCAGGTCTTTCTGGGCATGGACATAGATCTGCTCATGATCTGCTTCATCCTCAAATCTCAGCTCGTTGCTGCCCTCGCCCTTGTGGGTCTTGGTTTTCAGCGTGGTGCGGGTCTTGTGCGCCGGCAGTTCGTACGGAGGCTGATTGCCGGCGTGGTAGGTGCGGCCGGTGATGATGGGCTGGTCCGGATCGCCGTCGAGGAAGGAAACGATGACCTCATGGCCGATGCGCGGTAATGCCATGAAACCATACTGGCCGCCGGCCCAGCCCTGGCTGACCCGGAGCCAGGCGCTGCTGTGTTCGTTGTTCTCTGAATAGCGGTCCCACGGGAAGCGGACTTTCACCCGACCGTGTTCATCGCAGTGGATTTCTTCACCCTCGGGGCCGGTGACGAGGGCGATCTGCGGGCCGTCCATCAGAGGCTTGTGCAGGGCTGTTAGTCGCCAGGTTCGGTCTCCGGGGACCACGTTGAAGAAGTTGCTGTAAGAGGTCGGTTCAATGCCGCCCTCCTCTTCCAGGGCCTGGGGCTGCTGGCCGGTGTGGGTGACGGCGGTGATCAGCCAGTCCCGGTTCAGGGCTTCGTTGTCATGGTCGGTGAGCGGGACTTTGGCGCCGGGTGTGAAATCTGGCCGATTGCTCTCGCCATGGCCCGTGCTGGCATCGTTTCTCAGGGCCTCCAGGCGGGCCCGGGTGAAGGGCTGGCCGCTGGCGTCGGCCTTGAAGCGACCGGGGTAGTCGTAGTGCTGGTAATCGTCCCGGTGGTTCAGGTCAGCAGCTGCCCGCTCATGTAGCAAAGCGTAGGCGGGGTTCTTGAAGGTGTAATCCTTCAGGGCGACGGCGGCGGCCCGGACCCGTTCCTGATACCGGAAACGGGAAATGCACGGCTGCCGGGTGCTGCCCCCGGCCCGGCCGTTGTACGCGGCTGGCTCCAGTTTCGGGGAATCGCCGTGGTGATCGGCAAAGACCAGGGCCGGTCGGTCTTCCCCATCCACACGGCCGTGCTGGTAGCGGTAATGCCAGCCTTCCTCGGCGGCCAGTCGTTCGATAAAGGCCAGGTCGCTTTCGCGGTGTTGGACGCAGTATTCCCGTTCCTCGGGAGCACGCTTGAAATTGAAAATGGTCTCTACAATGCCCCGCTCCTCCAGCAAGGTGCGGACGATGGCCACGGTGTCCTGGCCCTGGAAGATGCGGCTGTTGTGCATCAGGCCGAGGCGCCACAGTGGAGGTTGGAAGGTCACTTCGTAGCGGGTACGGCGATGGCCGGTATCACCCCGGGCGAATTCGTTGACCACGCCGGTGAAGCGGCGCAGGGGTTGGCCGTCCTGCCAGACCACCAGGTCCACAGGCTGTTCCAGCATGGCGTCGGCAAAGACGTCGGGATCGGTGCTCGCCAGTTCCAGTCGGCCCTGGAACGGCTCGGAGAGGCGCTCGGTCAGCGCGAAGGCGACCACGGCGAAATGATCAGAGGGAAAGTCACCGACACGGGCGGTGAACTGCAATCCGCTTGCCTGGGGCATGTCTTCAGTCCTTGAAGGGTTGATTCGGTCCGTTGAATCGGTGCGGGTGAACAAGCCATCGGATCCTTGATGGGTGCCCGCGAAGTGGGAAAAGGTACCAGTGGCTTGGGGGAAAATCCAGAGTTTGGGGTGAAGGTGGGGTCAGAAGAAAGCGTTCTTCTGACCCCGGGTTTGGGCGGAAACTCGCAGGTGGGGATGGAAGATGGGGTCAGATGAAGGTCTTCATCAGACCCCTGAGTAGGTGAAGGTGGGGGCAGATGAACGCTTTCATCTGACCCCGGTTTTGGCCGCAAGCGCAGGGGCAGAGATAGAGAATGGGGTCAGAAGAAGGCTTTCTTCTGACCCCTGTTGACCCACCATTGATTCTGCGGCACTCTAATTTAGTCTCATAATGCAACCAAAATAGGTGATACTCCAGTGAGCGAATACAGGAATCGAGCAGTCGTGTTGAAGCAGCGGCCCGAGGGGGAAATCCAGGACGGTGATCTGGTCATGGAGGAGCGGCCGGTTCGGGCTCCGGAGGATGGCGAGGTGGTTGCCAAGGTGCTTTGGCTGTCGTTGGATCCCTATATGCGGCCTCGGATGAATGATGCCAAAGGCTATATGGATCCGATCGGGATCGATGAAGTGATTGTCGGCGAGAGTGTGGCGCAGGTGGTTGAGTCGCGGTCTGACAAGCTGAAGGTGGGCGACCTGGTTACCTGCTACTCCGGTTGGCAGGAGTATGTCACCTTTCCGGCCGATGCGCCGATGGTTTACCGGATTGATCAGAAGGAAGGCGTTCCGCTGCAGGCTTATCTGGGTGTCGCCGGTATGCCGGGGCGCACGGGGTATTGCGGTCTGATGTATGTGGGCAAACCCAAACCGGGTGAGACCGTGGTTGTGTCTGCGGCTTCCGGGCCCGTTGGGACCGTGGTGGGTCAGACGGCCAAGACGGAAGGTTGCCACGTGGTTGGCGTGGCCGGTGGCCCTGAGAAGTGCCGTTTCGTGGTTGAGGAGCTGGGGTTCGATGCCTGTGTGGATTATAAGGCGGGTAACCTGGAGGCAGACCTGAAGGCCGCGTGCCCGGATGGCATCGACATCTATTTCGAGAACGTGGGTGGCGCCGTGACCAGGGCCGTGGCGCCTTTGCTGAATCCGGGGGCGCGGGTGCCGATCTGTGGTTATGTTTCGGCCTACAACGCGAAGGATATGACCGAGGTGGAAACGCCATTCCATGTGCTCAAGGCCCTGGATCCGGTGCCCGAGCATCGTTTTTTCCTGGTGACCGAGTGGCAGGATCGGCATCAGGAGATTACCGGCATTCTGGCGTCGCGGGTTGCCAGTGGGCAGTTGAAGTATCGGGAGACGGTTGCCGATGGGCTGGAGAATGCGGTGGAGGCCTTCAAGGGGATGTTGAAGGGGCGGAATTTTGGGAAGCAGTTGGTTCGGGTTTCGGAGTGAGTTGGAGTGAAGGCGGGGTCAGAAGAAAGCGTTCTTCTGACCCCGGCTGTAGGCCCCGAGCTTTGAGGATGAGCCGAACTTGGGGTCAGAAGAAGGTTTTCTTCTGACCCCGGTTTTGGGCCGTGAGTTTCGGGGGTAGACCCAGCTTGGGGTCAGATGAACGAGTTCATCTGACCCCTGAATGTTTGCCCCCGGCTTGGTTGGAGAGCCAGACGCACTGGTAGGGCTTGAGAGTGATGCTGCCGGAAAGGTCATCGATTGCCATGCCGGAGATCAGGTCTACCCAGTGATCGGTTCCGATCAAGTTGATGTCGCTGAGCGCTACCTGCTGCACTTCGTTGCTGATGTTGTGGATGCAGAACACGGACTGGTCACGGCGCATGCTTTGGCGCCAGAAGCCGAAGATCTGCAGGCCGAGGTGCAGGGTGAACTGGGTGGCGTTGGGGTGGAAGGCGGACTGCGCGCGTCGGATGCCGATCAGGCGCTTCAGCTCATGATAGACCTTGCTATGGTGGCACAGCGGGTTTTCCAGCTCTTCCTCCAGGATGTCGAGTTGCCACTGGCCACGGTTGATGGATCGCAGCCGCCCGGTGTTCTCCACCCGTGCGTAATCGTTTTCCGTACCCAGCAGGCTGTGAATGTAGAAGGCCGGAATACCTTCCAGGGCCAGCATGATGGTATGGGCGCACAGGAATCGCTGCAGCTGGCAGTGATCCGCCCCACCCTCCGCTGTGCCTTTCAGGGCATCCCAGAGTGCAATATTGACTTCGTACGGCTGATCGCGGCCATCGGCGGTGCGGCGGTAAGATACCTTGCCCCCGAATGACTCCATGGTATTGATCAGGCGCTGTTTCTCGTCTTCCTCCAGCAAGCCGTCCGTCGGCCGCATGCCGATGCCGTCGTGAGAGGCGATGAAGTTCAGATAGGTGGTTCCCATCTGTGCCGGCGGCATGCTCATGAGCCAGGTCTTCAGGTGCCGGCAATTCCCGGTCACGAGCGTGTTGATCAGCAAGGGCGGCAGGGAGAAGTTGTAGATTGCGTGCGCTTCGTTGGCGTTGCCGAAATAGGTGAGATTCTCACGGTTGGGCACGTTGGTCTCGGTGATCACCACGGCGTTGGGCGTATGGTGTTCGATCAGCAGCCTGAGGATCTTGATCAGCTCATGGGTCTGCTGCAGATGGATGCAGGGTGTACCCGGCTCCTTCCACAAAAACGCCACGGCGTCGAGCCTGAAGATCACCACACCATGGTCCAGGTAACGCTTGATGATGCCGGCGAACTCAATCAGCACTTTGGGGTTGGCAAAATTCAGGTCCACCTGGTCTTCACTGAACGTGCACCAGACGTAGCGCTCGCCGTCTTCTGTCTGCACCGGGTTCAACAGCGGCGAGGTTCTTGGCCGGACCACGGCGCTCAGATCATCCTTCGGGTTGCCCTCAAAGAAATAGTCCTTGCCCGGGTCGATCCGTTTGCGGAAATTCTCAAACCAACGGCTTCGAGCGGACATGTGGTTGATGACGAGATCGGCCATCAGCTTGAAGTCGCCGGCGATTTTCTCCACGTCGCTCCAGGAACCGTGGGACTCATTGACCGCCAGGTAGTCCATGACGGAAAAACCGTCGTCTGAGCTGTAGGGAAAGAACGGCAGGATATGGACGGCCGACACCGTGTCGGCCAGGCAATCCTGCAGAAACTGGTGCAGGGTCTGCAGCGGCTTCTCACCCTCACGCTGAACCGTATCGGCATAGGTGATCAGCAGGATATCGGACTCATCCCAGTTATTCTGGTGCGCCGGCGGTGGCTCCTGGTTCGGCGCCAGCCCCAGGGTGCCCAATAACTGTTCTGCCAGGAAATCGCAGTCCAGGTGCGGATAGACCACCTCCAGCATGCCAACCAGCTTGGCCTTGAGCGGGTGGCTCATGGCCGATACTCCTCGTTATCGAGCTCCACCGCCTCCAGCAGTTGCTCCTTGATGTCGGGCATGGCACTGGTGACCCGGTTCCAGCTTGGTATAAATGGCGTATCCATGGGATTTTCGAGGAAGTAGGACCCGGCCCGCATGACATTCTGGGCAAACAGCTCCACCGCCTTTTCTTCCTTGTGACGATCAAAGGTCAGGCCGTTCATTACGGCATCGTTCTGGTAGGTCTCCACGAAATCCAGAGCGATCCTGAAATAGGTCGCCTTGATGGTACGGAACTTTTCGTTGGAGAAGATCTCGCCGTTGGTCGCCAGCTTTCGGAACAATGCCTTGGCGATATCGACACTCATCTTGGACAGACCGCGGCTGGCATCCTCCGGGGACAGCTCCTGGTGTTTGTGATCGTAGGTGTCGGCGATGTCCACCTGACACAGTCGGTTGGTGGCGTAGTTCCGCTTCATTTCAGACAGGACGCCAATTTCCAGGCCCCAGTCGCTCGGGATCCGGAGGTCGTTGATCACATCCGTGCGGAAGGAGAACTCCCCGGCCAGCGGGTATCGGTAACTGTCGAGGTAATCCAGGAAGTCACTCGGACCGCAAACTTTCTTCAGCGCCCGGATCAGCGGTGTCACCAGCAACCGGCTGACTCGACCGTTCATTTTCCCGTCTGCCACACGGGAGTAGTAACCTTTACAGAACATGTAGTTAAAACCTGGGTTGGCGACGGGGTAGATCAGGCGTGCTACGAGGTCCCGTGAGTAGGTCAGGATGTCGCAATCGTGCAACGCAACGGACTTGCTCACCCCGGATGCCAGAACGTAACCGAAGCAGTACCAGACGTTGCGCCCCTTACCCATTTCCGTCGGCGCCAGATTCTGTTCCCGCAATTTGAGATCAAGCGCACGCAGCCGGGGGCCGTCGTTCCAGAGCACCTTGAAGTCCTGGGGCAGCTCGGAGAAGTATTCCAGCGCGTGCCGGTATTGCGCCTCATTGGCGCGGTCGAGACCGATGACAATCTGCTCCAGGTAAGGCACTTTCGCCAGCTCACTGACAATGTTTTTCAGCGCCGGCCCCTCCAGCTCCGAATACAGGGAGGGAAGCACGAGAGACATGGGCCTTGCCTTGCGGAAACTCATCAGTTCCGCTTCCAGATCCTCAACCGGTCGGCGGACGAGGTTATGCAGTGTGGTGATAATGCCGTTCTGGTAAAAGTCGCCCATGGCGGCTCTCCTTCTTAGTACCCGTACTCAAGCAACAGGTTGAGCACACAGTCATTCCAGCCTTCCGGGCCGGGTCTGATTGAGCGTATGGGGCGGCGGTCTGCCGGTAGCTGCACGCTGTCGCTATTGATACCCCGGATCACAACCGGGATGTCGCAAGCCTCCAGCATCCCCTGATCGTTCGGGCTGTCGCCCAATGCGATGGCCAGTACCGGCTCGCTGCCATAGCGCTCCTGGTATTTCCCCAGCAAAAAACGGGCCCCATCGGCCTTATCGAAGATGCCCATCGCATGCCAGAAGCGACCACCCTGAACCAGTCGGAGGTTTTCGGCGGCCAGGGACGCTTCGAATTGAGCAAGTTCTTCGTCGGTTCCCTCCCAGATCAGTGGCTCCGTGCCGTGGCGCTGCCGGGCCCTGGAGGCGGCCGTCACGTCCAGGCCAGTGGTATCCGCCAGTTCCTCGGCCGTCATGTCCTCGAAGCCCCGAAACCGTGCACCCCCCGCCCGCAACCGGCCGAGAACGGACAACACCACGGCCCGGGATGCGCCAAAATTCACCACCTGTTCCGAGGAATTTCCGAAAGTGCCAGCCGGGATGACCACCGCTGCACCGTTTTCGACAATGTAGGGATCGCCATTGCCCAGTTCGTTCCGGAGCACCGCAATTTCCGAGGCCGTCTTGCTGGAGTTGAGTATCAGCGGGATGCCCGCGGCCTTGACCCTGGCAAGGGCCGGCCGGGCCGCCTCCCAGGAGTAGTCGTCGTGGTCCAGCAGGGTGCCGTCCAGATCGGTGAACAGAATCAAGTGGGGCGTTTTCATGGTTTTCCCTCGCTTGCGTTTACTAGCCGGAAACCGGGATCTCCCGGAACCGGGGCGCCTCCAGTGAATGGTCCGGGCCAACAGGGATCAACACATCGGCACGATCCGGCATTTCCCGGAGGCAATGTTCGGTGACGCGCTGGTAGTGCATGATGAATCTGGCCACTTCGTCATCAGACATGATGCGCAACGAGGGAGCACCCTCCTCGCTGCCGCCCTCTTTCGGTGCATTTTTATGTCGCGCGGCCAGTTTGTGCTCCTGCAACGTGCGCCATTCCAGAACACAATCCATCGATGGAGCCTTGAGCATGACCAGGTAATCGAGCCGCTCAAAAAACGCCCGGTAACTGCCTTTCAGGCAATCGTTGACATAGCTGCGCCAAATGGCCTGCTGATCCTCCTCGGCTTCCAGTCTGTTGACCGGTTTGGCCAGTGCCTCCTCACTTTCGGGCGTCGCGCCCAGGCACCAGCCCTCGAAAAGAACGACCTCCGCCGGCCCTCTGAAAACCGGCCAATGCTCCCGGGGCGCGCGATCATCGAGGGCCTTGTCAAAGGCCGGTATTGCGGTCTCATCCCCGGCCCCCGCTGCCAGGAGTTGGTCGATCACCGTTTGGCCGAGGGACACATCGTGTGTGCCCGGCACGCCCCGGGTCAGGAACAGCGGATGCACGAGCGCCGCGAGTCTCTCTCGCTCCGCTCTGGTAAGGTAGATATCATCCAGGGAGAAGCTGGCGGTGGCCGTGCCGTGGTGACGGCTCAGGATTTCTTTCAGAAACAGGGTCAGGGTTGATTTCCCTGTGCCCTGGGCCCCATGAATACCGATAAGCACCGGCCGATCGAGCCGTTGGCGGAGGAGTTCGAGAATCCGCTTCGCCAGCGGCACTATGGTCTGTTGGACGGTGTGTCCGTATGAGGAAGGTAAACCTTCCTGACTGATCAGGGTCTCAATGATGATGTCGAGTTCGTTTTCAGACACAGTGGTTTCCTGAATCGGTTTGAGTGGGAAAGCAGCAGAATCCGTACCAACTAAGAGTATACGCATTGTATGAATGACACAGGTTTCCGGATCGAGCATCGCTACCTGGAGCTTCCGGACAGCTTTTACACCCGGATACAGCCGAAGCCGCTGACCGGCGCGAAAATGGTCACCTTTAACCATGAGCTGGCCCGCCAGATGGGATTTCACGTCCGCTCTGCGGAGGAATGGACCGGCGTTGGCGCCGGAACCGAATTGCTGGAAGGGATGGACCCGGTGGCCATGAAATACACCGGGCACCAGTTCGGCATGTATAACCCGGAACTGGGCGATGGCCGCGGTCTCTTGCTGTGGGAAACCATCGGCCCTGATGGCCGGCGCTGGGACTGGCATCTAAAGGGTGCCGGCACCACTCCCTATTCCCGGTTCGGCGACGGCCGGGCGGTATTGCGTTCCTCCATCCGCGAGTATCTGTGTAGCGAGGCCATGCATTTCCTGGGCATTCCCACCACCCGGGCCCTGTTCATGGTGAGCGCCAAAGACCCGATCCGCCGGGAAACCATCGAGACCGCCGCCGCGCTGATGCGGGTGGCCGAAAGCCACATTCGTTTCGGCCACTTCGAGTTTGCCGCCCACCATGAGGGCCCGGAGGCGGTAAAAACCCTGATCGAGCACGTCATCGCCCTGCACTTCCCGCACCTGATCGACCTGCCGGATGACGAACGCCACACCCGCTGGTTCGAGGAAGTCGTGGAGAGAACCGCGCGCCTGATCGCGGACTGGCAGGCAGTAGGCTTCTGCCACGGCGTGATGAACAGCGACAACATGTCGATCATCGGCGATACCTTCGACTACGGCCCTTACGCCTTCCTCGACGATTTCGATGCCGGCTACATCTGTAACCACACCGACCAGGAAGGCCGGTACGCCTACAACCGCCAGCCCCAGGTCGGCTTTGTGAATTGCCAGTACCTGGCCAATGCCCTGTTGCCAGTCATGGACGAAGACAGCGTCCGCCGCGGGCTAAGGCGCTACGAGGTCATCTACAACGAACGTTTCCTGCAGAACATGCGCGACAAGCTGGGCCTGGCGGAACCGGATGAGGCTGACCTCAGCCTGATCATGGAAACCTTCAGCATGCTCCACGAGCACCATGTGGATTACACCCGCTTCTTCCGCGGCCTCTCCAACCTCTACGACAAGGGGCACGACCCGGTGCGGGACCTGTTCGTGGACCGAAGCGTCGCTGACGAATGGCTGGAGCGTTACGAACAACGCCTGCAAAAAGAAACCCGCGCCCACGACGAGCGGGAATACGCCATGCGCAAGGTAAACCCCAAATACATCCTGCGAAACTACCTGGCGCAGCAGGTGATTCAGGAGGCGCAGAACGGGGATTACCAGCCGATGGAAGAGCTACTGGAGGTGCTGAGGCGGCCGTTTGATGAGCAGCCGGAGTATGAGAAGTATGCAGCGCTGCCGCCGGATTGGGGGAAGCATCTGAGTATCAGCTGTTCCAGCTGAAGCACAGGGGTCTGAAGAACTCGGTTCTTCTGACCCCAAGTTAAGTCAAACTCCATCGCTAAAAAGGGGTCAGATGAAAGCGTTCATCAGACCCCGAATCAGGCACAGGGGTCAGAAGAAAGCTTTCTTCTGACCCCAACTTCAGCCCTTAAACCGCCTTGGCAGCAATAATCTTGTCGTGCCACTCCACCGGCCCGGTCTGGTGCACGGAACTACCCCGTGAATCCACCGCCACGGTCACCGGCATGTCTTCCACCTCGAACTCATAGATGGCTTCCATACCCAGCTCCTCAAAGGCCACAACCTTGGCTTCCTTGATCGCCTTGGACACCAGGTAAGCAGCACCACCCACGGCCATGAGGTACACCGCGCCGTACTCTTTGATGGCGTCGATGGCCACCTGGCCGCGCTCGGCTTTACCGATCATGCCGGTCAGGCCGGTCTTCTCGAGCATGGTGTGGGTAAACTTGTCCATGCGGGTGGCAGTCGTGGGGCCTGCGGGGCCAACCACTTCTTCCCGGACCGGATCGACCGGGCCCACGTAATAAATGAAGCGGCCTTTGAGATCCACCGGCAGCTCTTCGCCCTTCTCGATCATATCCACCATCTTTTTGTGGGCGGCGTCACGACCAGTGAGCATCTTGCCGGAGAGCAGAACGGTTTCACCCGGCTGCCAATCTTTCACGTCCTCAGGAGTCACGGTATCGAGGTTCACCCGGCGAACGTTCTCGCCCACTTCCCAGGTAATCTCGGGCCAGTCGTCCAGGCTCGGCGGGGTCTGCAGGGACGGACCGGTGCCATCCAGAGTGAAGTGGGCGTGACGGGTAGCCGCACAGTTCGGGATGATGGCCACGGGCTTGTTGGCCGCGTGGGTCGGATAATCCTTGACCTTCACATCCAGAACCGTGGTGAGGCCGCCCAGGCCCTGGGCACCGATGCCCAGTTCGTTGACTTTCTCGAACAGTTCCAGGCGCAGCTCTTCGGCACGGTTGGAAGCTCCACGGGCCTGCAGATCGTGGATGTCGATCGGATCCAGCAGGGATTCCTTGGCCAGTTCCATCGCCTTCTCAGCGGTACCGCCGATACCGATACCCAGCATGCCCGGCGGGCACCAGCCGGCACCCATCTGCGGCACCATCTTCAGCACCCAGTCCACGACGGAGTCGGACGGGTTCAGCATGGCAAACTTGGATTTGGCTTCGGAACCGCCGCCCTTGGCAGCCACGTGAACCTCTACCGTGTTGCCGGGAACCATCTTGTAGTGAATGATGGCCGGGGTGTTGTCCTTTGTGTTCTGGCGCTTGCCATCCGGATCCGCCAGCACGGACGCGCGCAGCACGTTGTCCGGGTGGGTGTAGGCGCGACGGACGCCTTCGTTGATCACGTCGTCCAGAGGCTGGTCGCACTCGAACTTCACATCCATGCCGATGTTCACGAATACCGTAACGATGCCGGTGTCCTGACAGATCGGACGGTGGCCCTGGGCACACATCCGGGAGTTGATCAGGATCTGGGCCATAGCATCCTTCGCCGCCTGAGACTCTTCCTTCTGGTAGGCCTCGTATACGCCCTGGATGAAATCCTTGGGATGGTAGTAGGAAATGAATTGCAGCGCGTCCGCTACACTCTCAATCAGGTCGTCCTGGCGGATTACGGTGGTCATAGGCGCCTCATCAGCTTGTTTCGTTGTATCGTGTCATCGAAAAATCAGGAGGCGAGAGTTTACCAGAAAATCGCTCGAACGAGTGATGCGACGGAAGGCGAAGGCGCTATAAAAGGAAGGAACAAAACTCTCGACCAGGGGTACGATCCCCGAAAAATAACAACACGTTCGCAGGAGATACCGTGACCGATCTCATTCTCACCGAAAAAGCAGACCGCATCCTGACCGTTCGCCTCAACCGTCCGGATCGCAAGAATGCACTCACCCATAACATGTACACCGCCATGGCCGATGCCCTGGAGCAGGCGGAATCCGACAACGATATCCGCTGCACCCTGTTCACCGGCACCGAGGACTGCTTCACCGCTGGCAACGACCTGAGCGAATTCGCCCAGGGCCTGCCCGGCGAATTCCGGGAAACCCCGGTCGGACGCTTCCTTTTATTATTGGCAACCGCCACCAAACCGGTGGTGGCCGCGGTCAATGGCCCGGCGGTGGGCATCGGCACCACCATGCTCTTACACTGCGACCTCGTGGTGGCCGGCAATAACACCCGATTCCAGATGCCCTTCGCCAACCTGGGGCTATGCCCGGAAGGGGGCTCCAGCCTGCTGCTACCCGCCTGGCTCGGTCGGGTACGCGCGGCCGAATTGCTGATGCTGGGCTGTGCCTTCTCGGGGGACGACGCCCTGGAGATGGGCCTTATCAACCGCGTTTGTGAGCCCGCCGAAACCGAAGCCACAGCCCGGGAACTATGCCGCCAGCTGGCCGCCCAGGCTCCTGCAGCCCTGCGCGCCACCAAGCAGCTGCTCAACCGGCCGGTAATGGAGGATCTGACAGACACCATGCTGACGGAAGGAAAGTTGTTCAGCGAACGCCTGAAATCCCCCGAAGCCGCCGAAGCATTCCGCGCGTTCATGGAAAAACGAAAGCCCGATTTTTCGTCTTTCGATTGACTCGCAAAAGCCATTGCGGAGGCTCGACAAAGCGTTCATTGCCAACTATTTTTCAGAAAGGCCGAACTCCATCCGTGCGAGGATGACCCGAAAGGCCAGAATCACACTTTTGGCTGATCAACACTTGCCAGACTGTCGCTATAGTCAGAGTTACGAAATTGGCTCAAAGCGCTGACCAAAATTTCAGAAGAACATAACGACACAACAACAGGAAAAGGTTCCACCCATGTTCAAGAAAACACTAATAAGTCTTGCCGTGGCGTCTTCCGTTGGACTTACAGGCTGCTGGAGCAGCGGTGACGAGGGGGCGAATGCTAATCCGGATTATCAGATCAACAACCCCGAGATTGATGGCAAAACCTGGCCAATCTTCAATCCGGTGACTTCCGAACTGCCTATACCGAATGATCTTATTTTTGATTCTGAACAGGGTGACGGAACCTTTGGTGTTGGCGATACCTCTCCACCCGTCACAACGGCATTGAATGAACTGAGTGGCGCTTCAACTGTCGCTCCAGCTGTCATTCAAATGAATGGCCAGATCGATGCTGAAAGTGTCGCTTACGGCCAGACGGTTTTCCTGATCGAACTCGAATACGCAAGCGGTGATCCGCTTCAGGGTTTGAGTAATCAGGAACCACCCACCGTCTCCGGATTGGCAAATGCCAGGGCCGACGTAGAAACGCTTAGCGGAACCTCGGCCATTCGGATTCTGCCCCTTGAGCCTTTGAATCCGCGTAAACGCTACGTTGCAGTAGTCACCAAAGGCGTCAAGGACATCAATGGTGATTCCATCATTGCTTCACCGACCTATGCCAACCTGACCGATGAAGAGCAACCTCTCGGCAGCGCAAACCTTGCTCCAGTCAGAGCCCTGATCAACGGCCTGTGGGAAGCAACTGCACAAGGCTTTTTCCAGGTTGCCGAGATTCCGCTCACGGCAGACGATATTGCTATCAGCTATAGCTTCATGACGTCAAACGACGAGAAGGTGCTGCAGTATATCGCTGAACCCGGAGCGTGGTTTTCGGACCAGCTCACAACCTTCATCAAGGTAACCGCAGCTAAACAGGCCGTGGGTGCGGCTAAATTCGCAGCTAATCCGCAAGACCCGTCGCTGACTGTAGAAGATGGCTTTGACTTCAATGATGACGATTCAGTGACAGCCGCCGACTTTGACCTCAATGGCGACGAGCAACTGACCGCAGCCGACTTCGATGTCAACGGTGATGGCGGGTTCGACTTTGATGATACCGCCATCATTACTGGAGCCGCAGTGGCTGGATTTCCATCAGATGCCCAGAGATCCGTTCTTGACGCCGAAGGGGGCTGTGTTGATGGTGAAGGCGCCCCTACAAGTGGCGAATCATTCATCAACTGCTTAGCCACAGGCTTGGCCGCTCAACTTTCTGCCGGCTTACCGACACCAACTCCGGATAATCGTGGAGCAGAGGACTTTGATTTCGGAGAAAATCCTCAACCCAGGCCGGTTGCTCTGGTTTCGGCTGTTGCCGCCTCGGTCTACCGTAGCTTTGCGGAACAACTTGCGGCACAGGAAATAGAAGCTCCCACAGTGCTGGCTCTTGAGGGTACCGTATCGCTGCCCTATTACCTCGGCACTTCCGGGAGTGATATCCTGGCGAACTCCTGGCAGGCAGATAACGCCCTCGCTGCCGGACTGAATGATCAGTTCCAGGCTCTGGGGCTGGAAATCCCTCAGGCCGACCCGACCGCCACCACCGCGGTCAATTACATCTTCCCCTTCCCGAAGAAAACGGCCGATGTTGATGTGCCGATGCTTATCATCTATCCACAAAGCTCTACGACGAAAGGTGTGGTCATGTATCAGCATGGCATCACCACAGATCGCAGTGCTGCATTGAGCTTCGGTACGGCATTGGCGACTTTGGGCTACACAGTGGTTGCCATTGATCAACCGCTGCATGGCTTAGCACCTTTCACAGCAGAAGAACAGCAAACTCTGGCAGTATCAGTGCTTGAGGCAGGAATTGAAGCAGGCATACCTCTGGCGACGGACGAAACGACAATCAACCTCTTGATTGCTGGCGAACTCAATGTTGCTTTCGTGATGCAAGCACTTGGAACCGAGGACCCTGCCGTTGCACAAAGCCAGATTGATACTGTACTTAGCGAGGGAGGAACTACCGGTGACCAAGGTCTAGACACTGCGATTCTTTTCCTCGCATCCGCTGAAAATACGGTAGCGAACGCTGGCAGTACAATCCCTGGCCTGTCCCCACAGGTTGGCAATGAGCGGCATTTTGGTTTCTACTCACCAGAGCCAGGCAGCCTTGCTCCAATCGATTACGAGGCTGGCGCGGGCGACTCAGGCAGCATGTATATTAACCTGCTCAACTTCCTGAACACCCGTGACAACAATCGCCAAAGTGCAGTCGATCAGATGAACCTTCGGGTCAGCCTGAATGGCCTTAATTTGACACCCTTTGGTGGTCCCGACCTGAGCTACGCGCCGGCCACCGAGCTGCCGCCTGCTCCGGTGAATTTCGTTGGCCACTCTTTGGGCACAATTACTGGTGCTCCATTTGTCGCCAGCGTCAACGCGAACCAACTCTCGGGTATTCTGACTGCTGAAGGTGGTGTTCCCTCTAGCTACAACGATGTGGCGGCGGTGAACATGCTCACGCCAGGCGGTGGTGTTGTGCGCTTGTTGGAAAACTCGCCTACCTTTGCACCTCGAATTCTTGCCGGATTGGCACAGAATGGGCTTACCCAGGGGGACGCGAACCTTGAGACCTTCCTCAATGTGTTCCAGGCCGCCATCGACACAGCTGATCCAATCAATTTTGTCGATAATCTGAAAGAGACTACGCCGCTCTACCTGCTCTCTGAAGTAGAAGGAGATACGGTAATCCCAAATGCTGCTGATGAAGCGCTTTGGGGCATAGGCCCGCTCTCCGCCACTATCCCGGCTTCGGAAGATGTGCCGTTCCCGGTTACTGTGGACAGCTTCAATGCGCCGCTGGCCGGCTCCACTCCGCTCAGCCTGATGTTTGATGCAGGTGTAGAGAGCGAGCTGTTCTCAACCTACCTCCAAGCGGATTATCCGGTAGCGGAAGGTGAGGATCCACTGAGCCATAGCACACCAATCTCTGCTGCTCCGACAAGCGCGTTTGGACGTATGGTGCTTGAGGCCGACACGCTTTTCTCACCGGTTTCAGTACAATAATGAGGTGACTGCAACTGAAACCTGATACTGAAAGCCCCCGTTTTGACGGGGGCTTTTTTTTGCGCCCTCACAATCCCTATCACCGTCCAGAGTTGGAATCGTTCGAGCATTGAAGCAAGAACTGACAGCCAACAAGGACACTAAATAAATTGGTGTTCACGCACCCCAGTCCCGTGCATCAAAAACGCCTAAAATAAAAAAGGGTCCCGGAGGACCCTTGCACGGTGCAACTCATTCTCCAATGAATCACTACTCATTTGAAACGATCTGGAGTTCCTCAACGAGATTTGCGGCAATGTCAGCCTCATCCAGGTAGAGTTGTCGGTACTCTTTACGAGAGTACTGCTTGGATTGATCGGTGAAATACTCGGACATACTGTCGGTCGACTGCGAGTAACTGACAAGGCCGTACGCTTCAGGCCCGTCGTCGGTGAACTCCAGACCGAAGTGCCAACTGGTCCCTCTAGCAATCAACCAACCGTCGGCCCCTGGAGTTGAGCCATCAGAAAGACCCGCTGTGTTTTCGAGAACGGTTGGCGCAATCCGTGGAAATAGGGTGTCTTCCATAACGCTTGACGTGACCACTCCGACAGCATTAAACGCACCGTCAATACTGCCATCCCCACCATGCCAGGGGATAGGATCGCTCTGGAAAAGCGGAGTACCCCCAGGCGGCGTGTCACCAGAGGGGCGATAGTACTGCAAACTCCCCAACTCCGCTTCTGGAACTATGCCTTGATCTTGAAGGGCAGTCACGCCGGCCGCAAGAGCCTTAAGCATTACATCATTGGCAGTGCCTTTCCCTATCTCAGAGGGCACGGAAGGAGTGCTTACCGGATCTTCAGGATCAAACTCAACAGTAAGATCAGAATCAAACTGATTGCGGTAGTTTGCGATAAACATGCGGAAAATATGGGCCCCAACACTGTCAACGTTGTACAGGCTGTCCCATGTTTGAAGCTGAGCGCACCAAGCAGTCAAATCAACATCGTCCACCAACGTACCGCCTATCAAATTACAGCGCTCGCGTAATTCAGGAAGAAACTCTTCAGCGTACCAAGCTCGGTTATTCCAGATAACATTGATGAGATCCACTGCGCCGAACTTGCCATCCTGCCCCGCCGGCGCGGGTGCGTCTCCAAAACCTTTATCCAGCGGGTTTTGCAGCATTGAAATGCCCAGCCGGGTGCGTGGGTTCAATGGAGTTTCTTCTGCGCCAAACAGCGGCGAGTATCCCGTTAGGAATTCGTCCGGGTTGGTGGACCAATAACTACTATTTGAGTTTTGCACCCAATCTGTTCGCTTCAGTTTAGGTCTTTGCTCATAAGTGACGAGCCCCCCACACTCTCCCTCGACCCAATCATCGCGAGAAGTACTCCCGTCAAGGAGAGTAATGCCAGCATTGAATAGACTATCGTATGCAGTACTGAGTCTTCGCTTGAACTCAATTACACCAAGCGCTTCAGGTGACAAGTTCGGAACCGAACTGCTGTCGATATAGAAGGCATTGCCATCGGCATCAGCGTAGGTCGAGTTGGTCCAAAGCGTGGAACCGCAGTTCTTAAAAACCGACTGAAACTCGACCAGGTTTGATGCACGGCTCATTTGAAGCCAGGTATCCAGTAGACCGCTGGTATTGGCATTGGCGTCACGATAGGTATACGCGGTGCCAGCATCCCCCCACTTGGGTAAGCCTCCTTCGCCAGTTTCGGGGTCAGCTGTAATAGCATTACCCGACACCATGGGACCGTACTCTGAAAAGTAAAAGGTCCTTTCCAGAATCACAGGATTTGGACCTCCGGTATTGACCTCAATCTGAAAGGTCTCCTGATTGATTGGTCTTTCCTCACCGTCCTTGATATACGTTAGGTCATCCCCGTCCTTCAGTGTCAGCTCATAGACGGTGAACCTTCGACTTGTGGTCACTGTATGTGACCAAGCCAGGCTCTCGTTGAAATTGATTAGTGGAATGGCGGTTCCCAGCAAACCGGCTCCGTTGACGTTCAGATAATCCGGAACGGTCATCTGTACCTGATAAAGCCGTCGATGGCCTGTGTACGGGAAGTGTGGATTTGCCAGAAGCGCACCACGGCCCTGCTCCGTCATCTCGCTACCGATGCCCCAAGCATTACTCGCCAAACCCATATCCTGATAATTGGTCTTGGAAGAAGCTAGCACCAACGCGTCACTCGCCACTGCCGAAGGTAAGTTGTCTTCGGCCCGAGCAATCACTGGCGTCGGTTCCGCTCCTGCCGGATCCTCACCTGGAATTGCCAAGAAAACCGCGCCGGTTGCGAAGAGCGCACCGCTTGCATACTGCCCAACAATGCGGTAATGCGCCAACAGGTCAGTGGGCTCAATTTCCTTTACCCATGGTTGGTCCCGACACTCTAGGGGAAGGTCGCCAGGATCTGTCTCGGCAACATACTTATTGTAGCCAGCCACAAAACCTTCCACCAAGGCTCTGGACTCATCACTAAGAGCGCCAAATTCAGCCTCCGCGCCGCTGAGAATTTTCTGCGCCTTGTAACTGAAATCATTGATAATATTTATGTTATCGGAACCGGGGCCGAAATACTTTGCTCGCTCACTTCGGGCCTTCACAATCGCCTCTGCCAAAAGACAGACATTATCCTGAGCTTGGACATAACCATTCCCAAAGGCCGCTGATTTCAGATTATCCGCTTTTATGTGAGGAACACCGCCCGTAGTCCGACGAATATTCGCCTCGAGCTTTCCGTCATCCGGGAAAAGGCTGGTATTCAATGCAGATTCCGAGCTTCCGGAAGAGCTGTCCCCGTCGAAACACCCCCCCAGAAAAGCACTGCTAACTATGACCAAACCCAACCCAAGCCCTCGCCCGGTTGTCTGGATTTTCCTGATTTTCATAGTGTCGTCCTTATAGTTGTTCACTACGGTGTTATCGCCTCAGGCGACACTATAAAACCTAGCAGAGTGTCAGGTTTTCCATCGGAAAGACTGAAGCACTGTTCAGGAATAAATTCTTCTAAGTGGGCGACTCCTTAGTACTGTAGTACTGTTTTGACAGGCCGGGTCGCATCAGGCGAATTTGATAGGGAAGCCTGATTGCCTCTGCATCACCCCATCTCCCCGATCAACCTCAATCACCATCCCCCTGGCCTTCAACTGCGGATGCTCTGCCGCCTCTGAAATCGTCAGCACCGGCTCCACACAGGCATCCTGGCCAGCAAAAATCTCCTGCCACTCCGCCAGCGTCTTCTCTTTCACTTTGTCCTGAATAGCTGTCTTGAGCTGCTGCTGGTCATCCGGCTTCTGACTCAACGCCAGGTTTTTCAGCTCTGACAGTTCCAGGGTGTCACACAAGCGTGCCGAGAACTGTGGTTCGAGGCTGCCTACCGAGAGCCACCGGTCATCTTTGGTCTGGTAGTAGTCATAGAAAGACCCGCCGTTGAGCAAACTGCTCTCGGGCTTCTGCTCCACCCCGCCAGCGAGGCAGGCCGCGCCGGACATGGCGTTGAGGGCGAAGGCGGCGTCGGTCATGCTGATGTCGACGAACTGGCCCTTGCCGGTCTGCTGGCGCTCGATGACGGCCGCGAGGATACCCATGACGGCGTGGTGGGAACCCCCGGCGACATCGGCAATCTGGATGCCCATGGGTGGCGGGCCGCTGTCGGCCCGACCACAGTGGCTGGAAACGCCGGCGATGGAGAGGTAATTGATGTCGTGGCCGGCGCGGTCGCGGTAGGGGCCGGTCTGGCCATAGCCGGTGATGGCGCAATAAATCAGCCTGGGGTTAATCTCACGAAGGGTCTCGTAGCCGATCCCCAGGCGGTCCATGACGCCGGGGCGGAACTGCTCGACCACGATGTCATAGTCCTTGATCAGTTCCTTCACTTTGTCGGCGGCCCCTTCCTGCTTGAGGTTAAGCTGAAGGGTGTCTTTGCCACGGGTCAGGTAGGAGAAAGCGGTACTGAACGTGCCGTCAAACGGCGGCATCACCTTGGTGAGGTCTACCCGGTCCGGTGCTTCGATTCTCAGAACCTCGGCTCCCATGTCTGCCAGCATCATGGTGGCATAGGGGCCAGGCAGTAACGTGCTGAAATCCAGAACCTTCAGTGAGCTCAGGGGGCCTGCCATGGTTTTCTCCTTTTTGTCAGGCGATTGTGGTTTTATCGGATTTATTTGCTTTCCATGCTGCCGCGTTTTGCTCTCGGGGCCAACTGCCGGTTCCCTCAATCCGCTTGGCCAATTCTTCCATGGCTCAGGCGCTTAGGCCGGTTGCATTGTTCCCCCGGGGTTTTATGATGGGTTTCGTTTTCATGGAATGGCGAACGCAATGCCCAACCTGACGGTTTCAAGACATTTTGTACAGGCAGCCTTGGTCGGCGCCCAGGCCCGGGGACTGGATACCCGGGAGATGCTGAAAGCGGCCGGTATTTCTCCGGATCTCCTGCGCATCGAAATGGCGCGGGTCAGCAGTGATCAGTTCAGCCGGCTGATGCAGGTGCTCTGGAACCGCACCGGGGATGAGTTCATGGGCATGGGCCCACGCCGTGCCCGCACCGGCACCTTCGCCACCATGTGCGCCCTGGTGATCGATTGCCCCAATCTCGAGGCCGTTTACCGCCAGGCCTTCCAGTTCTCACGGCTGTTCGAGCCTATGGTCGCCATGGAACTGGAAATCGGTGACGAGCAGGCGCAGCTGGTTCTGCGCATTGAGGGCGAGATCTATGATCCCAGCTACTTTCTGCGCGAGAGCATCCTGGTCATCTGGCACCGCCTGGGCAGCTGGCTGATTGGTCAGCCGGTAGAGTTGGACAAAGCCGAGTTCGACTACCCTCGCCCACCCCATGGCGACGAGTACCGGCACATCTTCCACTGCCCCCTGGAGTTCGAGTCGGGTCGGATCGCCCTCACGTTCGACAAGCGCTTCCTCTCGGCGCCGGTCATCCGGGACAAGCCGGAAATGCGGCAGTTCCTCAAGACATCACCCGCGGACCTGCTGTCCCGACCCGATGAGAGTAACACCTGGACCGGCAAGATCCGCGCACTGATCGGACGGGATTTCTCGAAGCCCCTGCCAGACTTCGAGTGGATTGCCTCAGAGCTCCACACCAGTCCGCAAACCCTCCGGCGACGCCTGAAACAGGAAAACACGTCCTTCCAGGAGATCAAGGACCTGCTACGGCGGGATATGGCGATCTACTATCTGGGCCGGCAAGAGCTGCCGATCAATGATATCGCGGAGAAAGTCGGCTTTACCGAGCCATCGACCTTCCACCGCGCTTTCAAGAAGTGGACCGGCGTCACCCCCGGGGCCTATCGTGAGGGTGAGCGCGGCAATCTACAGTCCTGACCCGATCAGGAGCCGGCAGGCGCCTGCAGCAGCCGAACCAGCTGCCCCAGCGTCTGGGCAATCTCTCCCGCGCGCTCCCGATTATAGCCAAGCTGCATTAGCCTCGATCCGTCCCGTGGATCGTAGATCCAGCAGCTGGCCACAGCCGCCTCACAACCCCATTCGATCATCGGGTTTACGCCGTAGACCTCCATGGTCTGGGTTTTGCGCACCAGACGGTTATCGGCCTCGCGGCGAATCTCCTGGAAGCTGAGCACGCTCTCGGTCGCACTCACCTGGTATGACACATCGGCGGGTTTATCCAAACGGACAACGGCCTGATCCGCTCGCCAGCCAGCAACATCGAGCAGGCTGTTAAGGTGCAGCAGCAGGGCCTCCCGGTCGCTGTCGGCAAGGTAGAGCTTGCGCAATGAAGCAACACTCTGGTTACCCGCCGGTTTAATGACCGCCACCTTGGGTGGCTGCTCACCATTTGTCTGTGCCGTTGCTCCGGACTCGCGGGTACGCTCTGCCTGGGTAATGAGTTTGAGGGCTTCCTGATAATGGCTGCCTTCGGTCCCGGCCTGGGTCACATAGGCTTCCAGAGCTGCCTGCGCTTCGTTGAGATGACCGGCCTCGAGCATGACCTGCCCCCGGAAGAAAAAGTACTCCGGCGGTTTCTCTGCCTCCAGCTGCTGAAGACGATTGAGGTACTCCCCCGCTTCTCCCCAGTTACCGGCATTGACGGCTTCCTCGGTGGCCAGCATCAACCGGCGCATCTCGTGCTCCGGAGCCAGGGCCTGTGCCTGCCCGGCAGCCGAGAGGGCTGCGACCAGGGCCACGGACCGGGCCAGTCGATAAAAGGTTCCAGATGCTACTGCCATGATTCTCACTCCTGCTGGTTATCGGCGTTCAGCGCCGCTTCCACCTCGGTATCTCCGGCATCCACTTCAGCCTGCTCCTGAATGCTGCGCGGCAGCTCTTTCTTCACCCTCACGCCCAATTCGACAAACCGGTTCGCCTGGGAAATCAGGTTACCACGGCCCCGGGTCAGCGTATTCATGGCCGAATCATAGGTCCCCTGGGCCGTTTGCAGTTGGGCGCCCAGGCGCTCCATGGCCTCGACAAAGACCCGCAGCTTGTCGTAGACCGCGCTGGCCCGGTCGGCAATTCGCCGCGCATTCTGACTCTGGCGTTCATAACGCCAGATGTTCTCGATGGTCCGCAAGGTGGCCAGCAACGTGGTGGGGGTCACTACAATAATCTTTCGCTCGAAGGCTTCTGCGAAAAGGTTCTCGTCCTGCTGAAATGCCGCCACGAACGCGGGCTCAATGGGCATGAACAGCAACACGAAATCCGGCGAATGCAGACCATGGAGCTGACTGTAGTCTTTCTCGCTCAGCGTGCGGATATGATTCCGCACGGCCTCAATGTGCTGTCTGAGCGCATCGGCCCGGGCGCTTTCATCCTCCTCGTTGACCCATTGCTGGTAGGCCAGCAGGGATACTTTGGAATCGACAATCAGGTTGCGGTCATCCGGCAGGTGCACCACCACGTCGGGGCGCAAAAGCTGATGATCGCCATCCCGGTAGCTGCCCTGGGTTTCGTATTCGACGCCTTTTCTAAGCCCGGACTTTTCCAGCACCCGCTCCAGGATCAGCTCGCCCCAGTTGCCCTGAATTTTCTTGTCGCCCTTGAGCGCCCTGGTCAGGTTGGCCGCTTCTTCGGTAATCTGGCGGTTCAGGTCCTGCAGGGATTTTATTTCGCTGCGCAGTGCCTGTCTGTCACGGGTCTCCGTGGTGTAAACATCTTCCACCCTTTTCCGAAAATCCTGCAACTGATCCCGGAACGGGTTGAGCAGACTGTCCAGACTGGTGCGGGTCTGCTGGGTGAAACGCTCATTCTTCTGATCGAAGATCCGGTTGGCGAGGTTCTCGAACTCCTGCTTCAGTGCATCCCGGTTGCGTTCGAGGAGCTCGAGCTTTTCCGCCGCAGAACGACGCTCCCGGTCGAGGGCCACCTCCTGCTCCCGAAGCCGCACCCTGACCCGGTGCAACTCACCGGAAAGCTCCTCAATCCGCGCCTGCAGGCTTTTGCGTTCGCCCTCCAGCTGTTCGATCCATTGGCGCTTGCTGCCGACATCCGATTCCAGCCCTGCCACCCGGGTCTCGGCGTTGAAGGCCCGCGCCTGCCAGGCGTCGGCCTTGCGCGTCGATCGCAGGAGGAAAACGGCAAGCAGCACGACCATCAGGGCCAGCACTCCAACCAATCCGGCTATCAATTCTGGTGAAGCCACTATCCATCGGGTTATCGCTTCCGGCACTGCACGTCGCTCCTGGTTGATTTTCCCGGATAATCAGTTAATGAAGGACAGTTTAACGTAACAATGGAACCTTTTGCGTTGCCTCACGTTCATAGGCTTGAGAGAGGGCTCGGCGACCTCGACTGATTGGCAAATTCATGATCGGTATGCATCCGGCTCTGGACGCGCCCCGTAATATCCTCTAAAAGGATAGAGTGTTCGTCCTTTTAAAATGGATTACATTTTTTTCACGGCCGGGGCGAATCCGCAGTCAGGGGATAGACAGGCGAATTATGCTGAAAGAACTTTGGCGAAAACTGGGATCGGAACTCTGGCACGAGAATCGGGCTGGCGTCGGTGATGGGCCGTGTGCCACGGCAAACGGAAAGAAGACCTATCCCAAGGGTTTCCAGATTCTGCCCCACATCACACACACAGGCGAATTCCACCTCGAACGCCTGACAAGAATCCTGAAAGAGCGCTACGGCCAGAGTTTCTCCATACCGGATAGTGGAAGCAAAAACGACAATGCCGTCAGGGAACTGATCAGCTTTGCCTCCCGCATCCAGGACCAGGATATCCAACGCGAGCTGTTACTGTTCTATCTGAATTGCTCTCCGGTGATTCAGGAGTATCTGCGTTCCCAGACCGATCTTGGCGAAGGCCCCTTCCTGTCCCGGTAATCCACGCTGCCTGTTAACCAACTGTAAAGTCACTACACAGGTTGGTTGCGGTATACTCCCCGGCCTTAATTGACCACATTCAAGGCACAGGCCATCAGCACGCCCTTACTATCCGGGTGTAAATGTCTGCCGGCTCAGGGGTACTTCATGGGTTACAATCGTTCGCGGGCTGGTTTTCCGTTCCTTTCTGTCATCGCCGCCGCAGGGCTGACCCTGCTGCTGGCTGGCTGCTCGTCCGACCGTTACTTCATGGTTCCGAAAAAGGACCTGACCGAACTCAACTCATCGGTACAGTCACAGCGGGCAACGCTGGTCACGATGGAGGGCAATGCATCGGTTCGCCACGAGCAGCTCCTGCAACGGGAACAACTCTCCACCAAGACCATCCTGGACGCCATCGAGAAAAAGGTCGAGAAACCCGTTTGCCCGCCTGCGCCCGCACAGCCGGTCTGCCCCACGCCCGAGGACACCGGCCGAGCCGACCGCCTGAAAGGCAAAGTGATCGTCGGCGAGGTGGAAAAGTTCTATCTGGCTGAACCGGGGCTGGTGTACACCGCCCGGATCGACAGTGGTGCGGAGACCTCATCCATCGATGCCCGCAACATCACCCGTTTCGAGCGGGATGGCAGCAACTGGGTGCGCTTTGATGTCCCGGTTCCCGGTGCCGATGAGCTGGTCACTATGGAGAAGGAGGTTTCCCGTCGGGTCCGCATCATTCAGGCCAGCACAGAGGATTCCGAACGCCGGGTGGTGGTCGAACTCCAGTTTGCCATCGGCGACCACAAACAGGTTGCCGAGTTCACCCTCGCCGACCGCAGTAACCTGACCTATGAAGTACTGATTGGCCGAAATGTCCTGCGGGATGTGATGCTGATCGATGTCGGCAAGGAATTTGCCACAGAGCTGCCCAAGAACCTCAAACGCAACGGAGACGACGCTTGACCAGCCGTTCGCGCATACCGTTTTACGTCGCTGTACTGCTCCTGATCGGGGCCGGCATTTCACTGGCCATCTGGCGTCATGTCGAGCTGGGCATTCCCTGGCTCACCGGAGAACAACGCCCGGTGTGGATGGTCGAAGCACGAGTTGATTTTGTGGGTACCGGGGAGCCGGTGCTTGCAAGCCTGAACATCCCTGAACAGCCCCCGGAGTTCAGTATTATTTCCGAGCAGGCTGCCTCTCCCGGCTACGGCTTCTCTATCGTGGAGAACTCCGGGGGCCGCCGGGCCGAATGGAGCAAACGCAACGTAGAAGGCCCGCAAACTCTCTATTTCAAGGCCCAATTCATTCCCACGGACGAACCACGTCCCCGGGGCCTGACACGGGAACCAAAAGCTCGCGAGACGTTCTGGGAGGAGCCCCAGGCGACAGCCGTACGGGAAATCCTGGCCCAGGCAAGGGAACGGTCCAGCACTCCCGAGAGTATGACCCGGGAGCTCATCCGCTTGATGCAGCCGGACACCCGGACACAGAACACAACCCTGCTGGTGGCCGAGGAAAACTACCTTCAACTGCTGGTGGACATGCTGAACGATGCCGGCATTCCTGCCCGAACCGCTGACGGCCTGCGGCTGGAGGATGCCCGCCGCCGCCAGCCATTGATGCCTTTCCTGCAGATCTACAACGGCGATGACTGGCTGACCTTCGACCCCCAGACCGCCGAGCAGGGGGTTCCCGAGAATCTGCTGCTCTGGCGCCAGGGGTCCGCGTCCCTGCTGGACGTTGTCGGTGGGGACAACTCCGAGGTCAGTTTCTCCATGCTCCGGCAGACGGTTCCCGCGCTGCAACTGGCTACCATGCAGGCGGAATCCAACGGGCTGGGTTTCCTGAGCTTTTATGAGCTGCCCATCGAAGAGCAGAGCATGTTCCGGATGCTGCTGCTTCTGCCTCTGGGCGCACTGATCGTGGCCTTTATGCGCATGGTGATCGGCATCCGCACCTCCGGCACCTTCATGCCCGTCTTGATCGCTGTGGCGTTCGTGCAGACCACCCTGGTTCCCGGGCTGATCGCGTTCCTGTCCGTGGTCGCCATCGGGCTACTGATGCGGGGCTACCTCTCCTCCCTGAACCTGCTGCTGGTATCCCGGATATCGGCCCTGATCATTCTGGTCATCTTCATCACCGCCGGCCTCTCGATTATCGGCTACCAGATGGGCTTCAACACCGGCATGACGGTGACCTTCTTCCCGATGGTAATCATCGCGTGGACCATCGAACGGATGTCCATCCTCTGGGAGGAGGAAGGCGTCCGGGAAGTAATGATCCAGGGCTCGGGCAGCCTGTTCGTGGCGATCTGTGCGTACCTGGTCATGAGTGCCCCGCTGTCCGGCCACCTGACCTTCAACTTCCCGGAACTGCATCTTGTGATCCTCGGGCTGATCCTGCTGATGGGCCAGTACACCGGCTACAAGCTCAGCGAACTCCGTCGTTTCTCACCGATGAAGGTGTACGACTGATATGGAGTGGATTTCTCCCCGGAGACTGAAACGGCTGGGCATGCTCAACATGAACCGGCGCAATGTGGACTACATTGCCCGCTACAATGAGCGCTCGTCCTATCCACTGGTGGACAATAAGCTGAAAACCAAACTGGTGGTCGCGGAGTACGGGGTAAAGACGCCCCGGCTTCTCCAGATCGTCCGTGAGCAACACGAAATCTCGCACTTCCGGGAAATGGCCGAGGACCTGGAGGGTTTTGCCATCAAGCCTGCGAAAGGCTCCGGGGGCAAAGGTATTACCGTGATCACCGGCCGGGACGGCGACGAGTACATCAAGGCCTCGGGCGCGCGGGTGGATGCTGCCTACCTCGAGCGACACCTGACCAACATCCTGGCCGGGCTTTATTCGCTGGCCGGTGCGCCGGACGTCGCCATCGTGGAAAGTCTGGTCCAATCCGATCCGGACCTCGCCCGTTACTCTCACCAGGGCGTGCCGGATATCCGAATCGTTGTTTTCCAGGGTTACCCGGTCATGGCGATGCTGAGACTTGCTACGACCGCCTCGGACGGCAAGGCGAACCTGCACCAGGGCGCGGTGGGTGTGGGCCTGGATATCGGCTCAGGGCGCAGTCTCAATGCCGTTCAGTTCAACCGGCCAATCACACTGCACCCCGATACCGGCCTGGCACTGGAAAACATTCAGATCAAGGCATGGAACGAAATGCTGGAAATGGCTTCCCGCTGCTACGAGGCGACCGGATTGGGCTATATGGGTGTCGACCTGGTTGTAGACGCCAACGAGGGCCCTCTCCTGCTCGAACTGAATGCCCGCCCGGGTCTTGCCATCCAGATGGCAAACGGCTGTGGCCTGCTGCCCAGACTCCGCGCTATTGAGAGCCTGAAGCGCCCCCACTTCTCACCAGGCGAACGGGCACAGTTCGCCATGGAAACCTTTGCCAGCCCCTGAACCCCGGAGGCAGACACAAAAAAACCGGGGCCGAGGCCCCGGTTTTTTGCTATCCGCTGACGATCAGAGTTCGCCTCTGGCGATCAGCAGCTTGCGTTCATGACTCAGACCCTTGAGCAGGCCCCAGGTCATGACCAGTAGAATCGCCGTGAACGGCAGGCCGGCACTTATCGCTGTCGCCTGGATGGCTCCCAGCGCGTCAGCACCACCACCGAAGATGAGTGCTGCAGCGATCGCACCTTCCATAACAGCCCAGAACACACGCTGTGCAGTCGGAGCGTCGGTCTTACCGCCGGCTGTGATGCTATCGATAACCAACGAACCGGAATCCGACGACGTCACGAAGAACACCAGTACGAGGATGATGGCGACGAAGGAGATGATGCCGGTCAGCGGCAGATTGGCGAACATCTGGAACAGTGCGAGGGATACGTCGGTCAACCCTTCTTCGGCGAGCGCGCCAACACCATTCTGGATTTGCTCCAGCGCGGAACCACCAAAGCTGCTCATCCAAACCACAGTAATCACGGTCGGGATGAGAAGTACCGCAATGATGAACTCACGGACTGTACGGCCGCGGGAAACACGGGCGATAAACATGCCCACGAACGGTGACCAGGAAATCCACCACGCCCAGTAGAAGACGGTCCAGCCCTGGAACCAGGCTTCGTCTTCGCGGCCAAACGGATTACTCAGGGGCACCATGTTGGCAACATAGCTGGAAGACGTCACCCACATGGTCTCCAGAATGCTCATGGTCGGGCCCGCAAAAATCACGAAGAACAGCAAGAGGCCGGCAATCGCCATGTTGATGTTACTGAGGACCTTCACACCGCCTTCAAGGCCGCGGATCACGGAGATCAGGGCAAGCGCTGTGACACCAACGATGATGGCCATCTGGACGTTGATGCCGGAGCCTACCCCGAACAGGTAGTCCAGCCCGGATGCAGCCTGCTGTGCGCCGAAGCCGAGGGAGGTTGCCAGACCAAAGATGGTGGCTACCACCGCCAGCACATCAATGATGTGGCCCGGCCAGCCCCAGACCTTGTCTTTGAGCAGTGGGAAGAAAGCCGAGCGGATGGTCAGTGGCATGTTCTTGTTAAACGCAAAGAATGCCAGGGAAAGCGCCACAACCGCGTAGATCGCCCAGGGGTGCAGGCCCCAGTGGTACATGGTTGCACCCATTGAAAGCCTGGCGGCTTCCGGTGTATTGGCTTCCACGTTGAATGGCGTCTCGTACCAGCCCGTGTAATAGGCTGTCGGTTCTGCCACGGCCCAGAACATCAGGCCGATACCCATGCCGGCCGCGAACAACATCGCAAACCAGGATGGCCGGGAAAACTCAGGCTTGGCATCCTGGCCGCCAATACGAATTTTGCCCATTGGCATGAAGATCAGGGCAATACACACCACCACGAAGATGTTTGCGCTGATCAGGAAAAACCAGTCGAAGCTGGCAATGATGTCCCATTTCGCTCCATCGAGCATTTCTTTCGCCGGCGTCGGGAACATCAACGTCCCGATGACGAAAGCCACGACGATGACAGCAGAAACCGGGAACACCCAGTTATGGAGGTCGAGGCCCAGAACGTTGATATTGTCCTGGCCCGCGACGTAATCCGTCTGATATTCGTCTTTCACTACCTCGCCCACGTTTGGCGCCTCCTGGGTCAGAAATTCAATGTCAGAATCGGAACTCTAATATTACAAGCGCGTAAGTCTAATGTTTTGAGGTCAAAACATCAAAACTCGCCCAAAGTCCTTTTTTTTCGATACCCATCCCTAACAGAATAGTCCATTTCCCGGAATTACAAGCAAAGGCCCCCAACTCACTGCCTTGTACCTCAGGTATCTATATACTCTGTGGTCAGGTCATACATGTCGAATCAACCGAGGCATTCATGGAGAAAACCAAAACCTTTCCACTGCGTTACAGCGCCTATGCTTTGAGTATCGCGGGGCTGTTCATTTCACTTCCGCTGACCTTGTGGCTTGGATACGGCTACCTGTTCCCGGTGATATTCGCGGTACTGACGGCGGTGGGTACCTACGACATGGTCCAGACTCGACACACGGTGAGCCGGAATTATCCGATCATGGCCAACTTCCGGTACCTCTTTGAATCCGTTGGTCCCGAGATCCGCCAGTATTTCATCCAGTCCGACACCGAGGAGCGTCCATTCTCCAGGGAACAGCGTGCCATCGTCTATCAGCGTGCCAAGGGGGTGCTCGACAAACGACCATTCGGCTCCCAACTGCACATGTACGAGGAGGGGTTCGAATGGATGAACCATTCAATGACCCCCACCCGTATTACCGAGTCGGATTTCCGCATCGTGATCGGCAAAACCCGTGCAAAACCCTATAGTGCAAGCATTTTCAACATCTCGGCCATGAGCTTCGGGTCCTTGTCAGCAAATGCCATTCTCAGCCTGAACACCGGGGCGAAAATGGGCGGTTTCTACCACGACACGGGTGAGGGATCGATTTCGCGCTACCATCGCCAACCCGGCGGAGACCTCGTGTGGGAGATTGGCTCGGGCTACTTTGGCTGCCGCCACAAAGATGGCAGCTTCAATGAAGAAATGTTCAAGGAAAACGCCGCGCTCGACCAGGTAAAAATGATAGAGCTCAAACTATCCCAGGGCGCAAAACCGGGTCACGGCGGCATTCTCCCCGGGGCCAAGGTCACCCCGGAAATTGCCGAGGCAAGGGGCGTAGCCGTGGGCGAGGACTGTGTGTCGCCTGCCAGTCACTCGGCGTTTTCCAATCCGATTGAAATGCTTGAGTTCATTGACCACCTGCGTGAGCTGTCCGGCGGCAAACCGGTTGGCTTCAAACTGGCCCTGGGGCACCCCTGGGAGTGGTTCGGCATCGTCAAGGCAATCCTGGAGACCGGCATCAAGCCCGACTTCATTGTCGTGGATGGCGGCGAAGGGGGCACGGGAGCTGCGCCGCTGGAATTCATCAATCGCCTCGGCATGCCCATGACCGAAGCCCTGCTCCTCGTTCATAACACCCTGGTGGCCACCAACCTCCGGGAGGATATTGCCATTGGTGCCGCGGGCAAGATCACGTCCGCCTTCAACATTGCCCGCACTCTGGCCCTGGGCGCTGACTGGTGCAACGCGGCGCGCGGCTATATGTTCGCTCTGGGCTGTATCCAGGGCCTCAGCTGCCACACCGGCCACTGTCCCAGCGGGGTGGCGACACAGGACCCGCGCCGGGGCAACAAGCTGGATGTCAGGCACAAGAGCGTTCGCGTCTATAATTTCCACAAGAGCACCCTCACCGCCCTTCAGAACCTTCTGGAGGCCGCCGGCCTGCGCCACCCATCAGAATTAGGGCCCGAGCACGTGATCCGGCGTACCTCAAAAACCGAGGTCCACTCCTACCTGGATCTGTATCCATTCCTGGAACCGGGGGCGTTGCTGACGGGCGAGGAAACCGGCCTGACGGTCTTCGACAAATATTGGCCCGAAGCCCGAGCCGATTCCTTCGAGCCGCCCCACTTCATTATGAAACTCAGGGAAACCAAGTTGAGGTAAAATTCAGGTGCTGAAATGCCAAAAGCCTGTTTATTTTTTCGGTGGGCTGGTGTAGACTTCGCTCCCGCTAAGCCACTGAGATAAACCTCTTTTCTCAGCGGTAACCAGCATTCGGGGCGTAGCGCAGTCTGGTAGCGCACCTGTATGGGGTGCAGGTGGTCGCAGGTTCAAATCCTGCCGTCCCGACCAATTCCTCAACAAAGCCCGGGCCGAAAGGTCCGGGCTTTGTTGTTTCTGTAAACACACCGTCTTTCTGGCCCCGTTCCGGAATCAACCTCCCCTGCCCGGCAATTCCTGATCTCGATCACTTTTCGTGCAACTCTGTCTTGTCGATCGGACTCGTTCGGCCTCAAAATAAACTCCCTTCTTCTATTGGCTTTTCTTTGTTCAAGCATTTGACGACGAACCCGAGGTATAGAATGGAACTCTTCAGGAAATACACGCAGGAAGCCCTCTCCCACGCCAAGGCCACCGCAAAACTGTCCGGCGAACTGCTCCGAAAGGGGATGAGTTTCGACACGCTCACAGACAAAGATAATTTTTTCCTCGCCGACGTGAGCACAGCACTGGGCTCAGCCGCCAAAGAGGCTGCCGTGAATCCCGGTAAGGTGTTCGAGGATAATGCCCAGCTTTTATCTCAATACTGGGCACTGAGCAGGGAACTCACCCAGACCGCGCTGGGCAGGCAGCCAGACCCGGTGATCGCACCGGAAGCTTCGGACCACCGCTTCGACGACGAGGCGTGGAATCGCAATCCTTTTTACTACGCCATTGGCCAGCTTTATCTGATCCACTCGGAATACCTCAACAAGTTCACCAGTGACCTGGAGGGCTTGAGTGATGCGAACCGCAGACAACTGGATTTCCTGACGCGGCAGCTGATCAATGCGCTCGCGCCTACCAACTTTTTCCTCACGAATCCCGAAGCAGTGCGCAAATGCCGTGAAACCAAGGGGATGAGCATCGTTCGTGGTCTGGAAAATTTCTATCGGGACATCGCCCGCAGCCGGAAACTGTTGAATGTTTCGATGACCGACGAAAAATCGTTCGGCGTGGGCGAAAACATTGCCACAACACCCGGGAAAGTGGTTTTCCAGAACTCAATGATGCAGCTGATCCAATATCAGCCAACGACGGAAAAAGTGCATCGTACGCCGCTCCTGATTGTTCCGCCGTTCATCAACAAGTACTACATCCTTGACCTGACTCAGAAAAAATCCCTGGTGCGCTGGCTCGTCGACCAGGGGCACACAGTCTTCATGATCTCATGGGTGAACCCTGACAAGTCCTACGCGGAGACGACTTTCGACGACTACGTCACCGACGGTGTCATTGCCGCCATGGATGCCGTGGAACGGGCGACGGGCGAACACGAAGTCAATACCATCGGATATTGCGTCGGCGGAACGCTCCTTGCTACCGCCCTCGCCCATCTGAAGAAAGCCGGCGATGAGAGAGCCCGCTCTGCGACCTTTTTCACGACATTGCTGGACTTCGAGGATCCGGGGGAAATCGGCGTATACCTGAATGACCGGATCGTGCAGGCCCTGGAGAGCTATGTGAACAAGGTGGGCTATTACGATGGCCGCTTCATTGCACTGAGCTTCTCTTCACTTCGGGAAAACAACCTGATCTGGTCCTATTTCGTGAACAATTACCTCAAGGGCGAACACCCTGTGCCCTTTGACCTGCTGTACTGGAATTCTGATTCCACCAACTTGCCTGCGGCCATGTACACCTTTTACATCCGCGAGATGTACATGAAAAACCTGCTCAGGGAGCCCAACGCTCTGACCATTGCAGGCACCCCGATTGACCTGACCAGTCTCGACACGCCCGCGATGTTTGTCTCAGGCCAGCAAGATCACATTGCACCCTGGAAATCGACCTATGCCGGCTACCGGCTCTTCTCGGGAGAGAAACACTTCGTGCTTAGCCAGTCGGGCCATATTGCGGGCATCATCAATCCGCCCGAGCCCGAAAAGTACGGCTACTATGTCAATCCCGGAGAGGTGGCGGATCCCGAAGAGTGGTTTGAAAAGGCAAGCCACCAACGCGGTTCCTGGTGGCCGCACTGGCAACACTGGGTCAGCCGCTTCCAGGGGGAAGAGGTGCCGGCAAGGGTGCCGGGAGATGCAGAGCTGGAGATTATCGAGGACGCCCCGGGGAGTTACGTGCAGAAGCACCTGTACTGAATCTGATCAGTCAGGCCTTGCTCAACGCCCGCTGAAAGCCGGTCAGCTCGATTTTTCCACGCGCAAGGCGCAACTTGCCTTGCCGCTCCAGTTCCTTCAACAATCGACTCACCACCTCCCTGGCCGTGCCCAGCTCGACGGCCAGGTCCTGGTGGGTGATAGCGATGACGGACCGATCGGAGCGCGCATCCAACCAGTCCTCCAGGCGTTCATCCATTCGGCGAAAGGCGACCTCCTCCACGAGTAGCATCAGATCGTCCAGACGACGACCATACGACTCCATGATTCCGAGGCGAAACTCCGCGGACTGGTCCATCAAACGGTCGAAAACACCCCGGGGAATCATCGCGGCCTCCCCATCCTCCTCAACAACCGCCTCCGCCCGATAGCCTCGGCCGGTCATAAGACAACCAATGGAAAGCGTGCAGATGTCGTCTTTCCCCATTCGATACAACACGATGCTATGGCCCGAGACCCCGGTCATCTGCACTTTTACGGAGCCTTGCAACACCAGCGGCAGCCCCAGGCACTGCTGACCGGCACTGAACAGGACCTGGCCGGGTGGTAGGCGCATGACCTGAATCTTCCCCAACACCTCCTGACGGAGCTGCTCGGGCAATATATCGAGGATGCTGTGGTGGGGCATAACATGACGTCCTTTTGCGTTCCGCTGACTGATCGTGTGTGACTTTATCACTGAACAATCCGGAAGTATGACCTAAAGTGAAGTGACTGGTTCATATCAGAAAAGGAGACTGGATGATGACTGTAAACATGGGTTCTGCTGACCGGATCATCCGCGCCATCGTCGGCGTGGTTCTGCTGGCCCTGGTATTCGTTGGCCCTCAGACACCCTGGGGATGGATCGGCATTGTGCCGCTGGCGACTGCCCTAATGGGTAATTGCCCAGCCTACAGCATTCTGGGTATAAAGACCTGCAAGAAAAAATAGCAGCCACAAAAAAGCCGGGGGCAGCTTTATGGACCGCCCCCGGCTGGCTGTTCCAGGCCCGGGTCTATTTGACCGGGGTGTTCAGAACCTCAAGCACTTCTTCGAGCTCAACAATCATCTGGCGGATGAGCTGCTTGTACTGAGAGGTATCCTCCTTGATCTCATGACTGCTCAGCTTCTGCTTGGCGCCACCAATGGTGTAGCCCTGATCGTAAAGCAGGCTGCGGATCTGGCGGATGGTAATGACATCGGCCCGCTGATAGTAACGACGGTTGCCCCGGCGCTTGACCGGCGACAGCTGCGGAAACTCCTGTTCCCAATACCGCAACACATGAGCTTTTACGTCACAGAGATCCGCTACCTCACCAATGGTGAAGTAACGTTTCCCGGGGATGGCCGGGAGCTCGTTGTTATGACTGGGTTCCAGCATACGCTTCCACTTTCTGTTTTAGTTTTTGTCCAGGTCGAAACGTAACAACGCGCCGGGCACTAATCGGGATTTCTTCACCGGTTTTCGGGTTTCGTCCGGGCCGCTGTTTTTTATCCCGCAGGTCAAAGTTGCCAAAACCGGACAACTTAACCTGTTCATTGTGGCTGAGTGCGCCTCTGATCTCATCGAAGAAAGCTTCCACCATTTCCTTGGCTTCCCGCTTGTTCAACCCCAGTTCCTCGTACAAGCGCTCCGCCATTTCCGCTTTCGTCAAAGCCGCCATCTGTCAACTCCTCAGTGTTGCCCCCAACTCTTCTTTCAAGGCATCAATGACACCAGTGAAGAGCGAATGCACTTCGTCCTCATTCAAGGTGCGTTCGGGATGCTGCCAGAACAGGCTCAGAGCCAGGCTCCGGTTGCCCTCACCCAGGCTCTCGCCTTCATAGACATCGAACGCACGCAGCGTTGTCAGACGCTCACCGGCATGCTTCCTGGCTACACGCTCCACATCGGCGAACGCTACATCGCTCCCGATAATGATAGCCAAATCCCTGCGAACTTCCGGGAATTTTGAAATTTCTTTGAAATTAGGCACATAACCGGTGACGATCGAATTCAAGAATAGCTCAAACATCAGGATCGTGCCATTAAGTTCAAGATTTTTCTGCACTTGTGGGTGCAACGTGCCCAACCAGCCCACGTGCTCGCCGTCCCGCATCAATTCTGCAGTCTGGCCCGGATGCAGTGCCGGATGCTGGCTGGCAATGAACTGAACCTCAATACCCAGGAGCCGGAACAGGCCTTCCAGTTCTCCTTTTACATCAAAGAAATCGGCAGTTCTGCGACCATTTGCCCAGTTTTCAGGATATTGGCCACCAACCACGACACCGGCGAGCATCGGCTGCTGATCGATTCGCTCACCGTCCTGCTCAAAGCGCAGACCTGTCTCGAACAGACGGATACGAGGCTGCTGCCGGTTCTGGTTATGGGCAACGGTTTTAAGGAGACCGCTCCAGAGCGTAGTGCGCATTACGGACAGGTCAGCGGAAATCGGGTTGGCCAGGGCAATCCCCTCACGCTCCGGATCAACCAGTTTTTGCACTTTGGGATCCACGAAACTGTAGGTCACTGCTTCCTGATAGCCCTGAGCGACGAAGTAATTCCGTATGGCTGATACGGGCCGCTTCGCTTCCTCCCGAGCAACCAGTCCAAGAGACCCGGTGGGTTCGGTAACCGGCAAGTTGTTATAGCCGTAGATCCGGCCCACTTCCTCGATCAGATCTTCCTCAATGGTGATATCCGGGCGGAAGCTTGGCACACTGATCCGCCAGCCATCCTTGAGCAGTTTTTCGATGCCCAGGCCCAGGCGAGTGAGAATTTCCTCCACCTTGGTGCGATCAATCTCGAGACCGAGCACGTCGGTCAGGCGCTGCCGGCGCAGGTCGATAACCTGTTCTTTTGGCAGGTGTTCGTCGCTGGCCACCTCGACGATTTCACCGGGCTCTCCGCCGACGATCTCCATCAACAACGCGGTGGCGCGCTCCATGGCTTCACGGGCCAACTTGTAGTCGACTCCGCGCTCGAAACGGTGGGAGGCATCGGTATGCAGGCCATAGTGCCGAGCCTTGCCGGCCAGCGTGATCGGATCAAAGTATGCGGATTCAAGCACCAGATCCCGGGTCTTTTCACTCACACCGGAATGCTCGCCGCCCATGACGCCGGCGATGGCAATCGGCTTTTCGTGGTCGGCGATCACCAGAGTCTCTTCGGTCAGCTCCACTTCCTGGCCGTCGAGCAAAACCAGTTTTTCCGCAGGCTTGGCCATGCGAACGATGATGCCACCGCTGATCTCATCACGATCAAATGCGTGCATGGGCTGGCCAAGCTCCAGCATCACGTAGTTGGTAACATCCACGGCTGCGTCGATAGAACGGATTCCGGAACGACGGAGCTTTTCCTGCATCCAGAGCGGGGTTTCCGCCTTGAGATTCACATTGCGCAGCACGCGGCCAAGGTAACGGGGACAACCTTCCGGCGCCTCCACACGAATATCCGGCACCTCCGAATGCACCGCCTCCGCCGACTCGATGGCGGGCTCGCTTACCACAAGGCTGTTCAATACGCCGACTTCCCGGGCGATACCCTTGATGGACAGGCAATCGCTCCGGTTCGGGGTCAGGTCCACATCAATGGTGATGTCATTCAGCTTCAGATAATCGGCCATTTCCTGGCCAACCGGTGCATCCTCGGGCAACTCCATCAGGCCCTCGTGATTCTCGGACAACGCCAGCTCGGACTCGGAGCACAACATACCTTCGGACGGCTGACCACGCAGCTTGGCCTTCTTGATCTTGAAGTTGCCCGGCAGCACCGCGCCAACCACGGCAAAGGGAACCTTCAGGCCGGCACGCACATTGGGCGCGCCGCAGACCACCTGGACAGTCTGCTCTCCGTCACTTACCTGGCAGACGCGAAGTTTGTCGGCATCCGGGTGCGGTTCCACGGATTCCACTTCGCCAACCACCACACCACTGAACTCCCCGGCGACCGGCTCAAAGCCGTCCACTTCCAGGCCAGCCATGGTGATCTGGTCCATCAATTCCTGGGAGCCAATGTTCGGGTTAACCCACTCGCGCAGCCACTGTTCACTGAATTTCATGGTTCTTGCCTTGTCCTGATGCGGTTTTGCCTGTTGGATTGATTACCGGTTTGCGCCATTAGCTTGTCCGGTTTAACGGAACTGACGCAGAAAACGCAGATCGTTCTCGAAGAACATGCGCAGGTCGTTCACGCCGTAGCGCAGCATGGCCAGGCGCTCAACGCCCAGACCAAAGGCAAAGCCACGGTACTCTTCGGCATCAATACCGCAATATTCGAATACTTTCGGGTGCACCATGCCGCAGCCCATCACTTCCAGCCACTTGATGCTGCCATCGGCTTCCCGGCCCCACTCGATGTCCACTTCCGCAGAGGGCTCGGTGAACGGGAAGTAGGACGGGCGGAAGCGTACTTCCAGATCCCGCTCGAAAAATACCCGCAGGAACTCCTCCACCGTGCTCTTGAGATCGGCGAAGCTGACATTCTTTTCCACCAGCAGGCCTTCGACCTGGTGGAACATGGGGGTGTGGGTCATATCCGAATCGCAGCGGTAGACGCGACCCGGGCAGATCATGCGGAATGGCGGCTTACCGGCCTCCATAGTACGAATCTGGACCGGTGAGGTGTGGGTCCGGAGCAGCGTGCCCGGATTGAAATAGAAGGTGTCGTGCATAGCACGAGCCGGGTGGTGGCCCGGGATGTTGAGGGCCTCGAAGTTGTGGTAGTCATCTTCGATTTCCGGGCCCTGCTCCACGCTGTAGCCGGCGCGGGAAAAAATCTCTTCGATCCGCTGCAAAGTGCGGGTTACCGGGTGCAGGCCACCGAGATCCTGGCCGCGGCCCGGCAGGGTAACATCTATGGATTCACTGGCGAGCTTCGCTTCAATGGCGGCCTTTTCCAGATCCGTGCGGCGGGCGTTGATCGCCTGCTCTACCTGCCCCTTGGCTTCGTTGATCTTCTGGCCGGCGGCAGGACGCTCCTCGGGAGACAGCTTGCCCAGCGTCTTGGCTTGCTGGGTAATGACACCCTTCTTGCCGAGGTATTCCACACGAATTTGATCAAGTGCCTGCAGGCTGTCCGCACTCTCAACGGCGCTCAGCCCGTCCTGAACCAGTTGCTCCAGGTTTTCCATTGACCCTGCTCCAAACCAGAAATGGGGTAGGTTAAAACAAAAATAGGGGAAGAGCGTGCCCTTCCCCTATTCAGAAGGCGCCATCATGATGCCATGAGACGCCGGATCGATCAGCAATCGATGAGAGATCTTAAGCGATCACAGGGACGCTTTGGCTTTCTCAACAACAGCGGCAAATGCCTGCTGCTCGTTCATGGCCAGGTCGGCCAGAACCTTACGATCGATTTCAACATTCGCCTTCTTCAGGCCAGCAATCAGACGGCTGTAGGACAGACCGTTTGCACGGGCACCGGCGTTGATACGGGAGATCCACAGAGCGCGGAATGCGCGCTTGCGGTTGCGACGGTCACGGTAGGCATATTGCTGCGCCTTGATGACCGCCTGCTTGGCAACCCGGAAAACACGGCTACGGGCACCATAGTAACCCTTCGCCTGCTTCATGATCTTCTTGTGACGACGACGTGCTACCACGCCACGCTTTACACGAGCCATACTTTAATCCTTCTACCTGTACTTTCTAAGGAATGATTCGCGCGGCTGAATCAGCTCGCGGTCATGCGCTTGATAGATGCAACATCTGACTTGGCGATGAGCTTGGTACCACGCAGCTGACGCTTACGCTTCGGGCTCTTCTTGGTCAGGATGTGGCTGGTGAAGGACTGCTTGTGCTTGAAGCCGCTCGCGGTCTTCTTGAACCGCTTGGTAGCTCCGCTTTTGGTTTTCATCTTCGGCATTTTTTAAAACTCCGCATTCTATTTTAAATAAACAAATGTGCCCCTGAACGACAAATCCCCCGCCGATGCGGGGGACCCGTCATTGGATCAGGTTCACTTCTTCTTGCGGGGCGCCACGACCATGGTCATCTGGCGGCCTTCCATCTTCGGCCGCTGTTCTACCTGGCCCAGCTCTTCAATATCAGCTTCGATGCGGTTCATGAGCTTCATACCAATTTCCTGGTGTGCCATCTCACGGCCACGGAAGCGGATAGTGATTTTGCCGCGGTCCCCGTTTTCAAGGAAACGTACCAGGTTGCGTAGTTTGACCTGATAATCCCCTTCTTCAGTTCCTGGACGGAACTTGACTTCCTTGACCTGCGTCTGCTTCTGCTTTTTCTTGGCAGCCGCCTTGGCCTTTTTCTCTTCGAAGATCTTCTTGCCGTAGTCCATTATCTTACAGACGATCGGATCGGAATCCGTAACCTGAACCAGGTCAAGAGACGCTTCTTCTGCCTGCTTGAGTGCATCCTCAATGGGAACAATACCAACCTGATTGCCTTCGGCATCAATCAGGCGGACTTCAGTTGCGTCAATATTTTCATTGATAGGCGCTTTTGGAGTACGCCCACCCCGATTCGCTCGCTGTTTAATAATCAGATCTCCGTTTTGGTTCTACCTTTGCGTTCGACGTCTTTGGCAAGCAGTGCCTCGAATTCATCGACCGACATGGTTCCCAGATCCTCGCCCTTCCGGGTCCTTACGGCAACGGCGTTGTTCTCGATTTCTTTATCGCCAACAACAACCAGATAGGGAACCTTGTTAAGAGTATGCTCGCGGATTTTAAAGCCGATCTTCTCGTTTCTCAAGTCAGCATTAACCCTAAAGCCCAAAGAATCCCACTTTTTGGCCAGATTCTGACAATAATCACGCTGATTATCGGTAATATTGAGGACGGCAACCTGGGTGGGCGCAAGCCAGACCGGGAATGCACCTTCATATTCTTCGATCAGAATTCCGATGAACCGCTCAAAAGACCCCAGTACCGCGCGGTGCAGCATCACAGGAGTCCTGCGTTCGGAGTTATCCGCCACATACTGCGCACCCAGGCGACCCGGCATGGAGAAGTCCACCTGGATCGTGCCGCACTGCCAGACCCGGCCAATACAATCCTTCAGAGAGAATTCGATTTTCGGTCCGTAGAATGCGCCCTCACCCGGGAGCAGCTCCCAATCCACGCCTTCACGGTTCAGGGCTTCTTCCAGCGCAGCTTCGGACTTGTCCCAGACTTCATCAGAGCCAACCCGCTTTTCCGGGCGGGTGGAGAGCTTGTACAGGATCTCGGTAAAGCCGAAGTCCTCGTACACTTCGTGAAGCAACTTGATGAAAGCGGACACTTCTTCCTGGATGGCATCCTCTTCACAGAAGATATGGGCGTCATCCTGGGTAAAACCACGCACCCGCATCAGCCCGTGCAGCGCTCCGGAGGCCTCGTTGCGGTGGCAGGAACCGAACTCCGCCAGGCGCAGTGGCAGGTCCTTGTAGCTCTTCAGGCCCTGATTGAACACCTGCACGTGGCAGGGACAGTTCATCGGCTTGATGGCGTAGTCATGCTTCTCGGATTCGGTGGTGAACATGTCATCCTTGAACTTGTCCCAGTGCCCGGACTTCTCCCACAGGGTACGGGACACCACCTGGGGTGTCTTGATCTCCTGGTAGCCATGCCGGTGCAGCTTGGCCCGCATGTACTGCTCGATCTCCTGGTACAGGGACCAGCCATCCGGGTGCCAGAACACCATGCCCGGCGCTTCTTCCTGCATATGGAACAGGTTCAGTTTCTTGCCGATCTTGCGGTGGTCCCGCTTTTCGGCCTCTTCCAGGCGGTTGAGGTACGCCTTGAGGTCTTTCTTGTTGCCCCAGGCGGTGCCGTACACGCGCTGCAATTGCTCATTACTGGTGTCCCCGCGCCAATAGGCGCCGGCCACCTTGGTGAGCTTGAAGGCCTTGAGCTTGCCGGTGCTGGGCACGTGCGGGCCGCGACACAGGTCAATGAAATCGCCCTGACGGTAAAACGACAGATCTTCATCGCCCGGGATGTCTTCAATGATCCGGACCTTGTATTCCTCGCCCATGCTCTCGAACAGCTTGATCGCTTCCTCCCGGGACATGACAGAGCGGGAAACGGGAATGTCCTGTTTCGCGAGTTCTTCCATGCGCTTCTCGATCCGCGCCAGATCCTCGTTGGTAAACGGGCGGTCGTACTTGAAGTCGTAGTAGAAACCGTTGTCGATCACCGGGCCAATGGTGACCTGGGCACCGGGGAACAACTCCTGAACGGCCATGGCCATCAGGTGAGCTGTGGAATGACGGATCACGTCGACACCGTCCTCGTCTCGATCAGTCACGATGGCGAGCTCGGCATCCCGCTCGATCAGGTGGCTGGTGTCCACCAGCTTGCCATCGACTTTACCGGCCAGGGCGGCCTTGGCAAGGCCTGCGCCGATGTCGGCGGCGACGTCGTGGACGGTTACGGGTTCAGCAAAACTGCGATGGCTGCCATCCGGCAGGGTAATGACGGGCATAGAATACTCCTGTTGTTTACTCAGCGGTGATCTATACCAAAGATCACATGGTGTCGGGATACCGCGACACAAACCGCGGCCCGAATCTGCGGCGAGTCTACCAGAAAAAAACCCGGCGGGTTAACGCCGGGTTTCTACGGACTCCATAAACCTTCGATCGGTCTGTCAGGCAGGCTCCCCTGCGGCCTCTTCCCTGGCCTTTCTTCGGAGCTGACCAAACGCCAGAACGGCCAGCAGCAGAAGGGCCGGAATGAACATCAGCTCCTTGGGCGGTCGATCCTTCTCCACCTGCACTTTGTCGATGGTCCAGCCGAAGCTGATGCCCGCCTGCTCCGCGATGCTTCCGAAATTCACGAAGTCCACGACCATCTGCTCACCCTGGGGAGAGACCTCTAACCCCGCCTGCGCCAGTCGCTGCTGGGGCGTCTCAGCCTCCGGTAACGGCAACCGCAGGTATTTTGAGACCTCCGTGCCATCGATGGACATACCTGAGGCCTGGATAATGATCGGCTCGTCTGCCGGAACATCCTCAACGTGCTGGAAGATCTCCGTAGCGGGCCTGTCTTCCGTGGGCGGGTAGACCCTATCCCACCAGAAGCCGGGCCGGAACAGCGTGAAGGTTATCAGCAGCAGTAAAACAGTCTCCCACCAACGGGTCCGGGTGAACCAGTAGCCCTGGGTGGCCGCCGAGAACACCAGCATGGCGGTCACGGCACTGAAGATGGTAATCAGCAGGTCCACCCAGCCGGTCAACCCGATCAACAGCAACTGCGTGTTGAAAATGAACATGAAAGGCAGGATCGCGGTACGAATGTCATAGGTGAAACCCTGGACACCCGTGCGTATCGGGTCGCCACCGGATATCGCCGCTGCGGCATAGGCCGCGAGGCCCACCGGGGGGGTATCATCAGCCAGAATGCCGAAATAGAACACAAACAGATGCACGGCGATCAGGGGCACCAGCAGACCATTCTCCGCCCCCAGCGTCACAATGACCGGTGCCATCAGAGTGGACACCACGATGTAGTTCGCCGTCGTTGGCAGGCCCATACCAAGTATGAGACTGATGATCGCCGTGAAGATCAGCATCAGCAGCAGGTTGCCTCCGGAGATGAACTCCACGAACTGGGTCATCACCAGGCCGATGCCGGTCAAGGTAACGGTGCCGACCACGATGCCAGCCGTGGCCGTCGCCACACCGATGCCGACCATGTTGCGGGCGCCAGTCACCAGGGAATGGGCCAGATCGATCGAGCCCTGCTTCAGCCCGGCCAGGTAGTTGCCACGCTTGTGGAAGAATGCCTTCAATGGCCTCTGGGTGATCACGATAAAGATCATGAAAACGGTCGCCCAGAATGCCGACAGCTGTGGCGAGAACCGCTCCACTGTCAGGCACCAGACCAGCACGACCACCGGCAGCAGGAAGTACAGCCCGGTTTTCACCGTGGGGCCAACCGGCGGCAGTTCGTTCATGGAGGTCTCGGCATCGTCCTCCTCAAGATCCGGGAACTTGCTGGCGTAGCCCACCAGGCCGACGTAGATTGCCACCAACAGGGGCGTCAGGACCCAGAGCGCAGCTTCCCCCAGGACGGTCTTCATCCAGCCGATACCGTAGTACACCACGAAGGTCAGCACACAGAGCCCCAGTAAAATCACGACCCAGTTCAGCATGCGCTGTGCGAGGGTCGGACGGTCAAGGCGCTCAATGCCCTGCATGTTCAGCTTGCAGGCCTCAAGGTGGACGATGTAGATCAGTGCCACATAGGAGATCATCGCCGGCAGGATCGCGTGTTTGATGACTTCCAGGTAGGAAATGCCCACGTATTCCACCATCAGGAAGGCCGCGGCACCCATGATCGGAGGTGTCAGCTGGCCATTGGTAGAGGCGGCGACCTCAACTGCACCCGCCTTGGTGGCAGGGAAACCCACCCGTTTCATCAAAGGAATAGTGAAGGTCCCGGTCGTGACCACGTTGGCAATAGAGGAGCCGGAAATAACGCCACTCAGACCACTGGACACCACCGCTGCCTTGGCGGGCCCTCCGCGCATATGACCCAGCAACGCATAGGCCACCTTGATGAAATAGTTACCCGCTCCAGCCCTCTCCAGCAACGCGCCAAAGAGAACGAACAGGAATACGAAGCTGGTCGATACGCCCAGCGCGACACCGAAAACACCCTCGGTACCGAGCCACTGGTGCGACGCCAGCTTACTGAGGCTCGCTCCCTTGTGGGAGATCACGTCCGGCATGTAGGGACCGGCCAGCGAGTAGATGATGAACACTCCGGCCACGATGGTCAGTGGCAGACCCAGAGCACGACGTGTTGCCTCAAGCAGGAGCACCAGGCCACCGAGGGCCACCACCATGTCCTGGGTATTGGGTGCCCCGGGGCGGGTGGCCAACTGGTCGTAGAAAACGTAGAGATAGGAGGCTGCGAAGGCAGCTGCGAGTGCCAGTATCCAATCAAACACCGGTACATGATTCTGGTGCTTGCCCCGGATCATGGGGAACGCGGCAAACGCGAGGAATGATGCAAACGCCAGGTGGATCGAACGCGCTTCCGTGGAATTGAACACGCCGATCTCGAAAATATAGGGCAGCGGTGAAGCTATCCAAAGCTGAAAAAGAGACCAGAGCAGAGGAACGATAAAGAGAATGACAGCGGCCGGGCCTGTCGTAGCCCTTCCGCCCGATTCAGTCTGGAGGAATTCCTCAACTTTCTGCTTATCGATGGCATCCCCGGCTCTCGGGTCGCTATTTGTCATAGCCGGATCCTGTCAGAGGGAAAATCGGGAAGATCATGGATGGCCGCGAGCGAGGCTGCCCGCGGCCGGTTTTCAGGAGCATGCCGGATCAGTCGATCAGGCCAGCTTCCTTGTAGTACTTGGCAGCACCCGGGTGCAGAGGAGCACTCAGGGCATCATGTACCATTTCTTCTTTCTTCAGGTTGGCGAAGGCCGGGTGCAGGCGCTTGAAGCTGTCGAAGTTCTCGAAAACCGCCTTCACGACTTCGTAAACCACTTCTTCCGGCACGTCCGTGGAGGAAACAAAGGTCGCCGCAACACCGAAGGTGGTCACGTCCTCGTCGCTGCCGCGATACATACCACCCGGGATGGTCGCCTTACGATAGTAGGGATGATCGGCAATCAGCTTCTCGGTGGCCGCGTTATCCACATTCACCAGCACGCTGTCACAGGAAGTGGTTGCTTCCTTGATCGAACCGGAAGGGTGACCAACGGTGTAGAAGAAGGCATCAATATTGCCGTCGCAGAGGGCCTGAGACTGCTCGGCAGCCTTCAGCTCGGCGGCCAGGGAGAACTTGTCCATGCCCCAGCCCATTTCGTCCATCAGCACCTCAGCAGTAGCGCGCTGGCCGGACCCCGGGTTACCGACGGAAACCCGCTTGCCTTCAAGGTCTTCAAAGTTCTGGATGCCGGAGGCTTTGCTGGCAACCACGGTGAACGGCTCCGGGTGCAGGGAGAAAACCGCGCGCAGATCCTTGTTGGCACCGTCATCCTCGAACTGGCTGGTGCCGTTGTAGGCGTGGTACTGCCAGTCAGACTGGGCAACCGCCAGATCCAGCTCACCCTGACGGATAGCATTCAGGTTGTACACAGAACCACCGGTGCTCTCGACCGAACAACGGATACCATGCTCTTTCCGGTCCATGTTAACCAGACGGCAGATCGCACCACCGGCCGGATAATAAACGCCAGTAACACCACCGGTGCCAATGGTCACGAAACGCTGCTCCTGCGCAGAGACTGAAGTGGAGGCAGCACCGAAGCTGACCGCGGCGGCTACAGCAAGTGCGGAAGCTTTTAGTTTCAGTGTCATGTGAGTTGTTCCTTTTCTGCTCGTTGTCGTTAGAGAATGTCCGCCTTTCATACGAACATATTCCGTGTCCGATTTAGAACATAGACCACTTTATGACATAAATAAAGTCAGAGTGATCCCTCTAAACATTTGAGCCAGCAACAAAAAAGCCCGCAAAGCGGGCTTTTTCAAGTACCGGCGGAGAGCTTATTTCGCGGCCCTCGCCTTCTCAAGCATGCGCTCCGGGCGAAGCAGGAAACGAGCCAGCGCCGGCAGCAGCCAGATGGCGCCAATCATGTTCCAGAGGAACATGAAGAACAGCAGGAACCCCATGTCGGCCTGGAACTTGATGGGCGAGAAGATCCAGGTCACCACCCCGATGCCCAGGGTCACACCGGTGAAGACCACAGCCTTGCCGGTAGAACGCAGGGTTTCGAAGTAGGCGTCCTGCAGTGTCTTGCCCTCGAGCAGGTACTTTTCAAGCTTGCTGTAGATGTAGATGCCATAGTCCACACCGATACCCACACCAAGCGCAATGACCGGCAGTGTCGCCACCTTGATGCCAATACCGGACACGGCCATGATCGCCTCACAAAGGATCGAGGTCAGGCCGAGCGGAATCACGATACACAACACCGCCCGGATGGAGCGGAAGGTCACGAAACAGAGCAAACTCACGACGCCGTAGACAAAGATCAGCATCATGTCCTTGGCTTTGGAGATCACTTCGTTGGTTGCCGCTTCCACACCCGCGTTACCGGCTGCCAGCAGGAACGTGTGCTCCTCGTTACTGTTTTCCTGGGCAAACACCTCGACGACTTCAACCACCTCACGCAAGGTTTCGGCCTTGTGGTCCTCCAGGAAGACCAGCAACGGTGTCAGGCTACAATCGGTATTGATCAGACCGGATGGGGCGTTACGGATCGAGGCATTGATGATGGTCTGGTTACGGGAAATCGCATACCAGTTCCAGTTACCCTCGTTCAGTGCCTTCGTGACGATCTTGGAGACATCCGCCAACGACGCGGTCGACTGGACGCCGGCAGTGTTCGCCAACTCCCACTGGAGTGAATCCATCGCCCTCAGCACGCTGTACTGGGTGCACTGCTCCTCCGGTGTTTTCACCATCACGACCATGACATCGGCACTGGTGGAGTAGTTGTCGATGATATAGGCGTTGTCCTTGTTATAACGGGAGTCCTTGCGAAGTTCCGGCGCGCCCTGGTCAAGGTCCCCCACCTTCAGGTCCTGCTTGTAATACAGGCCAAGCCCCAGACCGATCACTGCGATCAGCAGCGAGATCGGCGCCACACTCGGATGGGAGAAGTTGGACAAAAGACGCCATTTGCGATCCTGTTTCTCACCGTGGTTCTGCACGTGACGCACGCCGCCCTTGGAAATGCCGATGTAGGACATGATCAGCACATGCAGCACCAGGTTGGTAATAATCACGAAGGCGACGCCGATACCGGCGGCAACCGCCAGATCCCGGATAACGTCAATCTCGATGAAGAACAGCGTCAGGAAGCCGAAGGCATCCGAAATCAGGGCCAGCATGCCCGGGATATAGAGAGCCCGGAAGGCAAGGCGGGCTGCAGTGATGGCGTCAAAGCCCTTGGCCGCCTCCACTGCCATGGCATTGACGATCTGGACCCCATGACTGATACCGATGGCAAAGACGAGGAATGGCACCAGCACCGAGTACGGGTCGAGGCCGTAGCCCAGCAGCCGCAGGGTGCCCAGCTGCCAGAACACCGCAATGATGGAGGTGAACACCGGAACGAGGGTTCCGGTAATGCTGCGGGAATACCAGAACAACAGCAACGTGGTCAGCACAATGGTAATACCGGCAAACCAGGCAATCGAGCCGATGCCCTCGATCAGGTCACCCACTTTCTTGGCGAAACCCACGATGTGAATCTCGATGTTCGGATTCTGGCCCTCGTATTTATCCCGGATTTTCTCTTCCAGCTGACGGGAGAAGGTTCCGTAATCCAGTGGCTCCCCGGTTTCCGGGTCCTTTTCGTAGAGCGGCGCGTAGACAATGGTGGATTTGAAGTTATCCGAGATCAGCCGGCCGACCTCATTGGAGCGCAACACGTTCTGGCGCAACTGCTCCAGGCTCTGGGGCGAGCCATCATAGTCATCAGGAATAACCGTGCCGCCCTGGAAGCCCTGCTCGGTCACCTCTACCCAGCGCACATTGGAGGTCCAGAGAGATTTCAGCCCGGAGCGATCGACACCATTGAGGTAGAACACCTCATCGGTGATCTGCTTCAGCGTCTCCATGTACTCCGGGGAAAAGATGTCACCGTCTTTTGACTCGACGGCAATCCGGACAAAGTTGCCCAGGTTTTCCAGATCATCCCGGTGATCGAGCATGTTCACGATGTAGGGATGCTCCAGCGGAATCATCCGCTCGAAACTGGCATCCGGCTGGATCTTGACCGCGTTGTAACCCAGGAACAGGGTCAGAATGGTCAGCAGGACCAGGATGACCGCCCGATTATTGAAAATCACGCGCTCCAGAAGAGGTTCCGCCTTTGGCGTGGTCAGGTAATGTTCGCCCTTGTCATGCTTCGGGTTGGACATTCAAAAGCCCCTCTATTATCGGTTCTGTTGTTGCCACATCAGGGCGTTATTGAAGGTTCTTGCCTTGGGAGTCAGCGTGCTTCACGCCACCCTCACCCACCAGGAGCAGGTTGGTGTCCGAAACCGGCACCACGCCCATCACTCCTTGACGGTCATCACGGAGGTATTCCCGGAAGGTATCACCACCGTTGCCACTGGTGAGCACAGCGCCACCGTTCCCGACCAGGATGATCCGGTCACCCTCGGCCGCACCGTCATTGAGCGTCGCCGTAGAACCGGTATTGACCACTGACCACGACTCACCCAGGTCCGCTGAATACATCAAGGTGCCACGCAGACCAAAGGCCAGCACTTCGTTGACCCGGCCCGTGCCAATAACTCCGAAGAGTGACCCGGGGTAGGGGCTTTCACGGCGCTCCCAGGTTTCGCCGCCATCAATGGAGACATGAATCTGACCGGCCTCACCCACAATGAACAAGGCTCCACCGGCTATCCGGGAAATGGCATTCAGATGGAAACCTTGTGGGTTATCCAGCTTCGGCGACCAGTCCTGCCAGGTCTCTCCGCCATCGGTTGTGCGGTAGATCATACCGTAAGCACCCACGACAAAACCGTGGCTGTTATTTTCGAACCACACATCCAGAAACGGGTTCACGGGACCGATGTCCAGATCCGCTTCCATGTTCTCGAGACGGAACAATAGGTCGTCCAGCGCCCACTCGAGGTCTTCCTTCTCTTCTTCCGGCGCCTGCTCGATGCGCTCTTCCATGTCGGCGACAGCATCCTCCTGACTCGCGATAGCCAGCTCTGCAGCCCGAATACCGTCCAGCTGGAGCTCCCAGCTCGCGCCCGAATCACTGGAATGCAGTACCACACCACTGTGGCCGACGGCCCAGCCGTGATTCTCGGAACCGAAATCCACGCCAGTCAGGGTCACGGAGACCGGCACTTCGGCCTGGGTCCAGCTTTGCCCTTCATCGTCGGAGTAGATGATATGCCCACGCTCGCCTGCCGCTACGATACGGTCGCCAGCCACATCAACATCATTCAGCAGGCTTTGAGGAGCAAGCTCCGTCGGACGGGCCGGTGTTTCAAGCAAATCCCCAACTGCGAATACAGACGAGGATGCACAGGCCATGGAAAGCCCAAGGCAAGTCACACCCAGGGTTTTACGCATCAAGCTTGTAGCCATTCGGTTTGCCTATCGGTTGTTTTTACTGTGTGTCTCTGTCCGGCTAAGCCGGTCTTAACTGTAAACATACCGGCAGCCTCCCGACTGCCGGTATGTCGATTGCCAATCCTTCTGGGCGGGGTTGCGATCCTCGCGCCTCAGCGAACACTCCTGCGGCGCAATGAGGCCGGCGAGAAGTAACGCCTGTTGGGAACCTTATCGGTGAATTCCCGGGTATTCGGCTCTTCGGTATCGAGTCCGAGAACGTGATAACGGCGGGCCTGGAGATCATGATAGACGTCCAGCACCGTCCACACACCGGGTAGCTCGTAATAATTCTTGGGCAGACCCATGGTCACGCGCCACAGCTCGCCACGGCCATCATACTGATCCAGAAGTACCGTGTTCCAGCTGTCCTCGTCGACATAGAAGCGGCGCTTGCCATAAATATGACGCTCGCCCTTTTTCAGGGTCGCTTCGACCACGTGCACCCGATGCAGCTCCCAGCGGGTCAGGTCAGGATTGATATGGGAAATGCCCAGGATGTCGTCGTAGGAAAGGCCCTTTTCACCAATCCGGTAGTTGTTGTAGGGAATGTAGATCTCGCGCTTGCCGAGGTACGTCCAGTTGTAGCGATCGAGCGCACCGTTGAAGATGTCGGTGTCGTCCGCAGTACGGAGGTTGTCCGAGGCGGCAATCGGCGAGTCGTACCCCAGGTTCGGAGCGCGACGCACCCGACGCTGGCCCGCGTTATAACCCCAACCATTACGGGGGTTGATGATCTGGTTCATGGTTTCATGAATCAGGATCGCCCCGCCTGCCAGGCGCGGCGGAGACTGGGTGAATGACAGGTAGTAAAAGATGACGTTGTCCAGCGTACTCTCGTCACCTTCAGGGTTGTAATAATTGAAGAAAGCTTCCTGCTGGGAAGTCACCAGCGAGTAATCCCCGTTTTGCTGGACCGCCACTTCACTGGATCGGCGGGTAACATAGACACCGCGCCAGCGGGTCAGGTGATTCCAGATAACCTGCCAGGCTTTCTCTTCATCATTACCATGCAGAATCGGGAAGGGGTAACCACCGTAGGCACCCTCGATGCCGGCGCCCTCACCCACGATGTCGGCACTCGTGGCGTTGTCCCGGGTATTGCTGGCGACCCAGTCGGGCACCGCATGGGATCGGCGGGTCTGGTACACGGGTATCTGAAAGGTGGTGGGATAGGTATCAAACATGGCCCTGACGCCGTCCGTCAGGTACTCGTCGTACTGATCCATGTTCTGGGCCGTGATGGTAAACAACACCTCATCATCCGGGAAAGGGTTGATATGGTGTTGGCCACTGCCCTTGTAACCGGCCGGCGGTTCAGTCAGCCCGCCATCCCATGCGGGAATGGTTCCCGCCGCGTTGCCGGCCTTGGGAGAACCAAAGGGTGTCAGTTCGTTGCCAAGACGGGCAGCCTCACTCTGGGAGACAGCTGCGTAGGCGGGTACAGCCGAGACAGACAGGGCGAGCAAGCCGCCCAACAGCATCTTTTTGTTATATCTCATGGTCTAACCTTTTAACCGTCTGGAAGCCTCTTCGGGGGGCTTTTTATTGTTGTCTCACAGTAAATGAGACCTTCGGCTAGATTACCCGATCTCGCACTATTGTCTATCGACCGAAAGTGCGATTTTGTATCCGGCTGTGACGACTTATCTACGTTCACAGCCGGATAATATCGCCCGGCTCAGTCCGCCAGGGATTTATGAACCACCTCGTAGACGTCCCTGGAGAGGCCTTCCTTGTCACGCACCTGCTCCAGAGCCGACCGCATCCGCTCCCGATATTCCGGTGCGAACTTCTGCCAGCGTGTGAGAGGCGTAACCAGCCGTGCCGCAATCTGGGGATTGCTGTCATCCAGCCGACAGACCTGCGCGGCGAGGAAGTCATAACCGGAGCCATCCGGATTATGGAAGGCGGCCAGGTTCTGCCCCGCAAACGCTCCGACTACCGAACGCACTTTATTGGGGTTCTTCCAGTCGAACGCCGGGTGGGCCAGCAGAGCACGAATCTGCGGCAACTGACCCGCGCGATCACTGGAAGCCTGGACCGAGAACCACTGTTCGACGACCTGCGGATCCTCGCTGAATTGCTGATAGAACTGTTCCAGCGCGAGGTTGCGATCCTCCTCATAATCGGAGTTCACCAGGGCGCGAAGCGCACCCATCCGATCCGTCATGTTATCGGCGCCCCGGAACTGGCGAACTGCCAGTTCACGCCCCTCCTCGTCATTAATCAGCAGGAGCCATGCCAGCGCCGTATTGCGCAGACTGCGGCGGGCAATCGCCTCCGGGGAAAGGTCGTAGTCACCGGCCTCAACGTTGCGCCGGTAGCAGGCAACCAGCTCGTCTCGCAAGGAAATCGCAAGGTGCTTGAGCACACGCTCCCGGGCACGGTGGATAGCGGGAACATCTGCGTTATCTGCCTGCTCGATCAGATAGGCCTCAGACGGCAACTGCAGCATCTTCGCCACCAGCGCCTGATCGAGGGAAGAGTCGCAGATCAGGTGCCGGTATGCGGTGACCAGCCGCGGTTCAACATCTGCATCCCTGGACTCACCCACCAGGGACTGGATGACATCAACGGCCAGTCTCTGGCCCGCGTCCCAGCGGTTGAATCCGTCCGGGTCGTGACTCATCAGGAACAACAACTGCTCCCGCGACCAGGGATAGTTCACCCTGACCGGTGCGGAGAAATGGCGCAGGAGGGACGGAACCGGCCGCTCCGTGACCCCATGAAATTCAAAGGTGTGGCTTTCGCTGGTGAGCTCCAGAACCCGTTCAGTCGGTGCCTCTGTCTCGCCTGACTCAAGCCGCAGCGGCAGAGCCTCACCCCGGCTACCGAGCAGACCAAGCGCGAACGGAATGTGTTGCGGCTTCTTGTCACTCTGGCCCGGCGTATCGGGGATGTGCTGCCTGATGCTCAGGCGATAGATGCCCTGCTCCTCGTCAAACTCATCAGAGACATCCAGAACCGGCGTACCGGCCTGCTCATACCACCGACGGAACTGTTTGAGGTCCCGACCGGAAGCATCCTCCATGGCGCGGACGAAATCATCGGTGGTCACTGCCTGTCCATCGTGCCGCTCGAAATAAAGATCGCTGCCCTTACGGAACATGTCGGGTCCGAGCAGGTTGTGGATCATTCGCACCACTTCTGCGCCCTTTTCGTAGATGGTCAGGGTGTAGAAGTTGGAAATCTCCATGTAAGAGGCGGGACGCACCGGATGGGCCATGGGGCCGGCATCCTCGGCAAACTGGGCCGTGCGCAACAGGGTCACGTCTTCGATGCGCTTCACCGTCGGCGAGCCCACATCGGCGGAAAACTGGGAATCCCGAAATACTGTGAAGCCTTCCTTCAGGCTCAACTGAAACCAGTCCCGGCAGGTCACCCGGTTGCCGGACCAGTTGTGGAAATACTCGTGGGCAACGATGGCCTCAATCCGCTGGAATGCCGCGTCGGTCGCCGTATCCTGACTGGCCAGCACGCACGAGGAGTTGAAGATGTTGAGTCCCTTGTTCTCCATGGCGCCCATATTGAAATCATCGACAGCCACGATCATGAAGATGTCCAGGTCGTATTCTCGGCCATAGACTTCCTCATCCCAGCGCATGGAACGCTTGAGCGAATCCATGGCGTGGTCGCATTTCTCGGCGTTGCGAGGCTCCACGTACATCCGCAGATCGATGTCACGGCCGGAACAGGTCCGGAAGGTATCCCGTTTCTCCACGAGATCACCGGCCACCAGGGCAAACAGGTAACAAGGCTTCGGGAACGGATCTTCCCAGGTGACGAAATGACGGCCATCCGCCAGCTCACCTCGCTCAACATCGTTACCATTCGACAGCAACACCGGGTAAGCACCCTTGTCCGCCTCGATGCGGGTCCGGAAACGCGCCATCACGTCCGGGCGGTCCGGGAAGAAGGTAATGCAGCGGAAGCCCTCGGCTTCGCACTGGGTACAGAACATGCCGGAGGATTTGTACAGCCCTTCCAGACGGGTATTGTTCTGCGGTTCGATCCAGGTGACGACGGTAAGCTCAAAGCGCTCGGGTACCGACGGGATGACCAGCCGATCCCCCCGGTCCTGGTAATTGCCCCCTGACAGCACGGTGCCATCGAGGGCGACGGATTCCAGCTTGAGGCTATCGCCATCCAGCTCCAGCGGCGCGCCGGCGTCGGCGGAATCGGGGTTGCGCCGCACAGAAAGGGTGCTGTGTACCCGGGCTCCATCCTCGAATAACTCGAACCTCAGATCCACGTGATCAACCAGGTACGCCGGGACTTTGTACTCGCTCAGGTAAATGGTTTGTGGCTGGTTGCTACGCATGACATTCTCCAGGAATTCTGTTCAGCTGGCGTTCGCCCGGAAGCGGACCTCATACCCGGTAAACTTGCGGATATTGATCACGCCGGTGTCGAGAATCAGATACTGGCCCTTGATGCCTTCCAGTACCCCTTCCACTTCCGGTGTCTTGTCCAGATTATGGGTTTTGATCTTCGACGGCCAGACTTCAACCGGATAGCTGAGCCCAAGGCCGGACTCGTCCACCTCCCGGATAGCATCCTCGCCATGAACCTCTCTCAACTCAGCGATATCGGTGGCGATGGCCGCAAGCATTTTCGTCCGCTCTTCCACAAGATCCAGCTCCGGCACATCGCCCTTGAGCATGGCGCGCCAGTTCGTGCGGTCGGTTACGTGACTTTTGCAGGCCACCTCCACCAGCCCGGCAATGTACCGGGTCCTGACGCGAACCATGGGAATGGCCTCGACTGCCCCCTGGTCGATCCAGCGTGTCGGGACCTGGGAAGCCCGCGTGATACCGACCTTGAGTCCCGACGAATTGGCCAGATAGACCACATGCTCAACCATGCAATGGGTCTCTCCCCACTCCGGCTCGCGGCAGGTGCCCAGATGGTAGTGGCATTTCTCAGGACTCATGATGCAGCTGTCGCACGCCGCCAGCTTGCGGAAACAGGGATAGCAATAACCCTGGTTGAAGCTCTTACTGGTCTTGCGATCGCAATGGATACAGCGAATCACCCCGTCAAAATCAATCCTGATGGAATGACCGATCAGGTCGTTCAGCGGTACCCGGGCATCACCCACTGCGATGGTATAGGAAACCGGCTGCCCTGCTTCGACCGGCATCTTGCGCAGGCGGCCGGTCACATCAATGGCTTCGCTCAAGACTTGACCTCGACAAACTGGTCCGGATCGACATCCTGGTTCTCACCGGCTCTGTGCTGCACCGAGGGATCACAGGCTGTGCCTGCCTTGCTGCCACGGTCGAGGTAGCCAACCCGCTCTTCTTCGGGAATGTTGTGCTTGTTCTCGTAATAGATCACCGCTTCCAGGCTGATAGCGCGCTGCTCGGCGGTCATCTTGCGGCCATCCGGCCACTTGCCAAGCTCAATGGCCTGTCGGAGGTTTCGGTAAACCGCCGGATCCAGCCTTTCGATCAGCTCTTCGTAAGTCATTCCGTTCTCCTGAAAAAACCTTCACAAAAAAATCGGCATAACCGTTTGACAGACACAAACGATAATAATTATCATTAGCACGCCAAATGACGACGGTCGTATCATTTGGTCTCTCTCATCAGGAGCTTAACGCTCTCTTTGCGCCCCGCCCTTTGGCGGGGCTTTTTTTATTTCCTCACGCTTTCCTTACGGGTAAAACCAGTGCGCAGAGCAGTCCGGCAACAAACCCTCCAAGGTGAGCCTCATTCGCCATCCTGCCCAGACCCAGCATTTCCGGCAATGGGGTAAAACCGAGAACCATCCAGATCACCGCAAAGGTGACCAAAGCCGGCGGAAACTGGAAGCGGGGGGCACGCTGCTGGCTCAGCCAGCAGTAGCCCAGAACCCCGTAGACAACACCGGACAAACCGCCAAAAAGAGGCCCCGAAACGAGGTATTGCAAACCGTTCGACAGCAGACTGGTCACCAGAAACAGGGCAATCAGCCGGCCCTTCCCGTCAAACCACTCGACCTGACTGCCAAGGAACCAGAGCATCACCGAATTGAAGATGATGTGGGTCCAGCTGAAATGCAGGAAATCGGGGGTGATCAGGCGCCAGACCTGGCCACTGGAAAGCGTGACCATGAGCGCGTCGACCCGGCCGTTGAACGTGGTCCAGTCGAAATTGCGGGGATCCACCACCATCAGCGCGGCGGACAACTCGTTGGAGCCCATACCGGTCAGCCAGACCATCACCACAGCAAAAGCAATCAGCCCCATGACCAACGGTGCATGCCGCGGTGCCGGCTGCCAGCGTCCCCCGACAAAGGCAGGCGAGCGGTTCTGGCTTGCCACTGCTTCCCTGAGACCAGGCTCGGCCAGATAGCGCTCGAGAGCCGCCAGCACGGGCTCGGTGTGCTCGGCGTGGGCCAACCAGAGTACCTGCTGCCCCCCCTCTTCCGTTATCCGATGTTCCACGCCCTGATCCCTCAGCCAACGGCTGAAGTCGGCAAGGTCCACCGAGGTGTCCAACTGCTTTACCCGATACAAATCTCACCTCATGATCAGGGTTTCTGGCCTTGAGCCCGGCACCGCGATTACCGCGCCACGCTGTCTTCGGTATTCGGATAGCCCGGCGCTTCCGGGCGCTCCACATCTACCCAGACAAACTTGTCGGAGGAAAGTGCCGGTTCACCGTCAAACCGGTAGGCCACCAGCTTACCGTACTTCACCGCACTGAAATCGATGCAGGCCACGTTGGACTTCAATGGAGCTGGCCGGCCTTCCATCCAGTAATGACCGACGAAGACCGGGGGCGCGTCCAGGGGATAACTGATGAGCTGTTTGCGCTCGTCCCGGGTCAGCACGTGTTTGGCCACTTCCGGCGGCAGGGGATCCGGCTGGAACACCACATCGGCATAGGTATGCGGCTTATCCGCCCAGAACTTGGTCCGGAAGAACTCACGAACATAGCCGTCTTTGCCAGTGATGGACATGCCTTCCGGCAGGCGCAGGTCGGTACCCCGCAGGAGGGTATCCATCACCTGCCCGGCAAAGGACTCAATGGCGGCCGAGGCATGGAGGAAATCCTCGTCAATGCAGGCACTCCCCTGCACCTGCTTGAACTTCTCGATCAGGTCACCATCCCAGCAGGCGTGCACCACCCGGAAGTCCTCTTCCTCGATGAACAGCGGGATGGTGTAAAACCACTCCAGAAACTCATTCCATTCGTGGGGGTGGGCATCGAACTGCTCAAGGGTTTCCCTGATCAGTCGATCGTGCCGCGGGTTATGCTCGCGCAACCAGGTCTTGCCGCTGCCCGGGCGCGCACGGGTGCAGTAACCCAGAGCGTTGTACTCATGGTTCCCCATGACAATCCGGGCCGATCCATGCTCGACCATATCCCGCACCAGGTGCAGGGCCTCCCGGATACGCGGGCCACGGTCAATAATGTCGCCAATAAACACGGCCTGGCGACGGGGATGCTCATAGACACCGTTGACCTTCCGATACCCCATTCTGCCCAGCAGTTTTTCCAGGGTATGGGCGCAGCCGTGGATGTCGCCGATGATGTCAAAGCCGCGATTTGCGGAACGATTCTTACCAGCCATGATCAGCTCGCTGCGATTTCACTTGCCCAGCCCAGTTTGTCACGGCAGGTGGCATAGAAGTTGTGGTCCGTCGGATGGATCAGGCGGATCTTGAACGGCTTCTTGGTGATACGGATGATATCGCCGGGCGCGCAGGAGATATTCATCTGGCCGTCAAAGCTCACCTGTGGGTAGGTCTCGTTGGTTTCGCCGATCACCAGCTTGATCTCGCTCTTGCCGTCCACCACGATCGGCCGGCTGCTGAGCGTGTGGGGGAACATCGGCACCAGCACAATGGCATCGAGCTTCGGGTGCATGATCGGCCCGCCGGCAGACAACGAATAAGCGGTGGAGCCGGTGGGGGTCGAGACGATCAGACCGTCCGAGCGCTGGCTGTAGACAAAGTGACCGTCGATAAACAGGTCAAACCCGATCATCCGCGTGGATTTGCCAGGATGCAGAACCACGTCGTTCAGGGCGCTGCCAAAACCGAGGGGTTGGCCGTTACGCTCGACATTGCCGTCAAGCAGAAAGCGGGTCTCCTCGATGTACTCACCTTCCAGCACCTTGCCAAGGCGTTCTTCCAGGTCCGAGGGGGAAATGTCTGTCAGGAATCCGAGGCGTCCGCGGTTCACACCGAGCAGCGGGATTTTCGACTTCGCAAGCTCCCGGGCCGCACCCAGCAGACTGCCGTCGCCCCCCACCACGATCACCAGATCGCAGATTTCGCCCAGCAGCTTCTTGCTGGCGACCTGCAGACCATGACCGGGAATCATCGCCGCAGTGTCCTCTTCCAGAATGACCTGGTAGTTCTGGGCAAGCAGATACTGTTTGAGCTGTCTCAGCGTCTCCACCACCTTGACGCTGCCCATCCGTCCGATAACGCCGATATTCCTGAACTGATCCATGAAAATTCCTGTGATCCCGGGATGCAGCAAGGCGCGGCACCACCACGTCCTTGCAACGATGGCGTACAGTGTAACGAAAGTCAGCGGGATTCTGAAAAAAGATGCGCGTTTCAGGCCTGGTGCTGTTCGCAGCGGTCATCCACGCCCGGACGGAAGTCACTCGGTTGACTGACCCGCATGATCGGCTCGGCGCACGGATTGCCATCGTCATCAGCGTGGCGACACACCGGATTTTCATAATGCTCGAGCCATTCCCGATAGGCCGGCTCGTTCATGCCACACCGCTCAGCCGCATAGGCCGTAGGGTTCGTAAAATAGGTCTCAATGTCCGCGAACGGCAGGGTCAGGTGACCTACACCGGCATGGTAGGCCACGAGAAAGACTGATTGCTTGCGCAAATGGTCAAGGATGGAGTTCTCCGGCGGCTCCCGATGCCGCAACTCATGATTTTCCTCCTCCAGGGACACAATTTTTTCGTCACGCATTTCCAGCTCTCGCTGCTTGCGTTCGAGTTGCTCCCGGAGCAGAACCAGCTCGGCCCCGACGTTCGCATCGTCCCGCTTCTTATCCTCGTCAGCACTGCCGATCTGCTCCTGCATGGAGAGATATTGCTCGTTACGCTCGGAGAGGCGTTTCTTCAACTGCTCACTGGTCAACCGCTGGCGTTCGTACTTCTGTTCCAGGTCGGCCATTTCGCTGCGCAGGGACTGCATCTCATTGCGATGTTCACGCTGCAGGTCTGACAGGGAGTCCCGGTGCACGCTTTGCAGCGTCTTGATACGCAAGCGCTGCTCACGGATCAGCTGTGCCAGGCGGGCGCGGTCGGCGGACGCCTGTACTTCGTCCTCTTTCTTTTTCTCGGGCTCTTGCGTGGTCTCAAGAACGGGAATTTCTTCCTCAACCGGCTCGATTTTCTGGAATCTGAGGGTATTGTTTTCCACCGCCTTGCGGATCGCCTGGAAGTGGTTGTTGCCCGGGGTCATATCCGGGTCCCAGAGCTCTTTGGCGAATTTCGGATCCGGGCACTGGCTGCGACACACCAGGCGGATCGGACCCGCGCCCATATCCGGCCCCTTGGCGCCGTCTCTGGCCAACGCCTCGACTGGAATGTTCCAGCTGGTGTCTGCCCGCCCCTCTTCGTCAAACCAGATCCTGAAGAACACCAGCGAACGCACCAGCAAATCGCCGCCGAGCTCAATCTGAACGGCTTTCACATCCGTTTCCGCCAGGTCTGACAAACCGACATAACCATCGAGGAAGGCGCCAAATTCGGACGCGCGCATCTGACGGGCAATACGCCCTTCCTCCATAAAAAACACGGCTGAGTAGCCATCGGTTGCCTGATCGGCAGAAACCATCATTACATCTCCAGGATTCAGAAATTGGACACTTACACGCTTCGCTTTCCCGGAGCGTTCCATTGGAAAATACGTCCAGCGGCATGCACCAATACCAGAAAGCCTACGGATATCCGTAGGCTTTCCAATAGTCTAGCCAGACAAATTTCGATGGACAGATAAAAACTGCAACGTTTTGTGATCAGATTTCCGCGGCCAACCGGCTGCCCTGATTGATGGCCCGCTTGGCATCAAGCTCGGCGGCGACATCGGCACCGCCAATGAGGTGAACCGGCAATCCGGCCGCTTCAACACCGGCCTGAAGTTCCCGCAGCGGCTCCTGACCGGCACAGATGATAATGGTGTCCACCGGCAGGAGCTTGTCCTCACCCTGCTCCGCGCCTTTCGGAGTGACGGTAATGTGCAGCCCCTCATCATCTATCTTGCGGTAGGAAACTCCCGGCACCATCTGCACGTGACGATTCTTGAGAGACGTCCGGTGAATCCAGCCGGTGGTTTTGCCAAGGTTCTTGCCAACCTTGGACGCCTTGCGCTGAAGCAGGTAAACCTCGCGCGCGGGCTCCGGTACGTCCGGCGTTACCCCCTGGATACCACCCCGGTGTTCGACGCTCAGGTCAACACCCCATTCCTTCATGAACTCGCCGGTATCCAGAGACGCGGACTCACCCTGATGAACGATGAACTCGGACACATCAAAACCGATGCCGCCGGCCCCGATAACCGCAACTTTCTGACCAACCGGCTTGCGCTGGAGCAGCGCATCCAGATACCCGATCACTTTCGGGTGGTCGATACCCTCGATATCCGGCACTCTCGGCTCAACACCGCTGGCCAGAACCACCTCGTCAAAGTCGCCTGCCTTGAGATCATCGGCACTGACACGGGTGTTGAGACGAACGTCCACGCCATGCTTGTCAAGCATCACCCGGAAGTAACGAAGCGTCTCGTGAAATTCTTCCTTGCCCGGGATTTTCTTGGCCACATTGAACTGGCCGCCGACTTCGCTACCAGCATCAAACAGGGTGACTTTATGACCCCGCTCGGCTGCCACCGTCGCGAAGGCCAAACCAGCCGGGCCCGCACCCACAACCGCAATGGATTTGGGGTTTGCCGTTTTTATGTAGGTCAGCTCTGTTTCATGGCATGCGCGGGGATTGACCAGACAGGAGGTCAACTTGCCGCTGAACGTATGGTCCAGGCACGCCTGGTTACAACCGATACAAGTGTTGATCTCGTCGGCACGGTCTTCCGCCGCTTTGAGTACCAGGTCCGCATCCGCCAGGAATGGCCGGGCCATGGAAACCATGTCGGCATCCCCCTCGGCGAGAACCTTTTCGGCCACGTCAGGCATATTGATCCGGTTGGTGGTAACCAGCGGAATCCCGACCTCACCTTTCAGGCGGGCCGTGACCTTGGTAAAGGCACCACGCGGCACGGACGTGGCGATCGTTGGCACCCGTGCCTCATGCCAGCCGATCCCGGTATTGATGATGGTTGCCCCCGCCTTTTCAATTTCCTTGGCCAGATGCACCACCTCTTCCCAGGTGCTGCCATCCTCAATCAGATCGAGCATCGACAGACGGTAGATGATGATAAAGTTCTCGCCGACCCGCTCCCGGACGCGGCGAACAATCTCGATCGGCAGACGGATGCGGTTCTCGTAACTGCCGCCCCAACGATCGGTGCGCTGATTGGTATGGGTCACGATAAACTGGTTAATGAAATAACCCTCCGAGCCCATGATCTCGACACCGTCGTAACCGGCGCGCTGAGCCAGCGCCGCGCAGTTCACATAATCATTGATCTGCTTTTCGATGCCCTCCTCGTCCAGCTCTTTGGGCTTGAAGGGATTGATCGGCGCCTGAATCGGAGACGGCGCCACCAATGCCGGCGAATAGGCGTAGCGACCAGCATGGAGAATCTGCATGCAGATCTTGCCGTCGGCCTCATGTACCGCCTCGGTGATGACCTTGTGGCGATCAGACTCTTCCTCGGTACTCATCTTGGCCGCGTGCTGGAATACCGCGCCCTCTTCATTGGGACCAATGCCACCGGTCACAATCAGACCGACACCACCACGGGCGCGATCGGCATAAAACGCCGCCAGACGGTCAAAGCCGTTTTTGGCTTCCTCCAGGCCGGTGTGCATGGAGCCCATCAGGGTCCGGTTCCTGAGGCGGGTAAAACCAAGATCCAGCGGTTCCAGAAGGTTCGGGTATTTCTGCATGCCCGGTGTTGCGGTCATATTGATCTCCTCGGTTTGGCAGCCAGTGTTCCAGCCGTCTGTCGTTATAAGCCACAAAGTAGCGATCCGGCCGCCGGCTCTCAATATCCCCACATCACTTTATGTTATCCTGGGATGACATTCGATCAGGAAGCATCCGTGAGCAAGCCAGCCACTCCCAAAAGCCGCAACGCCCTGGGTGACATCAGTCTGCTGTACGTATCGGTACTGTTACGCGCCGCCTCCGAGGAAGGTGCGGACGCCATGGCTCTGGCAAGACAGTTCCATCTGGAAGAGACCGCCCTGGCATCGCCGGAAGCCCGAATCAGCATTCCGAGGTTCATGCGCATGGGCAATGCCGCCATCAGATTGACCGGCAACCGGGCTTTGGGCCTGAGAATGGGGGCGTTATCGCGCCCGATCGACGCCGGCCTGGCCGGTCTCGCCGCCGAGACGGCTCCAACCGTTGGGCAAGCCCTGGTAACACTGGTGCGCTATTCCCGGCTGACCAGCCAGAACAGCCGGGGCCACCCCGACAGCGTCCCTGACAAGCGGGACGTGTGCTTCTACTCGATAAGCCCCTATAACGACTTCAATTACTTTGTGGTGGACTCGGTATTGGCAGCGTGGACCCAACTGGCACGGACGCTGGCCGGTCGCTACGACGTGCTCGAGCGGGTTCGCATCGAATATCCATCGATCGGCCTGGATGAGCTCTTCGAAAGCTGGTTCCGCTGCCCGGTGGAATTTGGCGCCACCGAGAACAGCCTGAGACTCAAGAGCAGTGCCTGGCATCAACCGAGCAAAGAATCCCAAGCCGCCATGCATGAACAACTGTGCATGCTATGTGACCATGAGCTGGAGAAAATCATGCGGGGGTGGTCCACAGCGGACCGGGTGCGACATCTGATGACGCCCCTGTTCCGTGGGGAAACGCCGGGGTTGGAAACCGTGGCGGCCCGGCTGGGCACGTCTCCATGGACGCTACAGCGGCAACTGGCGGCGGAAAGGACAAACTTCCGGCTTCTACTGGATGAGACAAGACGACAGCTGGCCCTCGATTATCTCAAGGAAACCAACTCTTCCCTGTCCGAAATAGCCTGGCTATTGGGCTTTGCCAACCCGCCAGCCTTTCACAAAGCCCACCAGCGCTGGTTTGGGGTTAGTCCCGGCGAGCACCGCCGGCAATTGAAGATGAGGATGGAATCGGGCGGCTAGCCCAAGGCGGGATCAAAGCTCCGTGGCATCGTCCACGAGTTCACCATCGTCCTCAAAATCATCCAGGCGGGCTTCCAGTAGTTCTTCCTCGTAGTCAGACATGAATAAACCTCCGTGCAAATTTTTCCGACAGAGTAATCAATGCATGTGACAGGAGTGTTTCAGAAATCGAGGGAGAAACGAAAAGCAGGGATGTTCTTAATAGAGGGAAGGTAAAAATGGCGGAGCGGACGGGACTCGAACCCGCGACCCCCGGCGTGACAGGCCGGTATTCTAACCAACTGAACTACCGCTCCGCGTGGGCTATCACCGCTTCCTAGTAAGGCCAGCAACCTTGTCAGTGGTTGCTCGGTGACAACGAGGGCGCATTATAAAGACGCCCCCGATCATGTCAACGTTTTTTCGGAAAAAAGTCTGAAAAAGTTTCCTTACAGGGCATCGATCATGGCGTCCTTTCCCTGGGACGTCTTGCGATACTCGATCGGAGTCATGCCGGACCAACGCTTGAACGCCCGATAAAAGGTACTCGGTTCGGAGAAGCCGGTCAGGTAGACGATCTCATCGATGGATTCATCCGTGGTGGCCAGCAGCTGCCGGGCCAGGCGGTACCGGAAATCCGCCAGCACCTGATTGAAACTGGTCTCGGCCTCCGTCAACCGTGTCCTCAGGGTCCTGGGCTTGATACCGAGACGCTCGGCGACGGCGTCGAGGGTCACCTCGCCACTGTCCAGCAACTCGGCGACAATGCGCTCGACCTGCCCCACGATGTCCTTCTTCTCCAGACGCGCAACCTGCTCGCTGGCAAACCGCTCATGGAGATCGAGCAATTCCGGCTCGGCGTGAGGCGATGGATGGGACAACAGCTTGGCCGGGAAATACAGACGGTTCTCAGCGGCGCCAAAGACCACATCACAGCCCAGCACCTCCCGGGCGAGTTCCTGTCCTTCCTCCCGTTCATGTTCAAACTCGATACGAGACGGGTAGAAATTGTCATCGGTGACAGAACGGAAAAAGGTAATCAGACCCTGGACGAAACATTCATTGAAGTGCTTCAGGCGGCGGACGGCATCAGAGGCAGCGTCAAGCACCATACAGGCGTCCTCGCCCTCCATGAAGAAATCGGTATTGGCGGCATCGCTCAACAGACGCTGATAGTTCTGGGCACGACGCAAGCCTTCACCGAATGTCGGGCTGCTCAGGAAAAGATACTCGAGCACCTGGCCCTTATAGGCCGGAAGCAGTGGTCCGAGATGCAGGCCCACGTCCGGGTCCCCGGAGACTTCCTCCACAGCCTGCCAGAAATACAGCTGAGCACTATGGGGCGTGCGCAACTGATCGGTATACACATAACTCTCATCCACGCCCAGGCGACTGAAGATGGCATCGGTATCGATCCCTTTTTTCTTCATCGCCTCGTAAATCAGGCGTAACATCACTCCCGCGTCACGAAGTTCCTGCATATGATCCCGCTTTTATTTTTTATGGGTACTACTTTGACCGGCTGGACAATCCGCCGAGCTCACCAAGTCAATGCCTGTTCTGGCCGGGTTTGCCAGACTCTAAGACCATCGTCTTATATTAGAGCATATCAGGCCACAAGGAGACCTGCACCATGCCAAACCCGTTGATTTACCACCACACACCGCCACCACTGATACCGATGTTTGCGAAAGCCCTGCTTCCCAAAAAGGGCGGCACCGGAGGTGATCCCGAAATACCGGCACTTGAGGCACATCTTCTGGGCGCCTCGACCATGACTCGCCACTTGCAGGATTACAAGAAAATCTGCGGATTCGCCCCGCACACCCATGCTCCGATAACCTGGCCGCATATTCTCGCTTTTCCGCTCCACCTGAAGCTGCTCACCGAGCCGGACTTCCCTCTGCCGCTTTTGGGGCTGGTGCATTTGCGCAACACCATCACACAATATCGTCCCGTTGGCGAGGGCGAGTCCCTCGACCTTACCGTGCGCCTTGGCAACCAGCAACGCACCGACCGCGGCATCGAATTCGACCTGATCACGGAGGCTCGTTCTGCCGGCAGCCTGGCCTGGGAGGAAACCAGCACCAACCTTTTCCGTCAGGCCCGGGCAAACAACAAACCGACCGTCAAAACAGAGCCACCGAAACTTGAACGCTACCCGAATACCGTGAACATACAGGCACCGGAATCGATTGGCCGGCAGTATGGCTCGGTTTCCGGAGACCGCAACCCCATCCACATGCACGCACTGAGTGCCCGGGCATTCGGGTTTCCAAGGGCCATTGCCCATGGCATGTGGAGTAAAGCGCGGGTGTTGGCGCTGCTGGAGCAGCAGGAGGGCTGGAGGACTGCCTCCCTGAGGGTGAGCTGCCAGTTCAAGAAACCCTTGTTCCTGCCGGGAAGCGCCCAACTGAACTGGCAGACGGGTGAGGATGGCTGGGACTACCAGCTTCTGAACAGCAAAGGAGATGCGCCTCACCTGAGCGGGCGCATCGACTGGCTCTAGCGGAGCTTGTGGCCCGGTCTAGTCAGCTGCCTTGCAGGGCTCGCCCTCGGCACCGGCGACCGGCAACGTAAAGAAGAACCGGGCGCCGCCATCTTCGGGGCGCTCGAAGCCAATCTCGCCCCCCTGCGCCTGGATCAACGAACGACAGGTCGCCAGCCCGATGCCCATGCCCTCGTCCTTGGTGGTGTAGAACGGGTGGAACAGCTTCTCTTCGGCGTCTTCCGGCAGCCCGACGCCATGATCCCGAACCTCGACCCGGACGCAGCTGCTCCCGGCCAGCCGGGCACTCACTTCCACCGGCACCGACGAATGTGCCGAGCGTGTCGCCTCAAGCGCGTTGCGAATCAGATTGAGGGCGACCTGCTGCACCTGGATCGGGTCAGCCAGGACGTCGGGCAATTTCTCGTCGACGTTAACCTCGATACCGCCCTCGTTGCTGCGCATATCCACTTCCGCAAACTGGCGGGTATCCTCCAGCAACGCGGGGACGGAGAGCACTTCCTTGCCGGTTGCCGGCTTTTTCATGAATCGACGGATCCGGCGGATGATTTCACTGGCCCGGTGGGACTGCGCCTCGATCTTGTCGAGGGTTTCCTGCAAAAGGGAAAGGTCTGGCGACTCCTTGCCCATCATCCGTTTGGCCACACGGGCATAATTGGTAATGGCCGTCAGCGGTTGATTCACTTCATGGGCGAAACCGGCCGCCATCTCACCCATGGTGGTCAGCCTGGAGGTGTGAGCGAGTTGATCGCGCTGCTCCTGGACAAGTTCCCGGGCTTCCTGCAATTCCCGTTCACTCTCGAGTTCTGCGGTAATATCGCGGAACACCACAACGGCACCGTGAAGTTCGCCATCATCCAGCTTTGGCGTGGCGCGATACTCGGCCGGAAAGCCCGAGCCATCCAGACGTAACATACGGATATCACGCTGGCCCTCGGCCTGGCCCTGGCGACAGGTCGCCTGCACCGGAAGTCCGTCCGGACTGTCAGCTGCTGTAGAAAAATGGGTCTCGAAAAAATTGCGCCCAATCAGCTCCTCAACCGGAACGCCAGCAATGGTGCCGGCTGCCGGGTTGGCAAACTCGATCACGCCATTCTCATCGAGCCCGTAAATACCCTCGCTGATGGAGTTGAGGATTCTGGTCTGATCCCCCTGCAATTCCCGGTTACGGGCCTGCAGCTCCCGCTCCAGCCGAATGACGCTGGCATGGGTCTTTACCCGGGCTATGACTTCCTGGGACTGGAAAGGTTTGGAAATGTAATCGGCCCCGCCGAGATTGAAGCCCTTGACCTTGGCCTGCAGATCATCCAGGGCGGACAGGAAAACCACGGCGCAATCGGCCGTCTGGGGATCGGCCTTGAGGCGCTGACACACCTCGTAACCGTCCATTTCCGGCATCATGATATCCAGCAGGATCACTTCCGGCTGGTGCCGGTGGGCAAGGTCCAGCGCCTTATCGCCTTCATTGGCGATGAGCAGCCGATAGCCTTTGTCTTTCAGTGTTTCGTAGAGGACTTTCAGGTTTTGCGGGTTGTCATCAACCAGCAGAACCGTCACCTCGGAGTTCTCGAAGACAGCTTCAGTCATACAAACGTGGCCGGTTAGAAACGTCGGGCTATCATGCCGGCGCCACCCCGGTTAGTCGATAAGGTCCTTTACGGACAAGACCATACGTACCAGATGGGCCAGGGAATGGGTGCCCATCTTGTGCATGACCCGGGAACGGTGGATTTCCACGGTGCGCTGGCTGATCTCCAGCTCGATCGCGATAACCTTGTTGGCCTGCCCGGCGATCATACGGTCCATGATCTCATGCTCCCGGGGCGTCAGGCTCTTGATGCGGCGGATGATCTCCTGTTTCTCATCCAGGGTCTTGCGTTGCTCAAGATCCTGTTCGAGGGCGGCTTCGATCTTCTCCAGCAACGCTTCCTCGCGATAGGGTTTCTGGATAAAGTCGACGGCCCCCTCTTTCATGGCATCCACTGCCATGGGCACATCACCATGACCGGTGACAAAAATAATCGGCAGGATCGAGTGCTTCTCGTTCAGCTTCTTCTGCAGCTCCATGCCATCCATCCCGGGCATGCGGATATCCAGCACAATGCAGCCGGCCATCTTGTCGGAATAATCCTTGAGAAAGGCGCTGGCGCTCTCATAGGTCTTCACCGGCTTACCGTCGGATTTCAACAGTAGCTCCAGCGAATCCCGCACCGCCTCATCATCCTCTACTACGTATACCGTCTGCTGGATATCAGTCATGGGTGTATTCTCTCCTGTCCGTTTTCTTGTCGTTTCCGGTCAGTGGATTGACGGGTCCTTATGATGTTCTTCTTTTGCGTGCTCCTGCCGCTCGTGTTCACGCAGTTTTTCAAGCCTCTGCTGGATAATGCCAAAAACACTCTGTTTCGGGTACCTGCCCTTCTTATCGGACTTGCCCGCGGGACGTCCCAGTAGCAGGGCTATGGCCTCCTCCACATGGGATACGGCATAGACCGCAAATTTGCCTTCCCGAACAGCCTGGACCACTTCGCTATCCAACATCAGATTCTGGACGTTGGTGGTGGGCACGACCACGCCCTGAGTCCCGGTGAGCCCGCCTTTCAACTGGCAAGTGGCGAAGAAGCCTTCTACCTTCTCGTTTACGCCGCCGATAGGCTGTACTTCGCCAAACTGGTTGAACGACCCGGTGATAGCCAGGTCCTGACGAACAGGCACGCCGGACAGCGAAGAAATCAGGGCACACAATTCAGCCAAAGACGCGCTGTCTCCCTCTACCTCTCCGTAGTTCTGCTCGAAGGTTAGGCTGGCGGAGAGATGCATCGGATCCTCGACCGCAAACCGGGATGACAGCCATGAGGTGAGAATCATCACGCCCTTGGAATGGATGTTGCCACCCAGCTTCACATCACGCTCAATGTCCATGACATCGCCATTCCCATAGTAGCAGGTCGCTGTCACTCTGTTGGAAAGGCCGAACTCAAAGCCACCGGTAGACAGTACGGACAGGGCATTAACCTGGCCCACGTAAGTGCCGGTGGTGCTGACCAGGGTGGAGCCATCGCGGATCGAATCGTAGAACTGGTCCCGGATCCGGCTGCTGCGGTATCGGGCACTTTCCAGAGCCCTCTCCACGTGGACCTCAGTGATCAGCCGGGCCTTGGCCTGGCGGGCCCAGAAGTCCGACTCCCGCAGGAGATTGGCTATATCGGCCGCGTGCAGGGACAAACGATTCTGATGCTCCGCCATGCGGGCGCTGTGCTCGATGATTCTCGCCACGGCCTTGTTGGTGCAATGGAGAAGCTTTTTCTCCACCACCAGGCTGGCAATGAACTTGGCATAAAGCAGCTGACTATCGTCCGTCCGGTACATCTCGTTTTCGAAATCGGCCGTCACACGGAACAGTTCGGCGAACTCGGAATCATATTCCTGCAACAGCAGCCAGGTTTCGCGATCCCCGAACAGCACGATCTTCACATCCAGGGGCACGGCTTCCGGCTCAATGGATATGGTCCCCGAGAGCGTCATCTCGCGCTCCAGGGAATTGATCTGCAACGAGCGTGAGCGCAGAGCCCGCTTCAGGCCATCCCAGACGAACGGTTGCTCAAGGACCTTGATTGCATCCATGAGCAGGTAGCCGCCATTGGCACGGTGCAGGCTGCCGGGCCGGATGAGGGAAAAGTCCGTGAACACGGTGCCCTTATAGGTGACGTTCTCCACGTACCCGAACAGGTTGTGATAGGTGGGGTTGTCCTCGACGACCACCGGCACTTCGTTGGTTTTCTGGTGCACCAGCAGGTTGATCAGGTACCGACGGGGCATTTTTTTGTCCAGGGAGGCATACGCGATGGCAGCCTGCTCATCGTTGTCCTCGAGGAAAATGTCCAGGTTCTCCACCAGGTCAGCGCGCACGGCCTCCAGATAACCAACCACATCCGGCAAGTCCTTGTACTTCTCTTCAAGCTCCTCAATCTGGTGGCCGGAGATCCCCTCCAGCGTTTCCTGGTTGAGTGCCTGCTGCTTCTCGGCGTACTCCTGTTCCCAGTCTGCAATCCTGCGCAACGCCTGCCGAAGTCGTTTCTCGAGCTTGTTGATGGAATCCTCGAATTTATCGCGCTGTTCCTCGCTCAATGCCTGAAAGGTTTCGGCGGTATGAGGTTCGTCACCGTTCATGGCCACCAGCCGGTACCCCCCGGGCGTGGTAACCGTCAAGCGCACCTTCTTGCGCCTGGCCTGGGCAGCCACCTTCTCGAGCTCATCTTCCTGCTTTTGCGCGTATTCATTTTTCAGCTGTTCAGAGCGTTCCAGAAAACTGTCGCTGTCAAAAGTCTGGGGAATGACTTTGACCAGCCGCGCCATCAGCTTTTCCATGTCCTGCTTGAGCTGGATACCCTTACCGGCAGGCAGCTGCAGCAATTTGGGTACCCGCGGCTCCTCAAAATTGGCGACGTAGCACCAGTCATGACTCTGCTGCTCGATATCGACATGATGCTCAAGGTAACGAAGCATCATCGTGCGCTTACCCAGCCCGTTGGCCCCTACCGCGTAGACGTTGTAGCCCCCGTGAGGCATCGCCAGCGCGAACCGGACAGCTTCCTGTGCGCGGTTCTGGCCAACAATCTCCGCGAGCGGCTCCAGCTGCCGGGTGGTCTTGAATGGCAGATCTTTCAGTACGCAGGCCTTATACAGCTGATGCAGAGGCAATGACTTCAATGTGTGTTCCTGTAACAGTCAGAATGCGTTGATGATTTAAGGTCTTGTCTTTGGCCGCCCATTGTAGATTCTGCAGGCCGCCATGTCGCGTTTCAGCCAAAGTTTTAGCGGCTAGGGTCTCAGCCGGTTTTGTTAACCGGCGCACAAAACCGGGCCTGGTTATTTTTCAGACGGCGATATCGGCACTAAACTTTTTCTCCCGGCCATGGTTCAGGCCAGTACAAGTCAAGTAACGCAATGGATGCCCAGCTATGACGCATGATTCCGCGGATCGCAGAATCAAGGATCGCTACCCTGCCTCGTGCCTGAGGGTATGTTTGCAGGAGCGGGGCTTCTTTGGTCGAGGCAGGAATGCCATCCGGGTAACCTGTCTTGACCTCAACCGCTACGGCATGGCGGTCCTGTGCCCTCGCCCGGTGGCACCCGGGGCCCGACTGTTCCTGGAGCTGCAGGGAAAATACATCAACGAACCCCGGGTCGGGGCACGAGTGGTGGATTGCCAACGGTTTCAGACCGGGTACCGAGTCAGTGTCCAGTTCAGTTATTGCCTGAACAAGAGAGGTTATTCCCGGGCGATGGACAACGCCCTGTCCCGCATCGAAGGGTTCTATAACCGCCTTGCCGGTTAGATCAGGCCCGCATCCAGGCTGGCCGCTACATACATGCCCAGTTCCCGACACTGTTCCTCGAACTCATCCCGATACTCACCCCGGCAGATCAGCGGCTCCTGAACCAGCTTCCAGCGCAAGCCAGTGGTAATGCTCTGAATCGCGCGGTTGGTGCCGGTTCCATCGTGCCCGGCGCGGATGTAGTAGGCAAAGGGCAAGCCCTGGGTCTTTTCAAGACAGGGATAGTAGCTGCGGTCAAAAAAATCCTTGAGGGCGCCACTCATGTACCCGAGGTTTTCAGTCGTGCCAAGGATAATGGCGTCACAGTCGAGGATGTCATCAGGACCGGCATCGAGGGGCGCTTTGACCACCACCTCGACGGCCTCGATGTCCTCATGAAGGGCGCCGTGTTCGACAGCGCTCCGTAAACGGAGGGTATTCGGGGAAGGCGCGTGGGCAACAATGAGCAGTCGCTTCATGACATCCTCCCCCGACAAGCGGATCCTTAGAGCAGTTCTCCGTTGGCTTCCGCCGGCGCCTCAGCCGCGGCCTCTTTCTTTTCCGGCTTGGGCATCAGCTTGTCACGGACCTTGGCCTCGATTTCGTTGGCAATATCCATGTTCTCTTCCAGGAACTTGCAGGCATTCGCCTTGCCCTGGCCAATCTTGTCGCCATTGTACGAGTACCAGGCACCGGACTTGTCCACGAAGCCTTCCTTGACGCCCATGTCCAGTACTTCGGCCATGTGGTAGATACCCTTACCGTACATGATCTGGAACTCGGCCTGCTTGAACGGCGGGGAGACCTTGTTCTTCACGACCTTGACCCGGGTCTCGTTACCGACCACCTCATCGCCCTCTTTCACAGCGCCGATGCGGCGGATGTCGAGGCGCACCGAGGAGTAGAACTTCAGGGCATTACCGCCAGTGGTGGTTTCCGGGGAGCCAAACATGACACCGATCTTCATCCGGATCTGGTTGATGAAGACCATCAGGCAGTTGGCATGCTTCACATTACCGGTCAGTTTCCGCAATGCCTGGGACATCAGACGAGCCTGAAGACCGACGTGGCTGTCGCCCATTTCACCCTCGATTTCCGCTTTCGGCGTCAGCGCGGCCACGGAGTCGACAATGATCACGTCAATGGCATTGGAGCGGACCAGCATGTCCGCAATTTCCAGGGCCTGTTCCCCGGTGTCCGGCTGGGACACCAGCAGGTCGTCGACGTTGACACCCAGTTTTTCGGCGTAGACCGGATCCAGCGCGTGCTCGGCATCCACGAAGGCACAGGTTTTGCCGGCCTTCTGGGCTTCAGCAATCACCTGCAGGGTGAGCGTGGTCTTACCGGAACTCTCCGGCCCGTAGATCTCGACGATCCGGCCATAGGGCAGACCACCGATGCCCAGGGCCACATCCAGCCCCAGGGAACCGGTGGAAACCGCAGGAATGGCTTCACGGGGCTGATCCCCCATCTTCATGACGGCGCCTTTGCCGAACTGGCGTTCAATCTGGCTCAGTGCTGCGCTAAGTGCTTTCTTGCGGTTGTCTTCCATCGGTACAAAACCCCTTGTCGACTGGGCTGCCAAGTCATCCCGTGGTATTGGCAGCGGAATCCGGAAGGGAAACCACTGTGCTCAACCAGCAGATTCCCTGTATATTTGAACAGTATTAAAACACAAGCGAACGGGGAGACCAACCCCTCATCCCGTGAACCTGATCAAGAAAACGGTCAGGTACGCTCAAGGAAGCCGGTAACCGCCTGCAATGCAAACAAAACCGACTGACGTCGCACCTCATTACGATCACCCTCGAAGTGCCTGACCATCGCCTCGGTATGATCCGGCCCACTGCCCCAGGCGAACCAGACGGTCCCGACCGGCTTGCCGGGGCTGCCGCCACCCGGTCCTGCGACACCACTGATCGCCACCGCCACATCCGCCCCGGCAGCCTTGACCGCTCCTGCCACCATCTGGCGGACAACCGACTCACTGACAGCACCATCCTGTTCCAGCGTCTCCGCCTCCACCCCAAGCAATGCCTGTTTGGCGCTGTTGCTGTAGGTCACCAGCCCGGCTGTTACGTAGGCGGACGAACCGGCACGGTCGGTGAGTACCTTGGCAACCCAGCCGCCGGTGCAACTCTCGGCCGTGGCAATGGTACGTCCCTGCGCTTTCAACAGTTCGCCCAGGCGCAACCCAGCCTGCTCCATTTCCAGATCACTCGCCGCCATCACACTCTCCTTCCCGGATCGGGATACAAACCCTTCATTTCATCGCCGCCGTTATTTTCTTACAATTCACGGCTTCATCCAAAAGCAAGGCAACCCGGACTCATCCATGTCAGTAGCCCAGACCGATCTCTCCAAGCACACACCAATGATGCAGCAGTACCTGAAAATCAAGGGCCAGCATCCCAACGAGCTGGTGTTCTACCGCATGGGGGATTTCTACGAGCTGTTCTACGAGGATGCCAAGAAAGCCGCGGAGTTCCTCGACATCACCCTGACTGCCCGTGGTCAGTCCGGTGGCAACCCCATCCCCATGGCGGGGGTGCCATTTCATTCTGCCGAGAGTTACATTGCCCGTCTGGTCCGGGCGGGTCAATCCATCGCCATCTGCGAGCAGATCGGCGACCCGGCGACCAGCAAGGGGCCGGTCGAGCGTCAGGTGGTCCGGATCGTCACGCCCGGTACCCTGAGCGACGATGCCTTTCTCGAAGACCGTCGCGACAACCTTCTTGTGGCCATCTACAGTCATCGGGAACAATTCGGGCTTGCCTCCCTGGACATTTCCAGCGGCCGATTTGCCGTTTCGGAACTGGAAGGGCTGGAAGCACTTCAGGGCGAACTGCAACGGCTGAGTCCGGCAGAAACCCTGATCAGCGAGGACTTTCCCTACGGCGAGATTCTCGAGGGCTTCACCGGCATCCGGCGTCAGGGCCCCTGGCTATTCGAAGGTGACACGGCCCACCGGGTGATCACCCAGCAGCTGCAGGTACGCGACCTTACCGGTTTTGGCTGCGAAGACCTGCACCTGGCCATCTGTGCCGCCGGCTGTCTGCTGCAATACGCGAAAGAAACCCAGCGCACCGCCCTGCCGCACATCCGGAAACTGACCCGGGAGCGCCGGGAAGAGGCTGTGATCCTGGATGCCACCAGCCGCCGCAACCTGGAAATCGATACCAACCTCATGGGCGGCCACCAGCACACCCTGGCCTGGGTCATGGATCGCACCGCCACCGCCATGGGCGGCCGCGAGCTGCGTCGGTGGCTCAACCGGCCGCTGCGAGACGTGGACGTGGTTCGCCAGCGGCAGCAGGCGGTTTCCGCCCTGCTCGACGGCTTCCATTACGAACCGGTGCACGATCTGCTCAAACAGGTGGGCGACATTGAGCGGGTGCTGGCCCGGGTGGCACTGCGATCGGCTCGCCCCAGGGATCTGGCGCGATTGCGGGATGCGTTCCAGACCCTGCCGCAACTCCAGGAAACCCTGAAACCGGTGAACTCCCACCACGTGGTCAAACTCGCCACCACCATCGGTGAGTATCCGGAACTGGCCGACCTGCTGGAGCGGGCCATCATCGACAATCCACCGGTGGTCATCCGGGATGGCGGCGTTATCCGGGAAGGCTTTGACGAAGAACTGGATGAACTGCGCAACATCAGCGAAAACGCCGGCCAGTACTTGCTGGACGTGGAGACCCGGGAAAAGGAACGCACCGGCATCAGCACCCTGAAGGTGGGTTACAACCGGGTACACGGCTATTACATCGAGATCAGCCGGGCACAATCGGACCAGGCCCCGGCGGACTACATCCGTCGGCAGACCCTGAAAAACGCGGAACGGTTCATCACCCCGGAACTGAAAGAATTCGAGGACAAGGCCCTGAGCGCAAAGAGCCGGGCGCTGGCCCGGGAAAAAGCGCTGTATGATGAAGTGCTGGAGAGCGTCGCCGAGCAGCTGGCGCCGCTGCAGGATGCCGCACAGGCCGTGTCGGAACTGGATGTGTTGAGCAACTTTGCCGAACGGGCAACCTCCCTGCGCTTTGCGGCCCCGGAATTCACCGAACAACCGGGCTTCGATATCGAGGAAGGCCGCCACCCCGTGGTCGAGCAGCTGCTGGATGAACCGTTTGTGCCCAATGACCTGCTGATGGACACCCAACGCCGCATGCTGGTCATTACCGGCCCGAACATGGGCGGTAAGTCCACCTACATGCGCCAGGCAGCATTGATTGCGTTGCTGGCCTACACCGGCAGTTTTGTCCCCGCAAATCGGGCCGTCCTTGGTCCGATGGATCGCATTTTCACCCGCATGGGCTCCTCCGATGACATCGCCGGCGGCCGCTCCACCTTCATGGTGGAAATGACCGAGACCGCGAACATCCTCCACAACGCCACCGAGCACAGCCTGGTGCTGATGGACGAGGTGGGCCGTGGTACCAGCACCTTTGACGGCCTCTCCCTGGCGTGGGCCACCGCCGAGCACCTGGCCAGGAACATCCGGTGCTACACCCTGTTCGCAACCCACTACTTCGAACTGACCCAACTGGCCGATGATCTGGAGCACGCCGTCAACGTGCACCTGACGGCCACCGAACACGACGACAGCATCGTGTTCCTGCACAACGTTCATGATGGCCCGGCGAGCCAGAGCTACGGCCTCCAGGTCGCCCAACTGGCGGGCGTACCCCAGGATGTCATCCGTAACGCCAAGACTCAGCTGACCCACCTTGAAGGCAGCGCCACCCCCTCCGCGCCGGCAATTGACCGGGTATCGGAGCAGCCAGAGCCCGGCCACTCAGGTGCCAGACAGACAGCGAACGACCCCGTTCTGCAGGGCGATATGTTTGCCAGCCTGGAGCCAAGCCCCGTGGAGAAAGCACTCGGCAAGCTGGACCTTGATGACCTGACGCCCAGAGAGGCCCTGAACCGGCTTTACGAACTCCGGGATTTGATGAATAAATAACGGGAAAGTTGCGCGGAAATGACCTATGTAATAAGGATATAGCAGGCGAAAGCTTGCCCCTTCAGGGACCGCTCCCTACAATATCGCGCACTAAATTATAAGGTAGGGGCTCGCACTATCCGGCTCCTGATGAGACTGAACACTCTACGACCAGGGATCTGACTATGGCTTTTATCGTTACTGATAACTGCATCAAGTGCAAATACACGGACTGCGTGGAAGTCTGCCCCGTGGACTGCTTCTATGAAGGCCCAAACTTTCTGGTAATTGACCCGGACGAGTGCATCGACTGCGCGCTGTGTGAGCCCGAGTGCCCGGCCGAAGCGATCTTCTCCGAGGACGAGCTGCCGGCGGATCAGGAACAGTTCGTGGAAATCAACGCCGAGCTGGCGGCCAAGTGGCCGAACATCACCGAGAAGAAAGATCCTCTGCCGGACGCCGAGGAATGGGACGGCAAGCCCAACAAACTGCAGTATCTGGAGCGCTGAGTTCCGGTTACAGATCGAAAAAGGGAAGCATCGGCTTCCCTTTTTTATTGCCCGGCGGTTGGCCCTCGCCTCAGGTCGTCGCGAGTTTTGCGCCCATGGCCACGAAAAATCCGCCCGTAAGGGTATTGAGCGCCCGACTCAGACGGGCACTGGCGCGGAGATGACGGAAGGTGGCCACAATCCAGGCCAGTCCGCACTGCCACAGCATGGCCAGCACAAAATGCAGCGCCGCCAGCACCAACGACTGCTGGAACGCATTGCCGGCAGGATCCACGAACTGCGGAAGCAGCGCCATGTAGAACAGGGCGGTCTTCGGATTCAGAACATTCGAAAGCAATCCCTCCCGCAACGACACAGCAGTACGAGCAGTCCGCGCTTTGGGAGCGTCAACAGTCATGGGCTCGACCCTCCCCCTGAGGGCCTGGCGCAGCGAGCCAATACCCAACCAGATAAGGTACACGGCGCCCAGCCACTTGAGCGCATTGAAAGCCCACGCTGTCTCAACCAGAAGAATGGAGATGCCCAGCGCAGACAGCGTGGCGTGAATGAAGAGGCCACTGCAAATGCCCAGACTGGTGACGCATCCGTCTTTGAGGCCACCCCGGCCGGTGTTGCGCAACACCAGCAAGGTGTCCACGCCGGGCGTGATGGTCAGCAGGGTGATGGCGATCAGATAGGCCCAGATGAGGTCAGAAAACACGTTACCCCCGGAGTTGCCGGGGAAAGAACATTAGTCTTCCCCGGCCAGCAGTTTCTTCGCGGCCGCAGAGCGATAGAAGGAAGAAAGCCTGCGACGAACCAGGGCCTCAAGATAGCCTTCCTCCCGCAAAACGTCCATAACCGGAATCCCGTAGGCCTCGATCTCAGTGCGGATCACCTCGCGGGTCACACCAACATCGTTCAACAGGTCGGAGACTGGCCGGTCACCGTATTTCGCGAACAGATGCTCCACCACGGCCCGCGCACAGCCTTCAAAATAGCCGGTCTTGCGGAACTGCAACCAGAACTCATAGCCGAGGACCACAAACTCCTGTAACTCGACGTCTCCCAGCCCTTCGCGAAGCTCGGCGATGGTCTTGTCTTCCATGGCCACCCACGCGGCCATCACGCTGTCCCGAAGCTCGTCATCGGTGAGCGCCCTGTGCAGGAAAGCTTCACTCCGTGCAATCAGACTGGGCAGGCTGTCCGAGAGCCAGGCCTTGATCCGTCTTTCAAAGGTCTCGTCCAGGCCGGGCACGGCACGGTTAGCCACCTTCTTGCCGAATTTCATCATGGATCCCACGCCCGGAACGGAACGGGTGATCAGGTTGTCCTCGTAGAGATAGTTGACCAGACCGTGGTAAACCACGTTGGAAACCAGTTCCTGGTAGACCGGATGAGCCATGATCTCGCTGATAACCCGTTCACGCTGCTGCCTCAGCTCAAGCGCTTCCTCCAGGAATCCGGTGGCCTGCTCCCGGGAGATGATCTCGCCCAGTGTGGTCTGGTCCTGCACCGGAGCGTTCATAACCTCCGTCGCCATTTCGGCCGCCAGCTCGGGGATGCCGGCATCCAGCTCCATTTCGACGACGATACGCTGGATTACCCCCATCACCCTCTCAATGCTGGTTACCCGGTTCAGCGTTATCCGATCAGCATGATCCAACAGCTCATCCAGCTCCCGCTCGAGAAACTTCTTGAGTTTCGCCCCTTTCAGGGCGGCCAGTTCATGGCGAACATGCTCTTCATACAGCCGTTCAGCCAGACTGTCAGTGGACTTGGTCATATTCAGGTGCAATCCTTTTGGGCGTTGGAAACCCCGAGGCTAACACGAAGCCAGCTCGCGGGGCTTTGCCCAAACTACGGACTCAGAATTGCGGACGGGTCAAGCCGGAGCCGGTTGCCTGGCCGGCCAGCCCCGGGCTTATTGAAAATCGTTGAAGGTGTGAGGATCCGCCGCCAGGGCAAGACAGAGGCTTCCGGGACCGACATAGATGCTGCTCGTGATCCCCATCTGGGACAGCAATAACTCAACGCCGTTTCTCTCGCAGGCTGCCCGCAACCGGTTTAGCCCGGGCAGTTCCTCGATTTCGGTCCAGGTAAGGCCGCAGGAAAGGCTGACATAAGGCGTCAGCAGGCCGGCATCAACCCTCGCTGCGGCGTAGTTCATGACTTTCTCGACCGCAACATCAAAATTTCGGGTTTTGGCCACCGGCTGGCCTTCGGCACCCTGCCCGAAGATGACGGGCGTGATGTTCAGCGCCTTGCCAAGGAAAGCCACGACCGCCGAAATGCTCTTGTCACCGCGACGGCGGGCGCGCTCGCGGATGTAGTGCAGATCCCGCGGAATGACACAGGTATAGATCTTGTCGGTAAAGGCGTCCACCTCATGGCGCAACGCGTTCTTGGCAAGCTTCTGGTCAATCAATCTCAGCGTATGGGCCGCGATCAGTCCCTGGCCGGCAAAAATCTGTTTGGTGTCTATGACACGCATAAAGAATTTGCCCTCTCGACCGGCGGCTGCACGAGCCTCCTCGTAGTTGGCCAGAACGCTGTTCATTGCTTTGGTGGCATTCTCGAAAATCAGGCTGCGGCTTCGGGTGACGGTTTCACAGATGGCAACGTCGAACTGGGTGACGATCTTTTCCATGAACAGGTCGTGGATTTGCTCTTCCGTGAATGCCCGGGTCTCGGCCTGATGCCCCTTTTGCAGAAGCCCACTCTGGTAGAACTCCTGGGTCCGAACCGGATCGTGTTCGTCAATATAGGTCTGGCCATCGATGACGGCAGTTACGGGAAGAACAAAGAGGTCATGTTTGCGGCTGAACTCATGGGGCAAATCACAGGCAGAATCGACAATCAAACCTACTCGCATGGCAATGGTCTCCAACTGCGGACCGTTCCCGTCGGGAAAGCCCTTTCTTGTCGTTATTTTGAGTCGTTAAGTGTTACATATGAGGGGTGTACTATCAGCACCCGTCAATTCCGGGCGCCGAACTCTTCCAGTTCATGCAGGTTCTCCGCGAGCAGCTTTCGATTATCCTGCTGCCAGGGGTGGAAGCCCTTGCGGAGGTAAGCCACGAACTCAGGCAGGCATCGACGGATGACCCCGGGTTTCCCCCACAGGAAATTCATCCCACCAAGCCAGGTACGAACACTCCACAGCTTGCCATCGGTGCGCAGCAGACTGCAGGTATTGAGAAACGTGTACTTGAAGAAATTCCAGGTGACAAACAGGAACACAATCCGGCGCAGCCGCTCATTTCCCACGCAGGCCTGGTAGACATCAAAGGCAACCGACTTGTGCTCAGTTTCCTCGATCGCATGCCAGCGCCAGAGTTGTTTCATGGCCGGGGTTGCCCCTTCCATCCACTCCGGATTTTTCAGAATGGCGTTGGCCAACACCGCGGTATAGTGCTCAGCGCCACAGGTCCCGGCCAGTTGCCGACTCGCCGGCAGGCGTTCAACCCATTTCATGTGTTTGCGGAACCGCCGGTCGATTCCGTCAATGTCGTAGCCCCGGGCTTTCAAGGCCTCGTTATAGCCCTTGTGCTCGCGACTGTGCAGGGCCTCCTGGCCAATGAAGCCCCGGATTTCCTGCTTGAGCTTGGGATCATCGATCCGGTCCCGGTACAGTCGAACGGCATTGATGAACTGCTGCTCGCCATCCGGAAACTGAAGGGACAGTGCATTGAAAAACGCGGTTCGGAAGGCGTCATTGCCATGCCAGAAGGATTTCAGGTCCTCACTGACGTCAAAATGCATGTGCCGGGGGGAGACAGACACCCCTTCCGGGGTCGAGCTGACTGACATGGTGGCCTCCTGTTGTCGGGAATCTTTTTGTTATGCATTCAACAACGGACAAAATTTCACCAGGACAGTGTAAACCCGATCACAAAAACGAAGGAAGCCACCCGGCGAAAATAACTGACACTTTGTCATTAAATGACAATGCCGTTGGTTCCGGGAGACAAAGAAAAAAGGGAGGTATGGCTAAGCCGATACCTCCCAAGGACACACAGAGGGGTAGACGGCCTCCGCGATGCACGAAGGCCGCCGGTTCAGTGTTCTTCTGCCGCCCGGACGCCCGGGGCTTCGGGATCTGCTGTAAAGCCCAGCAGTTTGGTACGCTCGATCAGTAAATACAGCACGGCACCCGTCGCGAGGCCCCAACCCGCGCCGTAAACCGCCAGCACCACGCCCATGGTGCCTGCGATGCCGCGCTCGGTATTGTTCTCCAGTTGCTCCAGGCCGACCATCAGGCAGATGTAGCCGGTCAGCAACAGGGTCAGCGACAGGGCAATCGGCAGCACCGGCTGGAAGAAGCTCACCAGGGGCAGGATAAACAGGGCGATAAAGCCGGTAATCCAGAAGGTGCCGCCACCACTGTAGATGGAGTCCATGGCGTTGCGGCCATACTTGTACCGTTCGGCCATGGTTGCGGTGACCGCAGTCCAGATCGGGCCTGCAAGACCAGGATACGGGGCAAAAAACGCGTGACCACCGTTACGGATCGCGGTTACCAGATGCACGCGGTCGATACTGTTATCAATATCCTCATCCTTGCGCAGGTGGTCGACACGGTTCATCAGCGACTGGCCCACCACGATGTCACCAAAGGCAATGACGTAAGCAATAACGGCGGTCGGAATGGCATACAGGAACACGCTGGAATCCGGGAATCCGACGGCAAACGGCAGATAGTTCCAGAGCTCATCAAACGCCGGCTTGGTAATGCCCCACTCCACCCTGGGCACGTCGTATTCGCCGGTGGCAAAGCCCACCAGAATGGCGACCACCATGCCGGGGACCATGCCGTAGTTGGCAATCTTGCGGGCAATGGAATTGCTTTCGACAAAGCCCTTAAAGGACACGGAGAACATCAGGTACAGGCACACCAGACCACCAATGATCAGCGAGATCGGCGTGTTGGCCAGACGGCCGCCAGCCTCGATTTCCCCCATCAGGGCGGCAATACCGGCACCGATTATGATGCCGCCTTTCATGGACCGCGGGATCAGCTCGACCAGCTTGCTTCCCAGGCGGGTAATGCCCAACACCAGAAAAATGATGAACACCAGGAACTGCAACGCGAACAGGGCCTGAATCGCCTCGGGGCCGGGCTCATAGTCTCCCAGGAACAGCAGAACCACGGGAATACCGGGCGTGATCCAGCCGGGCACCAGCGGCACCCCCAGCAAGGCCGGGAGCATGAAACCGATACCACAGATCACCACATAGGCCAGCGCCACGTCGTAGGGTACACCCAGGTACTTTTCCAGCAGTGGAATCATCGCCAGGCTCACCACAAACATGATCAGAGCCTGGACCATCTCCGCGAATTCCCATCGGTAATGGACAAAAGGAAGACGGACTTTGAAAGGGCCTGCCGGCCAGTACGGCTGCTCTTCGCCGTTCTTTCGGTGAAAAATTTGCATACAAAGGTCTCCGGACCCACGCGCGAGGCGTGTGCCTGTTAGTGTTGTTCTTGTGGTGATATACCGGCTGCGCCGGGCTGGCGCAGCCGGTCAGCGGATCAGTCCAGCTCTTTGGCCTGATCCCTTAGCACGAACTTCTGGATCTTGCCCGTGGAGGTCTTGGGCAGTTCCGTGAAGACGACCGTTTTGGGCACCTTGAACCGGGCCAGGTGCTCGCGGCAGAAGCTGATAATGTCCTCTTCGCTGACCTCGCCGGCCTCCGGCTTCAGGGTGATGAAGGCGCAGGGCGTCTCGCCCCACTTCTCATCTGGACGGGCGACCACGGCCGCTTCCAGCACGGCCGGGTGGCGGTACAGGGTGTCTTCCACCTCGATGGTGGAGATGTTTTCGCCACCGGAGATGATGATGTCCTTCAGACGATCCTTGATTTCCAGGTAACCATCCTCATGCCAGACCGCCAGGTCCCCGGTATGGAACCAGCCGCCCCGGAAGGCCTCTTCGGTTGCGCTCGGGTTCTTCAGGTAACCCTTCATCACGGTATTGCCACGCAGGAAGATCTCACCAATGGTCTTGCCGTCTTTGGGCACCGGTTCCATGGTGTTGGGATCACCGACCATGGTGCCGGCGAGGGTGTGATAGCGAACCCCCTGGCGGGCTTTTTTCCGGGCACGGTCATCCAGCGGCAGCTCATCCCACTCGGACTTCCAGGCGCACACGGTCACCGGGCCGTAGACTTCAGTCAGACCGTAAACGTGGGTCACCTTGATACCCATTTCCTCGACCGCGCCGATTACCTGTGCGGGGGGCGCTGCACCGGCGGTCATGGATTTCACCTCGTGATCGATTCCGGCCTTGGCCGCTGCCGGCGCGTTGAGCAGCGCGTTGAGGACGATCGGAGCACCGCACATATGGGTCACCTGGTGATCACGGATCAGTTGCAGGATCCTCTCTGGATCGACCCGGCGCAGACACACGTGGGTACCGGCCATCGCGGTAACCGTCCAGGGGAAGCACCAGCCGTTGCAATGGAACATCGGCAGGGTCCACAGATAGACCGGGTGCATGTCCATGGACCAGACGGCCTGGTTGCCCAACGCATTGAGGTAGGCACCGCGATGGTGATAGACCACCCCCTTGGGGTTGCCCGTGGTACCTGAGGTATAGTTCAGGGAAACCGCGTCCCACTCATTCTCGGGGAAGCTCCACTGGAACTGCGGATCACCCTCCTGCAGGAACGCCTCGTAATCGAGATCACTGACCTGCACGCCTTCACCGTATTCCGGATCGTCCACGTCGATCACCAACGGCTTGTGCTCAAGATGCCGGACCGCGTCCTTGATGACTTGGCCAAACTCACGGTCGGCGACTACCACCTTGGCTTCTCCATGCTCCAGCATGAAGGCGATGGCATCGGCGTCAAGGCGCACGTTCAGGGTATTCAATACAGCGCCGATCATCGGCACACCGAAGTGGCACTCCACCATCGCAGGAATATTCGGCAGCATCACGGCGACCGTATCGCCGCGACCGATGCCCCGGCCCTTCAAGGCCGAAGCCAGGCGGCGACAGCGCTCGTAGGTTTCTGCCCAGGAATACCGGATCGCGCCGTGAATGACGGCCGGATACTCCGGATAAACACTCGCCGTGCGCTCAATAAAATCAATCGGCGACTGGACAGCATAGTTGGCATCGACGGGCGCAAGGCCCTGATCAAAAATCGAGGTCATTGTGGGTTCCTCTTGGAGCTCTGTTGTTCTTATGGCGTATTCAGGAAAATCGCTAATCTGGCTATAATTCACGCTGATCTGAATGGTATTTGATGGGACAAATACTAGAAACTACACCAAGGTATTATAGTGTAATTACTATAACAACGACGACATGACCGATTTTCCCCCTGATACGGTATTTAGTTTGCCGGACGCCGACCCGCAACCCGGTTTGATACTTGACCATACCGGAACGTTACTGCAGGTGAGCGGGAGTGCCTCCCGCCTGGTCAGCAGCGCAGGCCTGAACGCCCCGGGAGACCTGCTGCCGATCAACACCTCGGCGCTGATCCAGTCCTGCCTGCGGCAGAACCGCGCCATCGAGAATGTTGAATGCCGGATACCCGGCCATATCCTGCTCTGGACTTTCATACCGGATCAGACGAGCAAACAGGTCCTGCTTCGCGGCCGGGACGCTACTGAAGAAGTTCGTACCCGGGAACAGGCTGTCCAATCCAATCGCCTGTACCGGCTGATTACTGAAAACACCACTGACCTGATCTCCCGGCACGCCCCGGATGGCCGATTCATAGACGCAACGCCGGCGTCCTGGCGCCTGCTGGGTTACTGGCCCGAAGAGCTGCGGGGCAAACCGCTGGAGGAGGTATTCCGGGGTGATCACGTGGCCGAGCAGCTGGTTGAGACCCGCAACCGCTTGCGGGATGACGGGTATGCCACCATGACCCTGGAGATCCAACACCGGGACGGCAGCAAACGCTGGTTCGAGATTGCCAGCCGGGCTATCCGCGAGACCTACACGGGTGCGGTGGTGGAAGTCATCAGTGTGTCGAGGGATATCACCGCCCGGGTGGAGTCCGAGGAGAGCAACCGACGACTGGCGGATGAACTGGCGCACACGGCGCGGCTCGCGACTCTGGGCGAGCTGGCCTCCAGCATTGCACACGAGTTGAACCAGCCACTGGCCACCATTGTGAACTTTGCCAGTGCCAGTCAACGTTACCTGAAAAACGCCCGAACCAATCCGGAATGCCTGGACCGGGTCGACGATGGTCTCCAGAAGATTGTTCATCACGCCAATCGTGCCTCGGAGGTGATCAAGCGCCTCCGCGCCTTCCTGCGCAAAGGCCAGAAGCGGACCGCCCCGATTTCGATCAATGACGTGGTCAGCGGTGTGGCCCGGCTGTGCCAATGGGAGGCCGAAAAGAACCGGGTCAGGATCCGGGAGCGGCTGTCCGGGGCCGCGCCAGTGATTACAGCCGATCCCGTGCTACTTGAACAGGTGCTGATCAACCTCATCCGCAATGGCATTGATGCCACCGTCGAAGCACGGAGTATGGTTGATACGGCCCCGGAAGGTCCCGCCGAGATTACGCTGACCACTTGCATTAACAGCGAGCAGGAGACGCTGATCGAGGTAACCGACCAGGGCACCGGGCTGGCCGAGGCAGAGATTCGCCAAATGTTCCAGCCCTTTTACACCAGCAAGCCCCAGGGGCTCGGCCTCGGCCTGTCCATGAGTCGCTCCATCATTGAGGGCTTTGGCGGATTCCTGGATGCGAGGCAGGCAACCACCGGCGGCTTGACGCTGACCTGCCGGTTCCCGTCCACCGGAAACAAGAACAAGACTGCAACAACGGAGATTTCCCGTAATGACTGAAACACCCGGCAACCAGACCACCATGGTTTACGTGGTCGACGACGATGCAGGCATGCTCGAGTCGACCCAATGGCTGCTCGAATCCGTGGGATTAAGGGTCGAGGCCTACAGTGACGGGCGGAAATTCCTCGATGCGGTAGGCCAGGCCAACGCCGGCTGTGTCGTGCTGGATGTGCGCATGCCCGGACTGGGCGGCCTCAACGTTCAGGAAGAGCTGCAAAAACGGGGGCTGGAAGTGCCGATTATTTTCGTCTCCGGCCATGCGGATGTGCCCATCGTGGTCCGGGCCTTCAAATCCGGCGCTTTTGATTTCATCGAGAAGCCCTTCAACGAGCAACTTTTGCTGGACAGCGTCCAGCAGGCCCTCCAGGAGCGACAAGCCGGCCAGCGTTTCCATGGCAATGCCCGGACCGAGGCCCTTATCGAAACCCTCACCCGACGCGAGCGGGATGTCTTCCTGCCATTGGCCCAGGGGTATACCAGCCGTGAGATTGCCGACCAGATTGGCGTCAGCGTAAAGACCATCGACCTTTACCGGGCAAGGGTCATGAAACGCCTGGGTGCCGAGCGGCTTCCGGATGTGACCGGCATAGCCATTGCGGCCGGCCTGGTCGACCCGCTGGATTTACGGAGGCATAGCTAGCGCGCCACCTCCTCGTGGGCCATGGCCCCAAGCCGGGCAACCGCCTTTTCAATGGTGCCGGTCCAGGGGTTCCCCCCGTTCAGCCGAAGGCAGTTATCGAACTTGTTGGTGGTGGAGAACATCAGCCCCGGTGCCACATTGATGCCCTCCGCCCGCGCGCGCTGGTACAGCTCTGTGCCGGACGCACCCTCCGGGAGCTGTACCCAGAGCACGAATCCGCCCTGGGGCCGGCTGACCGCGGTGCCCTCCGGGAAGGACCGGGCTACCGCCGACCGCATTCGTTCGGTCGCTTCCCGGTAATGCTGACGGGCTGAACGGAGGTACCGGTCATAGCCGCCCTGCTCCAGAAAATGGGCAATGGCCAGCTGGGGAATCGAGGAGGTCGCCAGGTTGACGAAGTACTTGTGCTGCCGGGCACTGGCCATATGGCGGCCGGGGATCATCCAGCCCAGTCGCAGGCCCGGGGAAACGGTTTTGGAGAACGAGCTGCAGTAGATCACATTGTCGGCCCGGTCAAACGCTTTGGCGGGACGGGGTCGCTCACCGGAATGATAGAGGTCGCCGTAAATGTCGTCCTCGATCAAGGGTACGTTGGCCGCCGCCAGCATCGACACCAGCTGCTTCTTGCGCTCCTCGGACATCCGTGCCCCCATCGGATTGCTGTGGTTGGTCACCACCACACAGGCCTTCAGGGGCCACTGTTCGAGCGCCAGTTCAAGCCCCTCCAGGCTCAGGCCTTCCGAGGGGTGTGTCGGAATCTCAATGACCCGCAGGCCCACCACTTCCAGCGCCTGGAGAATGCCAGGAAACGATGGCGATTCCACGGCAACGATGTCTCCGGGCTGGGTCACCGCCCGCAAGGCAAGAATGATCGCCTCCTGCGCGCCATTGGTGGCCAGGATATCGTCCGGTGTGACGGGCACACCGATCGTGGCCATTCGCTGGGCAATCTGGCGCCGGAACGATTCCTTGCCGGGAAAAGCGTAATCCAGGGTTTCCAGCCCCCGTCGTGCCGCCCAAAGCGTGCTCTGCTGGATCTGGCGCAGAGGCAAATAGTCCGGATGGGGAATGGCTGTGGCGAGGGGCACCATGCGTTTCTGTTCGTCCGCACAAAGATCCAGGGTCATCTCACGGGCAGTCACCGGTACCGGGCGGCTGCGGTGTTTTGGCATTTTCGGTTCAGGCACGTCCTGGACCGGCAGGCGCACAAAATACCCACTGCGCTCCCGGGCCTGCAGGTACCCCCTGGCCTCGAGTGTCTGGTGGGCCTGCAGCACGGTCGAAATGGAGACGCCGAACTGTCGACTCAGCACCCGCACGCCCGGCAGCCGGTCCCCTTCACGGTATACGCCTTCCTTGATCAACGCCTGCAGCTGATCCGCTACCTGGCTGTACAAAACGCCCATGCTGCCTCCCTCACCCTCTTCGATTGCTCGCCCTATTGCATCAGATCTGTCCAACCAGAGGGCAGTACAGATCGGCAAGAAATGAAGCGGTACAGACGCCGGGGCTGCCCATCTGTACCGATTCAAAATCAGATTAACTGATTCTGTTATGCCTGTCAGTGAAACGAGACAATGTTGCCAAGCTCATTGAAGAAGGAGTTTCACCATGGGATCCGCTACTATCCCTACCCGGCATTCAGCCATTCCCGTTCTGTTGCATGAGATGCCGGTCTCAACCCGTAAGGATCTGCTCGGACTGGCATCACCAAGCCTGCCACTCGAAACCGTCAGGCCACACGTCACATGGAAATGGCTGGAGGAACTCGGCTTTTCGATTCGTAAGCCAGTCCCCGAACACTGGATTCTGACGCTGGGCCACGCCAACACGGAAGTGCACCTGTACAGCCAGGGAGAGCTTGAGCAGTTTGCCCGATACAAGGCCCATGATTACGCAGAGCGTACACTCACGGAGATGAAACCATGACGCTTCCGATCTTTCAGGTAGACGCTTTCACCGATCGCATTTTCGGCGGCAACCCTGCGGCAGTCATGCCCCTGGACCACTGGCTCCCGGACGAGACCCTCCGGGCCCTGGCGATGGAAAATAACCTGTCCGAAACCGCCTTCCTGGTCCGGCTGCCGGAGTCGGACGATGCCGACTTCCACATCCGCTGGTTCACACCCTCGGTGGAAGTGCCCCTGTGCGGTCATGCCACACTGGCCAGCGCCTGGGTGATCTTCAACAAACTGGATTGGCACCGCGACACGGTCACCTTTCACTCAAAAAGCGGCAACCTCGGTGTGCGCATGGACCATGACTGGCTGGTGCTCGATTTCCCCAATCTTGCCTTCGAGGAGCGTGAGACACCCACCATCATCCATGAAGCCCTTGAGGGCGCTCCGGATACCGCCTTCTACGTGCCGAATGACACCAATTACATGGTGGTACTGGAAAACGAGGCGGCCGTCCGATCGGCGAAGCCCGATCTCCGCAAGCTCAAGACGCTCGGCAATCAGGGCCTCATCGTCACTGCCCGGGGCGAGCACTGTGACTTTGTCAGCCGCTATTTTGCGCCCGGCGCCGGCATCGACGAGGATCCGGTAACCGGCTCCATCCACAGCGTGCTCGTGCCCTACTGGTCACAGCAACTGGGCAAATCCTGTCTTGAGGCAAGACAACTGTCAGCCCGGGGCGGTCTGCTTCGCTGCGAACGGAAGGGCGACCGGATCGAAATCGCCGGCCAGGCGGCATTCTACATGGAAGGTTCCGTACACCTGGCCTGAGACTGGTATACTGCCCGCCGTTCACTCACTCCGGCGGGCAGTCATGACAGCATCCTCGGCATCCCACTACGACGTAATCATCATCGGCGCCGGTGCAGCGGGGCTCATGTGCGCTGCCACCGCAGGATACCGTGGACGGCGGGTACTGGTGATCGACCACGCCAACAAGCCCGGCAAGAAAATCCTGATGTCAGGTGGCGGGCGCTGTAATTTCACCAATCTGAACAGCACACCGGCCAATTTCCTGTCCGATAACCCGCACTACTGCATTTCGGCGCTGAAACGTTACACCCCTCAGGATTTCCTGGAGCTGGTGGATCGCCATGGCATCGAGTACGAAGAGAAAGCCCCGGGGCAACTGTTCTGCAAGGACAGTTCCAAAGAGATCCTGAACCTGCTGCTCACCGAGTGTGAATGGGCCAGTGCTGAAGTCCGGCTGAAGACCGCCGTTCATTCTGTCAGTGAGGCGGCTACAGGTTATCGTCTGAAAACCGGCAGTGGCGTTCTGACCTGCGAGTCGCTGGTGATTGCTACCGGCGGGCTCTCAATACCCACCATGGGAGCCACTGGTTTTGGTTATGACATCGCGAGGCAGTTCGGCCTGCAAATCCTGCCCACCCGGGCGGGCCTGGTGCCGTTTACCCTGCAGCCGGAACTGAAGGCCCAGCTGGCGCCGCTGTCAGGCATCAGCTGTCCCGTCGACGCCAGCTGTCACACACAGCACTTCCGCGAACCCATGCTCGTGACCCACCGGGGGCTGAGCGGGCCAGCCATGTTGCAGATTTCCAGTTATTGGTATCCCGGCGACGAGATCGCCATCAACCTGCTTCCCGATTGCAGTATCACAGACGACCTGATGAACCTGCGAAAGCACAAACCCCGGTCCACCCTGGCCCAGTTTCTGGGCGAGCATCTGCCCAAACGTTTCGCCCAGGCCTTTAACGAGTTGCAGGGCTGGTCCGGCCCCTTGCAGGAATACAAGAACGCAGACATCGAACGCGTCGCACAGGCTCTGGGTGAGTGGACCATCAAGCCGGCGGGCACCGAAGGCTACCGGACGGCCGAAGTCACCCTTGGCGGTGTGGATACCCGTCAGCTCTCCTCGAAAACCATGGCGGTCCTGGATCGGCCCAACCTTTTCTTCATTGGCGAAGTGGTGGACGTCACAGGTCACCTGGGTGGGCATAATTTTCAGTGGGCGTGGGCATCTGGCGTGGCTGCAGGTAATGTGGCCTGAACCTTGGCATCAGCTAACCCGACGGTAGCCGCCCTCCAGCCCGTTCCTGGACAGAACCCACTGCCACAGCTGAATATCCCTGGCCCGAAACGCCCCCGCGCAAGACAGCAGGTAATACTCCCACATGCGGTAGAACCGCTTGCCAAGCTGGTCGCGGAACTGGGGCCAGGCGGCTTTGAAGTTGTCGTACCAGGCCATCAGCGTGCGGTCGTAATCCGCGCCGAAGTTGTGCAGATCTTCCACCACAAACAGGTCCTCGGCGGCATCGCCGACCTGGCTTAATGAGGGCAATTCCCCGTTGGGGAAGATGTATTTGTCGATCCAGGGATCAGAGCCCCCGGACCGCTCATTACTGCCAATGGTATGCAGCAGGAAGAGGCCGTCGTCTTTCAGACAACGGTGAGCCACTTCCATGAATGTGCGATAGTTCTTGCGTCCGACATGCTCGAACATGCCGACACTGACTATCCGATCGAATGGTTCATTCAAGTCCCGGTAATCCTGCAGGCGGAACTCCAGCGGAAGATCCGGATAACGATTCCGGGCCCAAGCCGTCTGCTCTTTGGAAATGGTCACTCCCACGCACTCCACACCGTAGTGCTCGGCGGCATAACTCATGAAGCTGCCCCAACCGCAGCCAATGTCCAACACTCTCATGCCGGGCTCCAGTTTGAGCTTCTGGCAGATCAGGTCGAGCTTGGCTTCCTGGGCCTGCTCCAGATTGCTGGCGTCCTTCCAGTAACCACAGGTGTAGGTCATGCGGGAATCGAGCATGGCGCTATAGAACTCGTTGCCCAGATCGTAGTGTTGCTCTCCCACCTGCCAGGAACGGCGTGCATTCTGCCGGTTGAGCAACCTGGCCTTCAGGGCGTGCAAGACCACACGGGTCGGTCGCACTTTGTGGTGCAGGCGTGCCCGGAGCAGGCGGTGAAAGAACTGGTCGAGCCGGTCACAGTCCCAATCCCCCGCCATGTAGCTCTCGCCGAGCCCCAGGTTGCCACGGGCAAATATCTGGTCGGCAACGCCGGGCACCTTCAGCCTCATATCCCAGGGGGCCTGACCGTCAAGGCGTATGCCCGCCTCGGTCAGCAGCTCAGCCATATAACGTTCGGAGGCAGGAACTTTCCCTTCCCGCAGATTAGTCAGACGCTGATTCGAGGCTACCTGAGGCAAAACCGACCCTCCTTTCCTGGTCCAGCGGAAACGCAACAACAGTCGTGCCACGAAGAAAAGAGTTCATCTACCGCTAACCATAGTCAAAAATCAGGGTGACGGGATTTGAATTTCTCAATCAGAATGATAGCCGGGGCGAGTGACCCCGGCGGCAGGACTTCAGCGGAGGATCACGAGAGGCTTTTCCGCGGTCTTGAGCATGGTTGTTGTGGTACTGCCGACCAGAAACTGGCGGATGCGGGAATGCCCATAAGCCCCCATGACCAGGATGTCGATGTCATGCTCCTCCTGGTAGCGGTGCAGCGCCGGCTCCACGTCACCGGCCCGGATGGCTAGAGTAATCTCTGCTCCAAGATCCGCAAGCATTGCTTCCGCCTTTTTCAGCTGCTCCCATCGATCGCTGGTATCCGGCCCGATCATCACGAGGTGCAGGGGCATGCCCTTTAACACCGGGCTACCCGCAAGCAGCTCGACCCCCTTGAAGGCGGTGGCACTGCCATCAAAAGCCAACATGGCGCTCCTGGGCTCGGCGTACTCGTCCGGCACCAGAAGAATCGGCCGGTGGACGCTGCGGATCACCGTCTCGAGCTGGCTGCCGATATGGATGTCCCGGTCGGAGCTGCTTTCGCCATGCAGCCCCATGACCAGCAACCGGGTCTGGTTCTCCAGTGCCAGCAAGGAATCGGTCAGCCCGTCATGGCGTTGACGCTGGGTCACATGCTCAATGCCAGCCTGTTTCACTCGCTGCTCGGCTTCATCCAGCAAGTGATGACCGTGCTCGAGGGCGAGCTTCGCCCTTTTTCGATCCAGTTCTGCCAGCTCATCCAGCAAATGTTCCCGGCTACCAAGGCCAATGCTGCCCGCGAGGTCGGGCTCGGCCGGATAGCGCTCCTCATCCAGGACATGAAGGAGCATCAGGGGCGCATCCATGTGCCGGCTGGCCCATGCCGAATAATCACAAACCGCCGGAGCCGCACGGGAACCATCAATACAGGCAATTACGTTCAACATCCTTTCCTCGCCTTCCGAATGATCAAGTTCATTATGACTGCAGGGCAAGCGATCACCAGAAGCGCATTCAAGGTTTGCAAACACCTGCCATTAAAGTAAAACTCACAAAATCCACCTAGTCGAACAGATTGGAACAAAGTCCCGACCGAATGCAACGTCCGGAGCTGTCGTTAATCCATGGATGATGTCGCAAGCCAATTCATAACGTCCCATCAAACCACCATCCATCTGGCCGTGGCCCTGCTCCTCGGCGCCATAATCGGGCTGGAACGGGGCTGGGATGCCCGTGAACAGAAATCGGGAGAACGCATCGCCGGCATCCGGACCTTTGGGCTCGTCGGTCTGCTCGGCGGTATTGCTGGCGTGCTGTCACAGGCGATCACCGAATGGGCTTTTCCGGTGCTGCTGGTCTGTGTCGTCGCCATGGGCATTGTGGCTTATAGCGAGCGCCTGGCGCACATCCGCAATTTCAGTATCACGAGCCTGGTCGGCATGGTGCTGACGTTCTGTTTCGGCACCATTGCGGTGGTCGTGGACCCGGTCATGGCAACGGCCGCCGCCGTGGTTACCGCGATCATCCTCGATAACAAGCAGGAGATTCACGGCTGGGTCAACAAACTCAAGGCCCATGAACTGGATGCCGCGCTCAAGCTGCTGTTGATATCTGTTGTGATGCTGCCTCTGCTCCCGGATGAGCCGATGGGCCCGGGAGGCGTACTCAACCCTCGTGAAATCTGGTGGATGGTGGTGATGATTGCCTCCATCTCCTTTGTTGGCTATTTCGCAATTCGCGTAGCGGGTACCCGCCGGGGTATCCTGTTCACCAGCCTCTTTGCCGGCCTCAGCTCTTCCACGGCCCTCACCCTGCACTTTGCCCGGCAGTCGGCGCGCACACCGGAGCTGAGTCCGCAATTTGCCACCGGCATCCTGATTGCCTGCGGCACCATGTTCCCGCGCATCCTGGTTTACTGCTTTGTCATCAACCGGGAGCTGCTGCCCCTGTTGATCTGGCCCGTGGCGGCCATGACCTTGCTGCTCTATGGGCCGGCCCTGTTCATCTGGCGCCACAACTCAGAGAAACTGCAGGTATCCCAACCGACCCTGAACCAGAATCCGCTCGATCTCACCTCGGCCCTGGTGTTCGGCTTGCTGCTGACCGCTATCCTGCTGCTGGGGGAGTTCCTCAAGAACTGGATGGGCGATGCGGGTATCTATGTGCTGGCGGCCAGCTCCGGTGTGGCCGATGTCGATGCGATCACGCTCTCTCTCACGCGCATGTCCACCGACTCTCTGGCCATGACGACTGCAGTGGTCGGCATCGTATTGGCTGCGGCCGTCAACAACCTGGTGAAATCCGGCATGGCCTGGGGTATTGGCAACCGGCGGGTGGGGGTGCTTGTGGCCGGGCCGATGGTGATTTCGCTGATCGTCGGCCTATCGATAGCGTGGCTGCAGTAACCTTCAGCCGGCTTTCCGGAAGGTCAGGTTGTAGCGGTACGCGCCGGTGAGAGGATGATCACCGGCCTTCAGCGTCAAAACCCCGTGGTAATTGCGCCGCACCGGGCCACCCCAGACCACCACGTCGCCATGTTCGAGCGGCACACGCACCGGCCGGTCGCTGCGCCGGGGCCCGCCGAACTGGAAGACGATCGGCAGTCCCAATGACACCGATACAATCGGCTGACCGAAGTCCTTCTCATCCCGATCCTGATGCAAGCCCATTTTCGCCCCTGGCCGGTAACGGTTGATCAGGCAGGCATCCGGGACAAAATCATTGAAGCCGGCCTCCGCCGCGGCCTCGGACGCCAACTTCAGAAACAGCTCCGGCATTGGCGGCCAGGGCCGGCCCGTGACCGGATCGAGAGCTTCGTAGCGATACCCCCGGCGATCGGTGATCCATCCCACCTCACCACAACAGGTCATCGCTGCGGACATGGCATGGCCGCCCGGCGTCTCCATGTGGCGGAACGGCGAAATGGCGGCGATCTGATCAATGGCGTCGAGCAGTGCCCTTCCATGATCACCGATGAAGCCTCGAAGCACCACGGCGCCGTCGGTGATGATTTCCCGCGCTGGCTCCGCGGCCTCGGACTTAAACAGATCAAATGTCATAACTTGCGACTTTGTATGGAAAAACCGGAAAGTTCTTCATAAACAGTCTACCCTGTAACCGGGTTCTCAAGTAAGGATGAGCGATGTTCCTCAAGAGCCAGTCGGCCCAGATTTCCCTGGCTTTACTGATTGCCTCTGCCATTACCTCTGGCATGCTCGTGCTGGCACTGGTTCTGCTCGGGCAAAGCTTCCACGGAATGGAGAGCGCGAAGGTTTCAGCAGCCAGTGCAGCCGCACGGCAACTGGCGGTTAACGTGGATGACCGCATCGACGCCATAACCGCCCCACCCTCGACAGCCCTCGCGGTTCTGAGCCATGACCCGCTTGCATCAAGCCAGACCCGCACCGAGCGTCTTCAACGCCTCAACGTACTGGCGGACATTCTGCAGACCAGCGACATCGTCAGTGCGGTCTACGCCGGTTGGGCGGACGGGGACTTTTTCCTGTTACGTAAGATCCGCAGCTCCGGAACCCTGCAGTTTCCCGCTGCACCGGATGGTAGCGACTACCTGTTGCAGATCGTCAACCGCGATGGAGGCCGTGTCGACGGCGAATGGCAGTTCTACGATGCTGATATGAACTCGATCAGCCAAAGAGCCATGCCCGACTACGCCTTTGACCCCAGGACGCGCCCCTGGTTCAAGGCAGCGGCAAATTCCACGAAGACCGAGCTGTCCGCGCCCTACGTGTTTTTTACCACCCAGGAAACCGGATTGACGCTCTCTCGCCGCAGCCGTGGCGTCGATGCGGACGCCATCTTCGGTATCGATGTCACGGTCACGGACCTGAGTGACCACCTGACCGATCTGCGGCAGACACCCGGCACCCGGATTGCCATCGTCAATCAGCAGGGGGAGGTGCTCGCCGATACATCAGGCCAGGGCGAGATCGGAGAGGTCATTGCGACCTCACTGGCCGAGACCGGTCAGCCCGTCGGCGACGCATCGGTGACGCTGTTCAACGCAGAGGGAAGAGACTGGTATGGCATCCACGAACCGCTGAGCGCGCTCGCCGATCAACAGTTGCAGGTTGCCATTGCCATTCCTTCCGACGAATTGCTCGCCGATGTCTGGGCGGCACTGACCCGGCAGACCCTGATCGCCAGTGGTATCGGCCTGGCGCTGCTGGTGGTTGCCTGGTTCCTCGGGCGACGCGTGGGCCGGCCCCTGGAGAAACTGACCGAACAGGTGGGTCGACTTTCGCGCTTCCGCTTCGACACCCAGGTGGGCTCCGATTCCCACATCCGGGAAGCTCACCAGCTGGGTGTTGCCCTGGACGATATGTCCAGCACTATCCACAGCTTCCAGAGCATTGCGTCTGTCCTGAACCGGGGCCAGGATCTGAACCAGTTGTTGAAGGACATTCTGGAGCAGATTATCCACATCGTCGGCCAGGATCGGGGCGGCATCTACCTGTACAGCAAACAGGAGCATGAACTCAGGCTGGCCGTGGATCAGCATGACGGGCTTCCGGGAAATCTGACTAACATATCACCCGATATCGACGACAGTGACCTGATCCGGGAACTCCGCCAGCACATCGGCGGCCACCCGGTGTTCGCGATTCTCCGCAACCGTCGGAAAAATCTGGTGGGTGTCCTGGTGATCGAAATGGAACACGGACAACACACCCATCTCAGCGACGAGCTCATTGTCTTTGTCGATGAAATCGCCGGTTCAGCGGCTGTTGCCATTGAAACCCGGGAACTGCTGGAAAGCCAACAAGCCCTGCTGGAAGGCATTATCCGACTGGTGGCCAATGCCATTGACGCCAAATCCCCATACACCGGCGGTCACTGTGAGCGGGTACCCCGGCTGGCCCAGATGATCCTGGCGGAAGCCGAAGCCAGCAACGAGGGCCGGTTTGCCAGCTTTTCGATGAATGACGACGAACGCCATGAGTTCGAGTTGGCAGCCTGGCTTCATGACTGTGGCAAGATCACCAGCCCGGAATACGTGGTGGATAAGGCGGTCAAACTGGAAACCCTGCACAATCGCATCCACGAGATTCGTACGCGATTTGAGGTACTCCACCGGGACGCGGAGCTGACCTACCTGCGAGCGATCATCAAGGGTGAAGATGAATCCCTTGCCCGCACACAGCGCAACTTCGCCCAGTCTCGACTTCAGGAGGAGTTTGCCTTCCTGGCCGATGCCAACCGCGGCGGAGAATCAATGAGCGACGAAGCTATCGAGCGCATCCGGACCATTGGCCGGCAGAGCTGGCAAAGGTACTTCAGCGACCGCCTGGGCCTGTCCGCGGACGAACAGCAACGACTCGCCGGCGTTGCTGAGCCTGAGCTGCCTGCTACCGAATACCTGTTGACCGACAAGCCTGAACATCTCCATCCCTGGGGTGATCACCGCCCGCCGGTGGAGAAAGACGATCCCCGAAATGTCTGGGGGTTTGACATGAAACTGCCGGAGTATGCCTATAACCGGGGTGAAATCCACAATCTGACCGTCGCCAAGGGCACCCTCACAGAAGAGGAACGGTTCAAGATCAACGAGCACATCGTGCAGACCATCTGCATGCTGGATGCCCTGCCCCTGCCCGACCGCCTGGCCAACGTGCCGCGCCTTGCAGGCACTCACCATGAACGCATGGATGGCCGGGGCTACCCCTGTGGCCTTACAGCCGGGCAGATGGGCATTCCGGAGCGAATCATGGCGGTGGCGGATGTGTTCGAGGCTCTGACAGCCGTCGACCGGCCCTACAAGGAGGGCAAGACGCTCAGCCAGGCGTTGGCCATCATGGCCAACATGGTGGATAACGGCCACATCGATCGCGAGACTTTCGAGCTGTTTGTCCGTTCCGGCACCTATCGACGCTATGCGGAACAGCACCTTCGGCCGGAGCAGATCGATGAGGTGAATGAAAGCGTGTTCATGAATCGGAACTGAAAAACCCGTATATTCTCAAGTCGTATTTTTGCCAGACCAAGGACAACCTGATGCTGTTTGCAATCATTATTGGCGGCCTCATTGGCTATGCATTCGGAAAATTCCCCGGATTCCTCATTGGTGCCGCCATTGGCGCGTTCCTGTTCAATCGCGCCAAGGCCCGCCTGATCGGCAAGCTCCAGAACATCCAGAGCGGGTTTCTGGAGTCGGTTTTCGCGGTGATGGGGGCGCTGTGCAAGGCAGATGGTGTCGTCACCCGGGACGAAATCCAGATGGCGGAAGCCATGTTCGCCCGGTTCCGGCTCAATCATAAACAGCGTGAGGCAGCGAAACAGGCCTTCAACCGTGGCAAATCGCCGGGCTTCGACCTGGATGCCGAACTGGACCGCTTCATGCGACTGAGTGCACGCCAGCCGGCACTGCTACAAATGTTCCTCCAGGTGCAGGTTTCCGCGGTTGCGGCGGACGGCGTCGTCCACCCGGAGGAACATCAGATGCTGGTTCGCATTGCCCGCAAGCTTGGTCTGCCGGAAAGCCAGGTTGACCAATTGGAAGCCATGCTCCGTGGCGCCCATGCGGGTCAGGCCGGTGCAGGCCAGCGCTCGACCAGCGACCAGCTCGCCGATGCCTACAAGGCACTGGGTGTATCCCCATCCGCCAGTGATGAGGAGATCAAACGGGCCTATCGCAAGCTTATGAGTGAAAACCACCCGGACAAACTCGCCGGCAAGGGCCTTCCGGAGAGTATGCGGGAAATGGCTGAGGAGCGAACCCGCGAGATCAGCCACGCCTACGACGTGATCAAGGAGGCGAGGAAAAAAGCCGGTTAGATCCTAAAACCACCGCGGCACACGGTTCCGATACTCCTCGTAGCTATCACCGAACCGTTGTGCCAATGCCTTCTCCTCTTCCCTTGCCTGCCTCACGATCACAGTGACTCCGGTCACGAGGCACACCAGTGAAAACACACTGGGCAACGCCAGGAAAAAGCCCAGCTGACCAGCGATCACCGCCATGAATAACGGATTGCGACTGCGCGAGAAAGGCCCGGAGGTCAGCAGCTTCTGCCGCCCCTGCCCGGGCTCGATGCCCGAGCGCCAGTCCTCATGCATATAGGCCTGCAGATAGTTTACGGCAGCAAAGGATGCCAATAACAACAGTAGGCCCGCCAGCAACACCGGCCAGCGGTAAAGTGGACCAAACACTCCCAGCCATGGGTCGATGTCCGCAAACACCCGAACCACGCACACGCCAAGAATCGCCGCGCGGAAGACATTGAAAGCCTGGCGGTGCCACCAGGGAGCGGAACCACGCTTGCCGTAATTGATGTGGGAAAACTTCAGTCGGTCATAGAGCCCAAGGGTACGGCCGGCAAATTGCAGGCCGATCATCAGGAAAAAGATGCCCAGGAAATGCCTGACCAACGGTTCGATGAGGTCCATCAGGTGCGCTTACTGCAGAATTGATCTGCAAGCTTATTATCTGAAACCGCTCATGAAAAGAGCCTTTTTACTTCCTGAAATGACATATCGTCACTTTCTGGAATCGGCTAGAGTTTCAGAAGAATCCTGAAGGAGCTTCACTCTATGTCCAGCCCAGACCTGCCAGAGACCATCCAGGCCTTTTCTGACGACGCCCTTGGCCACGACGACGCCACCGGGCTTGCGCATAAACTCCGCCGCCGGGAAGTCTCCAATGTCGAGGTAACGGAAGCAGCAATCCGTCGGGCCCGCCGGATCGAGCCACGGCTGCATGGTGTGGTATCGGAATACTACGAGCAGGCGCTGGAGTCGGCCAGGAGACTGGATAATGAGCGGCCGGGTGGCAACCCCGGTTTCTTTCGTGGCGTGCCCACGTTCATCAAGGACAACCTCAACGTGGTGGGATTACCCACCCGTCACGGCTCTGCCGCCATACCCGCCAATACCGCGACACAGACCAGTCCCTTTGCACAACAGATGCTGATGCAGGGTTACGTCTGTCTCGGCAAAAGTTCAATGCCCGAGTTCGGTTTCAACGCCACGACCGAGCCGGCTCATGCCGAACCAACCCGTAATCCCTGGAACCCGGCCTACTCCACCGGCGCATCCTCGGGGGGATCAGCCGCTCTGGTGGCCGCCGGCGCCGTGCCGATCGCCCACGCCAACGATGGCGGTGGTTCGATCCGGATCCCCGCTGCGTGCTGTGGCCTGGTGGGACTCAAGCCGTCCCGGGGCCGTCTGGTGGACAACGACGCTGTTCATTCCCTGCCCATCAACATCATCAGCGACGGCATTGTCAGTCGGTCAGTGAGGGACACGGCCAATTTCATGGCCGAAGCGGAATCCTGGTTCCGGAACCCGAAGCTTCCACCCATCGGCCGGGTCGAGGGACCTTCAAGCGAGAAACTGCGCATTGGGCTGGTGTTCGACTCGATCAACGGCCACCGGACCGACGATGTGACCCGGAAAGCCGTGGAGGATACCGCACGGCAGCTGGAGCGCCTCGGACACCAGATTGTTCCCGTCGCGGTCCCGGTGCCGGAGACCTTCCCCGACGATTTTGCCCTGTACTGGGCCCTGCTTGCCTTCGGCGTGAGGGCCAACGGCCACAAGCTGCTCAACCCGGCCTTCGACAAGCGCAAGGTGGACGGTCTCACCAATGGCCTGGCGCAGAAGTTCAAACACAACTTCTGGCGCTTGCCCGGCGCCCTCTGGCGGCTCAGACGCTCGGCGCGGGACTATGCCCGCGCCATGGACGGCTACGACGCGGTGCTGACCCCGGTGCTGGGGCATACCACCCCGCCGCTGGGGCATCTGAGTCCGGATGTGCCCTTTGACACCCTGTTCGAGAGACTCACCCGATACGTAAACTTTACGCCGTTAGCCAACGCCACCGGCGCGCCAGCCATTTCATTGCCGGCCGCGCTGACGGAGAACAATCTGCCGGTGTCGGTCCAGTTGATGGGCAAACAGGGGGGAGAGGCCACCCTGCTGCAGCTGGCCTTCGCCCTCGAGGCAGCGCAACCCTGGGCCGGACTGTGGCAACAGGCAACGCAGGTTCAGACGGCGGAAGCGTCTTCGGCAGGCTGATAGGAGAAACCGGGAAATATCGACGTCACGCGCAGGAAATTCTCCTCAAGCGGGGCCTCGACGACCACTCTGTTGCCGGTAACCGGATGATCGAAGGCCATCCGGGTCGCTGCCAGCATCAGGCGGCTCTCGCCAAAACGCTCGGCGAAGTAACGGTTGTGCCGCCCCCGTCCGTGATTGGCATCGCCAATGATGGGATGACTGATGTGTTTCATGTGTCGACGCAGCTGATGCTTGCGGCCGGTTTCCGGAAACAGCTCCACCATGGCGTAGCGGCTGCTCGGGTATTTCTCGATGGCAACTGGAATCTCGGTGGTAGACAGAGTGCGGTAGCGGGTCCTGGCCTCACGGACCGGCTGTTCCTGCCCTTTCAGTCGTCGGTCCTCGGGCTCTTCCCGCAGCGGATGATCAATCTCACCTTCATCGGGCGGCCAACCGCGAACCATCGCCAGGTAGGTCTTGCTCACTTCCCCTGCCATCATGGCCAAGCCAAGCAGGCGGGCCGATTCCGGGTCGCGGGCGAAAACCAGGACGCCCGAAGTGGGCCGATCGAGACGATGCACCGGGTAGACATGCCTGCCCCCGTTCAGGGCGCGGGCATACTGCAGGGCAAACTCGGTTTCGTGCCTGTCGATCGGGCTGCGATGCACCAGGAGACCGGCCGGTTTGTGGACCACCAGTAGCTGCTCGTCGCGATAGAGTTCCAGCAGTGGATTGTCGTTGGTCATCGGCTAGTCCACTTCCGGCTGCAGGCGACCGGTAAGCTTCCGGACTTTCTGCCCGATACTTTCGCCCAGCACCAGGAGCGAAGGTGTCAGTAACAGCGTCAACAGGGTCGCGAACCCCAGACCACCGGCAATCGCACTGGATAGTTGGGTCCACCACTGGGTGGACGGTGCGCCCAGCCCCAAAGAGGGACTGAGCAGATCGACGTTGACGCCCAGCACCATGGGCATGAGGCCAAGCACCGTGGTCACCGCCGTGAGCAGCACCGGCCGCAGGCGCAGGCAACCGGTCTCAAGCGCCGACTCGTAAGGTGACAATCCGTCCCTGCGCATCTGGTTGTAGGTATCGATCAGAATAATGTTGTTGTTCACCACGATACCCGCCAGCGCAATGATGCCCATCCCGACCATCACGATGCCGAATGGCTGGCTGTTGAGCAGTAACCCCATCAGGACACCGGCGGTGGACAACACGATGGCAGATAAAATCAGGAAGGTCTGGTAGAGGGAATTGAACTGGGTCACCAGGATCAGCAACATCAAACCGATCGCGACCAGGAAGGCGGTGGCGAGGAACGATGCTGCCTGTTGCTGATCCTCGCTCTCACCGGCAAAACCAACGGTAACCCCTTCCGGGGGCTCCGGCATTTCCTGCTGCAGCTCGCGCAGCATTTCATCCACCTGGCGCCCCGGTGCCAGATCCGATTTGATGGTAACCGTGCGTTGGCCATCAACCCGAACGATACTGCCCGTCTTGTCCCCGGGCTCGAGGGTCACGAATTCCGAAAGCGGCACCTGTCCTCTTGACGTATTGATGGTCTGGCGCTGCAACTGGTCCAGCTCCCGCCAGTTGTTGGGAACCCGAACGGCGATGTCCACTTCATCCCGAACGTCTTCCGGCCGATAGGTCGCCAGCACCAGGCCATTGGTGACCAGACGGACCGCACTGCCGATACTGAGCACATCGGTGCCGAAGCGTGCCGCCGCTTCCCGGTCGACTTTCAATTGCCACTCTATACCCGGCAGGCTCCGATCATCCTCAATCTCCACGAATCCGTCGAGGGTACGCATACGCGCCTGGACCGAGTCCACAAAGCCGTTGAGCTGCCCGTTATCGCGGCTGCTGACCTGGATCTCGATCGGCTTACCCTCGGCCGGCCCGCCTTCCTGTTTGCGGAACTCCAGCTGGATGCCGGGGATGTCCTGCGTACGAGCCCTGAAGTCCTCCAGAATCGCGCTGGCAGGCCGGCGGGTGTACCAGTCGGTGAACTGGAACTGCAGCACCCCGATGACATCCGGCGCCATCCTGGTGTTGTTATTGAGCATCGATCTGGCATACAGCGCCTTTACCTCTGGCATCCCCTGCAGACGCTGCTCGACTTCCCGGACGATGGCATCACGCTCCCAGACGGATAAGTCTCCCCGCGCCCGGACCTGGACCTGGGCAGAGTCCGGCTCCACACTCGGAAAGAATTCCACGCCGTGGTTGAAGCGGGCGTAGGCCGCATAGATCACCACAATCACGGCCAGCACACCCAGCAGGGTGAATCCGGGGAACTGAAGCAGTCGGGACAACACAAGACGGTACCAGGACATCAGCCGGCCAGCCGCATGGGGCTGACGGGCACGACGTCCGCCACTGACGCCACCGAGTACCGGCAGAAACACCAAGGCCATGGCCAGGGACGCGCTCAGGCAGATGATGACGGTGATCGGCAGGAATTTCATGAATTCGCCCACAACCCCGGGCCAGAACAGCAGCGGCACGAACACCGCCAGCGTGGTCGCCGTCGAGGCAATGATCGGCCACGCCATTCGGCTTGCCGCCTCGGCCCAGGCGGAGCGCACGGTGCCGCCATCCGACAGGTTCCGGTCCGCCAGCTCGGACACCACAATCGCGCCGTCCACGAGCATGCCGGCAACCAGGATCAGGCTGAACAACACTACAATATTCAGAGTGAGCCCCATACTCCAGATGACCAGAATCCCGGTCAGGAAAGCGCCCGGGATGGTCAAGCCCACCAGTAAGGCCGAGCGCGGGCCCATCGCAGCAATCACCACGATGATCACCAGTACGATCGCCGTCAAGACGTTGTTGAGCAGATCCGAGAGGATGTCCTGGACCTCGTCTGACTGATCCATGATGTACCGGATGTCCAGGGTTTCCGGCAACCGCGGCCGGGCCTGCTCGATCAGCTCTCGCACCTGGTCCACGGTCTGGATAATGTTGGCGCCGGACCGTTTGGAAACTTCCAGAACCAGGGCGGGCTCGCCATTGATGCGGGCAAAGCCGGTGGGGTCCTTGAACGTGCGCTGGAGCATGGCAACATCGCCGAAAGTCACCACGGTGTCGCCGTCCACTTTCACCGGCATGGACATGACATCCTCGATGTTCTCGATCACGCCTGGCACCTTCAGCGCCATGCGGCCGTTGCCGGTATCGAGGGAACCCGCTGCCACCAGTTGGTTATTGCGGGTCACCAGGGCAGCCAGCCGGTCGAAATCAATGCCATAACTCTCCAGCACCTGCGGATCCACCACGACTTCCAGCTGGTCTTCCCGATCACCGCCGATCTCCACCTCCAGTACTTCCGGTATGGCCTCGATGGCGTCCTGGAGACGTCGCGCGATGGTGATCAGCTCCCGCTCCGACAGCGGTCCCGACAGCCCTACCGAAAGCACCGGAAACAGCGACACATTGATTTCATTAACCCTTGGCTCGTCCGCCTCCTGAGGCAACTTGGTCCGCGCGGTGTCCACTTTCTCACGGACATCCTGCAGGGCCTTGTCCGGATCAAAGCCGGCATCAAACTCCAGCATGACCGAGGCATGTCCCTCGGAGGCAGTGCTGCGCATTTCCTTGATACCCTCAAGAGAGCGCAGCTCCTGTTCCATCGGCCGCACCAGCAGGCGCTCCGCATCCTCGGGGCTGATGCCGTCCAGGGTCATGGAGACATAAATGATCGGGATGGTGACGTCCGGATTGGCTTCCTTGGGAATGGTGTTGAACGCCGCGATGCCACCCAGAATGAGAAACAACAGGGTCAGCAGGGTGGTCCTGCTCCGATCCATGGCTGCAAAGATCAGTGCCCGCATACCAGTCAGCCCCTGTTGTCCGAGCGGTCGACGGGAATCACCGCTTCCCCTTCATTCACAAAGCCGCCACCCCGGGTGATCAAACGGATCTCATCCGGCAAACCGGTCACCCATGCGCCCTCGGTGGACACGCTCAGCAAGCGCACCGTCTCAAAGACCACCCGGTTGCTCCCATCCACGTACTTGATGCCGGGACGCCCGTCGTTACCGAGGCTGAGATAGGCCGGCGAAATGAACATCGCTTTCACCGCCGGCAGAGAGATTCGCAGGCTGGCGCTGCCACCGGCAACCCGCTTCAGATCGGGGTTCTCAACGGCAATCTCGACCGCAAAGCTTCGGGTCCCGGGATTGGCGGCGCTGGCCACGAAGGTTACCACCCCGCGAAGCTGTTCACCGTCCAGCAGGTCAATTCGCACCGGCTGACCCACTTCCACCTGACTGACCGACTGCTGCGGGATCTGTCCGGTGGCTTTCAGTCGGTCGATCTCTACCAGTTCGAACAGCGGTGAACCAACCTGTACCAGAGCCCCGGGCTCAACGTGCCGGGCATTGATGATGCCGGTGAAGGGGGCAGTCGGAGTCAGATGCTGCACGGCGAGCCGCGCCGAGGTGAGCTCGGCCCGAGCCGCCGCAAGCTCACTTTCCAGGTCCAGCAGCTGTGACTGCGATGTGAAGTTTTCCGACCGCAAGCGTCGCGCCGCCACAAGGTCCGCCTCGAGCTTTTTCACCCGCGCCTGCCACCGGTCCACCAGGGCCGACCGGCCGTCATCGGAAAGACGGGCCAGAATCTGCCCCTTGCTCACCCGCTCCCCAAGAATGGCGGAGACCTCCTCAACGGTCCCGGCCTCCCTCGCACTCAGGCTCACGGAAAACCAGGGCTCCAGCTGCCCCTGGAGCTGGATACCCGGTTCATGCAGACGCGCCTGCAGAGTTTCCACCTCCACGCTGGTCAGCTCCGCCTGCTGATCCTGCTGCCGCTCTGGCGCCTGGTCGGAGGACACCTTTATCTCGCCGGTCACCATCCAGATAACCAGAAGAACAACCACCAGCAGGGATAATCCCAGGGAGCCCCATCTTGCCTTCGTCATTGAATGCTCGCTGTGCCAGAAAATGGTAAACGGGAATACGGAATGAGAAACCTTACGCCAGCCTGGCAAAAAACCGGCAATTAACGGTTGCATCCGATTTAAAACGTGGGGTAGATTCTACACAGAATCCTTTTACGAATTCAGAGCAGACTGTCGATTTCATGAATCTCAACGCAGTGATTGTCCTTGTGAAGCTTGTCCTGGTGGTCGTGGTACCGTCCGGGGGCTTCTGCGTGGACAAGCGGGTGAGATAGCGACAAACCTGACAAGACACCAGAAACCCCCGGCACCGAAAGGTCCCGGGGGTTTCTTTTTTGCAGCAAAGAAAAAGGGAAAACGAGCATGAACGGCGCACAGCACATTCTTGAAGCGTTCCACCGCCACCACATCAGCACGGTTTTCGGGTATCCCGGCGGCTGCATCATGCCGCTATACGACGCGCTGGTGGACGATGTGGGCGTGGAACACGTACTGTGCCGCCATGAACAAGCCTGCGCCCTGGCCGCCGACGGCTATGCCCGTGCCAGTGGGGAGCTGGGCGTATGCATTGCCACCTCCGGACCCGGTGCCACCAACCTGATCACCGGCGTTGCCAATGCGCACCGGGATTCCATTCCCATGCTGGTAATCACCGGCCAGGTGCCGTCAGGCCTGATCGGCACCGATGCTTTCCAGGAAACCGATGTTCTCGGCATGACCCTGGGCATCGTCAAGCACAGTTACCTGGTTGACGACCCGGACACCCTGCCCGCGATCATGGAAGAAGCCATCGAACTGGCCCAGAGCGGTCGGCCGGGCCCGGTCTGGATCGATATCCCGAAGGATCTGTTGCTGACCGAAGTCACCGATGCGCCCTGGCAAAAGCCGGAGGCTCAGAATCCACAGTGTCCGGACCTGACCGAAGTCCTGAGCATGCTGCGCTCGGCTCGAAAGCCTTTGTTGTATAGCGGCGGCGGTATCAGCCTGGCCGGTGCCGAGGACAGTTTCCGTCGCTTTGCAGAATCGTCTGCAATGCCGGCTGTTGTGACCCTGAAGGGCATCGGCAATCCAGGCAAACACAACCCCCACAACCTGGGCATGCTGGGCATGCACGGCTCCCGCGCTGCCAACAAAGCCGTGGACGAGTGCGACCTGTTACTGGTCATCGGCGCACGTCTGGATGATCGCGCCACCGGCAAACTGGACGACTTTGCCCCCAACGCAAAGATGATCCACATCGACGCCGATGCCGCCGAAATCAACAAACTGCGCGACGCCGATCTAGCCATCCGCGGAGACCTGAACGCCATTCTGAAATCACTGGCGGACGCATTGCAGTCTGACCCACTGGCCATCGGTGATTGGCAAAAACAATGCCGTACCTGGCACACCACCGGCGGCTTCCACGCCGCTGACAACGATGATCCGATGGCTCCGATCACCGGCCCGGCCTTCATCCGCCAACTCTCGAGAATTGCCCCGGACGACACCGTGATCGCCTGCGACGTTGGCCAGCACCAGATGTGGGTGGCCCAGCATTACGAGTTCGACCATCCTCGCCACCACCTCACCAGCGGTGGCCTGGGGACCATGGGCTTCGGCCTGCCCGCGGCCATCGGCGCCCAGTTCGCGGACCGCAACAGCACGGTGATCAACGTCACCGGTGATGGCTCGTTCATGATGAACGCCCAGGAGCTGGCCACCATCCGGCGCTACAACCTGCCGGTCAAACTGATTGTCATGGATAACCAGTGCCTGGGCATGGTCCGCCAGCAGCAGGAGCTGTTCTACAACAACCGGGAGAGCCAAATAAACCTGGACGACAACCCGGACTTCGTCGCCATGGCCCGGGCCTTCGACATCCCGGCCCTGCATATCGAACGCACGGACCAGATTCGCCGCGGCATTGAAACCATCCTGGCCTACAACGGCCCGATGCTGCTGCATGTAGCCATCAGCCGTGAAGAAAACGTCTGGCCCATCGTCAAACCGGGGGCCAGCAACCGCGAAATGATCGACGAAACCCGACGCCCGTCCAAAGCCAGCAAGGAGCAAGTTGCATGAACCCGCAAAGCCAGCCTTCAACACCCAGCTATACCATCAACTGCCGTATGACCCAGGAAGCTGCTGCCCTGGAGCGGCTGTGTCAGGTGGTCCGCATCCGCGGGTTCCGTATTGCCAGCATGGCGGTGGAGACCGCCGACGAGCACCTCGACATTGCCCTCACCCTGGAGGGCACGCGGCCCATTGCCATGTTGCAGTCGCAGCTGGAGAAGCTTCATACGGTTGCCGAGGTTGCCCTGGGTTCTGGATCTGTGGCTCGGTCTCGTTCGGCCTGAGGTTTGGGAGTATCGTCCTTTCGTAGCCTGAGGTTTGGCGGGCAGGTACGGGGGTGGGGGTATCTTTTCTTCGGGAAAAACAACTCGCTTCGCTCAGACAATTTTCCCTGCCAGAAAAGACACCCCCACCCCCTACCGACGGGCAACAACGATAGGCCTAAAGACAAAAAAAGTCTTTCAGCCCGTGAACCCGCTTGGTACGTCGGCGCGGGGTGGCAGGTGGATTTTTCGCCGGGAAAAGGTGTCTGAGCGAAGCGAGTTCTTTTTCCAAGAAAAACTCCACCTGCCACCCCGCAAGCCCGCCCCTCAACCCAAAGGCTACAAGGACGGAAACTCCGAAGTTACAGGCCCTGAGGTTACCAAGCCTTATAAGGCAGGAATTTTCCGTTCATGGTAACCACAACACGATCCCCCTTGGGGTTCTCCTCCTTCTCGATATCCATGGTGAAATCGATGGCGCTCATGATGCCGTCACCGAACTTCTCGTGGATGAGTTCTTTCATGGTATCGCCGTAGACGCCGACTACCTCGTATAGACGGTAGATCAACGGGTCCTGCGGGATGGCACTGTCCCAGGCTTTCTTTGGACAAACCTGCAGGGCCTCGGCCACCGGCTTGTCGAGGCCCAGGGTTTCGCACAGGGCGAAGGCCTTGTCCTCACTGAGGCTGTTCATGCCCAGAGCCGCCGAGGTGGTGAACACCGGGGACATGCCGATGGCTTCGGCAATCGCCTCCCAGGTCATGCCCTTGGAGACCTTGGCTTCCAGGATTTTTGCGGTCATCAATTCTTTGTTCATCATGGTTGGTTCCTCTCTTCGCTTTTAACGTTAGGCATTCACCGCGCGAGCGGCAGTTTCGGATTCAGTTTCTGGTTCGGCAGTCGCCGGCTCTGGCTGGGCGACACCTTCGGCAGGCTCGACGACTTTCGGGCTGCCGTCTGTTTCCGGCAGGGCCGAGCCGCTTCGGTTGACCAGGAAGTCCACCAGGTAGTCCCTGGTCTTGTGGTAGGCCGGGTTCTGGAAGATCGTGGCCCGCGCCCGCGGGTGCGGGATGTCCACTTTCACGCTTTCGGCAATTCGGGCGTTGGGGCCGTTGGACATCAGAAAGATGCGGTCGGAGAGCAGAATGGCTTCGTCCACATCGTGGGTGATCATGAACACGGTCTGGCGGGTTTCTTCCCAGATCTTGACCAGTTCGTCCTGGATCACGCCCCGGGTGAGCGCATCCAGCGCGCCGAAGGGCTCGTCCAGCAGCAGAAGTTCCGGCCGGGTGGCGAAGGCCCGGGCGATACTGACCCGTTGGCGCATGCCGCCGGAGAGCTGGGAGGGCTTGCGATTGAGGGCGTGGTCCAGGCCCACCATTTTCAGGTAGCGTTCACTGTGCTCCTTCACCTTGTCCTTCGACCACTTGGGCCAGCGGGCCTGCACCGCAAACACGATGTTGTTCAGGGCCGTTTTCCAGGGCAGCAGGCTGTAGTTCTGGAACACCACCCCGCGCTCAAGGCCGGGGCCTTTCACTTCCTTGCCGTTCATCACCACGTTGCCGGCACTGGCTTCGTCCAGCCCTGCCAGCACGTTCAGGATGGTGGACTTGCCGCAACCGGAGTGGCCGATGATGCAGACGAACTCGCCTTTCTCCAGCGCAAAGCGGATATCCTCGAAGACAGTCAGCTCGCCGCCCTGGCCGTCCGGGTAGACTTTGGACAGACCATCTACTTCCAGGAATGATTTAGTCATAACAGGTCTCCATTCGGAGGGTTGAGGCCGGCGCCGGTTGCCCGGCACCGGACCGCTCACTCTTTGTATTCCACCAGTTTCTGGGCCTTGCCCAGGGCCAGGTCCAGCAGCATGCCAACCACCCCGATCATGAGGATGGAGAAGATCACACTGGCCAGGTCCAGGTTGTTCCATTCGTTCCACACGTAGTAGCCAATGCCGGTGCCGCCCACGAGCATTTCCGCCGCCACGATGACCAGCCAGGCAATACCGATGGAGATGCGCATGCCGGTCAGGATGGTGGGTGCGGCCGCCGGCAGGATCACCGTCAATGCGGTTTTCACCGGGCTCAGTTCGTGGGTGCGGGCCACGTTCACCCAGTCCTCCCTCACGTTGGCCACACCGAACGCGGTGTTGAGCAGCATCGGCCAGATCGAGCAGATGAAGATCACGAAAATGGCCGACGCGTCGGAATCCTGGATGATGAACAGCGCCAGCGGCATCCAGGCCAGCGGCGAGATCGGCCGCAGCACCTGGATGTAGGGGTTCAGGGCCTTGTACATCAGCGGCGACATGCCGATCAGGAAGCCGACAGGCAGCGCGATGGCCATGGCCGCCAGGTAGCCGGTCAGGACCCGGTACACCGAATAGGCCAACTGGATGCCGATACCCTTGTCGTTGGCGCCGGCGTCATAGAACGGATTGGACAATTCGGCCCAGGCCAGCTTGATCACCTCCGAGGGCGGCGGCACCCGGGATTCCTGATCCGCTCCCCCCATCAGTCGCTCGTACTCGGTCATGGCAGCGTCGGCCTCCGGCGGCTGGGTAGCCATTTCCCAAAGACCCAGCGCCAGAATCAGGAACGACACCGACAGCAGCGCTGCCCGAACGTTCAGGGAAGCCATGGTTACACCCTCCCGATTGCGAAGCTTCGGGCATACTCTTCCGGACTGGCCGGATCGAAGGTTTTGCCCATGATGGTGTGAGTCTTGTAGGTCTTGTCCGGCGCGGTGTAGCCCATTTCCTCCATGAGTTTGCCGGTCTCGCCCGCCAGGTAGACCTGCTCCGCAATGGCCTTGTAGTCCACGTCACCTTCGATGTAGCCCCAGCGCTTCATCTGGGTCAGGATCCAGACCCCCATGGAATGCCACGGGAACGGGTCGAAGTCGATGCGGTCCGGTACGTTCTTCACCTCACCCAGGCCATCGGCGTAATAGCCGGTGAGCACCTGCTGGATGACCGGAACCGGTTGGTTCAGATAGTTCTTGGGCGCAATCGCTTCGGAGATTTCCTTACGGTTGTCCGGGTTATTGGAGTATTGAGTGGCATCGATGATCGCCCTCAGCAGCGCACCGTAGGTGTTCGGGTTCTCGGTGGCGAACTGCTGGCTGCAGGCGAAGGCACAGCACGGGTGGCCCTCCCAGATGTCCTTGGTGAGCATGTGAATGAAGCCCACCTTCTCCCAGACGGCTCGCTGGTTGAACGGGTCCGGGGACAGGTAACCATCGAGGTTACCGGCGCGCAGGTTGGCAACCATCTCGGGTGGCGGAACCACACGGATCTGTACGTCCTTGTCCGGGTCGATGCCGTTCTCGGCCAGGTAGTAACGCAACAGGAAATTGTGCATGGAGTACTCGAACGGCACCCCGAACTTGAAGCCTTTCCATTGCTTCGGATCCCGCTTGTCCTTGTGGTCCACATGCAGAACAATGGCCTGGCCGTTGATGTTCTCGACCGCCGGCATGATGAACGGCTCCGGTGTCGAGCCGGCACCCATCGTCATGGCAAGGGGCATCGGGGTGAGCATGTGGGAAGCGTCGTACTCGCCCGCCAGGGATTTGTCGCGGGCCACTGCCCAGCCGGCGGTTTTGGTCACGGTCACATCCAGACCGTAACGCTCATAGAACCCCATCGGGTGCGCCATGATGATGGGGGTGGCGCAGGTGATGGGCACGAAGCCGACATTGAGTTTGGTTTTCTCCAGCTTGCCCAGGGATTCCTTCACCGCCGCCTTGGCCTTATCCATGGGGAACACACTGCCGAGCAGCGCGGCTGCGGTGCCCGCACCCATCATCTTCATGAAGCTTCTGCGGCTGTGGTCGTTGTGGCCAAAGACCGAGCGGACTACGGCGCTTTCGATCGCCCGGTCCATCATGGCCTCGGAATCCATGGCGCTATCGGAGGCCGAGCTGTCCTGGCTCGCCGCTTGCTGCAGATTCAGGGAAACCGACGGCGTTTCCTGTCCGGGCTTACACTCCGGACAACCACAGGTTTTGGCGTGGATCAATGACTGGTCACCGTCGAACGGATTGCCAAGGCTTTTCGTGGTCATGGGGCACTCTCCCTACTCTCGGATTGGTTTTGCACCCTCACGGTGCAACAAAGGTGCGAATCGGGCCCGAGGATGTAACCGGCTCGGATCGACTGCGCGTTCTGAGAGAGCTATCGCAGGGTTCGTGCCAACTCTTTAAATCACTTTATCCCATTGTTTTTAGAAGCTATTTAAGTTTCAAAGTCGAATAACGAAAACTACGAACTATCGTAATTCATGATTTTTCGTAGTTATTGGAACGATTTTTCGTAGTTGGCACAGGGTTTGATCTGTTCTTTTCAGAACCACACAGGACAAACTCATGAACGCCAAGAACACCATTACCAAAACAACCACCCCAAGCTGGATTGACCACCTGCCAGAAGCCGCTTTGCTGGTGGATGCCGGTAGTGACTTGATCCTCGCAGCAAACAGCGCCATGGGCCGGATGATTGGCCAGGACCGGCAATCCTTGAGCGGCACCCCCTGCACCCGCTTGTTCGCGGACCAACGCCCACAACTGATTGCCTTCACTGAGGAAACCCTGTTTCGAAGCCACGGTTGGAGCCGGGATTTCATGATCAGACACCGGGATGGCCAGACGGTTGAACTGGAAATATCCTCGTCACGGGTCGGGGAAGCAGAATCCCAGAAGGTGCTGCTGTTACTTCGCGACCGACGCCAGTTGCGCACGCTGCGCGAACGGCACGATGCCAACCACTACCACCGGGGAGGATTGCTGGAGTGGCGCCGGGTAGAGGAACTGTTCAAGGACATGGAACGGGAAAACCAGCTTATCCTGCACGCGGTGGGGGAAGGCATCTATGGCGTGGATGCCGAGGGCCGAACGACTTTCGCAAACCCGGCGGCGGAACGCATGCTCGGCTGGCGCATTGATGAGCTGATGGGCCGGGTCATTCACCGGGTGGTGCACCATTCACACGAGGACGGCAGCCTCTACCCACTGAAGGAGTGCCCCATCTACGCCGCCTTCCGGGACGCCAGCGTGAAGCGGGTGGGCGAGGACTGGTTCTGGCGCAAGGACGGCACAGGCTTTCCCGTGGAGTACACCAGCACGCCCATCCTGGATAACGGCCACCCGGTGGGTGCCGTGGTAGTGTTCCGGGATATTTCGCCCCGGCTGCAGGCACAAAAGGAACTACAACAAGCGTTGGAGGAAGTGGAATGCCTGAAGCACCGCCTGGAAATGGAAAACGCCTACCTTCAGGAGGAACTCAGCGCGGAATACCACTTCCATGAAATCCTGGGGCAGACCGATGCCATCAAGGCCATCGTCCGACGGATTGGTATGGTCGCGCCTACCGATGCCAACGTGCTGATCACCGGTGAATCCGGCACCGGCAAGGAACTGATCGCCCGCGCCATCCATCAATCCAGTACCCGCCGGGATCGGCCGCTGATCCGGGTGAACTGCGCGGCAATTCCCAAGGACCTGTTCGAAAGCGAGTTCTTCGGTCATATCAAGGGGGCTTTCACTGGCGCGGTCAGCGATCGCGTCGGCCGGTTCGAACTGGCCGATGGCGGCACCCTGTTTCTGGACGAAGTGGGTGAAATTCCCCTGGAACTGCAGGGCAAACTATTGCGGGTTCTGCAGGACCAGCAGTTCGAGCGCGTGGGTGAAAACCGCACACGAGCAGTGGATGTGCGCGTAATTGCTGCCACCAACCGAGATCTGAAAGCAGAAGTTCAGGAAAAGACGTTTCGGGAAGATCTCTACTTCCGTCTTAACGTGTTCCCCATTGAGTCCGTACCCCTGCGCCGCCGCCTGGAAGACATTCCGATTCTTGCCCAGGAATTCCTCAAACGGGCCTGCCAGAGATTCAACCGTACTCCCCTGGCGTTGCGGGAACGGGACGTGGAAACCCTGAAGGCTTACCACTGGCCGGGCAACGTCCGGGAGCTGGAAAACGTGATCGAACGCCAGGTGATCACCGCCGACGGACGGCTGGACCTGGACCTGCCGGTGCAGGATTCGGCTGCCGGTTCCTCATCGGTAGCGACACCACCGGCCAGGCATTTCGACGGCCACCTGATGACTGAAAGCGAACTCCGGGAACTGGAGAAACAAAACCTGGCCCGGGCGTTGGAGATGAGTAGGGGACGGGTGTTCGGCGACGATGGGGCGGCGGCGCTACTCGGAATCAAGCCAACCACCCTCACCTCACGCCTGAAAAAACTGAAAATCCAACCGCGACAGTTCCAGGAAAGGGATCATTAACTCTGTGAACCCGCTAGGGTATCTCGGCGCGGGGTGGCCGGTGGATTTTTCGCCGGAAAAAGGTGTCTGAGCGAAGCGAGTTCTTTTTCCAAGAAAAATCCACCGGCCACCCCGCAAGCCCGCCCCCTAACCGACAGGCTACAGAGGGGGCCTATAAGCCGACCGAATCAGATCAGTTCAATAGCCACGGCGGTACCCTCGCCACCACCGATGCAAAGGGAGGCAACGCCACGCTTGAGCCCACGCTGCTTCAGCGCATTGATCAGGGTGACCATGATCCGGGAGCCGGACGAACCGATCGGGTGCCCAAGGGCGCACGCGCCACCATGGACATTCACCTTCTCCGCCGGCAGCTTCAGCTCGTTGATCGCCGCCAGGGTAACCACGGCAAAAGCCTCGTTGATCTCGAACAGATCAACGTCGTCCACCGACCAGCCGGCTTTCTTCAACACCTTCTCGATGGAGCCGATCGGTGCCAGGGTAAACTCGGACGGCATGCGCGCGTGGGTGGCATGGGCCACGATCCGGGCCTGGGGAGTCAGGCCGCGAGCGTCGGCTTCCGCTGCAGAGGCCAGCACCAGGGCCGAGGCACCGTCACTGATGGAGCTGGAGTTGGCCGCGGTCACCGAGCCGTCTTTCGCAAACGCCGGCTTCAGCTGCGGGATCTTCTCCGGCTTGGCATTGCCCGGCTGCTCGTCGGTATCCACTTCGGTGTCACCACCACGACCGGACACGGTCACCGGAACAATCTCGTCCCGGAACCAGCCGTTCTCGATAGCGGCCAGGGATTTCTGAAGGGAACCGATGGCAAACTCGTCCATCGCCTGGCGGCTGATGTCGAATTTGTCGGCGGTACGCTGGGCGAACACACCCATCAGGCCGCCCTCGTAGGCATCCTCCAGGCCATCCAGAAACATGCTGTCCAACACCTGGCCGTGCCCCATGCGCATACCAGCACGAGCCTTGGGCAGCAGGTACGGCGCCTGGCTCATGTTTTCCATACCGCCGGCAATCATGATGTTGTTGGTACCCGCCTTGATCTGGTCATGAGCCATAATGACGGCCTGCATGCCGGAACCACACATCTTGTTAACAGTGGTACAGCCGGAGCTGTCGGGAATACCGGAGGCGCGGGAAGCCTGGCGCGCCGGCGCCTGTCCCAGGCCTGCGGGCAGAACACAGCCCATGATCACTTCCTGGACATCCGCCGGCTGAAGCCCGGCCCGTTCGATGGCCGCCTTGATGGAAATGGCGCCCAGTTCCGGGGAACGCACAGAGCTCAGGGAGCCCATCATGCCGCCCATCGGGGTTCTTGCCGATCCTGCGATCACTACATCGTTATTGCTCATTGCTGTCCTCACTTAATCAGGCTTTGCCCAGCACAGAGCGGGCAATAATTTCTTTCATCACTTCCGAGGTGCCGCCATAAATGCGCTGCACCCGGGCATCGATAAAGTTCCGGGAAATCGGGTACTCCGTGGTGTAGCCATAGCCGCCAAACAGCTGCAGACAGCCATCAGCCACCCGGCACTGCATTTCCGTGGCGCTGTACTTGGCCATGGACGCGGTGGGAGCGTCGAGTTTGCCCTCCTCATACTCCCGGATGCACTGGTCCACGAACGCCTTGTTAATGCGGTAATCCGTTTCCATACGGGCAATTTCGAAACGGGTGTTCTGCAGTTGGGCCAGCTTCTGACCGAACAGTTCCCGCTCCTGGGTGTAGGTGATGGTCATGTCCAGCGAGCCACGGGCAGCGGCAACGCCCAGTGCGCCGATAACAAGGCGCTCCCGCGGCAGCTCACGCATCAGGTAAACGAAACCCTGACCTTCCTCACCGAGCAGCGCGGAAGCGGGAATGCGCATGTCCGAGAAAAACAGTTCCGAGGTGTCGCCGGAGTGCTGACCGATCTTGTCCAGGTTGCGGCCCTTGCTGTAGCCCGGCAGAGAGGTGTCTACCAGGAACAGACTGATGCCCCTGGCACCGGCGCTCGGATCGGTCTTGGCCGCAACGATCACCATGTCGGCGTGTTGGCCGTTGGTGATGAACGTCTTGGAGCCGTTCAGGATATAGTCGTCTCCGTCCCTGACCGCGCTGGTGCGGATCGCCTGGAGATCACTCCCGGCACCCGGTTCGGTCATGGCAATAGCGCCGACCGCTTCGCCGGAGACCATCTTCGGCAGCCACTGCTGCTTTTGCTCCTCGTTGCCGATGTGGCTGAGATACGGCGCAACGATGTCCGAGTGAACCATGACGTTGGTGGAAAGCGCACCGAAGCCCATGCGGGCCAGTTCTTCACCGACCACGACGGAGTATTGGAACGGAGCACCACAGCCGCCGCACTCCTCGGGCACATCGACACACAACATGCCGGCGTTGCCGAGTGTGTTCCAGAGTTCCCGGGGGACGATGCCGGTCTTTTCCCAGGCTTCGTAATGGGGCGCCACTTCGGTTTCCAGGGCCTTGATAACAGAATCCCGGAACAGTGCCAGTTCTTCTTGATCGACAGGGTTGGTCATGTCGCTCACCTGTATGAATGAGATCGCTTGTGGCAGATCACGTGGATGTTGAGGATCCGCTTGTGGCAGATCCTGTTCGTCAAATCACTTGGGCGCCATGCGCAGTGCACAGTCGAGGCGGACCACCTCACCATTGAGAATCGGGTTACGCACCATCTGGTCCACCATCATGCCAAATTCCTCTGGCTTGCCGAGACGCTTCGGGAACGGCAGGGTGGCTGCAAGGCTATCCTGAACTTCCTGGGGCATGCCCGCCATCATAGGAGTCATAAAGATGCCCGGGGCAATCGTATTTACACGGATGCCTTCCCGGGCCAACTCACGGGCTGACTGCAAGGTAAGAGCCACCACGCCGCCCTTGGAAGCGCTGTAGGCGGATTGCCCGATCTGACCTTCGAATGCCGCCACGGATGCGGTATTGATGATCACACCCTTCTCACCGTCGGCATTGGGCTCTCGCTGGGCCATGTCCGCTGCCGCTAACCGAAGGATATTGAACGTGCCGATCAGATTGACCTGGATAACCTTGCTGAACTTTTCCAGAGGCATCACTCCCTCACGGCCAAGAATCTTTGCCGCCGGTGCAATCCCGGCACAGGAAACAGCGATGCCACAAGGGCCGTGGGCATCACGGGCCGCACCGAGGGCAGCCTCGGCACTCTCCGGAGAAGTCACATCGCACTCGACAAAGATACCCCCGATCTCGGACGCGACCTTCTCGCCCTGCTCCTTGTTAACGTCCAGGATGGCGACCTTGCAACCGGCCGCGGCCAGTGCCCGCGCAGCACCCTCCCCAAGACCGGAGGCTCCACCTGTTACAATCGCCGGTACATTACTGAAATCCATTGCTCACTCCTCTTCTTGTAATCCGCCTGTGTGAAATCGGACCAGAAAACCACTTTACGTTTACGTAAACTTTATCTAACCTAAGTCGAAAAAGGAAATCGTCATGGTCGAAAAAAGAACATTCAGCATCAGCGAGCTCTCGCAGGAGTTCGATGTTACAACCCGAAGCATCCGCTTCTACGAAGACCAGGGCCTGCTCAAACCGCGGCGCCGTGGACAGACCCGGATCTTCAGTACCAAAGATCGGGTGCGCCTGAAGCTGATCCTCCGCGGTAAACGCATGGGCTTCACCCTTGCAGAAACCAAGGAACTTTTCGACCTGTGGGACGAAACCCTGACTGGTAACGAGAAACAGCTGCTGAAGATGCTGGAAATCCTGGAAGCCCGGAAGGCCATGCTGGAGCAGCAGAAAAACGACATCGCACAAGCAGAAATGGAAATCGACACCGCCGAAGCGCGGTGTCGGGAAGCCCTGGCCGACCTGGAACAAAAGAAAAAAGAGCAGGGACTGGCCCGTAAAGAAACAGAAGAGGCCGTCGCCCAGAAGTGACGGTAGTCAAACATCACGCTTTCAAAACAAGAAGGTAGCCAACGATGAAATCACAATACTCAGAGCTGAATTTCGGCCTCGGTGAAACCCTGGACATGCTGCGCGAGCAGGTCAACGGCTTTGCTGCCTCCGAAATCGCCCCACGCGCCGAGGAAATTGATCGTAACAACGAATTCCCCATGGACCTGTGGCGGAAAATGGGCGACATGGGCCTGCTGGGTATTACCGTAAGTGAAGAGTACGGCGGCTCCGACATGGGCTACCTGGCACACGTGATCGCCATGGAAGAAATCAGCCGTGCCTCCGCCTCCGTTGGCCTGTCTTACGGTGCCCACTCCAACCTGTGCGTGAACCAGATTCACCGCAACGGCACCGAAGAACAGAAGCAGAAATACCTTCCGAAACTGGTGAGCGGCGAGCACGTCGGCGCCCTGGCCATGTCCGAGCCCAACGCCGGCTCCGACGTCGTCTCCATGAAACTCCACGCCCGCGAGGAAGGTGACCACTACGTCCTCAACGGCAACAAGATGTGGATCACCAACGGCCCGGACGCAAACACCTACGTCATCTACGCCAAAACCGACCCGAAAGGCGGCTCCAAAGGTATTACCGCCTTCATCGTCGAGCGCGACTACCCGGGCTTCAGCCGCCACCAGAAACTCGACAAACTCGGCATGCGCGGCTCCAACACCTGTGAGCTGGTGTTCGAAGACTGCAAGGTACCCAAGGAAAACATCCTTGGTGGCATCGGTAACGGCGCCAAAGTCCTGATGAGCGGCCTCGACTACGAACGTCTCGTCCTCTCCGGCGGCCCGCTGGGCATCATGCAGGCAGCCATGGATGTCGTCGTTCCCTACATCCGCGAGCGCAAACAGTTCGGCCAGGCCATCGGTGAATTCGAACTGGTTCAGGGCAAAGTGGCGGACATGTACACCTTCATGAACACCTCCAAGTCCTACGTCTACATGGTGGCCCAGTCCGCAGACCGCGGCGAGACCACCCGCAAGGACGCCGCCGGCGCCATTCTCTACTCCGCCGAAATGGCCACCAAACTGGCCCTGGACGCCATCCAGCTGCTCGGCGGCAACGGCTACATCAACGAATACCCGACAGGCCGACTGCTGCGGGACGCCAAGCTGTATGAAATCGGTGCCGGTACATCCGAGATCCGTCGGATGCTGATCGGACGTGAGCTGTTCCTGAACAAGTAAGGCGCTGAAGAAAACCGCTCCTGAGCGGAAACCAGCACCCAATGTTCGACGAGGGGTTGGCGGTAGAACGGTCCGGGAATGTTGAAGGCCATGGATGGCCTGAAACAAGCGCACATGAACGTGCCCGTAGCGGTTCCCGGACCGTTCTTCCGCCAATCCCGACGCCCCCGAATGCCCCGAGATAGAAGGCTGGGAAAATGACCACACTCCAAAGCAAAATAAATCCAAGATCTGAAGAGTTTCAGGTCAACAAAGAGGCCATGGCAGCAGCCGTAGCGGACCTGCGGGAAAAAGTCACCACCATCCAGCAAGGCGGCGGCCCCTCCTACCAGGAACGCCACGTTGCCCGCGGCAAACTACTGCCCAGGGAACGCATCAACCGCCTGCTCGATGACGGCTCCCCCTTCCTCGAAATCGGCCAGTTCGCCGCCTACAACGTCTACGACGAAGAAGTGCCCGCCGCAGGCGTCGTCGCCGGCGTGGGCCGCGTCTCCGGTACCGAGTGCATGATCATCGCCAACGATGCCACGGTCAAAGGCGGCAGCTACTACCCGCTCACGGTGAAAAAACACCTGCGCGCCCAGGAAATTGCCCTGGAAAACCGCCTGCCCTGCATCTACCTGGTGGACTCCGGCGGCGCCAACCTGCCGAGACAGGACGAAGTCTTCCCGGACCGTGACCACTTCGGCCGCATCTTCTACAACCAGGCCCGCATGTCCGCCGACGACATCCCCCAGATCGCCGTCGTCATGGGCCTGTGCACCGCCGGTGGCGCCTACGTGCCCGCCATGGCCGACGAGTCCATCATCGTCCGCAACCAGGGCACCATCTTCCTGGCCGGCCCGCCGCTGGTGAAAGCCGCTACCGGTGAAGTGGTCAGTGCCGAAGACCTCGGTGGTGCCGACGTGCACTGCAAGATCTCCGGTGTCGCCGACCATTACGCCGAGAACGACGCCCACGCTCTGTCCATCGCCCGCCGCTGCGTCGCCAACCTGAACCGCCGCAAGCCGGTGCCGGTGGAAGTCCAGAAGCCCCGGGCTCCGCTGTACGATCCGGAAGAAATCTACGGCATCGTCGGCACTGACCTGCGCAAGCAATTTGACGTTCGGGATGTCATCGCCCGCATCGTCGACGGCTCTGAATTCGATGAGTTCAAACGCTACTACGGCCAGACCCTGGTAACCGGCTTCGCGCACGTCCACGGCTATCCCGTGGGCATCATTGCCAACAACGGCATCCTGTTCAGCGAGTCGGCCCAGAAAGGCGCCCACTTCATCGAACTGTGCTGCCAGCGCAATATCCCGCTGCTGTTCCTGCAGAACATCACCGGTTTCATGGTCGGCCAGAAGTACGAATCCGAAGGCATCGCCAAGCACGGCGCCAAGATGGTCATGGCCGTGGCCTGTGCCGAAGTACCCAAGATCACCGTGCTCATCGGTGGCAGCTACGGCGCCGGCAACTACGGGATGTGTGGCCGCGCCTACAGCCCTGACTTCCTGTGGATGTGGCCCAACGCCCGCATCTCCGTCATGGGCGGCGAACAGGCCGCCGGCGTGATGGCACAGGTTCGCCGTGAGGGCCTGGAGCGCAAGGGCGAGACCTGGAGCGAAGAGGACGAAGCGGCCTTCAAGAAACCGATCGCCGACAAGTACGAGCATCAGGGCCATCCTTATTACGCCAGTGCCCGCCTCTGGGACGACGGCGTCATCGACCCGGCCCAGACCCGGGAAGTGGTCGCCCTGAGCCTGTCAGCCACACTCAACCGGCCGGCGAAGCCCACGCGCTTCGGCGTGTTCCGCATGTAACCGAGGATAGTCACCATGTCAGAACAGGAATCTGCGGTTCTGCTCAGACGCCGTGACGGCGGCGTCACCGAGGTTGTGCTGAACCGCCCGGACAAACGCAACGCCTTCGATGACGTCATCATCCAGCAGCTGATCCAGGCGCTCACTGAGGTCGACGGAGACAGCAAGACCAAGGTCGTCATCCTGCGTTCCGAAGGCAAACACTTCTCCGCCGGCGCCGACCTGGGCTGGATGCGCCGTATGGCCGAGAACACCCGCCAGGAAAACCTGGACGACTCCCGGGAACTGGCGAGACTGATGAACGTACTGAACCACCTGTCCAAACCGGTCATCGGTCTGGTTCAGGGTGCCGCCTTCGGCGGTGCTGTCGGCCTCGCCGCCTGCTGCGATATCGTCATTGCCACGGAAAAATCCAGCTTCTGCCTGAGCGAAGTGAAGCTCGGCCTCATACCGGCGGTGATCAGCCCTTACGTGGTGCGCGCCATCGGTGAACGCCAGGCACGCCGATACTTTATCTCAGCGGAAATCTTCACCGCCCGACAAGCCGAGGAGTACGGCCTGGTGCACCTCGTCTGCGACGACGTCGACGCCATGGAGCAACGCTGCAATGAAATGCTCCAGCAGCTGGCCACGAACGGTCCGGAGGCCATGAAAGCCGCCAAGGATCTGGTCTTCGCTGTCAGCCATAAGCCGATCAGCGAGGCCGTGATCGACGACACCGCCCATCGAATCGCGGACATCCGCGTCGGCGAAGAGGGCCAGGAAGGACTGAGCGCTTTCCTGAACAAACGCAAGGCCAACTGGGTTCCGGAGGAATAACAACAATGTTCAGTAAGATACTCATTGCCAACCGGGGCGAAATCGCCTGCCGGATCATCCAGACAGCCCACCGGATGGGAATTCGCTGTGTCGCCGTCTATTCGGATGCCGACGCCAACGCCCGGCACGTGGCCATGGCCGACGAAGCCTTCCACATCGGCCCCGCGCCCAGCTCCGAGAGTTACCTGCGGAGCGAGAAAATCATCGAGATAGCCAGACAGAGCGGCGCCCAGGCCATTCATCCGGGCTACGGCTTCCTGTCCGAGAACACCGAGTTCGCCGAGGCGTGTGAAGCCAACGGTATCGCCTTTATCGGCCCGCCCTCCTCTGCCATTGCCGCCATGGGCTCCAAGTCGGCGGCCAAGGCCATCATGGAGAAAGCCGGCGTGCCCCTGGTGCCGGGTTACCATGGCAAGGACCAGTCTCCGGACCTGCTGCGCGCAGAGGCTGAAAAATGCGGCTTTCCGCTGCTGCTAAAAGCCGTCGCCGGTGGTGGCGGCAAGGGCATGCGCGTGGTCGAGAGCATGTCCGAATTTGACGACGCCCTGGCCGCTGCCCAGCGGGAGGCCCGGAACGCCTTTGGCAACCCGGACATGCTCATCGAGCGCTACCTGACCCAGCCGCGGCACGTGGAAATCCAGGTCTTCTGCGATCAGGACGGCAACGGCATCTACCTGGCCGAGCGGGATTGCTCCGTTCAGCGCCGCCACCAGAAAGTGCTGGAAGAAGCGCCGGCCCCGGGCCTGTCCGAGGAAACCCGCAAGGCCATGGGGGAGGCCGCCGTGCGCGCCGCCCAGGCAATCAACTACGTGGGCGCGGGCACCGTCGAGTTTCTCTATGACGTGGACGGTTCCTTCTTCTTCATGGAGATGAATACCCGTCTGCAGGTGGAACACCCGGTCACCGAGATGGTCACCGGCCAGGATCTGGTGGAATGGCAGCTGAAAGTCGCCTGGGGTGAGCCCCTGCCGCTGAGCCAGGATCAGGTGAAAACCCGCGGCCATGCGGTGGAAGCGAGGATCTACGCCGAAGACCCGGACCAGGACTTCCTGCCGGCTACCGGCACCCTCCGTTACCTGAGCACCCCGGATGAGTCCGCCCACGTGCGCGTGGACACGGGCGTGACCGAGGGCGACGAGATCAGCATCCACTACGATCCCATGATCGCCAAGCTGATTGTCTGGGACGAAACCCGTGAGCAGGCGGTCAACAGGATGGTCCAGGCCCTGGAGCAGTACCGCATCGCCGGCCTGAAAACCAACATCCGCTTCCTGCACGCGGCGGTCGATTGTCAGCCGTTCCGCGAAGCGGAGCTGACCACCAACTTCATTGCCAGCCACGAGGACCTGCTGTTCCCGAAATCCAGACTGGATCTCGACAAGGCCCTGGTGCTCGCCGCCGGCTTTGTCCTGGAGCAACGCAAGTCCGTGGAGCCGGTAACCGCGGACCCCTGGTCCCCATTCAGCCGCAAGAACAGCTGGCGCATGAACTCGGAGTACGCCCAGCCTCTGAAGCTGCAGGTGGGCGACGACATCCATGAACTCAAGATCCTCGAGCGTGACGACCGCTACCAGGTGTTCGTGGGCGACAGCGTGTACCACCTGAATGCGAAACTGGACGATGATTACCTGCAGGCGGTGATCAACGGCCACCGACTCAGCATTCACGGGAACCTGCACGACGATCAGCTGGTCCTGTTCTATGAAGGTGACACCTTCAAGTGCACCGTCTATCGCGAAACCTATGGCTTCGAGGAAATGGCCGGCGAAGGTAGCCTGGAAGCACCCATGAATGGCGCCATCGTTGCCGTTCAGGCCAAGGTTGGCGACAAGGTCACGGCGGGCCAGACCCTGGTGATCATGGAAGCCATGAAGATGGAGCACGCCATCAAGGCTCCGGCCGATGGCGTGGTCAGTGAAATCTTCTTCGCCGAAGGCGATCAGGTATCCGAAGGCGCCGAACTCATTGCCATCGAAACCGAGGAGACTGATTGATGGCTTTTCCGAAACAGGTTCGACTGGTGGAGATGAGTCCCCGGGACGGTCTGCAGAACGAGCCCGGCCCTGTCATCGCCACAGACATCAAAACCGGTCTGATCGACCGGCTTGCCGACAGCGGCCTGAGCCATATCGAGGCCGCCAGCTTTGTCTCACCCAAGTGGGTGCCGCAAATGGGCGACGCCGCGGATGTCATGGCAGGAATCAACCGCAAAACGGGTGTGCGCTACTCGGCCCTCACCCCCAACCTGAAGGGATTTGAGGGTGCGCTGGCATCGAAGGTGGACGAAGTGGCCGTGTTCGGCGCTGCGTCCGAATCCTTCACCAAGAAGAACATCAACTGCACCATCGCCGAAAGCCTGGAGCGGTTTGCCCCGGTGCTCGAGGAAGCCCGCAAACACAACATTCCCGTGCGCGGCTATGTCTCCACCGTCCTGGGTTGCCCCTACGAGGGCGAGATTGCCCCGGAACAGGTCGCAACCGTAGCCAAAGCCCTCTACGACATGGGCTGCTACGAGATTTCCCTGGGCGATACCATTGGCGTAGGTACGCCGCTGAAAGCAAAGCGTATGCTGGATGCGGTAGCCGCCCACGTTCCCATGGAACGCCTGGCCGCCCACTTCCATGACACCTACGGTCAGGCCCTGGCCAACCTGTATGCGGTCCTGGAAGAAGGTGTCAGCGTGATCGATGCCTCCGTCGCCGGCCTCGGCGGCTGCCCTTACGCCCGGGGTGCCTCGGGCAACGTCGCAACCGAGGATGTTCTGTACCTCTTGAACGGCCTGGGCATCGAAACGGGTGTAGATCTGGACAAACTGGTCGCGACCGGCGACTGGGTGTGCCAGCAATTGAATCGCCATAACGGCTCCAAAGTCGGTCAGGCGCTTGGAGGAACCTGCGAATGAACCAGAACAAGAATGTTGTCGCCCTTGATCTCCCGATCCCGGAGATTAAAGACATGCCGGAGGACACCCGGAAGTACTTCGAGATCTGTCAGGAAAAGCTTGGCATGATCCCGAACGTGCTGACCGCCTACAGCCAGAACCTGAAACAGCTGGAGGGCTTCACTCGCCTGTACAACGAGCTCATGCTCGGCGAGGGCGAACTCTCCAAACTGGAGCGGGAAATGGTCGCCGTGGTGGTCTCCTCCGAGAACAAGTGTTTCTATTGCCTGGTGGCCCATGGTGCCGCCGTGCGGGTACTGAGTGGCGATCCCCAACTCGGTGAACACATGGTGATGAACTACCGCAGCGCCAAACTCGACAAGCGCCAGCGGGCAATGCTGGATTTTGCATCCCACCTGACCCGCTCACCTGCCACGGTCACCGAGGAAAATATCCAGGCTCTACGGGATGTCGGGCTCAGTGACCGCGGCATCTGGGACCTGAGCAACCTGGTCGGTTTCTACAACATGTCCAATCGCGTGGCCATTGCCAGCGATATGCAACCCAACCCCGAATATCACAGCCAGAGTCGCTAGCAAGTACGCAGACTTGCTTGCCCTCGAATACAACAACAATTGGAGGCAGAGATATGAGCAAGACTCTACCAAGCTACACCAGCGGAACCGCGGAAGTGCCCCTGCTGGGCATGACCATTGGTGAAATGCTGGACCATACCGCAGAGAAGTATCCGGATACCGAAGCCCTGGTGTGTCTGCACCAGGACATCCGCTGGACCTACAAGGAATTCGTGGAAAAGGTCGACGAGGCTGCCCGCGCATTCATGGCCATCGGCGTGAAGCGTGGTGACCGGGTGGGTATCTGGTCCCCCAACCGCTACGAGTGGACCGTGACCCAGTTTGCCACCGCGAAAGTCGGCGCCATTCTAGTCAACATCAACCCCGCCTACGGTGTGCATGAGCTGCAATACGCCCTTAACCTGGCCGGTATCTCCGTGCTGGTTACCGCAGACAGCTTCAAGGCGTCCAATTACCGGGAGATGATCTACGAGCTGGCGCCAGAGCTGAAGCGCAGCGCCCCCGGCAAGCTCAAGGCCGACCATGTGCCGGACCTGCATGCTGTGATCAACGTGCACGAAGACAAGCACGATGGCATGTGGACCTGGAAAGAGTTCCTCGGCTTCGCCGGTGACGTCACCGAACAGGCCTTGTATGAGCGCCAGGACCAGCTGCAGTTTGATGACCCCATCAACATCCAGTTCACGTCCGGTACCACCGGCAACCCGAAGGGCGCCACCCTCACGCACCATAACATCCTGAACAATGGCTACTTCGTGGCGGAAAGCCAGCGTTTCACCGAGAAGGACCGTCTGGTCATCCCGGTACCGCTGTACCACTGCTTCGGCATGGTGATGGGCAACCTGGGCTGCATTACCCACGGTTCCACCATGATTTACCCGGGTGAGGGTTTCGAGCCCCAATCCGTTCTGCAGGCGGTGCATCAGGAAAAGGCGACTGCCCTTTACGGCGTGCCCACCATGTTCATCGCCGAGCTCGCCGAGCCAGAGTTCGAGACCTACGACCTCTCCACCCTGCGCACTGGCATCATGGCCGGTTCCATCTGCCCGGCGGAGGTGATGAAGAAGGTCAACGGCAAGATGAACATGAAAGAGGTCCAGATTGCCTACGGCATGACCGAGACCAGCCCGGTTTCCACCCAGACCAGCTCCCTCGACCCGTTCGAGAAGCAGGTCACCACCGTGGGCCGCACCCAGCCGCACCTGGAGACCAAGATTGTCGATCCGGGCTCCGGCAACGTCGTTCCCCGCGGCGAAATCGGCGAACTCTGCACCCGCGGCTACAGCGTGATGCTGAAGTACTGGAACAACGAGGAAAAGACCCGGGAAGCCATCGACGACGCCGGCTGGATGCACACCGGCGACCTGGCCACCATGGATGAGGACGGCTACATCCAGATCGTCGGCCGGATCAAGGACATGGTCATCCGGGGTGGTGAGAACATCTATCCGAAAGAGATCGAAGAGTTCCTTTACACCCATCCATCCATCGAGGAAGTCCAGGTAACCGGTATTCCCGATGAAAAGTACGGTGAGGAGCTGATCGCCTGGGTGAAGCTGCGCCCGGATGCGGAACCGGTCACAGGTGAGGACCTGCAGGCGTTCTGCAAGGGCCAGATTGCCCACTTCAAGATCCCCAGGAACTACAAGTTCGTGGACGAATTCCCGATGACCGTCACCGGGAAGATCCAGAAGTTCAAGATGCGGGAAATCTCCATCGAAGAAATGGGCCTGAAGTAGTAGGCCCTGATTCAGCCCACGTCCCTCCCCTGCCGGGGAGGGACACCTCCTCTCCCTCCCCCTACCCTGAACACGCCTCAAGACGGCGGACCACCTTCAACAGATTTTTTGCGGCAACACTGCAACTTTCTTACGTCCTCGCCCGTAGCTGAAGTACACCCATCTCGAATCCCTCTGAAAAAGGTGGGTCACAACCAAGCACGAGGAGAACGTCATGAAAAAACACGGCAAGAAAAACGCAGTTCTGGCAGCCACTCTGGTATCCGGCGCGCTGTTGGCAGGCACCGCTATGGCTGGCGACCATAAAATGGATGGCGCACAGGTCTGGGCGGATGACCAGAGCGTTGCCTCCGGCACCGTTACCGCGAAAAAAGTGAATACGGAGAAGAACGGCTGGCTGGTTGTTCACCGCACTGGCGAAAACATGAAGCCGGGCCCGGTCGTAGGCCACGCGCCACTGAAAAAGGGCAAGAACATGGACGTCGCCGCGATTCTAACTGAAGAGGTGAAATCCGGTGACATGCTCATGCTGATGGTCCATGGAGAAGACGGAGGTATGAAAACCGGCAACTTTGAATATTCCCTTGGCGCGAAGGAAGACGGTCCGGTCAAGAAAGACGGCAAACTGATCATGACAGTGATCACCGCCCAATAAACCGTAAGCATCCTTTCGGGCAGGCGTGAAGCCTGCCCCCCTCTTTTAACCCAACCGTCCTTTTACCATTGCCGTCGCCGCGCCCAGCGTGAAAAAGGCTGTCAGTGCCATGGGCCAGAGATGATCCAGGATGACATCCGCCGGCAAGGTCTTCAGAAAACTACCATGCACAATGATCAGAAAATGGGTCAGTGGAATCGCCTCCGACGCCCATTGAAGTACCTCGGGCATGTTCTCCACCGGCGTCGCAAAACCCGACATCAGAACCATGGGCACCCCCAGGGCAAAGGCGCCCAGGATGGCCTGCTGCTGCGTCATGGAGACGGCCGAAATCATCAGTCCGATACCTACCACAGACAGGATAAACAGCAATAGTGAGGCTACCAGCCACAAGAGCGATCCGGTGAAGGGAACGCGGAAGAACACAATCGCGGCGGTCACCATGATCGACCCCATGACAAAGCCCACCAACACTGCCGGGAGACACTTGGCAATGATGATCTCCAGGGGTGTTGTTGGCGATACCAGCAGCTGATCGAAGGTCCCCAATTCGCGCTCGCGGGAAATCGAAAGCGCAGTGACCACCAGTGAAATGAACATGGACAGGATCCCGGCGAGCCCTGGCACTACGAACCATTGGTAAATCAGATTCGGGTTAAAGGCATGACGCAGGGCCACCGGTTTAAAATCCAGTCCCTGCTCCATGACAATCGCCTCCAGGTAACTCAACGCGACCTGGGCGGTGTTGGCCCGTCGGCCGTCCAGAATCACCTGCACCGCCGCTGGCTTGCCCTCGAGCCGGTTACGGGAGAAGTTCTCGGGAATATGCAAGCTGAAAAGCACGTCACCCTGCTCTATCAGCTGATCCTGATGAACTTTGTCATGAACGTTGATGACCTTCCCCACAAAGCTGGCGTGGCTGATATCAGAAGCCAGCGTGTGGCCGGGGTTGCCATTGTCCTCATTAAAAATGGCGATGGTGGCATTGCGCACCTCCAGTGTCGCCGCAAAAGAGAAAATAAGGAGCTGTAACAAGGGCGGAAGAATCAGTATGGCGCGGGCTCTTGGATCCCGAAGCAGGCTGAGCAGTTCCTTGATGATCTGGGCAAAAAGTCGGGAACCATTCATGTCATGTTTCCAGGCTCTTCCGGGTTTTCGCGCGCGCGATCGCAAACATCACGGCTCCGATAGCCAACATGGCCAGCATGTCCCGGATCAGCAGTGGCCAGATATCGCCTACAAGGAAAACACTGTGTAAAGACTCGATGAAATAGCGCGCCGGGATAATGTGAGTCAGCAAACGGATCGGAGCAGGCATGGCATCGATTTCGAAAAGAAACCCCGACAGCAGAAACGCGGGCAAAAAACCGGAAAACAGGGCAGCCTGAGCTGCAATGAACTGGTTCTTGGCCAATGCAGAGATAACCAGCCCCTGTCCCAACGCAGGAACCAGGAAGCAGCTGGATAGCAACAGCACCGTTGTCCAGCTTCCACGCAGGGGAACATCGAAGACAAGCAGCGCCAAGGCCGTACTTCCCAGGGTTGCGACCAGCCCCAGACCGAAGTATGGCAGCAGTTTGCCGAGCAGGATTTCTCCGATGCGCGCCGGGGTAGAGAGCAATGCCTCCATGGTTCCGCGCTCCCACTCACGGGCAACCACCAGGGCCGTCAGCAAGGTACCGATCATGGTCATGACAATGGCGATGGCGCCCGGTATCAGGAATTGCCTGGTCTCAACCTCCGGATTGAACCAAAAACGGGATTCCAGGTTTACCGGGCTTTGAACACCCCGCTCCGTCAGCCAGTTTGCCAGCACGCCACGGGTGTAACCGGCCACAAAGTTGGCCGTATTGGGCTGGGTTCCATCGGTGATCACCTGGATCAGAGGCTCTCCCTTACCGGACAGACGACGATCAAAATCGGCAGGAATGAGCACATACCCTCTCACCTGGCCACTGATCATCAGCGGCGTCATCTCAGCCCGTGATCTGGCAGGCTGAACCCTGAAGTAGGGTGTGCCACTGAAGCGCGAAGCCAGTGAGTTCGCCGCGGCGCTGTCCGTCTGCAAAACAACGCCCAGGTGAATCTGGCGAATATCCAGGGAGACCGCGTAGGCAAAGAGAAATAGCAGCACCACCGGAAGCACGAATGCAATAAGAATCGCAGAGGGATCACGAACGATCTGCAGACTTTCCTTTTTTACCAGGGCAAAGAGACGCCGACTATTCATCATCCTGCTCCTGGATCAGGTGAATGAAAGCCTGCTCCATGCTGGCATCATTGCCGGCCCTCGCTTTGAGGTTGTCCGGAGTATCAAGCGCAATAACTTGACCACGGTGCATCAGGGCAACCCTGTCGCAGTATTCGGCCTCGTCCATGAAGTGTGTGGTCACCAACACGGTAACCCCCTTGCTCACAAGACCATTGATATGGTTCCAGAATTCCCGTCGGGTAACCGGATCCACTCCGGAGGTGGGTTCATCCAGGAACAGGATCGGTGGCCGGTGCATCAGCGAGCAGGACAAGGCCAGACGCTGCCTGAAGCCCAGCGGCAATTCGCCCGGCGCGCTGTCGAGCATGGGGCCGAGCTGGAAAGTATCGATCATATCTTTTATGCGGGCCCGTTTCCGGCTCCCCCGAAGCCCGTAAACACCGGCATAGAAATACAGATTCTGGCGCACGGTGAGCAGACCATAGAGCGAAAACTTCTGGGCCATGTACCCGAGCTTGAGCTTGGCATTGCTCGCAGTACGGCGCATATCCATCCCTGCCACCCTCGCTTCTCCGCTGCTCGGATTGAGGAGACCACAGAGCATCTTGAACGTCGTCGATTTACCCGCTCCGTTAGGCCCCAACAGGCCGAAAATTTCGCCTTTGCTGACCGAAAAGCTGACATCTCCGGCAGCAACGAAATCCCCGAACCGTTTGGTCAGTTTACGGCATTCCACCATGTTCCCGTTTCCCGCCGCTTCCGGCATCTGCTCCACCAGCGGGGAGTTGCCACCGGGGGCACCGCCCAGCAAATCGATGAAAGCGTCTTCAAAGCGAGCAGGCACGGCCTCTGGGCTGCCAATATCACTCAGCCAACCAGTCTCTGAGCCCTCCTGAAGGACGACACGTACGCTGCGCCCTTCAATCGTCCCATCCCTCACGCCAGGACGCGTGAGTACTTCACTGAGCAGGGCCCGCTTATCGCGAGCGCCTCTGATCCGGTAGCAACGTCCTTCCAACCGCTGCGTGAGGTCTGCGGGTTTGCCGTGAAAGGCAATGCTCCCCTGGTTCAGGAGAATGACGTCCTCACACCGCTCGGCTTCCTCCAGATAGGCTGTGGCCCAGATAACGGCCATGCCCTGATCGGTCAGGGCCTGAACCATACGCCACAGCTCCTGGCGGCTGACCGGATCCACCCCCACACCGGGTTCGTCCAGTAACAGCACCGGTGGGGATGTAATCAGCGCACAGGCCAGTCCGAGCTTCTGCTGCATCCCTCCGGATAGTCGCCCTGCCAGCCTCTGAGTAAACGGTTCCAGCCCCGTGAAATCCAGCAGTCGCTTGAAGGTCCCGGTATAGTCCTCCTTCGCCAGTCCTCTAAGGTCCGCATAGAGTTCCAGGTTCTCAAATACGGTGAGATCTTCGTACAGGCCGAACCGCTGGGGCATGTATCCCACTGATTCGGCCAGGGCCGCCATCTTGTCGGTAGGGTCAAGGCCGGCAACGCGAAGCTGCCCGCGATCCGGTTCCAGCAAGCCCGCCATCATTCTGATAAGGGTGGTCTTTCCGGCACCATCGGGACCGACCAGGCCGGTCAGTCGGCCGCCGGCAATCCGGGCAGAGACATCCTCAAGGGCTCGGGTATTTCCAAACCCCTTGCAGACACTGTCGAGCAGGATTGCCTCAGTCATGGCCCGGCTAAGGTAATCGTGACCGGCATCCCCTGGAGCAGCTGTTCATCCGCATCCTCGACCACCACGCGGAGCCGGTAGACCAGCTCGGTGCGCAGATCTTCGGTCTGAACGGATCTGGGCGTAAATTCTGCCCGGGGTGATACAAATCCTACCTGGCCCGAGTAGCTTGTGTCGGTGCTGTCCGTCGTGACACGCACACGGGTACCGGGGGCGACCTTGGCCAGATCGGGCTCACCCACATAGGCCCTGACGTAGACAGGATCACGCAGCGCCAGGCTGTAGACCGGGCTTCCCGGTTGAACCATAGCCCCCGGTTCCACCACCCGTGTCAGCACAATACCATCACTGGGTGTCACGAGCCGGGTATCCGAGAGAGCCGTTCTGGCCTGGGCTGCCTCGGCTTTCGCGACCTCCAGTTGTGCACGCGCAGCATCGAGGTCTTCCTGACGCGGCCCTTCTTCCAACAGTGACAGGGTGGCAGAGGCGGCAGCCAATCTTGCCCTGGCCTCATCCAGTGCGTATCGCGCGGCATCAAGTGCCTGCTGGCTGGTCGCGCCGGTTCTGGCCAGTTCCCGGAGACGGTTGTACTCCCTTGATCGATTTTCAAAGACAGCCTGGGCCTGGAGCTTGTTGTCCCGGGCCTGCTCGATCTCCTGCGGGCGATTGCCAGCCTCCAGCCTGGCCAGCATTGCCCTGGCCTGGGCTACCCCGGCTTCGGCTGCATTCAGGGCGTTGCGGAGCGGCTCCTCATCAAGCTGTGCAACCTGTTGACCCGCCTTTACCTGATCGCCCTCATCGAACGCGAGCTCAGTAACGCGCCCGCCCTGACGAAAAGCCAGCGACAGCTCCCTGATGTCTACATTGCCATAGAGAAGCAGCGGCCCATTGTCCTCCTGCTGGCTCCGATACCAGCCATAGCCCAGACCCGCCACAAGCGCGATGACCACCAACAAGATCAGTGGTTTCCTCATACTGCCGAATCTCCCCGTGATTATTCCCTGCCGGCGACTGACTCCTTCCAATTTAGCCTGCTCCGGGGGCTATTTCATTGACGCAGGAAAAGTTTCGGGGATGAAAATGAAAACGGGGCCTGAGGGCCCCGTTCGAACATTCATATCTGTTTGTTCACAACCTCGGACAGGCGACTTCGGTTTCCATCCGTATCCAGGGTGCGCATGGCAAAGTACCAAGTACCGGCGGTCAACTCGTCCACCAGAAGCTCTTCAACGGAGCCATCACCAATTGCCAGGCTCTGGTCCAGGTTATCCGGATCGGTCCCGTAGACCACTTCGAAGCCTGCGATTTCACCCATGCTGAGGCTCTCGCCATTTTCCCGGGTCAGCGGTGCTGTCCAGGTCAGCAGTGCGGCATTGTCTGGAATTGTCGGTTCCTGAACGGTCTCTGTTACCGTCGGATCGCTGGTATCCGTTCCGGAATCGGCTACCGTGCCGCTGGTGCTGTCGGTGGCAGTGGAATCCGTGGTATCCGCGACCACCGTATCAGACTCCACGTAAACATCCGCGATGGTTTTGAAGCGCTGGACATTGCGGTACTCGACCACCACCAGTTTCTGACTGATGACGCTCGACTCCACGGTGGCCTGAAGCTCAGAGGACTGCAGGGCCGCGGCACTGACCAGATCCGAAAGTGCTACGTTCACGCCGTCTCCCATGATACCGATCCGGCCATTGGCCGCGATCTGGGCAGTCAGGTTGTTCAGTACCTCTGAAATGCTGTTCCATTGGGCGTTGCCGTTCACCAGAGCCAGGAAGGCGGCGTTGGCGACAGCCACCTGTATGGCATCGGCGGACAGGCTTCCGAGATCATCGAGCCGGGTCAGGTCCGGCGGGGCGAGGCGCAGAGCGCCGGACGACAGTCCAAACCAGCCTTCAACCGCCTGATAGGCATCGGACAACGCTTCCGGAGACAGTCCATTGGCATTGCGCTCTGCCAGCGCGACAGCCAGGTGCGTCAGCGGCGTCAGGTGCACGGTCTCGGTCATCAGGTCACCGGCCCCCCTCAATCGGAAGCTGTTATCCAGCGGCATTGGCTGACCAAAACCGACCGGCGAACCACCGCTCTGATCACACTGCGGCACCACATCGCAGATCATACGGGTACTACCATCGGCCTGAAGCTCAACCAGCGCCCAACCGTCAGCTTTGCCCCGCAAACGCAGATCGTAGCTGCCATCATCCGCAGTCAATACAGGTTTGGCTGCCAACCGGTCCGGTGCGTAATAACCGTCCTTGTCCGCCAGCAACCGGTTCGCCGTAACGATTCCCTGCTGGATAACCCCCTTCATGGCCGCACCGGCGACCTCGACTCCGGGCTCTTTAGCCTGCACCACCGCGTTGCTGTCGCTGGCCATCATATCGTTGAAACAACCGGAGAGAGCAAGTGACGCTGTGACAACGAGCAATCCCTGTTTCGCTGATTTTTTGCCGCAATATGACATCGTTTTGCACCAATTTATTGACGAATTGGGCAAATCATACTGCGCCACTTTTGGTCAAAAATGTGATGCGGTTCGCTTTTTATCTGTTGAACTTCGTCAGGAAAGTGGCGTTTACGGTAGGAAACATCGGGACATTGAAGGTTACAGCGGCAAGGGCTACCAGGCGGGGCTTAACTCCATGTTTTGTGGTTATATTTTGAACAACAGGAAGGATTGGATTGCCGAGGGGCTACGGTTAGGTGCGAATGGTGTTTACAAATTTAAACAGTGGAAACCGTTCGAAAACGGGCGTTAAACCCAAGACGGGGTCAGATGAAAAGCGCGAACGCGCTTTTCATCTGACCCCATTTTCACCGGCAAACAACAGGCCGACGCTTCAATCGCCACTGCGGGCAATCAATCTCCGCACCTGCTCCAGGTTCTGGTTGGCAGTCACGTGGTAGCTGGGCGATGCTTTCGCCGCCTTACCAAAAAACTCCTCCGCTTTCCGGTAGTTGCCCTCGTTCATCAGGATATAGCCAATGGTGTTCCAGGCGTCCGCCTCGGGCATGACCTTGATCAGAACTTCCAATGCTTCGTCGTAACGCTCTAGCCGAGTGTAGAGCTGGCCAAGATTTCGCCAGGCGCGCTCATGTTCGGGGTCAATGCTCAGGGCCGTTTGGTACTGGTACTCGGCGCGATTCCAGTGGCCAATCAGGTAAAAGGAATAGCCGAGGTTGTTGTGGAGCCTCGCATTACGGGGAGAAATTGCCAGGGCCCGATCATAGTGGGTTCTCGCGGCAGCAAAATCGCCCCGCAGGTCGGCCATAATGCCCAGGGCGTTGAGCGCCTGCCAGCGTTCTGCATCGGCGGCCACCGCCTGCTCCAACATAGCCCTGGCCTTGTCGTGCTGGCGCTGCTTCATCAGCATTAGCCCCAGCCCCTCAAGGGCGCCGGCGTGATTGGGATCCTGCTGAAGGGCAAGCTGGAAGGCCGACGCTGCCTTTTCAGGGGCTCCCTTGTGCTGATTGATGGCGCCGACCTTGTAGAAGGTATCCGCATTCTTCGGGTCCAGTTCCAGGGACCGGATGTATTCAAAGACAGCTTCATCCAGCTTGCCCTGCCGGTAGGCCGCATCGCCCCGGGCAATGGCTTCCTCAGCGGATTCCACCGGCATCAGTGTGGAAAAGGTCAGCTCTGATTTACCGTCGTAAAGCTCGGTGTAGGCGTTCCCGCTTTTGACCTGGGGGCCGCTGGCGCAGCCCCCCAAAAGCAGTAAGCCGGCGAAGAGCGAGATCATCGTAAGGCTGCGCCTCCCTGTCCGGACAGGGTTCCGGCCTTTCTCATCTGCCGGCGCATTCGTCCATCTTCCCATCATGGCAAACTCTCCCTTTCTTGTTATCAACCTCAGTAGACCTGGAAGTGATCCAGCAAACCGACGATGGCGGGACCAATGGCCACCACGAAGAACGCCGGAAACATGCAAAGAACCAGTGGAAACACCATCTTGGTGGAAATCTTGCCGGCCTCCTCTTCCGCCCGTTGCATGCGCTTGTCACGAAACTCCTCCGAGTAGATTCTGAGGGATTCAGCAATACTGGTACCAAAACGCAGGCTCTGACTGAGCAATGACACCAGTCCTCCGATTTCCTCCAGTCCGGTGCGGTCTGCCAGGTTTTTCAGGGCATCCACCCGATCTACCCCCGCACGCATCTCACTGTTCACCAGGGCCAACTCCTCGGAAAGCTCGGGATGACCGATCACGAGTTCATCGGCCACCCTCTGCAACGCCGGCTTGAGGCCATACCCGGCTTCAGTACAAACCACCAGCAAATCCAGTGCGTCCGGGAATCCGTTGTATAACCGGCGCTTTCGGCGCTCAATCATTTTGGCCAACACATAATTCGGCCCGAGCGCCCCAACCAGCATGGCAGCAGCCGCTGCCTGCACTACCTCGATGGTTGTGACCCCGGGCACCCAGCGCAGACCGAAGAAAACCACCAACGGCAGGCCGACAATGAGCAAGGTCTTGATGGCATAGAAGTTGGCGAGGGCACCGTCATTCCGGTAACCGGCGTGCATCAGCCGTTCGCGGGTACGGCTGCGATCCTCTTCCTTCTTTGGCAGAAAGTTTGGCGCAGTCGATTTAACGAACGAGGATACCGGGCCTTCCCGTTGCACCTCCCCCGCCTCTGGAGCTACCACGGTATGCAGGCGACTGCGCACCGGATGAAACATGGTGGAGACCAGGTACATACCAGCCAGGGCCAGGCAGAACACGGCCACCGCCATCAAACCGATAAAGACATACTGCGCCATCTGTCGGTCCTGAATGACGGTATCGAGCAGTCCGATCAGGTAATCCATGACCTATTCCTCCTACACCTTGATATTGAGGATCTTCTTGATCCAGAAAACGCCAATCACGATCAGGATGAGTCCGATCAACACAATATCGGCCCCGCGGGGACTCTCGATGAGCATGGGCATATAATCCGGGTTCACCAGCGAAATCAGCACAAAAAGCACAAACGGAGTCATGGTCAGCACCCAGGCCGAAATCCGCCCCTCCGCAGAGAGTGTGCGGACCCGGCGCTGGAACCGGAACCGACCCCGGATCACGCCAGCAATTTTCTCCAGAACCTCCGCCAGGTTGCCCCCGGACTCCCGTTGCACCAGTACCGCCGTGATCAGCGCCATCACCAGCACGCTGGGTACCCGCTGTAACAGGCCGAACAAGGCTGCCCGTACATCACCGCCATAATTGATCTCGTTGAAGGTTTTCTGGAACTCTTCCTTCACCGGGCTGGGCATTTCCGTGGATACCAGTCGAACCGCTTCGATAAACGGATGCCCCGCCCGCAAGGCACGGATGATGACATCTACCACATCCGGCAACTGCTCCTCGATCCGGGCAATACGTTGGCTGCGTTTGTTCCGCAAGTAGAGGAACGGCGCACTGGCAGCAATTGGGGCAAGCGCGATTGGCGCCCACCAGGCCTTGGTCATGCTGTAGCCCACAAAGGCGGCAACGGCTCCCAGCAGGACAGCCAGCAGCAGCACCCGATACGCCCTCGTCTGGTAACCGCTCTGGGCGATCAGGTTCACCAGCGGGTGAAGCAGGTGCATGGATTCCAGGCGTTTCTCCAGGGGGGACAGATCCCGCAGGTACTGCTCCTGCATGAGGGAAAGCCGTTTCTGGCCTTCTTCCCCCTGAGTCATCTTGTGCATGCGCTCATTGAGTCGCTTTCGGGCGCCCCGGCTCTCACCGAAAACCGGGATGACCAACCCCTGGGAGAGCAGGAACACTGCCACGAACACCAGGGCCAGAAAAATCCAGAGTTTGTCTCCCAACGCTTCCATGGCTCAGTCCTCGAAGTCAGGGTCGAAAAGTGACAGCGGCACCGCGATGCCCCGCTGGTGGAGATGCTCATGGAAACGGGGCACGATGCCGGTTGCCCGGTAGCGGCCGACCACATTTCCGTTCTCATCCCGTCCCATGCGCTGGAAGTTGAACAGCTCGGACATGGTGATCACATCGCCTTCCATGCCATTGATCTCCTGCACACTCACCAGACGACGGGTGCCGTCCTCCTGGCGCTCCACCTGGAGCACCACATCAATGGCGGAGGCCACCTGGGATCTGATTGCCTTGACCGGCATGGTGGTGCCCGTCATGGAGACCATATTCTCGATCCTGGTCAGGGCATCCCGGGGCGCATTGGCGTGCAGCGTGGTCATCGAGCCGTCGTGGCCGGTATTCATGGCCTGGAGCATATCCAGCGCCTCGGCGCCACGGACCTCGCCCACGATGATCCGGTCCGGCCGCATCCGCAGGCTGTTCCGAACCAGATCCCGCTGGGTAACCTCACCCTTGCTCTCGATATTGGGAGGCCGGGTTTCAAGGCGAACCACATGCGGCTGCTGGAGCTGCAGTTCCGCAGAATCCTCGATGGTGACAATCCGCTCGTTATCCGGAACGAACCCCGACAGCACGTTCAGCAACGTGGTTTTACCAGAGCCGGTGCCGCCGGAGATGAGCACGTTCAGGCGCCCCCGCACAATACTCTCCAACAAGCCGGCAATCGGAGCCGTCAAAGTGCCCTTCTCCATTAACGCCTCCATAGAAAGGCGCCCGATGGAAAAACGGCGGATTGACAGCAGCGGCCCGTCCACTGCGAGAGGCGGAATGATGGCGTTGACCCGGGAACCGTCCTTCAGGCGGGCATCGACCATCGGCGACGACTCATCAATCCGACGCCCGACACTGGAGACAATGCGGTCAATGATGTTCAACAGGTGGGTATCGTTATGGAAACAGACATCCACTTTCTCCAACTTACCGTTACGCTCCACGTAGATACTGTCATGACCGTTGACCAGGATGTCGGCAATGGATTTATCGGCGAGCAGCGGTTCCAGCGGGCCCAGTCCCAGAATATCGTCCTGGATCTGGCGGATGATGCGCTGGCGAGCAGTGAGCGAAAGCGGGATGGATTCCTCTGCCATCAAGCGCTGTCCGATCTCCTGTAACTGGCGCTCGGCCTCCTCTTTGCCCAGAGTTCCCAGCAGCGACAGATCCAGGACCTTCATCAGTTTCTGGTGGATCTTCTGTTTCCAGGCCCTTTCCTGCTCTTCCTCTGCACGGCGGCTCGCAGACGGGCCGGTTCCGTTGTGAACCAGTGGCGGCTCAGGCTCCGTTTTTCCAAACTCATTCATTCTATTCAGTTCCATGACACGCTCCTCAGGCTCCTGCCAGTTTCCGCCACATCCGGCCGATGCCGGAATGTGTAACCACTTTCTTGCCGCTCAGGACTTCCGCCATCTTCACCATGCTCCGGCTGACCGGAGATGAGGGCGCTGCCTCGAGCAAAGGCACCCCCAGGTTGGAGCTTTCCGCGACCTTGGCATAATCATTGGGTATAAACGTCATATCACCTATACCGAGGGCTTTCTCGATGTCTCCGGCCGTGAGCGCCAGTCGCTTGTCCCAGCGGTTGACCACAACACCGATCCGGTCCGCCGACACGCCCATGTACCGGGTGAGGTAGTGCAGTAAACGGCGGGCATCCTGAACATGGGAAATGCTCTGCTGGAGCACCACCAAAACCCGGTCCGCGGACTCGAGTAGCATGCCGGTCACACTGTCGATCTGGCGCGGCAGGTCCACAACGGTGTGGTCATACCCGGATCGAAGTAATGCCAGAAGTTTCTGCAGCTGCCCCTCATCGATATCCCCCGGCACAACCAGCTGATCCGAGCTATTACCCAGCAGATGAAGGCCGCTCTTGTGCTTGAGCATATGGCCTTCTAGAGCCAGCAGATCCATGCTGTCCGCCCGAAGAATGGCGTCGACCAAGCCTCCGCCCTCATGCAGGTCGAAAGCCGACGCCAGGTTGCCGAATTGCAGATCCATATCCAGCAGGGCCACACGCTGTTCGATTCGTTCCGCAAGGCTGTGAGCCAGAGACGCGGCGATCGTGCTGGCGCCGGAACCACCCTTGGCATTGATAACCGCAAACATTCCGCCGTCTGACTCCGAATCCGGCGTCAGTTCTGCAGCTATCCGGACCAGGGATTCCAGAACCTCCTGTTTGGGAGCCGGAAAGCTGAAGTAGTCCCTTGCGCCTACCCGCATGGCGGTGCGCATGATCGTCATGTTCTCGGGACCAGTCACAATGGTTGGCACCCGGCCGTTGACCGGCCGATCGTCCAGGGACCGGAGTTCGTCTTCCCACGCCGAGGTGGTGCAGAAAATCAGCGCGTCCGGCAGATCCTTGACGTTATAGAGCGGGTCTGAATGTCCGTTGGTTATCAGACGCTTACTGAGGGCCAGGCCCGGCTGGTCGCCGAGGATCTCTTCAAGCTCCTGCAATTCCTGGGCATTGCGCCCGGCAATCAAAACGGTAATACGTGCTTTCATGGCTTCGCCCTTCCTTGATAATTCAACTGATGGTCCCGAAACAGCCGGTTCCCTCCCGGGACACACCAAGACTCTCCCGCGGCAGAACCGTCACGAACGGTGGCAGCTCGAACGTCCGGAAAAAGAACGGAATGATCAGTTGATGCTGAAAACCGCTCACTTCACTTCGAATGAACGCAATGTCTAGGTAGTTGCCTGCAGGATCAGCAAGCACCCCTCCTGCAGAGTCGAGGTAGTCAAGGGAGATATTGGATTCCACGAGGCCCCTGAGTATCGGGCTCTCACCGGAGGTGCCCGGCTCATCGAACATGGCAACCCGCCGAATGGCGCTGTGCTCTATGGGACAGACCACAGCCACCCGCGCCGCGCGCCGGCTCATCTCATCCAACGTGTTCCAGACAAACATCAGCCGCCCGAACTCGATGGTGCCGAACAGCAGGATGAAGAACATCGCCCCGACAATCGCGAACTCAACGGTATGCAAACCCGACTGCTTTCTGATGTTCATAGCGCCCTCATCTGCACGGTGCTCTGCATTACAAAGGCCATACTGATCGGCTCTCCCCCATAGAACGCGGGAATCTGTCCGATCAGCGGGATGTAGGTGTAGGTGGCGCTGACGGCGACATGACTGGCATCCGGGCTGGTGACCGAGATATCACCGGTGGACCAGCCTGGCAGAAGCGGCTCGCCCGTTCCCGCGGGGTTGCCATATACCACCAGGTTGCTGGTTTGCTGAACCAGGGTGCTGTCGAGAAGAATAAGACCAATACTTCCATTCATGGCCGACGCGGAAACGTGCCTGGCACCGTCACGGGTCGCGCGGGTCATGGTGTGATACTGGCTGAACGCCCACCCCAGCTCGCTCACGGCAAACACAACCAGCAGCAGAAACGGAGCGGTCAGCCAGAACTCCAGGGTGGCAATACCCTTCTGTTTTATTCCGGTTTTGATCTGTGCGTCCATGTCGTCACTTCCCTCCGGCTCTGGAGACCTTCTCAGCTATCGAAAGTGTCCGGGTCCTTGTACAACTGGATAATGCGGGGTCCGGGGCCTACACCAGGGTCGGGACCCGGCACTCCACTGCCACCACAGTCGTCCTTGAACTGGCCATAGAACACCGCCTGGCCGGCCTGCTGCATCTTGTCGACCATGTAAAAGCAGCTGAAGCCCAGAAGCTCCACGGAACTCTGGCCATTGGCGAGGCCATCGCAGTTGCCTACGGGCATGGTCAGGATACGGCGGCCGGGCTGTCCGGTAGGTGGCGTATCCGGGTTGACGTTCTCGTACTGGTTCAGGTACCAGTCGAGGTCATAGGTTGGGACGGTCTCCGCGACGTAATCGTCCTCGTCGTAGGTTTCATGGTTGGTGAACCAGTCCGGCGGATAGTCGGCCGCGGTTACCGGGCCGTTGTAGTAACCAAGACGGGTATTGATACCCTGGGCAAACGGGCCCACGGTGTTACCGGGTTCGGTTTCGATATCGCCGTCGCCACCGGCATCCAGGCAAGCATCGAACTTGCCCGCTGCCGCCTCCCGAATATCCGCACCACCGCTGCTGCCATCCAGGCGAATCAGGTAGAAGTTACCGGGGCCGACCTCGGAGCTGGATCCAGAGCCAATCTTCAGCTGCTCGACCTCACCGCGGGAATAGCCATAGTTTTCAACACCAGGCTCACCGCAGGCCATCATGGGTACCACGTTGCAGGCGGTCTTTATGGTCGGGCTGGGGCCGGCAACCGCGGTTCCCGCGATGGCAAGGTCATTGATCCCCAGCACCGGCGCAAACCATTCGGCCACGTCGTAGTTATCGACGCGAGCCCGAACGTACTGTGCCGGTGTTGTGCCTGCTGCAAAGGGATTCAGCGTATTGGAGAACTCCAGGACCAGCGTGAGATTTCCCGCGGCCGACGCCTCACCCAACCCGGCATTGCCGGGCGCCGCCACATTGGCATCAAAGGTGGTATGCCCGGCCGCGTCTGCAAGCAAGGTATTCCCGGTCTGGTCCAGAACCTTGGCTGCGCTCAGCGCTGCGGCATCCAGAGCATTCTGCAGCCGCGTCTTCTCCAGGTGGGCATTGCTGATATCCAGCGCCAGGGCAGCCATCCCCAGGATCACTACCAGGGAAATGGCCACCATGGGCAGGATGGCGCCTTGCTGAGAGTTCCTTGCCTTGTTGACCGCGTCCATGGCCCATCCTCCCGATCAGCGTTGAAGCCCCATGCCAACGCCACCACTCATGTCCGGATCCAGCCGTTCGGGCTTGCCGGTATCCTTGATGTAGCTGTTATACCCGGCCTCGGCCTTGCGGCCATCGAGTACCGGCAGCTCTGGTGGTTCCTGGCCCGGCGGCACGTACTTCTGGGCGGCAATCATCTGGCGGACAGAGTTGCCGAACTGGTCTTCCGAGCTGGGTGATGCGCACCCTGCCAGAAGCAGTCCCGTTGCCAGTGCTGTTATCGCTGCTTTGATTGTGCGGTTGTATGCATCCATGACGTCCACCTCAGAGTTCGTGACCGAATTGTCCTTTGACACTGCCTTGCTGCACCGATGCCGCTTCCGAGCCCGGCTTCCGCCTGCCTTCCATGTAGCCCAGGAGGTAGAACTCAAGATCCGAGGGTTCCACAAAGTAGTCCGTGGGCAGGCTGAACTGTTTGCGATCCACCGGCTTGGCAAAGTGCGGCGTCACCAGAATGACCAGCTCGGTCTTGCCCTTCACGTATTCCTGACTACGGAACAGGTTGCCCAGAATCGGCAAGTCGCCCAGGCCCGGGAACTTGTTCACCCGCTCTCTCAGGTTCTCGTTGATCAGGCCGGCAACCCCGATGGTCTGACCGTTAGCCAGCTCAACCGTCGAGGAAGCGCTGCGGCTGGTGAGCGCATTGATAAAGAAGGTCGCAGCGGTGTCCGGCACATCAAGCACGATCGAGTTCTGGTTGCTGAGTTCGCTGACCTTGATGTTCAGCTTGAGGCTGATCATTCCGGAATCGAGCACGGTGGGAAGGAACCCCAGGCTGATCCCGAACTCCTTGAACTCGATCTTGACGCCGTCGTCCTGTCCGCTCCCGACCGGGATCGGGAATTCACCGCCGGCGTGGAAGGTGGCTTCCTGGCCGGTAAGGGTGGTGAGCGTCGGCTCAGCAAGGACCTTGGCCAGGTTGTTTTCCTGGGCCGCATCAATCACCAGATCAAACAGGGTGTCACCGTCCAGGAAGCTGGCAAACAGGCCGGTACTCTCAAAGGTCAGGGGTTCCCTGAGAATCTGGGTAGCCGGTGGGCCAAAGGGGCTCAGCGTATTAGTGCCACCGCCCGGGATCGAGGCAGCTGGTGACAGCGCGGTACCGTTATTGCCGGCACCGATGGTGAGCAGAGAATTCGCATTCATTGCCTCGAACTTGGCGCCAATGCGCTTGAGGAAATCCCGGGACACCTCAGCCACCTGCACCTCCAGCATGACCTGCTGGGCACCGCCGACCTGCATCATGTTGAGGACTTTCCCATCTTCCCCACCCTGGAAACTCCGGGCCAGATCCAGCGCGGCAGCCATGCGGGCTGCGCTGCCCACCTCGCCACTCAGAATGATCGCATCCTGAGATGAGCGGACCTCGACCTCCTCACCCGGAAGCACCTGGTGAAGCTTGGCCTTAAGGCCCTCAAGGTCGTGGGTCACATCAATGCCGACCGCAGCGACCACCTGGTTGTTGTTGTCCCACAGGGTCACATTGGTGGAGCCGAGCTGTTTGCCCACCACATAAAGCTGACGGGACCTCAGGATGAGGATATCGGCAATGTCAGGATTACCGACCGAGATCTTCGCAACCGGCTGTTCGAGGTAGAGGATCTGGGACTGGTTCAGCGCCACCTCCACCACTTGCCGGTCCATACCGCTTGCCAGCATCACCTGCGCCTTCACGCCGAGCGGGATTGCGGACAAGAACAGGAACAGCCCGATCAGGCATCCCTGCAGTGACAGTTTCTTCGTCATTGTTGTCATGGTCACTCTCTCCCTGGGTTACTCCTTTAGCGGCTGCCAACCCCCGGCAACCGCGACATCAAATTCCGTCCTACATGGATACCTTCGAGGTACTGACATCGGTCCCGCGGATGATGGTGACGCGAGAACTTGTCACTACAACCCTGCGTGGTGCGGGTTTCGGAGCCGGCTTGGCCTCGGCCACCACTTCTTCCTTCACGGGCTCTGGCTCCGGACGCAGGCTGTCATCCAACGGGTTGCGCAAAGCGAGCTGGATCATACCCTCCTGCGTGGCTTTCACCAGTTCCTCGGCCTCATCCGAACTCAGCTCGAGGGTGACTGCCCTTACGATGACTGGCTTGTCCTTCTCCGGAGATGCAGTCTGGTCCACCGCCAGCACCTTCACGTTTTCCAGCAGAGTCCGTGATTCGTAGCGATAGCTACCGTTCCGCTTTGCCGAGACGATATCCACTCGGTTACCGGGCATCAGGAAACCGGCAACGCCGATTACGTCATTGACGCGAACAGTCACTGCTCGTTTGTTCGGGGCGATCACCGCAGACAGGGCGCTACCACCACCGAAGGCGGCTATCTTTTCCTTGAGAATCATCTCGCCCGGATAGATGGTTGTGGTCGCCACCTGACCCTCTATCGCCTCGGCCTCCGTCAGAGCACTGGACGGAACCATAGATTTGGGCATAGTCGCGACCTTAAGGTCACTGGCTTCCACCTTCTTTCCGAAGGGAATCTGCAGGGCCGCTACGACGACGGGTACACCGTCCTCCGTGGCCGGCGCCGCAAATCGGTCAAGCGCCCACCCCCTGGCCAGGTAGGCAGCGCCGAGCCCCATGATCAGGGCAAAAGAGAGCATAAGAACGGTTCTTGACTTGAACATAGCGGTCACCCCACGTTTTCCAGCTGCACGAAGTAGTTTTGCCAGGCCCACCGGATGGATTCGGTCGTCAGCCTGGCCGGTAACCCGCGGTACCGGCAGTAGTCACTGACCAGGCCAAGCAGGTCCCGGGGATGACAGGGCAACAGGACATTGCCCTGGCTCGGGTAAAGCTCTGTCATCATGTACCGGGTTGTGTCGGGATCATCCTCGATCCCCATGGTCTGGCAGACCTGTTTCCAGAGTCGCAGAAACGGCTCCGGCTCCAGGGTTTTGAAACCGATCTTGTGCCCGATGCGACGCAGGAACGCCTCATCGGCCAGGTCCAGCGGATTCAGGTTGGTGGAGAAGATCAGCAGCATATCGAAGGGAACGGCAAAGTGCTGCCCTGCCCGAAGGTTGAGGAAATCCCGCTTTTCCTCCATGGGCACGATCCAGCGGTTGAGCAGGTCCACGTGAGATACCTGCTGTCGACCGAGGTCGTCGATCAGCAACATTCCGTTACTGGCCTTCAGCTGGAGTGGCGCTTGGTATTGCTTGCGTTGCTCGTCAAATTTCAGGTCGAGCATGTCCAGGGTGAGTTCACCGCCGGTGGTTACTTCGGGGCGGTGGCACAGAACATAACGGGCATCGTGACCGTTACCAAGATGCACCGGGTCCTGTTCCTCGCCACTGACCGGGTGATGGAATTCAGGATCAAACAGGCTGATAACCGTGTCGCCCACCAGAATCGAATAAGGAACATAAACCGGACCGGCCAGTAACTTGACTAGTTGACGGGTAATGTAGCTCTTGCCACTGCCCGCCGGACCATAGATAAACATGGCGCGACCGGAGTGCACCGCCGGACCCAGCTGGGCCAGAAGGTTTTCGTCGATGACCGTATCCCGGAACAGGCGATGAATATCGTCTTCAGTGACCACGCATTTGGATACCGATTGGCGCCGAACAAGTTTCGAATAGGCTTCCAGAGTGACTGGAGCCGGCCCGCAGTAGCCGTCACGGGACAGCGCCTCGAGAGCGGAAGCACGGCCACGGTCTGTCAGTGCATATCGCACGCCGCTCTCGGAAAAATCTGCGCCCCGGCTCTCAACCTTAGCTTCCTGGCGCAAGTGAGCAATAACTGGTTCTAGAATTGCACCGGGCAATGAAATATGCCGGGAAAGTTGTTGGAGGGTCTGGTTGCTGAGGAGATTAAGATGTTTGATTAATAGGTCAGCGACAAAAAAATGGTCGAGGCCAGTTTCCTGAAGGCTGTGGGGCCTACAAACATCATTGCTCGCCCAAAGCTGTGTATCCCTATAGTCGGTCAACAAGAGTTCGGCGTCCATTGCGTACTCCTTATTTAAAAATTGAAGCTAAAGCGCCGCGACAGCAAGGACAGTTCCACACGCGATGGCAAGAGCATAGGGAAATCGTAGCCCAGCGGCTTCACCTGGAGCTGGTGGAATATATTGTGGTTGAAGAGCAACCAATAGAATCAACATCGTGTTATAGCGACGAATCATCGGGCGTAGCCCTCCTCTCGCCGCAATATAAAAAACTGCTATTAATCCTCCTGAGAGAATCGTCATCAACGCCGCTATGAATACATTGACAGGACCAATCAGTGCACCAATGGCCGCCAGCAGTTTCACGTCTCCCGCTCCCATTGCACCGAACAAGTGGAATGGCAAAAAGCAGAGCAAACCAACAGACAATCCCAAAACTGATTGAATGAAGCCATCCCAGAGCCCTAAGCAAGAATTTGTCGAGATTGCAGCTATGGCTAGTCCGAAGGTCAACCAGTTCGGTAGACGATGGGTTACAAGATCGGAACATATGGAGGTTCCAAGCCCAACTATCAACAATAAAACTATAGCAATGGGGAGTTCCATATATGCCTGACCTCGCTCTGAAAATAGATGGGGTCTATCTCGACCCCATCTCAATACGTCCAACTTTTACTCGGTGGTGATTTTGCTGGCTATTAAATTGACACCGTCTCTAATGTTCTCCCCAAGGGTGGTAAATGCAGCCACTGCGCCCAAGACTATTAACGAACCAGCCACCGCATATTCAGACAGCTCCAAACCTTCCTCATCCCGAATAAACGCAACTACTTTTTCCTTGAAGTTTTTCATCTCATAACTCCTGCAGTCGTTAGACATACTTCCTTGATGGCACAGCGCCATCTCCGTGCGCTGTAGTTTCAGCATAAGAGGCTATTCAGAAGTGGGTTATGAGTATTCCGGCGAAACAATAGGAGGATTTTGCAGAGAGAGGGTCCCGGGAGCCTTCAGGATACGCACAGGCGATTTCGGGTTAACCAGAGGCGCTCCTGAAGTTGCAAGTCAGGTTTCAAGGAATTGATACAGGGAAAGTTGAGGGGAGGAAGCCGCCTCTTCACGATTGGCATCGCATTTATGGCGGTACTGACTGGGCGTCATGCCCATATGCCGCTGGAACATCCGGGTGAAGTGGGATGCGTCGTGGAAGCCCACGGCCCAGCACACATCAATCACTGAGGCGCTGTTGTTCTGCAGAAGCTCTGTCGCCTTCTCGATCCGGCGCCGGACGATGTATTCCTGGAAGGTAATACCAAGGGCTTTCTTGAAGGCACGACTGAGCTGGTAACTGTTACTCCCGCAGAGCTCGGCAATATCCGCCTGCATCAGCTTTTCAGAAAGATGCTGTTCAATGAACGCGACGGCCGTTTCGACAACCTTGTCTTCGCAACGGTGTTTCTTGAAGCGGGCGTCATCAGGGAGGGGCTGTGATCTGATGATGGTGGTTCGCTCGGAACGGTCCCTGGGATTTCCGACCAGCTTTTCCAGCCTTTGCAGGGAATCCAGAACGCTGTCCATCTGAACCGGTTTCACGAAATAATCCCACACACGGCTACGCAAGGCCCATACGGCCAGAGCCTCCGAGTGTTGCTGGGTGAACATCAACACAGGCACCGAGGTGAATTCCTGCTTGGCCTCACTCAGCAAGGACAGGCTGGAGATATCGGGGAAATCGAACTCGAAACAACTGATAACCCGGCTGTAGGAAGCATAGACTGACCCGAGTTCATCCTTCGCGGAAACCCTGACCAGCGGAAAATGCCGCTCAATTACCCTGACGAGCTCCGGGTCTGCCCCGTACTGCGTGGCGTCCACCAGTACAACGGTAGCTCTTTCCATTTGCCCAATTCCCTTCTTATGAATTTTTCGGGATGCCAGATCCATCTGGACCTGCTCAAATTAACATGTATTTTTGTTAATTTTCTTGCGGGGCAACTACAACGTATAGGAAAGCGAACGAAATACGTCAAGCAAGCCGACATGGCGTTTTTCAGAATTTTACAATTCAGAAAGAAAGGAAATGTCGTGAAACAAAAGGCTGGGATAAGGGCTGAAACGAAAACAAACGATAGGATCGGTTGGAAAGAAGGGGTCAGATGAAAAGCGCTTTCGCGCTTTTCATCTGACCCCGTTTTCATTCATCACCCTCGATCCCTGACTGTCTGGATCCATTTATAAAAAACCGGCACCAGAAGGGTACCAAGTATCGTGGCGGCAATCATGCCGCTCAGGACAGTAATACCGAGGCTTACACGGCTCGCCGCTCCGGCTCCGCTGGCGAACACCAGGGGCAACACGCCGAGTACGAAGGAGAGCGCTGTCATCAACACAGCCCTGAAACGGAGTACTGCAGCTTTCTGGGCCGCTTCTGCTGTGGGCATACCTGACTGGCGTAGCTGCATGGCGAATTCCACGATCAGAATGGCGGTCTTGGTGGAAAGGCCTATCAGCAAAACCAGGCCAACCTGAGCGTAGATATTGTTCGCAAGCCCGACCAGCCAAAGGCCCGCCATGGCTCCGGCCAGAGCCAACGGCACTGCACCAAGCACCGCAATGGGCAGACTCCAGCTCTCATATTGGGCGACCAGGAACAAATACACGAACACCAACGCCAGAACGAAAATCACAGCCGCGAGGTTGCCCGCCTGAATTTCCTGAAGACTCTGGCCAGCCCAGCTGAATTCATATCCTTGAGGCAGGTGTTCGGACAACTCCGCCATGGCTGCAATGGCATCCCCACTGGCGAAACCCGCTGCAGCCTCTCCGGAGATGGTGACCGAGCGTTTGAGATTGAAATGCTGGATACTTGAGGGGCCGAGTACCGGCTTCAGGGAGGCCAGCGTCGTCAACGGCACCATATCGCCATCGCGGTTGCGCACGAAATAATAAGAGAGATCCTCAGGGCGCTGCCGGAACTCCCCTTCTGCTTGTAACAGGACCCGATAGTTCTTGCCGAAGCGGGTGAAATCGTTGACGTACAGAGAGCCAAGTTGGGTCTGCAGGGTGGAGAAAATATCCGAAAGCTGAATCCCCAGCGCTTTGGCCTTGTTCCTGTCGACTTCCAACAGGTACTGGGGAATGTTGGCCCGATAGGTACTGTAAACCCGCGACAGCTCCTCGCGCTGGTTGGCCTCGAAAATCAGGCCATTCATCACCTGGGCCAGCTCGGACACATCCCGGCCCTGATTGTCCTGCAGACGGTAGTCGAAACCCGAGGAACTCCCCAGACCCGGAATCGGTGGCGGGTTGAACACCATCACCTGGGCTTCCGGCATCGTCCAGAGTCTGGAATACAAACGGGGTATCAGCTCCCCGAGGCCCAGGCTGGCACTCTCCCTCTCTTCCCAGTCCCTGAGCATCACGATGCCAAGGCCATTGTTGGATGACGCCCCGCCCAGTAACGAGAATCCGGATACGGTAATAAAATCGGTCACCGCGGGATCCTCCAGTACCATATCAGTGACTTTCTCAAGGACAGCTTCTGTACGCTCCAGAGAAGCGGCATCCGGAAGCTGCACATCCACGAACAGAAAGCCCTGGTCCTCAGGCGGAACAAAGGCAGAAGGCACAGCCTTGAACAGGCCAGCGCCCGCAACCAGAACAATCACCAGCGCAACCCCAACCAGTACTCCCTTACGGAGCAACTGCACCACCATCCGGGAATAGCCGTTGGTGCTCGCGGTAATCAGCCGCTCAAACGGGCGCAGCCACCGGATCGATTGCTCCCCTCCCCGACCCAGCAACGCCACACATAACGCGGGACTCAGGGTAAGCGCGTTGATCGAGGAGATAATCACGGCTACCGAAATGGTGACGGAGAACTGTTGGTAGAGCTTGCCGGTGATCCCCGGCATGAAGGCAACCGGGACAAACACCGCCAGCAGCACAAGTGTAGTGGCAATAACGGGCCCGGTAACTTCTGCCATGGCCCTGGTGACTGCCTCGCGAATTGGCAGTTTTTCCTCCGAGAGAATGCGCTCGACGTTCTCGATCACTACGATAGCGTCATCCACGACAATGCCGATCGCCAGCACCAGACCGAAGAGTGTAATCGTGTTGATTGAGTACCCGAGCACCGACATCACGGCGAAGGTGCCAATCAGGGAAACGGGAATTGCAATACTGGGAATCAGCGTGGCCCGCCAGTTCTGGAGGAACAGGAACACCACCAGAATGACCAGGCCCACGGCCTGGAACAGGGTAATTATTACTTCCCGGATGGAGCGACTGATAAATTCCGTGGTGTCATAGAGCACGCTGTAGTTGACGCCTTCCGGAAAGCCGGCGGAAGAATCGTCGACAAGCTGCTTGACCCGAGCCGCCACCTCCAGCGCATTGGCGTCCGGCAACTGATAGATCACCAGAAAAGCGGTATCCCGGTTATTGAGTTTGGCGGTAGAGGTGTAAGACCGGGAACCCAACTCTATACGCCCGACATCCTTCAGACGAACAAAGCCACCGTCCGGCCTGGAGCGCAGAATGGTCTGGGCAAACCCTTCCGGATCCGACAGCCGTTCGCGGGTCTGGATACTGTAGACAAACTGCTGGCCCGGGGGTACCGGCGGCTGGCCGAGCTTGCCAGCGGCAACAATCTGGTTCTGTTCCCTCAGCGCTGCGGCCACATCCGCAACCGTCACATCGAGGGATGCCATGCGACGCGGATCCAGCCAGATTCGCATGCTGTAATCTTTTGCGCCCATCACCTCGGCTGAGCCCACGCCCGGGACCCTACCCAGGGCTTCGACCAGGTTATTGGAGGCATAATTGCTCAGAAAAACACCATCCAGATCGGGTCGATCAGAGGTCAGGTTTATGCCCATCAGCATGTTGCCCGCCTGTTTTCGGACGATCACGCCCTGGCGACGGACCTCGTCGGGCAGAAACGGCTCTGCCAGGGCGACGCGGTTCTGGACATTTACCTGGGCGATATCGGTGTCGGTACCGCTCTCGAAGGTCAGCGTGATCTTCGCCATGCCGTCGCTGGATGCCGAGGACTCCATGTAAATCATGCCCTCGACACCATTGAGCTGCTGCTCCACGGGCCGGATGACCGCCTCTTCGACAACCTGGGGACTGGCCCCGGGCAAGGATGCCGTCACCTGGATTTGTGGAGGCGCCATATCTGGATACATGTTGACCGGCAGAATCCGCAACGCCAGAAGCCCGGCGAGTGTGATCAGAATGGAAATAACGAATGCAAATTTCGGTCGATGGATGAAAACCCGACTGATCATTGGCCGGCCTCATTCGCCTGGGCCAGTGCTCCGGTCTCCGGATCGATCTGTTTTTCAACGGCGTTTACCGTTATCCCCGGCCTGACTTTCTGCAACCCTTCAACGATCACCTGATCACCGGCTTCAAGCCCGGACTCTACCACCAGGAGAGCTCCCTCTCGTGGTCCGGTCTGGATGAAGCGCTGCAAAACCTGATTCTGGTCATCAACGACCAGTACAAATTTGCCTTCAATGGTTTCCTGAACCGCCACCTGTGGAACGAGAACCCGGGCCTCACCCGTGTCTCCCTCGATACGCAGGGTCACATAAAGTCCCGGCACCAGAACCTCATCAGGATTGGGGAAGACGGCGCGCATCGCTACTGTTCCGGTGCTGGCATCGGTCTGAACGTCGGCAAAATCAAGCGCTCCGGGTTGGCTGAACCGGGCTCCGTCGGGCAATGTCAGGTAGAGGTTCAGTGCCTCTGAAGCCTTAGCTGCGGATCCGGCTCCGGCACGCCGGAAGGCGATGAAATCCGCCTCGTTGATCTGGAACTCAACGTACGCGGGATCTGTGACGAGCACCGATGTGATTGGCCCTGTGGACGGGCTGACGATCGCCCCGACGTCCTGGTTCAGTCGCCCGATCCAGCCGTCGAAAGGCGCGCGAATTTCCGCATAGTCCAGATTTGTACCGGCTTTCTGCACTGCAGCCTCGGCAGCCTGTAGCCGGCTATTCGCCGCGCTAAACCGGTCTTTGAGCTTGTCGAGGTCGGCCTCTGACAGGAACCCTTTGCCCGCCACTTCCTCGCCCCGCTTCAGATTCCTGGTGGCGGAGTCCAGCTCGGCTCGGGCCGCGGCCATTTCCGCCTGAGCCTGCTGGAGATCCGCGCTGGCCCGGGTATTTTCGAGCCGAATCAATACTTCACCCTTACTGACTCTTGCGCCTTCCCGAAAAAGAACTTCCCTGATTTCCGCCTCGATGCGCGCCGTGATATCGGCTTTCGCGGAGGCAGCTGTTCTGGCGACGAACTCCCGGGAGGGTTTTACTTCCATCCTCTCGAGAACCACCACGGAGACCGCAATCGGCGGAGAGGCCTGGGGCTCTGGAGACTCGGAACAACCGCCAAACAGGGCAGCGACCATCGACAGCAGCGTGACAAAGGAAAATCTGAGCGGATAGGAAACACATGGCATGAGTTTTCTTCCTTGAACCTGTAGTCCGTCCCGGTGTTGTCCGGAACATCCAGCTAAAGATTAGCCAACGTCTTCAGATACGGCCATAGTGCTTCCAAGGTTTACGGTGTTCCCGTTCCCGACTGTTCTGTTTCTGAACTGATTCCGATAAAAGCATCCGATGTTATGGAGGTTTGCTATATTTTTCGGGAGTAGGGCACGAGAACTACAAATCCACTGCTGCACGGGACCAAGCTTCCATGAATCTACGCAAGAACTCGGGAATTGTTTCAGCCGTAATGGCTCTGTCCCTGGCGGGCTGCGCCTCCCAGAGCCCGATCTCCCTGGGGGTCGATGATCCGTGTGCCTCGCTGCAAGGGATTATTGAAGCCTATCCTACGGCCTTTGAACAATACCGGGGCAGCGCCAACAGCTTCAGCTCCGTTACCGTGTATGCTGCAAAGGAACAGATCGTAAAGGGCCAATGTGAGATCTGGAGCTGGGCCAACAATGACAGCGCCTACGTTTGTTCCGGCACGACTCCCAACAGCGAGGTGGCGACAACCAGATACCTCACCGCTGTCGACTGGATGGGCCGGTGCCTGGGGGACGATTGGCAGGCTCAGGAGACGCCCAGGATGCGGAATGGCGAGGATGCCGGGGTAGTCACGAGGTTTCGCGCCTCCGACGCGAACAAGCCGAACGTCTCGGTTCACAAGGTCGATTATCGCGGCAACTCGTCCGTCTATGTTTACGTGGGCACGCCGGCACGGCTCACAGAGTTCTGAGCCCGGTTCGGTTCCAAAAAAAAAGGGCCACCCGACTGGGTGGCCCTTTCGCGTTTTATTCACCTTCGGCGAATCACCCGAGGTTCTTCTTGACGAACTTCTGGAGTTCTCCCACGATCCCGCTACGGAAGGCAAGCACCGTCAGTACGAAGATACCGCCCAGAATCGGGTCCACCCAATCCCTCAGGGCGCCCTGAGATAGCTGGTACTCGATATTCACGACGAATGTAGCGCCCACCACCGGGCCCAGCAAAGTTCCCATTCCCCCGACCAGGGTCATCAGGATCACCTCGCCGGACATGTGCCAGTGAGCATCGTTCAGGGACGCCAGCTGGAAGACCACGGACTTCATGGAACCCGCGAGTCCGGCAAGCGCTGCGGAAATAACGAATGCCAGCACCTTGTAACGGTCTACGTTGTAGCCGAGTGACACAGCACGCGGTTCGTTCTGCTTGATCGCCTTGAGTACCTGGCCGTAGGGGCTGCTGACGATGCGCTGTACCAGCAGGTAACAGGCGATGAAGACCACCAGCACGAAGTAGTACATATTCAGGTTGTCTTCGAGGTTGATCAGGCCAAACAGCTCTCCGCGGGGAATCCCGTGCATGCCGTCCTCACCATGGGTGAACTCTGACTGAACGAAGAAGAAGAACACCAGCTGCGCCAGGGCCAGCGTGACCATGGCAAAATAAATGCCCTGCCGGCGAATGGACAGCAACGCAAAGGCTACGCCAAGCGCCGTTGCGGTCAGGGTACCGGCGATGATGCCCACCTCGGTGGTCAACCCGGAGTAGTTGCTTAGCAGGTAACCGGTGGTGTACCCACCCGTTGCCAGGAAGGCGGCGTGGCCAAACGACAGCAAACCGGTAAAACCGAAAAGCAGATTGAACGCCACGGCAAACAGCGCGAAGCACAGGATCTTCATGAGGAAGACCGGATAGATCATGAACGGGGCCGCAAGGAGCAGAAGCAGCAATACACCATTGAGCATCATTTTCTTGCGATCCTGGGCGGCTTGCTCTTCCACAATGGCCTTGTGAATATCGGCGGAATTGACTGGCTGATTCATGGTTATGCCTCCTTACCGAACAAGCCACTGGGCCGGAACATCAGTACCAGAACCATGACAAGGAAGATGACGGCCGAAGAGGCCGGCGGATAAAAGGTTTTGGTGAGCCCTTCGATAACGCCCATGAGAACACCGGTAATGATAGCCCCACCGATGGACCCCATTCCCCCGATCACCACGACCGCGAAGACCACGATGAGGGTGCTGGACCCCATGACCGGCGTCACCGAGTAGATGGGCGCGGCGAGGACGCCCGCAAATGCCGCCAGAGCGACACCGAAACCGTAGGTGAGGCTGATAAGCAGCGGAACGTTAATGCCGAAGCCCTGCATCAACTGCGAATCCTCGGTGCCGGCACGGAGATAGGAGCCCAGCTTGGTTTTCTCGATCACGAACCAGGTACCGAAACACACCAGCAAGGCCGCAACGATAACCCAGGCCCGATAATACGGCATGAACATGAAGCCCAGGTTCACACCGCCCTTGAACATATCAGGCATGGTGTAGCGCAGGCCGGACACACCGAACCAGTTGATCAGCACACCCTGAATGATCAGGGCCACCCCGAAGGTGAGGAGCAGGCTGTAGATATGGTCCTGCCCCGCAATGCGGCGAAGCAGGAAGTATTCGATGACGACACCGAAGACCCCGACCACCAGAGGTGCCATGAAAAGGGCAACCCAGTAGTTGACGCCCAAGTAGTCGAACATCAGGACAGTAGTCATGGCGCCCAGCATATACATGGCACCATGGGCAAAATTGATGATCTTCAGCAGGCCGAAGATAACCGCGAGGCCCAGGCTCAGCAGGGCGTAGAAGGCGCCGTTGATGATTCCGATGAGGAGCTGGCCGGAGAGCACAGCGAGAGGGACGCCGAAAATCATGGACATGTTGCTAACTCCAAAAGCAGCACAGACGTTATTGTTGGACTTCTCGTCTCTGCAGGTTCCCGGGCGCTCCCCGCAGGACTGCGGGGAGCTCCGTCATTGCAGCTTTTCTTAGTTGTTTACGAGCTTGCACTTACTCTCGGAGAGCGGGCGGTAAGACTCTTCAGCAGGAATGGTCCGCAGGATCTTGTACAGGTCCCATTCGCTTGAGGACTCTTCTGGGGTCTTCACTTCCGCCAGATACATGTCGTGCACCATGCGGCCATCGACGCGGATCTTGCCGTTCTTCGCAAACATGTCGTTGATGGGAGTATCCATCATCTGCTGGCGAACAGTCTGGGCGTCATCAGAGCCGGTGGCTTCGACAGCGTTCAGATACTGCATGGCGCTGGAGTAGATACCTGCGTGAACCATGGTCGGGCGCACACCGGTTTCTTCCATGAACCGATCAGACCATTCGCGGGTCTCATCGTTCATGTCCCAGTACCAGCCAGTGGTCAGCTGGATACCCTGAGCGGTTTCGGCACCCAGCGCATGTACGTCGGTCAGGAACAGCAGCAGCGCAGCCAGAGTCTGGCCGGACTGTGTTACCCCGAACTCACTGGCGGTGGTGATTGCGTTGGTGGTGTCTGCGCCGGCGTTAGCCAGGCCAATTACGTCCGCGCCAGACGCCTGGGCCTGGAGGATAAAGGAGGAGAAATCCTGGGTCGGGAACGGGTGACGTACCGCTCCGATGACTTCACCACCGTTGGCCTCTACAACCCGACGCACGTCGGCCTCGAGCGCATGACCAAAGGCATAATCCGCGGTCAGCATGTACCAGGTTTTACCACCTTCCTTGACCACTGCACTGGCGGTACCGTTGGCCAGCGGATAGGTGTCATAAACGTAGTGGATGTGGTTCGGCGTGCAATGCTCGTTGGTGATGCTGGAGGCCGCAGAACCGGAGATGATGCCCAGCTTGTCGTTTTCTTCGAGAATCTTGCTGACTGCGATGGAAACGGAAGAGGCTACCATCCCCGCCACCAGGTCTACATTCTCGTTTTCGACCCAGCGACGAACGGTGCTGGAGGCGGAATCCGGGCTGTTACGGTCATCGGCACTGACTACTTCAATCTTGGTGCCGTTTACCTTGCCACCGAAATCGGCGATGGCCATTTCCAGGGCCTTCAGTCCATTCGGACCAGCCAGATCCCGGTAGGTGCCGGACATATCTGCCAGGTAACCGATCTTGACGGTGTCGTCCGACATTTCTGCCTGGGCGCCGCCCACCATCAGGGCTGATGCAACGGCTGATGTCAGAAGCTTTTTCATCATTGTCATTGTTCTATCTCCGCTACTGTCTTGCGTTGGTTCGGGTTTTTTTTGGTTTTCTTACTTTCGTTCTATCCGGGATCAGACTCCCAAATAGCCGTCCAGCACCGACTGCTTGGCACTCAGTTCATTGGCGCTGATTTCTTCCACGATCTGACCGTGCTCCACGACGTAATGACGATCGGCTAACGGTGCCGCAAAGTGGAAATTCTGCTCTACCAGGACAATGGTCAGGCCTTTTTCTTTCAGGGCCACCAGGACCTCCCCCAGCTTCTCTACGATCACCGGCGCCAGACCTTCTGTGATCTCATCCAGCAACAGCATGTTGGCGCCGGTACGCAGGATGCGGGCCATGGCCAGCATCTGCTGTTCACCGCCGGACAGCTTGGTGCCCTGGCTGTTACGCCGCTCATAGAGGTTGGGGAACATGTTGTAGATTTCTTCCAGACTCATGCCCCCACTGCGTACTACGGGGGGCAGGGTCAGGTTTTCCTGGACGCTGAGTGACGAAAAAATGCCCCTGTGTTCGGGGCAATACCCGACACCCAACCTCGCAATGTGATGCGGCGCGCGCGCCATGGTTTCTTCACCGTTGATCATGATGGAGCCGGTGCGGCGGCCCACCATGTTCATGATGGCCTTGAGCGTTGTGCTTCGCCCGGCGCCATTGCGACCCAGCAGAGTCACCAGCTCGCCGCGGTTCACCACCATGTCGATACCATGAAGAATATGGGATTCTCCGTAGAAGGCATGCAGCCCGGAGAGGCGCAGCTGTTCGTATTCCCGATCCGGATTCGCGCTCATTGGGCTGCCTCCGTCTCTTCACTGCTGGCTGTTCCTCGCTCACCGCTGCCTTCGCTGCCCATATAGACCTCACGCACCCGCGGGTCGGCGGAAACGGCGGCATAGTCGCCTTCGGTAAGCACCGCGCCCTGCGCCAGCACGGTGATGCGATCACACAGTTTGCTGACCACGCTGAGGTTGTGCTCCACCATCAATACGGTGCGCCCTTCAGCGGCCTTGCGAACGAGCTCAACAACCCGGTCCACATCTTCGGAACCCATGCCCTGGGTTGGCTCATCCAACAGCAGGATCTCGGGTTCCATGGCCAGAGTGGTGGCCAGCTCCAACGCCCGTTTGCGCCCATAGGCCAGCTCGATGGTGGTGGTGTTGGCAAATTCCGCCAGGCCCACGGCATCCAGCAGCTCCATGCAACGCTGGTTAAGCTTGTGCAGGGAATTACCGGACTTCCAGAAACTGAAGGAGGTGCCTTCGGCCGTTTGCAGCGCAACACGGATGTTTTCCAGTGCGGTCATGTGGGGGAACACAGCCGAGATCTGGAAGGAGCGAACCACGCCCTTGCGGGCGATGGCTGCGGACTTCAGGGAGGTGATGTCCTCACCCTTATAGAGAATCTGCCCCCTGGTCGGGATCAGGAACTTGGTCAGGAGATTGAACACCGTGGTCTTGCCGGCACCATTCGGGCCGATCAGCGCATGGATATCGCCTTTCCGGATCTTGAGGTTAACGTCATCGACAGCGACGAACCCCTTGAACTCCTTGACCAGGTTACGGGTCTCGAGAACGTACTGTTCACTCATGAGCCACTATACCCTTTGTTATTGTTGTACTTCTGAATTATCTACAGGTTAGATTGACGTATACGTAAACGTCAATACCTAATTCCTATATTTTTCCGGGGGAATCGAGTAGGTCATCGTGGAATGCGCCACCGGCTCCTCCACTCCCTCGGAATAGACAAACACTTCCCCGACACCCATGGTGCGCCCGACCTTCAGGAGGTTGGCGCGCGCCCATATAGCAGCGTGAGCCGCAGGTTTGCGCAGGAAGTTGATGTTCAGGTTCGTGGTCACTGCAAGGGGCACCAACCCGATCTTGCTCAACAGGGCGGCGTACATCGTCACGTCCGCCAACCCCATCATCGCTGGCCCGGAAACCGTGCCTCCGGGCCGAAGGTGCTCCTCATCGACCTCCAACCGCATCTCAGCCCAGCCGTCCCCGAGCTTCTGCAGGGTGCCAAAGGCCTCGCCCTGCGGAAACTGCTCCTCGAGGAACGCCTGAAGCTCGTCGAAGGTGATGATCATGCGTCAACTTCGTCCTTGGCCCGGTTTCGCAGCACGAACCGCTGGATCTTGCCGCTCGGCGTCTTGGGCAACTCATCCACGAACTCGATTTCCCTGGGGAAGGCGTGAGTCGACAGACGACGACGCACCAGCTCCTGGAGCTCATCTTTCAGGGCCTGCTCATCGGCTGGCTCCTGGCCACTCTTGATGACCACATAAGCCTTGATGATCGCACCCCGCTTCTCGTCCGGCTTCGCCACAACACCCGACTCTGCAACGGCTGCATGCTCAAGCAGCGTGCTTTCCACGTCGGCAGGCCCCACCCGGTAACCGGCAGTAGTAATAATGTCGTCATCACGGCCGCTGAAGGAGAAGCTGCCGTCACCGTGACAGATCACCATGTCGCCGGTGAGGTAGTAGCCCTTCACGAACGGATCCTTCTCACCCCAAGTGTAGCCGTCAAAATGGAACAGCGGGGACGCTTTCACATCCACGGCCAGCTGGCCGATCTCGCCCTCACCCACTTCCTCATTCTTCTCGTTAAGTGCAACCACCTTGTGACCCGGTGAAGAATAGCCCATGGAGCCTTCGCGGACCGGATGCTCGAGACCGTGGAAGTTGCAGCAGGTCATGCCGGTCTCGGTCTGACCATAGTGGTCCTTGACCGGACAGAAATGCCGATTCTTGATCCAGTTGACCACCTCCGGGTTCAGCGGTTCGCCGGCACTGCTACAAACCCTCAGACCCAGGTTCTCACCCTCCGGCAGCACATGATCGTTGGCCTTGAGCAAACGGTACGCTGTGGGAGCCGCTGCCAGGTTGGTGATCTTGTACTTGCGGATCATGTCGTAGGTGGATTCCGGGGTGAATGCACCGGGATTGAAATGGGTTGCGTGCCCCATCATCAGGGGACCAACCACGGCATAGTAAAGACCGTAGGCCCAGCCCGGATCAGCCACGTTCCAGAACACATCATCCTCACGCAGATCGATGGCATATCTCATGTAAACGTAGAACGCCAGCAATGCCCTGGCCGGCACGGCAACGCCCTTGGCCTTGCCCACCGTGCCAGAGGTGAACATCTGCAGGAACGGATCAGTGCCCTTGATCATCACCGGCTCGAACTGATCGGACTGCCGCGCCAGAGTTTCCTCGAAGTCCTGGACATCCGCTCCCGTCTCACTGGCATTGACGCACAGGACCGGCGCACAGTTCTTGACCTCTGTCAGCTTCGGGTAATTCGCAGGGTCAGTGACAACCAGTTTGGTACCGGCACGCTCAAGACGGTATTCGATAGCACCGGAGCCGAAGGCAGTGAACAGGGGCTGGTAGACCGCACCCGCGCGCAGGGCGCCAGCAATCACGATCAGCAGCTCCGGACCGCGGGGCAACAGGCCGGCAACACGATCACCCTTTCCGATACCCTGAGATTCAAGATAGTTGGCGAAGCGGGCCGAGGCGGTCTTGAGTTCTGCGAACGTCAGGGTTCCGTCGCCACCCTCTGCGGTCTCATAGAACAGGGCCACTTTCTGGGGATCCGTAGCCCACTTGTCACAAATCTCGTGGCAGACGTTCAAGCCGCTATCAAGACGTCCGTCCAGGATGTCCGCTTCCAGAGCGGCCGCATCAAAGTTGTTGTACACATCTGCGTATTTCGGAAGGCTCATCGTGAACTCCTGTTGTTTTTATCTTTGAATGCACAGGTCCAAGGTTTAGCACAGGCTTCACTTTACGTAAAGGTAAACCTTAGACTAATAGGAGACCCGTTTGCAGTCGCGTTATGACGTCAACCGCAAACGGGCCGGGAGATCAGGACGTTGGCTTGAGGCCACCTTTATGGCGGGTTGAGAGAATATGATGGAGTCCATCGCAGTCCACCATCGGATCGTCGCAGTTCACAACAATATCGGAGCGGGCAATCACATAGCCCTTGCCAGTAATATTGTTCTTTACGACCTGGTATTCGCCCTCGGTCTCCACCGAGGTGAACTCGCCAATAAAGCCGGTTTCCCTCAGGGACACGGTCTCCAGCTTGTCGCCCGGCCGGATCCGCCCCTCATAATTCATCAATGCCAGGCGCGCCGAGGTGCCGGTGCCGGTGGTGCTGCGGCAGATGACACCCGGATGCACGTAGGTGGCCGACCGTGAACGGTAATACCCTTCCGCTACGTGCTCCTCCGGCCCCATGAAATGCAGAAACGGCAATGGGCCGACATCGCCCAGGGTGTAATGGGAAAAGCCGCGCTCCGCCTGGATCGCTTCGACGATGGCATGGGCGGTTTCCGCCAGCTTCCGCTCCTCGTCCAGGGTCAGGTCAAAACCCAGTTCCCTCGCATCAACCAGCGCGTAAAAGCCGCCGCTGTAGGCAACACTGTAGGTCACCGTGCCGAGCGAAGGTACGTCGATACTGGCCTTGTAGGTGTGGATGTAACTGGGCAGCCCCTCGCAGGTGATCGCCTCGACCACGCCGTCGTGGACGGTAGCTTCGATCTGGACGAGGCCGGCCGGTGACTCCAGCATGAAGTTCTGCTTGCCTTCCTGCTTGGGCACGATGCCGGCCTCGAGCACCGCAGTCGCGGTGCAGATCGTGTTGGACCCGGAATAGATCGGGTAACCCATCACCTCCATGATGATGTAGCCGGCGGCGGCACGGGGATCGGTGGCCGGCACCAGCAGGTCCACCGACATCTCGGGGATGCCGTAGGGCTCCTCCAGCAACAGCTTCCGGAGCCCGTCAGCGTCGTCCCGGAGGTATTCCATCTGGGACCGCACGGTGTCTCCGGGCAACAGATCAATGCCACCGGTCACGATCCGGCTGACATCGCCACCGGCATGGGTATCCATCAACTGAATAGTGAGCTCAGGCTTCATCAGGCGTTCTCCAGGGCATAGGGTTTGCCGTGTTCTTCCCACTGCGCGTCGGGAACGATCACGATCTTGCCGAGATAATTGCTGCCCCGGTTCGCAAAGTATTCCTCGGCCCGATGCAGATCCGAGAGCCTGAAGGCCCCGTGCAGAACCGGTTTGAGCTGGCCACCCCGGATCCAGCCCATCAACTGTTCGGCTTCTTCACGGGTACCGTGGGAGACACCGAAAATCTGTACCTGATAGAGATAGATTCGCGTCCAGAGGATCTCGCTGATGTTGCCACCACTGGCGCCGGCAATGCTCAGGCGCGGATAGGTCGCACGAGCATTCATGTCAAAGATCATGGTGTCGATAAAGCGGTCGGTCATCTCGCCGCCCACCAGATCCATGACCGCATCAACGGGTTTTCCTCCCGTCTGCTCTTTCACCCGCTCTTCGAAGTTCTCCATGTCCGACCGGTCAAGCACGGCCTCGGCACCCAACGCCATCAGCGCATCCGCTTTATCCTGTTTGCTCAGGGCATAAGGAATGGCGCCCATGATGCGGCACAGCTGAATCAGTGCGGTACCGACGCCCCCACTGGCGCCGGTCACCAACACCCTTTCTCCCGCGCGGACATTGGCCGATGTCAGCATGTGCATGGCGGTCTGGTAGGAACACATGCCCATGGCGGCCAGTTCCGCGTCGGACAACTCAGGATTCGGGATGTGATGAAACTGATCGGATGGCAGTACGACGTATTCGGCAAAACCGCCGTCCGCGCCATGGCCGTAATAGTCGGGGGTCAGGTTGATATCCCGGCGGCCATCGGCGTAGATGTTGAAATCCAGCAATCCACGTTCACCGATGCGGCTCTCATCAACACCATCGCCGACCGCAACCACCCGACCGGCAATATCCGCGCCCTGGATTCGGGGGAACGTGAGAGTCGGCTTTCCGCCCATCTTGAAGGACGTCATCTCCCCTTTCTTTGTCGGATAGAGTCCTTCCCTCGCCTTCCGGTCCGTATTGTTCTTGGCGGTTGCCGTCACCTGAACCAGGACCTGGCCCGGGCCAAGTCGAGGTGTTGAAACGTCCTGATATTCAAGTTTGTCGACATCACCGTGACCGGTCAGAACCATGGCTTTCATGGTGTTCGGGATCATGGGCGGGGAATCCTCCCTGGTCTGCTGAATTTGGGGTATCCAAACAGGATAGGTGACATTCCCGAGCGTGTCAGGGCGTGTTACGGGTATCCATTATTTGCCTCAACGGGCAATCACCCGGTACACCGGACGCAGCTTGGGGATCTGCTTGAGAACGACCTGAATAACGGTCATCAGCGGCACCGCAAGAAGCACCCCGACCGGCCCCCAGAGCCAACCCCAGAAAAAGATGGATACAAAGATAACGACGGGGTTGATGGCCATACGAAAGCCATGAATCCAGGGCTCGATAAAGGCTCCAACGAGGGTGGTCAGCCCCAGGAAACCGAGCGGAGCGATGGCCATCATCCAGAGCTCGTCCAGACTGATGGCCGAAATCAGCGAGAGCATCGAGACGGAGATCACCACGCCAAGGTAGGGAATGAATCTGGCCAGTCCCGCCACCAGCCCCCAGACGGCGGGATCAGGCAGACCCACGGCCCAGCAGATCAGGCCTGTGGCGGTCCCGACAAATATGTTACTCAGCCCCAGCACACCAAGGTATTGGGCGATCAGGTGCTGGGAATCATGGGTTATCCGCAGCACCGTTTTTCTCTGCCCCATGGGCAACTGGCGCACAAAGTTCCGGATCAGGCGGTCCCCGCTCACCAGTAGAAAATAGGTCAGGGCCAGAGCCAGGGCCAGGCCCACAATGCCACCCTGCACCTTGTTCATCAGCTGGCTGCGCCAGGAATCTGTTTGCAGAACCACGGCCGTCGGCTGCCGCCGCTCGCCATCGGACAACTGCTCGACCGACTTCTCGACCTGCTCTGCAGACTCGGTCACCCTGGCGATCTGGCGACTGAGCTCGGTCTCCCCGACCAGAACCCGGGAAATGGCCCCAGGCACCTCTTCCACCCACTGGAGCGCCGGCGTGGCCACTGCCAGGGTGATTCCCACGATACCTGCCAACACCAGCAGAACAAACACCATCGAGCTTACCATCCTCGGGATCCGCAGCTTCACGTAAGCTTTTTTTACCAGAGGCGACAGCAGCAGACTGGTCATGATCGCCAGAACGATGGGCAGGATGATCTGATGGGCGACATAGAGGGTGTAGAGAATGCCAAGACCGAAGAGACCATAGATCGGGGTGGCGAGGTCTGAAGAGAACAGCGGGCGTTTCTGATCGCCCGCCGGTTCATTCTGTTCTGTGTGGCCTTCCATGAGAAGCTCCGAGCCCTTATCGATAAACCGACCCGAAGCAGGCGCGGGCCGGCATGAAAGCTGCCAGTCTAACCTGCACGGAGTCTGGCTGCATCAGGGGCTGACCCGGACGGATGGCGGAATGAGGTCATGCTTCGACCGGATCCGGCAGATGCGGCTCCGCTGTTTCGATAGCACTACCACCGCCAGGAGCACCGCCGGAGTTCATCCGCACCAGGGGACCTGAGACCGTGACACCACCGGGGTCAACCTTCACAAAGCTGCCGCCAGCCTTGAGGGTCACTTCCGCGCCAGCCTCGATAACAATCCTGAGACCGGACTTGTGGTGTATCTCGGCGCCGGCCTCGACAAGCTGGTTTCTGCCCTGCCTGCTGTAATGATTGCCGTTGACGCTAAGGCTGTAGTCCGCACCGAGATGCTCACGATACTCGCCATCGACCGCAAAGTGACTGTTGCCTTTGATCTGGGTGAAACGTTTATTGCCGACCGTCAGGTGACTGTCGTTCCGGATCACCTCGGTGCGGTTGTGCTCGGTGAGCAGGTCCAGGTCCTTCTGGGCGTGGACAAAGATCTGTTCCTCTCCGGCCTCGTCCTCGAAGCGCAGTTCGTTGCTGCCCTCGCCCTTGTGGGTCTTGGTTTTCAGCGTGGTGCGGGTCTTGTGCGCCGGCAGTTCGTAGGGTGGCTGATTGGTGGCGTGGTAGGTGCGGCCGGTGATGATGGGCTGGTCCGGGTCGCCGTCGAGGAAGGAAACGATGACCTCGTGGCCGATGCGCGGTAATGCCATGAAACCATACTGGCCACCGGCCCAGCCCTGGCTGACCCGGAGCCAGGCGCTGCTGTGTTCGTAGTTTTTCGCACTCTCTACCTCGTCTGGCCGCAGGCGCCGATCCCACGGGAAACGGACCTTCACCCGGCCGTGTTCGTCGGAGTGGATTTCTTCACCCTCGGGGCCGGTGACAATGGCAATCTGGGGGCCGTCCATCAGAGGTTTGTTCGTGCTCCTTGGCCGCCAGGTTCGGTCCGCCGGCACCACGTTGAAGAAGTTATGGTAGGAGGTCGGTTCCTGGCCGCCTTCCTCTTCCAGAGCCTGGGGTTGTTTGCCGGTGTGGGTGACGGCCGTGATCAGCCAGTCCCGGTTCAAGGCTTCGTTGTCATTGTCGGTGAGCGGGACCTTAGCGCCGGGCGCAAAGTCCGGCCGGTTGCTCTCACCATGGCCGGTGCAGGCATCGTTTCTCAAGGCATCGAGCCGGGCCCGGGTGAAGGGTTGGCCGCTGGCGTCAGCCTTGAAGCGACCGGGGTAGTCGTAGTGCTGGTAGTCATCCCGGTCGTTCAGGTCCGCCGCACCTTGCTCGTGCATCAGGGCGTAGGCGGGGTTCTTGAAGGTGTAATCCTTCAGGGCGACGGAGGCAGCGCGAACCCGTTCCTGGTAGCGGAAGCGGAAGACGCACGGCTGCCGGGTGCTGCCTCCGGCCCGGCCGTTGTAGGGGGCCGGCTCCAGCTTCGGGGCATCGCCGTGGTGGTCGGCGAAGACCAGAGCTGGCTGCGCCTCGCCGTCTACGCTGCCGTGATGGTAGCGGTAATGCCAGCCTTCCTCGGCGGCCAGTCGTTCGATAAAGGCCAGGTCGCTTTCCCGGTGCTGGACGCAGTATTCCCGCTCCTGTGGAGCCCGCTTGAGGTCGAAAACCGTATCCACGATACCCCGCTCTTCCAGCAGGGTGCGGACGATGGCCTCGGTGTCCTGGCCCTGGAAGATACGGCTGTTGTGCATCATGGCCAGCCGCCAGAGCGGAGGTTGGAAGACGACTTCGTAGCGAGTACGGCGGTGGCCGGTATCACCTCGGGCGAATTCATTCACCACGCCGGTGAAGCGGCGCAGGGGGCGGCTATTCTGCCAGACCACCAGGTCGACAGGTTGTTCCAGCATGGTGCCGGCAGAGACGTCGGAATCGGTGCTCGCCAGTTCCAGTCGGCCCAGGAACAGCTCGGAGAGGCGCTCGGTCAGCACGAAGGCGACCACGGCGAAATGATCAGGGGGAAAGTCACCGACACGGGCGGTGAACTGCAGTCCGCTTGCCTGGGGCATGTCTTCAGTCCTTGAAGGGTTGATTCGGTCCGTTGAATCGGTGCGGGTGGTCAAGCCATCGGATCCTTGATGGGTGCCCGCGAAGTTGGAGAAGGTACCAGTGGCTTGGGGGAAAATCCAGGGTTTGGGGTGAAGGTGGGGTCAGAAGAAAGCGTTCTTCTGACCCCGGAATTGGCCTCGACCTTGGGGTCAGAAGAAGGCTTTCTTCTGACCCCGGCTTTGACCGAAAACTCAGAAGTGGGGCTTGAAAATGGGGTCAGATGAAGGCGTTCATCAGACCCCGACTTTGGCTTTGACCTTGGGGTCAGAAGAAGGCTTTCTTCTGACCCCGTTTTCACCAGGCTCACTCCGGCTTGTAAAGCCGCTGAATGCTGGAGAAATCCAGATCACCATTGCCCTGCCCGGCATGCAGCTGGAACAGGTTGCGAGCCAATGCGCCCATGGGAATGGAAGCCTGGTTCTTGACGGCGTTGTCGAAGGCCAGGCCCAGGTCCTTGGTCATCAGGTTGACCAGGAAGCCACCCTGGTAGTCGCGGGAGGCGGGCACGCCGTCCATCACGCCCGGCCAGGGGTTGTAGACGTTCAGGGCCCAGTTGCCGCCGGAGCTTTGCTTCATGATCTCGGAGAGCACTGCGGGATCCAGGCCGTTCTGTACGCCCAGGGCCAGTGCTTCGCTGGTACCGGCCATCAGGATGGCCAGCAGCATGTTGTTGCAAATCTTGGCGACCTGGCCGGAGCCGTGTGGGCCCGCGTGGAAAATATTCTTGCCCATGGCTTCAAGGATCGGCTTAGCCCGGTTGAAGGTACTTTCCTCGCCGCCACAGATGAAGGTCAGGGTTCCGGCCTTGGCTCCACCCACGCCGCCGGAAACCGGGGCGTCGATAAAGTCGAGTTTTGCTGCCGTGGCAGCTTCCGCAACGCCGCGGGCCGTTTCCGGCGCAATGGTGGAAGAATCAATGACCAGGGTTCCCGCAGGCAACTTGGCCAGCAGGCCATCGTCGCCGAGATAAACCGCCTCCACATGCTTGCCAGCAGGCAGCATGGTGATCACACACTCCGCGCCCTGCGCGGCGGCTTCAGCCGTCTCTGCTGTCTTGGCGCCCTCGCCGACCAGTGTCTCCACGGCAGCTTTGGACAGATCGAACACCGTGACCTCGTGACCGGCCTTGACCAGGTTCGAGGCCATGGGGCCACCCATATTGCCCAGACCAATGAATGTAATCTTTGCCATATCGCTTCCCCTTGTTGTTGTATTCCGATAAGTGGGCCGCAGCTGGGCGCGGCCAATTCGGCAATCAATCAAAAAAATCGTCGATCCAGTCGCTATCCATCTCCTCGAGCGACGCATACCGCCAACGTGGCTGCAGATCCTTGTCGATCAGCAGGGCCCGGATACCTTCGGCGAACTCGCCCTTCTCAAGGCAGTTACAGGACAGCACCAGTTCCTTGTCCAGCACTTCCTTCAGGCCATCGAGCCGGCACCCATGGAGGTGCCGCCACACCAGAGCCAGAGATGTGGGAGACGCATTACCGAGCCCCTTGGTGACCTTACCCAGCCAATCATCGCGACCATTCAGCTCGGTCAGCTGATTGAACACCTGCTCCAGCGAATCGGCATCGGTTACCCGGTTGATCTCGTCAAAATGTTGCCGAACCGGAGAATCCGGCAGGTCCTCCTGGCTGTGCTGCTCATACTGGCGGAGTACCTGACCGACCACGGCGTGGGCGTCCTGGTCACGCCACTCGCGGCCCTTGAGCGCCTCGATTACCCGGTCTTTGAGACCGTGCTTCACAAAGCGGTCGGCCATACCCACGAACAGAGCATCAGAGCCGTTGATTCGCGCGCCGGTCAAACCAAGAAACAGGCCAGTGCGGCCCGGCATGCGATTGAGGAACCAGCCACCGGCCACGTCGGGATAGAGCCCGATATTTACCTCGGGCATAGCCAGTTTCGAGTTTTCCGTAACGACCCGATGGGACGCGCCCACCATGAGCCCGATACCACCGCCCATCACGATGCCGTTGCCCCAGCAGACCAGGGGTTTCGGGAAAGTGTGGATCAGGTAGTCGAGCTCGTACTCTTCGGTAAAGAACCGCTCACCCTCAGTGGCGTTACCCGGTTCGGTCATGCTGCGGTACAGGGAAACGATATCGCCCCCGGCACAGAATGCCTTGTCGCCCTCGGCCTCGAGCCAGACCGCGCACACCTGCGGATCCTTCGCCCAGCGCTGGAGCTGGGGTTTGAGCAGCTGAATCATGTCCATGGACAGTGAGTTCAGATTCTTTGGAGTGTTCAACCGGGCCACGGCGATCATGGCACCGTCCGCGGTTTTCCACTCCTCAAAGACTATCGGTTGATCGCTCATAACAGTCCTCGCCCCGGCCGTTACCGGTTCTTCCACTGCGGCTTGCGCTTTTCAAGGAACGCGTTCACGCCTTCCCGCTGGTCTTCGGTGTAGAACAGTTCCACGAACAGCTCCCGCTCCATGCGCCAGCCATCGCTGTGACTGCGACCATCCCGCGCACTCATGATCAGGTTCTTGCAGCGGGCAACGGCAGACGGGCTCTGCTTACAGGCACCTTCGGCCAGCTCCAGGGCTTTCTCCAGCCCCTTACCGGTGGGTACCACTTCCTCGACCAGACCGATTTTCAGGGCCTTGTCCGCATCAACCCGCTCACCACACAGGATCATGCGCTTGGCCCAGCCTTCACCCACCAACCAGGGCAGGTTCTGGGTGCCGCCGGCGCAGGGCAGCAGGCCAACGCTGGCCTCCGGCAGCGCCATCTGGGCGTGCTCTTCGGCGATGCGGATATCACAGGCCATGGCACATTCCAGGCCGCCACCCATGGCATAGCCATTCACTGCTGCGATGGAGACGCCGCGGAAGCCTGTCAGTGCAGAGAAGGCCTGACCGAAGAGCTGGCCCATGTAATTGGCGTTGGCCTTGTCGCCGTCTGCGAAGGATTTCAGGTCGGCACCGGCGGAAAAGAACTTTTCACCCTGCCCCGTAACCACCAGCGCGAAGATGTGCTTGTCCGCGTTCAGCTCCTCGATGGTTTTGGTCAGGGCTTGCAGGGATTCCGCAGTCCAGGTGTTGGCCGGCGGGTTATCGATGGTCAGGATTGCGATGTGTCCGCGTTTTTCGAGCTGGATTAGGTCGCTCATTTTGTTTTTCCTTCCTGTGAACATGGGGTCAGATGAAAGCGTTCATCTGACCCCGGATTTGGACGTGAACCTGGGGTCAGAAGAAAGTCTTCTTCTGACCCCTATTTTGACTCGAGCTTGAACCTTGGGGTCAGAAGAAGACTTTCTTCTGACCCCTTTTTCGCGTTCAACTACTGAATCGCCTCGGCCACACCGTCTTCCAACAGCCGGCGTGCCACGATCAGGCGCATGATCTCGTTCGTGCCTTCCAGGATCTGGTGCACCCGCAGATCCCGGACATACCGCTCCAGCGGGTACTCCCGGATATAACCATAGCCACCATGCAGCTGCAGCGCCTCATTGACCACGTCGAAACAGGCGTCGGTGGCAAAGCGTTTGGCCATGGCACAGTGCAGGGTCGCTTCCGGGTCTCCGCTATCAAGCTTGAAGGCACCGAGGCGCACCATCTGGCGGGCTGCCACCAGATTGGTAGCCATGTCGGCCAACTTGAACTGCAAGGCCTGGAAGGCCGCCAATGGCTTGCCGAACTGTTCACGCTCGTGCATGTAGTTGCGGGCGCGCAGCAGGGCGGCCTGAGCACCACCCAGCGAGCAGGTGGCAATATTGAGCCGGCCACCGTCCAGACCTTTCATGGCGATGGCAAAGCCGTCGCCTTCCTCGCCCACCCGGTTACTGGCGGGAATGCGCACATTCTCAAGGCTGACCAGGCGGGTCGGCTGGCTGTGCCAGCCCATCTTGTCCTCGTTCTTGCCGTAGGAAACGCCCTCGGCATCGGCGGGAATCACAAAGGTGGATATGCCCCTGGAACCACTGTCGGCATCGCCGGTGCGGGCCATCAGCACCAGGATGTCGGTGCTGCCGGCGCCGGAGATAAACATCTTGCTGCCGTTGATCACGTAGCTGTCGCCTTCGCGCACAGCCTTGGTACGCAGGTTCGCAGCATCGGAGCCGGCGCCCGGCTCGGTCAGGCAATAGGAGGCCAGCCATTCACCACTGGCGAGCTTTGGCACGATCTCCTGCTTCAGATCATCGGAGGCGAAACTGGCCACCATCCAGGTCGCCATGTTGTGGATGGTGATGAAGGCCGCAGTGGACGGGCACGCTGCCGCCAGCTCCTCCACGATCACGGAAGTGTCCAAACGCGACAATCCCATTCCGCCGAGGGATTCAGGGGTGTAAAGCCCCATGAAGCCCATCTCACCGGCTTCCTTCATCACGTCCACCGGGAAGATGTGCTCTTCATCCCACTTGGCGGCATGGGGGGCCATGGATTTTTCAGCAAAGGCCCGGGCGGCATCCCGGAAGGCCAGCTGGTCTTCGGTCAGGTTAAAGTCCATTACCAGGCTCCTATCATGTCAAAAGGGTAAAAAGAAGGGGCCGGAAAAGCTTCCGGCCCAAGACCTCACCCTCAACGCTTTAACGAAGCTGAATGGAGAAATTGGTGTCGGAGGAGGCCGCTTCGCTGGAGAACCAACGGGACGTTACCGTCTTGGTTTCAGTATAGAAGCGAACCGCCTGCTTGCCGTAGGCGTGCTGGTCACCATAGAAGGAGCCTTTCCAACCGGTGAACGAGAAGAACGGCAGGGGCACCGGAATGGGGATATTCACACCCACCTGACCCACGTCGATGTCATGCTGGAAGCGACGCGCGGCACCACCATGGTTAGTGAAGATAGAGGTACCGTTGCCGTAGGGGCTCTGGTTGATCAGGTCGATCGCCTCGCCCAGGTTGTCCACGTTCACACAGGACAGCACCGGACCAAAGATCTCTTCCTTGTAGATATCCATCTCCGGAGTCACTTCACTGAACAGGGTCGGTCCGACCCAGTTACCGTCCGGCAGGCCATCAACAGTGCAACCGCGACCATCCAGCATCAGTTTCGCACCCTGGGCTTCACCGGTGGCAATGAGGGATTCGATGCGATCCTTGGCCTTGGCACTGATGATCGGGCCATAGCTGGCGCCGGAGTCGTTCCAGGCACCCGGACGGGCTTTGGCCATCGCTTCCTTCAGCTCCGGAATCCACTGCTGGGCCTCGCCCACGAACACCGCAACGGAGATGGCCATACAACGCTGGCCGGCAGCACCCACGGACGCACCCACCAGGGCATTGATCACTTGCTGCTTGTCTGCATCCGGCATGATCACCATGTGGTTCTTGGCGCCGGCAAAGCTCTGCACGCGCTTCATGTGACGGGTGCCGGTTTCGTAGATGTAACGGCCAACCGGGACCGAGCCGACAAAGGAGATGGCCTTGATGGCGGGATCGGTCAGCAGGGTATCGACCTGATCCTTGGCGCCGTGGACTACCTGCAGGACACCCTTGGGTGCGCCTGCTTCCTCGAACAGCTCGGCCAGACGCATCGGCGTCAGCGGATCCTGCTCGGAGGGCTTCAGGATGAAGGTGTTACCGCAAGCAATGGCCATCGGGAACATCCACAACGGAATCATGGCCGGGAAGTTGAACGGAGTGATGCCCGCGCACACGCCCAGCGGCTGGATCCAGGAATGGGTGTCCACCTCGCGGGCAACGTTCTCGACGGTCTCGCCCATCATCATGGAGGCCACGTTGGCGGCGTGCTCGACCACCTCGATACCGCGCCAGACATCGCCCTTGGCATCCTCGAAGGTCTTCCCGGTTTCCTGGGCCAGGATCTCGGCGATCTCATCATGATGCTCTTTCAGCAACGCCTGGTAGCGCAGCATGACACGGGCGCGCTCGGAAACCGGGGTTTCTTTCCAGCTCTTGAACACTTCTCCGGCGTTATCGATGGCCTTGCGCATTTCGTCCTCGGTGGCGCAGGGAACCTTGGCGATCACTTCGTTGGTAGCGGGGTTAGTTACATCAATCCAGTTGCTGGTCTGGCTCTGGACAAATTCACCGGCAATGTACTGGGGAACATTCTTCATGTTGATATCCCTGTTTGTTGTTATCTGGGAACAGCCTCACCGTCAGGGGGCGGGCCACGATGACAAAAATCCTAGCACGGGGTTTGGCCGGTGGTGATTGACTAAATTTCGCCCATGATGGATTATTTTTCGATGAGCAGACTTCAGAACAACAAATCCATAGCACAAACGTCACAATGGCCTGTACCACCAGACAGCGTCCGTTACGTGGTTCCGGACCCCATTGTCCGCCTTCTGGCCAACCATCCGTTGACCCGGGAGCTCTACCCCCTGGCTTTCGGGCACTATCGCAAGGCTGCGGGCCACCACATGCACCGGGAGCATCACCGCGACAATCTTTTGATCTACTGCACCGATGGCAAGGCATTCCTGAACGTGGCGGGTGAGCCCTACACCGTGGAGGCGGGAGACCTGCTTTTACTGCCAGCCGGGGCCAGCCACCGGTATACCGCAGACCCGGACAATCCCTGGACCATTCACTGGGTACACTACACCGGTCCGCTGGCCGAGGATTTCCGGAATTACATGGGATTTGATGGCACCACCCGCATTCGCCATCTTGGCCGGCAGCCCCGGCTACTGGTGGACTTCAACGGCCTGCTTTCCGTTCGCCAGACCGGCTTCCGGACGCGGGGCCTGATTCATGCGGCCAACCGCCTGCGTCAGTTACTGGCAGCAGTTCCGCTGAATGCGGACGAGACCAGCCAGGAGAGGCGGACTGAACTGGACACCATCCATAACTACATGCGCGAACACCTGGAGGAGCGTCTGACCCTGGAAAAACTGGCCGATCTGGCCGGGCTTTCGCCCGCCCACTTTGCCACCCGCTATCGGGAGCAGACCGGCACCTCCCCTATCCAGCATTTTCTCCACCTTAAAGTAGAGCGCGCGTGCCAGATGCTGGATACCACAAGCCTGAGTTTCGCTGACATCAGCCGCCGAATGGGCTATGACGACGCGTACTATTTTTCCCGTCTGTTCAAGAAGGTCATGGGTCAGTCTCCCAGGGATTATCGCCACACAGCCCGTCACTGAGGGCCATAGTGACGGGGACACCCGACTACGACTTTCGTTGAAGATATTGAACCGTTAGTCTGGACCCATAGCCAATAATGAGAGATTGAGCCATGGCACAGTACACGATTGAAATTGACGAAACCTTCAATATCCCGCGACGACGAGTCTTTGCCCTGTTTGCCGACCACCAACGTTTTGGCAAGCTCCTCGGCGCTCCGATCAAACGCATCCGGGACAGCGACCAGGCCGATCCCAACGGCATCGGTTCGGTCCGCAAGATCGGCATAGGACCGATCGGTCTGGAAGAAACCGTGCTCAGCTTCGAGCCGGAGAGTTTGATCGAGTACACGGTGACGAGCATGAGCCCGATCCGCAACCACCTTGGCCGGATCCGCTTCGAGGACACCCCGGACGGTCAGACGCGCGTGCACTACACCATCCGTTTCGAGGACATTGTGCCGTTCACCGGCAAGGTGGTGTCTTCCGCGCTCGAGCAGGGAATCCGAAGGGGAATCAAGCGGGTGCCAGAGCTCGCCTGACGGCCCCGACAGCAACAAACCGTTACTTGATGAATGTCACAGAATTGACCTGAGGCAAAGGTTGGCATTTATCAATTCTGTAACCTCCCGCCAGGTTGCAATATCCGGCTGATCAGCCGCACTCAAAATCCTGGCGGGAGACAGAAATGGCAGCAGAGCCCATTGTCCTTTTCGATGACGGACACCATAAATGTCTGATGTTCGATTCCCTGGTAACCGGTGAGGGCGTCCAGTCCAACCAGTTCCTGATCGTTGACGGCAAGCACGAAGCCCTCATCGATCCGGGCGGAGACCTGACCTACACACCGCTCTCCGTGGCGGCTTCGCGCTATATGAACATCAAAGACATGGATTACGTCTTTGCCTCCCACCAGGACCCGGACATTATCGGCGCCATCGACCGCTGGATTGTTCACACCCGCGCCAAGATCGTTACCTCCCGGCTCTGGGCCCGGTTCCTCCCGCACCTGGTGTCCAGCTATGTGACCAGCCAGCTCACCGGCAGCGTTTATGACAGGATCGTCAGCATTCCGGATGCCGGCGCCAAGGTGCCTTTCGGGGATGTCTACCTGAGCTGCCTGCCGGCGCACTTCATGCATTCGGTTGGCAACCTGCAGTTTTACGATCCCGTATCCAAAATCCTGTTCTCCGGGGATCTCGGCGCCTCGCTCGGCGGTGAGGACGATCACATGCCTGTGCAGGATTTCGACCGGCATATCCCGAGCATGATCGGCTTCCACAAGCGCTATATCGCCTCCCAGAAAGTCTGCCGCCTCTGGGCCGACATGGTTCGCGGACTGGACGTCAGCATGATCGTGCCACAGCACGGCAAACGTTTCGAAGGACCGGAAATGGTGAACCGTTTCCTGAACTGGGTGTCTGATGTACCTTGCGGCATCGATCTTATGGGCCCGGACAATTACACCCCACCCACCGATTACATCTGACCCTGCCGGACGGTGGCCCTGCCGCCGTCTGTTTTCCCCATTGAACGCTACAACAGCATTAAACCTGTCCCCGGACCGTTTTGTTGAGTAAAATCCGGCGTTTTCCTGAACAGCAAGAAGAGGCAGGTCAGATGGGCAGAGCCTACCAGAACCGCAAAGAATCCATGGCCAAGACGGCTGCGGCAAAAACCAAGGTCTACAGCAAGTACGGCCGCGAAATCTACATGTGCGCCAAGTCCGGCGGCATTGATCCCCAGGCCAACTTGACCCTGCGCGGGCTCATTGACCGGGCCAAGAAGGACCAGGTTCCCAGCCACGTGATCGAAAAGGCTATCGACAAAGCCAAGGGCGGCGGTGGCGAGGATTATTCGCCGGCCCGTTACGAAGGCTACGGCCCGGGTAACTGCATGGTGATCGTGGACTGTCTGACCGACAACCCGAACCGTACCTTTGGCGATGTCCGCCTTGCCTTTACCAAGACCAAGTGCAAGATCGGCACGCCCGGGGCCGTCGCTCATATGTTTGATCACTGCGCGATTTTTGCCTTCGGCGGGCAGGATGAGGAAGCTGTACTCGAAGCCCTCATGGAAGCCGATGTGGATGTGACGGATATCGAGAACGAGGACGGGCGCATCACGGTATTCACGCCCAATATCGAGTACGCGAAGGCCAAACAGGCACTGGAAGCGGCTTTTGAGGGCATCGAGTTCGACGTGGATGAGATCCAGTTCCTGCCCAAGACCACGACCCCGGTCGAGGGTGACGATGTGCCACTGTTCGAAAAATTCCTCGACATGCTGAATGAACTGGACGATGTCCAGAACGTGTTCCACAACGCTGAAATCAACGACTGATTTCCCGGAACACCGCCCGAGCCTGTTCATCGCGGCGGCCCGATCAGGCCGCCGCGACAGCGCTCATCCCTATCTGGGTTTTGCGAATACCTGGGTCCAGTAATTGGGGTAATCCGCAGAACGGGTATCCACCCTGACAACGGACACGCCGGTAAACCTCGCGTCCATGATATTCCGGCAGTGCCCGGGGCTTTCCAGCCACCCGTCCATCACGGACTCCACGTCGTCAAAGCCGGCGGCAATATTTTCGCCCACCACGGACCATTCATTGCCGGTTTCGGTAACACGGCCGCCAACCCGGAGACCGTCGGAACCGATGTGGCTGAAGAAATTGTTCTCTGCCATGTCATTGCTGTGTTTGGTAGCGGCCGCCTCGATGGGACAGCTGTATTCCAGTGCCGACACTGCCGGGTAGAACTCGGAGCCGCACTGACGGCCCTGAGTGCGGGCCGCGTTGACATATTCCAGCATCGCGGCCTGGTACTCCCGCACTTCACAGCCGTCTACCAGGACGGTGGCGGGCTTTGCCGGTGCCGAGCGATTCTCTGCGTTGTTGTCGGATATCGCCGGTGGGGAGGAACTGCCACCGCCGGATCCCCCGCCACAGCCCGTGACAGCGACTGCAGAAAGAACGAAAAATAACAACCTGAGGAATGTATTCATTGAATTTTTGACTACCGTTCCGGTTTAATTGCGAAAAAGTACGCAATCTAACGAATGAATCCCAAGATTGGATCCACAAAGCTACATTTCCTTACAAAGCCTGATAAAACCGACATAAATCACGCTTACGCTGTTACACGGGTGACCTGTTCGATGGCAAAAACACGAGTTTTGATACTGAAAACCGGCACAACCTACCCCGGGATCCGCGCTGACTTCGGCGATTTCGAGGACTGGTTCATCAGGGGACTCTCTCCGGAACTGGAACTCAAAGTACTGGATTTACCCCATGGCGACCTACCGGGCGATCCGGCCTGCTGGGATGGCATCGTGGTGACCGGCTCTCCTGCCATGGTCAGTGACCGGGAGCCCTGGAGTGAAGAGGCAGCCGTGTGGCTGGCCAGCGCAGTAAAGGCAGGAACCCCGGTCCTCGGCGTCTGTTATGGCCATCAATTACTCGCCCATGCCCTGGGCGGAAACGTCGGCTACCACCCGCAAGGGCGCGAAACCGGAACCAAGGTTGTAGACCTGTCTGACGAGGCTGAGCAGGATCCGTTATTCAGAACCCTGCCACGTCATTTCAAAGCCCAGTTGACCCACAAACAGTCGGTCCTGAGCCTGCCACCCGGAGCCGTGCTCCTGGGCCGGTCAGATTTCGAGCCACACCAGGCATTCCGGATTGGCGAGTGCGCCTGGGGCGTTCAGTTCCACCCGGAATTCACCGACGCCATCATGCGGGCGTATCTGCAAGTCCAGGCACCGGAGTTGGACCGGGAAGGTCTGGATGCAGAGTCACTGCTGGGGGAGGTTACACCGGCGCCCGAGGCAAGTAGCCTGCTTCGGCGCTTTTCGGAACTGGTGATGGATCGGCGCTCCCGATAGGCGGGAAGCACAAGTCAGTCGAGGATATAAGCAGTCTTCTCCAGCGCGCTCTCATCCTCGTCGATGAACCGGAATTCGTTCCAGCCGACCCGGATCATGTCGTTACTGTTGAGCCGCTGCCGGCCGTCGACCCTGAGTTCGTTCACGAAGGTGCCATTCGTGCTGTTGCTGTCCATGATGTAGAAATCCACGGTTCCTTCGAGATAGGCATTGGGCGACGCCTCGATGACAGCGTGCTGGCCGCTCACGGAAATTTCGTCGATGCGGATGTCATTGTCCGCCCGTCGCCCGATCCGGGTCAGCGGTTGCCCGAGCTCAAAGGTGTTGACCACCACGCTGTCCACCAGCTGTGAAAGTGATGCCATGCTCGTATTCCTCAGTTTTTCAACATCATTAAAACCAGAGAGACATTGTCCCCGGCGCCATTCTCCAGGCTCTGCCCGATCAGTGCCTCCACGACATCTTCAGCATCCGTGCCTGCCCGCATGGTGTTCGCCCACCGGGAATCCGGCAGCGCCCCGGTAAGCCCGTCAGAGCATAAAAGCAGACCTTCCCCGGGCAACAGTTCCTGGGTCCGAAAACTGGGTCTTACATCATTGGAAGCGCCTACAGCACGGGTAAGCACATTCCGGAAAGGCACTCTCGGGGCCTCGTCCTCGGTAATACTGCCGTCATCGATCATGTTCTGGACTACCGTATCATCCCGCGTCAGGCATCGGGGCCCGGCGGCGGCTAACAGGTAACAGCGGGAATCTCCAACATGGGCGATAAAGGCGGTGCTATCGATGATCCACGCCACCACCAGCGTGGTGCCCATTTTTTCAAGGCGGACATCATGAGCCTGTTCCTGCTGTATCCGGGCAGCCGCCTGGCAAAATGCCGCGTCGAGGCGTTCACGGATGGCCTCTGCCGAACCGGGCATCACCGACGAAGACAGCGAAGGCAGCAATGAATCCAGCACCGCCGCCACCGCCAGTTGGCTGGCGATCTCGCCGCCCTGGTGGCCTCCCATGCCGTCTGCCACCACCAGCAATGCCTGCCGGCCATCGGGACCGCGGCGCCACTCCACGCAGTCCTGATTGGTCTGGCGCACGGTCCCTACATGGGAATCGCCGGCAATATCAAAATCCATCAGGAAGTCACCTCCCCTGTCTTGCGTCGGGCCTGGCGCCTGAGCGCCTCGGCCATGTCGGAGGCACTCGAAAAGCGCTTGTCCGGTTCACGCTGGATTGCCTTGTTGATCAGCCTGACCACACCGTTGGGCAGATCCGGATTGAGCGATCGGGCGCTGCGCGGGCGCTTGTTCAGGATCTGATAGGTCAGGTTGGCCAGGGTATCGCCCTGATACGGCGTCTCTCCGGTCACCAGCTTGTAAAGAGTGATTCCGAGACTGTAGATGTCCGAAGCACCTGTCACTTTCTGTCCCTTGAGTTGCTCGGGTGACATATACAAGGGGCTGCCCATGACACTGCCGGTCCTGGTGAGCGAATCGTCCGAAATCCGCGCAATGCCGAAGTCCGTGACCCTGATATCCCCGTTGTCGGGATCGTAGATGATATTCGCTGGCTTGATGTCCCGATGAATGACTTTCTGTTCGTGGGCGTAAGCCAGCGCGTCTGCCACGCGCGCTGCCGCATCCAGCACCGTCGCCAACGGCAACAGTCGCCCGGTACGGCCGAACTCACTGAGAGGCCGGCCCCGGGCATAATCCATGGCAATGTAGGCCAGGTCAGACTCCTCACCGACATCGTAGATGGTCACAATGGCCGGATGGCTGAGCCGGCCGGCCGCCTCTGCTTCCCGGAAAAACCGGCTTTTCAAAGCCTGTAATTCCTCGCCTTCAAAAGCCTGGTAACTCAACGTCTTGATAGCCACGGTGCGGGCGATGGCAGGATCCCTGCCCAGATACACCACGCCCATGGCGCCCCGCCCCAGTTCCCGCTGGATTTCATAGCGACCCAACGTTGGCCGGCTGACAGCGGCATCGGGCATCACCAGAGTCCGGGTGGCATCAAAGCTCCCGGGGTTGCCACCTGCCGCGCCCGACGCCAGTTTCTTCAGCGCCGCCAGACGGTCCGACGCATCCCGGAATTTCCTCCTTCGATCGATAACCGCCTGGTAGGTCGCTATGGCTTTATCGTACTGGCGCTTCCGTTCCTGCTGCAGCGCGATTCTGTAACGCAGATCGAGGCTTTCCTCGCCTTCCGGGCAGGGCGCGAGAGTAACAAGCGCTTCGTCCGTCTGGCCCTGGTCCAGCAACAACTCACCCAGTTTCAGTCGCGCCTCCCGGGCGTTCTCCGTCAGCGCCCGGATTTGCCGATAGGGTTGCAGCCAGAACAACATCACCACATACCCGACCGCCAGCAATGTGTTGATTTCTCCAAGAGGTAGCCAGAGGTTCTGGTAGAACGCCAGAGCCGCCTGCAGCATCAACAGGCTGCCTCCGACCAGCAGGGTGACCGGCAATGACACGCCCGCCCCCATTCTGGGCACCGCAAACACCAGATAGCCTGCCGCTACCACCAGACCCGCGTCGACCACGAGGCGACCCCAGACCGGTTGCTTCAGGCTGCCGGCCTCGTCCGAGCCCAGAAAGGCAAGCAGTTCATTGTCCAGCCAGGCAACCCAGGGCATTTGCTCCCCGGCCACGATCAATACCGCCGCAAGTGCGGCCACCAGCGAACGCAGGCTAAACAGGCTCCATATAGGTTTGGGTAACGGATTCACAGGCAACATCATCGTAACTATTTGATCCAACTAGTTTAGAAAGTGCTCCTCAGATCGGACAGGCTCCGGCCGGCGTTTTTTGTAAGGGTTTGTTTACCTGAGAGCGCGGTCACGTATAGTAGATCGTGAATCACCTTGAACATCGGGGCCTCAGCCAATGACCATGCCGATACACACCCGACCGATCCACGAGCGCATTGACTGGCTGATGGAGCTCAGCCGCAAGCATTCAGCCAGTTTCTGCAGCCCTGACAATTACCTGGCCCGTCAGCGTTACCTGGCAAAACACGACACCCTGATCGTTGCCCTCAAGTGCATGGATGGCCGCATCCACCTGCCCCACGCCACCCAGACGCCGCTTGGGGTGATTCATCCGTTTCGAAACCTGGGCGGCATCTTTGAGCTGGGCTGGCCCTATCTGGGCGACCTGCTGGCAGACACCGTCCAGGAGGCGGTCAAACAGGGCCGACGCGCACTGATTATCATCACGTATCACTTTTCCCGGGGTAATCGGGAGAGAGGCTGCGCCGGCTTCGACTGCGACACCAATGAGGCCCGGGCACACGCCTACCGGATTCGGGATCAGCTGGAAACGCTGTTCGGGAAAGATCACCAGACGGTGTATCCAATGGTCTGCGGCTTTGAGACCGATGAAGATGCCTTGATTCTCCATGGCAGACGCGAGCGCACCCTGGACCTGGCACACGTGCCGCTCGAGCGCGCCGATACCATTGACGCGGAAATTGCGGCGCTGTGCCCAGACATGCCGGCGCCGGTACAGAGAGACCTTCTACCGCTTGTCCAGGGCAATATCCGCCATATCCACGAGATTCGTCAGAGTGATCGCGAACTGAACATCGAACACAGGGAGTGGGTCATCTGCCTGGGGCGGGGTTTCGATTTTCTCCACGCACCGAATCTCGCCCTGATCGTCGGCCCCTACAGCCCGGATCTGTCCCATCCCATTCGCCAGGCTGCCGGGATTATCCAGAGCAACATGGATAATGGCCGGATTCCGGATGACGGTTTCTTACTACTCTCGTCTGCGCCTTATACGGAACCCGGCCCGCAAAAAGCGCGTGCTGTCCTCAAGTCGGAATTTTTGGGGGAGTTTGCCGCCGGCGTGATCGAGGAGGCATTCCCCCAGCTTGCCAGCAAGATGATTCGGCGTTCTGCAATCCTGCACTGGCCCGAACGGCGTCTGGAAATCCGGCGACAATGACAATTTTGTATGTTGAACGAATACATATCTGAATCTACTGTTTCAAAGAACATCACAAGAAGGAGCCTGAAATGTCCGAGATACGCAACTATCTGAAGCAGGTTTCACTGGTGATGGCCGTATTGATGGCCATGGCCACCACATTCTCCACCGCTGCCCACGCCGGCATGGTCGGTACCGGGGAAATCATCCAGCAACAACAGACTCAACTCGACCGGCAACAACTGCTGACCATGCTGGAAAAGCAGGAAGTGCAGGACAAGCTCGCTGAAATGGGCGTCAGCAAGGATCAGGTCGCTGATCGTATCCAGAATCTGACCCCGGCAGAACTGGCCGATTTCGAGCAACAGCTGGCAGAAGCACCCGCAGGCCAGGATGTCGTGGGAATCATCGTGCTGTTCCTGCTCGTGTTCATCATCACCGACATGCTTTGTGCCACGAACATCTACCCGTTCATCAACTGTATCCGCTGATCTGACAGCCTGATGCATCACTTGAAGATTGCCAGCAGGAGTTTCGCCCTGGTCGGTCTGCTCCTGCTGGCGGGCTGTGCCTCCACACCACCCTGGCCAGAGCCTGAATCTCCGGCCGGTGAGACGACGCTGCCAAGCCGGGTGGTATTGGAGGATGTCCCCTTCTATCCGCAGGAAAAATACCAGTGCGGTCCTGCTTCCCTGGCCATGATGCTCAACAGTCAGGGACTGGAAACCGATCCCGATGTACTCAGGGAACTGGTTTACATTCCCGGCCGTGAAGGCTCGCTTCAGGTTGAAATGGTGGCCGGTGCCAGGGCCCACGATATGGTGGTTTATCCACTGAAGCCCACACTGGAAGCCGTACTCAAGGAAGTGAGTGCCGGCAACCCGGTACTGGTCATGCAGAACCTGCTGGTTGACTGGTGGCCCCAGTGGCATTTCGCGGTCGTTGTTGGTTTCGACAGCGACGATGAAACCGTCATTCTGAACACCGATACCCGCAAGCATCACGCCATGCCGTACAAGGCCTTCCATGCGACCTGGAGCAAGGCCGACCGCTGGGCCGTGGTCGTCCTGCCACCAGAGCAGGTACCAGCCACCGCAGAACCACTGGCGTTCCTGCGGGCCGCGCACGACCTGGAATCCACCGGGCATACCAGGGCAGCGCTGAGTGCCTATCAGAGGGCGGAGCAGACCTGGCCGCAGCAACCGGCCCCCATTATGGCCCAGGGCAACCTGGCTTACGAGCAGGAGCAATGGGCCGGTGCGCTCGCCCACTTCAGTAAGGTGGTCGAGCAATTCCCGGACTATGCCGAGGGCTGGAATAACCTCGCCTATACCCTTGAGCAGGCTGGCTGCCCCGCACAGGCCAGATCCGCTCTCGCCTGCGCCGGGGCGCTGGCTCCGGAGCGGTTTGGACAAAACGAGGCAGCGGCGGGCGCGACACAGAGCGTCGAGGCCGACAACTGTCCGCCGCTACCATCCTGCCCTGTGCCCACGCAGTGAAAAGGCCGGTGATTACCGGCCTTTTCTGAGCAATACCACGTCCTTTGCCGGAATTTCCAGCTCCCACGCCCGCTGACGCGCCAGCCAGTCAAAGGTGGCCTGCCGGTAAAACACCACATGAGTCGGATCCCGCCGATAATGCCAGTTATCGAACCGCTCATCGTCGGTCTGGAAACAGGTCATGATGCCCAACCAGCCGCCGGGCCGGAGCAACCGGTCCAGCCGATCGAACACGTCGGACGGCTGGTGCAGATGCTCCATCACCTCGGTACAGGTAATGAAGTCATAGGTGTCGCTGAGGGCCGTCGTATCAGGCTGAAAAAAGGGATCATAGAGCGCCATCGTGAAACCGCTCTCTTCCAGCATGCCGGCCAGCGCAGGGCCTGGTCCGCAGCCAAAATCCAGCCCCTTTGCGCCGGGTTGCAGTTTCGCCGTCAGCGGCTTGCTCAGCCTGGCAAGAAAGCGCCGATAGCCGGCATCTTCGGGATTGTTCTCATGCAACTCGTAAATCTGTCGTTCTTCCCCGGCCGTCAGCCGCGACTGCGGCGCCATGATCGTGGCCTCACAGGTGGCGCATCGGAGATAGGTCTTGCCCCCGACCTCCCTGAAAAAACCGGGAGCCCCATGAAGGCACACCGGACACATAGCCAGCTCCGGCTCCGGACCCGCCACCATCAATCCAACCCCGCAGCGGAGCGGAGCGCCCGATCAAAGTTGTTGCTGTCCAGCTCGACCGCGCTGATCAATTCGATCCGGCTCAGTTCTCTCGATTCCGCGGGTGAAACCGACAACGCACCATCCACCATGTTGATAGCACGCCAGCCATCCAGGGTGTTGACCACGGCCTTGAACCTCACGATGCGCTCATCCATGGCCATCGCCATGAGCAGGTTTTCGTCGAACACCAGTTCGGGATGAATGCGCCAGCCCAGACTGAAATGCCCCTGCCCCTGATTCGCGACAGACTGCCAGGGCTCCTCCTCAATATCCGGCGTTGGCGCAGTTGCTCGGGCATGGTGGTGGTGATGTGCATGGGGGGCACTGACGTCCCGGGGCTCCGCCTTGCCATCCAGCCAGGAGGGCGACAGATGGCCATGTCGGGTATGGAATACCAGCTGCTTGGCGGGCTCCAGAGCTGCCGCCCACTGATCGAAGTGGTTCAGCTGAGTCTCCGTACAAAGGTCGGTCTTGTTCGCCACCAGGATATCGGCAGCAGCGACCTGATCCCGAAACTGGACATTATCCAGCACACGGGGATCCTCCAGCTTGCGGGGATCCACCAGGGTGATGACAGGACCGATGCTAAGGATGTCCCGATAATGTTCACTGGTAAGCGTTTCGAGGATTTGTGCCGGATGCCCCAGCCCGGTCGGTTCAATCAGCAACCTGTCCGGCCGGGCCTTGTGGATCAGCTGGTTCAGCCCGATCTGCATGGGAAGCCCGGCCACACAGCACATACAGCCGCCGGGGATTTCACGGACAAACGCGCCCTCGGTTTCCAGCAGAGCACCATCAATACCGACCTCTCCGAATTCATTGACCAGGACGGCCCAGGTTTCGCCTTCCGGCTTGTGTCTCAGCAGATCGATAATGGCGGTGGTCTTGCCAACACCGAGAAAACCCAGAATCAGGTTCGTGGGAATGGGGCGGGAGATGTCCGGCATCGGTCAGGGCCTCAAAATTGTTATAATATAACAACATTGCCACCACGTTGAACACCCCGCAGTGCTTATTTCCCGACCTTCAATAGTCGTTCGAGCCGGAGTCGCTCACGCTCGTCAAACAGCCTTCGACTGCCCCAGGACACCGCCATCAGGGCGCCGAATCCGGTGCCGACGGTAATGAGCAGCATCACCAGGATCTGGTATTTGACCGCCACTGCGGGTGGACTGCCCGCCAGGATCTGCCCCGTCATCATGCCGGGCAGGCTGACGATTCCGGCGGCCGCCATGGCATTGATGGACGGCATCATGCCCCCGCGCATGGCGTCCTTGCGGATATCCTCCACGGCCTCACGCCAGGTCTGCCCGAGCATCAGCCGGTTCTCGATGACTGCCCGCTGGCGCCAGACCGACTCGTTCAACCGATCCAGACTCAGCGCCACACCGGTCATGGTATTGCCCAGCATCATGCCCAACAGAGGAATCGCATACTGTGGCGCATACCAGGGGGAGGGACCGATGATGACCGTCAGGGCCAATATTGTGACGGCAAAGGACGAGACAAACATCGCCCCGGTGCCGATACCGAACGCCCAGAGCCCCTTCAGCCTTCGTTGCTGACGCGCCATCACTTCCCTGCCGGCCACCAGCAGCATGACCATGGCCAACAAGGCGATCCAGTAGAGCTGTGCCGATGCAAACAGGGCTTCCAGAACCAGACCGATCAGAGCGAGCTGTATGCCGGTGCGAGCGCTGGCAACCAACAGGCTGCGGGTGATCCCAAGCCTGGCCACAAGGCTCACTCCGGCGAGGGCGAGAACCAGCAGGGCCGCCAGGGCGAGTTTCCACCAGGCAAGATCAATGACTTCCATTGACGGGCTCCACCCGGGTTCCCAGGATCCGATAGTGATGACTGGCCACTCGCCCTATCTGCTTCTGGTCATGGGCAACCCAGAGGGCGGCCAGTTGCCGGCGCCGGATTTCTTCCAGTAACCACTGCTCCACGGCGATGGTCATTTCATCATCCAGATTCGCCGTCGGTTCATCGAGCAGCAGGGCTTCCGGGGCCATCGCCAACGCACGCCACAAGGCCAGACGCTGACGCTCCCCCGACGACAATCGACTCACCGGCCAGTCCATGACATCCCGGGTAAAGCCCAGGGGCGCAGGTATCGTGTGGCGGGCACTCTCTGTGAAGTGGGCTCCCACCTCGTCATACCACCACTGGCTGTCTGCCGGGACCATGACGACACGTCTTCGCCACTCATGCCCGGGGACCGAGGTTTGTTCGGTCTCACCCAGATAGATGCTTCCCTCATGGGGTTCGAGATCCGCCACTGCCCTGAGCAACCGGCTCTTGCCGCTACCGGAGGCTCCGGAGAGGCAGACCACCGTGCCCGCCGATACCGACAGCGAAGCCTCGCTCAGCATGCCAACCGAAACCTTGTCGAGGCGCAAACCAGTCAAATCCGTCACTCCGGAGGTCAACGCTTGTCCTTGCTGCCAAGAAAGCGGCGCATAAGGCCTTCGGACAGGAAAACCTGTGCCAGCGCCGGGTAAGGCAGGTAATGCAGGAACAGGGTTGCCAGCGTCACGGCATCAAAGCCCTCTCCCAGGAACAGCCAGGCCGCGAAAGCGGCAAACAGCGCACCAAGAAAGCCGCCGTAGATCCACAGCAACCGGGATCTTTCCTCGGCCATGGGCATGCGTTCCAGCGCTTTTGCCACCGAAAAGCCCATATAGGCGGCAATCGCTGCGGCAATCATCAGCGAAGCCAACAGCCCGCTGAAACCGAGCAGGAATCGACACAGGTAGTTGGCAAGAAAAAACAGGACGATGCCTGTTATGGCGATAATGGTGATCCGGGTTTTTTCCATGGAGCCCCTGAACTTGTTGTTTTAAAAGCCGATTGGCCAGCAGCCATAGTCGGCCAACAATATGGCAGAGACCGGGGCCGAGTACCAGCCAGGACCTGAAGCCCGGAGCTACTCGCCCCGCCAGTTCACACTGTAAAGATCGTGCCGACGGTCCTGCAGGTTTTTCACGGTGCCACTGTTGCGAGCCGTGATCAGGGTTTCCGGGCGAAGATCGGCAAACGCCACCGTCTCGACATTGGGTTCGGTGTCGGCCGCGATACCATCCCGGGCAAAGGGAAAGTCACAGGGGGTAAGGATACAGCTCTGACCGTACTGGATTTCCATATTGGGAACCTTGGGCAGGTTGCCAACGTTGCCGGACAAGACCACATAGACCTGGTTCTCGACAGCCCGGGCCTGACAGCAATACCGGACCCGAAGGTAACTCTGGCGCTCGTCCGTACAAAACGGCACGAATATGATGCTCACGCCCTGATCCACCAGGTGCCGCGCCAGCTCGGGAAACTCGGCGTCGTAACAGATCAGCACGCCAATGGTGCCACAATCGGTCTCGATGGCGTTGACCCGATTACCACCGCGCACGTTCCACCAGTAGGATTCGTTCGGTGTTGGATGAATTTTCGGCTGGGTGAAAACCTGGCCATCCCGCAGGAATACATAAGCCATGTTTCGAATCGTCCCATCCTCTTCCCGGATGGGCGTCGAGCCTGCCACGATATTGATGTTGTAACGCAGGGCCAGGTCCCGCATAAGTTCCCGGTACCGCTCCGCATAGTGGGTAACAGCCGCGAACGCCTCCGCCGGGCTTCCACCTCGTGCTTCGATGGACAACAACTGCAAGGTGAAAAGCTCGGGGAAGACCACGAAATCGCCCTTGTAGGTGGAGACGACATCAACAAAATAACGCACGATCTCGCTGAACTCATCGAATGACGCCACAGGCCGCTGCTGGTACTGGACCGTCCCGACCCGCACCGTGTCCGGCATCCGGTGGCCGTAGCGCTTACGCTTTTCGTCTCCACCATTCCGCGGGACCTTCGGGTTGCGCCAGACCAGATGGATGCCATAGCCCAGGGAGTCATGGTCGGCATCAAGGTAATGGGGAATGATGTTGTAAATCTCGAAGCCCTGGTGTATCTGGAACGACAACACCGGGTCTTTCTGCTCCTTGCTTTTGATGGCCTCTACGTAGGCCTCAACAGACCCATACTTTTTCAGGCGCTGGCGCAGGGTGGGCAAACGGCCCGCAAATACAACGCCCTGAAGATTCAGCGCCTGACAGAGACCTTTACGCTCATTATAAAGACGCTCACCAATCCGATAGCCCCGGCATTCCGGGTCCACACACACTTCCATGCCGTAGAGCCAGTCACCCTCCGGGTCATGTCGGGAGGCGTATCCGTTGCCGGTAATCGATGTCCAGTCATGGGGAGCCAGGGCGACCTCGCCGCCAATCCGGAAGGTGGCGCAATAGCCGACCACCTGGTCTCCCAGCATGGCGACAAACTGGCCCTCCGGAAAGGTGTTGATCTGCCCGGTCAGAGGACCCTTGGTATAACCATACATTCCCGTGCCTTCATAGACCCTGCGGCTCAGGTCGATGATGCCGGGTATGTCTGAGAGAGTGGCATTACGAACAAAAAGGCGCTGATCGGGATCTGAGAAGGGTGGGCACATACATACCTCTGGGCGGCCGCAAAAATGCGCGTGGGAATGCACTCATATTTGGTCGGACTGTTCGGTTTCGTCAAGCGGCGGGAGCAGGGGGAAGCGTTCGATCACGGTATATACCGATCCACCTGCTCCGGGGTTGCTCTCGAACAGGACGAACTCCGTCACCGGGAGAACTCCGAACCGATCCTTCTCATGTTCCTCCAGCAAGCTCACGATTGAGGCGGCCTGCTTGCGGAACCGCGCCAAGGTGACATGGGGCCGAAAGTGCCGATGCTCGATCTCGAAACCGGCGGCGGCCACCTGACTGGCGAGTTGGCGGTACAACTCGGCTACAGGCGCTTCCGGGGAGACACCCGCCCAGAGGTTTCGGGGATGCTCCGGGCGGCCGAACGCCCCCAGGCCGGCTACTTCCACTTCGAACGCGGGCATGGCAACCAGAGAGGCGGCATAACCCAGCGTCGCCAAAGCGTCATCATCCACGCTACCGACAAAGACCAGGGTCAGATGCAGCTGATTACGGCTCTGCCACCTTGCACCGTTAATGGTGGTCTTTAAGCCCAGCAGGCTTTTCTTCACCTCAGCCGGGATTTCCACCCCGAAAAACACGCGAGGCACGGCTCAGTCCTCGTAGATCATCTTGCGGGTCATGCCACCGTCAACGACATAGTTCTGACCGGTAATGAAGTCGGCTTCCTCGGAAATCAGGAATGCCGCCAGACTGGCAATGTCCTTCGGTTCCCCCACCCTTCCGGCCGGATGCTGATGGTGATCGGAATCCGAAAGTGGTGGCGCCTTGCCCTCCTGATCCTGCCAGGCCCGGGTATCGATCCAGCCGGGGCTGATGCAGTTGACGCGTATCCCCGGCCCCAGGCTCATGGCCAGGGCATGGGTCAACGCAACGATACCGCCTTTGGTGGCGGCGTAGGCTTCCGTGTCCGGCTCTGACTGCAGTGCACGGGTTGAGGCGATGTTGACGATACTGCCACCGCTCTTCCTCAGGTGTGGTACCGAGTGCTTGGTGATGAGGAACGGGCCTGTCAGATTGACATCAAGACGTCGCTGCCAGGTGGCAAGGTCCAGCTTTTCCACCGGACCATTCTCCGGCGCGGCCAGTCCGGCGTTGTTGATCACAGCATCCAGCCGCCCGTGCCAGTTGGTGGCGGCACGGATCATGCCGGTGACGTCCTCTTCACGGGATACATCAGCCTGGAAAAACCGCACATGATCACCAGCGTGTTGCTGCAGCCATTCACCCTTCTCCCGGTCAACATCGCAAAATGCCACCCTCCAGCCGCGCTCGGCAAGGTACTGCACCAGCCCACGACCGATTCCCCGGGCTCCACCGGTCACCAGGACAACTCGGACTTCGCTCGCCACATTCACCTCCATTTGCTCACCAGGGCAGTTCATCTCCGTTGCTGTGCCAGAAAGACCCGGTGTTTTCCAGATTCAGGTCGGCAATGCGCTCAGCCAACCCTCTCGCAGACTCCTCCGGGGTAATCATGCCACCGAAGTTCACCATGCGAGTCTTCACATAACCCGGGTGCAATTGGGCAACCGCGATGCCCCGGGGTTTCAGGTCCACCGCGAGGGACTTGCCAAAGGCATTCAAGGCAGCCTTGGAGGCGCGGTAGCCATAGCGACCGCCGGAATCGTTATCGGCAATGGAGCCCATTCGACTGGTGATATTGGCGATCTTGCCACCTTCTTCAATCTGCGGCACCAGTGCTTCGGCCACCCGCAGCGGAGCGTAGGCATTGATTTCCATCTGCTTGCGGATGGAGTCGAAATCGATGCTCCCGAGCTGCTCATCCTGCAACAGGCCGGCATTGTTGACGAGCAAGCCGATCTTTTTGCCGGCGAGTGCCGATTTCAGTTTTTCGATTCCGGCATCGGTCGTTACGTCAACGCCGTCGATCACCTCTGAAGCGACCTCGGCGAGCTCATTGGAGGACTGCCGGCAGACGCCAATGACATGACAACCCTCACGGGCATAGTGCCGCGCCAATTCCAGGCCGATACCCCGGTTGGCGCCTGTAATCACAACAACTCCGGATACGGACATCCTTCCTCCATTTTGCTTGGGTTTCAGTTGGTTAGATCAGTAAATCTGGACAAGTAGCCACACTGTAACTATAAGAACCAGCAGGAACCAGCGGGCATAGTGGTCGGGTTTATCCTGATCCGGGGCCGTTACCGCTGCCTGCGGCCGATCCTCCTCGTATTCCCGGATCAACTCCCGGGCACGATAGAGATCCTCATCGTCCACGTGAACGTTGGTGAAATCCGCCGCCCCGATCTCACCAAGAGCACCCTGCAGATAATGGCCACCCACGAAAGATTCGATACCATGGACTTCCAGAAACCCGGCGACAATGTGTGCCTCGGTAATATCCCGGGCCCGATAGGCTATTTGCACAGACCTACTCCTTCTGTGACATTCAGGGGCAGCGCCCGCCCGTTTACGCGGTTATGATTTCAGGATAGACCCACCCGCTCCCCGGAGCCATCAAGGATACGAAGTGGATATAATCTGGATTGTACTGGCCATCGTGCTGCTGATCGTGGCAGCTACCCTTTTCCTGTTCCGAATTGAAGACCTGTCCCATCTGGATGACAGGGATTACCCGGTGCGGGAACGAACCCCCAGCGAGGGGCACCAACAGGTTCTCGGGCAGCTCCGGGAATTGAGGGAGGCCTCCCGGGATCTCAAAGGCAAGGCCCGGCTGATGGCTCTGCGCCAGCACATGGACACCCTCAGCGAAGGGATGGAACTGGTCTCCGAGTTCCGGCACAACGACGACCCAAGAGGCGAATGGGTGATTGCACCGGGCGTCGACACCCGCCGCCGCGTACTCTACATCCATGGCGGTGCCTGGGCAGCCGGCAGCCCCCGGAGCCACCGGACCATTACCGACCGGTTCTCCAGACTGGCCAATGCCGCAGTATTCGCCGTGGATTATCGCCTGATGCCGGAACATCGATTCCTGGATGGGGTGCGGGACTGCCAGGAGGCGTATCGCTGGCTACTGGAGCACGGGCCGGATGTCCGGGAGCGAGCCAGCTTTTTTGTGGTGGCGGGCGACTCCGCGGGCGGCAGCCACACGCTCAGCTTGCTCGCCTGGGCCAGAGATAACGGGCTCAGGCAAGCGGATGCGGCGGTTGCCCTTGCGCCTTCGACCGATCTGACCCTGACCGCGCCCAGTAACCGCAACAACATCCCCACCGATCCACTCCTGGGCCCGGTTTTTGGCGGCCTGGCGAAGGTCCCGTTGCCGATCATCTGGTGGGGAACCTTCGCGGCATTCCGGGTCTCACCGACCAACCCCGTTGCGTCGCCGCTTCGCGGCAGCCTCGCCAACCTGCCCCCGACTCTGATCCACGCGAGTGATACGGAAATGTTGCTGGATAATGCCAGACGTTACGCCGCCAAGGCCCAGTCCGAAGGATCTTCAGTGGTGTTGCATACCTGGCCGGGCATGGTGCATGTGTGGCACATTTTTGGCGATATGCTCCCGGAAGCCGGAGAAGCCTTTGAAGACATCCGGGAATTTCTGGCCGGAGTCGAAGCCCAAAAGAGCTGACAGGTTGCCACCATGTGCGGACGATTCACCTTTTACACACCGCCAGACACTCTGATTCTTGAGTATTTTCCGGAAGGGCTGGAGGTGGATGGCCAATTCAGGCCCAGCTACAACATTACCCCGGGAGTAGGTATCCCCATGATCCGCATGACCATGAACGGGACCCTCATCCTGGCTCACTCCCACTGGGGATTCCGTCCGGTCTGGGCCGGCGAGAAAGCGCCCTCCCCCATCAATGCCCGGGCCGAAACCGTGGCCACGTCAAACTACTTCCGGGAGGCGTTTGCACACCATCGATGCCTGGTCCCGGCCAATGGCTGGTACGAATGGATGGCGACAGAACATGGCAAAGAACCGCACTACGTGAGCCCGAAGGATCCGGAGAAAGATCCGGCCATTTTCTTTGCCGGCGTATGGACGCCCATGGAAGGTAATGAGACGACAGCCTGTGCAATCATTACCGAGCCCGCGCATGAGGCGTTCAAACACATCCATGACCGCCAGCCGGTCGTGCTTGATCCCGGCTGCCTACAGGACTGGCTGAATCCGGAGCTGAGTGAACGCTCGGCCATCCGCGCCGCCACACACCGGCTACCGCCGGAGCGCCTGGCGGAACATGAAGTCTCTCAGGCGGTCAACAACCCCCGCCACGACACGCCGGATCTTCTGGATCGGGTGAACTAACAGAAGCGTGGAGGCTATTTTCTGACCCAGCGATCACCCACCCGGACGAACTGACCGGCCGGTGTCTTTTCCACCGCCTTCTTGCCGGCAACGGCTTCCACCTCCGCAACCGGAATGTTGTGCTTTTCGGCAATGCGGCTGTATTCCTGGCGACGCGCCTCGTTAATCGCCTCGACGATCTCCTTCGCATTGCCCTCGGACTTCACCACAGCCAGGTAGCCCGAAGGGGTTTCCCCCACCAGCCCGCTCTGCTTGGCGGTGTCGAGCTGACGCTTGGCGTCATCAAGGCTCATGGCCAGCACCGGGAGGCTGAGGCAAAGCGTCAGCAATAACACACCGAATTGACTGAACAGTTTCATAATCGTCTCCCTTTTGAAGTGTGCGCGATGATCAGAACAGGCCCTGCTCGTCGAACAACTCGTCCACTTCCTTATCAACCTTCACATAGATCTCATGCTGAATCTTCACGTTCAGGTTCACGGTAATGGGCTCCTTGGGTGCCGCCATCTGCACCGTTGGCGTGCAGGCTCCGGACAGGAAGGCAATCAGCACGATCACTGCTCCCTGTCGTAACCGGGCGGCGCCGGCCGATATCCGGCTCTGCGCTTTCATAGGTTTCCCCCATTGGTTGTGGCCGGCGCAGCGGATCCGTTGTCTGCCTTGCCGGCCTCACGCTTTTCCATCAGTTTCCGGACTCTCTCGGTGACCGCCTCGTTCACGCGGCCGCTGAGCTGCAGGCTGGTCAACAGTGCCGGAACATCCTCCTGCAGATTGATATTCACCACGACGGGGTGACCATCACGCACCTGCGGATTGCTACCCTCAAGCCGGAGGCCCAGGTTCAGGGTGCCATCCTGATCATAGTCTATCGTGCTGTTCAGCACGGAATAGTTAAAATTCTGAAGGGCCCGGACCACCAGATCCATAGCCTCGTTATTCCGCGCCAGAGCCTGCAGACGGTCCGCCGGGAGCTTCAGCGTGCCCCCCGGCGCCACGGCCTCGATATTGCCGGCGGCAATCTCCACGCCATCCCGATCGATCACCAGGGGCACCTCGCCCTGAAGCGTCCCAGTGCCATCCAGTCCCTCGGCGGGATATACCTTCATCAAGCGGTCGACCTGTATACCGTTGAGCCACACGGGGACGGTAATCGGCAGATTCGCCAGGCTCCATTGTCCGGGCCTGACCCTGAGCTCGCCGCCCAGAAAGCCGGCGCGTGCCCGAACCACGGACAGGCTTCCATCCATCAGGCCTTGCGCCGGCGCCTCGTAGCGGCCGGAGAGGGAAACCGGCCCCAGCGGAACGCCGGGGTTGACCTGTGCCAAAGCGATATCTGAAGTCCGGACGACCAGGGCATCCTCGTATGACAACTGCACGGTGCCACTCAAGCCGCTCCATGCCATTCGGTCCAGTATGCCGGACAGTCCATCAGCGCGGATCGTTGCCTCCATGGCAGGGCCGGTCCCGGGCAGGCGCACCCTGGCCTGCAAGGACACGCCTCCCTCAGTGGTCTCAATCATCGCAGGCCACTGCTTGAGGGTTCCGGCCAGGGAATGGCCGGCATCTCCGCCTCGCATTTCTGCGCTGACAATAACCTCCGGAGTTCCATCGAAAGGCAATCGGGTATCCATTTCCAGCGCCAGCCCGGAGGCGTTCCCGGCTTCGCCCCGTAAATCGAACCCGTCCATATTTGCGTCCAACTGACCCGCGAACTCCCAGGATTGGGTCTTGAGGATTGGCTGGCGCAGCTCTCCGGCATTCAACCTCACGGGTCCGGCCAATTGAAGGTTCTCCAGTCTGAGATCCGTCAAAACGTACCCCGCCTGCACGGTGACCCCATTGGCTCTCAACTCCGCCTGGTTCACCTGCAGGGGCTCACTATCCTCGGAAGGGCTCACCTGATCCACCCGGAGTACGGAGCCCTCCAGCAGTTTCATTCTGGCCGAGTCCACACTGGCGATTCCTGACAGCTCGATATTCGCCATTGCCCCCTGAAGCCGCCAGCCGGCTGGCGCCAGCCCCGGCAATGAAAGGCGGACCCTGAGTCCGGCGGTTTGCAGCTGCCACTGATCCGGCTCCTGCGCCAGCGTCATCCGTAGCTCCCCCTCGATCCGGGTATCCCCCGGCAGGCTGGCCACCAGCTCATTGACGGCAATACTTTCCGGGAGCCATGCAGGCAACTGCTGAGGCACGAGCGACTTACGGGTGCCGGCCGGGTCCGATGAGGAGTCCGGCCAGGAGGGCACCTCAACATCGAGCTGTTCGATCCGGACGGCCGTCATCGTGAGTTCCTGCCAGTTCCACCCCATCACAAAGCCCGAGCCCTTCACCCTGAACGGGCGCGCCGGATCGGCACTGACCAGGGAGAAGCTGTCGGCTCGGATACCATCCAGCGTGAGGCGCAAGTGCTGCCATTCGAATGCCTCGATGGCCTGATTCGCCATCCACTGCTGCCAGAGCCCCCGGGCATAGACCGCGGCACCGACCAGCGCAATAAATAAAACAACAACAGCCACGATTGCCCACCGGGCAATTCCGCCTGCTATTGACCGCTTTCTGTTTCCCACGAATCGCTTCCCGCCAGCTTCAAACAAGCCGTAACCTGACATCCGGTCTGATCAGTAATAAAGTCTATACAGACTCAATGTTGCGGAGTAACGGCATGACGTCAATGCTGCGACAAACACTGGTGCTGGGGCTGCTGGGCCTCGTGCTGACCGGCTGCGCCAGCAATCAGCATCTACCGACCGGCAATAATGCCGGGCAGCTATCTCCGATGGGAGACACCAATTCATCGAAAAAGGTCGACCGACTGTGGCAAGTCTTTGAGCGCTACCAGGGCACACCCTATGAATACGGTGGCATGTCAGCCCGCGGGTTCGATTGTTCCGGGTTCATCATTACCGCCTATCGCGAAGGCCTCGGCCAGCAACTGCCCCGCACCACCTCACAGATGCTCCGCCATGGTAAAAAGGTACCACCGGAGCGGGTAAGGCCCGGAGATCTTGTGTTTTTCAGTATTGGTGGCAAAGAGCAGCATGCCGGGATTTACATGGGCGAAGACCGGTTCATTCACGCATCCACCTCGGTTGGCGTCACGCTCTCGGAGCTGAACGGTTATTACTGGGCGGACCGCTTCACCGAGGCCCGGCGTTTCGGAAAAGAGTGATGAGGCTTTGACCGCCGGAAAGCCAATCAGAGGCCGGAAAAGACCAGTTGCAATGCAATAGCCGCCATCATCAGGCCGATCACTCCGTCAATCACGCGCCACGCGCTCGGTCTGGAAAGGATCGGGGCAAGCGCCGAGCCGCACCAGGCCAGGCCGCCAAACCAGAGAATCGACGCACTGCTGGCGCCCGCGACGAAACTTGTGGCGTCTTGCTGTTGGGCACCTACGGCCGGAATAAGAAGCAGGGTATCGAGATAAACCTGAGGGTTGAGCAGCGTAACGGCGAGCGTGGTAAACAGAACGCCCCTCAGGCTGCGACGGGAAACCTCACCGGCAACCAACGCCTCCCTGCCCCGACTGGCCCTGACCAAAGCCTGCAGAGCCAGCCACCCCAAAAACGCCACCCCGAGCCAACGCAGCAGCTCCAGTGCCTGGGGCATGGCCATCAATGCAGCACTTACGCCGAACATACCGAGCGTAAACAGAATCACATCCGAGGCCATGCAGAGCCCGGCGGACCACCAATGATGCTCGCGACGAATAGCCTGGCTCAACACGTAGGCATTCTGGGCGCCGATCGCCATGATAATTCCGCCACACACCACCAGGCCTGTCAGATAGCTCTCAATCACATTGGATCTCCTTGAATAACTGACGCAAGCATACCCCGAGACCTGTATACTCAAAATTCATCATGATAATACTGCATAAGTTTTCCTTATGATTGACTACAAACTGCTCGACGCACTTGCGACGGTGGTTGAGTGCGGCGGCTTCGAGCGGGCCGGTGAAGCCCTCGGGCTCAGTCAATCCGCCGTATCCCAACGAATCCGGACTCTGGAAATCCGGTTGGGACAACCGGTTCTGATTCGAAGTCCGATCCTGAAAGCCACGCCCGCCGGCCAGCGTTTGCTCAACCACGTGCAACAGGTGCAGTTGCTCGAGCGGGACCTGGCCAAAACCCTACCCACCCTCCAGGAGCCCTCTGCCAGGTTGCGGATCGCTCTTAACGCTGACAGCCTTGCCACCTGGTGGGCCGGCGCCATTGGTGAATTCTGTCGTACCGAGGGGCTGCTGCTTGACCTGGTGATTGAGGATCAGGATATAGGCCTACGCAGAATGCGGGAGGGGGACGTCGCTGCCTGTCTGTGCAGCAGCCCACAACCGGTCGCGGGTGCCCGCTGCGTCCCTATGGGTTCGATGATCTACCTGCCCCTGGCCACCCCTGATTACATCAGCACTTATTTCCCTGAAGGTCTGACCGAGGCAGCATTGCGGGAGGCACCGGCGATCGTATTCGGACCGAACGACCAGTTGCAGCATCGGTTTCTCGCACAATGCGGTTTTCATGGTTCTTTCCCTCATCATCTTTGCCCGTCCTCAGAGGGATTCGTACAGCTGGCGACGGCGGGCATGGGCTATGGGATGATCCCGGAAATCCAGGTGGGGGAGGAGCTGAAAACGGCAAGACTGACCAGCATCGCCACCGGGCAACAATTGGAAGTGAAGCTATACTGGCACTTCTGGCGCCACAGCGGGGGCGCCATGGATCGCCTCACCCAGGCCCTGCAGAGTGCCTGCGTTCTTACCACGGAAAGGAACAAACCAAGGAGTCCCTGAAAATGACCATATTGATTGTTGGCCTGATCCTGTTTTTGGGAACCCACTCCCTGTCCATCGTCAATGAACCACTGCGCAACAGGATGCATGATCGCCTTGGGGAGGGCGCATTCAAAGGCCTCTACTCGCTTGTGTCTCTCATCGGCCTTATCCTGATCATCTGGGGATATGGGGTTGCAAGACTGGACCCAACCGTGCTGTACACACCGGCCGGATGGCTCCGGCACCTGGCGATGCTGTTACTGATTCCGGTTTTTCCGTTGCTGTTCGCCACCTATTTCCCGGGGAAGATCAAGGCAAAACTCAAACACCCGATGCTGGTTGCAGTAAAACTCTGGGCCCTGGCACACCTGCTGGCAAACGGCATGTTGCATGATGTGCTGCTTTTTGGCGCTTTCCTGGCCTGGGCGGTGGTCGATCGGATCTCCATGAAACGCCGCAGCGAGCGGTCGATCCCGACCCTGCCGGCGTCGCGGGCAAACGATGCCATCGCCATAGTCGGAGGCCTCGCGATATATGTCATCATGGTTTTCTGGGCCCACCAGTGGCTGATCGGCGTATCGCCAATCTGACCCAGGACCTGGTTTCATGAAACACAAAGTCGCAGTTTACGGCACTCTCAAGCATGGCCATTGCAACAGCCAACTGCTCCGGCAGGCGGAGTTTCTGGGAACTGACCGCATGACTTCACTGACGCTTTATGATCTGGGGCCTTATCCAGGGGCACTTCTGAAACCTTCAGACGGTGTTTCGGTGGAAATTTATGCGGTAAACGACCTCATGCTGGCCGAGCTGGACGCTCTTGAGGACTACAGTCCCTCGGCACCGACGCAAAGCCTCTACCTGCGCAAGCGACTCGCTACTCGCTTCGGGCTATGCTGGGTCTATATCTACAATCGACCGGTTTCCAGCCAACAGCTAATCGTGTCCGGAAACTGGAGCGCCTTAAACAGACCAGAAAGCCTCAGCGAGGCCCCGGAGGATTGATGCCGAACCAGTGGGGAAAGCGCAGCAGGCAATACAACGCCAGCATGTCGTACAACGCGTGCCAGATCATCACCAGTCCGAGGCTTCCAGACAAGTGGTAGGCCGAGCCAAGCACCATCCCCAGACCGGTCGCCACCAGGAAATAGGTGAACGAGATATAGTGGACCAGTCCGAACAACACCGATGACGCAATCAGGGCGGTCCAGGGCCCGGTGTGCTGGATCAGCCAGCCCTGAATGGCGCCCCGGAACAGCAGTTCCTCCCCGACACCGGCAAGTACCGACAGCGCCACCAGCACGGTCCAGGAAAAGCTGCGCGCAAAGCGATGGAGCCCGCGCATCTGGCGCTCAAGGTTGTCCGGAAACAACCCGGGGATCCGGGTCACCAGAACCAGGGTCAGGTAGGTGGCGGCGGCGCCCAGAGCACCATACAGGACTAATTCGAAAGGGCTCAAACCACCCCACTGTACGGGGATATTGAACAGCCATATTCCCACAAGGCCGACAACACCGATGCCGCCCTGAAACACCAGGGCGGCCCGGGTTGAGATGGAAGAACCGCCGGCTTTTGCCATGAGTTACCGGCTGAACAGGTCTTTTACCGGGAACAGGTCATCGTATTCCGGTGCCTGTTTCTGCCCCTTGGCCTGGAAGGTCTTCATCATATCGTTGGGGCGGAACATGCCCGCCTGCCAGGTAGCCATGTACTTCAGGCTGTCTTCCACGGAATGGTCCCGGCTGTAGTTGATCATCTCCTTGCAGCCAGTGACCGCAAGTGGCGAATTGGCAGCGATCTGAGCGGCGATCTCCATGACACCCTCCAGCATGGCCTCGTGGTTTTCATATACGCTATTCACGAATCCGAGCCTGTGAGCCTCATCCGCGCCGAACTTGCGGCCGGTGTACGCCAACTCTCGTACCACGCCCTCGGGCATCAGTTTCGGTAACCGCTGCAGAGTCCCCACATCGGCCGTCATACCCAATTCGGTTTCCTTGATGGTGAAGTAGGCATCGTCAGTGCAGTAACGGCTGTCTGCAGCGCACACCAGATCCAGGGCACCACCGATACAGCCGCCGTGCACGGCCGCCAGCACCGGCAGCCGGACCTTTTCAAGGGAGGTCAGGGTATCCTGCAACTGGAGCACCACGCGGCGCAGGTTTTCTGCCATACGCCCAGGGTCCCCACCCATGGGCACCGCCGTTGAATCGGTAAAGACACCCAGATCCATCCCTGCAGAGAAATGCTTGCCAGTGGAAGAGATCACGATAACCCGGGCATCGGAATTGGCCTCGATGTCCTGCATGCAACGCGGCAATTCCAGCCAGAACGCCTTGTTCATGGTATTGAGGGCGTCCGGTCGCTTGAACTGGACATGGGCAATGTGGTTCGACACGTCCACCGAGAAACTCTGGTAGGTGAAAGGCTCAGTCACGTTTGGTCTCCATCGGGTTCTGAAATGCGATAAGAATGGAAAATTTCGCAATATTTTCAGCTATTTTCTGCTGATTTTCCGTGATTGCCTCCGAATATACCGCTCAACTGCCAGAGACGAAAGCTGCACATTACAACTCAGTGGGCTTCCTTGCCTGGTGGCAAACTTGTGCCAAGCTTTGGATTGAGCAAGTCCATTTCCCATATCTGTAATATGCGTTAGCAAGGAGGAGACTGGAATGAACAGGTCAAAGACATTCAGAAAAGCATTGCTGGCCTCCATCATGGGCCTGGGAATTTCCAGCATCGCGGTTGCCCAGGGCTACATGGGACCCGGCATGGGCTATGGGCCCGGTCCGGGCATGGGGTACGGTCCCGGGATGGGTTACGGTCCCGGTATGCACGGCATGGGGCCGGGTATGGGGTACGGCCCGGGCATGCACGGTATGGGACCGGGCATGGGTTATGGGTCCGGCATGGGTTACGGCCCCGGCCCCGGCCCCGGCCCCGGAATGATGGGCGGATATCCGGGCATGGGGCCCGGACCCGGACTGGACCTGACGGACGAACAGAAGCAGCGAATGCAGGAAATCCAGAACCGACACTGGGAACAGCAACAAGAAAGGATGCGGGAGATGTATGAACGGCGTCAGCAATTCCAGGAAGAGATGAATGGTGTACTCACCGACGAGCAGCGCCAAAAACTCCGGGATCGCCAGCGCCAATACTATCAGGGCTGGTAACCCCTTCCGGTTTGATGCAAACCCGCACCGACCAGGTGCGGGTTCTGTTTTCAGGCACCGGGCAGAAGCGCGTGAGACAAACCGCCAAAGTAAACCACCCGGGTCAATTGGCCAGATGTCAGATTCAGCCCGTAGCAGGAGCGCAAGCGTTCCAGGGCTTCCCCTGCATTCTCCGGAGCCGGGACCATTTCCCGGATAAACTGGGCGATATCCTCCACCATGGCCCAGGGATACAGTATCCATCGCCACTTTCGCACCTCCCCGGCACTGAAATCCGCCGGGCAGGTGGTCACCAGCTTTTCATGCAGTACGGCGGTGCGGAGCTCCGCCGGCCCGAGGGGCTCGAGATAGGAGCGAGCCGCCCGCAAGGTATCGCCGCTGTCGTTCACATCATCAACCACCAGCACCCGGGCACCACGGATATCGGTAGCGAGCGGGATGGTCACCACGGCCTCCTTACCTTTACTGGCGCCGGCCGCGTAATGCTGGACACGGATCGAGCAAAGCATTTCAAGATTCAGAAAGTCACAGAGGAACCGCGCCGGCATGAAGCCGCCTCGAGCCACGGCAATGATAACCTCCGGGCGAAAGCGGCTCGCCAGAATACGTCTCGCCACTGTATCACACGCATCAACCACCTCATCGGGACTGAGTAGTTGGACCTGCATGATTGTCGGTTCTGCCATCGGCGACTCCTGCCTTGTGATCCTGTCTTTCAATTTTATACTTTCTGAAAAGCCACCACAGGAATTCCCATGGACTTCACCTTCCTTGGAACATCTGCCGGCACGCCAACCAAGCACCGTAACGTGACAGGCCTTGCCTTGATGCACGGCAAGCCAAAGCACTGGTACCTGATCGATTGCGGCGAAGGCACCCAGCACCAGTTGCTGCACACCCCTCACTCCGTCATGCAGCTACAGGCGATTTTCATTACTCACGTCCACGGTGATCACACGTTCGGTCTCCCCGGTCTACTGACCAGCGCATCCATGCTTGGCCGCACCGAGGCGCTCTTCCTGATCGCTCCGAGGCCGGTAAAAACCTTCGTGGAGACCGCCCTGGGCAACAGCGATTCCAGCCTGAGCTATGAGCTCAAATACATCGATTCGGAAGCCGAGGAATTCTATTGGGAAGATGACGCCCTTGAAGTCATGGCCACGCCCCTCTCCCACCGGGTCTCCAGCCGGGCCTTTGCCTTTACCGAGAAGAACCTCGAGCGGCAACTGTTGAAGGAAAAACTGCAGGCCGACGGAATCGAACCAGGCCCCGCCTGGGGCGAGTTGCAGCAAGGGAAAGATGCCGTGCTGGAGAACGGAACTGTGTTACGCAGCGAACAATACACGGCCATTACCCGACAACCGAGAAAGATCGTGGTGGGTGGTGACAATGACACCCCGGACCTGCTGGAAGCGGCCTGCCAGGACGCCCACGTTCTGATTCACGAGGCTACCTATACCCAGGAAGTGGCGGACCGGGTCGGCTCCTGGCCCCAGCACAGCTCGGCTGCCCAGGTCGCCCGGTTCGCGGAGGCGGTAGGCGTACCCAATCTGGTGCTGACGCATTTCAGTTCCCGCTATCAGCTCAGCCGCGACGCCTACCCGCATATCGGCGAGGTGGAGGCGGAAGCCACAGGCCTGTATCGGGGCACACTTTACCTGGCCCGGGATTTTGCTACCTACCGGCTCGATAAGGACCTGATGCTTCATTTTCTGGAGTCATCGGATCAGAAGAGTAACCAGCGGTAGCCGGACCAGGTCAACACCCGAGCACTACTTCATCGAGATGGTGGTATTCACCTCTTCCGAAAGATGATCCGGCTCATACCAACGCGCGGTCACCGTCTTGGTCTGGGTCCAGAACTGGATCGCCTGCTTGCCGTTGGGCCCAAGATCGCCCAGTTTAGAGCCCCGGGAACCGGTGAAGCTGAAGAAGGCCACCGGCACCGGGATCGGAACATTGATACCGACCTGCCCTACATCAATGTCGTTCTCGAAACGGCGTGCGGCCCAACCCGAGCCTGTGAACAGAGACGTACCGTTACCGTTCGGATTCCGATTAATGAACTCGATGGCTTCGTCCAGGGTGTCCACCTCGACGACGCAGAGCACCGGCCCGAAGATCTCCTCCCGGTAAATGGTCATGTCCGGCTTCACATTGGTAAAGATCGTGGGTCCGACGAAGTTGCCCTCGGGATAGCCCTCCACGCTACAACCACGGCCATCGAGTGCCAGGGTCGCGCCCTCTTTCTCGCCTTTGTCGATCAGACCAACGACCCGTTTGAGTGCCTGGGGAGAGACCAGCGGTCCGAGGTCTGCGTCCCGCTGGATGCCCGGACCCACCTTCAGATTCTTCGATTTCTCGATAATTTCCGGCAGCCATTCCCGGGCCTTGCCCACCAGAACCAGCACCGAGTTGGCCATGCAGCGCTGGCCTGCGGCGCCGAACGCCGATCCGATCATGTTGTTGATGGCCTGACTGCGGTTGGCATCCGGCAGGATCACGCAGTGGTTCTTAGCACCCATCATCGATTGCACCCGCTTGCCCGCTGCGCCGGCGCGATCGTAGATGTGCGTGCCCACATGCGTGGAACCGATAAAGGACAGTGCCTTTATGTCCGGATGATCACAGATCATGTTGGCCACATCCGGGCCACCGTGGACCACGTTAAGAACACCGGCGGGAATACCGGCTTCATGGGCAAGCTCCACCAGACGCATGGTGGAACTCGGGTCCTGCTCGGAAGGCTTGAGAATGAAGGTATTGCCGGTGGCGATGGCGAGAGGAAACATGAAGCACGGCAGCATCACGGGAAAGTTGAACGCCGTAATGCCAGCTCCGACACCAAGTGGCTGGTTCAGCGAATAGACATTCACACCACCTGCCGCGTTCTCGGCAATTTCCCCAAGCTGCAGCGAGGTAATCGAACAGGCATGTTCAATGACTTCCAGGCCGCGGCCCACTTCACCCTCTGCGTCAGGCAACGTTTTACCATGTTCTTCGGTGATCAACTCCGCCAGCGCCGTCACGTTTTCACGTACCAGCGCCTGGAACTTCAGCATAATCCGCATGCGTTGGGCCAGAGACACCTGACGCCACTCACGAAAAGCAGTTTTGGCCGAGGCAATGGCCCGCTCTACTTCGGCCCCGGTAGCGAAAGGTACCCGGGAAACCACCTCCTGGGTGGCCGGGTTGACGACATCCCGCCACTCGGAACTTTCCGAACGGACTGGCTTACCATCAATAAAGAGGGAAATTTCACGAACAGACATGGCTGACCTCCGGATGAACGATACAGGGCGTCGAATAAATATAGACCACTGTACCGTTCCCCACCGGGTCAGCCGGGGGTCACATCCCCCATTCCTGGTCGGAGTCAGGAGGCATCACAACCCACTCCGGCTCCTCGAATTCACCCAGCGGCGTGATCTCCACAAAGGGCGCCGCGCTTCGAATGATCTCCGTAATCCTCGGATCCTTGTTGGCCTCCATGGCATCCCGGGACTCCTTACTGTCCCAGGATGCGATAGCAATCAGGGTGTTCGGGTCGCCAATCTTCCGGTGGAGCATGGTGCCTCGGGCGCCCGGCGCCTGTTGGATCAGTTCGCTGGCGCGAACCCAGGCCTCGGCGTATTCCTCGGCGGTGTGGCCTTCCTGGACTTTCACTTCGAAGACGTATTTCATGTCGGTCTCTCTGTTTACCTTTCCTGACTGCCATGGTCCGAGTGAATTTGCTCAGGATCAAGCAAGTCCACAAACAATTGGCAGCATTCGGCTTTGAGTGCCACTCTTACACTATCCTTTTCAATAAGCGTTGAGCACACCAAGCAGGAGGAAAACGCTATGTACAGGAAAATCCTTGTCCCGGTGGACCTGTCTCACCTGGACAAAATGCCCAAAACGCTGGAGACAGCGATCGATATTGCCAAGCATTACAACTCCACCCTCTGCTACGTGACCGTCACCAACACCACGCCCGGTGCGGCCGCGCATAACCCCAAGGAACTGGCAGAAAAGCTTAAGGAATTTGCCGAGGAGCAAGGTAAATCCCACGGCATCAAAACCCAGTCAGAGGTGATTGAGACGCCGGATACCGCGGTCGAACTGGATGACAGGCTTCTGGATGTGATCAAGGAAACCGGCGCGGATCTTGTGGTCATGGCGTCCCACCCGCCCGGTGCCGGCGACCGGCTACACCTCCTGCACTCCAATGCAGCGAGGCTCGTTAAGCACAGCGATATATCAATCTTCGTTGTTCGCTGAGCATCAGGCGGGTGAACGAAGTTTTCGCCACATCAGAGTAACCAGCATGCCCAGACTGACATTGCCCCCGAGCATGAAAGGATGCATGTCGGGGGAGCTGAGCAGCCACCAGGGGAACGCAGGAGCCGAATGGGTGAGAATCCGGGCTTTCGGCCTGACACCGGGGCCTCAGCGTTCAGTCATGGGGAAAGGCAACCTCCGTTACATCCACCACAAAAAACGGGAAATAACGGTCCGTTCCGAAATAATTGCCTGCCTCCACATGCGTGGGCAGCCTGAAGCCATCGACCTCACGAAACTCCGAGAGATAGCCCCCAAAAGGCTGCCAGCGGTATTCCTTTTCCGGATTGGCATTGCTCCAACGATCAAAGCGAACCTGAACCGGCTGACCATCTTCTGCAACCGTCACATCCACCGACTGGGATAACCCGTTAAAGCGAACGGTCACCCGGGCGGTATTCACATCGACCAGGTCCCAGTGCACATTCGGACCGGGCAGCACCGCTGCGGGTGTCCAGAAAACCGCCTCGGCGATGTAGCGGCCGAACGCCGAGCGGGCGTGGTCCGGGTTACCGCCCATGCGGGCCACCGGTAACACCCCCATTAGCCAGAACCGCGTCCAGTGCTCGGTATCCGAACCAGAGATCCGCATGAAACCACGCCGGGCATCCATGCGCCAGATAAACCCGGTGGGAGCAGCCAGCGTCTGGCAGGCGGACATCGGCACATAACCGGGCTTCTCACGGTCTCCCATGCCAAACTGCCCCTTCATGGCCAGGGTTGCTACCGTGTAAAGGGGGGTTCCAGGGGTGGTGGTGTAAAGGAAATAACGCCGGGCCGGTTCCGGCAGGTGCTCGACCATGGCCGGATCGAATCGGGCAGGAGCCTGCGGCTGCATCAACACAAGCCTTTGGGCTGCCTTCTTCTCGAACCGAACATCCGATAGCCGCCAGCCTGCCAGAGAAGCCAGAATCAGTAGTACGACAAGAAGTATTGAGGATAACACCATGACTCTCCCTGCCTGTTGTCGCCGTCGTATCCGGCCTCAGCCCCCGCTGTCCCGTGCCCACGTCCGGGCCATGATCTGCCGTTCCGTCTCGCCGGGTAGCACTCCCGTCAGCCAGGCTTCTATGACGGTTTCACCGTGCTGGTTCGACAATACCGCCTCTGCCCGGGCCCGGTTTCTCTGATCGACCTCAGTGATCGTAAAGACACAGGCAATGGTGTCACCAAAATACACCGGCCGCCGGAACCGGAAATTCATTCCGGAAGCAAGCCAGCCGATCTGGCCACCCACCTCGGTAATCATACCGCCCACCAACAGCCCATGGCAGATGCGTCCCCTGAGATTCTTCACCTCCGCGAAATGGTCATCGTAATGTACCGGATTATGGTCGCGGCTGATCTCACCGAACACGCGGGTTTCCTCTTCGCTAAACGTGCGGGTAACCGTAAAAGAATCGCCGGTCTTCAGACCGGCAATGGCTCTCTTGCGTATGGAAGACATCAAACCTGGTCTCCGATCAACATGGATCTGGCTCAGAGATACCGACCACCGGCACCGATTGCCACCACGATCAGGCCGAGGATCAGGTTAATGCCGACCAGCTTTCGGATCTGCCCGACCTGCTGCCCGCCTTCCTGTGGATCCTGGTTGGCCACTGCCTTCTTGAGCCGGCGGAAGGGAGCGAAATACACATGAAAATAGAGCAGCATCATCACGATACCCAGCCCCTGCATCGCATGGATGTGCCAGCCCGCGCCGGCCATACCACCAAACACGCTGAAAACCATCCAGTAACCGGTCACCAGCAGAAGAAATACAGCGGCCCACACCCACCGGAAAAAGCGGGACAGGGTATGACACCAGAGCACACCCCGCCGGGATGCCTCAATCACCTCAACCACCGCCGGCCGCATGGCCATGTAGGCGAAAAACATACCGCCGACCCAGATCACAGCGGAGAGAACGTGCAATGCAACAGCTACACTCATGCAAAAACTCCCGGTTTCGAAAGATGTGTAACGAGCATAAGCGCCCCCCGCGAGAAAGCCAATACTCGCCAATGTGCTTGCGAACTCATGAGCCACTTTCGACGATAAAGGTTCCGGGATAACTCGTATCTTCGGTATGATCGGATTTAAGTTGGCGCCCACCCGTCAGGAGCAGTATGTCATCCCCCCTGGTATTTGCGGTCTTCGCGGTCATCCTGATTTCAGCATCGGTGTTCTACCTGTTCTTCTACCGGACCTGGCGTCGCAAGCGGGAACTCAGCCAACCCTTTCCTGACCATTGGCGTTCGGTGCTTGAGGCGCAGGTACCCTACTACCGTCGATTACCGAAAACGCTCAGGGAGCGGCTCGAGCAATACGTCCAGCTTTTTTTGTCCGAAAAAGACTTTTACGGCTGTGATGGTTTTGAGGTGGACGAACGTGTTCGGCTGACCATTGCCGGCCACGCCTGCCTGTTGATTCTCGGCCGCTCTTTCTCGCACTACGACGATATCCGCAGCATTCTGGTGTACCCGGATGTCTACCGCGTCGAGCACGCCTGGGAACACGGCATGATTGTTCACGAGGGAGAGGAAGTCAGGGCCGGGGAAGCCTCAAGTCATGGCCAGGTGGTACTGGCCTGGAGCGAGTGCGAGCACGCCGCAAACCATTCCCACAGCCCGCACAATGTGATCCTGCACGAGTTTGCGCACCAGCTGGATTATCTGGATGGCTCCGCCGATGGCGCACCGCCGTTGAGCGGAGAGCAGGCAAGCCGCTGGCAACACATCATGACCGAGGCTTATAAACACCTGCAACACAGGATCGAGCACCATCACAAGCCCTGGCTCGATCCCTATGGCGCCACCGAGCCGGCAGAGTTCTTTGCGGTGCTCACCGAAGCGTTCTTCCAGCAGCCTGAGCACCTGCGGCACGAGCAGCCGAACGTGTTCCATGCCCTTCGGGACTATTACCGGTTTGATCCGCTCAACCCCGGCTAGAAACCGTCCCCTTTGACCCCGAGCCGGTCCAGATAAACGTGAAGTTCCTGTTCACTGATGTTCACATACTCCAGCACCCGGCCATAGAGCATGACCGTGGGCACATTTCGGCCACCGAGCTCACGCTGGGTTTCGTTCAGCACGTACAGAATGATCCGCTCGGTTCGGGTCAGACCATCACGCACATCGGGAATGGTTTCCACGAGGGCCTCGAAGTCAGCATCTTTCATCGGGTTATTGCCCCCTCATCAACCATCCGGGTGAGTAAGCCGCACTAATGGGCGCTGGATTTCGAAAGCAAGCTGATCACCAGAACGCCAGACACTATCAGCGTCATGCCGATCACTGCCGGAAGATCCAGCCGCTGGCCGAACGCCAGCCAGCCGATCAGCGCCACCAGCAAAATGCCAAGACCGGCCCAGACAGCATAGGCAATGCCGACGGGGATTGTCTTGAGCGTGAGCGCCAGGAAGTAGAATGCTATCGCATACCCACCAACAACCAGAACGCTTGGCACCAGTTTGGTGAACCCGGCACTGGCTTTCAGCGCCGAAGTCGCGAGCACTTCGGCAACGATTGCAACACCCAGGAAAATCCAGCTCTTCATCAGTCACAACCCAATTCCGAAAAGAGCCGAACTCTAGCGGAGATGCCCGGAGTTGCCTACCCCTGGCCGCATAGGGAGATTTGCGGAGCCACTCACATACGGATTACCATCTCCTCGTCATCAAAGCGCACTTTCAGCATGCGGGCATGCTCATCCGCCGGACTGCGATGGCCAAGTGCGACGATCGCAGAGGACGCGAGCCCCATTTCGTTCAAACCCAAAATCTCGTCATAAGCATCGTGGTCGAACCCTGTCATCGGACAGCTATCGATCCGCAGTGCGGCAGCGGCCGCCAGGAGTGTGCCAAGAGCAATAAAAGTCTGCTGGTGAGCCCATTCGCGCCGCTCCTGCGGTGTTTTACCCCTGAGTGCCTCCTTCACATGACTGGCGTATCCGGCGATGCTGTCATAAGGCACACCCCGGACTCTCATATACTGATCGACATAACGATCAACGGTGTGATCCCCCACGTCGGTATGAGCCGCCAGCACCACCAGATGGGAACAGTTCAGCACCTTCTGCTGGCCGAACGAATGCGGTAGCAGAACCCGCCGCACGGACTCCGATCCGATCACAACGAGTTGGTAGGGCTGCAAGCCATAGGAAGATGCGCTCTTACGAGTGGCACCAATCAGTTCCTCAACGACCTGGTTGTCCAGCTTTTCCGGTGAAAATTCACGGACGGCATATCGCCAGTCCAGGGCTTCATGGATATTCATAAACCGCCTCCATCCCGCAATTTCATAGCCGACAGACAGGGAGCCGACGGGGCTCCCGTTCATTGGAGGGGTTAATTTAGATGAGCACGTTAATACGATAAATCGATTGAAAAGAAGAATACTATTTCCAGAAGAGAAATAATCGACGACCAATCCGGGCGGAAACCACCAAACAGCGTCATTGCCAGTAGGGCTTATCACCAAGGTACTGGTCCAGATGTTCCACCAACATTCTGACTTTTGTCGACTGCATTCGCCCTGGCGGAAACACGGCGAAGATTGTGTAACCCTTGGGTGGATAATCTTCAAGAAGAGGAGTCAACGTTCCGCACTCGATATCCTCTTGCACCAGAAACCGTGGTAACAGCCCGACACCGAGGCCACGCAACAAGCTTTTACGGATGGCCAGACTGCTGTCGGTTCGATAATTACCGCTGATCGTGACTTGTTCTTCACCCAGCTCCCAGACCCTGGGCCTATCGTGAAGGCTGTATATCAGACAATTGTGTTCCGAAAGATCCGTCGGTGACTGAATGTCCGACGTTTTATCCAGATAGGCGGGCGAAGCACACACGATGTTTCTGGAGTTCCTCAGCGGCCTCGCGCGCAAACTGGAATCGGATAGCTCGCTGCGCACCCGAATGGCAATATCAACGCCCTGCTCGACGAGGTCGATCATCCGATCATTGAGCTGTAGATCAATGTCGATGAGTGGGTAGCGGTTCAGGAAACTGTCGATGGCCCCGGTGATGTGGGTCAGACCGAACGACATGGGCACATTCAGCCGGATCGTACCCCGGGGCTCCGCCTGAAATCCCCTGGCTTCAAGCTCCGCCTCCTCCAGATCGTCCAGCAAGGTCTGAGCCCGTTTCAGAAATGCCAGGCCGGCATCGGTCAGGTTCATCCGTCGCGTGGTCCGGTTAATCAACCGTGTGCCGAGATCCTGCTCCAGAAATGCAATGTGTTTGCTCACCGTGGCAGCGGTGACTCCGAAATCATCCGCCGCCCTGGTGAAGCTCCCCAATTCCGCCACGCGCCTGAAAACCCGCATGGCGGCTAATTTATCGGTGGCCAACCTCGACTCCTGCTCTATTTCCAATTTGGAACAAGTATTGTTCGATCCCTTCTGATTATCAAATCAATCAAACCAGGCAGACTACGGGGAACACTCACTTACTGACACTTGGGAGCACCCTGGCAATGACCGTTCTGGATCAACGTCTGAATCCTTCACCTCATGCCATTGCCTGGGGGCTTCTGGTGGCTAATGGCTTTCTCATCGCCCTGATGCTGGCGCTGTCGAAAACTGCCACGACCCAGGGAATGCCCGCCACAACGTATGCCTTCTGGCAGACACTGATTGCTGGCGGCCTTCTGCTGTTCCGAGCCGGACCTTTCCGATTGATGATCCGAAAGCCCATGATGGTCTACTTCCTGGTCAGCGGGCTTTCCGGCATCGCAATTCCCAACGTTATTGCCTTTTATCTCGTCGCGAAGCTGGGCACGGGCTTCACCGGCATCATGTATGCCTTGCCCCCCGTCTTTACCTTCCTGATGGCAACGGCCCTGGGCCTTGAGAAACACAGCTGGATTAAGCTGTCCGGTTTATCGATTTCTGTATTCGCGTGCGGTTGGATCATTCTCCAACGTCATTCAGATGTGAGTCATTCCAGCATGCTTTTGTATGCCATGGGCCTTCTGATCCCGGCCATGCTTTCAATCGGGAACATATATCGGTCGGTCGCCTGGCCCAGGCACACAACACCGATAACCCTTGCAGCGGGAACTCTGCTGGCCTGTGCCAGCTCGCTCGCGCTCTTTGCCCAGTTAACGGGCACTCCACTGGTCTCGGTCGATTTCGGGCCCGACCTCCTTCAGATCGTTGTGTTTCAGGGTGTGCTCACGGCCCTGGCCTACCTGTGTGCCTTCGAGATCCAGAAACGTGCCACGCCGGTGTTTTTCAGCCAACTGGGCGCGGTGGCTGCCGTGTTCGGCCTGATCATTGGTGTTACCTGGTTCAAGGAGCAGTATTCGATAATAGTCTGGTTGGGCGTCATTGCTGTAATCGCAGGGCTCCGCCTGAGCAATCGTCCGCAGCGCGAAACCCAGTCAGTCAATCGCCCGATGGAGTTCAGAGCCAACGCCGCACCTCCGACACATAGCGATCATACGCCTCCCCGAACAACTCCCGCATGTGCCGTTCCTCCGGCAGGATCTGGAAGCGATTCATGTAAACGACGAAGAGCGGCAACAGGAGAGCGGCGAATACACTGCCCAGGAAAAATCCCCAGGCCACCAGCATCAGGAAAAAGCCGAGGTACATCGGATTTCGGGTAAAACGATACACTCCTCCTACCACCAGGCTTTCAGACTGATGCGGCGTACGAGGATCCACAGTCGTGCCCGCGGACCGGAATTCCAGAACACCCATCAGGGCAATGCACCCGCCGACTGCCAGAATGGCAGCGGAAAACCAGAGCTTTCCCGGAATAGCGAAATCACCGGCTGGCAGAAGACGAGAGACTGCCCACATCGCGCCCCCGAAGAGGATGACGAGTAGCAGGGGCGGGACTTTGAGTTCAAGTGCGTTCATGATCAATTTTTGTCCGTGTTTTTTTGACCTTCTCCCTGGCACATCGTTTACTGACGGGAGCAGGTGTTTATATTCCGTAAAGCCTGATGATGGACTATTGGTCGTTATCGGGGTGAGGCTTCGAGCATCCTGAGTGTTCTTTCGTCCACACCCAGCTGCTCCATGGCATCCGATACTCCTTTCTGCTCAAGCCATTCCGTCTGCAAACGAAGTGCTCTGGCTTCCATGACAGGCTTGGCGGCCCGTTCGCTCCGGGGCACGCTCTTCACCTGAAAATGATGCACGAGTTCATGCAGGAGGTAACTGACATCCAGAAAACTGTCCGGATCGAAGTCGGTATTCAGGTAGATGATCACCGACCGCGCATCATAGGCGCCCCGAATGCTGGGCATAGGTTCATGGGAAAATCCCGGGAAACACAATTCCTCCAGCCCTGCCTGGCTTTTGAACTGAATGCGCGGCAGGGTCGTTTCCGGATAACCAGTTCGCTTGATGATCCAGTCGCTCAGCGTATCCGCCAACTCCCGTAATTCGACCTGGGGATCAGCTCGAATTTCGGCACTGGCAGCAGGGATCGCGAGTAAAGCCACAAACAACCACGGTAAAAACGAGTACCAGGTTAGTGCCATTCGACTGGTCATAAGAGAGCGCCCGGCTGCCCCGGGCTTGCCCCGTAACATGACAATCCCCTCTCACGAGAGAACCTCGTGAATGGTGGTCTGTCCTGTAAAGCTAGCACGAGATTGTGGTAACAGAGCTCTGACTCTCTGATAATGGCCGAACGGCAAGGATCTAGGCCTCGGCCCGGCCCTTCAGAAGACGAAGCCGATCATGAAACGGACCGTCCCCCATCAAATCCAGGCTACGGACAATCCGCTGCCGATCAGCATTCCGGGGTAGATGCTCCAGTGCCTCAAAAACCCGCTCCACCTGGTCTTTGCTGATATGTCCCGTTAAGGGGTGGCCCAGCCCCATCACAAACTTGGCTCGTTGCAGGTCCGCAAAGTGCCTGGGATCATCCTGCATTGAACGAAATATGGAATCCGTCGACTGCTGCGCCGCCGCAACCTCGTCCCAATCCACACGGGCGGCTGCGTCCAGCACATGCAGGTATTGGTACACCGCCAGCGACATCAGCCCCGATGTGATCCCTACCCGCTGTCGGCCCTCCGCGTCGAAACGGGGACCATCCCGCAAGGCGCGGCCCAGATGGGGGTCCCAACCCTGGACGATCTTCAGGCGAGTCAGCGCCGGGTGCGCCAGAAATCGCGCGGTGCTCGTCTCGTAGTCGGTCTCCGTCACTTTAACCGCAACGATATGATCACCACCCTCACATCGGAGCAGTTGCGCCGCCGACTCGGCAGTAAGCGGCAGGCCACTGACATCGGAAATCGAATAAAGTCCGATGGCCAGCCCTCGTTCTGCAGCCGCCGCGACGATCGGAGCGAGGCTTTCGGTCACCTCCTCATCGCTGGCCTGCCCTTGCAGATTGGTGCCAGGGCGCAGAAAAACCACCGGGTACTGGAGTTCGGCCAGCAGATCCAGAAACCGCCGGTTGACCTCGATACCATCCTCCGGCCTCAACAGGCCCATAAGCAGCATGTCCCGGATATTCGCCCCCGCGGCGCAACGAAACCAGGCCGCCAGTTCGTCCACAGTGCGCAAATGCCCCTGCCCGGTGGACGAGGCAATGAGCGCAGCGGGCGCTCCGGCATCCGCCAGGCGCTCGAGATAGATTCGGGTCCGGGCTTCATCCAGTTGCCGTCGCGGCAGGTCGCCAGAGGTGGGATCAAAGCAGGCCACGGTCGCCTGTGGGTAACAGCTGATAGGATCGTTAATGAGTTCCGAGCTACTTGGCGGCATGGGAACCTCCGTTTTCCACGTTTTCCGGTGTCGTGTGCTAATAGTGAAGGATAGCCCAAACAACTGAGAACAAGAGGCAGTGATGGATAATCTGGAACAGGCGCTCGAAGAACTCGGTCTCCCGGCTCATGACAACAATCAGCTGCCATCCTCGGGACTGCGGTTTCCCGATGGCGGCCACTACCGCATCGAAATCTCCGGAGTCGAGCGGGTCTCGGCTCTGGAGGCGATGATCAAAGAGGCGGAACGCCAAAAGGTACCGGTACATCGCATCATCGCAACCGTCGGCGGTGCAACCTACCTCACCCAGCCGGAATTGCGGGATTTCGCCCAGCTGGCCAGGGAACAGAAAATCGAGGTGGTAATGACGCCCGGCCCACGCCGCAGTTGGGACGCCGGCCGTCAGATGTCGACGTCAGAGGGGCTCGTTTCGGGCATGCGTTTGCGCGGTATGGATGCCGTCCGGCACTGGCTGAAAGACATCGAGCGGTGCATGGAGACCGGATTTCGCGGTTTTCTGGTCACAGACGAAGGCGTGTTGTGGCTGGCCAACCAGCTACGCCAGAAGGGCGTCATTCCCAAGGACATCATTTTCAAACTGTCAGTCTTTGCCGGCCAGGCCAACCCAGCAGGTGCCCATGTCGCCCAGCAGTTGGGGGCGGACACCTTCAATCCCCTTGCCGACCTGAGCCTGCCGATGCTGTCGGCGATCCGCAGCAGCATCCAGATCCCGATGGATGTCTACCTGTGCCTGGTCCAGTCCATGGGCGGCTTTGTGCGTTTCTACGAAGCTGCCGAGATTGCCCGGATAGCGGCCCCTTGCTATTTCAAGATCGAACCCGGCCCCTCGGAAGAAGTCATGTACTCACCCTGGAACACGGACAGCTACCACAAAAACATGATGCGCGACCGGGTGAGCAACGCCGCCGTGGCACTGGAGTTGATTGGCCGTGAGAATCCGGAGCTCAAGTGCTCCCCCACAGGAGGGGCTGACCTTGCAATTCCCAACTAACACCAGCCCCGGAGGTGCATCGCCTCTTCAATCCGCTTGAGCGCATTAATCCAGGCGCCCAACCGGACCGATTTCAGCTGGTGCTCCGCCGCCGTAGTCACGGCTTCCCGGTAGCCCTTCGCCAGGCGCTCCTGGCGGAGACCGTTGATGGTATCGATATCCCAATAATTATCCGAGAGCCCCTGACTGCGCTCCATCTGGCACAGATGCACGCTACCGGCATTGGCCAGCACATCCGGCACGATGATCACGCCTCTCTCGAGCAGCATCGCATCGGCTTTCAACGTCGTCGGGGCATTGGCGGCTTCCACTACCATACGGGCCTGGATGCGGTCGGCGTTATCCGAGGTGATCACCCCCTGGACCGAAGCGGGTACCAGCACGTCGCAGTCACATTCCAGCATCGCTTCGCTGGTTATCGGATCACTGCCGGCAAAGTCCGAGACTTTTCCCGTGGATTTCTTGTGCGCCAGCAGGGCCGGAATATCCAGCCCGTCGCTGGAATAGACCCCGCCACGGCTATCGCAAACCGAAACAACATCACAGCCGGCTTCATAGAACATGGTCGCCGCCACCGACCCGACCTGGCCGAATCCCTGGATCGCCACACGCGCATTCTCGATGTCGAACTCTGCCTGTATGGCGGCTTCTCTGAACACATCGAAAACACCGCTCCCTGTGGCTTCATAGCCCCCGAGTGAGCCACCGAGGATAGGCGGCTTGTCATTGACTGCGGCCGGTTCATGGTAGCCGGTGATCGACTCGTACTCGTCCAGCATCCAGCTCATGGTTTGCAGGTCCGTGCCGATATCGGCGCCGGGCACATCGTAAGCCTGCCCTCTCGGACGCAGGAAGCGGATATAGGCTCGGCAAAGTGACTCGAATTCCCGGTCGCTCAATGATCTGGGGTCAGCAACAATGCCCCCTTTACCGCCACCGGCGGGGATTCGGCCAGCGGCATGCTTGATCGACATGATCATCGCGAGGGATTTCACTTCATCCAGGTCGAGATCGGGGGAAATTCGTGTGCCGTCCCGACTGGGTCCGAGGGCATCGTTATAGCGGACACGGTGGGCATCAAACACCCGGAAACTGCCGTCGTCCATTTTCATCGGAATGCGGAAGCTCACCACGCGTCCCGGCGCGGCAAGAAATTCGATTACGTTAGGGTCAATCCTCCCGAGACGGCCAGCCTCGCGAAGAATCTGACCACTTTCATCCAGAAAATCATAAGCCATGGCTTTCCCCACATCAGTTGAGTCGGACACTGCACCCGGTCCGGCCATGGGGCCGGACAAGGAAATTTCCTGACTCTCAACATAGCAGTCGCCATGGAAGTTGTGCCATTTATCACCGCGGCTTGTACTGGGTGGGGCAATACCCCCGGCTAACCCCCGGTGGCCTGAGCCTCAGGTGTTTGGTCGCTCGCCCGGAAACGCGTTTGCGCCAGAGCCGAAAGCTGCCGGACTTGAGGTTCCGACGCATGAGCCGGATCACCTCCTGCTCGTTCAGACCAAACTGAAACTCGATGGCCTCGAAGGGAGTGCGGTCTTCCCAGGCCATTTCGATGATTCGGGATGTTTCACTTTCCGTAAACACAGTCTTGCCTCACCAGAGAATTCTGGTCAGAACATACGTTTACTTGCTACCACCCGGCTCACAACATCCGAGTCCTTGCTGCACCGGCGGACAAGCAACTGTTCCGAACGAACAGAACACACAGCAATCCCCCGGCTTCGGCTTCAACAGTGCCTTGCAGGCCTCGCACTCGTAGAAATACTGGCAGGCGTTGGTCGGCATCACTTCCATTTTTTGATGACCGCACTGAGGACAGGTGATGGTGGACTCCAGAATAACCTCTGCCATGGCTGTCTCCTTGTGATCGGTCTTCACCGCTCACTATAGCTGACCAGAAGCTATCAGGCTCAATCCCCGAAAAAGACGGCGCGCCCTCCACCTCGCTGTTTTGCGGAATACATAGCAGTGTCGGCTTCACCCATAACAACCTCGGTGTCGCGCTTTTCAAACCCGATAAGGCGAATCCCGACACTCGCGCCCACGCTTAGACTCTGCCCCTCGAAGCTGATGGTATGCGCGATGACGCTAATCAGTTTTTCAGCAACCCGAAACGCCCTCTCCCTCGCCTTATCCTCGTTTGCTCCGAGGCGATGCAGCAGAACAATGAACTCATCACCACCCAGTCGTCCCACGACGTCGTCGGCGCGAACTGCCGCCTGGAGGCGCTGCGCAACGTCAACCAGCACTCTATCGCCGGCAAGGTGCCCATATCTGTCGTTTACCGCCTTGAAACCATCCAGATCCATCAGCAGCACCGCGCCGTGATCCTTGTGCCGGATACTGCTGGCCAACGCCTTTTCCAGGTAGTTTACCAATAGTCGCCGGTTCGCCAGCTGAGTCAACGGATCAACATTCGCCAGATGACGGACCCTGGCCAAAGCATCATCTCTGGCGTTCACAAAAGGCTTGACGACCCAGATGTAGATAGCCGGAGTGGACAGGAATGCGAGCGCCGCGGCATCCAGAACAGCTTCGGTGATTGTGCTGGCTTGGTGGGGGACAGCTCGCAAAACCAACATCACCAGAAATTCCGCCATCATGATGATGGAAACAATCCGGAGGATGACATCTTTGATGGTAAGGCGCTTCATGGATGATCTCGTCATTGCTTGATAAGAATTCGAATGCACGTAACAGCCTGCGCAAACGAGTCACCCTGACCTGCAATACGAGGTGTTCCTCCTGGATTTGATCGCGTAATTGCGCCAACGCTAGCAGCTTTAACGTCGGTTAATCGAACCTATGCGGGCCAATCGGCGTCATCAAGCCGATATACACGTACATCAATTGGCCACTCTCGGATAAGAAACCCCGAAACCAATCATCGACGCTGCAGCTTATTCCGTCCATGCAGGGCACAAGGACTATATAAAGCGGCAGCACCGCCAGGTTCCAGACGAATACCGCCAGAGCATTAAACGGAGATTTTGCCGCTGTGCGCCGAAAAAGGGCTCTTACAGCTGACAATCGCGGGGGGGTTCATGAATGTGCGAATCGTTCGTCAAGGCATCGACCATAAACAACGCGAAATCTGCCCGACGCTCTGCTCAAGCCCCCCAACCACCTCGTAACCACGGCCCATACAATGCTGAACCATGCACTGGCTGAGTTTTACGGAAGCCTCGAAGATGCAAACGTTCATGGCTTGCCATCGCCCTTGAAAGACTATCTTCCATAACGCTGGAATTCCATTCGTCTCTTCAGTAGATCCCAGGAATCAACCGATAGCCCACGCGCCGCGCATAGTCGCGATAACCCGGCAACTCCTCCTGTAGCGTCTGGTCCTCCAGCGCCGTTGTGACCACCGTAATGATCAGCGCCACCGCCGCCGGAATCAGGCTCCAGGCTGAGCTCAGCGCCAGCACAATGCCCACCAGTGCCACAATGTTTCCGGCATACCCCGGATGCCGCACAACCCTGTAGGGACCACTGTCACAAACCACGTGCCCGCGATCCATTTGAATGCGGACCACACTTGAGAAAAATTGGTTCTCTATCAGTGCCCAGGTAGCGAAACTGTACCCGAGCGCGATCAGAGGAAAGCCGAGGACGATAAGCCAAAACGGAAACTCGGGTGACCAGCCAAAGCGATGATCCAGCCCGGCCACAATGACCATCGGGAAACTCACGCTCAGCGCCATCAACGGCGCGAGAACCTTGTCCCACGCTTTCGCGTTTCGGGCTTTCTCCATATTCTGTCGTTCAGCCAACAACCCCGGATGGCGCTTTTCCGCCCCAATACGCCCCCCAACACCGGCGACAACGATCAGTAGCGAATACACCCACCCCTGCCACCAACCAGGATCCCCTCCACATACCAGGAGGACCAGTGGTATCAGCAGATAGAACACCACCAAACGGACCCACTGATGGAGAGATGCTGCTGGCGCTACCTTTGGATCATCTGCATCCGACGACATGCCGTCTCCCTAAAGTCATGCGATCTTTGATGAAGACGCAAAAGAAAAAAGGGAACATGCTTTTGGTTACCGACCCTCATCATTATCTGCCGGAAAGATCGAGAACCATCTTCGAACCGATCCACGACCAAAGACATCTCCCACAAAAAACTCCGGCAGCGTGCCGGAAGGCTTGCCCAGAGGGACACCATACTGGCTCTCTACCCAGGATTCATTGTAGCCGCCAAAAATAAGTAGCGTCGGGAATACCTGAAAATGACTGGTTCGATCGTAGCTGGTCGCCTGAGCTTCCTTTAACCGTTCAAGCAGGGTCGCCCCGTTGGAAAATACCATCATAGGCACAATGCCCTCGAAACGATTCGCTCTCGGCCTGCAATGAGTGGCTAATGTCCCGTCATCGACAATGTTCTGGCCATGGTCACTTGTATAGATGATGACGTACTTCCTGAATTCGCCGCTTTCGGATAACAAGCTCCGAAACCAATCATCGACACTCCAACGTATCCCGTTCATGAAGGAATTCAGGGATTTCTCTCGATCCTCCTTTGGCTCACCCGGCTCGAGCGCAGGGGCGAACAGGTTGGACTCCTCGGGGTAGCTCCTGAAGTACGGAAAGTGAATGCCATACTTATTAAGCATGATAAAGGTCTTACCCGGCTTCGTGAGCAGATCGATTAACCTGTCACGAGCCACTCCGTCGCTCTCATACGCGACTTCCTGGCGAAGCCTGACTATTTCGTCGACGAAAGCAGCTTCATGCCCGTTCATGAAGTTTTGATAGTTCTCCCACTGCTCGGCACTCTGCGCATCGAGGTAAACGTTGTAATACCCTGCCCTTCGGGTAAATTGCCAGATCGAGGGCATCTTCAGGCTCGTCTGGCCCCGGTCCGGGATCGCCTCTTTTCTGATCCCGGTCCTGAGGATGAGGTTGGAGTAATCACTGCAGTTTGAAGCTGAAGCGGCCAGACCGAAATTCACCAGTCCATTTTCAACCGAGCGGAGAAAGGGGGTCGTATCCTTGCTGTAGCCATTGATGCCCAAAATATCCGCACGGATGCTTTCATCGACAATCAGAACGATTTTCTCAACCTGCGATTCGAATGAACCAGAGTAGCTGACCGCCGATCTCTCACCATCGTAAAGGTCACTCTGGCCCGCAAATAGGAGTATTGCCGGAACCCTGAAGAAAGATGGGTATCGGTCAAGCATGCCATCGCTACTTTGCAACACGATAAAGACAAGCAGCACTGCACTGACTGGAACGGCGTAGAACTTCGCGGGGATATTTAATTTGAAAAAGCCTGGTAATCGCTCGACCAAAACAATCAGCGGCACAAGAACCAGGAAAAGCGGCAGCACCGCCAGGCCAATATTCTCAACCACGGCCCCTGCCCACCATTGAAAGTAGCTGACAATCAGGTCTGCCTGCTGGAAATCAATCGGCGCGTTTGAAACAAGGAAGGAGCCAATATTGGAAAGAAAGAAGAAGATAAAAAACGGCAGAGTGATGGCTCGGAAAAGGCTGCGGCCGCTGAACAATATCAGGAATACGCCCGCCAGGCTCCAGACGAATACCATCACGGACAGGAGAAGCTCGGTTACCTCACTGTGACGCCACAGAAACTGAAACGGGTAGAAAAAATCGTAGAACATGCCGAATTCTACGAGTAAAAGAATTGAAACTGCCCCTAGACTGACCGCCTTACTCAGACTGTGCTTTGACATATAGCCCCCGTCACACCGGCCCTACATAAACGGAGCGCTTCGTCCTTGAAATCCGGAGGCGTAACGTTGACGATTCATGGCACGCCCTAGCGCCGCATTCGGCTGGAAGCACCACAGCATTAAACGGAGATTTTGCCGCTGTGCGCCAAAGCAGAAGAGCTCTTACAGCTGACAATCGCGGGGGCTTCGGGAATGAGCGAATCGTTCGTTAAGGCATCGACCATAAACAACGCAAAATCTACCCGACGCGTGCGGTTACTCTCCAGAGCCGGATCACCAACGTGCCGGCTCCAGACCGGAAGCCCCTTGCTTTCCCCCTCCTCAAGATCACTACCCCGGACAACCGTCCAGTTCGTATTGTTGAAAAAAATCCGGCGACAGGCCTCCACCTGATCATCGATGTCGACAAACCTTAAGACCCTGGCTACCCAGCCGACGGCCTTCAGCAGTAGAAGAAATTTCCGCGATTAGATGTCCTCACCATCTTTGGAGATATGCCAACCACAGGAAAAAATCAGCCTCGCGCCCGGCTCTGCACAATCCAGGACCGCCTGTGCAGTGCCTGACGAGTAATCATCCAGCTTCCCGACGCTCTGCTCACGACACACCCCAACCACCTCGTAACCGCGGTCCAGGCAACACTGAATCATCTAATGGCCGAGTTTGCCGGATGCTCCGACGATGCAAACCCTCATGGCTGACCATAGCACTCGAAGGACTGCTCAACACCCAGATGAACCTTATATTCAACATACCTGGAAAGCTGAAGCTCTTCCCTTTCAAACCTTTCCCGTTCCTGAACTGCTTTCATTGAGGGCCAGCTTTCCACACCAATGTAATCCCATTCGTCGTCACGTTCGGTACAGGCGATCATGGAGATCGCCTTCATGCCCAAGGCATCGAGATTAGCTCGATCGCGAATCATGAATTGTCTACGTTCCTCTTCAGACAAATGAAGAAAATCGGGTTTCATCTTGGCAAAAAATAGCCTGATTATCGGCCTCTGATATTCCATGCTGATCCATCGTTTTATTTATTGCTCCACTAAGATGAGGGGCAACAGCCACCGCTATCTTTCGGTTCGCATGCTGCAGGGCCACACCCTTCCAGGAATTCAGCGTCGAGCAGCTGTGCACCCGCCATGAGCACAGCCTTCATGATCAGTTGAGGGGGAATGGCTTCGAAGGTCTCTCCGCCGACCGTCACCGTTCGGCACTCCGCCTCACCGCAGGTCGAACAGCATTGGCTCTGGCCAGTCGTTGCCGACAACCACTCTTCGAGCGGCTTGCAGCCAATCCAGATCCGATTGGATTGCAGCGGGTCTTCATCGAATGTGGCAGGATCAACCACATGTTTTTCCAGAACGACGTCTATGTCCAGTTCTTTGAGGGCACGCCGAAGCTTGTGAACTGCACCCTCTACAGCCGTTTCCGTAGCGCCGCAGCGGTCGCAGGTTCTCCCCTGGTCATCGACCAGGCGCTGCCAACGAATAGTCAGTGCTTTCATCTCATCCCTTCCTCTCGTGCCGTTTCTCGATAACTTGGCGCAGCCCAAAGTAGTCGGCAACGTCACGGCTATCAGAATGCGCTCCTTGCCTCGATTTATACAAGCCATTATCTGTTCCGAATCTGTACTTGATTTCTTCCCATGCTGAATAGCTTGATACCAATACCAATGAACCAAACCATGAAAAGAAACCACCATCCCCGGACTGCAGCGGTCTTGTAAGAGCATGCTCCCTTCTTAACTATAATCGTCAATGAACCCTGTGTCTGGAGGGACCATGGCGCATCCGGGAAATCAACGAAGCATGGAAGAAGACATGGCAGATGCTGTCTCGGAAACCATGGCCGAGGCGATGCCGAAAAACCGGGGGCGGCAACCCGAAGTCACCATGGACAGCAGGCTCGATAGCGATCTGGGCCTGGACAGCCTGACCCGCGCAGAATTACTGGTAACGGTGGAGCGGAAATTCGGGGTTCAGTTGCCGGAACAGCTCCTCAGCGAGGCGGACACACCCCGCGACATTCTTGATGAGGTCATGCGCCTCAAGGGCGAGAAACCAGAGAAGAAATCCGAAAGAAGCCGCGCGAAAGGTGAAGAAACCGAAGCCGCTCTCGACGCCGGGAATGAAAACCGTGAGCATTTCTCCGTTCCCGATTTTGAAACCCTGCAGGAAGCACTGAGCTGGCATGCACGGGAGCACCCCGATCGCACCTACCTTCACTGGGTAAAGAGCTACGATGATGTGAGATCACTCACCTTCGGGGATCTTCACAAAGGCGCCCTGAGAGTCGCCAATGGCCTGTTCCAGCATGACATCGAGCTGCGGGACACAATAGCCCTCATGCTCCCCACCAGTCACGACTACTTCTACGGTTTCTTTGGCGCCCTCTATGCCAACGCCATACCTGTTCCCCTGTATCCGCCCATGAGGGCCTCAGAGATCGAAGAGCATCTGAAAAGACAGGCCACGATTCTCAACAATGCACAGCCCCGGGTCATGATCACCGTGCCAGAAGCCAAAAAGCTCGCCGCCGTGGTCAAAGGCATGGTGCCTTCCCTTGAGCATGTACTGACGCTGGATGAAATCTGGGCAAAGCCCTTGGACCGTCCGGTAACCGGGGCAAAAGGCGACGACATTGCCTTCTTGCAATACACCTCAGGCAGCACAGGAAATCCCAAAGGCGTATGCCTCAGCCACGCCAATCTTTTCGCCAATATAGGCGCAGCAAACAAGGTGGTCCAGGTGGATCAGGAGGATGTGTTCGTAAGCTGGCTGCCTCTCTACCACGATATGGGTCTGATAGGCACCTGTCTGTCCAGCCTCTGGTATGGCTTGCACCTGGTAATCATGTCGCCAATGCTTTTTCTCACCAGGCCCCACTACTGGCTCTGGGCCATTGACAGGTTTGGCGGCACCCTCTCGCCGTCTCCCAATTTTGGTTACGAGTTCTGCCTGAAACGAATCCATGATGAAGACATGGAAGGGCTGGACCTTGGCTCCTGGCGAGTAGCCTTCAACGGCGCCGAGGCAGTCAGCCCGGATACGGTGGCCCGTTTTATTGAACGCTTCAGCAGGTGGGGATTCAGGGCCGAGTCCATGGCACCTGTTTACGGCCTGGCCGAGAATTCCGTGGCGCTGACCTTTCCAGAGAAGTCCCGAATGCCTGTCATCGACTACATTGACCGGAACAGGTTCCAGAAAGACGGGGAGGCAAAACCGGTTTCCAAAGGCGAAAAATCCGCCCTCAGATTCGTGTCCTGCGGCAGGGCCATTCCCGACCATGACATCCGGATTGTGGACGAGGACGGCAACGAACTGGACGAACGACAGGAGGGTAACCTGCAGTTCACCGGTCCCTCGGCGACCAGGGGGTATTACCGGAATGAGGACAAGACGGCTGCGCTCTTCGACGGCAAGTGGCTGAATACCGGAGACAGGGGCTATATCGCCGATGGCGAACTCTACCTGACCGGCCGCAACAAGGACCTGATCATCCGGGCTGGTCGCAATATCTACCCGGGTGAAATCGAGGAGGCCGTCGGCGAGCTTGACCTGGTCCGGGCCGGCTGCGTTGTGGCTTTTGCATCGGGAATGGGAGAAAGCGAAGGGGAAAAACTGATAGTGGTCGCCGAGACCCGTGAAAGGGACCAGAAAACACTCGACGAAATCAAAGAAAAAATCCACCGCATCGCCATGGATTCTCTGGGCATAGAGGTGGATGAGGTTCTCATGGTTCGTCCCCACACAGCGCCCAAGACCTCCAGCGGTAAACTGCGACGCAACGAATGCCGGCTCCGATATGAGCGAGGTGAACTCGAACGCAAAAGCGAGCCCGTGTGGCGGCAGCTGGCCAGGCTGATCGGTGGTACCTGGAGCCAGCAAGGACAACGTAGCCTGAAAGGCGCTGCCCGCTGGCTCTATTCAGCCTGGAGTTGGACGGTGCTGGGAGTGATTTCAATACCGGTATGGCTTCTGGTCAATGTCCTTCCGGGTCTTCCGCTGCGCTGGCAGATAGCCCATTGGGGCGCCAGGTTGTTGGCCCTGTTCACCGGAACCCGGCTGAATGTGGAGGCAGCCGAAAGACTCAAGAAGCTTCCGGAGGGCTGTATCATCGTTTCCAACCACACCAGCTACCTCGACTCCCTGGTATTGGCCGCACTGATTCCCGTGCCGGTGAGCTTCATTGCCAAGGCGGAGTTGATGAACGTTCGCGGCCTGAAGCGTTTTCTGACGCGCATGGGGATTGAACCCGTGGATCGCGCAGACGCTCAGAGCAGTGTAAGTGATTCAAGGCGGATTGCCGCAAGCACCGAAAACCGCCGGCTGGTATTTTTCCCGGAGGGGAGTTTCGATGCGGCACCGGGCCTGCGACCCTTCCACATGGGTGCGTTCATGACGGCAACGGTGCTGAAAGAAAAAGTCATCCCTCTTGCCATCCGAGGTACTCGTCGCAAGCTTCCCGCGGATCGCTGGAATCCGAGGCCCGGGCCGGTGAGCGTGGTCATTGGTGAACCGATCCGGCCCGAAGGCGATGACTGGAAATCGGCGGTCCAGCTGCGGGACCGCGCACGGAAAACCATACTTGAGATCAGCGGCGAGCCGGACCGGTTACTCCGCTAGCAGCGTTGCCGCTACTTATTCAACGTTTTCGGCCCGAATACTGCTGCGATTGGTTACCCGGGCTCATCAGAAGGCCCGACCCAGAACAATGGATTGTGAGCAATTTCCCATAGGTAGCCGTCAGGGTCAGTAAAGTAACCTGCGTAGCCACCCCAGTCGGTCTTCCGGGCCGATTTAGTGACCACAGCGCCAGCCGAAACCGCCTGAGCCATTACTTGATCAACTTCTTGTTCAGAGCTGACATTGTGCGCCAGACTGAACCCTGTGAAGCCTCCTGGAGCCCCATCTACCATTGCATCCTCTGCAAGAGCCTCACGCCCGTACAAACCCAACCAGGTGCCGTTCAGAGTAAAAAATGCCACTTCCGGTGGAGAGTCCATTCGAGGAAAGCCAAGACCTGTTTCATAAAACTCGACCGAACGCTGCAGATCGCTCACGCCCAATGTAATCATACTAATCCGTGGCTTCATGATGCCTCCCTGCATAAACGTTATGACTCTCGTTTCCACGAACGGTTTTAAAACCTTCGAATCACCCCAAGGTGAATCGAGGTGCCGTAATACCGCCCGGTCTCCTGCAGGCGGTCGGCGTAGGCGATCCGTCCGTGGAACTGCCAGTCGCGGTAGCGGCCGATGAGGGCTTCGAGCTCCACATCGGAACCGAACTCGTAGCTGGAGAAGGTATCGTCCTTGTGCCAGCCGAGGCTGGTGCGCAGGCCGACCCAGTCATCCACGTTCGGGCTCCAGTATATGAGCGCAGTGCCGGCAAAGCGGTTGAAGTAGTCCGGGTCGTAGTAGCCGTTGTCCAGGTCCTTGTCGAAGGTGAAGCGCTGCGCGGAGAGGCCTAGGTTCACGCCCCAGGGGCCGTTCTGGTAGACGCGGCGGCTGGGAGCGAGGTAGAACTCCAGGCGGCTGTTGCTGTCCGAGAAATCCGAGGCGCTGATCCAGCCCTCCAGCTGATAGACCATGCCCGGGTGCCAGAGGGCGCGCAGGCGGTTTTTGGTTTCAACGATTTCCCGTGACACGGACAGTGGCGACAAGGCATACAGGGCTCGTTCGCGGGAGAGCTGCAGGGACCAGTCATCGTGGGGGTGCCAGTCACCTTCCAGCCGGTAGTAGCCATAATCGCCACCACCCTCGATGTTGCCCCGACCCACGCGGGCTTCCACTGCCACTCGACGGTGCAACTGGTGGCGAACACCTAACCAGCCGTAGTAATCCATGGTGGAGCGGTCACCATCCTCGGCCACGAATTCCGAGCCTTGGCGGGTGCTGACGCGGCGGGCGCTGTAGCCCATCAGCGCCGGGGTTTCGGGGCTGAGCGCGAGCTCACCAAACACTTTTCCGGTGGTGATGCGGATGTCATCGGCATCAAACTGATGGTCGCCGGTGATGCCCACCAGGGAACGCAAGGGTGCGCGGGTGACCCGGGCCAGCTCGCGGGTTTCAAGCTCGCCAGGCTTCTGGGCCTCCACTACCGCCAGGCTGTCCAATGCCTCGGAGGGCTGACCAGAGGCGCGGGTGGCCAGCACCCGGGCAAAATGAATGTCGTAATCTTCAGGATGGCGTTCGGCCAGTGGGGTGAGCAGGTCCGAGGCTGAATAGTACCGTCCCTGTTGCAGCAACACCTGGGCCTGGGCCCGCTGATAGGCGTCGGTATCCCCGAAGCGTTTGCGGTACTCGGCCAGGGCCTTTTTGGCGCCCTCGTGGTCACCAGCCCAGCCCAGCACCTGAATTCGGGCCACGGCCGCGTCATGGTCCTCAGGATAATGCTCCAGGTACTCGTCATAGGCCGTGGCGGCCTCCCGGTACTCACCCATCCAGCTGTGCCAGAGGGCCCGGCTCAACAGGGCATCGGGGTCCGTGGGGGAAATTACCAGCAGGGATTCGATCGTGTGCTCTGCCGCCGCGCGATTGCGGGCCCAATTGGCCTGTTGCAGGCAGGTGTGCAGGTAGTCGACATTTTTCGGCTCCAGTTTTGCGGCGCGCTGGCATTGCTGCAGAGCGTCCACCGGGCGGTCGGCCATCGCGTAGGCGCGGGACAACCGAAAAGCGATCTCGGCGTTGTCCGATGCCAGTTCGCTGGCCCTCTCCAGGGCAGTGATGGCCTCTTCAGGGCGTTCCAGATGATGGTAGATATCCGCCATCCTTAGCCACAGATCCACCCGCTGAGGCTGATTCTCCAGCACGGAACGGTAGACCGTCAGCGCGCTCTCCCACTCCCCGGCCATCTCTGCCTTCAGGCCCGCTTCCGGCACGGCAGGAGCAGCGTGCAGGGCACCTGCGCAGAGGGAGAGGATCAATCCGGCAAATAGTTGTCTCATTTGCGCCACCTCCGGTTGCGAGTGATCCAGAGATCGGTTGCGAACCGTCCGATGTTCGCCGCGTCGAACAGCAGGCTGCCATACCGCAGGGGTGTCACCGCAATGGCCTCCCAGAAGGCGCGGAACCGGTGCCCCGGGGCGTTGAACATGAGGATCAGGATCACCAGTGTCATCTCCGCCAGGAAGGTAATCAAAAGCGGACCCCACAGCTGGAGAATCAGCATGATCAGCAGTGCGGTGGGAAAGGCGATCTTCTCCAGCGCTGCCATGAACACCGCCCAGCCCATGGGCCTACCGAATTGTTTGGTATAGCCCTGTCCCCAGGGCTGCCGGTAGGGCTCGCCGCGCCGGTGGATATGGTCGCGGGTCTCGGGGTGCTCCTGCTCATAATGCTTCGCCTCATGCTTCTGGCGGTACCGGCGGAAGCCCTTGAACGGGCTGCGAAGCAGGCCGTCGAAGTAGTAACAGCTCTGCAAGAAGCTGGAGGACCAGAAGTACAGCTGATGCGCCAGCCTCGGGAACTCCGGCTCCAGTGACCTGACCGTCACATCCTGAAGCTGCACGTTGCGGTAACCCTCATTCAGCAGGGCAAAGCCGATGAAGATGTCTTCGGAGTTGGTCAGATCGTCTCCCAGGATCGGCTCGTAGTAATCGAACAGTTTTCTGAGGTATTCGCGGCGATAGGCCACGGCACAGCCCACCGGATTGATAATGCTGCCGAACACCACCATCTGGCCCCGGTACACGAAGCGCTGGAGGAAGGTGTAGAGAATGCCGCGGTAAAAATTGGTGATGGCCCGGTTGAAGCGGTGCCAGGCGCTCGGGCGGGGCGTCACATAATTCGTGTGTTTTTCCAGGAAGCCCTTGAGGGGTGCTTCTTTCGTCACTTCCTGCCGGTCTTTTTCCCGCATCGGCTGTACCACCCCGCAGGCGGAAGCCACGCCGGGTGCCTTGTACAGTTCCTGCACCAGGCGCTCGATGTAGTTTTCCGATTCCAGGAAGGTGTCACCATCGAGCACCACCTCCACATCGGCATCCAGTTCACGGGCGCCCCGTTTGAGAGTGGGCGTCTTGCCGATGGATTGCTCGCGTCGGATCACCTCCAGGTTCAGGCCCAGATCTTCGCCAAAAGCGCGGGCCACTTCGGCAGTCCTGTCGGTACTGCCGTCGTCCACCAGGATGACCTTGCGGGGCTTAAGGCTCTGACGAGCAATGGAGTTGAGGGCCAGCAGGATGTTCTGCTCCTCGTTGAGTGCCGGGATGATCACGTCCACGGTGGCCTCATGCCAATCCTCGGCACTCTCGGGCGGCGTCTTGTCCGGGCCACGGAGCAGCCCGATGAAGGCCACCAGTGTGCTCGGTCCAATTACAAACCAGGGCGCCGTTGCCATGCTACTTCTCCCGTTCCATATGCTGCGTGCGGGCCCGATCGATCAGATCGTTGAGGGTTTTTTCCAGGGTCCAGGCGTGTTCAAAGCCGGTGAGCCGGCGCAGTTTTGCCAGTGACGGGCGGCGGTGGCGAATATCCTCGAACTCCGCGCCATAGGCTTCCCTGTAGGGAATGTGTTCAATGGTCGACGTGCTGCCGGCACACTCGATGACCAGGCGGGCGAGCTCATTGATGCTGATTTCCCGATCACTGCCGACGTTCACAATCTCGCCGGTAGGGAGGTCGGGCATCGAGGCCAGCCGGTCCAGCGCCACCACCGTATCGCGCACATCGCAGAAAGAACGGGACTGCTCGCCATCGCCGAATACGGTAATCGGCTCGTTGGCAACCGCCTTCTGCACGAATCGCGGCACGACCATGCCGTAACGGCCGGTCTGCCTGGGGCCAACCGTGTTGAAGAAACGGGCAATGATGACCGGAATGTTGTGTTCACGGGCATAGGCAAGGCCAAAGCCCTCATCCGCCAGTTTGCTGATGGCGTAGTTCCAGCGCAGCGGGGCGCCGGACTGGATGATCAGGGAGTCGTCCTCGCTGAGCTGGGCCTCGTTGTGCGGGCCGTAGACTTCAGAGCTGGAGGCCAGGATAACCTTTGGTGACCAGCTATCCCGGTTGACCGATCTCAACAGGCGCTCGGTACCGGCGATATTGGTGGCCATGGTGCCCACCGGTTCGCTGAGCACCCGGTACACGCCCACCACAGCAGCCATATGGTAGATACGATCCGCCCAGGCCACGGCCGTGTCGAGACCACCCCAGGTGACGATGTCGGCCTGATTGAAGCGGAAGTTCGGGTTGGCACGGAAGGCGGCGACGTTGGCTTCCGAACCGGTACTGAGGTTATCCACCACATGTACCTTGTCGCCGCGTTGGAGATGGTATTCAACAATGTTGGAGCCGATGAAGCCGGCGCCACCGGTGACGAGTATGTGCAAGAGACACTCCGTTATAAAAGCATGGCTATAGCGGGAATGCTGTCACTATTTCCTCAGATCTTCGGACCAAGGATAGCTTATAGACAATTCTTGCACACACTGGTCAAGGAATTCTTGCTCCAGGACAAAAGTGCTGTCGGGTGAAGGTCAGTGGTCCATCCCCTGCTTATCCACCTTCATACCGCCGTCAAGCGGCTGGACGGTCAGTTCGATGTTCATGTCCTCGGCACCTTCAAAATCAAGCGTCACCGGGATGCGCTCGTTTTCTGCCAGCGGCTGGGTCAGTTTCTCCAACATCAGGTGATAACTGTGAGGTTTGAGCTCAACCGTCTTGCCGGCGGGAATCACCAGACCGCCCTTGACCGCCTGCATGCGCATGACGCCGTCTTTCATACGGGTTTCGTGGATGGAGATGTGACCGGCTCGCGGTGTTTCAGCGGCCACGAGGGTGATGTCGGCAGCACCGTTGTTGGTGATGCTCAGGTAACCCACGCCCATGGGAGTACCGGGCGGTGTCGGGCGGCTCCAGGGGTGTTTGATGGTTACGTCGCCGCTCTGGTAATCCGCAGCGAAAACATTGGGGGCCAGTGTGGCCAAGCACAGCAGCAAAATGCCAAGGCCTTTTCTCATCGGGGAAATCCTTTTAACGGGCAACGGAATGCTGCCAGCATAGAAAGATCTGGCGCGGGTGCCAAGGGGCATGTTGCGGCGAATAGTCGCAGCTGTTGCTTTCTAGCTGTTGGCGAGGGCCTCCACCAGCGCCCCCAGAAACCGGGAGGCCTCTCCACCTGTCGCAGCGCGATGATCAAAGGTGAGTGACACCGGCAATACCGGACGCACCGCGGGCTTGCCGTCCACGGGCACCACTTTCTCGCGGATGCGACCGGCCCCGATGATAGCGACCTGGGGCGGCGTCACCACCGGGTTGGCATATTGGCCGGTCATGGTGCCAAAGTTGGAGAGGGTGATGGTCGCGCCCTGCATTTCCCTGGGCGGAATCTTCCGGGTGGCGACGGCCTCGCGGAGGTTCTCCAGGCCCTGACGCAAGTCTTTCAGGCTGCGGTGGGTGATGTCCCGTAGCACTGGTACGAACAGGCCTTCGGGTGTATCCACAGCAATGCCCACATGGACTTCTTCCAACAACCGGCGGGAGAGGTTATCGCCATCGAACCAGCAGTTGAGTTCGGGTGCGGCCTCGCAGGCGACACCAATGGCCTGGACCAGGCGCATGGTAATGTCGGCGCCCTCCTTCCAGGCACCGATGTCGACGTCTTCAAAGATGGAAACGGGCACCACCTGGGCATGGGACAGCGCCATGTTCTTGGCCATGGTGCGGCGGGTACCCCGAAGCGGTTCGGCGTCGCCCAGCTTTTTCTGGTGGCTGGCCTGGCGGTGGACGTCGTCATTGGTAATCAGGCCGCCCGGCCCACTGCCCTTGATCTGCTCCAGGCTGACGCCCAGCCGTTCCGCCAATGCCCGCACGCCCGGGGTGGCCCGGTTGGCGCGGGCGCGTTTGCTGGAGGGAGCGGCGCCGATGATGAACTGGTCCTGACCGGCCTTGCCTTTTTTGTCCTTGCCGGAGGTTTTGAGTTCGCCGACCACGGTGCCGCTGTCGCCACCCTCGCCCTCGAAGGCCAGCAGGGGTTCACCGGTGTGGATGATGTCGCCGGGTTCGCCATAGAGTTTGGCGATGGTGCCAGCCTCGGGGGATGGGACTTCAACGATGGCTTTGGCAGTTTCGACGCTGACGACGGTTTGGTCGACCTCGACGGTGTCGCCTGGTTTGACGTGCCATTCGACGATTTCGGCTTCGGGGAGGCCTTCGCCCAGGTCTGGAAGTTTGAAGGTTTTCATTGGTTACTCCCCTGGTTTAAGGTTTAAAGGTGGGGTCTGACCCCTTTGGGGTCAGACCCCGCGGGGGTGCGCCGGCCTCCCAGTTTGGCGTTTACAGGGCAATTACCTGTTCTACGGCTTCTACTATGTCGTCCACCTGCGGCAGGTACGCGTCCTCGTTGCGGTAGTAGGGCATGACGGTGTCGTAGCCGGTCACGCGTACGACCGGTGCCTGGAGGTCGAGGAAGGCATTTTCGGCGATGGACGCGGCAATTTCGGCGCCTACGCCGCCGTTGCGGCAGGCTTCGTGGACGATGACGGCGCGGCCGGTCTTGGCGACGGAGCACAGCAGGGTTTCCCGGTCGAGGGGGCTGATGGTGGCCACATCGATGACCTCGCAGGTCACGCCCTGATGGGAAAGCTTGTCGGCGGCCTGCAGGGTTTCCATCACGCAAGGGCCCCAGGTAATCAGGGTAACGTCATCGCCTTCCCGTAGCGTGAAGCAGGTATCCAGCGGGAGCGCCTCGCCGTTGTTTGCGACGCTTTGGGTCACCGCCCGGTAAAGGCGCTTGGGTTCCAGGAAAATCACCGGATCCGGGTTTCGGATAGCCGCCAGCAACAAGCCGTAGGCGCGCTGAGGTGAACTGGGAATCACCACCCGCAGGCCGGGGATGTGCGCGAACAGTGCCTCGGTGCTCTCGGAATGATGTTCCGGGGCATGGATACCGCCGCCGAACGGTGCCCGGTAGACGATGGGGCAATGGAGCCGGCCCCGGGTGCGGTTACGCATGCGGGCGGCATGGCTGACAATTTGCTCCATACCAGCGTAGATGAAGCCCATGAACTGGAACTCGGCCACCGGTTTGAGACCCTGGGTCGCCATGCCGATGGAGGTGCCGGCAATCAGGTTTTCCGCCAGCGGAGTATCCATCACCCGCTTGAACCCGAATGCCTCCTTCAGCCCGACGGTGGCCCGGAACACCCCGCCATTGGTGGCGATATCCTCACCCAGCACCACCACGGTCTCGTCGTGCTCCATTTCCCAGTGCAGAGCCATGTTGACCGCCTCCACCAGGGTCATGTCACGCAGATCGCTTTTGCTCATGACCCACCTCCCCGGTACTTGTCAGCAATCCGCTCCCGTTGGGCCTGAAGGGCCGGTGGCAGTGTTTCGAACAAGTAATCCAGCATGGCGGTGGGTGGCTCTGGCTCAATGGCCAGGTATGCCTCGACCGCATTATCCACGGCTTCCTTACTCTGGGCCTGCAATGCCTTCTCCCGCTCGGCATCCCAAAGGGCGTTATCGTGCAGCCAGTTCTGCAGGCGCTTGATGCCATCCTTCTCCCAGCCCCGTTTGAGATCCTCCGTGGTGCGGTAACGGGTGGCATCGTCGGCGGTGGTATGATCCCCGAGCCGGTAAGTCACCGCCTCGATCAGGGTGGCACCCTTGCCACCACGGGCCCGTTCCAGAGCATGGCCCAGGGCCTCCGAAGTCGCGAAGTAATCGTTACCATCCACCATATGCCCCGGCAGCCCGGCGCCAATGGCTTTCTGGGCGATGGTCTCGGCCCCCGTCTGCAGACTGCGCGGCGTAGAAATCGCCCATTGGTTGTTGATGGCTACGAACACCACCGGCAAATGCCAGGCGCCAGCCAGATTGATGCTCTCCAGGAAATCGCCTTTGGAGGTTCCACCGTCCCCGACGCAGCACACCACGGCCCGCTCTTCACCCCGGATCCGCATAGCCGAAGCGACACCCACGGCGTGACAACACTGGGTGGCAATGGGGACTGAGATGGGCAGGTCATCCGGGCAATTCTCCCAGTTGGCACTGCCCCGCTCGTCCCCACCCCAGTAGAGCAGCATCTCCCGGAGGCTCACGCCACGCAGCATATGCGCCGCCTGGTCGCGGTAGTAGGGAACGAACACATCGGTTTTTGCCATGCACTGACCAATCGCCGTGCCGATCACCTCATGCCCAAGCACGGAGGGATAGGTGCCGCACTTCCCGGTGCGTTGCAGGGCGATGACTTTGGCATCGAAGGTGCGGGTCAGCACCATATTGCGGTAGGCGGCCAGGACACGCTCAGTATCCCCGGCGAGGGCCGGCAAGTCGTCCAGTGGCTTGCCGTGATCATCCAGATAGCGGGTGCTATCCACATGAAACTCGTGGCGTTCTCTCATCCCGTGCTCCTAACCCCCGGTCCATCGGTTCAGGCCCGACTGCAAAAGGAGGCCCGCCTGGGGCGGGCAAACTGGCAGTGTTGAGGCAATCGTCTTTTTAAGTTTTAGACGAGAGGAGAGAATTGATCAATTCAGGCTTTCTTCACAAACTCCGACTTCAGCTTCATGGCGCCGACGCCGTCAATCTTGCAGTCGATGTCGTGATCACCCTCGACCAGACGGATGTTCTTCACCTTGGTACCAACCTTCACGACTGAGCTGGAACCCTTCACCTTCAGATCCTTGATAACGGTCACCGTATCGCCGTCCTGCAGCTCATTGCCATTGGCATCCCGAACCACCTTGCCGGCCTCGGCTTCCGCCTGCTCGGCCTCAGACCACTCATGCCCACACTCGGGACAAACCAACTGAACACCATCCTCATAGGTGAACTCGGAACCACACTGCGGGCAAGGGGGAAGCTGGGACATTATCATTTCCTGTTAATTAAATGAGAACCGGATTATACCAGAAACCCAGCAGCCCCGTTCCGCTAACGCCCCGGCGCCACCCGCGCCAGCACCCTCGGATCCCCCGACAACGGCAAGGCCAGAATCACTCCCTCATTCGACGAAGGATAGATGCCAGCCAACCGCGTGATATTCACCTGATGCGACACCATCACCACCGGCAACCCCGGCTCCAGCTCATTCACCAGGGCAATCGTCTGTCGAGTCTGGGTTGGCCCATCACCCCGGCCCTGGAAAAACGAATTCAACGACGGCCACTCCGTCACCTCCCCAACATCCATCTCGGTAGCCGTATCCCGACACCGACACCACTGACTCGTAAACACCCGCGCTTCCTCAATCCCGTGTTTCGCCAGGAACGGCTTCCACGACCGGGCCTGCTCCCGGCCTTCCTCGTTCAGGTTCCTCTGGGTGCTGCAGTCGTTCAGATCAAAATTGCCGGGGTCGCCTGTGCCAGGAGCCAGGGCGTGGCGGAGAATCAAAACGGCCCGGCCTTCTTGCAGGGCTTGCCAGGCTTCGGCGTTGTTGTCACTGGCTGAAACATGGAGTGATGACAGCAACACCAATGAGGCAAAAACTATCCTTGAAATCATTCTTCGATAAATCACGCTCGTCTCCCCCCAATTCCCGCGGAGTTAACTCCCTGAGCTTGAGAGCGGCTTCGGTCAACACTGTCCAAAAATGTTGAAGGCCATGGATGGCCTGAAACAAGCGCACATGGACGTGCTCGTAGCGGTTTTTGGACAGTGTTGACCGAAGTCGCTTACTCCAAAATCAGGCACCAATCTCCAAGATACGCGGCCAACCACTAACAAGCTCAATCCCAGAACAGTTAAACTCTAGCCTTGAAACCAACACCAAAGGAAAACCGAAATGCCAATCTGGGTCGACGCCGACGCCTGCCCCGTCCCCATCCGGGAAATCCTCTGCCGCGCCGCCACCCGCTGGCAAATCGAGACCACCTTCATCGCCAACCACGCCATCAACCTGCCGCCGAGCCCCTACATCAGCCGGCGCCAGGTCCCCCACGGCTTCGACGTCGCCGACAACGAAATCATGGACCAGATGACCAAAGGCGACCTCGTCATCACCCAAGACATCCCCCTCGCGGCCGAAGCCATCGAAAAAGGCGCCGACGTCTTCAATCCCCGGGGCCAGGCCTTCACCAAAGACAATATCCGCCAGCGCCTGGCCATGCGCAACTTCATGGAAGAAATGCGCAGCGCCGGCCAGGTCACCGGTGGCCCCGCGCCGTTCAGCCAGACCGACCGCAAGGAATTCGCCGACCAGCTCGACCGCTGGCTACAGCGCAACGCCAGAAGATGATAATGATTCTATTTTAATTGCCGGACATTTCCGCTAACCTCCGTGCCCAATCAAAACCGGGCCACATATCTGGGAGAACGCGGAAATGTCCAGCAGCAGTCACACCAACACCAGCAGCTTTGCCGCCCTGGGCCGCCTGCTCCGCTATGCCCGCGGGTACCGCCGCCAGATCATCGCCGCCACCACCTGCTCGATCATCAACAAGCTTTTCGACATTGCCCCGGAGATCCTGATCGGTGTCGCCATCGACGTGGTGGTCAATCAGGAACAGAGCTTCGTCGCCGGGCTCGGCTTCGAGACTGCCCGGGAGCAGATCACCATCCTGGCGGTTCTGACGTTCTTTATCTGGGCCGGCGAATCCCTGTTCGAGTACCTGTTCCAGATCCTCTGGCGCAACCTGGCCCAGCGCCTGCAATCCGACCTGCGCCAGGATGCCTACGAACATGCCCAACGGCTGGACATGAGCTTCTTCGAAGCCCGCAGCTCCGGCCAGCTGGTGGCCACCATGAACGACGACGTGAACCAGCTCGAACGCTTCCTGGATGGTGGTGCCAACGCCATGATCCAGGTCCTGGTCACGGTGGTGGCGGTTGGCGCTGTATTTTTCGTGCTCTCTCCCACCGTCGCGCTGCTGGCTTTCACGCCGATCCCCCTGATCATCTGGGGTGCCTTCTACTTCCAGCGCAAGGCCGGCCCGCTGTATGCCGACGTGCGTGAAAAAGTGGGCGATCTCTCCAGCCGGCTGGCCAACAACCTCGGCGGCATCGCCACCATCAAGAGCTTCACCGCCGAGCAGCGGGAGGCGGAGCGGCTCAAGGCCAGCAGCGAGGCCTACGTGCAGTCCAACCGCAGAGCCATCCGCATCAGTTCCGCGTTCATCCCGGTCATCCGCATGGCCATCCTCGCGGGCTTCCTGGCCACCTTTACCGTGGGCGGCATGATGGCGCTGGAAGGCACCCTCAATGTGGGCGCCTATGGCGTGCTGGTGTTCCTCACCCAGCGCCTGCTCTGGCCATTGACCGGTCTGGCGGAGGTCATCGACCTGTTCGAGCGCGCCATGGCCAGCACCCGCCGGATTCTCAACCTGCTGGCCGAACCCGTGCATGTACGTGACGAGGGCGGCAAGGACCTGGCGCAGCCGATCAAGGGTGAGGTGGAGTTCCGTGACCTGAGTTTCCACTACGCCTCCAGCGGCGCTGGCATCCGGAATATCAGCCTGCAGGTACCGGCCGGCAATACCCTGGCCCTGGTGGGCGCCACCGGGTCTGGCAAGTCCACCCTGATCAAGCTGCTGTTGCGCTTCTACGATCCGAGCCACGGCGAGATCCGCATCGATGGTCAGCCAATTCGGGACATCAACCTCAAGTCCCTGCGCGGGGCCATCGGCCTGGTCAGTCAGGACGTGTACCTGTTCGAGGGCTCCATCCGCGAGAACCTGGCCTATGGCAGGCCCGGTGCCACCGATGACGAGATCATCGAGGCGGCCAGGACCGCTGAGGCCTGGAGCTTCATCGAGGCCCTGCCCGAGGGCCTGGATACACCAGTCGGCGAGCGAGGTGTGCGGTTGTCAGGCGGCCAGCGCCAGCGCTTGTCCCTGGCCCGCGCACTGTTGAAGAACCCACCGATTCTGGTGCTGGACGAGGCCACCAGCGCAGTGGACAACGAGACCGAAGCCGCCATCCAGCGCTCCCTGCGCCGTATTGGCCATAACCGGACGGTGATCATGATCGCCCACCGCCTGTCCACCATCGTGGATGCGGACACCATTGTCGTGATCGAGCATGGCCGCGTGGTCGAGCAAGGCACCCACGAAACGCTGCTCTCGAAAGACGGCGCCTACCGGGGCCAGTGGCGTGTACAGACCGGGCAGGTCTGACGTTTAACGGCAATATCAATATTGATAGTAATTCGTATTTAGATTAACCTGCAGGCTCTCAGAACAAGGGAGTCTGCATGTCGGCGTTCTTCGAAGTATCCAACCTGGGTGTCCGTATCGGTGACGCCTCCATTCTTCGCAATATCAACATCGGTTTTCAGGAAGGGGAAGTCACCGCCCTGCTCGGCCACAACGGCTCGGGCAAATCGACGCTGCTCAAGGTGCTGGCCCGACATCAGTCGCCTTCCGAGGGCCATGTCAGTTTGCTCGGCCAGTCCTTTCAAAGTACCGGCGCCCGGGAATTCGCCCGTACCGTCGGTTACCTGCCCCAGCACCCTCCCGGCACGGACGGACTGACGGTGCGCGAGCTGGTCGCCCTCGGTCGTTACCCCTGGCGCGGGCCGCTCGGCCGATATAACCGGGAAGACCAGCGGCTGATCAACCAGGCCATTGCCGACACCGGCCTGGAGTCATTTACCCACCGCTCCGTGGACACCCTCTCCGGCGGTGAGCGCCAGCGGGCGTGGATCGCGATGCTGCTGGCCCAGCAGACCCGGTGCCTGCTCCTGGACGAACCCATCTCCGCGCTGGATGTAAAACACCAGGTGGAGACCCTGCGCCTGGTACACCGCCTGGCGGAGCAGCGGGAGCTGACCGTAATCGTGGTCTTGCACGACGTGGATCTGGCCGCCCGTTTCTGTGACCGGCTGGTGGCCATCGAGGGCGGACGGCTGGTGGCCGACGGCCGCCCCGATGAGATCATGGACTCCGGTATCCTCGAGACCATTTATGGTGTGCCCATGGGCGTTATGGAGCGGGCTCCGGGTCAGTGGGTGTCCTATGTGCACTAGAGTCCTCCGGCTGGTCGGCCTCACCCTGTTGGCCATCATGATGCCCGCATCCGTCATCGCGGGAACCTGGCAGCACGAGCGGGGCACCCTCACCCTCGACGAGGTTCCCGAAAGGATCGTTGCCCTCAACTGGGCCGCCACCGAAGCCTTGTTGTTGCTGGGTATCACCCCGGTGGGGGTGGCCGATCTGGCGGGCTACAGCTACTGGGTCAAGGAACCGGCGCTACCGGAAACCGGGGTTGAGAATGTGGGCACCCGGGTCGCGCCCAGCCTCGAGGCCATCGCTGAACTCGAGCCGGATTTGATCGTGACCAGTGCCGAGATGGCACCGGCCGCCGACCTGCTCGAACGGCTGGCTCCCACCTATGTGGTGAGTGTCTACCAGGAGGATTCGAACCCCTTCGCCAAAGCCCGCGAAATGCTGCTCACCCTCGGCCAGATGCTGGGCCGGGAAACGCAGGCACAGGCGGTGGTGGCGGATGTCGAACAAACCCTCGCCCAACAGCGGGCTCGGCTCGAAAACGCCGGGGTCAGCGAACGGCCGGTGGCGCTGGTGAACTTTCTCGATGCCCGTCACGTTCGCGTTTATGCCCCGAACGGGCTCTACCAGACTGCGCTCCAGGCCCTCGGACTGACCAACGCCTGGCCGCATCCGGGGAATTTCTGGGGATTCTCCGTGGTAGGTCTGGAGGCGATTGCACCGTTCCCCGACGCACGGCTTGTGGTCATTTCCCCCACGCCACCCGGGCTCGCCGATACCCTTGCCGAGAGTCCGTTCTGGACCTACCTGCCGCCGGTGCAACAGGACCGGGTGTATCAGGTGGAGGCCACCTGGCCCTTCGGCGGCATCTACCCCGTCAAGCGACTGGCTATCCAGATTGCGGACAGCCTGCTGGCAGGAGGTTCGGATCATGTACAGTAATACCGCCACCCTGCCGCCGCAGCGTCCAATGCTTCCCGCGCGCTTGCCCCTGGCCGCATCATTCCTGTGGCTGAGTGCCATTCTCGCCAGCGCCCTGCCCTGGCTGGAACAACTGGATCCGGCCACGCTGTTAAGTGCCTTCTGGACCTTCGAGCCCGAGATCTATGCCTCGGTACTGGCCCATTTCAGCTGGGCACCCAGAGTAGCCATGGCCGTCCTGGTCGGCGCAGCGCTGGGACTGGCCGGTGCCGTGACCCAGCAGATCCTGGGCAATACGCTGGCCTCGCCCACCACACTCGGCGTTGCAGCCGGTAGCCAGTTCGGCGTGACGGTCGCCTCGCTGTTTTTCCCGGGTCTGCTGGCCTTCAGCCCGGACCTGCCCGCCATTGCCGGCGGCCTGCTGGCCATCGCCATGGTGATCGCCCTCACCTGGCGACTGGGCTTTTCCCCGGTAACGGTCATTCTCGCCGGCCTGGTGATCACCTTTTTCCTGGGCGCCACCAACATGGCGTTCCTGCTGCTCAAGGGCGAATGGCTGGGCAACCTGTTTATCTGGGGCGCAGGCTCTCTCGTCCAGAACAATTGGCAACCGTTCGCGGATCTCTGGCCAAGAGTCCTGCTACTGGCGGCCCTGATGCTGCTCCTGATGCGGCCATTGCAGCTGCTGCAGCTGGGGGAGACCTCGGCCGGCTCTCTTGGAGCCAAAGTGGCGTTGGTCCGGGCCCTGGCACTGTTCCTGGTGGTACTGCTGAGCGCAATGGTGGTGAGCCGGGTTGGCGTGATCGCCTTTGTGGGCCTGGCGGCACCGGTGCTGGCCCGGCTGCTGGGCGCCAGGACCCTCGGCGGGCGCATGCTGTGGAGTACCCTGCTCGGCGGCGGCCTGCTGTTGCTGGCCGACACTTTCGCCCACTGGGCATCCACCTGGGGCGACGGTTCGCTGATTCCCACCGGCACCACCACCGCCCTGATTGGCGGGCCGATCATCCTGCTGGCCCTGCAGGGCTTCCGGAATACCCACCACATGCCGGGGCAGACCTCCAGCCCGGCTGGCTTCCTGCCCGGACGCCGGCCGATCACGGTGGTTTCGGCTGTGCTTGCGGCGCTGCTGCTTCTGACAGTGGTGATCTCACTGAGTTGGTCCCCGGGGCTGAATGGCTGGAGCTGGACCTCCATCGGCCAATGGGGCGACGCCTGGCTCTGGCGAGGCCCGAGGATGCTCGCCGCCATCCTGGCCGGGGTGGCTCTCGGCCTGGCCGGCACCCTGATCCAGCGCATGACCGGTAACCCCATGGGTAGCCCGGAAATGCTGGGCATCAGCGGCGGCGCCGCCCTGGTGATGGTGGTGATTGTGCTGTCCGGCATTGAGGCAGGACGCGCCGGACAGCTGCTGGCCGCCACCGGCGGCGCGGCCGGTGCATTGGGCCTGCTGATCCTGCTGGCCCGACGGCACCGCTTCGCCGGCAACCAGTTGTTGCTGGGCGGACTGGCGCTGTATGTGTTCATGGATGCCGGGCTGCGACTGGTGATGGCATCGGGCGGCACCGAAGCCTCCAAACTGCTGAACTGGATGTACGGTTCCACCTGGCTGGTCTCCGAAGGGGAAGCCATCGGGCTGCTGGTGTTCATCCTGATGCTTTCCGGCCTCCTGGCCACAATCATCCGCCCCCTGACCATTCTGCCGCTGGGCGACATGCCCGCCTCCTCGCTGGGCATCCGGGTGGCCCGCACACGCCTGCTGTTGCTGCTTCTTTCCGCTCTGCTGACGGCGGCGGCCACCGTGGTGATCGGCCCGCTCAGTTTTGTCGGCCTGATCGCCCCGCATCTGGCCCGGGTGCTGGGCCAACAGACCGTTGGCCGGCAGCTCATCGCGGCCGCACTGGTCGGTGGCGTGCTGCTGGGTGTGGCGGATTACCTGTCCCGCATCATCGTGTATCCCAACCAGTTGCCTGCCGGCCTGCTGGCGGCGCTGGTGGGCGGTATCTACTTCCTCTGGGGGCTCAGCCGCCATGGCCGGGCCTGATTCCGCAACCGGTGCCGAACGCTGGGTCGATCGTTACGATCGGCTCCTGCAAGCCTCCGGTCTCGACCGCTACACGATCCTCTCACAGTCTCCGAATGCCCCGGCACAGGAACGTCGGGGCCTGTTTTCCCTGGCCCAGAGCCTCAAGCAGCCGGAGCTGCTTGTGCACCAGATCCGCCGGGATTACCCGGACGCCTCGGACCGTAAAGCCATCAGGGCTTATGCGTCGGTATTGCAGCAGGATTTAGCCCTCAGTGTGCTGGCACCCCTGACGCTGCGCCTGTTCCGGCATGGCGAGGCGCCTGTGGCCGATCCGACCCGCATTTTCCTGGCGCCGGCAGCGGAGGCAGGTCAGACCGTCTCACGCTGGTTCCAGGTTCCGGGCCAGCCACTGGCGAGCGAGCAGACCTTCCAGCACGGCATGGCCGCACAAACCGAAGCATGGTATCCGGTGTTCCGGCAAAAGCTGGGAGTGAGTCCCGGCGCCTACTGGAGCAGCATCGGCCTGGGTCTGGGCGCGCCTTTCTCGGCGGTGTGGGATCTGGCCACCCCTGCGGCAGTGTGTGACCTGGCGCAACAATGGCTGGACGCATTCCGGAATGACGCCAACCGGTTCATCGACTGGATTCCGGCGGTGTTCAGAGAGCAGAGAACGGCAATCCCCCAACGTAAGGGCTGTTGCCTGAAATACCTGTTGCCGGGAGGCGGTTACTGCGGCACTTGTGGGGTCTATCGGAAGGAACGGATGGCCGCGCTCAGCCAGTCAGACCATTCCCCAGCGCCAGGCCAATGGCAACCAGGCCGATAAAGAGGCCGGCCCCGGCGGCCAGTTTGAGTCCTTCCAGCATTTCCTGCTCGGGTGTCATTGCATCTTCTCCTGTGGCTGAGTATTGAAGGGCGGGGCTAACCCCCGCCCTTCATTCCGGATCAGTAGACCCAGGAAACGGTCAGGCCGGCGTTGGCCGGCTCGCCGTAGAAGCCCTGGGCCGAGGTACCGAATTTCTTCAGGCTCTCGATGTACTTCTCGTCGGTGACGTTATTGACGTTCAGGGTCGCGTTCCAGTTGCGGGCAAAGTCGTAACTGGCCATCAGATCCAACACGGCATAGGCATCCTGCTCGGTCACGATGGTCGCACCAGCGTTGGGACCGGTGGTGGCCACGCCCTGCTCCTGGCTGATTTCGGATTGCCAGCGAACCTGGCTCCCGAGCTCAAGGCCTTCGATCCCGGGCACCTTCCAGGTACCGCGCAGCTGCGCCAGGTGCTCCGGAACGAAGGACTTGGCCTCGTTACCGTCGGCGTCCTCGATGTCCACGAAGGTGTAGCCGGCGAAGAGCTGGATACGGTCAGTCACATCACCGACGATCTCCAGTTCAACCCCCTGGCTCTCCAGTCCGTCCACCCCGCGGTAGTACACGTCCTGGGTACCGGCATAGGTGCCGGCGGCCTCGGCGACGTTTTTCTGCTCGATCTGGAACAGGGCAACCGTGGTGTTGATCCGGTCCTCACGGAACTCGCTCTTCAGGCCCAGCTCGTAGTTAACACCATCGATCGGATCGAGCCGGTCGCGATTAATGTCCAGCTCGGTCTGCGGGGAGAAGATCTCGGTGTAGCTGGCATAGACCGAGTGATCGTCGTTGAGGTCGTAGATCAGGCCGGCGTAGGGTGTTTCCACCGCATCGTAGCTGGTCTCCCTGGAGTTCCCGTAGCTGGTGCCCTCGCTGTCGAGCCAGGTCAGGCGCAGGCCGGTGATGGCGGTCAGGCTGTCGGTCAGGGTCCAGCGGGCGGCGGCGTAGGTGGCGGTTTCCCGGTCGGTCCAGTCGGAGCCTGCCACACCGTTATCGAAGGTCGGGCGGGGATAGTCTCCGTCCCACTCGTTCAGTGGCGGCAGTGGAGTGCCGATGCCCTGTCCGTAACGGGACTCGTCCTCGGTTTCGGAGCGGGACCAGCTCGCGCCGACCACCAGCTCATGGGTACGGTTGGCCAGGCTGAACGGACCGGTGGCGTAGGCATCCAACACCCACTGTTCGGTATTCAGATCGTATTGGCTCGGATAGGCGAACAGCCCCTCACCGGTGTCGGGGTCCGGTGTGCCGTACTGGTAGAAGAGCTCGGAGCTGCTGTCGTTTTCCAGACGGAACACGGTGCCCTTCGCCCGCCAGCCTCCGGCCAGCTCCTGCTGCAGTTCCACGAAGCTGTTGTGCTGGGTGTTGTCCCAGTAGGACCAGTCCGAGGCGGTGCTGGTGGAGCGCGCAAAGTCGGTGGCGGTGCCGTCGGTGTAAAACAGTGGCAGCGCGCCCCACAGGGGGCTGTCGGTGTCGGAGGTCTGGATCGCGTGGCCAGCGGTAAGCAGCGTGGTGTCGGTCAGGTCTGCTTCCAGCACACCGTAGAACATCTGCTTTTCGTTGCCATAGCGGTCGAGGTAGGAGTTCTTGTCCTCATATCCCGCCACGACGCGGCCACGGACATTCCCCGATTCGGACACCGAGCCGGAGACGTCCCCCACAATGCGTTTCTTGTCCCAGGAACCGGCGGTGACCGCAACCAAGGCGTTGGTATCCGCCGTAGGGCGCTTGCGGATGAAGTTCACTGTGGCTGCCGGGTTGCCTGAGCCGGTCATCAGACCGTTGGCGCCTCGCAGTACCTCCACCCGGTCAAAGAACGCGGTATCCAGCTCGCCCTGGACGTTGTCATACACCGCTGGAAGGCCGACACCGTCGTACTGGAAGTTATTGATATCAAAGCCGCGGGAAGTGTAATAGGTCCGGTCCGTTTCGACAGACTCTACGTTGACCCCGGTGGTGCCCTCCAGAACATCATTGATGTCATTCTGCCCAAAGTCATCCATCTGCTTTCGGGTAACCACCGTGACTGCCTGAGGCGTCTCACGGTGGGACAATTCCATCTTCAGCGAAGTGGTGGTCGCCTCGACACTGTAGCTTTCGGTGAACTCCGAAGGGGTCTGGCCTCGCTCGGCGGATACCTCGAGAACTTGCAGGGTGGCCGGATCATTAGCCTGGGCCAGGGCAGCGGCAGGAAAAGTGGCACACATCATGGCGGAAACCAGGGCCTTGCGTCGGAAAGCCGGCTCGGAAAGTCGGGACATCGTTTTCTCCGTGGGTGAGTTTTCTGTATTGGTTTTGACTCGACGCATATCTTAATGCGAATCATTATAATTTAAAACACCAATTTTGAATGATCCGACTCGGCGTGCACTTCCTATAACAGGATGCGAATGTTCACGGCGGGAATCCGGGGCAGCTGCTATGCTGATTGAGCGGTGCTCGCCCCGAGCTTGCATGGCAGCAGCGAAGATCGGAGGTCCCCATGATCACCACCAAACAACTGGCCGTGGCCAGCGGATTTGTCGTGCTATCGTCGCCTGTCTGGGCCGACATGAGCTTTTCTTCGGATGAAGCGGAGTTCCGTCTGCAAACCGTCGCCGAGGGCCTGGAACACCCCTGGAGCCTGGCTTTTCTTCCGGATGGCACCCAACTGGTGACCGAGCGGGCCGGCAGACTGAGAATGATCCGCGACGGCAATCTCGTACCCCAACCTCTGACCGGCCTCCCCGAGCTGGTGGTGTCCGGCCAGGGCGGTCTGCTTGACGTGCTGTTGCACCCGGACTTCGAATCCAACCAGACCCTGTTCCTCAGCTACGCCCATCGTGCCCGGCAAGGCATGACAACCCGGGTTGCCCGGGCAAAGCTGAATGGCACCGCATTGACGGACGTAGAGGTTATTTTTGAAGCCCTGCCCCGCTCCAATACCTCGCGCCATTTCGCCGGCAGGATGGAGTTCGATCGCGAGGGCAATCTCTACGTGTCGGTGGGAGACCGGGGCGCGATGGACCGGGCCCAGGATCTCGGTGACGACGCCGGCGGCGTGCACCGGATCACCATCAATGGTGAGCCGGTGGAGGACAACCCGTTCATGGATCAGGCGGGTGCCCGAGACACGTTTTTCACCTATGGCAACCGGAACATCCAGGGCATGACCATTCACCCGGAAACCGGCGAGATCTGGACTCACGAACACGGCCCCCGGGGTGGTGACGAGATCAATATTCTCTCGGCGGGGACCAACTATGGTTGGCCCGAGATCACCTACGGTATCGATTACTCGGGACTGCCCATCACCATGCACACCAAGAAGGAGGGTATGGCCCAACCACTGCATTACTGGGATCCATCCATCGCACCCTCGGGCATGGCCTTCTATACCGGCGATCAGTTTGCGGAATGGCAGGGGGACCTGTTCGTCGGGGCACTGAAGATGCGCAAGTTGGTACGACTGGAAGTCAGTAACGGCAACGTTACTGAAGAGGAGGATTTGCTGACAGAGCTCGGCGAACGCATCCGGGACGTCCGCATGGGTCCGGATGGCGTGCTCTGGCTGCTTACCGATTCACCGCAGGGCAAGGTTTACCGGATATTACCGGCCGACTGAGCCTCAATGGGGATCGTTGGTCCTGTCGGTCTTCTCGTACTGGGGAATGTCGTCGATGATCTCGAACCAGTCCGACTTGGAACCAACGTACACATGCTGGGCGGCGCCCTTGCCCAGGGGTTCGTTGATCACACCGACCCGAAGCCTGAGGATGCCGGGGATGGCATCCACCCGGCTGTATAGCTGACTGCCGCAACGGCTGCAGAAAGCGCGGTACTTGCCCGGCCGGGACTCGAATTCAGTCACTCGGTCCTCCCCTGAGAGGAACCGGAACCGGACAGCCTGAATCGGCGTGCTGGCAGAAAAAGCACTGCCATGGCTACGCCGGCACTGGCTGCAGTGACACAGGGAAATCGGACCCAGAGGTCCATCGTATTCAAAGGTGATGTCGCCGCACAGACAATGGCCGGTATACATGAGTCAATCTCGCGCTTCGAAGCTTAGGGCTGTTTCCGGCGAGATGATACCGGCGGGCCACTTGAAGAACCACCCTCGTGACATCACCTGATTTGGTAAGTCATTGGAACAGGAGGACAGAGATCATGTCGTTTACCACACTTCCGAAAATCGGTATGGGCACCTTCCGGCTCAAGGGCAACGACGCCCGGGAGGCCGTCAAGAGTGCTCTGTCGCTGGGCTATCGTCACATCGACACCGCGCAGATGTATGAGAACGAGGCGGAAGTGGGCGACGGCATCACCTCAAGCGGCATTCCCCGCCGCGACGTCTTTCTGACCACCAAGATCTGGCATGACAAACTGCATGCCAGCGACCTGATCAACAGCCTGCACGACAGCCTGGCCCGGCTGAAAACCGATCACGTGGACCTGACCCTGATTCACTGGCCCTCGCCTGATGATGAGGTGCCCATGACGGAGTACCTTGGTGCGCTCCGGGATGCCCAACGTGAGGGGCTCACCGAGCACATCGGCATTTCCAACTTCACCTGTGCCCAGATGGACGAAGCCCGGGACATTCTCGGTGAGACGCCCATCCTGACCAACCAGGTGGAAGTCCATCCGTTCCTCGCCAACCGCAAAGTGGTGGAACACGCTCAGAAACTGGGCATCACCGTGACCGGTTACATGCCGTTGGCCGTGGGCAGGGTCATGGAGGACGAAACCCTGCAGCGCATCGCGGCTGAGCGGAACGTCACGCCGGCCCAGATTGCGATCGCCTGGGTAGCTTCGCGGGGCGTGGTCCCGATACCTTCCTCGACCCGTCCCTCCCACCAGAAGGCCAATCTGGACGCCCTTGAACTCCAGCTTACCGACGAAGAGATCCGGGCGATCAATGCCCTGGACCGGGGTGAGCGGATTGCAAATCCCGGGTTCGCGCCGGACTGGGACTGAGCACCATCGCAAACCACGAAAGCACCAGTGCTGCGGCCGGGTAGCCCATTAGCCAGTACGTCTCGATGGCCCAATAGGTGGCGGCGCTGAACAGGCTCCACGCGAGGGGCAACAGCAGGAACAACCAGCGGAATGGCGCGGGCTGCGCCGCAAACAGCAGGACGGATGCGGCGACCGTCATGCCCGGTGCCAGCCCGAACAACGCCAATGCCCGCATATCGCCGGTCTGCAACACCGAAAGCCAGGGCAGCATGATGACAACGAGCCACCATGCCACCGCGGTTGGCCAGGCCATGGGAGCGGGAAGCACCCTGCCCTTGAGTATCAGCAGTAAAAATCCCTGGACGACAAAAGCCCAGCCAAGCGCGGTGGCGGGCCAGTTGATCGGACCGTAATAACGCACCAGGAACAGATAACCGCACCCGATCCATCCCAGACCTGCCAGGGCCATGGCGAGGCGCCGGGGCCACTCGCTGGCGCTCTGAGCCAGGCACGGCAGAATCAGAGCGGCAATTGGCCACACCAATAGCCAGGGCCAGAGCAACTCGTTGACCCGGACGAACAGTCTCAGGAAAACATCCGGGCCGAACATCACTAAGTCCTGAAGCGAATAGCTTAGCAAGGTCGCTCCGCTCACAGCTCCCTCACATATTGGGCCATCCTCCGGCGCTGACTGGCATCCGGCAGCGGACCAACCATCGCGCCCATATTCTCCTGCATATGTTCAACGCTGGTAGTCGCTGGAATGGCACAGGTGACGGCGGGATGGGAAATGATGAATTTGAGGAAGAACTCGGCCCAGTTGCTCGCACCGGCCTCCCCCGCCCATGGCGGTAACGGCTCGGACTGGAATCGGCGGAAGAGGGAGCCGCCCTGGAACGGGCGATTCACAATCACCGCAATGCCTCGCTCCCGGGCCAGCGGCAGTAGACGCTCTTCAGCTTCCCTGTCCAGAACGTTATAGGTCAACTGAACGAAATCGAGGGGCTCCGTTTCCATGATGCGTGCCAGCTCACGATGGCGCCGCCCATGAGAGGTGGTAATGCCCAGGTAGCGGACTCTGCCCTCGGCCTTCATGTCTCTCAGGGTCGCCAGGTGCGGCTGCCAGGCCAGCAGGTTATGGATCTGCAACAGGTCAAAACGGTCGATGCCCCATCGGCGCTCGGACGTTGCGGCCTGCTGTCGGGTTTCCGAGCCATCGCCGGTCCAGATTTTGGTCGCCGCAAATATGCGGTCTCGGGCACCCAGTTTCGCCAGCCCGGCGCCAATCACGTCGGCTGCGCTGCCATACATGGGAGAACAGTCGATAACCGTCCCATGGTTGGCCAGGAAGGTCTCCAGTACGCGGGTACGCTGGTCGATCAGGTACTGGTCCGTACCGACGTTGAATGTAATCCAGGTCCCCATGCCAATAGCCGGTATTCGCTCGCCGGTGGAGGGAATGGGGCGGGTGAGGAAAGCCTCCCCCCGCGGCGAATCAGCTGCCGCGAAAACCCTCGGCGAAGTCAGGGTAAGGGCGCCCACGCCAGCTCCGATCAGGAATCGTCGCCTTGAAAGCTGCAGCATAGTCGCCCTCCCCTTTTCAACCTGTCCCTAGTGACAGTCTCAGCCGCCGTATTGTTCCTCCAGGTACTTTAATATACGTGCGGATTCAAACATGGACGCCCCGGTATTGGGATCTTCCAGATAAGGAACCTGAACCCGACCATGTTGTTGGAAGAAGGCATCCCGTTTGCCTCCGGGCAAGGGCCGGTATTCCCCGGGCTTGATGCGCTGTTTCGCCGGTCCTATTTCGGTCCAGTGCTCCTTGCCGAGGTTGTGGAGGGTGTAGGGAATTTCCAGTTCACAGAGCTTTTCCCGAACCAGCCGGGAGAACGGGCTGCCCTCAAAGCTCCACAGATGCAGGCCCTGCCCCGGGCGTTTACCCGGCGTCGCACGCAGCCCCCGCATCTCACTGGCAACCGAACCCAGTGAGCCAAACACAGGCTGCCAGACCTTGGCCCTGTAGTAACCGGGTACCGGGCGCTGGCCATACTGCCGGAACAGGTATTCGATAATATCCTCGGATTCGTAGATCACCTTGCCGGTGTTCTCATCCACCAGAAGCGGGAACAGCTGCTTGCCACCAACTGCCTCCGCCTCGGGCCGGTAGAACCGTCCGCCCTTGGGGCAGGGACGGATATCGACATCCAGATGCAGTGCCGTGAGGGCCTCACGCACCCGCCGGCAATAGGGACAACCTTCCATGTCGTAGAGGAGAATCGGTTTTTCCGGCTGTTCCGCAGGTGTCACCACGAGGCACCCCCGCCAGGCCGCAAAGGAGGAGGTCGCCACTGATTCAAGTACATTTACATTGTGTCTGACTGCTTCAAACATGTTTTTTCTCTGTTCCGGATGGATTCAATACGGATTGGCTTGGAGTGTAGGGAACACGAATATGACGCAAAACACCATGACTGAAATGCCGCGAAACGTACGGTAAAAATCGCACACAAAGTCATTGACAGCCGCAAGATTAAATTTTGTCCAGCTAACCCACTGATTACAAAGGGCACTTACGCAGCGTCACAAAAAATCAATATAAACAACACCTCTACTGGCAATTTTTAACGTCATGTAGAGCTTTTCTGCATAGTACAACCGGCCAGGATCGGCTATTGTTGGTTTATAAGAACTCAACGGATGGAAACCATGAAGAACAGGGTCATGCGACGCAACGCCAGGCAAGCGGGGCTTCAGAGGTCCGGTCGTCGATTCATGCTGTCCGCGGGCATTGCGGCGATGATGGCTGCGGGTGCGCCAGCGGCAGCAGCTCCCCCGACAGGTGCAGACTCCCCCACCCGACTCTGGAGCACGGAAGTCCGGGATTATGCCTTCAAGGCCCTCAACAATGAGCAAGGCCTGAGCGTGGCGGCGGTTCCCATGAACGGTCCGGGCATCGAACAGTATGTGAACGCTGACGAACTTATGAGCCCGGGCTCCATCATGAAGTTGGTCACCACCTATGCCGCTCTGGAAATTCTTGGTCCTACCCATCACTGGAATACTGATTTCCTGACCGATGGCCAGATGATTGGCGACACTCTCAAAGGCAACCTCTATATCCGTTTTGGGGGTGATCCGAAACTGACCCTCGAACGCCTTTGGTCCACCCTGCGCGAGCTGCGTCAAATGGGCGTAACCAGTATCGACGGCCACCTGGTTCTGGATGGCAGCTATTTCCGCGTGGACGGCGGTTTCCCCAGCTTCGAAGACAACGGGGACAATCCCTACCGCCCGTTCCTCGTGGAGCCCTCCGCCTACCTGACCAACCTGAACCTGCTGCACTTCCAGGTACGGGCCGATGAACGCGGAACCCAGGCCTGGACTACCCCGGACCTCTCCGACGTCCGGATCGACAACCGGGTGACAGCCCTGCCCGAAGGCCCCTGCCCCAGCCGACGCAACTTCAACTGGGAGCCGGTATTCGACGATAACATGCAGGTCACTGTGCGTGTGACGGGCGAGCTGCCCCAGGGTTGCCGAACTACCACCTACATGTCCCTGCTGCCCCACGAGCAGTACACCGCCTCCCTGATCCGTTCGGTGCTGAAAGAGACCGGCGTGACCATCACTGGCGCCAGCATGACCGGAAAAACACCCGAGGATGCCCGGCTGGTCATGAGAACCACGTCGCCCGATCTGGTCACCATGGTCCGGGACATCAACAAGTGGAGTAGCAACGTCATGGCCCGCCAGATGCTGCTCTCCATCGGTGCCGAAAATCGGAAAGAGGATGAGCAGGACGACCGCGTTGCCGGGATCCGCGTGATTTATGAGTGGCTGGAAGACAAGGGCATCAACACGGCCGGCATGGTCATCGACAACGGCGCCGGCCTGACCCGCCATGGCCGCATCTCCGCGCGCCAGGGGGTAGAGATCCTCCGGCACGCCTGGAACAGCCCGTTTGCTTCAGACCTGATGGCATCCATGCCGATCATCGCCATGGATGGAACCATGGCCCGTCGACTCAGAAAAGAGGGCATGCAGGGCGAAGGTCGCATCAAGACCGGTTACCTTGAGAACGTCCGCTCCATCGCCGGCTTCACTCGGGATGAGAATAACACCACCTGGGCCGTGGTAGGCATTGTGAATAACGATCCGGCCTGGAACGGCAAATCGGTGCTGGATCGGGTACTGTATTCGCTGCACTACCGGCCGCCGACGGGTACGGCAATTTCGCGGGCTGGCGCGGAGCCGACGAATACGACTATTCAATAAGAAAGCCCCGGCCGAAGCCGGGGCTTTCATTTGTATCTTCCCACAGTGCTATCTATTGAGCTGCACCCGACAGAAAATCATCCATGACAGTCAATCCTGCAGTGTTGGCCTCATCCTCAGGGGCAAGGCGCGCAATGGCCGTATAGACACCGCCTGCTTCCAGAGTGACCGGGACATTTTCCAACAGCAGGTTCCCGCTTTGATCTGTAATAAAGACCACGTAGTCTCCGGCACTTACGGGTAGATAACCTGTGTTGGTCTTGAATTCGAAGTCATCCAGAGTCGGATTGTTTACTTCCACATTCAACACCGTTTCCCCATCCGGATTCGCAGGCAAAAGGTAGACATCAACCGTCCCTGCTTCCACTGCGCCGTGGACCACGCGCAGCGACGCCTGGGTAGCAATGCTTCTGACGGTGTCCGCCAGCACCAGCGGCTCAATTTCAGCCAGGGTATTCACTGCCACAATGGTAGAGGCGGCTCCCTGTGTAAATTCGACATCCGCGTCAATTACGGCCGCATTGACCGGGTTATCACTGGATGCCGGTGCTACCTTGATATTGCGGGTGCCGACCTCAATCACGGCATAGCCATTCGTTGCAGCGCTGGGTGATACGTTGGGGAACGCCAAGCTGTCCTCGACTACGACATCGTCAACCAGCACTTGCACGGCCGGTGCATCGGCAGAATTATGAACCGCCCGAACCCCCGCCTGCTGGGCTTGATCGAAAAATTCGAGAACATCTCCGGACCCAGTCACCGCTATGAGGCTGATCGGACTGTTGTCACCGGCCAGCGCTGCATTCTCACTGGACGGTGTTGTATTCGGGCTGGTGTTGTCGACAGCTCCCACGAGCAAATCGCTACCTGCCGCCAGAGGTAAGGTGCCGCTGTCATAGACTACGGTCGGGGTATCACCGGGAATGGCCACCCGAACCTGGTAATCACCAGCAGGTACTTCAAGCGGACCAACGCTCTCCTTGAAAGAGAAGCTGAAAGACGCCTCCTCAGGAAGCGGATCGCCCGCCGCGGTCAAATAGACTTCAACAGGCCCGCCCACGGCGTTCTGGGCATCAGGCGACAAATGCGCAACGCGAAGACGGACAGAGTCCGCACTATCGCGCTCGCCGTCGTCAGTGAGAATCAAGGGAGCGATGGTCTGGTCGCCAACCTTACCGACCGCAATCACATCGTATTTGGTATCGAATCGCAGGGAAGCATCAGCATCAATCACCGTCGCAGTATCACCGCCCGGCAAAATGCCATCAACCGCGATTGAGGCGGCGCCGGCATTCGGAGTCAACACCGCTGCCTGCTTGTAATCGGCGCCGGACACCACAGTTTCATTGTTCACGCGCACATTCACTGCGGGCGCGTCAGAGGAAGCATGAATGACCCGGACACTGGTTTTTGCCGGATCACTGTCACCATCGAAACACCCGGCCAACAACACACTACTGGCCGCCACCAAAGGCAAAACAAATTTTGTATTCATTGTCACTCATCCTCGATTGCAGAGGTTGTAGATCAGGGTTTGATGGTTCGAACCTGCACAGATTCATTCCATGAACTGTACGCAAAACAATTTACGGATGAGGCAAATAAACAGATTTACAGTTTTTGACGATTCAGATTTGAAATCACTCTCACCGTTCCCTGGCCAGGAAATTCAAAGTTCGGGCCGTCAGCTGTCCGGCCAGCGGCGCGACAAAAATAACCAGCGGGAAGGCCGATCCCCAGGCGACCAGGAATGCGTGACCCCAGCGCTCGGGGAATCCCTCAGTGAGCCCGGTGTTAATAAGTGTGATGATGCCGGACATCATCAGAGACATGATGCCGGACATGTAAAAGGCGAAAACAAACTGACGGACTCGGTCGAACTTTTGCTTTGACATTCAGTCTCCATTAGTCGGGCATGATGGGTGTCGTCCCGTTCCATCCGACGCAGAACCTGTTTCGTATAGAAAAAGACAAGGAATCGCATGATAATGAGCATGCAATGTTTTTCCATAGGGCTTTACGCGGAGGCACCGTGATCAGGTCTCTCGCCCAACCCCCGGGCACCTTGGCACGCGCAACTCTCTTGGTTGTCATCATGATCGCGCTCTCGGCCTGTAGCTCGACTCGCACGGCCTACCGGTATGCGGACTGGGGAGTCAGCTGGTGGGTGGACGACTACGTCACTCTCACCGCCGAGCAGGAACAACAACTGGCAAGGGACTTCGACAAGCTCCGTCAGTGGCACTGCAGTGCCGAGTTACCCCGTTATCGTCAATGGCTGGACGAACTGGTCACGGATACCCGTACCGGCGGACTGGATCGGTCAACGGTCAGCTATCACCAGCAAAGACTGTTCGACTTCCTGCCCGTGGTACTTGAACAGGCCGCCCCAACTGCCACCAACCTCCTGGCTTCTTTCAGCGACGAGCAGGTCGCCGAGCTCGCGAGGAACATGGCCCGAAACCATAAGGAGATGGAAGAGAAATTCCTTCTGGATTCACCGCAGGCGAGAGCGGATGCCCGAGCGGAACGGACCATCGAGCGCATCGAGAACTGGCTCGGGTCGCTGAATCCACGCCAACAGCGAATTGCCCGAGAGTGGTCGGAGAGCCGCGGCCGGCAGACTGAAATCTGGCTGGAGGGCCGCCGGAACTGGCAACTGGCGCTGTTGGAAGTAATGGAAGAACGGGGTGCACCGGAGTTCGGTGCTCGGATTCGCCACCTGCTGGTAAATTCGGCCGAGGTCCGCGGAGATGCCTACAAGGAGATGATGACCGAAAGCCAGGAAGCCATGGCGGATTTGATGTTTGAGCTGATTGAGGCGGGCGCGCCTTCCCATCTGGCGCATCTGGAAGATAGAGCGGTGGAGCTGAGGAATGATTTCAGGGCGCTGACCTGTGCGCCGGCCTGAGGGTATAAGGTGGGGTCAGAAGAACGCTTTCTTCTGACCCCGTTTTTGTGGCGCAGGCACTGGGGTCTGATGAACTTGTTCATCTGACCCCAACTTCCTGGCCTCCCCCCACCATCAAACCGTCAGATAACCACCATCCGCATTGATACACGCCCCAGTGGTATAACTCGACGCCCCGGAAACCAGGTACAGTACCGTCCCCGCCATCTCATCCGGATCCGCCACCCGCTTCATGGGAATGTGCGCCATGGCCTGCTTCTTGATGGCGTCATTGGAGGTCAGCGCGCTGGCGAACTTGGTGTCGGTCAGGCCCGGGAGCAGTGCGTTGACGCGAATATTCTGCTGGCCCAGTTCCATGGCGAAGGACTTGGTCATGGAAATCACCGCCGCTTTGGTAACGGAGTAAATACCCTGGAAATGGCCGGGGTTCACGCCATTGACGGATGCCACGTTGACGATTGCGCCACCACCGTGCTTTTTCATCATCTGGGCACCGCGGGCGCACATGAAAAAGTAGCCGCGGATGTTCACGTCCACAGTCTTCTGGAATGCACCGAGATCGGTGTCTTCCACTGGGCCGAAATACGGGTTGGCAGCGGCATTGTTAACCAGGATGTCGAGCTTGCCGTGCTCCTTCTCAATGTGCGCCCAGATCGATTCAATCTGCTCCATCTCGCCGATATGACAGGCCATCGCTTCGGCACTGCCACCCTCGTCACGGATGCTGCCGGCAACCTTCTCGCAGCCATCGATCTTGCGACTGCTGACAATCACATGGGCTCCGTAGTGTGCGAGCGTTCGGGCAACACTCTCGCCGATGCCCCGGCTTGCGCCAGTGACCAGGGCAACCTTGCCGGAAAGATCAAACAGGTTCTTGGTACTCATGGATTTCCCCTAATGCGTTATCGGAATGTCACCAGGGCGGGATCTTCCGCCTCCAGGTGGCTGTAGTTGTTAAAAACGGCCAGGCTGCGGCGCGGCCCGGAATACAGAATGCGGGAGACGCTGGTATTGGCGATGACATTGTTCACCGCCAGCGCTTTCTCATCGGAAAGCCCCAGCAGATGCTGGGCGATGACGGCAATCGGACCACCGGAGGTGGATACCAGGACATCGCCGCCGTCGGCATAACGGATGAGCTCATCCAGAGCCGTGATCACCCGGGCCTGGAATGCGCCCCAGGTCTCGGCATATTCGTTGTCATACTCGCCGCTGATCCATCTTGCCATCGCTTTCTCAAACACCTGCTGGAACAGGCGCGCCGGCTTGGGAAAGGCCGCCATGTCCCGGGCCATTACCTGTCGGTCTGCCCATTCCGGCTTCAAGCGCTCGACCACCTGCATATGGTCAAACTCGTTCAACCCCTCGACTGCCTGCATGTCCGGCAGAGCCTGACCAAAACCGGAAGCGATGGCTTCGACAGTTTCCCGGTGGCGCTCCATGTTGCCGCCGAAGACCGCATTCGGTGTCACCTTTCCAGCCAGCCAACGACCGAGCACCTGCCCCTGTTCCCAGCCCCGGGGGGACAGCTGGTCATAGTTGTCCTTGCCAAAACTGGCCTGGCCGTGTCGGATGAGATAAATAGTGGCCATTACAGACTGCTCTCACTGATCAACCGCTGGCAGCGCTTTTCCAGGTAGTTTGCGGCGTGGCCAAAGGCGGCAAAGCGCTTGTCTTTGGTCTGGCCATGGTAAAAGCGGTAATAGATCTGCTGGATAATCACCGCCAGCCGGAACAGGCCGTAGATTTCGTAGAAGTCGAAGTTATCGGCGTGAAAACCAGACTTCTCCATGTAGTACTCCACGACTTCCTGACGAGTCAGCATGCCGGGCCGGTGCGTCGGCTGGCGCCGCAGAATCTGGAACGGGCCCTCATCGTCGGCCTGGATCCAGTACGCCAGGCTGTTACCCAGGTCCATCAGCGGATCGCCAATGGTGGCCATTTCCCAGTCGAGTACACCGATGACTTCGAAAGGGTTGTCCGGATTGAGCACCACATTGTCGAAACGGTAGTCGTTGTGGATGACCACCTGGGCGACGTCTTCCGGCATCTTGTCATTGAGCCAGCCCATCACCGCCTCGAAATCCCCGACGTCCTCGGTGCGGGCCTTCCGGAAACGGTCGCTCCAGCCTCCAATCTGGCGCTGCACGTAACCGGCGCCCTTGCCCAGTTTATCGAGGCCGGCTGCTTTGGCGTCCACCCGGTGCAGGTCCACCAGCTTGTCGATCACGTTCAGACACAGCTTGCGGGTATCCCCCTCACCCAGCTCGAAATCCTTCGGGAAGTCCTGCCGCAGGATGATGCCCTTGAGTCGCTCCATAACATAGAAATCGCAACCCAGAACGTCATGATCGTCACAGATGGCTACGATGTTCGGCACGTAGGGATAGACCGGCTTCAACGCCTGCATGACCCGGGCTTCCCGGAGCATGTCATGGGCGGACTTTGCAATCTTGCCGAACGGCGGGCGGCGCAGTACGTAGGACTGGTCACCGTAGTCCACCTGGTAGGTCAGGTTGGAGGCGCCACCGGGGTATTGCTTGATCGCAGGCTGGCCCTCCAGCCCGGGAATCGCCTGTTTCATGAACCGGTCAACAGCGGCTACATCCAGCTCCTCGCCTTCCCGGATATCCACCGCCTCGTCGATCTGTGTCATTCAGGTTCTCCTGTGGTCTGTTCCTGCCAGTCAGGCGTTCGCCTTGCCGCCCATCTTGTTCATCCAGCGCTTGCTTTCCTGATGCATGAGCCAATCAAAGGCCCAGGGCGCGTGACGTTTCAATACCCACATCCGGCGTTCTTTGGCATGCGGCAACACCCAGAAGCTCTTGTCCTTCACGCTCCGGAAAATGTCCTCGGCAACGTCCTCGGCAGTAATACTGGAGCGCTTCATGAGCTTGTTCACGTTCTGCTGGATGCCGGGAATGTCCGATCGCATAGTGCTGGCCAGGTTGGTCTGGAAAAACGCCGGACAAACACAACTGACGTGGATACCTGCATCCCGCAGCTCCTGGCTCAGGGTTTCGGACAGGGCTATCACACCAGCCTTGGAGACATTGTAGCTGTCCATCAACGGCGCCAACATGAGCCCGGCCATGGAGGCGATATTCACAAACGCCCCGGAGCCCTGCTGTTTGAACAACGGGGTGAAGGCCTTGCAGCCACGCACCACGCCCAGCACATTGATATCGAGGATCCACTCCCAGTCGGCCATCGTGGTGTCTTCAATAGACCCGGCCGAGGCCACCCCGGCATTGTTCACAACAACGTCCACACCACCCCACTTCTTGGCCAGGTCATCCCGGACTTTCTCGAAGTCCGTCAGCCGGCGCACATCGCATTCGACAAAGTAGCCTTCACCGCCATCCCTGTTAATCTCCTGCTCCACGGCCATGCCCTGCTCCGGGTTGATATCCCCGATACAGACTTTGGCACCCTCTCTGGCGTAACGCAGTGCGATTGCCCGACCGAGGCCCGAGGCTCCCCCTGTAATGAATACTCTCTGTGTCATCGTTTTTATCCGCTGGTTTCTCTTGTTTTCAACAAAGGTGGAAGAGCCGTCAATGGGACTTCCGAGCTCTTATATCAGCCTGCAAGATTTTCGGAATTCTGCTCGATACCTCTGCTCTGGATGCTGACTAAATGCATGCTCCCAAACTTTAAGGGAGCGGGTGGGAGACGGTTTCTGAAACTGTGCGGAGCCATGGATGGCGGAGCTCAAGCGTCACATGGACGTGCCGAAGGAGCGGGTTTCAGAAATCGTCTCCCACCCGCTCTCCGCACCCAATTTACGGGCCTAGCGATCCAGACTCCCAGGCCCGACTTCAGGACTTATACTTCCGAAGCTCAAGCCGAGCCACCATAGCCCGATGGACTTCATCAGGCCCATCCGCCAGCCGCAATACCCGAGCATAGGCAAACAACTGGGTCAGCGGGAAGTCATCATCGCTGACACCGGCACCACCATGGATCTGAATGGCCTGATCGACAATGGTCTGCAACATGGACGGCACCACCGCCTTGATCATCGACACCTCCTGCAGTGCTCCCATGATCCCCTTGGTATCCAGCGCCCAGGCGCACTTCAGGGTCAGCAGACGGGCCTGTTCAATGGACATGCGGGCGTTGGCGATGATGTCCGGATTGCCTCCCAGCTTGGCGATCGGCCGGCCGAAGGCCTCCCGTGTGGTAGCCCGTTTGATCAGCAGTTCCAGCGTGCGCTCGGCGGCACCGATGGCCCGCATGCAATGGTGTACTCGGCCGGGCCCCAGACGACCCTGAGCAATCTCGAATCCGCGACCCGGGCCCGCAATGATGGCACTCTTGGGCAGCCGCACATTATCAAACAATACTTCGCCATGGCCGTAGGGCTCATCGTAAGCGCCAAACACCGGCAACATACGCTCGATCTGTACTCCCGGAGCATCCAGAGGTACCAGCACCATGGAATGTTGGCGATGCTTATGGGCGTCCGGATCCGTGAGTCCCATGAAGATCCCGACCTTGCAGTCCGGATGACCGATACCGGTGCTCCACCACTTGCGGCCGTTCAGCACCACTTCATCGCCCTCGACGATGGCGGTGGCTTCCATGTTGGTGGCATCGGATGAGGCAACAGCGGGCTCGGTCATGCAGAAAGCTGATCGGATTTCACCGCTGAGCAGCCCGGGCAGCCATTCGGCCTTCTGCTCCTCGGAACCATAGTGAATCAGCACTTCCATGTTGCCGGTATCCGGCGCGTTGCAGTTGAAGATCTCCGGCGCGATGAAGCTGCGGCCGGTTTCTTCCGCGATGAGGGCATAATCCGAATTGAGCAGGCCGCATCCGTATTTGTCGTCCGGGAAGAACATATTCCAGAGCCCCTGGGCTTTGGCCTTTTCCTTGAGCTCCCGAATAATCGGCAGGACGACCCAGCGGTTTTCCTGCGAAGCGAGCTCCTTGTGGTACTGCTCTTCGATGGGATAAATCTCTTCCTTCATGAATTGCTTCACTCGGTTGAGATAATCCTGGCCTTTTTCGGAGATGTTGAAGTCCATTGCCTGTCCTCACTGATTCTGAAAAGCCGGCGAAATTTTGCGCTTGTTCGGACCAGTCTAGGCAGGACCAAGGTATTAGACGACTGAATTATTCTTATCGTTTACCATTACCCCTACTTATTCTAGAAACGGACCCGAGACATGGCCCTCAATCGCCTGGACCTGAACCTGTTGCACGTATTCGACACCATCTATCGGGAAGGCAGTCTGACCCGCGCCGCCAGGGCTCTTCACCTGACCCAGCCGGCGGTCAGTCATTCCCTGTCCCGGTTACGGGACCACTTTGACGATCCCCTCTTCACCCGCCAGGGGAACCAGATGATTCCCACGCCTCTGGCCCGGCGCTTTCTGGAATCCATGCGACCGGGGCTGACGCAGATTCAGAGTGCGGTGAACCAATTTCATGCTTTTGATCCGGCCTCTCAGCGCAAGACCTACTCTCTGGGGCTCAGGGATATCCTTGAATCGACCTTTCTGCCCCAACTGATGAAACGGCTGGACACGTACCCAGATATGGAAATCGTTTCCCGACGCATTGCCCGGCGCGATATGGAAACGCAACTGGCAGCAGGCAAGCTGGATTTTGCCGTGGATGTACTACTGCCCGTGAGTAACCAGACCGGTCACGAGTTGCTGCGCAGGGACCGCCTGGTGGTTCTTGCGCGCGAGAACCACCCCTTGGCCAGTCAAGGTCTGGGAATGGAAGGCTACCTATCGGCACAGCATGTGCTCGTTTCGTCCCGGACCGAGGGACCCGGAATCGAGGATTTCGAGCTTTCGCGCCTGGGTGTGCACCGCAACATCCGACTTCGTTGTCAGCATTACTTCGCCGCCTGCCGGGTGGTCGAGGGAACCGATTTACTACTCACCATGCCGGAGACCTATGCTCGGATCATTGCACAAAGCTCTTCCCTGACAATCATGGATCCGCCAGCTGATCTACCCTCTATTGATGTGCACCTGTATTGGCACAAGGCGTACGAAAAGGAACCGGCCCTGGTGTGGTTCCGGGAGCAATTGCGCCAGATCGAATGATCCGGATAGTCCACGCACTGTCGTTATTGTTCGCTTTGACGACGCTTTCGTTAAAGTCAGCGCTTCATCCCTGGTTTACCTTGTCCTGAACGTGGACTTCTGCCGATTACAACTCACAAAAAGAGGGCTCCGCTGTGGAAATCCTTGATTTCGTCATGACCAACCTGAACCTGCTCGGCAAGCTCACGGTCGAGCACATCAGTCTGGTAGTCGTCGCTGTGGGTCTGGCAACGCTGACGGGCGTCCCGATTGGCATAGCGATCACCCAGAACGAACGCATTGCCACCGTTGTGCTTTATGTGGCCTCGGTTCTTATCACGATCCCATCCATTGCGTTGTTCGGAATCATGATTCCGATCCTCTCAACCATTGGCCACGGGATTGGCTACCTGCCCGCGGTAATTGCGGTACTGCTGTATTCTCAACTACCCATCATCCGAAATACCTACACAGCCATTAACAACGTCAGCCCCGGTCTTCGCGAGGCCGCCAGGGGCATCGGCATGACCAGTGCCCAACGGCTCCGGAAAGTAGAAATCCCACTGTCCGTGCCGGTCATCATGGCGGGCGTGCGCACGGCTGTAGTTATGAACATCGGTGTCATGGCGATTGCGGCCTATATCGGCGCCGGCGGGCTGGGCGTACTGATCAGCCGCGGGATTTCCCAGAGTGATCCCCGACAACTGGTGGTGGGCGCGATTGCCGTCAGCCTTCTGGCCATTGTCGCCGACCGCTCCCTGCTGTCGCTGCAACGCAAACTGACCCCCAGGGGCCTCTGATTCCTCGAGATAACAACAACCGGGATACGGAACATGATTACACTCGACAACCTGACCAAGATTTTTGATACCGACCGCGGTGTAGTGACTGCCGCCGACCATATCAACATGGAGGTGCCGCAGGGTGAAATCTGCGTTCTGCTGGGACCTTCCGGTTGCGGCAAGACGACCACCCTGAAAATGGTAAACCGGATCATCACCCCGACCTCCGGTCGCGTCCTTATCAACGGCCAGGACACCACCGATCAGGATACCGTCTCCCTTCGCCGGAACATCGGCTACGTCATCCAGCAGATTGGTCTGTTCCCGAACATGACCATCGAGGAAAACATTTCGATCGTGCCGAAACTTATCGGATGGGAGAAAAGCCGCTACCTCAAGCGCGCTTCGGAACTGCTGGAAATGGTCGCCCTGGACCCAGCCATTTTCCTCAAGCGGTATCCGAACGAGCTTTCCGGCGGCCAGCAGCAACGGGTCGGAGTTATCCGCGCCTTGGCTGCGGATCCCCCCGTCATGCTGATGGATGAGCCCTTCGGTGCGATCGATCCTATCAACCGGGAAGTTATCCAGGACGAGTTTCTGAAACTGCACCGGGAACTGAAGAAAACCATCATGTTCGTCAGTCACGACATCGATGAGGCCGTCAAGATGGCGGATCGGATTGCCATCTTCAAGGACGGAAAGCTGATTCAGTATGACACCCCTGACGACCTGCTCTCCCACCCGGGCAATGACTTCGTCAAGGGCTTTGTCGGACGGGATCGGGCTCTGAAACGCCTGCAACTGGTGACTGTCTCCGAGGTAATGGAGACCGAGTCCAGTGTGGTCAACGCCGAGGATTCGCTGGCCACGGCTCTGCAGCGGATGGACGATGCCGGGTACGAGAGAGCCATCATCGTCGTCGACGGCAATGATCGCCCCGTGGGCTATGTCTCCCGCAGTGTGGCCACCACTGCCAAGGGCAAATGCGGCCAGCACAGCTATAACCTGCGTACTGTGGTCCGCCCCCAGGATGACTTGCGAACCGTGGCCTCCAAGATGTTTACCCATGACGCCACCTGGCTCCCCTGCGTGTCCGAACAGGGCAAGCTTATGGGCGTGGTGACCCAGCGCGGCATCACCCATTATCTGGGCGCGACTTACAAGTCATCCCGCAGTGATGACCAGAACGTTCGCCGCATCAGGGTGGCAACATGAAAAAGCTCAAGCAGTCCCGTTTCTTCCAGTTGCCGGCACTGATTGCCGTCCTCCTGATGGGGGTCTACCTCCAGCGATCGGGCCTGATTGACGGCATGCTGTTCTACTGGGAAGACATCGTTTACCTGACCAAGCAGCATATCCAGCTGACTGCCATTTCCGGGACGCTGGCGATTGCCGTAGGTGTCCCGCTCGGGGTCATCCTGAGCAGGCCCCGCTTCATCAAGGTCTCCGAATGGGCCATGCAAGGGCTGAACGTAGGAACCACAATCCCGACTCTGGCGATCCTGGCGTTGTCCATGAGCCTCCTGGGCATCGGCTTTATACCCTCGGTATTCGGCCTGTTCATCGCCTCCCTGCTGCCGATCGTGCGCAATACCTACACGGGGTTACTGGGGGTTCCTGCGCACCTGAAGGAGTCGGCTTCTGGCATCGGAATGTCTCCGGGACAGATGTTGTTGCGTGTCGAAATCCCGAACGCCGCGTACGTCATTTTCGCAGGCATACGGACGGCACTGGCCATCAACGTGGGAACCGTGCCATTGGCTTTCCTGATCGGCGGTGGCGGCTTGGGCGAGCTGATTTTCACCGGCATCGATCTCTTCGATACCGAAATGATGCTGGCCGGAGCCCTCATGACAGCCCTTCTGGCCATAACCGTAGACATTCTGGTAGCCGCCTGCGCGTTCCTGATGGTTCCACGGGGCGTCAACCCATCCCGCGCCTGAGGTCGCATAAGGCGGCCCGGGCTGTGAAAACCGGCCACTCCATGCGGGGTGGCCACAAAACAAGAAGTCACCTGGAGCACTGAAACATGAAAACCCTCAAGAAACTGGCATCCGTAGCGACCCTTGCCATCTCCATGACCTTCGGTGGTGTCGCAGCTGCCGAAACCATCGTTGTCGGTGGCAAGAACTTCACAGAGCAGCAACTGCTGACCTCCATGACAGCCCAGTACCTGCGCGCCAAGGGCTATGACGTGGATACCCGGGCCGGCATGGGCAGTGCCGTTCTGCGATCCGCCCAGGAAAATGGCCAGGTGGACGTATACTGGGAGTATACCGGCACCGGCCTGATTGTTTACAACGACGTCAAGGAAAAGCTCGGTCGCCAGGAAGGTTATGAGAAAGTGCGCGAGCTGGACATGGAAAAAGGCCTGGTCTGGCTGAATCCGTCTGACGCCAACAACACCTACGCCTTGGCAATGCAGGCCGAGGAGGCCAATGCCATGGGTATCGAGACCCTGAGTGACATGGCTGCCGCCATCAATGATGGCAAGGAATTGGTCCTGGCCAGCAACGCCGAATGGTACGCCCGTGAAGACGGCTTCCGCCCGTTCGCCAAGGCCTACGACTTCAAACTGCCGCGCGACCAGATCAAGCGTATGGACTCCGGTCTGACCTACACTGCACTGAAAGAGGGTGAAGTGGACCTGGCGCTGGTGTTCGCCACTGACGGACGGATCCCGGCATTTGATTTCGTACTGCTCAAGGACGACCAGAATTTCTTCCCGGACTACGCGATCACTCCGGTGGTGCGCCAGGAAGTTCTGGACCAGAACCCGGAACTGGACGATCAGCTCAACAAGCTTTCCGGCTTGCTGGATAACGAGGTAATGTCTCGTTTGAACGCCCAGGTGGATGTCGAAAAAGAAGAAATCGAGAAGGTTGCCCGCAACTTCCTCGAGCAGAACGACCTGATCTGACCCAAGTCAGAGAACGCCCTGTGCACCCCTTCGGTTCACAGGGCTCTTGCCGTTTCAAACCCGTCTGTCAATCACAGAGAAGCCTACATGATTACCAACCTCAATGTGGCCGTCGCACAGATCAACAGCCAGTTGCTGGGTGTTGAAACCAACCTTGAACGGCACCGTGAATATGCTGAGCAGGCCCGCCAGAGTGGCGCGGAACTGCTGCTTTTCCCCGAGCTGTCGCTGACTGGCTACCAGGTCGGTCGCGATGCGCCTTCCGTTGCCATGCGCCGGGACGATCCTGCCTTGCTCAGCCTTGCCAGACAAGCACAGGGCATCACGCTCGTGGTCGGTTTTGTCGAACGGGCACGGGCAGGCGAACTATACAACGCCATGGCGTACCTGCGGGACGGTGAGGTGATCCACGTTCATCGCAAGATCAATCTACCCACCTATGGCGGCCTGGAGGAAGGTAAGTGGTTCCATTCCGGCAGCCAGATTGGCAACGTGGCCATCCGGGAGCACTGGGAATCCACCTGTCTAATCTGTGCGGACCTCTGGAACCCGGCCCTCACCCACTGCGCTTTCCTGAAGCAACCGGAACTGATGCTGGCACCCATCAATTCCGCCTCCGGTGTTGTCAGTGAGAACTTCTCCAACGAGGACAACTGGAAGACCAACGTCAGCTTTTACGCCATGATCTATGGCACGCCCGTTGTGATGGCCAACCGCTATGGTCACGAGAAAGATCTCTGGTTCTGGGGCGGGAGCTGCATCCTCGGTCCGAAAGGCGAGATCCTGGCAGCAGCAGACAACCGCGAATGCATTATCCAGGCAGAGCTGAACCAGGAGTCGATCGACCGCGCCCGCCTGGAGATGCCGACAGTGCGGGATTCCAATACCCGCCTGATCCGACGTCTACTCGACGATCAGTACTGAATTCAAGGCATAAAAAAGGGCGGCCAAGGCCGCCCGAAAAACACCTTCATCAACGCTTCAATCATCAAAGCCATACAAGCGGGCGGGATTTGACACCAGGATTCGTTTCCGGATCTCGGCGTCAGGCACCCAAGCCACGAGATCTTCCAGCAGGTCCGTATCATCCGGCATCAGCCCCGAGAAATGTGGATGGGGCCAGTCGGATCCCCATACGCAACGGTCGGCATTGGCGACCACGAGGGCGCGGGCAATTGCCGCAACGTCCGGATAGGGGTACTCGCCCTGCAGGGTGACCCGGTAGCTGCCGGAGAGCTTCACCCAGGCCTTGTTGTCAGACAGTAGCCCGAGCAGCTTGCGGAAGCCGGGCTCGTCGGCCCCCAGGGCTGCGGGCATATGTCCCATATGGTCAAACACGACCGGAACAGGCAGATCCGCAACCCGGTCCATAATGTCGCCACAGTCCGAAACATTGATCAGGAATTGTAAATGCCAGCCCAGGGCTGCGATCCGGTCCGCCAGCCCCAGAACGTCATTCCATTGCAGGCCACCACGGAACAGCAGGTTCATCCGCACCCCCCGGAAGCCGGCCTCATGGAGTTCCTGCAATTCGGTCATCGAGATATCCGGAGCCACAACACAGACCCCCCGATAATCATGTCCCCACTCCCGAAGTTGCCGGAGGGCATGGAGATGCAGAGAGTTATCCGCGCCATAGACACTGGGCTGTACCAGAACCCCGCGCTCGATACCCAGCATCCGGTGCAGCTCAAGATATTGCTCCAGGGAGGCTTCTGGGGGGGTGTAGGTGCGATTGGGGGTAAAGGGGTAGTCCTCGTGACGAGCAAAGACATGGGCATGGGTATCGCAACTCTTTGCCGGAACCGCCACATCCGGCCGGCGCAACACCGTGCGGGCCGCCTCGCAGAAGGGAATCTCGGAACTCATAATCGGTCACTCAAAGGTAAAGCGGCGGCCAGGGGCCGCCGCAGGAGAGCTATCAGAAAGTGGAGGTGAGCCAGTCGGCGATTTTGCCGGCAAAGGCCTGGAACTTGGGGTTCTCGTCCAGCATCCACTCAGTGTGGCCACCGCCCTCGAGCAGGAACAGCTCCTTCGGGCCCGGGTAACGGGCGTAGAGAGAGCGTGCCTCGGTGACCGGGTGCAGGTCGTTCTCCGCGCCGTGGGCGATCAGCAACGGAATCTGCGCGAACCGGTCATCGAGGTGCGCTTCCGGACAAAAGCTGATCAGCGAGTCTGCGAAATCGAAAGTGGACGTCACACCATAACCCGGGGCCTTGACCAGCTCGGTGTACACGTATTCGCGGCTGACCGGATCCAGCGGATAAATCTCGAACGGGTCGATACCCTGAGGCTCTCCGCCCTTGGCCAGACGCAGACGCTCGGTGGCCATGAAGGCTCGGAATTGCTTCCAGCCATGCTCACCGCGCAGAGCTTTCTGAACACGCACAGCATCGTAGAAACCGTTCATGGCAATCAGACCATCGACCTGGTCCTCACAGACGCGGAACGCATCCAGGACCAGACCACCGCCCATGCCCCAGCCAGCCAGAACGACTTTGCGCTTTTCTTCCCTGGCGCGCTCGGCGACCAAGGCGACCGCATTGGCGATATCACGAACCTGCTCTTCAATGAGGACATGCTCCCGCTCGCCCTCGGACTCTCCGAAGCCACGGTAGTCGAATCCGAATACGGTGAAACCCTTGCGAGTCAGAAAACGGGCATAGCGCTCGGGATGGATGTTTTTCTGTCCGGTGAAGCCGGAGCAGACGATAACGATCGGCAGACGAGGATCGTCGTGTTCCTCATTCTTGAAGAAGGCGCCGTCGAGGGTGAGCTTGTCACTCTGGAATTTCACTTTTTGTTCGATCATGTCGGGTTCCTGCCAATGGGCGTTGTTGTTAACGACTACGGGTCCCATCATCAGAAAATCCGGATCGACAAAAATTTAATTAAACGCCATCATGCGATAAAAAAGCGACATTCCGTTCAGGTAGCCCAATGACAGAACCGGAAACCCGGAAAATCGGCTTTCTCGCAATTCCACAGTTCTCGATGCTCTCGTTCGTCGCGGCACTGGAACCCCTGCGGGCGGCCAACCGCCTGAGCGAGCAGCCGCTGTACGAATGGCATATCTTTTCCCAGGACAACCAGCCCGTGGCTGCCAGCAACGGCTTGCCAATCAGTCCGGACCGGCGGTTTGATGAAACCGGTGATATTGACCTGATGATTGTGGTGGCAGGTATCGGCACCACCCTTATCCGGGACAAAAAACTGTTTGAATGGCTGCGTCAGCTCTCTCGCCGTGGGGTGTCGCTGGGTGCCACTTCCACCGGTTCTCTCCTGCTGGCCCGCGCCCGGCTACTGTCCAATCACCGATGCACCATTCATTGGGAAAACAAGGAGAGCTTCGAGGAGGAATTTCCCGAACTCAACATGACCGGGGAGCTGTATGAGATTGACGGCAATATAATGACCTGCTCAGGCGGGCTGGCCAGTCTCGATATGATGTGCCACAAGATCGCCCTGGAGCACGGGGCGGATCTGGCGATGGGATGCGCCGAGCAGTTCATCCATCCCCAGATCCGACCGGCCAATGAAAAGCAGCGGATGGAACTCCAGTTCCGACATAACACCAATCACCCCCGCCTGCTCAAGGTCATCCAGTTGATGCAGAACCATACGGAAGATGTCCTGAGCTGTAGCGATATCGGCGAGAAGGTGGGATTGTCCACCCGTCAGATGGAAAGGCTTTTCCGCTCCCACCTGAGAACCACACCCAACGCCTTCTACATGGAGCTTCGACTGGAACGGGCAAGACACCTGCTACTGCAGTCCACCATGAGCATTACCCAGATCGCAACGGCCTGTGGCTTCAACTCCACGTCCTATTTTACCCGTTGCTACACCAAGGGCTTCGGGCTGACACCCCGGGAACAGAGGCAAAAACGGACCCAGGGCTAACGAGAAGTTGTCGTCTTTATGACAGTCAATGTCGGTTTATTCGCAGCCGGCCGACTCCTTAATCCCAATGATGTAGGCACAATAATACCGAGTGCCTATCATGTCCGACCTTTCGCTACCGAAGAAGATCCTGGAACTCGACGCCACAACTCTGCCAGATCCAGTCTACACACTGGCGCGCACCTGCCTGCTGGACCTCTTGGGCGTAGCAGCAGGTGCAACCAGCACGCCCCTGGCCCGGACAGCCCTCGAGTTTGTACGCAATCAGTATCCCGGCAGGCAGCCACTCCTGTTCTCGGAAGGTCAGGCCTCAAGCGCCGGTGCGGCGCTGTATGGCGGCTGGCTGATTGACGCCCTGGATGCCCATGACGGCCATGTCCTGACAAAAGGTCATGCCGGTGTTGCCATCCTGCCCGGGATGCTCTCGTTGCCCGAGACCCGGAGCCTATCGGGACGGCAGTATCTCGGGGAGTTGGCCATCGGCTACGAAATTGCCATTCGCGCCGGCATCAGCCTTCACAGCTCAGCCTGCGACTACCATACCTCCGGTGCGTGGAACTGCCTGGGCGTGGCCGCCGTTGCGGCCCGGGTGATGGGACTGTCCGCACAGCAACTGGCCGAGGCACTTGGCACCGCCGAGTTCTACGGTCCGCGCAGCCAGATGATGCGCTGCATAGACCACCCCACCATGCTCAAGGACGGCTCTGGCTGGGGTGCCATGACCGGGATTTCCGCCGCACTGCTGGCCAGGGCCGGCTTTACGGGTGCCCCCGCGCTGTTGCTTGAGGAAGCCGACCACTGGCGGGACCTTGGGACCCGTTGGCATTTCCTGGACACTTATTTCAAACGTTACCCGGTGTGTTATTGGGCCCAACCCGCCGTGGAGGCCGCGCTCTCGCTCCGGACCTCCATATCCGACACGGCGCAGATCGAGGAGATTCGAGTCACCAGTTTCCATCAGGCGATTCGATTACATACGGCCTGCCCTCGGAGTACCGAAGAGGCCCAATACAGCCTGCCTTGGGCGGTGGCCTGCGCCTTGCACCGTGGCACAGTGACTCAGCAGTCGGTAACCGATGATCTTACGAACCCTGAAGTACCGAAACTGAGCAGTAAAATCCGGCTCTGTGAATCTACCGAGTTCTCCGCCTGCTTCCCGGCGAAGCGTTATGCCACGGTCACAATCCGAATGAACGATGGCCGGGAACTGGTCAGTGACCGGTTTGAAGCGAGAGGAACGCCGGGCAACCCGATCGCCAGAACAGAACTGGTCACCAAATTTCACGAACTGGCAGGGCCTGTCCTAGGCCAGGCAGCCTATGATCTGGAAAAGATCGTCCAAGACCTGTCTGACCAACCGATGACAGACCTTCTGGCACAACTGACCCAGCCATATCAGGACCAACAGGAAAGCAGTCCAAGCCATGCTACCTCGACTTGAGCAAATAACACCAACCCAGTCCCGCTACCTCGCCTTCCTCGAGACTCTCAAGCAATCGGGCTTCCGGGGAGAAATGACCCCCGACTATGCAACCAGGACGGTACTGGCGACCGATAATTCCATATATCAGGTGTTGCCACAGGCGGTCGTCTTCCCGGTGGACAAGGCGGATGTCCAGGCACTGGCCCGCCTGGCGGCAACGACAGATTGGGCGGATATCGTATTCAGTCCTCGTGGCGGCGGTACCGGCACCAACGGTCAATCATTAACAGACGGGATTGTGGTGGACCTGTCCCGTCACATGAACCGGATCCTGGAAATCAACGCCATCGAGGGTTGGGCGCGGGTCGAGGCCGGAGTCGTGAAGGATCAGCTGAATTCAGCCGCAAAAACCCACGGTCTGTTTTTCGCGCCGGAGCTGTCCACCAGCAACCGGGCCACCATCGGCGGCATGATCAATACCGATGCCAGCGGCCAGGGCTCGGTCATGTATGGTAAGACTAGGGATCATGTACTGGAGCTGGAAACTGTGCTGATGGACGGAAGCCTGCTTCAAACCGCGGCCCTCGACCCTGACCAGGAGACAGCCGCAACCACACAAGCGTCGCTTGCGGGCGATATCTACCGAACCCTTACGGATATCTGGGACCGTCGCCGGACCGATATACAACAACACTTTCCCGAACTGAACCGGTGCCTGACCGGTTATGATCTGGCGCATCTGCGCGATGACGAGGGCCGCCTCAACGCCAACAACGTGCTGTGTGGTTCCGAGGGCACGCTGGGTTTCATTGTAGAGGCGAAAATAAACCTGGTGCCGATTCCTGCTTTCCAGGCACTGGTGGTGGTCCAGTACGACAGTTTCGATGCTTCCCTGCGGGATGCCCGGGCGCTGATGGAAACCGGCCCGGCCTCGATCGAAACCATCGACAGCAAGGTACTCGAGCTTGCCAGGAGCGACATCGTCTGGCACGAGGTGGCGCCGTTTTTCCCGGCCGCCGCGGATACTCCGACTCGGGGCGTAAACCTTGTCGAATTTACCGGGGGCGATGAGCAGCAGGTGCGCCGGGCAGTGAGCGCTTTGACCGAACTGCTGGACGATCCGGAACGGACGCCAGCCTGTCACTGCGCCATTGCATTCGGCGAACAGGCGGTCAGCCAGGTCTGGAAAATGCGCAAGCGGGCCGTGGGGCTGCTGGCCAAAACTTCGGGGGAGGCCCGCCCGGTGGCATTCGTTGAGGACACCGCCGTCCCCCCGGAGCATCTCGCGGACTTCATCGGTGAGTTTCGCGAAGTCCTGGACCGTGAGGGGCTGAGCTACGGCATGTTCGGGCACGTGGACGCAGGCGTGCTCCATGTCCGGCCTGCGCTCGACCTGAAGGATCCGGAAACAATCAACATCGTTCGCTCGGTCACCGAAGAAGTGGTCGCGCTGGTGCACAAGTATCACGGCCTGCTTTGGGGCGAGCACGGCAAGGGTTTTCGCTCGGAATTCGCGCCCGGCTTTTTCGGAGACCTTTACCCGGAGTTGCAGGCTGTTAAACGGGCCTTTGACCCGCTCAATCAACTCAACCCGGGCAAGATTGCGACACCCGATGCCCGAATCCCGCTGGCGAAACTGGATGAGCCCGGGCAGCGCGGAGCACTGGATCGCACCATTCCGGTTGCCAGCCGACGCAGCCAGCCGGATGCCATGAACTGCAACGGCAATGGCGCGTGTTACAACTTCGACCCGGACGACGCCATGTGCCCCTCCTGGAAGGCTACCCGCGACCGCAGACATTCGCCCAAGGGTCGCGCTTCCCTGATCCGCGAGTGGCTCAGGCTACTCGGTGAACAGGGCGTCGATACCAGTTCGCTGGCGACACAAACGGACTCAATCCCGGCTTTACGGTCCCTACCCGCCAGGTTTCGCAACACCCGTGCGCGCAACCAGGGACAGTATGACTTTTCCAATGAAGTCCGGGAAGCGATGGACGGCTGCCTGTCCTGCAAATCCTGCTCCGGCCAATGCCCAGTCCAGGTCGACATCCCCGAGGCCCGCGCCCGATTCCTGCATCTGTACCACGGCCGCTACCTTCGGCCGGTCAAGGATCATCTGATCGGGAGGCTTGAGCAGCTGATTCCGTTCATCGCCACCCCCCTGACCCGACCCATCTATAATAGCGTCATGCTCTGGACACCGGTCAGGGCGCTGGTCCGGAAGATTGGCATGATCGATAGTCCCCTGCTCGCAACGCAGACACCAGTCGCGGCGGCTGCCCGCCTGGGCATCGGTGTCGTGAATGAGAAGGAGCTCGCATGCCTGGACCAAGAGGAGCGGGCTCGATCGCTGATTATCGTGCAGGATGCTTTCACCAGTTACTTCGAAACTGGTACGTTTGCCGCCATCCTCGAGTCGCTGCAACACCTCGGTCTGCGGGTCTGGTTGCTGCCCTTTCACCCGAATGGCAAACCGCTTCACGTCCATGGCTTTCTGAGACAGTTCCGTGCCATTGCAGGCAGACACGCCGACCTGCTGAAGTGCCACGCGAACTATGGTGTTCCTCTGGTTGGTATCGACCCGTCGATGACCCTCGCTTTCCGGTCGGAATACCGGAAATACGTGGGTCCGGAGGTTCCCGAGGTGATGCTGCTTCAGGAGTTTCTGGCTGCCAGGGTCGGAAAACTGGCTCAAACCTTTAAACCGGAGCCCGGGGAACAAGTCATCCTGATGGGCCATTGCTCGGAGAAAACCAACGCTGCTGGCAGTATGGATCAGTGGCAACAGGTGTTTGAAGCGCTGGGTATCGGAATCAATATTGAAGCCACTGGCTGCTGCGGTATGGCGGGCACCTTTGGTCACGAAACCCGTAACCTGGGAACATCCAGGGCCATCTACGACCTTTCGTGGGGGCCGAAGATCAGCGCCTTGAAGGATAGCGGGGTGGTGCTGGCCACCGGTTACTCATGCCGGTCACAGGTCAAAAGGTTTGATGGTGTAAAAGTGAGGCATCCTCTGGAGTACTTGCGGGACAGGTTTAAGGAGGAGGCTGGCTACAGTGAGCGGGGTGGCTGAACATGGGGTCAGAAGAACAAGCTCTTCTGACCCCTGAGTTTACATCTGACCCCGGAGTTTGGGTCGAAACTTGGGATAGAGCGCGGGGTCAGATGAAGGCTTTCATCTGACCCCATCTTCAATAAGCACCCACAGCCGCGAGAAAACCGAAAAATCCGGCTGCGGTAATACTCATAGAAGCCACAACAATCCCCAGCCCCCACCAAACGGCGGCAGCATCGGAAATATTCACGCCATGCCCTCGCAGGGTTCGGTAGAACGCCCAGGGGCCCAGAACGAAAGCGCCGACCACCGCGAAAACCAATCCGACACTGATACCCGCAAACGTCCAGGTGGCCAGAACGGTGGCACGGTCGGAAACCTGGTCGGTCACACCGTGATGCTCCAGGAATTTTTTGCAGAAAAACCAGATAAGCCCGAACAGGGCAGCGACAAAAACCAGAGCGCCAATGATGGTGATGATGCGATACAGCAATTTTGTGTCCTTTCAGAAGCAGTCAGGTATCAGCTCAGGCAGGATACTCGGGTTCCGGCAGGCACTCAAAACCCGGCTTGGCAAACAGGAACCCCTGGAACAGGCTGATGCCCTGGGAGCGCAGCCAGAAATACTCTCCCTTGGTTTCCACACCTTCTGCGATGATGCGACCGCCCAAACGCTCCATCATCGCGATAATGCCGGCCACCACGGCCTGTTTGTTGGGTTCCGCGTTGATGTCGCGAACCAACCCCATATCCAGCTTCAACAGGTCCGGCGGACTTGCCATCATGATGTTGTAACGGGAGTAGCCGGCCCCAAAATCGTCAATGGCGGTGCTGAACCCCATTTCCTGATAGGCCTCGATGATTGATACCAGATGCTGGACGGAGGAGAGGTTTTCGTTCTCGGTCAGCTCGAAGATGAGCTTGCTGGTGTCGAAGTTGTAGGTTTTTGCCGCTGCGAGCGTGGTCCGTATGCAGTACTCCGCCTGGTAAACGGCATTGGGCATGAAATTGATGCTCAGCATAGACTCCATGCCGAGGCGGGCAGCAAGCTTGACAGCTTTGACACGACAGACCTGATCAAAAGCGTACCGGTTATCATCGTTGACCTGCGAGAGCACATGATACGCTCCCTGCCCTTCAGTGCCACGCACCAGGGCTTCGTGGGCGAAGACCGAACGATTCACAACATCGACAATGGGCTGGAAGGCAAAGCTGAACGAGAAACCCACCCCCTCACCGCAAGCACATTGACCACAATGGGACGCATCAAAGAGAACGGCGGGTCTTTCCACTTCTACTCCAGGGTCGTCAATACGGGCTACGGTTGCGTGTCTGCTGAACATACCTCTCCAGACTATAGTTATTGATTTCCCGTGGGTAAAACCACCTATGCAATCGGTTTGGCTTGGCGGTGGCATACCCGGGTCGGGTGACTACACTGATTTTTGTACTTATACGCATCTTTTTCGAAAAGGAGTCTCCAGAATGGTCCAATCTACACGTATTGCCGTTACACCGGGCGATGGCATTGGTCCGGAAGTTGTAGCGGAGGCAGTACGTTGCCTTGAAACATTGCGTGCCAAGCATGGCCTGGCACTCGAATGGACCCGTTTCCCGTGGCCTTCCCACGCCTGGCACGAGGAAAATGGTGAATCATGGCCCGCGGACGCACTGGAGCAACTGAAAAAATATGACGCCATATTGCTTGGCGCCCTTGGTGACCCCGGCCCCATGGATGACCCGGATCGCTACCTGTTGCCGGACAGCATCTCACTGGCGCCGCTTCTGGAGATGCGGAAGGGATTCGATCAATGGGTTTGCGAACGCCCTGCCCGCCTCCTGGAAGGCGCACGACAGTACCTGGCCGACGAACGCGCCAAAGACATCGACATGCTGGTCATCCGGGAAAACAGCGAGGGAGAGTATGTCAGCCAGGGCGGCCGCCTGCGCCAGGGCACACCGGATGAAGTAGCCACCCAGATGGAGGTTTTCACCCGCAAGGCCACCGACAGGATCATCCGTTACGGCTTCGAGCAGGCACGGATGCGTGCGGAAGAGCGGGTGCGGGACGGCCGGACCCGCAGCTTCCGGACCCTGGACGGTCGCACCTGTGAGAGCCAGGTGTGCCTGGTAACGAAGCGGAATGCGCTGCGTTACTGGGGTGATATGTACACAGAAGCTTTCGAAGCCATCAGCAAGGAATACCCGGATGTCGCGACCCATCACGAGTTGGTGGACGCAGCCTGCATGAAATTCGTCCAGAGTCCCTGGGCTTTCGACGTGGTGGTCGCCAGTAACCTCCAGGGCGATATCCTCACCGACCTGGCCGCCGTTCTGTCGGGCGGCATGGGCGTCGCTCCCTCGTGCAACCTGAATCCGACCGACGCGGATATGCCGTCGATGTTCGAGCCTACCCATGGCAGTGCCCCAGACATTGCCGGACAGGGTCTGGCGGATCCGACAGCCATGCTGTTCACCACGGCGCGCATGCTGGAATGGCTGGGCCGGAAAGACCCTACACTGGCGGCAGCGGGCAAGGAATTGTTCGACGCGGTCGCCGCGGACCTTGCCGAGAATGTGGGCACACGCCGCGGCACCCACGAAATTGGCGAGGCCATTTGTAAACGACTGAAGGCCTGACGTTTGGGGGCAAGCCTAAGATGGGGTCAGATGAAAGCTTTCATCTGACCCCGGTTTTACCCGAAGCTGGAATATGAACTCGGGGTCAGAAGAAGGCTTTCTTCTGACCCCATTTTCAGGTCGCTCTACTCGTTATCCATGACAAATTCCAGCCGCCCAGGCGCCACCCGCACATCCATCGGCACCATCCCGAACATCCGCTGGGTAAAGTCGGTCTCATCGAGACGATAGACCGGCATGGTCTCCAGCATCTGCGCGACCACGCGCATCACCGAATCGGTCACCGGTGCCAGATCGCCCTTGAAGAAGGGCGAGTCGACGCTGCTCTCGAGCAGTTGCAGACGCCGGATATAAACCGCCTTTTCCTGACTGTCATAATAGGGCGCCCCCTCCACTGTCAGGGCAATGTCCACCGGCAGCTTTGCCATCAGAGCGTTCAGGGCGACCTGGCCACGCACATCGATCACGGCAACATCCCGGCCGTCCGGTCCGAGGGTGATATCGGCATCATCCAGACTGAGGCTGAGCGGGGAGCCACTCTGCAACTGCTTGCGGTCATACTCCGCCACCACGTCTTTCAGATGGCTCTCCAGCTCCCCCTCGGAGATGGCGTAGGGTGAGATACTGGCACAACCACTGGAGAGGACAACCGCTGCGGTCAGGAGCGCCCACAAGGCGCGGTTAAAGGATGCGTTCATTACTGATTCCTCCGAAAGATGCCACTATCCTGAGCCAGCGGGCGGGATCCGGCAACCACAGGGTATTAAAGATCTGTCAGGAAAGACCCGGACCTACTCGTTCTCGGCCCGGGCTTCAACGCGGGGCGTGAGATTTTCGTCAATCGTCACGTGCAGAAGGATCGGCTGGCAGCAAACCTGACAGTCCTCCACATACTCCTGCTCAGCCACCGATGGGTCGACGCTGATGTCCAGCGTCTCCCAACAGTAGGGGCATTGGATGAGTACAGACTCCAGGGCAGACACGCAGTCTCCTTACAGTTGCTGCTTGGCCATCCAGGGGATGATTCGGTCAAACGCCTCTTCCAGCCGCTCGCAGGTGGTGGAGAAACTGATGCGCAGGGCGTTGGTGCACTCCTCACCGAATGCGTCGCCCGGGACCACGCAGACACCCGTTTCCTTGAGCATCCGCAGTGCCAGATCGGACCCATCCACGTGCGGCGGCAAGTCCGGGAAGGCGAAGAACGCGCCGCCTGGCTTATAGCCGGTCATATAGGGCGTCTGGTCGATCAGCTCCACCACCTTGTCCCGGCGCTCCCGGTAAATATCTACCATGTCCTTGACGCACTGCTGATCACCAGTCAGGGCCGCCACACCGGCGAACTGCGCGGGCGTGTTGGCCACGGAGGTGGTGAACATGTGGTAGCGGCGCAGCGACTTGATTGCCGCCTGGCTGGAGATTACCCAACCAACCCGCAGCCCGGCCATGCTGTAAGTCTTGGAGAAGCTGCTGATGCACATGATGTTGTCCAGGTCCATGGAGCAGTTGAGGACACTGGCAAAATCGTCGTCATCGAAGATGAGGTGGTCATACACCTCATCGGCGTAAACCTGGATACCCCGGTAGGCACATTCCTCCAGGATGGTCTCCACGGTGCTCCGCGGGTACACCGCCCCGGTGGGGTTGTTGGGGTTGTTCAGAACCAGTGCAAAGGTTCGGGACCCCATCGCCTTGATGACGTCATCCGGGTCCAGCTGATGGTTATTCTCGGCCCGGGTCGGCACATACTTGACCTCGCCACCGTTCATGCGAATCAGCGGGGCATACAGCAGGAACGAGGGGTCGGTGACGATGAACTGGCGCCCCGGTGCGGATGTGGCTGACAACGCCAGGTACATGGCCTCGGTGGCACCACTGGTGATCAGTATGTTGTCCCGCGTCAGTTTCCGGTTATAACGCCGACCATAATAGTCACGCAGTGCGACCAACAGCTCCGGCAGGCCGGCATCCATGGTATAGCCGGTCTGACCTGCATTGAGGGCATCCACATAGGCATCGATGATGTGCTTTGGCGTTGGCAGATCCGGCTGCCCGATCGACAGGTGAATCACGTCCTTCATGCTTGAGGCCATGTTCACCAGACGGCGAATACCGGACACCGGAATCGCCTGCATGGCAGGGTTCCAACTGGCCTTCGCCTTGCGATACTTGATTTTGCGCGGCTTGGCCTGGCCGGTTTCGCGGTTGGGAGCTTCTGCCATAAATACCTCCTCGGAACGGGACGGGGAAAGACCTACCCCTGCAGGTTAGCCAGTAAAAACAGGTGGTACAAGACAAAAACCAACAAAGATCAGGTAAGTAAAAATACGGGCCCCGAGCGCGTGGCACCGGGCACCGCAGCCGCGTCATCTCACTGGCCCGGCGGCGTGAACGAGGGGTCAGAAGAAAATCTTCTTCTGACCCCCTCTTACGGCCAGTCCACGTGCTTGAACCTGGGGTCAGAAGAACGCTTTCTTCTGACCCCTTTTTGGCGGCTCACTCCGGAACGTAAACCCCGGGGTCAGAAGAAAGCGTTCTTCTGACCCCACCTTAAGCCAGGTTGACCGCACAGCAAGGGCAAACCAGACTGTAGGAAGCGGTACACCCAGTCCACCGCAGGAATACAATTGTTCACCCATGACGAGGCGGAGGCCCAATGACTCAGCAAAGCAAACCGGTTGTAACCGTTTTGACAGCCCCTGGCGAGCAACAGCCACCAGGAATGGATGCGTTGGAGGCTCGGGCCGAGGTCCGGTTCGCTTGTGACGAACAGACGCTGAGAGACACCCTTCCAGGCACCGACGTGATGATGGTGACCGATTTCAGAACCGAGGCTCTGGAAGCCGCCTGGCCCTGCGCCAACAAACTCCAATGGATCCATGCCACCAGTGCCGGCGTGGACGCGCTCATGTTCCCTGGCCTGATCGAGAGCGATGTGGTCGTTACCAACGCCCGGGGCATCTTTGACCGGACCATTGCAGAGTATGTGCTGTGTACCATCCTGATGTTCGCCAAGGATTTTCCCAATTCGATCCGCCTCCAGACCCGCCATGAGTGGCAGCACCGGGATACCGAGCGAGCCGAGGGCAAGCAGGTACTGGTCGTCGGCGCCGGCTCCATTGGCCGCCAGATCGGCCGCCTGGTACGGGCCGCAGGGCTACAGCCCCACGGCATTGCCCGTACACCGCGCCACGACGATCCGGATTTCGTGGCGGTGCATGGCAACGATGACCTGTTCAAACAGCTGCCGCACTACGATTATGTGGTCATTGCCGCCCCGCTCACCCCGCAGACTGAAGGCCTGTTCGACCATAAAGCCTTCAAGGCGATGCGCAGCACGGCCCGGCTCATCAACATCGGGCGGGGACCAATCGTGAAAACCGATGACCTGATCACTGCCCTGGAGGAGGGGGAAATTGCCGGTGCCGGCCTGGATGTCTTCGAAGAGGAACCCTTGCCCAAGGGACACCCGTTATGGGATATGGAAAACGTCATCATGACCGCCCACATGGCCGGCGATTTCATCGGCTGGAAACGGGCCCTGACCGACCAGTTCCTGGAGAACTTTGACCTCTGGCACAAGGGCCGTGATCGCTTCAATCTGGTCGACAAAAAACTGGGGTACGCCGGCAGCAAATAGCGACGGGCACCTGGATCGCGCATACGAAAAACGGGAGCCCAAGGGCTCCCGTTCTCAGTTCAAACCCGGGGTCAGATGAAAGCTTTCATCTGACCCCAACTTCAATCAACCACCGGAAAGCGACTGATCCGAGGGATCGATTTCCATCTGTTGGATCGCAATCACTGCCTGGGTCCGGTTACGAACCCCCAGCTTCCGGAACACCGCCGTGATATGGGCCTTGATGGTCGCCTCAGACACATCCAGATCATAAGCGATCTGTTTGTTCAGAAGCCCTTCGGCCAGCATACCCAGCACCCGGAACTGCTGCGGCGTGAGGGACGCCAGTCGCTCGGAGAAGTCGGTCGATTCGGACTGCATCCGCTCGATTTTTTCCGCCACCCCTTCCGGCAACCAGACATCCCCTTCAAGAACATCCTGAATCGCCTCGGTAATGGTCGGCAGCGGCGCCGACTTCGGAATGAAGCCGGACGCCCCATAATCGATCGAGCGGCGCATTACCTGCAATTCCTCTGAACCGGACACAACGACCACCGGCAACCCCGGGTACTGCCCACGCATGAACACGAGCCCGGAGAAGCCATGGGCACCCGGCATATTCAGATCCAGCAGGACCAGATCCGCATCCGGGTGCGACTCTACCGCCGCCTGCAGTGACTTGATGCTGTCGACTTCAACCGTCTTCGCATCCGGCACCGCCTGACTGACCGCCTGCTTCAATGCTGCTCGGAACAGCGGGTGATCATCAGCGACGATAATTGTTTGTGTCATTCAACAGATTCCTCACAGGTTATTGGCTGACAGCCGGCGTTACTTGAACGCCCGGCTGTTGATCAGCTCGTCCACTACACCCGGGTCTGCCAGAGTAGAGGTATCGCCCAGCTGATCATGCTCGTTAGCGGCAATCTTACGCAAAATCCGACGCATAATCTTGCCAGAACGAGTCTTCGGCAGTCCAGGCGCCCACTGGATCACGTCCGGAGAGGCGATCGGACCGATCTCCTTACGTACCCACTGGACCAGTTCCTTCTTCAGCTCTTCGCTGGGCTCCTGACCCTGCACCAGGGTAACGTAGACATAGATGCCCTGACCCTTGATGTCGTGCGGGTAACCGACGACGGCCGCTTCCGCCACTTTGTCGTGGGCAACCAGTGCACTCTCGACTTCGGCGGTGCCCAGGCGGTGACCGGACACGTTCAGTACGTCGTCCACACGGCCGGTGATCCAGTAGTAACCATCCTCATCACGACGGGCACCGTCACCGGTGAAGTACATGCCCTTGTAGGTGCTGAAGTAGGTCTGAACGAAGCGCTCGTGATCACCGTAGATGGTGCGCATCTGGCCAGGCCAGCTGTCCAGGATCACCAGGTTGCCTTCGGTCTTGCCTTCCAGGATGTTGCCTTCGTTGTCCACCAGTGCCGGCTGAACACCAAAGAACGGCTTGGTGGCGGAGCCCGGCTTCAGATCAATGGCACCGGGCAGCGGAGAAATCAGGATGCCGCCGGTCTCGGTCTGCCACCAGGTATCCACAATCGGGCACTTGCTGTTACCGATCACACGGTGGTACCACTCCCAGGCCTCCGGGTTGATGGGCTCGCCCACCGACCCAAGAACGCGAAGGCTTTCGCGGTTGGTGCCTTCCATGACGTCGTCACCCTGAGCCATCAGTGCACGGATCGCGGTCGGCGCAGTATACAGGATGTTGACCTTGTGCTTGTCGACCACCTGACCCATACGTGAGGAATCCGGGTAGTTGGGCACGCCCTCGAACAGCAGGGTCTTGGCGCCGTTGGCGAGCGGACCATACAGAATGTAGCTGTGACCGGTTACCCAGCCGAAGTCGGCGGTACACCAGTAAACATCGCCATCGTGATAGTCGAACACGTACTGGTGAGTCATGGAGGTGTAGACCATGTAACCACCGGTGGTGTGAAGAACACCTTTGGGCGTACCGGTCGAGCCGGATGTGTACAGCATGAACAGCGGGTCTTCCGCATTCATCGGCTCTGGTTCGCACTCCGCCGACGCGCTCTTCATCAGGTCTTCGTAACGAAGGTCGATGTCGTCATTCCAGGGCACCTGGTCATTGCCTGTGCGGGTAACGACAATCACCTTATCCACGTTGGCGTTCTCTTCGTGTTTGAGAGCCGCGTCCACGTTCTTCTTCAGGGGAATAGCGCGACCACCGCGCAGACCTTCGTCAGCGGTTACGACAAAACGGGACTTACCATTAACGATACGCGCTGCCAGAGCTTCCGGAGAGAAACCGCCGAAGACAACCGAGTGAATGGCACCGATGCGGGCACAAGCCAGCATGGCAACCGCGGTTTCCACAATCATCGGCATGTAGATGGTAACCACATCGCCTTTCTTGACACCCTGGTCTTTCAGGACGTTGGCAAACTTACAGGTCTCTTCGTACAGCTCGCGGTAGGTAACGTCTCGGGAAACTGAAGGGTCATCGCCCTCGAAGATAATGGCCGTCTGATCGCCACGGTCTTTGAGATGGCGGTCCAGGCAGTTGGCGGAAGCGTTCAACTGGCCATCTTCAAACCACTTGATCGACAGATTGTTGTAGTCGTAGGTCGTGTTTTTGACCTTGGTGAACGGCTTGATCCAGTCAATCCGCTTGCCGTGTTCGCCCCAGAAGGTGTCCGGGTCCTCGACTGACTGACGATACATTTCATCGTACTGTTCCCTGGTCACCAGGGCCCGTTCTGCCACTTCCGGACTTACCGGATATAGCTGTTTATCAGTCATTGTGCTCCCCCTTTAAGTTAGAGTCTGTTGTCATTGTCGGTTATTTAAAACAGAGCGATCGGGCCTCTCCGGCCCCGAAGACGGATAGTGGTAGTTCAACACGTGTGCCGCCACACAATGAATTAGACTAACGTCCTAATGTGCTTACACTTTTAGTCCCAAACTGACGACAAACTGCAAGAAACGGCTGAGAAAAACACAAATTGAGAAGCTATCTTGAGGATAGTCCGAGACGGGGAATTCGCCAGCAAAAATAAGCGGACCCGATCATTGCGATCGGGCCCAAACGCCTTACAGGTCAAGCCGCCTTCTGTTTCCGGTCCCTGGCTGAACGCAGGCTGTACAACTTTCGCTCTTTGAGAGCATAGCGGTTAAGTCCGGCAAGATGGATCTTGCGCAGATACATAGACCAGTCAATCTGGCGGGCATCCACCGGGAACAAAGCCTGGTCGAGTTCGCCCATCCTGGATGAAAGCGCCAGCAGTTCGTCGTTCCTGAAGATATAGTCCGGTGCAGTGTAGAACCCGAAGATGGTCGCCAGAGAGCGGGTGGTATCCAGGTTACGGAGCATCTTCAGCTCCCGGGTATGCCCCAGCAGTTTCAGTGCCCGGTCGGTTAGTCTCAACGGGATACGGATACCACCGACCACCGTGTCGAACAGCTTTCGGTTTACCGCCACAAACGGTTTGGAGGGCCGACGATAGAACAGCTGATCGTAGTCGGCGTAGTTGCTCTTTGATTCCGCCATCAGATGATCGATGAACTCACCGAGTGAGATCGGGTTCGAGCTTCCGCTGCAACACTGGTAGATGCGGTGATCTGTCTTTGAGGAGAGTGTTTCGGCAAGACCAAGAATAATAGCATTGGCGACAAGATCCACCGGAATCACATCGATAACACCGGATCGCTTGCCTGGAAAGAGAGTCACCTTCTCCCGGGCGTAGGCAAGAATGATGGCATCCGCTACCTTCACCCCTTCAATCCAGCCCGGTGCCGGCTCCTCCAGAGCGCTCTCGATGATGGACGGACGGACGATTGTCAGGGGATGATCTGCCAGCGCTTTCATCAGGCGCTGCTCGCCGAGCCATTTGGTGAAGGTGTAGGTATCACTCCAGCCGTAACGATTGGCCTCGTTGATACCCAATTCCACCAGCTTCTTTTCCAGGACCCTGCCCGAATAGCGCGACCTTACGTCCGCAACCTTGTCTTCCAGCAGGTGCACCAGTTCATCAATTTCAAAATAACCGTGCTCACTACGTGGAATGGTGTCGCCAGCTGGTTTGATGATGGATTCGGTCACCTGCCCTGCGTTCATGCCATTGACGTAGCAGGTCGATACCTGAATCACTGCCAGCTCCCGATTATGACGCGCCAACTCCGCGATGTTATCCAGACAAAGGGTATTGATGGCCAACGCCTTGTCGAGCTCTTCCCGGAAGTTCACGCTGGCGGCGGAATTGACCACGGCGTCCATGCTGGCAGCGATAGAACTGAAATCCTTGCCGGACAAGCCGAAACAGGGCTCGGTGACCTCGCCGGTGATGCAATGGATCTTGTCCTCCACGAAGGCCTCGAAAGCCTCGAGATCCTCGGCACGCAAACGCTCGAAAACGGAGGACGTGGCGATTTCATTCAGAAACCGGCTACGGGCATCCGGATGACGTTTGTTGCCACGGATAAGCAGATGAATACCGCCAATGTCCGGCACCGCCCGGATCAGCTTCTCAAGCACAACCTTGCCGAGGAAACCAGTGGTGCCGGTGACAAGGACCTGCTTGCCACGAAGAGCATCGAGTACCTTCGATGACGAGGTTGCGGGGGTGACTTGCTGTGTTGCCATGAACGAACTCCTTCTCTGACTGAGCTGCTTTGCCGGACCAATGCCTGCCAGGGAGACCACCCCGACTCATATCCAGGCTTTCAACGGATGTATTGCATATAACGGGCCATGACTCCTGTCTTTGCGATCAATGTTTGCACAATCGCCGTGACAACAAGGTGACAAACCGCAAAATTACGACACATAAACCACGAATAAAATGACACGAAAGGAGGCATACCGGGAGGCCGCTCAGGAGCGACTCGGAGTCTGGCTCGCGAGAGCTCGAAGCAAACGATCGATCGAGATGTCGGCCGGCTGCTCTCTCAGGGCCCTCACCAGACGTTCCTGCTCGCTCAGGCTGATGCGGTCAAAAAGAGGCTGAGGGGGCTCCGGAAATGCAGGCTCCCGATCAGAACTCTCAGCCGCCGGGGCCACGACCTGGTCAGCGAGATGCCGCAAATGGGCAGCAAGGTGATTTCGGTCACCGGCTGGCAGTGTCTCCCAGGGCATCGCGGCCAGACCGGTCTGGATAAATTCGACGGCATCGGCATCAAGCTTGCTCCCCAGCAGTGCAAAAAGGCGATTGAATGCCTCATAACGCAGCATGGGATCCCGTATGGGGCCGAGCACCGCCTCAAGCTCATCGATGGCAACTGAGAGCCGGGCTTCGTCGCTTCTGGGAAGATCGCCATACTCATCCCGGTTCTGCCGGACTGCCTTTTGACGGCGGCGGATAACCGTCTGCCAGTAGCCCGCTACGCCTGTTTTTTCTGCTGGCAAACGGGAGAGTCGGACACCGAGCATATCAGCCAGAATGTGAAACTGGCGGCAGGAAGGATCGGAGACGGGGAGCGTTGCAACCGGGACGCCAGTCACGGCGGACTGGCGCAGCGTCTCATCGCGACAGACCGCACCCAGATAATGCAGCGAATTCCCCAAATGGCGGCCCACAGCACTGTCGAGCCGCTGGAATACCGACTGGGCCAGACTGGCTCCTGGCGCCATATTGACCACAACGCTCGGAGTGCGTCGATACCCCCGCCTGTTCAGGCGCCGGATCAAGGAAAACGTCCGCTTCAGGGATTCAGGATCCGGTGTGACCACCAGACAAGCCAGGGCCGCGCTGGCCACCATATGGAGCCCGGCCAGATCCATGTCACTGCCGGTATCAACGATCACATAGTCAAAGGTGCGTTCCAGAGCCGCCATCGCCTCCAATACGTGCAAGGCACTTGCCGATTGCGCCTCAAGACACCGGCAGAGTGCGCCAGCCCCGGGCAGGATCTGAAGGTCGTAGTCCGTCGTGAGCAGAACCTCCTCCAGATCATACTGCCCTTCAAAGACGCCCTCGAGGTCCTTTTCTGGCTCCCGCCCCAGCCTTCCAACCAAACTGGCGGGGCCGGTGTCACCATCCAGCAACAACACCCGCTTACCCTGCCTTGCCAGGGTAAGCCCCAGATTGAGCGCAATGGAACTCTTCCCCACACCGCCTCCGCCACCGGCGATGGCAACCGTGTGGGGCTGGTGCGGGTTTTGCTTGTGGGTATCCGGTTCAACGGCCATTTGAATGTATTCACGTCCCTGGGAAAACAGCCAATAACAAACTAACCTGTAAAAAGTCTACACATATCACAGATGAGATAATATATTGCTCAATAAAAGATCAATAACCGTTTAATAACCGGAAGCGATTGTTTAGGATTTTCGCAATAACAAGAATGAAAGCGGCGTCAGGAAACGACGCCTGATCAGGGTTCGGCAAGGCATGCCTATGGAACTAGCGTCAGATCTTCAGCTACCGAGTCTCCCGGAGGTGACCTTGCGGGCGCTCGAGGCTTGTCATCAGGACGCCAGTTGCCAGACGATCAAGGAAATCATCTCTGCGGATACGGCACTTGTCGGACGCGTTCTGTCTCTGGCGAACTCGGCCAGGGACTTGCAAGAGGGCCCTGTCCGGTCATTAGAGCAAGCCCTTGAGAAACTTGGCCCACAACGCGTGCGAAGCCTCATTCTCACGGCAGCACTCAACCAGCTGCAGTTCGGATTCGGCAAGGAAGACTGGCAGCAAATCCGGGACTTCTGGCGCCACTCGGTGACGACCGCATTAACCGCCCGGGCCCTGGCAACGCTGACCGGTTACCCTCATCCCGAAGAAGCCTTCATGCTCGGTGTCCTGCACAACATCGGCGAACTGGTGGCCATCCAAGCCCCTACTCCGGCTGCCCGCCAGCGTTACCTGAACAACCAATCCGAGATTGCCGCTGATCTGGTCAGTGCGTGGGGCCTGGGCGCCATGGCCGCAGACGCCATGCGCTACCAACAGGCACCACCGGAGGAATCCTGTGACGCCAGTCACCTGGTAAAACTGATCAGCCTCGCTACCCGACTTGCCCTGTCCGACGCGGAGGGCGTTGCTGCAGCGGGTACGGTATTCGGTCTCGCGGAGGATCTCACCCGGGAAATAAACCGGCGCATTACCCATGAGGTTGCCGGCATCGCCCATAATCTGGGAATTTCGCTTGCCGACACCTATGACAGCACAGGCGCAGCCCGGCAACTGCAAGAGCAGGTCCTTCAGCAGGCCATCGTCAACCAGGCTCTGGACTTTGTCGAACCCGAGCAATCGACCGAGAGCCTGCTGGCCGAGGCCGCGAGCAGACTGAGCCTGATCACGGGTTCGCCCACCCTCGGCTTCGGAACACGGGATCACCTGCTCGCAGTGGTCGGAGGGGCGGGTGTTGACCTTCCGGAACTGACCGTGTCCGCGAAACCGGGCGGCAGCACCCTGACCGAGGCCTTCAACAGCGGCAGCCCGGTCGCGCTGTCAGGGCGGCACCGCAAGGTACTGGACCGGCAATTACTCAACCTGCTGCGCACGCCCTCGCTGGTTGCGATACCGGTCACCACCGGCACCGGATGCGCCGGTGTCTTCGCACTCGGTACTGACGAAAGCCGACAGAACAGCACCCTGGAACTGGCGAACCTGTTCTGCCGCCGACTCGGTCAGCTCATTACCAACCGCGAATCCGCGGGTCAGATTCCAGGCGCTGCCGAAGCACTCCAGCAGGAGCTGAATCGCCAGCAATTGCGCAAACAGGTTCACGAGGTCAACAACCCTCTGACCATCATCCGCCAATACATCTTCCAATTACGCAACCGACTGGATGATCCTGATGTGCATGAGGAGCTGGACATTATCCGCGAGGAACTCGACCGGGCCGGCGACCTTCTCCAGCGAATGAGTCAGAAGGATACCGGACCGGAACACGCCGGCGGCATCTCGCTCAATGACGAACTCGATAGTCTCAGTCGCATTGTCGAAGACAGTCTGTTTGATGATGGTAAACGCCGGCTGAAGCTGTCGCTGACCGAGAACCCGGCCCTGGTCAACGGCCCCGCTTCGGCACTGCGACAGGTCATCATCAACCTCCTGCGCAATGCCGCCGAGGCGCTCCCGGAAAGCGGCGGTACCGTGACCTTGAGAACGTCCGCCCCGGTCTGGCAAAACCAGCGCAGCTGGGTGGAGCTGGAAATATCCGACACCGGCGCAGGCATCCCCGAAGCAGTCAGGGACAAACTGTTTGCACCGGTAAAATCCACAAAAGGAGAGGGCCACAGCGGTCTGGGCCTCAGCATTGTGAAGCAACTCGTTGATGACATGGACGGCATCATCGCTTGCCATACGGGACAGGACGGCACCCGCTTCCGCATCCTGCTCCCGGCCGCAAGTCATACCAAGAAAACGACTGACGACAAAACCACGGGTATCGACCAATGAAACCTGAGCACACTGATCAGACCCCCAGTCAGGGTTCACCGGCAAGGCTCCTGGTAGTGGATGATGAACCGCGCCTCCTGAGTTCGCTCGCCTCCCTGCTCCGAAGTCAGGGCTATGAGGTCACCGAGGCGGAAGGCGGCGAGAGAGCCTGTGAACTGATCGATCAACACTTGTTTGACCTGGCACTCCTGGACCTCAGGATGCCCGGCGTGGATGGCTTCGACGTCATGGCGGAACTGACCGGCAAACAACCGGATTGCGGCACCATTGTCGTCAGTGGCGAGAGTTCATTCGCGGCAGTGAGCAGGGCACTGCGTCGCGGAGCTCTGGATTACATCCGAAAGCCTTTTGACCCCGAGGAGCTGCTGGCAACGGTAGAGAGTGTTATCAGCAAGCAATCGCTCATGCGGGCCCACGAACATATCCAGGTACGGCTGGAAAAATCCGAGGCCCTGCACCGTTATATCGTCAACACCTCTCCAGATATCGTGTTCATGCTCGATGAAGAAGGCCACATCTGCTTCATCAACAGTAAGGTCGAAGCACTCCTCGGCTACCAGCCGGAGGAGCTTTGCGGCCGGCACTTCCGGCAGATTCTCGACGATCGGGATGTGCCGAAAGGCACCTATGCCCTTCAGGGCACCAACATCACGGCGGATAACCCCCGAACCCTGGAGGTGCGCCTGAAGACCCGTGGCAGCCAACAGGCTACCCGTCACTTTGAAATAACCGCATTTCCGATCGACCCACAGACCTGGCCTCACTCCAGTGACAGCCCGGTCGGGGCGGCCCCTAAATCGGCCCGTTACTATGGCACCGCCCGGGATGTGACAGAGCGCAAGGAGGCCGAGGCATTTATCAACTTCCAGGCATACCATGACCTGCTCACCCGGCTGCCCAATCGCGCCCTGTTCAAGGACCGGCTGGAGTTGGCGATCGCCCAGGCACGGAGAGGGCACCAGAAACTGGCCGTGATGTTCCTGGACCTTGACCGCTTCAAGGTCATCAACGACTCGCTGGGCCATGCCATGGGTGACCGCCTGCTTCAGGCTGTTACCCAGCGACTGGAAAAGTGTCTTCGCAAGGGAGACACGCTGTCCCGCTTCGGTGGGGACGAATTCACTCTGCTGCTCCCGGCGATCCACGACAGCGACGATGCCCGGCAGATCGCCAGGAAGCTGATCCGGGCGCTGCAGGCCCCGTTCCAGCTGGGCGAACACGAGGTGTTCGTGGGCGTCAGCATCGGGATCGCGGTGTATCCGGAGGCCGGCGATAACCTTGACCAGCTGATCCAGAGCGCCGATATCGCCATGTATCATGTCAAAGGCCGTGGCAAGGATGGCTACCGGTTCTATTCCCAAAGCATGAGCGTGGATACCGCGAACCGGCTGAATCTTGAGCGCGACCTGCGCCTGGGACTTGAACGGGATGAACTGCGGGTGTTCTACCAGCCCCAGGTCTGTTCCCGGAGCAACCGCATCGTCGGCCTGGAAGCCCTGGTGCGATGGCAGCATCCTGAGCGAGGGCTGCTGTATCCCGGCGACTTCCTGCCCCTGGCCGAGGAAACCAAACTCATCGTGCAGCTCAGTGAATGGGTCATGGACCGGGCGCTCCGGGACGTCGGCCACTGGATCCGGAGCGGCCACCCGGACCTGCGACTGGCGGTGAATCTGTCCCCCATTCAGGTCGAACATCCCCGCTTCGTGGACAATCTGGTCCGGCGAGTGAGCAAACATCATTTCCCGCCCGATAACCTGGAAATCGAGATTACCGAAAACGTGATCATGAGCGATCTTGATCAGATCAGCCACAAACTGCGTGAGCTGGCGTCTGTGGGTGTGCGCATTGCCATCGACGATTTCGGAACCGGTTATTCGTCACTCAACTACCTGCACCGACTGCCCATTCATACCCTGAAGGTGGACCAGTCCTTTGTCCGGGCCATACGTGGCGGTGAGGACGGAGCCTGCATCGTCAACGCCATTGTTGCCATGGCCCATGGCCTGAAACTGGAAATCGTGGCTGAGGGTGTGGAGACCGACGAGCAGCTTGCCTACCTGCGCAACCTGGGCTGTCACCAGGTGCAAGGCTTCTTCTACGGACCGGCACGACCGGCAGAGGAGGTTTTCAAAGCGCTGGAGGAAAATCCGGACAAAGCGGCTTCCTTCTGATTAACATGATTGTCCGACACTCCTAACAAAAATCTTGACCGGGTTTGCAAAGTGTTGCTTTGCGTTACTTTGTGTATCCGGAAATGCGCAGTACTGCACATAAATCCCCCCACCTGTTCTCTACTCTCGAAACTCAAGCGCTGAAACGGAACGCCCTGTTACGAAATCAGGGTCAACAAACACAATAACGCTTCAGCATATCCGGAACAGGTACAGGCAGCAGTGATCATGCGCGACAAGTACAAATACATCGGCCCCGTCTACGATTTTCTGAGCAACCTATACAGCGGCAAGAATATTCATCGTTGCAAGACGGCCATGCTGGATGTGGAAACCGTCCGACCGGGTGACCGCATCCTGTTTGCCGGCGTCGGGCACGGCCGGGACGCGATCCGTGCCGCTGAACTGGGTGCCGACGTCACCGTCGTTGACTTGTCTGAAACGATGCTTCGCAAGTTTGCTGAAGCTCAACAGGCGGAGGCGCCACACCTGCAGATTCGCCGGATTCACAGCGACATCATGGCGGTCGATGAATTCGAGCAATACGACATGGTCGTCGCCAATTTCTTCCTCAACGTGTTCGACGAGGACATGATGGTGAAGGTCCTGGAACACCTGATCCGTCTGGGCAAGGCTGACGCCAGGGTCGTGGTCGGCGACTTCTGCTACCCCACCGGCAACCTGCTCTCCCGCCTTTTCAAGAAGCTTTACTGGTACATGGCCGTGTTCGTGTTCTGGCTGTTTGCCAACAACGCCTTCCACAAGATCTACAACTACCCGGAGCACATGCAGCGGCTGGGCCTCGAGGTTACCGACAAGAAGCACTTCAAACTCCTGAACATGGACTGTTACTGGTCCATCCTCGGGCGCAAGCAGGCCTGACTCCAACCCTTGCCCAAGAACAATAAACCGGGAGCAGAGACATGACGGATCAGATTCTCGCACTGGACGGTGCCGGCGAACTGGACAGCGGAAACTTCACGTTTGCCGAGCGGGTGGGCTACCTGAAAAAATACGGTGCCCACTCCCAGTCCTTTTCAACGCTTCAGCCCGACATGCGCTTTTTCGATCTTCCCGGTGTCGGCTATATCGCATTCATGCGCAAGTGGGGAGGGACCTTTGTACTGTCCGATCCGGTCTGTGCCCCTGACCACTTCCCTTTGATTCTGGAGCGGTTTCACCAGCATTACCCCAATGCCTGCTACATCCAGGTGTCACGACCCGTCGTTGACTGCCTGCACCAACGCTTTGGCCTTTACGGCACCCAATTCGGCAGCGAATCCCGGATAGACCTGTCCCGCTGGAGTCTGAGTGGCAAGAAGAAGCAGATCCTGCGCACTGCACTGAACCAGGCGGAAAGGAGCGGTATCAGTGTCCGCGAGCGATTCAGCGACGACCATACCCGGGAGATTTCCGAAGCCTGGATCCGGACCCGAAAATGCAAGAGTAACGAAATCCGTTTCCTGATCCGCCCCATGGAAATGGCATACCGGGAGAACGAACGGCATTTCTACGCCTACCAGGACGGCAAGGCCGTGGGCTTCATCTACTTCGACCCGATTTACCGGAACAACGAGATTATCAGCTACGTGCCGAACATTTCCCGGGCCAATGCGGATTTCCGACAGGGCATCTTCTATACCCTGATGGCCCACGCTATGGAGGTTTTCAGGGCCGAGGGTGTGCCCTATCTGGACCTGGGTTTGATTCCGCTGTCACTGGACAGCGCCACCGAACAGCAGGAAAGCCGGCTGCTCAAACGGTTGCTGCATCTGGTCTACGAGCAGGGCAACTTCCTCTACAACTTCAAGGGGCTGGAATTCACCAAGTCGAGGTTCCGGGGCGAGGTATTCAAGACCTATTGTTGCCACCGACGGGCCATTCCTGCGATGGAGTTTCTGGCCATGTTCAAGCTGACCCGGTTGCTGTAACCGGGTCAGCCAACCCGCCCCAGCGCTCATTGATCTGCCGTACCGCCAGACCCAGCGACGCCATGAAGTCTGCCAACCCGTGAGGCACTTCCCCTGAGAGCATCACGGCACGGACCGGCCCGGAGTCTTGACTCTCGGTCAGCGCTGCCTGAGCCCGACCGGCTTGCTCCAGGAGGAAAAGAACCCGCCTGGCGATGGCATCTCCGGAGTCGACCCAATGCTGAACCTCCGGCAGCGCCGTTTTCAGCGCATCAAGCAGCAACGGGTAATGGGTACACCCCAGCACGACCGTATCTGCGCCGGAGCGCTGCAGGGGAGTCAGCGCTTTTTTCAGTTCTGCCATCGGCACCGGGACACCCCGCACAAGTTGCTCGGCCCAGCCCACAAGGGCCGGGTGCCCGACCCGTTCAACCTGGCAGTCGCCAGCGAACTCATCGATCAAGCGGTCCAGGTAGGGCCGGCGAACGGTGGCCGGAGTCGCCAGAACACCGATCCGGCGACTGACGGTTCGGCCGGCGGCGGGCTTGATTGCCGGGACCACGCCAACCACTGGAATGTCTATCGTTTGCCGCAATTGGGGCAAAACCACAGTGCTGGCCGTGTTGCAGGCCACCACCACCACGTCGCAGGGAATCGTCTCCAGGGCCCGGCGAATCAGAGTGGTGCAGCGCTCGATGACCACCGATTCCGGCTGGTTGCCGTAGGGGAAGCCCGCGTTGTCGGCAAGATAGACGATGTCGGCACCCGGCAAGGTCTCATGTATGCACCGGGCAACGCTCAGCCCGCCTACCCCGGAATCAAAGACCAGAATGCAGGGGGCACCGGAGTCAGTCACGGTGGCCCCCTGCCTTGCCCATTTCCTGCTCCATGAGCCGGATCAGCCGGCCAGCAATGGTCGTCTCCGGCGGCACCGGCGGTGTATCGCCCGGGCGATACCAGCCGGCGTCAGACAACTCATCTTCCTGCAACACCAGTTCACCATCGGCGTAGTCGGCAAAAAAGCCGACCATGAGCTGATGGGGAAACGGCCAGGGCTGGGATTCACAGTAACGCACGTTGGTCACGGACAGACCGGTTTCCTCCATGACTTCCCTGGCCACGGCTTCCTCCAGGCTTTCCCCGGGCTCCACAAAGCCGGCGATCAGACTGTAAAAGTCCCGCTTTGCCCGGGCATTCTTTGCCAGCAGAAAACGATCATCCCGGCGAATCACCACGATCACGCAGGGCGCGAGGCGCGGGTACCAGGGAATGTTGCAGGTATGGCACCATTTGGCCCGCTCGCGGGGATGAAATCCCGTTTCGCCGCCACAGCGGCCACAGAACCGGTGATCCCGCCACCACTGCCAGACCTGGAACCCGGTGCTGACCAGGGCGACAGGCACATCGTCACGCATCAGGATCGCCTCCCGGAGATTCACAGGCTCCAGGCCGGGAGTATCATCCGGCATCTCAGCAACATAAAGCCCGCGCCCGCCGATGGTGCCGAGCGCAACGGCATCGATGGCCACGCCCTGAATCCGGGGGTCGTCCCTGGCTACCAGCCAGCCGCTCTCCGGCTTCAGGATGTGGGCTCCGGAAACCAGCAATAAAAGGTCACCGGCCCCTGGCGCGGCCGTGTTCCAACCGGGTTTCCAGTCTGAGTCTGAATAATTCATCCACTATTCGCTGTTCTATAGACGGTGATGGGCAAATGTACCACATTGCGGCAAGTGCCAAGAATCGCGGGTCGACTTTCCGCACCGTACTCAACCAAGTAAACTTAGCGCCTGTTTTCAGTCACCGGAGCGACGATTTATGCGACTTTACCAGGGCATTCGCAGCCTGATTCTGACCATTCTCCGCAAGATCCTGTTCTTGTGGGTGCGGACAGACGTCAGCGGCAACAGTGCCGAGTCCCTGGGACTGGATCCGGACAAGCCCGTCTGCTACGTGCTCCAGTACAGCTCCCTGTCGAGCCGGCTGGTGCTCGAGCAGGAGGTTATCCGTGCAAAACTGCCCGGAGCAACGGAAGCCCTGCCGGTGAAAAACGGGCCGTCCCATTCGTTCTTCTTTCTCTATCGTCGCATTGGCGGCCTGTTCAGCGGTGGACGCCAAACCCCGGTACCCACCAACGAATTCAAGTCACTGGTCCGTTATGGCCTGGAGCATCCGGATCGGGACGTGCAGATCGTTCCCGTGTCCATGTTCTGGGGCCGTTCACCGGACAAGGAAAAATCCCTGGTCAAATTGCTCCTGTCCGATACCTGGTCGGTGGCCGGGCGCCTGCAGAAGTTCCTGATTATCATGGTGCACGGGCGTAATACCTACGTTCAGTTCAACCAGCCACTGTCCCTGAAACAAGTCATTGACGAGTACCGTCACAGCGAGGAACGCGCCAACCGCAAGCTCGCACGGCTCCTCCGTACCCATTTCCGCCGTGTGCGCCAGGCGGTACTCGGGCCGGACCTCTCCCATCGGCGAACCCTGGTCGAGGGGCTGGTCCGTACCCAGGCAGTGAAAGAAGCGATTCGCGAGACCGCCGCCCGGGATGACATTCCGCCTGAGAAAGTTCGGGCAAAGGCCTACAAGTATGCGGACGAAATCGCTGCCAGCATGTCCATCGTGACCATCCGCTTCCTGGAAGTGGTGCTGTCCTGGCTCTGGAACCGCATCTACAACGGTATCGCCGTCAACAACGTCGAAGTGGCCAAGGAGGTCGCCCAGGACAATGCCGTGGTTTACGTGCCCTGCCACCGGTCCCACATCGACTACCTGCTGCTGTCCTACGTACTCTACAAGAACGGCCTGATGCCCCCGCACATTGCCGCCGGCATCAACCTGAACATGCCCATCGTCGGGCCGATACTGCGCCGGGGCGGTGCCTTCTTCATGCGCCGCTCGTTCCGGGACAACCCGCTGTATGCCACGGTTTTCAATGAATACATGCACGTGATGTTTTCCCGGGGCTACTCGGTGGAGTACTTTGTGGAGGGCGGTCGCAGCCGTACCGGACGCATGCTGTCACCACGTCCGGGCATGCTGTCGATGACCGTGCGCAGTTTCCTGCGGGACCACCGCAAGCCTATCGTCTTCGTACCGGTCTATATCGGGTATGAAAAAGTGATGGAGGGCCGCTCCTACCTGGGCGAACTCCGCGGCAAGAAGAAACAGAAAGAAAGCGTCTTCGGGCTGGCCAAGACCGTGCGCAAGCTCACCAATTCCTTCGGGCGGGTTGCGGTCAATTTTGGTGACGCCATCCCCCTGGCCGACGTTCTCGACGATGTCCACGGGAGCTGGCGCGAGGAGGCCTATGATGCCGAGTACCGGCCAGCCTGGCTGAACCGGGCCGTCGATCAGCTCTCACGGCGTGTGGCATCGAACATCAACGCCTCGGTTGCCGTCAATCCAATCGGCATGACAGCCACGGTCCTGCTGGGGACCGACCGCCTGGCCATGGACGAGGGTCAGTTGATCCGCCTGATGGACCAGTACGCCAGCCTTCTGAGAGCCTTCCCCTACGCAGACACCGTCACCCTACCCGAGGGTTCGGGCAAGGACTGGGTCGCCTATTGCGAAAACATGGGACTGGTTACCCGCCAGCCGCAGAAGCTGGGTGACATCATCGCGCTGGAAGGCAGCAACGCCATCCTGATGACCTACTACCGCAATAACATCCAGCACCTGTTCGCGCTGCCGTCGCTGATTGCCAGCCTGTTCGAGAACAAGGATTCCCTGCGCCGTGACAAGGTGGTTTTCCTGGCTGCGGTGGCGTACCCCTACCTGCAGTCGGAACTGTTCCTGAAGTATTCCTCCGACGAGGTGGAAGGGGTGATCAACCACTGGATCGATATTCTTGTGGAAAAGGGATTACTGAAGGCCCTTGAAGATGACCGGATCGGCCGGCCGGAGGAAGGGACTGAAGCCATGCTCCGGTTACGCGTGCTGTCCCGGTTCATCATCCAGACCCTGGAGCGCTACCACATCGCTCTCGGCATCCTGAGAAAGTACGGCTCAGGCAAGATCAGTGCTGCGGAACTGGAAGAGCAAAGCACACTGCTCGCCGAGCGGATGTCGATCCTGTTCGGCCTGAACGCGCCCGAGTTCTTCGACAAGACCCTGTTCCGGAACTTCATTGCCAACATGCAGGAGAACGGCGTCATCACGACCGATGATAACGGCCTGATCAATTATGGCGAGGGACTGGAGGAGGTCGCGGAAGATGCCCGCCTGGTCTTGAGTGTCGAAAAACGCCAGGCCATCCAGCAAGTGACCATGCTAGGCGCCTGACCTGTTCAGGCTTGGGGCAACGCCTTGATGGCGTATATGTCATAGCGGCTGCTCTTGCCTTCGATCCGGGTGCTGGGCTCCGGGCCATCGATGGCAGGCGCCTTGCGGGGCCGCTTGACCACTACCCGGTAGGTGGCCACTTGCAGGGCGGCCGCCAGCAGCTCGGAAGCGTCCTCGTCGTCGCCGGCAATCTTCCGGAACACTTCCATTTCCTTTTTCACCCGGGCCGACTTGTCACGGTGCGGGAACATGGGGTCCAGGTAGACCACATCCACCGATTCACTGCCGGCCTGCCGAAGCCAGTCGATGCTGCTGCCGCCGGTGAGCGTCATTCTGTTGACGATGGGCGCGCAGTCTACGTTAAGAGCAGCCCGAGCCAGGCCGTCCTCAAGCAGAGCATGGATGACGGGATTGCGCTCGAAAAGGATCACCTCGCATCCCAGGCTGGCGAGAACAAAGGCATCCTGGCCAAGGCCCGCGGTGGCATCCAGCACCTTGAGCTTTGCCCGGGTTTTCTGCAAACCCACGGCACGGGCAACGAGTTGGCCGGCACCACCACCATGCTCGCGCCGATACCCCATCTTGCCGGAGACAAACTCGACCCGAACCGGACCCGGCGCGCCCTTGCCGGTCAGCTGGAGGCAGAGCCCCTGCTCGTCCAGAAACAGCAAAACCTGCACATCCGTGACATCCCGGGGGCGAACCACACCCAGGTAGGGAAGCCCGAGACGTTCACGAAGTTCCTCGGCCCGGGTGTGATCGCCCAGGGGACTGCGGGCAATGGCAAGAGAAGGGGACGAAACATCGGGACGGGGGGTGACCACGGCTTACTCGCGGCCGGGCAGCTTTTTCCAGGCCACCTCATCACGGATATAGACGGGCTGCGCCTGTTCTGCCGGAACCGTACGCCCCTCGGCTGCCGGGTTCTCGGCCAGACGCGCAACCCAGCTGGCCCGCAAAAGCAGTTCAGGCGCCACGGAAACCATCGCGTCGGCTACTTCGGCAGGCATTTCGTCCCGATATTGCCAACCGGGACCGGCGCCAAACCAGCGTTTGGCCTCACCGGACAGGGTAACCGCACCCGGCGGGCAGACCCGCTCCTCCCCGAGCACTTCGGGCAGGCCATCATGGCAACGATAGCAGCCCCAGTAGACCTCGCCCATGCGGGCGTCAAAAGCCACCGCGACGGCATCGTCCTCCCCGATGTCCAGGGTCTTCATGGCACCATAGGCCACGGCAGCCAAAGAGGAAACCGGAACCACTGGCAGGCTCAACCCCCAGGCCAGGCCCTGGACGACGCCGGTGGCAATACGCAGGCCGGTAAACGATCCCGGTCCGCAGGCAAAGGCGAGAGCATCCAGATCGGAAGGCGCAAGGCCCTTCTCTGCCAGCAGTTCCCGGACCATGGGCATAAGCAGACGGGTATGGCCTCGGGGGGCGATCTCGAATCGCTCGGTTATCTCGTCATCAACAAGAAGGGCTGCCGAGCAGCCCTCTGATGACGTATCCAATGCCAGCAGTTTCACGGCAGTGAACGCCTCGACGTCAATGGTTGATTACTTGAGTTTGGACAGGATCTGATCGCGAATGCTGTCCAGGCTGCCAACACCTTCCACACGAACGTATTCAGGCGCAGCGGAAGGCTCCTTCTTGGCCCAATCCTGGTAGAAACCGACCAGCGGAGCGGTCTGCTCATGGTAGATCTTCAGACGCTTGCGAACAGTCTCTTCCTGGTCATCCTCACGCTGGACCAGCGCCTCGCCGGTCTCATCGTCCTTGCCTTCCACCTTGGGCGGATCGTATTTAACGTGATAGATACGGCCACTGCCCTCGTGGACGCGACGGCCGGACAGACGATTGACGATTTCCTCGTCATCGACCGCAATCTCGACCACATAATCGATGGCGATGCCCTGATCCTTCAGCGCTTCCGCCTGGGGAATGGTGCGCGGGAAACCGTCCAGCAGGAAACCGTTCTTGCAGTCCGGTTGCTGGATACGCTCTTCGATCAGGGCAATGATGATGTCGTCAGAGACCAAGCCGCCGGACGCCATGACTTCCTTGACCTGATTGCCCAGTTCGGAACCGGACTTGACCGCGGCCCGCAGCATGTCGCCGGTGGAAATCTGGGGAATATCGAAACGCTCAGTAATGAACTGCGCCTGAGTCCCCTTGCCTGCGCCTGGCGCGCCTAACATGATGATTCGCATAACGCTGTGCTCCCGTTTTAGTCATTATCGTTAGAAAAGCTGTGGCAAAAACCCTTGCCTTTGCGACAACCTCTCTCCGCGGGACCGATATCCGCCCGGAAAAACAGACGCGCATTATACGAAGTCAGCCTGCCCATAGAAAGTCGACCTCAGTATCATGCACCGAAAAGCAGCATCAACGGTTTGTTGCAGGCTCGCAGGGGAGTCAGGATGGGCGTGAAGAGGTCAATGCGTCAAGGTCGTGGGAGAGGCTATCAATCTCTTTCTCGAAGTCATACCCGGCATCCTGTCGCAGGCCAAGGGAACCAAGAAGAACCGGGACATTATCTTCATTGAATTCATCTCCAATTCCCCGGGTTTTCAGCAACCCGTTGGCCAACTGGACAATCAGCACATAGGTCTCATGCTCACCGGTGTATCCCTGGTACTGGTGCATGCCGGCCGCCTTGATGACCGGCTCGGGCAACTGCCAGAAGCGGTGGAGAAGACTGGCAACCGCGCCATGTCCCACTGCCAGTCCGCCCTCCGCATCACCCTGCCCGAAAACCTGTTCTTCCAGGGATTTCATGCTGGCTTCGGGGTTGCTCTCCCTGAGCCGACTGAGCTCCTCGAATTCCGAGGGGAACAGATAGCCCAGTAACGGCAGGCCGAAGTTATGAAGCAATCCGCACAGGTAGGCCATGTCCCGGTCCGCACCGCACCGGGGAGCAATTCGCTGGCAAAGGAACGCGCAATAGAGGGAATGGGACCAGAACGCCTGCATCCCCAGGATGCCATCCCGGGGAATTCCGAAACCGCCGACCAGGGCACTGCCCTGGACAATGTGGGCCACCCGGTCGACCCCGAGAACACGGCTAACAGCATGGCGAACGGTCTCCACCTGCCCGGAGGTCTCGAACAAGCCGGAGCGCGCATAACGAAGGACCTGGGCTGTCAGACTGGGATCCAGTTCGATGACATCGGCAAGATCCTCGGCCACCGCTCCGACCGTCGTTGCCATCGTCAGTATCTGGGGTGCAAGTTCAGGCATGGGGGGAAGTCGGTAAATGTCCCGCAATTTCGAAGCCACCTCGTCCAGGGTCAGCCCCCCTCGGTCGGCCCCTCCCTGGCCATGAATCACCAGGCGGGCCCGGAAGGCGTCCGCCAACAAAATTTTCAGGGTCTCCCGGTCGAGCTCGATCAGGGCATCATTCCGGCCCCCGGACACCAGCACCAACTCCGCGTCCATGACGTCTTCATCCACCAGCACCGGCACACGGTAGGCACAGCCTACCGGCGGAACGAATCCCGGCTCGCAGTCCTCGAAGATCCGTTGGCTCTGCCGCGCCGTCAAAGGCTGCAGCCGCCGACCGGTCAGCTGCTGGACCGCCGGCAAGTCAAGGGTGCTGTCGAACCGATGGACAGCCATGACCACACCGTCAATATCGAGTAACAGCGTTGCCTGGACAACGTCATGTTGCGACCTGCCCGATGCAATCACCGCCGCATCGAGGTTGGGAACGGGTTCAATCGACAGCTCCCGGTACGCCAGGCCCTTTTCAGTCAGATAGTGCTCCAGCTTGGCAGCAAGCGCCACATCCGGTACTCCTTTGTCTAAGTCCGACGGTCAGCTGGCGTCAGGTCAGCCGGTGTTCCGCATGCCGGCCGAAATGCCCGCCATGGTCACTTTCAGGGCTCGCTCCACCATTTCCGGCACCTCGCCCTTGCCTTCACTCTCACGATCTCGCCGGAGAAGCTCGGCCTGCAGATAATGCAGGGGGTCGGTGTAAGGATTGCGAACCCGCATTGAATGGGCGAAAACCGGCTCCTGCTCCAACAGCTCCTGCTGCTCCTTGAGCTCCAGCAAGCGGGTTATACAGCCGGCAAGACGCTCACGCAGCCCGGCCCCGAGGGATTGCAGTGCGGGGTCTTCTACCAGCGTCTGTTCATAATAGCTGGCAATCCGGAGATCGGCTTTTGCCAGAACCATTTCCAGCATATCCACATAGGTTCGGAAAAACGGCCACCCCCGCATCATGTCGCGAAGCTCCGGCAACCGGTTTTCCCGGGCAGCTTCCTCGAGCGCCACATCGCTACCCAGCCAGCTCGGCAGCATCATCCTCATCTGGGTCCAGGCAAAAATCCAGGGAATGGCCCGCAGGCTCTCCACTCCGCCAGAAGGCTTGCGCCGCGCCGGCCGGCTGCCAAGGGCAAGTTTGCCCAAGGCCTGCTCGGGCGTAACCTGGCGGAAGTACGGCACGAAGTCGGGATTCTCCCGAACCACGTCCCGATAGGCCGCAAGTGACCGTTCGGTCAGCCAGTCCATGGTCTCGCGCCAGCTGTCCTCGGGCTCGGGGGGCGGAGCCAGCGTTGCCTCGATCACGGCTGTGCTATAGAGCGTCAGGCTCTGGACCGCCAGCCTTGGCAGGCCGAACTTGAAGCGGATCATCTCGCCCTGCTCCGTGATCCGGAAACTGCCGTTCACCGAGCCCGGTGGCTGGGACAGGATGGCGCGATTGGCGGGACCACCACCACGCCCGACTGTGCCCCCGCGACCATGGAACAGGGTCAGATGCACACCATACTGGCTGGCGACGTGAGTGAGTTTCTCCTGGGCCTGATACTGGGCCCAGGCAGCCATCAGCTGGCCGGCATCCTTGGAGGAATCGGAGTAACCGATCATGACTTCCTGGCGACCCTGACAATACTCGCGGTACCATTCCACCTCGTACAGCGCTGCCATGGCATCCGGTGCGCCGCGAAGGTCATCCAGGGTTTCGAACAGCGGCACCACCCGCATCGGGAACTTCATACCCGCTTCCCGCAACAGCAGGATCACGCTCAGCACATCGGAAGGCTTGCTGGCCATGGAGATTACATAGGAGCCGAGGGCCTCGGGTGTCTGGGCTGCAACCACCTCACAGGTTGCCAGAACTTCCCTGACATTTTCGGACGGCTCCCAGTTGCGCGGCACCAACGGCCGACGGCCCTGAAGCTCCTTGACCAGGAAGGCCTGGCGCTGGTCTTCGGTCCAGCTGGCATAGTCACCCAGGCCGAGATAATCAACCATTTCGGCCACGGCCTCGGCATGACGTGACGCCTCCTGACGGATATCGAGGCGAATCAGGGGCAGCCCGAAGGTATGCGCACGCCGGATAGTATCCAGCAACGGGCCGTTGGCAATGGTCTCGAGACCACATTCCACCAGGGAACGGTAGCAGAGCTCCAGGGGCCCGGTGAGGTCTTCGTTCTCGAACAGGATGCCGTCGGCATCCGCCGGTTGCCCATGCACCCTGGCCTCGGCCCAGTCACGGGTTTTCACCAGCCGCTCCCGCAGTGCCGCCAGCACCTGGCGGTAGGGCTCACGCGAGTCCCCGACTGTCGCTTTCAATTCGTCACTGGCCTGCCACATGGAGAGTTCTGCCCTAAGTGACTGGATATCCCGGAGGAACAGGTCGGCTGCCATCCACCGTCCGAGCAGGAAGACGGTGCGCGTCACCTCGTGGGTCACATTCGGGTTACCATCCCGATCCCCCCCCATCCACGAGGCAATCCGGATGGGTGAGACCTGTAAGGGCAGCCCCTTGCCGGTGGCATCCGACAATGAGGTATCAAGACTGCGCAGAAAGTCCGGAAGGGCCTGCCAGAGGCTGTTCTCGATGACGGCAAAGCCCCATTTGGCCTCATCTACCGCCGTCGGCCGCTCATGACGGATCTCATCGGTATGCCAGGCCTCGGCAATCAGGCGGGACAATCGCTCGGTGATCTCATCCCGCTCTGCCGGCATTAGATCATCGTGGTCAAGCTGCGACAGACACTCGGACATCTCGTCGTACTTCATGATGAGAGTTCGACGGGCGACCTCGGTGGGGTGAGCGGTAAGCACAAACTCAATGCGCAGGTCGGCAACCCGACGGTGAAGCTCCTCCGCTGGCACACCGCCGGCCTTGAGGCGACCAAAAACCTCACCCAGGGATTCCACCATCAGATCTGACTGGTGCCCTCGTTTCCGGCGAATGCCGTGGTACTGCTCGGCCAGGTTGGCCAGGTTGAGAAACTGGTTGAACGCTCTTGTCACCGGCAACAGTTCGTCGTCTCTGAGCTTTCTCAGCAAACTCACCAGTCGCTGGCCGGAGCCGCTCTCCTGCCGGCGATCGGCTTTCGCCGCCGCCCGGATTTCCTCGATCAGGTCATAACAGTGCTGGCCAGGGTACCGCTGGATATTCTGGCCCAGCAGTTCGCCCAGCATTCGTACGTTTTCGCGCAGATCGGGATGGAGCTCAGTCACAGTGACGTCCTTTTGAATTGACGGAGGCGAAGTAAACTAACGATACTAAGAATCAGCCGAGAAAGTCTATTGGCGTAACCGTATGTGGTTGCAAGGAGTATTCATGAAAGTGACTGACCTTCCCAAGCACTGGGAACAAGACAAAGAACCCGTGGAGCGTACCCACGATTACAACCTCCGCCTGCCGCTGGAGGATGCCGCGAGGATCGCGGCCCTGGCCGAGTTGTACCCGGATCGCACCGAATCCGACATTCTGAATGACATGATCGGTGCAGCCCTGGACGATCTGGTTCGTCAGAGCCCGATCAAGGACAAGCTGGAAAGCAAGGATAAATAATAAAAAGGGGCAGGAAATCGTGACGGAGTGGTGGGAACACCACTCCGGAATCGTTTCTCAGACTGGTAACGGTCTGGCCGTCAGGCCACCGATTCCAGCTGTCGGGCCTTGAGGCGCTGGATGTGCTTCTGGCTCAGACTGACAAACCTCGGGGTCAGCCCCTGATCCTCGTAGATCTCGAAACCATCCTCATCGTAAGCAACCACCCGGGTTCCCTGCACATACGGAAAGCTGGTTTCCAGCTCGTCCAGGGCAGCGGAGATCAGATCCCGCATCAGGTCTTGCGGAGACTTCATCGGATAGAGCGCCGCAAGTTTCTCCAGTCGCTTGTGATGCTGGTCAGACAGCGCCATAAAGTAGGCGTCTCGGGTCAGCCGTCCCCGCGCGTGCTTGTCCCAGTAGTTGACCAGATCTTTGATTTTCATGGTGCCTGCACTCCTGCATCTTATTGATAGCAACCGGCGCACTGAAGTCGTGCATCCGTTACCGAAAGTGTAGACGAAGCCTCAGGTTTGGGAACCTCTGAATTGGTAACGGATTGTACTTACCGAATACAGGTTCTCAGTGCCCGGAGCGGTCCTTCTCGACGCCCTTTACCGACTGCCAGATGGCATCCAGCGCCTCGAGGGACTCGTCGTCCATATCGCGGCCCTCTCTCACCAGTACCTGTTCGATCGCCCGGAACCGGGCCTCGAACTTGTGGTTGGTGCGTTTGAGGGCCTGCTCCGGATTTACCTTCATGAACCGTGCCAGGTTGACACACACAAACAGCAGATCACCAAGTTCGTCCTCGACCGCATCACGCTCACCGGCGCCATGCTCAGCTGCCTGCCAGGCTTCCTTCAACTCGTCGATTTCCTCATGCAGCTTGTCAAACACCGGAGCGATATCCGGCCAGTCGAAACCATGGCGGGCAGCCCGACGCTGGAGCTTCTCGGCCCTGGCCATGGCCGGCAGGGTGCGGGCGATACCATCGAGGCGGCTGACGGCTTCCTCCGCCGCTGGTTTTTCCGCGCGCTCCTCGGCCTTGATACGTTCCCAGCTCTCCTTGATCCAGGCTTCACTGGGCCGGTTATCAGGATCAATGCGACTCTCCAGCGTACCCTCCGGGAAGACGTGGGGATGGCGACGCACCAACTTCCGGACCAGATGATCAACCACGCTGTCAAAGTCGAAATGCCCGTCCTCGCGACCAATCTGGGCATAGAAAATGACCTGGAACAGTAGGTCCCCCAGCTCATCCTTCAGGTGGGGGTAGTCAGCACGTTCGATGGCATCCGCCACCTCATAGGCTTCTTCGATGGTATGGGGCACGATCGTGCTGTAGGTCTGTTTGGTATCCCAGGGGCAGCCGGTTTCCGGATCCCGCAGACGGGCCATCAGGGTCTTGAGATCCTCTATGGTGTAACTCATCCGCGCTTACGCCTTACGTCGATGATGTTTGGCAGATTACGGATCTGCGCCAGCAATCGCGCCAGCTGTTCAAGGCTGGAGATTTCCACGGTGACTGTCATCATCGCGGTGTTCTCGTCCCTGTTGGTCTGGGTATTCAGTGACAGCACATCACTCTTGGATGCAGACAACACCTGGGTGATATCCCGCAACAACCCGGAACGGTCATAGGCCTCGATCTCGATGTCCACCGGATAGACTGCCGCCGGCTTGCCACCCCAGTTCACCTCGATGATCCGGTTGGGTTCGAACTCCCTGAGGTTCAGGAAGGTCAGGCAATCCAGGCGATGCACCGTGACCCCGCGACCCACCGTGATGTAGCCACCAATCGGATCTCCGGGTAACGGCTTGCAGCATTTCGCCACCTGGGTCTTGAGTTTGCCCACACCCAGGATCTGTATATCGGATTCGGTGTCGTAGGGCTTCCTGCGCTGGGTGGTCAGCTTCAGATCAAGCTGCTCGGACCGTGGTTCCAGCATTTGCTGGGCCACGTTGGCCACATGGGTCGGGCGCAGATCACCCGCGCCGACCGCCGCGAACATGTCGGCGGAGCTGTGGACGTTGACCTTACGGGCCAACTCTTCCAGATCCACATCGAACAGGGACAGACGCCTGAACTCATCCTCCAGAATGGCCCGGCCATCAATGATATTGCGATCGCGATCCTGCTGCTTGAACCAGTGGGTCACCTTGGCCCGGGCCCGGGAGGTCTGGATGTAGCCAAGACTCGGATTCAGCCAGTCACGGCTCGGCGCCGGATTGTTGGAGGTCAGGATGAATACCTGATCTCCAGTCTTCAGCGGATAGGTCAGCGGAACGATCCGGCTGTTGACCCTGGCACCCCGGCAGGCATGGCCGATCTCGGTGTGGACCCGGTAGGCAAAGTCCACCGGCGTCGCGCCCTGGGGCAGATCCACCACGTGGCCTTCCGGCGTGAAAACGTACACCCGGTCCGACGCCACGTCGGATTTCAGGTGATCGGCCAGGCCCGACAGGTCCCCCAGATCTTCCTGCCACTCGAGGACCTGGCGCAGCCAGTTGATCTTCGCGTCGTACCCGGTGGACCGGTTGTGCTTGTCGGTACCCTTGTAGAGCCAGTGGGCGCAAACCCCAAGCTCGGCCTCCTGGTGCATCTTGTGGGTCCGGATCTGCACTTCCATGACCTTGCCTTCGGGCCCGATCACCGCGGTATGGAGCGACTGGTAGCCGTTCTCCTTCGGGTTGGCGATATAGTCGTCAAACTCATTGGGAATGTGACGCCAGAGGGAATGGACGATGCCAAGAGCGGCATAGCAGTCCCGGACTTCGGGCACCAGGATGCGCACGGCACGCACATCGTACACCTGGGAAAAGTCGATCCCCTTCCGGCGCATCTTCCGCCAGATGCTGTAGATGTGCTTGGCCCGGCCCGACAGCTCAGCCTCGATGCCTGAGGCCCGAAGCTCCTTCTGCAGCGTTTCGATCACACGGCGGATGTAACCTTCCCGATCCAGCCGCTTCTCGTCCAGGAGCTTGGCAATCTTCTTGTACGCGGATTCGTGAAGGTAACGGAAGGACAGGTCCTCCAGCTCCCATTTGATGTGGCCGATCCCGAGCCGGTGGGCCAGAGGCGCGTAGATATCGAACACCTCGCGCGCCACCCGCATGCGCTTTTCTTCCGGAGCATTCTTGACCGCCCGGATGGCGCAGGTACGCTCCGCCAGCTTGATCAGCGCAACCCGGACATCGTCGATCATGGTGACCAGCATCTTGCGCACGTTATCCAGCTGGCCTTCACTCTGACCCAACACATTGCCCTTCAGCGGGTGGTGGATCGACGAAATCGCCGCCATCTGCTGCACACCGTTGATCAGTCCGGCCACCTCATCGCCGAATTCCTTACGGATGTTCTCCAACGGCACCCGCTCTTCGCGCACCGCCCGGTAAAGAATCGCGGCAACCAGGCTGGCCTGGTCAAGGTGCAGCTCCGCCAGGACCTGTGCCATTTCCAGGCCGATCCGGAAGCTGCTGGATCCCGGGGCCCACAGGCGGTCTTCCCGGAACGCCTGGAGGTCGATCTCGGCCGCCTTCTCACAGGCCCGACGGAACTGGTCGATGTCTTCAAGATGGGTTTGCGAGGCGATGTGGCTGACGCACCTCTCGATATCCACCTCGCCGTCACCGGTTACAGCGTAATCTTCGCGAACTTTTACCATATCGGTCTTGTTGTTCCTGTTCGTTGTCGCGACCATCCCTGACCGCGCTCATTCCTGTTCGGCGTCAGGCACGCTCGAACAGGGCGATAGACTCCACATGGGTGGTGTGCGGAAACATGTCCATCACACCGGCGCGCACCAGCCGATAGCCGTTGCGTGCCATGACACCCGCATCCCGGGCCAGGGTGGCCGGATTGCACGAGACATAAACAATGCGACTGGCTCCGAAAGCCGTCAGGTACTTGCAAATGTCCTCCGCGCCGGAGCGGGGCGGATCGATCAGAATCTTGTCAAAGCCCTCTTTCGCCCAGGGTTGCCCGGTAAAATCACCATGGAGATCGGCACCATGGAAGGTCACATTGTCCAGGCCATTCAGCCCGGCGTTCTCGCGACCTCGAACCACCATGGCCTCGTCACCCTCGACGCCGACCACCTGGCCACCGCGACGGGCCAGAGGCAGCGTGAAATTACCCAGCCCGCAAAACAGATCGAGGACCCGCTCATCCGGTTGGACATCCAGCCACTCCACTGCACGGTGTACCATGCTGCTATTGATGCCTGCATTGACCTGGGTAAAGTCCATGGGATGAAACTGCATGGTCAGGCCGAATTCGTCCAGGCGATAGCTCAGCCGCTCATCCGCCGGCCCGGCGGACTCGGGCCAGATCCGGTGGACCGTGTCCGGTCCCTTGGGCTGCAGATAAATATGCAAGTCATGGGCCCGACCAAAGCCAATGAGCTTTTCCCGGTCGCCGGCGCTGAGCTCGTCCATGTTTCGGATCACCATGGCAGCCGTCTCGTCACCACAAGCCACTTCGACCTGGGGAATCCGGTCATACGCGTCCATGCTGTGCAGCAGTTCACGCAGCGGCAGGATGCGCTCCCCGATACGTGGATCCATGACCACACAACGATCAATGTCGGTCAGGAAGCTGTTACGCTTCTCCCGGAACCCCACGAGCACGGACTCCCGGGCCTTGACGAAACGCACGCCCAAGCGGGCCTTGCGCCGGTATCCGAGGCTCGCCTCGGAACGCATGGGGGCCACCCACTCCTCCGGCTCGATGCCTCCGAAATGGGCAAAATGCTGCCGCAGGGTGTCCTCCTTGAACCGGATCTGGGCGTCACCGCTCATATGCTGCAGGCTGCAGCCACCACACAGGTCAGCAAACTGACAGGGCGTCTCCTGACGTTCAGTCGCCGCCTCAAGCACTTCCAGAGTGCGTAACTCGTCGAATTTGCTGCGACTGGAGACGACCTTCGCCATCACGGTCTCACCAGGCAGTGCACCGTCCACGAACTGGGTCTTGCCGTCATTGCGGGCAATGCCCCGGCCATCATGGCTCAGGGATTCAATCACACAGCGCACAGGCTCCTTGGGCAGAACCTTCCTGCGTCTTCTACTCATACTGAAATCTCTTGCTGGCTGGTTCAGGCGCCTGGGAAGACACCTGTCGACAGGTAACGATCGCCGCGATCACAGATAATGGCCACGATCACGGCGTTTTCAACCTGTTGCGATAGTTTCAGGGCGGCCGCGATGGAGCCTCCGGAAGACACGCCACAGAAAATACCCTCGCGGGCGGCCAGGGCCCGCATGGTTTCCTCGGCTTCGTCCTGACCGATGTCGAGCACCTGGTCCACCCGGGTGGCATCGTAAATTTTCGGCAGGTATTCCTCCGGCCAACGGCGGATACCCGGAATCGATGCGCCCTCTTTTGGCTGGAGGCCAATGATCCGGATATCGGGATTGCGCTCCTTGAGGTAGCGGGAGACACCCATGATGGTTCCGGTGGTGCCCATGGAGCTGACGAAATGGGTCACCCGTCCTTCGGTCTGCTCCCAGATCTCCGGGCCGGTCGTGCGGTAATGGGCCAGCGGATTGTCGGCATTGCTGAACTGATCCAGCACCTTGCCCTTTCCCTCCGCTTCCATTGCCTGCGCGAGATCACGGGCCGCTTCCATGCCCTCTTCCTTACTGACCGTGATGATCTCGGCGCCATAGGCGCGCATCGAGGCCCGACGTTCCTCACTCATGTTGGCGGGCATGATCAGCACCATCCGGTAGCCCTTGATGGCTGCCGCCATGGCCAGGGCTATTCCGGTATTGCCACTGGTGGCCTCGATCAGGGTATCCCCGGGCTTGATTTCACCACGGCGCTCAGCCTCCTGGATCATGCTCAGTGCCGGGCGGTCCTTGACCGAACCGGCGGGATTGTTGCCCTCAAGCTTGGCCAGGATGATATTGCTGGTACTGCCCGGCAGGCGCTGCAGGCGAACCAGCGGGGTGTGACCAACATAATCTTCGATGGTGGGGAAATTCATAATAAAACCCTGTGGTACACTTTTGGCTCCGAATCATACGCGTTATGGCCACGGCATCCCAATACAGCTTCTCGCTATATCCATGACCGCCGGCTATAACCTGTGATTTTCTATCTGGTCCGGGACAGATACCACAGTCAGGCCCGGCCGGATCATCTATTCTGACAGGGAAGTGACTTCGGGTTCATTCCCGTAGCAGGGCAATATTCAGGAAAACCGTATGCGGCGCTGGGGTATTCGCAAGAAAGTGCTGGTGGTGACTCTGGTCCCCACTTTGCTGACCACCCTGATACTGGGGGTGTTCTTTACCTACAGCTGGGTAAACAACATCGAGAGCCTGCTGGGCGATCGTGGTGAGTCCCTGTCACGGCAATTGGCCGCCGGCTCCGAGTACGGCCTGTTTACTGGCAACCGCAGCCTGTTGAGCAGCCTTTCCAATGCCCTGCTGGAAGAGCAGGATGTCCGCTCCATTACTTTCTATGATAGCGACGGCGGTCGCCTGCTGCATACCGGGCCAGGCAGATCGCAAGCGCCCATCTCCGGAAAACTCTCCCCCGACCGTGCCATGCGCATGGCGACCGAGGACAGCACCCGCTTCGTGACGCCGGTGCACCTCCAGGACCTGATGATCGAGACCATGCTGGATCCGGGCGCGCGCCAATCGATGAGTGAGCTGCAAGCCCCCCTTGGCTGGGTATCAGTGGAGATGTCACACGTTCGCACCGAGAAAGAAACCTACAAGGCGATGCTGATTTCCCTGTTGCTGGTGCTGGGCGGCGTTCTCCTGAGCCTCGCTATTGCCATGCGCCTGAGCCGCGCTTTCACCGGTCCGGTATTCGAGCTGAACGAGGCCGTGGCCCGACTAAAGGAAGGCAAACTCGACACCCGGGTTCACACCGGTGCCGGCCCGGAATTCGAGCAACTGGAATCCGGCCTCAACGACATGGCTGAAGAGCTGAGCAAGGCCCAGGCCGAGATGCAGCAGAACATAGACCAGGCCACCGAGGACTTGAGGGAAACCCTCGAGACCATCGAGATCCAGAACATCGAGCTGGACTTTGCCCGCAAGGAAGCGCTGGAGGCCAGCCGGATCAAGTCCGAATTCCTGGCCAACATGTCCCACGAAATCCGGACCCCGCTCAATGGCATCATCGGCTTTACCGAATTGTTGCTGAAAAGTCCCCTGCCCCGGCAGCAGCGGGACCACCTCAATACCATCCGGAAGTCTTCCGAGATCCTTCTGACGATCATCAACGACATCCTGGATTTTTCCAAGATAGAGGCCGGCAAGCTGATTCTGGACCGGGTGCCCTTCCAGCTTCGTGATATTATCGAGGAAGTCATGGTGATGCTCGCACCGGCCGCTCACAGCAAGAACCTGGACCTGGCACCGCTGGTTTACAACGATGTGCCGGATAACGTCATGGGCGATCCGCTGCGGGTCAAGCAGGTGATCACCAACTTGGTGAACAACGCGATCAAATTCACCCAGACCGGCGAAGTAGTGCTCCGGGCCAGCCTGGAAGATGAGGATCCGGAGAACAACCGGGTCACCGTGAAGATCAGTATCACCGATTCCGGCGTCGGGCTCTCCCGGGCGCAACAGCAGTCCCTGTTCAACGCCTTCAGCCAGGCGGACGCTTCTACCGCCCGGCAATACGGGGGGACTGGCCTGGGGCTCGCCATCTCGAAGCGCCTCGTTGAGGAAATGGGCGGCCAGATTGGACTGGAGAGTGAACTGGGCAAGGGTTCCACGTTCTGGTTTACCCTGAGCTCGGAGCTCTCAGCCACGGGGGAGAACGTCGTCCCCAGGGATGCGTTGCGGGGTGAGAAGGTGATCTACCTGGAGCACCAGAAAACCACCGGGCTGGCGGTCGAGCACATGTTACGGGACTGGGGCGTGACCGTGGACCGGGTTGCCTCCCCGGGAGCCATGCAGGAGCAGATCGAGGAAGCACAGAAAGGCCAGGCCGGCTACGCTGTTGCGATCATTGGCATCACCCGGCACCTGCTCAACTCCAACCAGTACCGCACGTTGTTGCATAACCTGGAAGTCGAGCGTGATTGCCGGACACTACTGCTCACCCCGACGCTCGAAACCCACGAGGCCGGCCTGTCTGGCCTCGCCAGCGGCCATCTGACCAAACCGGTCTGCCGCGACGCTCTCTATGACGAGCTGCTGTTGCTCGTCCATGGCATCAACACCGGCGAGCGGATGACGGCCGGGTACTCCAGGGAACCCCGGCGGCTAGCGTCGAACAACGTCCCCAGAATACTGGCGGTGGACGACAACGAGGCCAACCTCAAGCTGGTCATGGCGCTGCTCAATGATTGCCAACTGGAGGCGGAGTCGGCCTCCAACGGCTTTGAAGCCCTGAGCAAGGCCCGGCAAAAACCCTTTGACCTGGTGTTCATGGATCTGCAGATGCCTGGTATGGACGGCGTCGAGACCACGGCGCGCATTCGCGAGCTGGATACCAATACCCACCGGACCCCCATCATTGCCCTGACCGCCCATGCCCTGGCAGACGAACAGGAGGCGCTGGCACGGCAGGGTTTCGATGGCTATATGGCCAAGCCCATCAGCAGCATCGAACTGACGGCGCTGATCCGGGATTACACGGGCTTCGACTGCAGCACCAAAGGCACGTCGCCCCGGGTTTCCGAAGTCCGGGATACCCGCCGAACGACCCTGCGGCCCTCTTCCCGCAAGATGCAACTGGATTGTGTCAGCGTGCCCGAGAGTATACAGCTGGCTGCCGGCAAGCCGGACCTCGCGGAAGAACTGTTCAGCATGTTGCTCGAGCAGATCCCCTCAGACCGGGAGAAGATCAGGGAATTCTGGGAAAAAGACGACATGGACAGCTTGCTGGACTGTGTTCACAAGCTGCACGGGGCAACCCGCTATTGCGGTGTTCCGGAGTTGAGGGCCGCCGCCAATGACCTGGAGACGGCCCTGAAATGCTCGGCTTCGGATATAGAAGTCCACAAGCAACAGTTGCTGGACGCCATGGAGCGCCTGCAGGCATGGAGCGACCAGACCGATTGGCAAGAGCTCTTCAGGCAGGACCAGTTCCAGACCGGCACCGCACCCTGAACCGACACCTCACACGCTCCCGCGAGCCCGGTCAAGAATGGCCTTCATGTCGGCTACCGCCTCTTTGAGACCGGTGAATACTGCCCGGGCAATGATGGCGTGGCCGATATTGAGTTCATTGATCCCGGGAATGGCAGCCACCCGCTCGGTGTTGTGATAGTGGAGACCATGACCGGCGTTCACGATCAGCCCCTTCTTGCGGGCATAGGCAACGGCATTGGCAATGGTCGCGAACGCCTGCTCCTCATCCGCTGAGGTCCGGGCCTCGGCGTACTCTCCGGTGTGCAGCTCCACAACAGGAGCGCCGCAGCGGACCGCGGCGTCAATCTGGACCGGATCCGGGTCAATGAACAGGGACACCTCGGCACCGATCCGGCCCAGCCGCTCGCAGGCCTTGGCGACCCTTGCTTCCTGGCCCTCGACATCAAGCCCCCCCTCGGTGGTCAGCTCTTCCCGCTTCTCCGGCACCAGGCAGACGCATTCCGGGCGGACCTGTTCCGCGAATGCCAACATGGCATCGGTCACCGCCATCTCAAGGTTCATCTTGGTTTGCAGCACTTCCCGCAGCAACAGGACGTCCCGATCCTGGATATGACGTCGATCTTCCCGGGGGTGAATGGTGATACCGTCCGCCCCGGCTTCCTCGGCGAGGATCGCCGCCTGCACGGGGTCCGGGTAGCGGGTGCCGCGGGCCTGGCGCAGGGTAGCCACGTGATCGATGTTAACGCCAAGCAGTACTCTAGGATTCATGATGTTCTCCCCGAAGATGAGTGAAAAGGCTTCGACTGTTCAGTAGCCGGCCCTGCAGCAGATAATCCACCAGTACCCGCATGATTCGCTTGGCATACCGGCGGCTGCTGACAGATTCGAGATCCCCGGCGGCGATAGCCAGCAGGATCTCACCCGGTAATTCCTGCAAACGCACGCCCGGGAAAGGTTTCGAAACAATGCCCTGCTCCGGATCATAGCAATAGCGCTTGCCGGCCTCGACCGCGTCTCCGGTGTCCGTCGTACGATCCCAGGAGAAATCATAACCAAGGGCGCTGGCAAACGTTTGCTCGAACCGGCGCAAAACCGGCTCTATATCGTCGGTCCCGGACAGCTCGCTGATCGCATCAATGTAGGCCGCGAACAGGTCGGGATGAGGGTCGGCTACAGGAAGGATACGTTGCAGCAGTTCATTCAGATACAGGCCACTGTATAGCGCCGCGGTGCGTTTTAACTCCGGCCCGGGACGGACCTCAACCTGGGTGAGCGTCTTCAGATCTCCCCGGCCGGTCCAGTCCAGCAACAGCGGCTGGAATGGCTGAAGCTGGGCCTTGAGCGGGCTCTTGGCGCTGTTGGCTCCACGGGCGATGACGGTTATCCTGCCACGGTTGAGCGTGAAGACGTCCACCATGAGGCTGGTTTCCCGCCACGGGCGACGATGGATGACGTAGGCGGGCTCCTGCTGCTCCGGCCCCCTCATGGTCGCCTCAGGAGTCGTTCATTCCGAGGCTTTTCAGCGCCCGGTCACTGTCCGCCCAGCCACGTTTGACCTTGACCCACAGCCGCAGCATGACCTTGCCTCCAAACATGCGTTCCATATCCGTGCGGGCCTCCTGGCCGATACGGCGCATGCGCTCGCCCTTGTCACCGATGATGATTTTTTTCTGGCCTTCACGCTCCACAAGGATCAGGGCGGAGATATGCAGGGTCTTGCCCTGATGTTTGAACTCTTCGATCTCGACCGCCACCGAGTAGGGCAATTCCGCACCCAGTTGCCGGGTAATTTTTTCCCGGACAATTTCCGCCGCCATGAATCGCTCACTGCGGTCCGTGATCTGGTCGTCCGGATAGAAGTGCACACTCTCCGGCAGATAACGGCCAACCGCGTCCTCAAGAGGCTCAAGGTTGGTTTCCCGCAGAGCGGACAATGGGATGATCTCCGCGAACTCCCGCTTCTTCGACAGCATTTCCAGGTGCGGCAACAAGGCATCCCGGTTTTCCAGTTTGTCGACCTTGTTGACCGCCAGGATCACCGGACATTTCAACCGGGACAGCTTCTCGAGCACCATTTCGTCAGCCGTGGTCCAGGCCAGCTGGTCCACCACGAACACCACCACGTCGACATCGATGAGTGCCGACGAGGCCGCCTTGTTCATGTAGCGATTCAACGCCCGGGGCTCATCCTCATGCATGCCCGGGGTATCGACATAGATTGCCTGGACTGGCCCCTCGGTCTTGATACCAAGCACCTGGTGCCGGGTTGTCTGGGGCTTGCGGGAGGTAATACTCAGTTTTTGCCCAAGAATGTGATTCAACAAAGTGGACTTGCCAACATTGGGACGGCCCACAATGGCCACGAACCCACAACGGCTGTCGGGATTCTCGGGACGGGTAATATCATTCATCAGGAATTCTCCACACCCAGCTCTTTCAGGGCGTTACGGGCCGCCTGCTGCTCGGCCACACGGCGGCTACTGCCGGTGCCGGTGGTCTTACGGTCCAGGGATGGCAGGGCGCAGGATACATGGAAGGTCTGGTTGTGCGCTTCACCGTCAACCGAGATGACATCGTAGCGCGGAAGCGGGAACTGCCGGGACTGCAGATATTCCTGCAGCCGGGTCTTGGAATCTTTCTGGGTGTCCTGCAGATCCAGGTTTCTCAGACGCTGTTCGAACCAGCGCAGCACCTGGGAACGACAGGTATGGAAATCGCTGTCCAGGTAGATTGCGCCGATGATGGACTCCACGGCATCGGCAAGGATGGACTCCCGGCGGAAACCGCCACTCTTGAGTTCACCGGATCCCAGGCGCAGGTATTTGCCCAACTCGAACTCGCGGCCGATCTCCGCCAGGGTCACCCCCTTGACCATGCGCGCCCGAAGCCGGCTCAACTGCCCTTCCCGGGCCTTGTCAAAGTTCAGGTACAGGTACTCGGCAATCACCATATTGACGATGGAATCCCCCAGAAACTCCAGTCGCTCATTGTTCTGGTTGCCGTAACTGCGATGTGTGAGCGCCAGCAGCAGCCGCTCGGGAGACTTGAACTGATAGCCGATGCGCCGCTGTAACTGATCCAGATCCGGTTGTGAACTCACTTGCCCTTCAACTCATACTCATGCTTGAAGTGGATAACGGTATCCACGTTACTGAAAAGGTTATTGCGAACTTCGTAATCCACCTTGATGACGACGAATTCGCCATTCTTCTCCACCGAAATGTGCTTGGGATCAAACCCCCTCACATTGTTGACGCTCAGGCGTTTGTTGATCAGGGTAAGTACCTGCGCCGGCCCCATACTGGAGAGGCCCTCCGTGCCATCAAGGCTCTCCAGGGCTTCCTGGATAGTGATGTCATCGATATAGACCGGCCCCAGCTTGACGACCAGGGTCAGCAGGCTACCGAAAAACAGCACCATGATCAGAATGGTCAGGACAGATGCGCCGCCCTGACGCCCCATCGTGGAGAGATTGTTTTTCTTCATTATAACTGCACTCCAGATTAGTCTGTGTTATTCGATACTACCGACACGGTCAAAGGATGGCAGACTGGTAATCGATTTCCAGTGCATCCAGATCGCGAAAGCCTTTCCCACAATCAGCTCGTCCGGCACCGTACCCCAGTAGCGACTGTCATTACTGTTGTCCCGGTTATCGCCCATCACGAAATAATGATTCTCGGGCACAACCCACTGGCCTTCGCCGGAGTTACCCGGCCGTCCGAGCGTCAGGAAGATATCATGCTCCACTGCCCCGAGGTCCTCACGCCGCAGCTCCATTGGCGGCAGACGTGCAACGAAACTGGATTCGACCAGCTCGCCGTTGATGAACAGCTGTTTGTCACGATATTGAATCTGATCTCCTGGCAGCCCGATCACCCGCTTGATGTAATTGGTCTCGCCATCCTCGGGGTAACGGAACACCATGACGTCTCCCCGTTCCGGGTCGCCGACCTCCAGAACCTTGGTGCCGGCCACCGGCAGTCGGAGGCCATAGGCGTACTTGTTCACGAGAATGAAGTCCCCGACCTCGAGCGTAGGCAACATGGAACCAGAGGGAATCTGGAAAGGCTCCACCAGAAAGGATCGGAGCACAAGGACGATTGCCAGCACCGGAAAGAACGACCGGCTCAGATCCACCAGATAGGGTTCTTTCGGCTCTTCCTCATCAGCGGATACCGATCCACCTTCCTCGCCGGACCCGGAGCTGCTTGCCCTGGCTGCCGCGAGCCGTCGCTCCCGTAAAAAGAGCTTGTCCGCCAGCCAGATCAGACCCGTCGCGAAGGTCAGTACTACCAGAACCAGGGGAAAATCGATATCCATCCGGGTGCCTTCTGTTATTTGTCGACTTTCAACACGGCAAGAAACGCTTCCTGAGGCACCTCGACATTACCCAGCTGCTTCATACGCTTTTTACCTTCTTTCTGCTTCTGCAGCAGTTTTTTCTTTCGGCTGACGTCCCCGCCGTAACACTTGGCGGTTACGTTCTTTCGCAGTGCCTTGACCGTCACCCGAGCCACGACGTGGGTACCGATGGCCGCCTGGATCGCAATATCAAACATCTGCCGGGGAATCAGCTCCTTCATCTTCTCAATGAGCTGACGTCCCTTGTAGTGCGCCTGTTCCTTGTGAACGATCAGCGCCAGGGCATCCACCCGCTCGCCATTGATCAACACATCCAGACGGACCAGATTCGCCGGCTGGAAGCGCACGAAATGGTAATCCAGGGAGGCAAAGCCCCGACTGGCTGACTTGATCCGGTCAAAGAAGTCCATCACCACTTCTGCCATTGGCAGCTCATAGGTGATCTGTACCTGAGTGGACATAAAGTGCATGTTCTTCTGCACGCCACGCTTTTCCTCACAAAGCGTGATCACGTTACCCAGATGCTCCTGGGGCACGAGAATATTGGCCTCAACGATCGGCTCACGCATCTCTTCGATGGAACCAATATCCGGAAGCCTTGAGGGATTGTCCACCGACAGGGTCTCACCCTGCTTGGTCACTACTTCGTAAATTACCGTTGGCGCCGTGGTGATCAGATCCAGGTCATACTCGCGCTCAAGCCGTTCCTGGATGATCTCCATGTGCAGCATACCCAGAAAGCCGCAGCGGAAGCCGAACCCGAGCGCGTCGGAATTCTCCGGCTCGAAGAACAGGGAGGCATCGTTCAGTGTCAGCTTTTCCAGGGCGTCACGAAAATCGTCGTAATCGTCCGCGCTGACCGGGAACAGCCCGGCGTATACCTGGGGCTTGACCTTCTTGAACCCCGGCAGCATCGGCGTCTCTTCCGCGAACTTCTGGTGCACAATGGTATCGCCCACCGGAGCACCGTGAATATCCTTGATGCCCGCAACAACAAACCCGACATCGCCGGCCTCGAGAATATCGGTATCGTTGGGCTTCGGGTTGAAGATCCCCACCTTGTCCGCATTCCAGGCCTTTCCGGTGGACTTGATGACAATCCTGTCGCCCTTGCGCAGGGTACCTTCCGTTACCCGTACCAGCGATACCACACCCAGGTAGTTGTCGAACCATGAATCGATGATCAGCGCCTGCAGGGGCGCGCTACGATCGCCCTTGGGCGGCGGAATCTTTTGGATCAGATCTTCGAGGACATCTTCCACGCCCACGCCGCTCTTGGCACTACAACGCACAGCGTCGGACGCCTCGATACCAATAATGTCCTCGATCTCGGCAGCCACCCGCTCCGGCTCTGCCTGCGGCAAGTCCATCTTGTTCAGTACCGGCACCACTTCCAGACCCTGCTCGATGGCGGTGTAACAGTTAGCCACGGACTGCGCCTCGACGCCCTGGCCGGCATCAACCACCAGTAGCGCACCTTCACAGGCATACAGCGAACGGGACACCTCGTAGGAAAAATCCACATGCCCCGGGGTATCGATGAAATTCAGCTTATAGGTCTCACCATCGCGGGCCTTGTAGTTGAGCGTGACGCTCTGGGCCTTGATTGTAATCCCTCGCTCCCGCTCCAGGTCCATGGAATCCAGGACCTGCTCGGCCATCTCACGGTCCGTCAGGCCGCCACAGATCTGGATAAAACGATCAGCGAGGGTGGATTTACCGTGGTCGATGTGGGCGATGATGGAAAAGTTACGGATTCGGCTCAGTTCAGTCACAGAAAATGAATACTCATAATTAAGACGAAGGATTGAGCCCGGAGGGGCCGCTACCGGGATCCGGGAACGGCGTGATTTTACCGGTTACCGCCGGCCATTGCCATGATCAGGAAATCAGCGGTTTCTCATACTGGCGAATCAGGAAGCCGATCAGGGCATCCTCGTCCAGTGGATAGCTGAACAGGTTACCCTGGCACTGAGCACAATCGGCGGTTTTCAGGAAGCTCAACTGCTGCAGTGTTTCAACACCCTCGGCCACCACCGTCAGGTGCAGTTTACGGGCCAGCGCGATGACCGCGGACGCGACGTCCGTGGCGCTGACGTTGTAGGGAATATCGCGAATGAACCGATGGTCAATCTTGATCACATCCAGCGGCAGCTGCTGCAGCGCCACCAGTGAGCACGAACCGGTGCCGAAATCATCGAGAATCAGGCAGACCCCCAGATCATTCAGCGCCACCAGCAGCTCCCGCAGCATTCGCGGATCCTCGTTCAGCAATTCCGCCGGCATCTCCAGCTCCAGGCGCTCCGGCGACACCCCGGTCTCGGTGATGACCTGGCGGACCATATTCAGGAATCCGCTGTCTGTCAGCTGTCTCACCGACAGGTTGACCGCCATTTTCAGAGAGTCAAAACCGGCGCGCTCAAGGGCCTGGACCTGAATACAGGCCTGCCGGAGGGCCTGCTCTCCCAAACGGACAATCAGCCCGGTTTCCTCGGCAAGCCCGATAAATTGCTGTGCAGAGACCAGCCCCTTCTCCGGATGATGCCAGCGCAGGAAAGCTTCAACTCCGATGACCCGCTCGGTCTTCAGGTCCACCTTGGGCTGGTAGTGCAGGACAAAGCGGTCCTCATCCAGGGCTCTTGCCAACTCTTCCTGCTGGAGCAGGCGGCGGGCGGCCTTGATATTCATTGCCGGTGTGAAGAACTGGTAAGTGTTCCGGCCCACTTCCTTGGCCCGGTACATTGCCAGATCCGCATACTTCATCAGGGTGCCGGAATCCTCACTGTCATGTGGAACCATCGTGATACCGATACTGACCGTCACTCCGACCTCGTGGTCATTGAGGCGAATGCGTTGGCACAAACGGCGCAGAATGGTATCTGCGACCTTGCCGGCGGCATCGGGGCCACTGATTCTGGACAGCAGCACGACGAACTCGTCCCCGCCCAGGCGGGCGACCGAGTCCTCCTCACGTACACACCCCTCCAGCCAATAGGCAACCTGGCGCAGCAACTCGTCCCCCGCGTCATGGCCGAGCGTGTCGTTGATGCGCTTGAACCCGTCGAGATCGAGGAACATCAGTGCAGCCGAATCACCGCTCCGGCGGCAGCGGCGGACAACATGGTTGAGGCGGTCACGGAACAGCTGACGGTTCGCCAACCCGGTCAGCGGGTCGTAGAAGGCCAACCGATGTAACTCCGACTGAGCGGCCTTGAGCTGGGTCAGGTCACGCAGGCTGAGCACCACACCATTGACCCCCGGCACGGATAGCATTGCGGTATAGGTGCCTTCCATATCCCGCCATTGACCACCGGCGTCACGTATCCGGACACGGATCACCGGCATTTGCTTGCCGGGAGATTTCACAGACTCTTCAAAGCCACGCTGCAGCTGGGGCCAATCATCGTCATGGACCAGCTCTTCAAAAGAGAGCTCGGGCACTTTTTCCGGTTCGAACCCGAGAATGTCGAGACTGGACGGACTGGCGTACAGGGGCTGGGCATGGCGATCCATCACCAGGGTGACATTTGCGGCACCCTCGGTAATGGCCCGGTAACGGCCGGCCGTAATCTGGGCCATCAAACGCGAACGAACCAGCGCCAGCACGAACAGGAACAGCAGCACCGAGATGACCACTCCGCTGCCAAGCACGATGGGCGGGCGGGGGTCGGATGCGAGGTAATCAAACGCCGGTGTGGATCGGGTCTGCAACAGCCACTCGCGCCCACCGTGGCTAACCGTCTGGCTCATTTCGAAACTGAACTCGTTGTCCAGCGAGCCCAGGTTCGAGCTGTACATGACCGCGTCTCGGCTGATGTTGCCGTTGTCGTAGATCCGTACATCCAGAAATGGAGAGATCAGCCCGACAATGCCGTCGAGCAGGTTATTCATCCGAAAGGCACTGAAGACAAAACCCGCGAGCATCATTCGACGCTCCGCGCGATTTTCCGGAATGGTACCGCCCTGGTAGACCGGGTAGTACATCAGGAAACTGGCCTGGTCCTCGGCCACCTCCTCCTGCACCAGCACCACCTTCGGAGTGACGGTAGGCTGAGCCTCATCCCGGGCTTCCTCCATCGCTTGCCGGTGACTGGGATCACTGAAGGGGTCATACCCGAGCGCGCGCAGGTTCCGCTCCGTGCCTGGTTCGAGATAAACCATGGGGTAGTAGTAGGGGCCACGCCCCAGCGGAGTCACCAGGTAATCGTGCACCCCTGCGGCCCTGACAGACGCGATATGGTCGGCCATCTGCCGAACGCCGATTCGACGGACATAACCGATACCCTGGATTCCCGGGTAATAGCGATTGATATCGACGTTGTCGACGTACTCCCGCCACTGATCGCGGGAGACATCACCGGCAACCGCAAACAGACCTGCACTGCCTGCCAGCACCTGCTCATAGTTCAGAAGACGTTCTTCGATGGCGGTTTTCAGTTGAAGGGACTGGGTCCGGAACCGCGCTTCCGTGCGATCCTCAACCAGTCGAATAGACACCTGCCAGAGAACAAGGGTGACGGCGATGCCAACTGCAAACACAAGCCAGGCAATCCAGGCATTGCGGAATTCCAGAAGTCTGCGAAGGGGAAGTTCCTTGTTGTGCATCATTTCTCGGGCGTCCGTTCCATGGCCTCTTTGTTATCGATCCGCGCGAGTATAGCAAAAGCCCCCGGACCTGTCGCTTCGACCGGCCCGGGGGCTTTCTGGGTGCAATTGAACGGTTCAGGTCTGCGGAATCAGGGCTTCATGACCAGATAGAGTGCCCGGCCCTGACGCACGATTCGCACAGATACGGCCCGACCTTCCGGCAAGGACGACACAACATCCCGGAAGTCTGCAACGGACCGGATAGCCTGGCGATTGATCTCGGTGATGACATCCTTGGGTCGAATGCCCGCCTCGTATGCAGGCCCACGGCCAATATCGGTCACCACGATCCCCCCCGGAACGCCGAGCGAGTCGGCCAGTTCCGCAGGCAGGGGCTCAACACTCATTCCCAGGGGGGCTGATGAAGAACCTCCATTACCACCGGCCGGCGCCTGGCTCTGAGCCTGACCTTCGTTCGGCAGCTGTCCGATCTCTACCTCGAGGGTTATTTCATCACCGCCACGCAGGACTGTCAGGCTTGCGGTTTCACCCACCGGTGTACGGCCCACCATCGGTGGCAGGTCCGAGGAGAACTGGACCTCTTCATCATCGTACTCCAGCACGATATCACCGGACTGCAGCCCGGCCTGTTCCGCAGGAGAGCCTTCCATCACCTCCGCAATGAGCGCGCCCCGGGGACGCTTCAGGCCGAAGGACTCAGCGAGATCGCGATTTACCTCCTGGATCAGGACGCCAAGCCAGCCGCGGGATACCATGCCCTTGTCACGGATCTGCCGGAAAACGTTCATGGCGTCATCAATGGGGATTGCAAAGGATACGCCCATGAAGCCCCCGGAGCGGGTATAGATCTGAGAGTTGATACCCACGACCTCGCCATCCATGTTGAACAGGGGGCCGCCGGAGTTACCCGGATTGATGGCCACATCCGTCTGGATAAAGGGGACATAGTTTTCGCTCGGCAGGGAGCGACCCAAGGCGCTGACAATGCCGGCGGTAACGGTGTAATCGAACCCGAACGGGGAACCAATGGCGAACACCCATTCTCCGACTTTCAGGTCCCGGGATTTTCCGACCTGGACCACCGGCAGATCGTTGCCGTCCTCTATCTTCAGCACGGCCATATCGGAACGGGGATCGGTGCCCACCAGCGTGGCTGGCAACTCGCGGCGATCATTCAGTCGCACGACGATTTCATCGGCACCCTCGACGACGTGGTTGTTGGTCAGCACATAACCGTCACTGGAGACAATGAATCCCGACCCCATGGAACGGCGAGGTTGCGCCCCGCCTGGTGCGCCACCGAACGGCGAGTCGGGACCCCGAAAGAAATGCTGGAAAAACTCGGGCATCTGCTCCAACTGGCGCTCATCGAAGGGCATGCCACCAAAACCTGTGTTACCGCCCTTCGGCTCGGTGGTCGTGCTGATATTGACCACCGCACCGGAGTTCTCCTCTACCAACTCGGTAAAATCCGGCAAGCTGCGGGCTGCGGCGCCCTGACTCCAGAACACCACGACCATGACGGACATCATCAGCAGGGCCCCGAACACCTTTTCGATCCGGAAGGCGGGCAAGGTCCGGGTGACCACTGTTATTTCTCTCGGCATGTTGAACCCCCTGTAATTAACGACTCATGACTTTAAATTGAGGCCCGGGCAATGGTTTTCAACTTACAAATCGGTAGGAATCATGGACAGGTTCTGGACATTATCCGGTTATGTCGCAGTAACTTGGGCTCATAGCTGCCAAAACGCCCCGACAATCTCCGGGCAAGCAGAAACCCGCCAACGAGGCCGGCGGCCGCACCCGCCAGGGCACCGAGATCGTCGCCGCCGGTCAGGTTGTGGCCGACGATCGTCGCCAGCACCATGGCAACCAGCGGAAGGGCGTATACGAGCAGGGAAGCACCCAGTAGCGCCCGCTCCTCGATGCCGATGGTCACCTCATCCCCGACCCGGGCATCAATGGTATTGGCAACCAGAATCTGGTTGGCGCGGCCACCGGTCACGGACGCCAATGCCCTCTGGCCACACCCGCTCCGGGCAGAGCAACTCTGGCAGGCGCTGGCCCGGATGGTTTGCACCCAGGCCTGATCACCCTTGAGCGCAATGACCTTGCCGGTTTCGGTGATCACGAGCCACCGCCCTCAAGCGCCAGGCTATCCTGAATTCGCACCGACTCTGCCACCTTTCGCGCGGTTTCCGCCGGAACTTCCCCTACTACGGTGACCAGGAACTCCCGCCCTGCGGATTCCAGTTCGTGCGTATAGATCGTCGTTGCCCCGATGCGGGACACACCCGTGGGCATATTCAGGCGACCGGCTGGCTCGACAAATACCGAAAATGCGGCCAGACCATCGGAAAATGCGACCGCCTGGCCACGTCCTGCCCTCGGCGCGGCAGCAGGAGCAAAGCCTTCAGGACGCCATCCAAGCTGCCAGCCGTTCATTCTCGGAACCGTCGAGGTCCTGGCAGCGCCCTCTTCTTCAGACAGGTTCCGGGATATCTCACGCCCCTCGGTCCTGATCTCAAACTCCTCATCCGGAATATTGTCGGTGATTTCGAGGCTGGTGAACTGGAACTGCTCCATGACGTCGCCAGATGAGGCGCGGACATGACTCTTGACCAACAAACCGGTTGACGTCTCCAACCAAAGCCGATGGCTATATCGGTATTTATCCCTGGATTTGAGTGCGATCTCGACCGCCTCATAGCCGGCCACCCGGTCCTCTCCCACCATCTCTGCGGTGTACCAACGATTGACCGGCATCAGTTGGCTCGTAAAGGCCTCCGCGAAGGGCCCCGAAGGGATGACCTGCTCCAGGCGGATCCGCCCGCGATCCGGAAGCACGCACACGACATTGACTCCCCGGCGAACGATTTCCCCGCTACCACCGTCCTGCATCACCAGTCGCTCTTCCACAACGCCATCACGGTAACGGTGGGCAATTTGCATGGAATGCACCTGATCGCCGCGGGCGTAGACAAAGACACCGCGATAGGAGGTCATGTTCAGCGCCGGGGCAAGACGCTCCAGCCATTGGTGCGCTTCCCCCCGGTCAGGGTCAGCAAAGGCCGGCCCCGGCGTCATCAGGGTCAGGACAGCCAGCAGCAGGGCTGGAAATCCAGCAATTTTCAAGCGTGACAGAAGCCTGTTCATGCGCACTCGCACTCCAAGATCTCAGTATCCATTTCCGGCACTGACCACCCGGGCATAACCGACCGCACCGCGCCCGACGCCGACGCTGTTATGCTGGGCATGCTCCAACAGGTACTGGCTCATCTGTTGCCACTGTTCCTCATCCAGTCCCTGCAGAGCCACTTCGCGGACCGGCGCATCGGTCGGGCTCCTGTCTGTCAACGGCTGTGCGGCTGCAACCGGCGCGCTTGCTGCCTCGGCAGCATCCCGTGAGTCCCAGCCGGCACCGGCACCAAAACCGACCAACAGCGCCACCGCAACCATCGCGACAGCCGGCCAGCGCCATCGCGCTGCTGCCGAAGCATTGCCAAGCGACGACCGACGAACGGGAGGCTCCGAGCGGCCATCAAGCGCAGCCCGAACATTGGCACTGACATCCACACCCTCAGCCGGAGTGTGGCCACTGTGCATCAAATCCCGGATCTGCTGCCATCGCTGCCACTGGTCACGCACCCGCGCCTGGTCACGATGGGACAGCAATCGGCGCACCGATAGCTCATCCGCTTCGTCATCCATCATGGCCGAGAGGGTTTCTCTGAGACGATCATCCATTGGATGCAACCTCAAGTTGTCTCTGTGTGATTGATCAATGGGCCAAGATGCCGGTCCACGGCATCACGGGCCCGGAAAATACGGGAACGGACGGTTCCGATGGGGCATTCCAGTATCTTGGCAATGTCCTCATAACTGAGACCATCGTATTCGCGCAACAGAAACGCCGAGCGCAACTCTTCAGGCAGCTCGGCAATGGCCCGGGACAACTCCTCTTGCAGCTGCTCCCGTTGCAGTAGCCGCTCGGGGGACGCAGGATCACGCAACCGGATCCCGTCATCGAAATTCTCGGCGTCGGAAACGTCAGCGCTGGCCTGTGGCCGCCGTCCGCGGGATTCCAGAAAGTTCTTGGCGGTGTTGACCGCAATCCGATAGAGCCAGGTGTAGAAGGCGCTGTCTCCCCGGAACCGATCGATGGCGCGATAGGCCTTGACGAACGTTTCCTGGGTGAGGTCCATCACTTCCTGGGAATCGTACACATACCGGCTGATGATAGAGGCCACTCGAGTCTGGTATTTGACAACCAGAAGGTCGAAAGCCGCCCGATCACCGTTACGGACCTTCCGCACGAGCTGGAGATCTGTCTGGCTGTCGGAATGCTCACCCTGTGTCTGATTCTGTTCAGGCGTCATGGACGGTTTGCCGGTTTTCCCTGATGTTCTGGCCAACTGATCGGCCGTTGCGAGATTTGCTTGAGTCATCACTGCTGTCCGGCGTCCGTTTTATCCATTTTGGGCGCACGCTCCGTGGGGCGCGCCGTCAGGCCAAATAGACAGCAGGCGTAAAGTTTAGTTCAATACACGTCCACATTATGGCCCGCGATATCGATCCAATGCCACAGTCCTACGAATTCGATGTTCTCATAATCGGCAGTGGTGCTGCCGGTCTCACCGTCGCCCTGAATCTGCCGGAGCACCTGAACATCGGTGTCATCAGCAAGGCAGACATCAGCAGCGGCGCCACCCTGTGGGCCCAGGGGGGCATTGCCGCCGTGCTCGATGACAAGGACTCGGTAGAGCACCATATACAGGACACCCTGGCCGCGGGAGCCGGTCTGTGCCACGAGGATGCGGTGCGCTTCACCGTGGAAAACGGCAAGCATAGCATCGACTGGCTGATCGATTCCGGCGTGGACTTTACCCGGGAAGACGACAGCGAGCATTATCACCTCACCCGGGAAGGGGGTCACAGTCACCGGCGAATCATCCACGCGGCGGATGCAACCGGGCATGCCGTATCCACCACTCTGACGTCCCAGGCGCAGGCTCGCCCCAACATCCATCTGATGTCGAACCGGGTGGCAGTCGACCTGATCACCAACCGAAAACTGTCGTTGCCGGGTAACCGCTGTGTCGGGGCCTACATCCTCAACCTGGAAGACAGTCACGTGGAACTTTTCCGGGCGCGGTTCACCGTCATTGCTACCGGGGGCGCGTCAAAGGCCTACCGCTACACCACCAATCCCGATGGCGCTTCGGGAGACGGCATTGCCATGGCATGGCGCGCCGGTTGCCGGGTTGCCAACATGGAATTCAACCAGTTCCATCCAACCTGCCTGTACCACCCCCACGCCAAATCGTTCCTGATCACCGAGGCGGTTCGTGGCGAAGGCGGACTGCTGAAGCTGCCGGACGGCAGCCGGTTCATGGACCGGTTTGACGAACGGGCCGAGCTGGCCCCGCGAGACATTGTTGCCCGTGCCATCGACCATGAAATGAAACGCCTGGGTGTGGATCACGTCTACCTGGATATCAGTCATAAGCCCACGGATTTCATCAAGCACCATTTCCCGACCATCTACGAGAAATGTCTGGGCTTTGGTATCGACATCACCAAGGAACCGATACCGGTGGTTCCGGCGGCACACTATACCTGTGGCGGCATTATCAGTGACGAACGGGCGCGCACCGACGTCAATCAGCTATACGCGGTCGGTGAGGCCGCCTTCACCGGGTTACACGGCGCCAACCGCATGGCCAGCAACTCCTTGCTGGAATGCCTGGTCTACGGACGCGCTGCGGCGGCCGACATTGCCCGCCGGGAATCAGACATCCCATCGCCTCCTGAGGCCCCGGAGTGGGACGAAAGCCAGGTGCGGGATTCCGATGAGGATGTCGTTATCTCCCACAACTGGGACGAGCTGCGCCACTTCATGTGGGACTACGTCGGCATTGTCAGGACCACCAAGCGCCTTCAGCGGGCCAAGCACCGGGTCGATCTTCTGGACCGCGAAATCAGCGAGTTCTATACCAACTACCGGGTTTCCAATGACCTGCTTGAGCTGCGTAACCTGGTCACCGTTGCCGACCTCATCATCTGCTCGGCGCTGCAGCGCCGGGAGAGTCGTGGCCTGCATTACACCCTTGATTACCCCGGCCTGCTCAACGAGGCCCGCGATACAGTGCTGGTCCCGACAACCTACCGGACCCAGGCACCCTGACCTTAAATTCCTCCGAGAAACTGGCGATACCATTATGTCCGAAACGTCCGCTACCTCTGACAACCCCGAGTTCAAGCGCCTCTGGTGGCACAGCCGCCGGGGCATGCTGGAGCTTGATGTGCTTCTCGTCCCCTTCGTCGAGGAGGTCTATCGTGATCTTGACCCCGAGGACCAGGCCCGATACCGGAAACTGCTGAGCTGCGAGGACACCGACATGTTCGAGTGGTTCATGCAGCGCAGCCGACCGACGGATCCGGATCTCCAACGCATCGTCGACATGATCCTGAACCGTGTCCAGCCGGATTGATATCCGGCTGTCACCCTCTGTCAGTGCCGGTCTGATTGCGATCCTGCCGTGGCTGTTACTGCTCGCATTCGCTTGCGCCGCAGCCTCCGACAACCGCCCCTGGATGCTGATCCTCGCCCCGGTTGCCGGCGCAGGTGCCATACTGCATTTTCGCCGCTTCGGCCTCCTTCGGGGCAGACGTCCGGTGATCGGACTTGAGCTGGAGGCCGGCCGGCTACACGCGATACTGCCCGGCAGAAATGCCATTCCCGTTCAGCCCTGTAGCACCAGTCGGCTTGGGCCGACGCTGGCAGTCTTGAAACTCCGCCCGAGTGACTCCACATCTAGGGCGTACCATATGATTCTGCTGGCCCCCGGGCCATGGCCTGACGGCAACGTTTGCCCGGACCAGTTCCGCAGGTTGCGCCAATGGCTTCGCCTGGGCCAGCCGCAGTCGTCCACCTGATACACCACCCGGAGCTTCCATGACCGAAGAAACGGATACTGCTGCTACCCGCCAACCAGAGAACGCCCGCATGCCATTACCCGAGCGGGGGTATGCCCGCCTCACCAACCGGGTTCTCGTGCGCGTCTCCGGCCCGGGAGCCGACAAATTCCTCCAGGGCCAGTTCAGCCAGCATCTGGATGATGTCACCAGTGATCGCGCCCTTCGAGCGGCAGCCAGCAATCCCAAGGGTCGTGCCTACTGCCTGACCAGGCTTGCGCGAGACGGCGACTCCGTGCTGCTGGATCTTCCTGTATCACTGGCAGACAAGACTCTGACCCAGCTACGGAAGTACCTGATGCTGTTCCGTGGCACGTCCATGGACGTCCTTGAAGAGGGGGTGATATGGGGCATTCTTGGACAGGACACAGCCCGGGAGATCGCCGACGGAGAGATTTCCGCGCTTCAGAATGCCGGAGACACGCTAAGCAGCGATTCCGGCCTGCTGATCCGGGTCGAGTGTGACGACCGGGGCACTGCGAGGTATGAGCTGTGGCAGACGTCCGGCAACCACCCGGATTTCGGATCAGCTCCGCAGCTGACACTGGCGGACTGGCAGGCAACCGAGATTGCGGCAGGTGTTCCGTCTCTTGACGAGGCCGGTTGGGAAGCGTTTGTGCCACAGATGCTCAATCTTCAACACCTCGGCGGCATCCACTTCAAGAAAGGCTGCTATACCGGACAGGAGGTTATCGCCCGCATGCACTTCCTGGGTCAGCTGAAAAAGAGCCTGTTCCGGTTTCGTAGCTCCGGGCGCATCATGACCGGTGCGGACGTCAAGATGGGCGAGCGGACCGTTGGAACCGTGGTCAACCAGGTCTCGTTCGAGGATGGCTCGGTGGAACTCCTTGCCGTGATTCGCCACGATGCTGCCGACCAGACGCTGTCTGTGGAAGGTAATGCGTTGACCCTGCTGCCGCTGCCCTATTCAGTACCGGAACGCGAGCAGGACGACGAGTAAAACACCTCAGTCAGCTGAGGCGTTTTTTTCGATAACGGGCGATCAGCTCTGCTTTGGCAGGCAACGACCAGTCGATGGGCGATTGCCCGTTTTCAGCAAGCCACTCATTCGCCTGCGAGAAATGCTTGCAGCCAAAGAATCCCCGGTAGGCACTGAGGGGCGACGGATGCGGGCCCTCCAGCACCAGGTGCCGGTTGCGATCGATGTGCCGGCCTTTTTTCCGGGCGTAACTGCCCCAGAGCAAGAACACGACACCATCACGCCCCCGGTTGACCGTCTCGATTACCCGGTCTGTGAACGTTTCCCAACCCTTGCCCTGATGGGCACCGGCCTGCCCTTGCACTACCGTGAGCACGCTGTTCAGCAACAACACGCCACGGTCGGCCCAGGGCTGGAGGCAGCCGTGATCCGGCGGTTCAATACCCAGGTCGTCCCGAATTTCCTTGAAGATATTCACCAGTGAGGGAGGCACCGGCACCTCGGGCCGCACCGAAAAACACAAACCGTGCGCCTGACCCGGGCCGTGGTAGGGATCCTGGCCCAGAATCACAACTTCCACCCGGTCCAGGGGCGTACTGTTCAGGGCATTGAAACAGAGAGAGCTCGGCGGGTAGATCACCTTGCCGGCCTGCTCTTCCGAGGCCAGGAACTCCGCCAGTTGCTGCATATAGGGCTGGCTGAACTCGCTACCCAGGTGATCATCCCAGCCACGGCCGGGCTTGAGCTGGCTTGCCAGGGTTTGGGCGGGGTGCATGGCCGACTCCTGGGATTGATTGAAATTGGGGTCAGAAGAAAGCGTTCTTCTGACCCCGGGTTTGGCGGTGAAAATGGGGTCAGATGAAGGCTTTCATCTGACCCCGGCTCTCGGCTCCGGCCCCAGGCGTTGACCAGTTGACCGTTTACTCCTGGTCTTCCGCCTCGTGGTGCTCGATCTTGTGCTCCGGGCGCATGTGCGGGAACAGGATCACATCACGGATGGACGGCGAATCGGTCAGCAGCATGGCCAGACGGTCAATGCCGATACCCTCGCCGGCGGTGGGAGGCAAACCGTATTCGAGCGCCATGACGTAGTCCTCGTCATAGAACATCGCCTCGTCATCCCCGGCATTCTTTTCCGCCACCTGGGCGTGGAAACGCTCGGCCTGGTCTTCTGCGTCGTTGAGCTCCGAGAAGCCGTTGGCCAGTTCGCGGCCGCCGACGAAGAACTCGAACCGTTCAGTGACGAACGGGTCGTCGTCCTTGCAGCGCGCCAGTGGCGAGACCTCCTTCGGATAGTCGGTAATGAAGGTCGGCTGCACCAGCAGGTGTTCCGCGGTCGCCTCGAAAATCTCGACCAGCACCTTGCCAAGACCCCAGATATCCTTCAGCTGGATGCCCAGGCCCTTGGCCACACGACGGGCACTGGCCTCGTCGCCCAGCTGGCCCGCCTGGATGTCCGGATTGTGTTCCAGGATTGCCTCAACCACGGTCATCCGCTTGAACGGCATGCCGAAATCGTACTCGACGGTTTCAGTCTCCCCGTTGGCCAGCTCGCGGGTGTTGACCACTGTGGTGGTGCCGAGTACTTCTTTCGTGATCTGCCGGAGCATATCCTCGGTCAGATCCATCAGGTCGTTGTAATCGGCATACGCCTGGTAGAACTCGACCATGGTGAATTCAGGATTGTGCCGGGTGGACAGACCTTCGTTACGGAAGTTGCGGTTGATCTCGAAGACCCGCTCGAAACCGCCAACCACAAGCCGCTTGAGGAACAGTTCCGGCGCGATGCGCATGTACATATCGATGCCCAGGGCATTGTGATGGGTCACGAACGGCCGTGCCGTGGCGCCACCAGGAATCACTTGCAGCATCGGGGTTTCCACTTCCATGAAGCCACGGGCATTGAAGTAGTTGCGCATGCTGTTGATCAGGCGGGTGCGGATCTGGAAGGTCTTGCGGGTCTCTTCGTTGACCATCAGGTCCACATAGCGATGCCGGTAGCGGGCCTCCATGTCGGTCAGGCCCTTGTGCTTCTCTGGCAGCGGCCGCAGGGATTTGGTCAGCAGCACGTAGTCGTCCATGGTCACGTAAAGGTCACCTTTGCCGGACTTCGACAGGGTGCCCCGCACACCAATGATGTCACCGAGATCCCAGTGTTTGGTCTCCTTCTGGACATCCTTGGTGGCGTAGACCTGGATGCGACCGGTCATATCCTGAACCACCTTGAACGCCTTGCGGTCCAGCATCATGCGACCAGCAATGGCCACCTTGATATCAAGCTGCTCCAGCTCCTCTTTGCTTCTATCACCGTATTTTTCCTGCAGCTCGGCAGCGGTGGCATCGCGACGGAAGTCGTTGGGGAACGGATGGCCGTGGCGGCGCATGTCGGCCAGTTTGGCGCGGCGCTCGGCAATCAGCTTGTTGTCCTCGTGCTGTGCGGCGTGTTGAGTGTGTTCAGTCATGTTGGCTCACTAGGATTCGGATTGTCCGGTTTAAACGGGTTGGACGAGAATGCGGCGCCGGTCAGAGCGCCATCTTCAGACTGGCTTCGATGAACTTGTCGATGTCGCCGTCAAGAACCGCCTGGGTATTGCTGGTTTCCACCTTGGTGCGCAAATCCTTGATGCGGCTGTCGTCGAGCACGTAGGAGCGGATCTGGCTGCCCCAGCCGATGTCCGACTTGGCGTCTTCCTGCTTCTGTTTCTCGGCATTCCGCAGCTGCATCTCCCGCTCGAAGAGCTTGGCCTTCAACTGCTTCATGGCCTGGTCTTTGTTCTGATGCTGGCTTCGGCCAGCCTGACAGGCCACCACGATACCGGTCGGGTTGTGAGTCAGACGCACTGCGGACTCGGTCCGGTTTACGTGCTGACCACCGGCGCCGGAAGCCCGGTAGACGTCTACCCGAAGATCCGCCGGATTGATCTCGATCTCGAAGCTGTCATCCACTTCCGGGGATACGAAGACGGAAGAGAACGAAGTGTGGCGACGGTTACCGGAATCGAACGGGGACTTACGGACCAGGCGGTGAACACCGGTCTCGGTGCGCAGCCAGCCGTATGCATAGTCGCCCTGAATGTGGATAGTGGCACTCTTGATGCCGGCCACGTCACCTTCCTGGAGCTCGACGATTTCTGCCTTGAACCCGCGGCGCTCAGCCCAGCGCAGATACATGCGCAGCAACATGTTGGCCCAGTCCTGCGCTTCAGTTCCACCGGAGCCGGCCTGGATGTCCAGGTAGGCGTTGTTGGCATCCATCTCACCGGAGAACATACGACGGAACTCCAGTTTTTGCAGCTCGCCGTCAAGACTCTCCAGGTCAGACTGGATTTCGTCGACCGTGCCCTCGTCGTCTTCCTCGACCGCCATTTCCAGCAGACTTTCGGCATCGCTGAGACCGGTGGTGAGGTTGTCGATGGTATGCACGATCAGTTCAAGATCCGACCGCTCCTTGCCCAGCCCCTGGGCCCGCTCGGGATCGTCCCAGACGGTGGGTTGCTCAAGCTCGCGCTCGACTTCGGTCAGGCGTTCACTACGCTGATCATAGTCAAAGATACCCCCTCAGCGCTTCAGTGCGCTCGCGAAGCTCTTTGATCTTCGTCACTATGGGATTGATTTCCATGAAACCCTTTCTCGCTTTGGCAAATGGGGTGTAAAACAGAGGCGGAATTCTACCGGAAATCCGCGTTTAAATCAGCCGTAACGCGGAATTGCGACGCAAACTCGGGGGCTGGCCCGAAGACGGGGCCTGACCCCGCAGGGTCAGACCCCACCTTAATCTACAAGGCCTCGATATAATCCACTAACAGCTGCAGATTCGTTCGCCCCCGAAAGGTATTGGCATCCGGCTTGTAAACCACCCGTGCACCCGAGCGGGTGTAATCCGGCACTTCCGGCCCGGTGTTGAAGGCAATGCCATCGATGATCCCACCACCGTCGGCCGGTTGCAGCACGAGCTTGAGATGGTTCTCCCCGACGATACGCTGGCTCACCACCCGGAACTCACCATCGAATACCGGCTCCGGGAAATGCTGCCCCCAGGGACCGGCACGCTTCAGCAGGTAGGCCGTGTCCAGGTTCAGTTCGTCGGCGGCCAGGGGACCATCGGTGATGATGGCGGCCTCCAGGTCTTCCGGCGTCAGCGCATCACGAACAGCCTTGTCAAAGGCGGCGCTGAACGCATCCAGATCTTCCCGGGCGATTGTCATACCGGCCGCCATGGCGTGACCGCCATATTTCTTCAGCAGCCCGGGATTGCGGGCATCTACCACTGCCAGCGCATCACGAATGTGCAGGCCCGGAATGGAGCGGGCAGACCCCTTGATGTGTTCGCCATCATCATCCGGTGCGAAAGCGATGGTAGGCCGATGGGTCTGCTCACGGATGCGGGCCGCCAGGATACCGATCACGCCCTGATGCCAGTCGGGATCGAACAGGGCCAGCCCCCAGGGCAGGCCCTCAATGTCCAGGGACATGGACGCCAGCAGTTCCTGGGCCTGGCTCTTCATGTCCCGTTCGATGGTGCGACGCTCGCGGTTGAAGGTATCCAGCTCGCGGGCAAGACGCCGGGCTTCGTCCGGATTATCCGCCAGCAGGCAGGCGATCCCCACACTCATATCATCGAGGCGCCCGGCGGCATTGAGGCGCGGGCCGACCACGAAACCGAGGTCCGTGGAGCTGATCTGGGCAGGATCTCGACCGGCCACTTCCAGCAGGGCCAGAATGCCCGGCCTCGCCTCACCCTGCCGGATGCGACGCAACCCCTGCTCGACGAAAATGCGATTGTTGTGATCCAGTGGAACCACATCCGCGACAGTACCCAGCGCGACCAGATCCAACAGACTGCCGAGGTTCGGCTCAGGCTCCGGCAGCTTGCCCTGCTCCCGTAATTGCTTGCGCAACGCGGTGAGCACATAGAACATCACACCCACCCCGGCCGCGTTCTTGCTCAGAAACGGGCAGCCTGGCTGGTTTGGATTCACGATGGCATCCGCGTCCGGCAACACATCGCCGGCAAGGTGATGGTCGGTCACCACCACCCGGATCCCCATCTCCCGCGCCGCTTTGACGCCCTCGATGGCAGAGATGCCGTTGTCCACGGTTACCAGCAGGTCAGGCAGCTCACCTTCCTCACGAAGACGCTCAATGATACCGGGGGTCAGGCCGTAACCGTCCGCAAACCGGCTGGGTACACGGAAATCAATGTTGCCGAGTCCAAGCATGGACAACCCGAGCATGGCGACCGCAGTGCTTGTAGCGCCGTCGGCATCGAAATCCCCCAGCACCAGCACCTTCTGCTGTCGATCGATGGCCTCAGCCAGCAGTTCCACGGCACGATCAATGCCACGCAACTGCAGGGGGGACGCCAGATGCTTCAGGGTATAGCTGAGCTGTTCATCCGAGATTACACCACGAGCGGCGTAGAGGCGGCGGAGCAAGGGAGGCAGGTTTTGCCCCCAGGCCGGCGAAGTATCCGGCCCGGGGCGACGCAGGATCTTTTTCGGTGTCATACCCTATCAGGCATTTTTCCAGTGCTTGGCGATGAACGCCTGAACCTCGGCCACATCGTTGTCCAGCACGGTGTACCGCTCTTCCCGCTCGAACAGGTCAGCCATATGAGCCGGCAGTTGCGGTTTTACACTGAGACCGGATTCGGCAATGGCGTCCGGGAACTTGGCCGGATGCGCGGTACCGAGCGTAATCATCGGCACGGTGGGATCACGGCGACAGGTACGGGCGGCCCGCACACCAATGGCGGTATGGGGATCCAGCAGGTACTCGTTACGCTCGTAGATCTCGCGGATGGTGTCGCAGGTGGTCTTGTCATCCACCGCATCGCTGTCGAACAGCTTGCGGGCATGCCGCCAGCGGTAATCCTCAATGCTGACCGGACCCTTAGCGGCATTCTCCAGCAACTCCTTCACCGCCGCGCCATCGCGGCCGTGGAGGTCAAACAGCAACCGCTCGAAGTTGCTGGACACCATGATGTCCATGCTTGGCGACAGGGTATGCTCCAGCTTGTGCTGCTCGTACTTGTTGCCACTCATGAAGCGATGCAGGATGTCGTTGCGGTTGGTGGCAATCACCAGCTGGGAAATGGGCAGGCCCATTTTCTTGGCGAGGTAGCCCGCAAAGATATCGCCAAAGTTACCGGTGGGCACGGAGAACGCCATGCTGCGGTCCGGACCACCCAGGGCCAGGGACGCCTGGAAGTAGTAGACGATCTGGGCCATGATCCGGGCCCAGTTGATGGAGTTCACCGCCGCCAGCTGGGTCTTGCCGCCCAGGAAGGACTGATCGCCGAAACTCTCCTTCACCATGCGCTGACAATCGTCGAAATTGCCCTGCACCGCGATGTTGTGGATGTTGTCACCCGTCACAGTGGTCATCTGGCGGCGCTGCACCTCGGAGACCCGCTGGTGCGGATGAAGAATGAAGATATCCACGTGCTCGCAGCGGCGACAGCCCTCAATCGCGGCGGAGCCGGTATCACCAGACGTGGCGCCCATGATCACCACGTGCTGCTTGCGCCTCTCGAGCACGTAATCGAGCAGACGACCCAGTAGCTGCAGGGCGAAATCCTTGAACGCCAGGGTCGGGCCCCGGAACAGTTCCAGAACCCATTCGTTGGTGTCCAGCTGGACCAGCGGCGCCACGGCCTGGTGCGCAAAAACGCCGTAGGTCTCGTCCAGCATCTTGCGGAAGTCGTCCGCCGGGATGGCATCGTCGACAAACGGGTGCATCACGTTGAACGCCAGCTCACTGTACGACAGACCGCGCCAGCTCCGAATCTCCTCCAGGCTGAAATGCGGCAGGGATTCCGGAACGTAGAGGCCGCCATCACTGGCGAGCCCGGTCAGAAGAACGTCTTCAAAGCCCAGGGCGGGTGCTTCGCCCCGCGTGCTGATGTATCTCACTTGCGTACCTGTCAGTTAAAGTTTTCGGCGCGGATGCGGACCACTTTGCCATCGATATCCGACAGCGCTTCCATCTCTTCGATCGCCAGGTTCATCTGACGCTCCTGGACGGTGTGGGTCAGGATGATCACCGGAATCCGGCCGTCCTTGAACTCCGATTCCTTCTGCATGATGGACTCAATGTTGATGCCATGTTCGCTCAGGATGGAGGCAATCTTGGCCAGAACGCCGGGATGATCGAACGCCTGGATGCGCAGGTAATAGGCCGACTGGATATCCTCCATCGGCAGGACACCCAGATCCTCCATGGCAGCCGGCTGGAAGCCGAGGTAAGGCACCCGCAGGGTGCTCTCGGTGGAAACGGCACGGGCCACATCAACAATATCGGCGATCACCGCGGACGCGGTCGCCTCATCACCAGCCCCGGGACCGTAGTACATGGTCTGGCCGACCGCGTCGCCATCTACCAGAACCGCATTGAGCACGCCGTCCACCTGGGCAATCAGATGGCTCTTCGGGACCAGCGTGGGGTGAACCCGCAACTCGATGCCGTCGTCCCGACGACGGGCTATGCCCAGGTGCTTGACCCGGTAACCCAGCAGCTCGGCATGGGCGATGTCATACGGCGTAATTGACGAGATTCCCTCAGTGAAACCTTTCTCGAACTGCAGGGGGACTCCGAAACCGGAGGAAGCGAGAATCGTCAGCTTGTGGGCGGCATCGATCCCTTCAACATCGAAGGTCGGATCGGCTTCGGCGTAACCCAGATCCTGTGCCTCCTTGAGCACTTCGCTGAACTCACGACCAGCTCGCATTTCAGTCAGGATGTAGTTGCCGGTACCGTTGATGATGCCCGCAATCCAGTCGATACGGTTGGCCGCCAGCCCCTCACGCACTGCCTTGATCACCGGAATACCACCAGCTACGCCTGCCTCATAGGCCACCACGACGCCAGCCTTTTCGGCAGCCTCGAAAATCTCGTTGCCATGGACGGCGATCAGCGCCTTATTGGCGGTGACAACATGTTTGCCGTTGCGGATGGCTGCGAGCACCAGCTCCTTGGCGGTGTCATAGCCACCGATCAGTTCAACCACTACATCAACTGCCGGGTCATTCACGACGTCGAAAATGTCGGTGGTGAACGGAATATCTCCGAGCGCCAGGTCGTCGCGACTGCGACGGCTGGCCACCCGGGTAATTCGGATGTTGCAACCGGCACGACCCGCAATAAGCGCGGCGTTACGGGTCAAAACATTGAATGTACCGCCGCCAACGGTTCCCAGTCCGCAGATTCCGACACTGACGTCTTTCAAACTCTCACCTCTGATCCCGAAGGGGTGCTGATGGATTACAATGAAGTGGCATAGTATACCGATTCAGGGGCGGCTGAATAAGCCCTGAATCGGTCAGATGGTATGCAAAAAACAGGGCCGGAGGTGTCGCCCGGCCAGCGAACTCACAGGAGGCCCAGTCCCTTGGCCAGGTTGTCCGCCGGTACGTAGCCTCGCACCATGTTACCGTCTTCCAGCAAAATGGCGGGGGTGCCTGTCACCCCGACTCGACCACCCAGACGGTATTGTTCCAACACCGGATTTTCGCAGCTGGCCGGATCAACAGACTTGCCGGATTTCGCCGCGTCCATGGCGGCCTGCTGATCATCGGAACACCAGACCGAAATATACTTCTTAAATGAAGGCGTACCGGGACCGGAACGCGGGAAGGCGTAATAGTTCACGGTGATGCCATAATCGTTGAGCTGGGGCACCTCGTCGTGCAGCTTTCGGCAATAGGGACAGTCGATATCCGTGAATACGTTGATCACCGCCTTCTCCTCACCGGAAGCCGGATAGCTGATCAGCCCTTCGGAACCGTAATCCTCCATCGCCGCCAGACGCTGACCAGCCCGGGCCTGTTCTGTCACGTTGGCAATGCCGCTTTCGGTAATTTTCAGCAGATCACCGGTCAACAGGTAGTTGCCATCTTCCGTGGTGTAGATAGTTTCCCCATTGTTGCTCTGCACTTCATACAGCCCCTTGGCCTCGGACGCACGGACAGACGAGACCTTCAGCCCCGGCACAGCTTTGGACAACCGTTCGGCAATACGATCCTCGACCTCACCGGCTACTGCGGTTGCAACGAACAGACTCGCGACCAGCCCGGCCGCAACTCCCAGTGGCTTGATACTCTTGTTGATGAACATAGATATTCCAGTCTGATAGCGTTAAGTCCGCATGGCTTGGCGGACTGGATTGACCCTCTTTGCGACACAGGGTCCGCGCAAAAGTTCAGCGAGGATAACATATCGGAGGGACTCGCCAAGGCTCAGCCCCTGGGATGGTGCTCCCGGTGCATGGCATGCAGCCGCTGGCGGGCAACGTGCGTGTAGATCTGGGTCGTCGAGAGATCGGAATGCCCCAGTAGCATCTGCACCACCCGGAGATCGGCCCCGTGGTTCAACAGGTGAGTGGCAAAGGCATGGCGCAGGGTGTGGGGCGAGAGGTGCTTGTGGATACCGGCCCGAAGGGCATAATGACGGACCCGGTGCCAGAATGTCTGACGGGTCATGACCGCGGCGCGGTTGCCGGGGAACAGGGCATCACACGGACGACCTTTGAGCAGCTCTGCCCGCCCTTCCCTCATGTATCGGAGCAACCAGTCCACAGCTTCCTCGCCAAGCGGCACCAGGCGCTCCTTGTCGCCTTTGCCCGTAATCCGGACCACACCCTGGCGAATGTTGACCTGATCCACGCGAAGCCCGGTCAGCTCGGACACCCGCAGACCACAGCCATAGAGAATCTCGAGCATGGTCTTGTCACGCAACTCCAGAGGAATCGAGATATCAGGCGCCGAAAGCAGGGACTCGACCTCCTCCTCCGTGAGGGAATCCGGCAGACGGCGAGGCAGCCTGGGACTGTCAATCCTCAGGGTCGGGTCTTCGGCGATCAGGCCCTCCCGCATCAGGAAGCGGTAAAAGCGCCTCACCCCCGAAAGTCGCCGTGCCGCCGTAGAGGTTTTGACTCCTTCCGCCAGCCCGCGGGCCATCCAGGCCAGCAGGTCGGTGCGCCTCGCAGCCTTGAGCAGGGGCTGCTCACCTGGCTGCTGCTCGAGCCACTCCGCCAGACGGGACAGATCCCCCCGGTAAGCCTCACGAGTCTTCTCGCCCAGGCCATCCTCGAGCCACAAGGCGTCAATAAATCGCTGGATGATGCTGTCGTCGTCGGGTCTCACAATACCGGCTTCCGGACACGAAAAAGGCAGCCCCTCGAGGCTGCCTTTTTTACTGGTCTTTTGACGCTATGCCAATCAGCCCAGCTTTTCCTTGATGCGAGCTGCCTTACCGGACAGGTCACGCAGGTAGTACAGCTTGGCCTGACGTACGTCACCGCGACGCTTGACCTTGATGCTGTCGATCAGCTTGGAGTAGGTCTGGAAGGTGCGCTCCACGCCCACACCATAAGAAATCTTCCGAACAGTGAAGGAAGAGTTCATACCACGGTTACGCTTACCAATGACAACGCCTTCGAACGCCTGAAGACGCTCACGGTTACCCTCGGTTACGCGAACCTGAACAACCACGGTGTCACCCGGCGCAAACGCGGGGATTTCCTTGGTCATCTGTTCTGCTTCAATTTGACTGATGATGTTGTTCTTGCCGCTCATCGTAATGCTCCTGATACCCAATCTCTCAATGCCCTGATCACTCAGAGACACCCGGTTCATTCAAAATTTCTTCCAGCAGCTCACGCTCTTCGTCCGTAAGCACCCGCGCTTCCAGCAGGTCGGGGCGTCGCTCCCGGGTTCGCCTTAGCGACTCCTTGAGTCGCCAACGCCGGATCTGCTCGTGGTGACCGCCCAAAAGAACTTCCGGCACCGCCTGACCTTCATAAACTTCGGGCCGGGTGTAGTGCGGACAATCCAGCAATCCGTCGGCAAAGGAATCCTGCTCCGCCGACTGCGCATGACCCAGCGCTCCGGGGATGAGGCGTGTCACCGCATCAATGACGACCATCGCCGCCAGTTCGCCACCGGAAAGAACAAAATCACCCAGTGACACTTCCCGATCGACTTCCGTCGAGATCAGGCGTTCATCAACACCCTCATACCGCCCAGAAACCAGAATCAGCTGCTGCTCCTCCGCGAGGGATTCGACAACAGGCTGCGTCAGGGTTTCTCCCTGGGGCGACAGGTAAACCACACAGGCCTTACCGGGTGCCGCCTCCCGAGCCGCATGGATGGCATCCCGCAGGGGCTGTATCTTCATCAGCATGCCAGGACCACCACCGTATGGCCGGTCGTCTACCGTGCGGTGACGGTCGTGAGTGAATTCCCGCGGGTTCCAGCTCTCAAAGGTCAGGAGACCCTCGCGAACCGCCCTACCGGTTATCCCGTAATCCGTAACCGCACGAAACATTTCCGGGAACAGACTGACTGCGCCAATCCACACCCGTCAGAACTCCGGATCCCACTCGACAACCAGGCGATTGCCAGCCAGATCCACTTCCCGGACGACCTGATCCGGCAGGTAGGGAATCAGCCGCTCGCGCTGGTCTGCCGAGTCCCGGGTGGCACGCACCACCAGGACATCATTGGACCCTGTTTCCATAAGGTGATGAACCTTGCCGAGATTCATCCCGTCAACCGTGAACACGTCCAGGCCTTCCAGCTGGTACCAGTAATACTCACCACTGGGCAGCTCCGGCAACTCTGCCGTGGAAACCACAACGTCCGCGCCACCATAGGTGCGCGCCACTTCACGATCATCAATACCTTTAAGCCTGACGACGATCCCCTGCCCCTGGCGGCGACCCTCCTCAAGCCTGGCCGGAATCCTTTTACCGTCCAGGACCAGCGTCCAGTCACGATAATTGAGAATTCCTTCTTTGGGATCGGTGTAGGAATAGACTTTGAGCCATCCCTTGACCCCAAACACCGAGGTAATCCGGCCGATCACAGTTTCCTGCGAAGTCTGCGTCATGCCAAGAACCCCGGATTAAAGCGTAATTACTCTGCGCCCTTCAGCAGCTGGGCAACGCGCTCGGAAGTCTGAGCACCTTTTTCCAGCCAGAAGTTTACGCGATCACGATCCACACGCAGACGCTCTTCCTGACCACGGGCGACCGGGTTGAAGAAGCCAACGCGCTCGATAAAACGACCGTTACGGGCGTTGCGGCTGTCAGTGACTGTCAGATGGTAGAACGGGCGCTTCTTGGAGCCGCCACGAGCCAAACGGATTGTTACCATTTCGACCAATATCCTGTTCTGTTGTACGAACTTTGTACGATTCACGCCTGCCGGACCCGGCTGACGTGAAGACCCATACTCGAAAGGGGCGCTATTCTATGCTAAAAAAGCGCCAAAGAAAACAGGGAAACCGGCTGTTTCCCCGTTTTCGGCATAAGGCTTTTTACATACGGCCAAACGGGGGCACTCCGCCACCACCGCCGCCGGGCGGCATCATACCACCCATACCACGCATCATGTTGGCCATTCCGCCTTTCTTGCCGAACTTTTTCATCATCTTCGACATCTGCTTGTGCTGCTTGAGCAGACGGTTCACGTCCTGTATCTGGGTACCGGAGCCGGCAGCGATACGGCGCTTTCGGGAGTTGTTGATGACATCCGGGTAGCGACGTTCCTTGGGCGTCATGGAACAGATGATAGCCTCCATCTGGCCCAGCGACTTGTCGTTGACCTGCTGCTGAGCCATCTGGGCCATCTGCCCCATACCCGGCAACTTGTCGAGCAGACCACCAACGCCACCCATGTTCTTCATCTGCTGCAGCTGATCCCGGAAATCCTCGAGGTCGAACCCCTTGCCCTTCTTGATCTTCTTGGTGAGCTTCTGAGCCTTCTTCTGGTCCAGCTTGCGCTCAGCCTCTTCGATCAGGGAAAGCACATCCCCCATCCCCAGAATGCGGGAAGCCACCCGATCGGGATAGAACGGCTCGAGGGCATCGGACTTCTCGCCAACACCCAGGAACTTGATCGGCTTGCCGGTGATATGACGCACCGAGAGGGCGGCACCCCCGCGCGCATCACCATCGGTCTTGGTCAACACGACACCGGTCAGCGGCAAGGCATCGTTGAACGCTTTCGCCGTATTCGCGGCATCCTGACCGGTCATGGCGTCGACTACGAAAAGGGTTTCAACCGGTTTGACCGCGCGATGCAGACGTCCGATTTCGTCCATCATCTGGTCATCCACGTGGAGGCGACCTGCCGTATCAAGAAGCACGACATCTATATGCTTCTTGCGAGCAGCACCGATCGCACCTTCAGCGATATCCACCGGATCCTGGTCCGCAGAGCTCGGGAAGAACTCCACACCCACTTCTCCCGCCAGAGTTTCCAGCTGCTTGATGGCAGCCGGGCGGTACACATCGGCACTGACCACCATGACCGATTTTTTCTGGCGCTCTTTAAGGAAGCGGGAGAGCTTGGCCACCGTGGTGGTCTTGCCTGCACCCTGCAAACCCGCCATCATGATCACCGCAGGGGGCTGAACCGAGAGGTTGAGGGATTCGTTGCCCTCGCCCATCACCCGCTCGAGCTCCTGCTGGACAACCTTCACGAAGACCTGACCCGGAGTCAGGCTGCGCTGGACTTCCTGGCCTACCGCCCGCTTGCGTACTCCCTCCACGAAGTCCTTGACCACTGGGAGAGCAACGTCTGCTTCGAGCAACGCCATGCGCACTTCGCGCAGGGTGTCCTTGATATTGTCATCGGTCAGTCGCGCCTGACCGGTAATCTTGCGCAAACTGCCGGAAAGCCGGTCCTGGAGATTTTCAAACATGCGTCTCTTCCGTACCCCGGAAATAAAATGTATACCGAATCAAGGAGCCAGAGCTGCCTCCTTGATTCCTGTTGCATAATCGCGACATTATAACCAGACTATCGCCCTGAAACGACCAACCCGGTCAAATCGGCTGACAACCAGCCCTTTATCCAGCCAGTAGAGTAGTAATAAGGAAGTCATGGGAACGCTGATTCTCGCGGTCACCTCTCTCTTTTTATACAGCGTTGGTACCGCGCTGCAGGCGCTCCATTTCCGAGGCCGAGTGCAAAGCAATCTCGCCATCACCACGCTTATCGGAATGCTGGCACTCACCAGCCACGGCCTTTTGATAGCCCAGACGGTCTACCACGACGGTGGCTTTGACTTCAGCTTCTTCAAAAGTTCACTGCTGATTTCCTGGCTGATTGTCTTCCTTTTATTGGGGCTGAATCTGAGAAAACCAGTCCAGAGCCTGTTCCTCGGCGTCTACCCGCTTGCCGCGCTGACCATTATCCTGGCCCTGATCACCCACACCCCGTCCCGGCTGGTCTCCGAGCACAGCTACGGCATGCTCTCCCACATCGCATTGTCGGTAACAGCCTACAGCCTGTTCACGCTGGCCGCTATACAGGCCATCCTGCTCTACTTCCAGAATCGCCAGCTCAAGCACAATTACAACAGCCTCCTGGTGCGCAATCTGCCACCGCTCCAGACCATGGAATCCCTGCTGTTCGAAATGGTCTGGGCCGGGGTTGTGCTGCTGGTGCTGGCAATCATCACCGGCGCCCTATTCATCGAGGATCTCTTCGCCCAGGATCTCGCCCACAAGACGGTGTTCTCGCTCCTGTCCCTGCTGGTCTTCGTGGCATTACTGATCGGACGCTACACACAGGGCTGGCGGGGCATGACGGCGAGCCGCTGGACCCTGGCCGGCTGCGTCCTCCTGATGCTGGCCTTCTATGGCAGCAAGTTCGTCCTTGAACTGGTATTCCACCGCGGGGGTTGAAAGGCCAGCCGAATCCATCCGCTTGACACCCGACCGGAACAAAACCTATTTTCCCAACTTGTCAGTAAATTAAGGACTCTACCCTTTGAACGAAACATCGCTTTCCGCGCTGTTTATCCTCCTTGTTGCCCTGATCTGCCTGTCGGCCTTCTTCTCGAGCTCGGAGACCGGCATGATGTCGCTGAACCGGTACCGCCTGAAGCACATGGCCAAGACCGGCTACAGAGGCGCGAGGCGCGCCCAGGGACTGCTTCAGCGAACGGATCAGCTGATCGGCGTCATCCTCATTGGCAACAACTTTGTCAACATCCTGGCGTCTTCGATCGCCACCGTGATTGCCATCCGGATCTGGGGCGACGCGGGTATCGCCATCGCCACCCTGCTGCTGACCATCGTTATCCTTATTTTTGCCGAAGTGACGCCGAAAACCCTGGCGGCCCTGTTCCCGGAGAAAATCGCGTTCCCGGCCAGCTACGTCCTGGGCCCGCTGCTGAAAGTGCTGTACCCCATTGTCTGGGCGGTGAACCTCTTTACCGGGGTGATTCTCAAGCTGTTGAAAGTATCCCCGGAGGACGCCGCGTCCGAGCACTTGAGCCGGGAAGAACTGCGAACTCTCGTGAACGAGGCCGGCGCCCTGATCCCGGCCAAGCACAAGGATATGCTGGTAAGCATCCTGGATCTGGAAAAGGTTACGGTCAACGACATCATGGTTCCGCGCAACGAAGTGTTGGGCGTGGACCTGGATGACGATACCGACACCATCCTTCGCCAGCTCAGAAGCAGCCAGCACACCCGATTGCCGGTATTCAAGGGAGACATCAACAACATCCAGGGCATCCTCCACCTACGCAGCGCCTCCAAGCTGGTGCAACAGGAGGAGATCAACAAGGCGATGATCATGCAACTGTGCCAGGAGCCCTACTTCATTCCTGAAAGCACCCCGCTGAACACACAGCTGATCAACTTCCAGAAGGGCAAGCGCCGCTTTGGCATCGTTGTCGACGAATACGGTGACGTCCTGGGCCTGGCAACACTGGAAGACATTCTCGAGGAAATCGTCGGGGAATTCACCACCGACTATGCCGCAACCAGTCCGGATATCATTCCGCAGGACGACGGCACCTTCATCATCGATGGCACGTCGGCGGTTCGGACCATCAACAAGACCCTGGGATGGAAGCTGCCAACCGATGGACCGAAAACCCTCAACGGCCTGATCACCGAAACCCTCGAAAACATCCCGGATACCAACGTTTGCCTGAAAGTAGGCGGTCATTGTGTGGAAGTGCTTCAGATCAAGGATAACGTTGTGAAGGCGGCTATAGTGCACCCGCGCAAGCGCAAGAAGCGTTCATTGAACCTCGGCAATCGCTGATTTTTTTGACAAGGCTCTCAGGATGGCGTTTATTCATGTTAATGTATGGCAAATTGCGGTAAATTTAACCAACAACGAGAACACATGGATTTCCAGCTCGGTCATGTATCCGGTTAAGGCGTAGACAGGAGAGTGCCATGAATAAGCAGTCCGGCATACATTACCTTCGCGACCCCCAGCAAGCAGCCAGCAGCAAACCGGTTCCTGCAGAGGTTACGCGTATTCGTGACACGGTGGTCGCCGGACTGGGCGATCTGCTGCAGGGAGCCTTTGACGCCGTCGATGACTCCCTGTTCGAACTCGCCAACAATGCCCGCAGCAACAACGAGCAGAACCGGTACTTCGAAGCGATGCGGGAAATCCGCATCAAACGCAAGGGCGTCGAGCGACAGTTTCAGAACGCCGTCGCCGGACTATTTGCCGAGCCCCCGCACACCAGTCAGAGCCAGGCCGAGTCTCCCAGCTACAGCACCAGCGCCGAAACGCTGTCTCTGGTAGGTGATGAGGACCTCGAAGAGCAGGTTGCCCTCAATGCCATGATCGGCAAGGCCAAGGCGCATTTCCAGGGTCCGCTTCTTCAGCTTCAGGCCAGGTTCAGCCAGGTCTATCCCGACGCCAGCGATGATGCCCCGGTCAATCCGATGGCTCCCGAACACCTCTGCGGCGCCTTCACCAATGCCATCCAGACACTGGAAATCCAGATCCGGGAACGCCTGATCCTGCTAAAGCAGTTCGATCGGTACGTCGTGTCGAACCTCGGCATGTTGCTGGATGAGGCCAACCGCATCCTGATTCAGGCCGGAATCATTCCCAACTTCCGCTACCACGGAAAAACCGGCAAACAGGCCGAAAGGAAAGACTCTCAAGGCACCACAACGAGCGCCTCGCAATCCCCAGCCGCAGAACGCGGCGGTGCGAGCGCGGGGACTGCCGAAGAAGCCAGCCCCGTTTTCGAGCAAATACGACAGATGCTGGCCCAGCAGCGGGCAAATGCCGGGATTCCTGCCCGGGAATCCAATACCCGGATCCGGGTTATCGGCCATGCCGAGCTGGCCAGCCTTCTCAGTGGCGTACCGCTCACAGAGTCCTATGCCGTGGATGGCGACCTGAGCCAGGGCGAGCCGGTTACCATCGATCTTCGCGCCGTTGTCGAGCAACTCCTGGCAAAAGCGGACTCGGAAGACGGCCGCAAACCGGCGCTGAACGAAGTGGACGAGGATCTCATCAACCTCGTATCGATGCTGTTCGAATTTATCCTGGACGACTACAACCTGTCGGCACCGGTTCAGGTACTGATCAGTCGCCTGCAGATTCCGATTCTGAAAGTGGTTATTCGGGACAAGTCCTTTTTCAGCCAGGCCTCCCACCCGGCCAGAAAACTGCTCAATTCCTTGGCCCGTGCCGGCATCGGCTGGAGCAAGAGCGATGAGAAAGCCAAGGACAAGCTCTATAACCAGATCCACGACACCGTGCAGAGAATACTGCAAGAATTCGACGGTGATGTGAGCCTGTTCGATACCCTGAACCGGGAATTTGAACAGTTCCTTGAGCGGGAGAATCGCAAGGCCACCCTGGTTGAACAGCGTACCCGTGAATCCGAGCGGGGACGAATCAAGTCCCAGCAGGCACAGCAGACCGTCGACACCATTCTCAGAAAAAGGCTTGCCCGACACAAACTGCCAGAAGTCGTGCAAGATCTCCTGGTTCATGGCTGGAGCCGCTTCATGTTCCTGGCCTACCTGCGGGATGACGTGGAACACCGCTGGCAAGAGTCCGTCAAGGTTGTCGATGACCTGATCTGGTGTCTGCACCCCCACCATGAGGACGATGAGCGTGATCAATGGGTACGGGTTGTGCCCGGCCTTCTGAAGACGCTGCGCGCCGGTCTCGAGGAAGTGTCGTACAACTCGTCACGGCTCGATGAAACCATGGGCCAGCTGAAACACGAACTGGCAGAGGCCTTCCGCACCAACGCAGGAGCGGAGGTCATGGAGCCGTCGCCTGAAACAGCGGCTGACGAAGACGAACTCCCCGGCGCCCAGAAAAGCGCTGTGGAGCGCCAGCAGGAGTTGGAGGACGCCGCCATCGCAGAGTTCGTCACCCAGATCGACGGTATCGAAATCGGCGACTGGGTGGAGTTCCGCCTGGTCAACGGCGCAAGTTTCCGGTGCAAGCTATCGGCGATCATCGAAGAGGCGGATTCGTTTGTTTTCGTGAACCGTATGGGCCTGAAGGTGATCGAGAAAACCCGCCTGGAACTGGCTCACGAGATGCGTCGCGGCCGGCTTACCCTGCTGGAACAGGGTGCCCTTATTGACCGGGCACTTGATGCCGTGGTCGGGTCCCTCCGGAGCAACACTGCCTGACCCGATGTCGGCGCCCCACCAGTCGTCAAAAGGGCTACCGGCCAGTTACCGGATAGCCCTGGCGCTTTCCGTTGCGCTGCTTGCTCACACTCTGGTCCTTTCCGGACTGCCCTTCCCGCGGCCGGAAGCACCGCCACAACATCACCGTCTGACATTTGAACTGCGGTCCTCCGCCTCGAGCCAGTCCACCGCCAGCCAACCAGCCGCACCGGCCAACACAGTGCCCACTATGGAGTCCGGCGAACGAAATCCGCCGTTTGAAATACCGGAGCACACTCCTGAAACGCCAGCGGATCCGGTCCTGTCGAAATCCTCGCCACAGGCGCTCCCTGAACCTTCCGAGGAGGCGGGCAAACCCGCCCCCCGCACGGCGAGACCCGAGCCTGCACGGCACAACACAACAAGGCCGGAGCCCCACAGCAGCACCAGTGAGGCGAGTACCCCGGTGCGGGCGGAGAGGGAGACAGAACAGGCACAGCAAACCCTGATTACCGAGTCACCGACCCAGCAGGATCCTTACGTGATCCGGCTTGCATCGCACCTGGCACGGGAACTTGAGCAACTGCGAATCCCGGCCATTGCCCAACTGAGGCACACTGCGCGGATGGAAATCGAGCTTCAGCTCATGAAAAATGGCGCCCTGACCCGGGCCCGGCTGTTGAAAGCGACAGGAATCGCCAATGTGGATGAGGCCGCCTATCGAGCGGCTCTTGCGGCCAGCCCCTATCCGGAGCCTCCTGAGGAAAGTGAGAATGGTGCCCGCTTCGAGGTAGAACTGGTGTTCTCCCCGAAGCGTCTCTAAGGTGCCGACCGGAAATCAAGCCTCAGCTTGCTTAGCAGCTTCTTTGACCATCTTCGCCAACTCACCGCTCTCGGACATCTCAAGCACGATGTCACAGCCACCGACCAGCTCGCCGTTGATATACAGCTGCGGATAGGTGGGCCAGCTGGAGTAGACTTTAAGAGCTTCACGCAGCTCCTGGTTATCCAGGATATTGACGAAAGCGAAACGCTCGCCACAGGCCATCAGTGCCTGCACTGTCTTGGCGGAGAAACCGCATTGTGGAGCCTGTGGGGTGCCCTTCATATACAGAATGATCGGGTTCTCTTCAAGCTGGCTCTTGATGGTTTCATTGATGTCCATGAACATTCACCTCTGATTGAAAACGGAACTGCCCTCGGGCAATCTGCTGACCTTATTGTACACATGTCCCGGACCGGCCACCAAACATCCAGGAGGACCAGCCAGCGTTGTCATCCCTCCCTTGAAGGGCTAGACTTGGTGCCCCGTTTTTTCCGGTACAGATTTCCATCAACCAGACATCAGGAACCCCGCACGCCGCGGTTTCTTTGAGGTAAGGGCCATTCCATGGCGGCACGACATTTTCTGACACTGAACGACATGTCCACCAGCGAACTCGAACAGCTGCTGGATCATGCCAGCATGCTTCGCAACGAGTGGCGGCAAGGCAAGGTGCGCGACTCCCTCAAGAATCGCGTGTTGGCCATGATTTTCGAAAAGTCCTCCACCCGCACCAGAGTGTCGTTTGAAGCCGGCATGACCCAACTTGGCGGCTCAGCCTTGTTCCTGTCTCCCCGCGATACCCAACTTGGACGCGGCGAGCCGATTGAGGATTCTGCAATCGTCATCTCCAGCATGGTCGATGCGGTGATGATCCGCACCTTTGCCCATGAGACCGTCGAACGCTTTGCCGGCGCCTCCCGCGTCCCTGTCATCAATGCGCTGACCGATGATTTCCATCCCTGCCAATTGCTGGCCGACATGCAGACCTACCGGGAGCACCGGGGCAGCATTCGCGGCGCCACAGTGGCCTGGATCGGTGATGGCAACAATATGTGCCACTCCTACATCAATGCCGCGACGCGTTTCGATTTCCACCTGAACGTCGCCTGTCCGGAAGGCTACGAGCCGAGCGAAGCCCTGATGGAACAGCACGGTGACCGTGTCACGATCGTGCGGGATCCAGCCGAAGCCGCGAAAGGAGCTAATCTCCTGGTTACCGACGTATGGGCGTCCATGGGCCAGGAGGACGAGCAGAAGGCTCGGGAGAAGGCCTTTCGGAACTACCAGATCAACCCCGAGCTGATGGCGATTGCGGACAAGGACGCCCTGTTCATGCATTGCCTTCCGGCCCATCGGGGTGAGGAAATATCTGTCGACATGATGGAACACCCCGGCTCCGTGGTCTGGGATGAGGCGGAAAACCGCCTGCATGCCCAGAAGGCCCTGCTCGAGTTCCTCATTCTCAACCGTCTGGACTGATCTATGGGCGTGCCCGCTTCCCCAGCCGGGGACTGGTTACTGGAAGTCAACAACCTCTCCTGCGGCTACGGTGCCGACTCGGTCGTAAAAGGGGTCAATTTTGCGCTTAGCCACGGCGATATTGGCTGCCTGCTTGGCCCCAGTGGCTGCGGCAAGAGCACCATTCTGCGGGCGCTGGCCGGTTTCCTGCCGCTGAACAGCGGTGAGATCCGCCTGGAATCCCGGACTATCAGCTTGCCCGGCCGAACACTGGCACCTGAAAAGCGCCGTATCGGCATGGTGTTCCAGGACTATGCCCTATTTCCCCACCTGACCATCGCCGATAACGTCGGTTTCGGCCTGAACGGCTTGAGCAAGACGGAAAAGCGCCAGAAAGTGATGGAGCTACTGGAGGTGGTGCATCTTCAGGACCTGGCCCACAATTACCCCCATGAGCTATCAGGTGGCCAGCAACAGCGAGTAGCACTGGCCCGTGCCCTGGCGCCGGAGCCAACCCTGATCCTGTTGGATGAACCCTTCTCCAACCTGGATGCCGACCTGCGCCGTCGCCTGAGTCTGGATGTGCGGGAGATCCTCAAGACCCTGGGCATCAGCGCGATCCTGGTCACACATGATCAGCAGGAAGCATTTGCCATGTGCGACCAGGTCGCCGTACTGAAAGACGGCAATCTGCTTCAGTGGGATGTTCCTTACAATCTTTACCATGAGCCCGCAAACCGGTTTGTTGCCAGTTTTGTTGGCCAGGGCGGATTCATTCCCGGCAAGGCGCTCGGGCCCGATACCATCGAGTCAGAACTGGGCGTCATCCATGGCAACCGGGCCTACAAGTGGGAACCGGGTACCCTGGTGGACGTGCTGATCCGGCCGGACGACATCATCTACGACGAGAACTCCGATCTACGCCCGAAGGTGGTGGAGAAGACCTTCGCCGGGACGTCCACCCTCTATCGTTTCCGCTGTTCCGAGGAAACCGAATTCGAGGCCCTGTTCCGAAGCCACCTGGACTTCCACCTCGGTGAGCAGGTGCCTGTGCGGGTCGAGGCTGACCACCTGATTGCCTTCGAGCGCACTGGCTGAGGTCGGTCAGCGGTTACAGACCCGATCGATCGCATCCAGCCAGCCGGCATACAGGGACTCCCGCAGCGAGGGCCGCATGTCTGGACGGAACTGGCGCTCGCACTCCCAAAGCCGGGCAATCTCCTCCAGACTGCTATACACGCCGGTCTGCAATCCAGCCAGATAGGCTGCACCCAGTGCCGTGGTCTCGGTAATTCTGGGCCGGTCCACGGTGACATTCAGAATGTCAGCGAGGAACTGCATCACCCAATCGTTCACCGCCATGCCACCATCCACGCGCAGAGACTCAAGGCGTGCGCCGTCATTCTGAATGGCCCGCACGAGATCCTTGGTCTGGTAGCACACTGACTGTAGTCCGGCTGTCACAATCTCTCCAATACCGGTATCCCGGGTCAGGCCCATGATCGCTCCGCGGGCGTGGGGGTCCCAGTGGGGAGCGCCCAGCCCGGTAAATGCGGGAACCAGGTAAACCGGGTTCTCCACCCCAACGTTCTCCGCATGAGCGAGGGAATCTCCTGCATGGCGGATAAGACCAAGCCCGTCCCGAAGCCACTGCATCGCCGCTCCGGCAACAAAAATGCTGCCTTCGACCGCGTAGGTCGGTTTACCGTTCAAGCGGTACGACATGGTGGTCAACAACCGATTCTCGGACCGAAGCGCCTTGTCCCCGGTGTTGAGCATCAGGAAACAACCAGTGCCATAGGTACTCTTGGCCATTCCCGGTTCAAAACAGGCCTGGCCAATCAGCGCGGCATGCTGATCGCCGGCAATGCCGGCGACCGGAAGCTCGGCGCCCAGCCATCGCATTTCGGTTGTGCCATAGTCGGCTGCGCAATCGAGTACCTCGGGTAAAAGCTGCCGGGGCACACGGAACAGATCCAGCAAGGTGTCATCCCAGCGCTGGGTGTGGATATTAAACAGAGCGGTGCGCGAGGCATTGGTCGCGTCCGTGTAATGGGAACGCCCACCGGTCAGGTTCCACAGCAGCCAGCTGTCCACCGTCCCGAACGCGAGCTCACCCGCCTCGGCACGCTCGCGCGCACCGTCGACATGGTCCAGTATCCAGGAGATCTTGGTGGCCGAAAAATAGGGATCAATCAGAAGACCGGTCCGCTCAACGACCGTGTTCTCAAAGCCATCGTCCTTGAGCTTGGTACACCAGGAGGCGGTACGGCGATCCTGCCAGACAATGGCATGATGAATGGGCTTGCCGGTAGCCCTCTCCCAGATGACCGTCGTCTCGCGCTGATTGGTAATGCCGATGCCCGCCACATCGATCGGGTTGATCCCGGCTTTCTCGATAACCGCCCGACAGACCGCAAGCGTGCTGTCCCAGATCTCGAGGGCGTCATGCTCGACCCAGCCATCTCTGGGAAAGTATTGATGGAACTCCTGTTGGGCCACATCCACGATGGTGCCGGACGGGTCGAAGACAATCGCGCGCGAGCTGGTAGTTCCCTGATCTATCGCAAGCAGGTAGCGGGTCATCGGAAGCCTCCTTTGTTTTTCCGCAAGTCTACCAGCAGAAACGGATCAAGGAGAGACTCAGAGACTGGAATCGGGAGGCGGGGCATAAAAAAAGGGCCGGAAAAACCGGCCCTTAAATGACGAATGAAACAAGGAAAGTTCGTAAGAACTACAACCTCAAAAGTCATCCCTTACGCTGTCGATAATAGACAGCGCGCAGAGGAACATCAGTTGAGGTTATGTAGCAGCTTTGTTACATCAGGTGAGACACTGAGGCCTGGATCACAAAATCGAGTTCGCCGGTTTCCGCCTCGGCCAAACCAGACTGAATCGCGCGCCGCCCAGATCCTCGCTTCTGGTTACAAACGCCTGCCCTCCATGCCAATAGAGGATACGGCGGACGATGGACAAACCAAGACCATAGCCACCGGAAGTGCGTGTCCGGCTGTCATCAAGGCGTGCAAAAGCAGTAAAGACCTTTTCCCAGTCCTCCTCGGGAACCCCGGGGCCGTCATCCTCAACATCCACCCGACAGTTGTCCTCATCAATCCGGCAACGCACCAACACCCTGCCGGCGGCATACCGTCCGGCATTCCCGACCAGGTTCTGGATCGCCCGATGGATGTACCGTGGTTCGATGTCAGATAGGGAGCAACGCTCGGTGTCTTCGTCTATATCACTATCGATGACAAGGTTCGGACGAATGAGTCGCTGCTCAGCCACTACCTGACGCACAATGTCAGTCACCGAATGCTCCCGCAACGAAAACACCGGCCCACCCTGTTCCAGGCGCGCATAGGTAAGAATCTCGTCGATCAGCTCGTCCAGTTCCTGGATATCGCCATCAATCCCCGCCAGCTGCTTCTGCAACATGGTCTGATCCTGGCAGTCCTCAATCATCTGGACCCCGAAACGGATCCTGGCCACCGGCGTGCGTAATTCGTGGGAGACGGCATGAATCATTTCCCGCTGCACCTGGACCAGACGCTGAATATGCTCCGCCATACCGTTGAAGGCATCGGCCAACCGGCTGACCAGGGTACCCGTACCCGCTTCCACACGTGCCCCCATTTCTCCCCGGGCAATCCGGATTGCAACCGACTCCACATGGCGCAGATTGCTGTCCATCAGTTTGAGAGCCAGCCAAAGTGCCAGAGCCAGAACGCTGCCTACCACCAGGAACAGGAGGATGAGAACCGGCCACCCAAACGGCGAGAAGGGGGCCGGCAATCCGACGTTGACCAGGGCACCGTCACTAAGCCTGATCAAGGCGTTGCGCCGACTCCCCTGCTCAGGACCATACAACACCACGCCCTGCTCGGTAATCTGCTGCAACACCGGATCAGGAGGCAACATTCCGGCCTGGTCCAGCCAGGCAATCGATACGCCCAGGTACCGGGCGAGACGCACTGCCACATCCTCCCGCCCAGCTGTATCGACCGACTCCAGGTGCCACCGTACAACCAGAGCAAGAGCCCTCGATATGCCGAGGTAGGGATCCTCGAAGCGCATTTGCAGAATGCTTCCCACCGGCGTTTCGACCATGACTCTGAAGCCGGTGGGCGCCTCCTCCGACACGACCTGTCCGTATCCGAGGCGCTCGCGAACCACCGGTGACAGTTCCATGTCTTCGGCCGGAAGGTTTGTCAGGTCGTACCAGGCGGCAAGCCAGTGATACTGACGTTCAGGCGCCGGGGACTCGGCCACCCAACGCATCAGGGGCTCCGGGAAACGTTCGAGCCAGAACTGATACCGGACCGAATTAAGGCCATTGAAAAGCAATATGCAGAGGATCCCTACCAGTGCAGCAACACCGGCAAGACGGGCGTATAGTTTGAGGAAGAGTTTCAGGGACATCTCAGGAATCCTGGCAGGCCGGTCCCGCACCCATAAACGCACAGGGAGCAGGAACTGGCAATAGGAACGTCAGGCTTCCTTCACAAACAGGTAGCCTTTGCTGCGAACGGTCTTGATTCGGCGAGGATGGATCGGATCGTCACCGATTTTCGGACGGATCCGGGATACCCTGACATCGATAGAGCGATCCTGACCGTCATATTCAATGCCGCGAAGGGCAGTAAAAATTTCTTCCCGGCTCAGCACCCGTCCGGCGTTACTGGCGAGTAACCAGAGCAGGTCGAATTCGGCGCTGGTCAGGTCAATACTTTGATCATCCAACCACGCCTCGCGCATGGAACGGTCCACGATCAGATCGTTGAACTGCAATCGAACCGGCTCCTCACCCGTGGCCTCGTCGCCACCGGATTGTCCGGACTCGGTAACCCGCCTGAGCATCGCCCGGATGCGGGCCAGCAAAACCCGGGGCTGGACCGGCTTGCTGATGTAATCGTCGGCCCCCATTTCCAACCCGAGCACCTGGTCCAGGTCATCAGTACGAGCGGTCAGCATGATGATCGGGCCGTTGTAGAAAGGACGCACCTTGCGGCACACCGACAGGCCGTCTTCGCCCGGCAGCATCAGATCCAGAACCACCAGATCGGGCTGCTCGCTCCGGATCCGTTCAACAGCAGCTGATCCGTTTGCCTCGAGGCTTACCGTCAGTCCGTTGCTTTCCAGATATTCACGGGTCAGCTCTGCGAGCCGTTCGTCGTCCTCAACAATGAGAATTCGCCAACTTTCGTTCGTCTGTTCCACGCCATCCATCTCTGGTTTTGTTATTCCGGTTTAGGGTCCATATACCCCTGACAATACAGGCAACCTGCTGTAACAGCAATTATACATGCAATTCAGAAATATACATGGAAGCGCCTTGCCGTTACACCCTGTGACAATCTGGCCCGGACGGACAACCTCTGTCATGGAGCGGTCACTGGGCAGTCACCCCAGTGTCACAACCGGTTCATAGCCTTGTCGGTAAATGGATACAAAGAGACAACGCCATGACCGCACAAACCGCAACAGCCCGGCAAGGCTCACGGCAGTTACGGGCCGGAATCACCCGCGATCCGGCTGTGATCGAGAAGGCCCAGCGCCTGCGCTACGATGTTTTTTCCGTCGAGTACGGCAGTGACCTCGGGGCAGCCACCCCGGGGATTGACGCCGACACCTACGACTCTCTCTGCGATCATCTGATCGTTACCGACAGTCAGACCGGCAACCTGATCGCCACCACCCGAGTATTACCACAGAGCCGGATCGGAAGCGTCGGGGAATTCTACTCGGCCGGGGAGTTTGACCTCTCGGCCCTGGCCTCACTGCCCGGCACCCTGGCCGAACTCGGCCGGACCTGCGTCCATCCCGACTACCGGAATGGCGCCACTATCAGCCTGCTCTGGTCTGCCCTCGCGGAATACCTTGTCGACCACCGGATCGACTATCTGATTGGCTGCGCCAGCATCGGCATGTCCGATGGCGGCCATCGCGCCTGGCGGATAGCCAACCACTTACAGGAAACCTTTCTGGCGGATGCGTCCTTCCAGGTGAAGCCACTCCGGGAATTGCCCCACCTGGCAAACCCCCCTGCCAGTGACCGGCGGGTGGATGTGCCGCCCCTGATTCGGGCTTACATGCGCCTGGGCGCCAGGGTATGCGGCGCGCCATGCTGGGACCCCGACTTCCGATGTGCGGATCTGCTGGTCTTGCTGGAGGTCGACAGACTGGCCGCTCGCTACAGTCGCCATTTCATGGGCCGGACATCGTGACGCTTTCCGGGGGGACCTGATGACAGATGCACTACGGTTGGCGTCTCGCCTGATCAGCTTCACCCTGTTCCTGGGTGCTATAACCCTCCTCGCCCTGATGCTCCGCGCGGGCGATATTGTCACCGGAAAGAAGCTGGACCGAACACCCTGGGCCGGCCGATGCTTCCGTGGCGCGTGCCGTTGCCTCGGGCTGCGCGTCAGATGGCACGGCCCAACCCCCAAAGCCAATACCCTGGTGGTTAGCAATCACATCAGCTGGTGCGACATCCCCGTCCTCGGCGGCTTGGCGCCGGTCCGCTTCCTGTCCAAGGCCGAGGTGGCAGAGTGGCCTTTGATCGGATGGCTGGCTCGGGAAGCCAGCACCCTGTTCATTCGGCGCGGTGGCGGCCAGGCCCGGAAAGTGAAATCCACCATTACTTCTGCCCTGGCGGACGAGGAATCTGTGCTGATCTTTCCGGAAGGCACAACCAGTGGCGGGCTGACCGTGCTTCCATTCCACGGTCTTCTGCTGGGCGCCGCACGTGAGGCGGGCGTGATGATCCAACCGGCAACTATCTGTTACCGCCGGAACGGCCGGCCAGACCATGTCATCCCGTTCATTGGCGAGGATGCCTTTCACAGCCACCTTGTCAGGTTACTGAAGCATCCTGCGTCCCAGGTGGATGTTCTGTTCCATGAGCCGGTCGAGATCACGGGGGAAATCAGCTCTTCAGAACTGGCCTTTCAGCTCCATGCAACGGTTCTCGACGGCCTACAACGTTTGCAGGCCGGGGAACTGGATCCAACGGGAATACCGGTCAGAACAGGGGCCGCCCCTGGGCTATCTCGTCTTCAGTAGCCTCGCGGCGACCGACAATTTCCAGGTCAAAGTACAGGGTGAAACCGGCCAGGGGATGGTTGGCATCCACCTTCACCAGATTGCCGTCAATACCGACCACCTGGACAACCTGGGCCTCATCCCCGGTGTTGGTCTGGAATTTCATGCCGACCTGCAGGTTCTCGACCCCCTCGAACAGGGAACGAGGGACCTTGCGCACCAGATCTTCCCGATGCTCTCCATAAGCCATGGCGGGCGGAATGGTCACTTCCAGGCAGTCTCCGACGTTTCGATCCTTCACGGCTTCCTGGATACCCTTGATGATCTCCGGGCTGCCATAGACGAAATGGAGAGGTTCACTACCCTCGGAGGTATCGACCAACTCCCCGGCCTTGTTTTTCAGGACATAGTGAACGGTAAAGACATCGGGCTTGGTATCGGGTTCTTGCATCAGGTTTTCGAGTTTCCTGTATCCGGAGGTGTTTCAAGTTGCCGCAGGCCATGAATGACCAGTCGCTGGTCCAGCTTTTCCCGAAAGCCGCGGGGATTGCACAACCCCATCCGATCCAGAAGATGCTGGTAGCGCCCGTCCTCATCACTGGCCCTGGCAGCCTGCCAAAGGGTCGACAGTTTACCACGGCGGGTGGCCGTTGCGGCTTTCAACCCTTTAAGGGCTTTCCCTAACGTCAGCTCTTCGTCGGTAAAATCCCTGCCAAACGGGAAGGCGGAAAACCGATCACTATTACCGGCCACGGCCAGAGCCGCCCGGACGGATTCCGGGGTGTTATTGCACCACGACGCCGGAAGGCTGAAGGAAGGATCCACCTTGCCGGCCTGCTGAGCCTGCTTGAGCAGCTCCTGCTGGAACCGCGAGTCCGCAATACGGATCAGGCGCAGGTAGACCTCCTGGTCGGACTGCCCCCGCAAATCTGCAATGCCGTACTCGGTCACCACAATATCCCGGAGGTGGCGGGGTATGGTGCAGTGGGCATAGTTGAACACGATGTTGGACACGGTTTTGCCCTTGGCGGTATGGGTTGCCCGCATGGTTAGTATGGAGCGGGCTCCCGGCAGCTCATGAGCCATCGCGACAAAGTTGTACTGGCCACCAACGCCACTGACCACGCGGCCATCCTCAAGACCGTCAGATACCGCCGCCCCGCTGAGGGTGTACATCATCGCCGAATTGACGAAACGGCCGTGACTACGCTGCGCCGCTTTCAGACGCTGTCTGCCATACGGATGATCATAGAGATGATTGATGAAATTAACGCTGGTCATGCAGATCCGATCGCGCTGCTGCTCGGGCATATTGCGCAGGGAACGGTAGAAACTCTCCGGACCGACATAAAAAGCGCCATGCATGCTGATACCGCCCTTGAGACGGTCGCCCAGCATCAGGGATTCGATCTGGCGGCGGGTGTCCGGGCTCTCGAGGTCGCCATCCACGGATTGTCCGGAAGCCAGTAGACGCCCCCCCTTGAACTCGACCTCGGGCGTAAGAATGCCCCAGTGCACAAGCCAGCTCACGTCTTTGGCCCTCAGCGGAGAATCGATCAGTCCGGCCTCTAGCAGAGTGTCCAGCATGGCAACGCTCGGCGTGGTGTCAATCTCCCCCCGGTTGATCAGTTCCTGCAGTCCGGCATGGTCAAAAACCTCCCGGGACAGGACGCCGGCTTCCAGCAGGTACAGGAAGCCGTCCACCATCATTTCGCTGCAACCGTAGATGCCCTCGTCGAAAGGGCCGGTGCCGCCATACTCGTTCACCACCGGGAACGCCTCACCTACCCGGAGATGCTCGAAGACCTTCCGCCAATCGGCATTGTGCTTGTGACGCAGAATCGTACTGTAGACGAACGCGGCCCCCAGTGAGCCGATCCCGACCTGAAGGGTTCCTCCGTCCTTCAATAGGCAACTGGCGTAGAATCCGATGAGATGATCTTCCGGACTGATCGCCATCTGGGGTGCGGAAAACAGGGGATAGTCAGTCGAGGGCTGATCCAGAACCACGTCGAAACTGCTCTCCTCAATAGCAGCATGATGCCCCATGAACGGCAGATTGGTATTCAGCTCTGCCACCAGAGCGATCGGCGTGCCGCCCTTTTCGACCTCTCGCAGCATTGGGATCAGATCGAGGGTAAGGTCCGGATTGCAGCTCAGACTCACTTTGCCGGGCGAACCATGACTTGCACCCGGCGATACCATTTGCGCCAGAACATTCACCCCCAGAGCCATCAGATCACGAATCGCGTGAGTGTAATTGGTACAGACGTAATTGCGCTGCTGGCTGAGATTGTTCAGATTGGAGCCGGCCTTGAAGTAGAACTCGGCGACCGTGACGTTCGACGGCAGACGGTTACGCGATGCATCACGTGCGAACGCCAGGTCCGGAATATGACCGTAGAGACGCTCGGCGAATGGCCCCATGAACCGCTTTTCGAGGGAGGAACTTCCCCTGGGCGCCAGCAGGGACAAGGCCGTAAATATGTGTAGCTGGATCTCCGGGTCCTGCTTCGCCCTTTCGTACAGCGCATTGACAAAGCGTATCGGCTTGCCCAGCCCCAGAGGAAGTCCCAGGGTTATCTGCTTGCCGACCCGGCGGATCACCTCGTCCACACAGGCATCCGCGTCTCGCAGGCGTTGACCATTCTCCGACATCACCAAGCTCCTTCTTGTTCTACGGAACACAACAGGGTTATGAGCAAATAATCACACGGGATCGGCGATCAGACAATGCGCCAGATCAGTAACCAGACTAGTAGGAAGATTCGGGAAGAGACAGTCGAAGAGGATGACAGCAGAACGATCGGAAAAACGGTCGGGCCTGAGGAATCAGAAGTTCCATTTCAGATTCAGGCATGCGCCCTCGTTCAGAAGGGCAATACCATGGTCAGGCTGCGCGGGATCGGACGCGTACTGCCGGTCATCCGAGCGGGCACGGGTGAAGGTGAGGCTGAGCAGGCGGGAGCCGATTTCGGTGAAGGCCTCGGAGCTGTCGTCCTCGAAATTTCCCACGGTACGCGCCTGGACCTGGTAAATCTCCTGGACCGTCGTTACGGGTTCCGGCTCCTCTCCGAACGGACGCTCGGCTGCATCGGCGCGTACGACAAAAGCGACGAGGTTGAGAGCAAGGAGGGCGACAAAAATGCGAATAATCATGACACTGACAATGACCTGTATACCGGGAATAACAACGCTTGATGACCTAGGCTAAAGTCTAATGAATGATCCCGGAAAAGATGTGACTTTGCACACAATGGCGCCAACTTTTTGTCAATCTTTAACCAGTTTTTTGTCAAAAAATAATCCCCAATTTTTCAGAACGTAACAGAAACATTGAGCCCGGCCGAGACCGGGCTCCACCCCTCCTGCGTGGTCAGCGAAAGACTCAGGGGCAGGGATAGGTAAACACCCGGTGGATCTCCTCTATCGCCTCCAGAACCGGCTCACTCAGGGTAATCCTGGCGGAACCAATGTTTTCCCGAAGCTGGTCCATCGTGGTTGCGCCGATGATATTGCTGGTGACAAAGCTGCGGCTGTTCACATAGGCAAGCGCCAGTTCAGTCGGCGTGAGGCCGTTCTCGCGTGCCAACTCGACATAGGCGCGGGTAGCCTCCATCGCGCGGTCCGAGGTATACCGGCTGAAGCGTTCATACAGCGTGAGCCGCCCCTTCTCCGGCCACTTGCCACCCAGGTACTTTCCAGACAGCATGCCGAAAGCCAAAGGCGAATAGGCCAGCAGTCCGGTCTGCTCGCGATGGGCAAACTCCGCCAGCCCAACCTCGAACGAGCGGTTCAGCAGGTTGTAGGGGTTCTGGATACTGACGACTCTCGGCCAGTCCTTCTCACCGGACAGACGGAGGTATTCTGCCGTGCCCCACGGTGTCTCGTTGGACAGACCGATATGACGGATCTTGCCCTCCCGGACCAGCTCATCCAGCGCTGACAATGTTTCCTCGATGGGAGTCGCGTCCTCATCAGCCTTATGCACATAGCCAAGCTTGCCGAAAAAATTCGCGTTCCGGTCAGGCCAATGCACCTGGTAAAGATCGATGTAGTCCGTCTGCAAGCGTTTGAGACTGTCCTCACAGGCCTGGCGAATATGGTCGCCAGTCAGCCTCGGGCCATTGCGCAAATAGCTCAACCCATTGCCCGGCCCCGCCACCTTGGAGGCAATCACCAGATCATCCCGCCGGCCCCTGCGGGCCAGCCAGTTCCCCAGGTAGGTTTCGGTCAACCCCTGCGTGTCCGGCTTCGGCGGTACTGGGTACATTTCAGCCGCATCGATGAAGTTGATCCCTTCACCCGTCGCGTAATCCAGCTGCTCAAAGGCTTCCTGCTCCGTATTCTGTTCGCCCCAGGTCATGGTGCCGAGGCAAATCAGACTCACATCGATGTCGGTGTTACCTAACTTTCGCGTCTGCATATCGTCTCCGCTTGAGTTCGTTGCAAGGGTAAAGGGAATGTCACGGGAGTGTCGCATAACTGTCACGTGCGCTTCCCATAGTGAAGGCATGTATAGGGAACCACAGGAAACACCGTGATCCAGACCACCCAGCCCTGTCGGCGCCAGCAACACATTACCATTGTTTCCGAGACTTTTCCGCCGGAAATCAATGGCGTGGCCAATACGCTGAGACACTTGTGCCAGGGTCTGATGCAACGGGGCCATCGGGTAAGCGTGATCAGGCCCAGACAACATCATGAAACAACCGGTTCTGTGGCCAGTGCGGGAAATGCCCTGTTCAACGAGGAAGTCGTGGTCCCCGGACTCCCCCTGCCTGGCTACACAGATCTCCGTTTCGGTATTACCAGCACCCGGCGCCTGACACGCCTATGGCGGGATGCCGCGCCGGACGCGATCTATGTCGCCACCCAGGGGCCCCTGGGGGTCGCTGCCGTATGTGCAGCAAGACGGCTGGGCATTCCGGTCAGCTCGGGTTTCCACACCAACTTCCATCAGTACAGCCGTTATTACGGCGTTGGTGCCCTTGAGCGGCTCCTCTGTGCCTATGGCCGCTGGTTTCATAACCGGACGGATCTGACCCTGGTACCCACACAAAGGATGCGGCAGGTGACTCGCGCCATGGGCATTCCCGACACTGGACTCTGGAGCCGCGGGATTGATTGCAACCGGTTCTCTCCCCACAAGCGTGATCAAGAGCTTCGCAGACAATGGGGACTGGCTCCGAACGACAGGGCTGTCCTCTATGTCGGCCGACTGGCCCCGGAGAAGAATCTCCGTCAGGCAGTGGCCTGTTATGAGCGGATCCGTGGATTGCATCCAAACGCCCGGTTCATCCTCGTGGGCGATGGGCCCCTGCGTCGCGAACTGGCTGAACGTCATCCGGACTACCTGTTCTGTGGCATCCGCCGGGGCGAGGAGCTTGCACGGTTCTATGCCTCCGGCGACCTGTTTCTGTTTCCAAGCAAAACCGACACGTTCGGCAACGTTGTTCTGGAAGCCATGGCGAGCGGACTGGCGGTGGTGGCGTTCGACGATGCCGCGGCCAGCGAGCACATCCGGAATGAGGAAAACGGACTGAAAGTCGCCCTGGATGATGACGAGGGCTTTGTCGACTGCGCCCTGAGACTTGCCGACCAACCTACCCTGCTCGGCCGGCTGCGTGCCCAGGCCCGGCTCGATGCCCTGGAACTCAGCTGGTCGGCCCAGATCGAACAGTTTGAACAGCTGGTTCTGAACCCTGACAACAAGGCGGGATACCATGCCCTCAACAAGCAAAGCATCTCGATTCTTTGACCGGGCCGATCAGCGGGAATACCTGCTCTGCCAGGCAATCAACCGCTCGGTGAGGTTCCGGCCGGTGCTGGGCTACTTTCGAATGGTCAGCCGACTGGGCGATGGCTGGTTCTGGTACGCTCTGATTCTCTCGCTGCCGCTGCTCGATCCGGCGGTGGGCCCGGGGCTGGCACTGCTGATGGCCATGACAGGACTTGTCTGCACCCTGACCTACAAGCTACTGAAACGCTGGCTGATTCGGGAACGACCATTCATTTCCTTCCCGGCCATAAACTGTGGTACGCCTCCCCTGGACCGTTACAGCTTTCCATCCGGCCATACCCTCCACGCCGTATGCTTCCAGACCATGCTGGCCGTCGCCCTGCCCGGACTGGCGACCCTGTTGTTACCCTTCACACTGAGCGTTGCGGCATCGCGGGTCGTCCTGGGTCTGCACTATCCCAGTGATGTGCTTGCCGGTGCAATGATCGGCGGCATGATCGGCTACCTGTCAGTCCATCAGTTCTCCGGGGCTGCCATGGCGATCATTGGTAGCTGATCAGTCAAACAGCCGGAGCTGGGTCACCGGCGCGTCATCATTGCGGAAACGCACGCCCACGCCGAGCAATCGCACCGGCCGACCCGTGTTCGTGACCAGCTCATCCAGAAGCGGCTGGTAGTCCGCAACCTCGGGCTCGGCCACACGCTCACGGACCCGCTCAAGGGTATGGGTGGAAAAATCACTGTACCGGATCTTGATGAACAGCTTATGGATCGGCTTGCTCCGCCCCTTACGGCCGAGGCGGAGGTTCAGGTCGGCCACCAGTGCGGGCATCACCGACTCGCAGGCGGTCTTGTCCGGTAAATCCTGGGAAAAAGTCCGCTCGACGCTGACCGACTTGGCAATGCGGGACACGACAACCGGCCGGTCGTCCCGACCATGGGCCATTTCATGCAGGCGATAGCCCTGCTTGCCGAAACGATCCAGCAGAACGTCCGCCCCCAGCGCCTGCATGTCACCGCATGTCTTTACGCCGAGAGCGTGAAGCTTGGACGCGGTCACCTGCCCGACCCCAAACAGTTTTTCCACCGGCAGGTCACGAATGAACGCCTGCACCCGATCCGGCGTAATGACAAAGAGGCCGTCGGGCTTCTGCCAGTCGCTGGCGATCTTGGCAAGAAACTTGTTTGGCGCCACGCCCGCGGAAACGGTAATGCCCACCTCACGGCGAATCCGATCCCTGAGGTAACGGGCCATCAGGGTCCCGCTGCCTTTGTGGTCGGAAACATCGGAGACATCCAGGAAAGCTTCGTCGAGGGACAAGGGCTCCACCAGATCCGTCAACTCCCTCAGGATGTCCATGACCTGACGGGAGACCGCGCGATACTTTCCCATGTCCGTTGGCACAGTCACCAGGCCGGGGCAAAGACGTCTTGCTTCGCTACCGGGCATGGCGGAACGCACCCCGAAGGCGCGGGCACGGTAGTTACAGGTGGTGACGACCCCCCGACCACCCTCGCCACCGACGGCCAGGGGGACATCCCGGAGGCTGGGGTCGTCTCGCATTTCCACGGCGGCGTAGAAGCAATCACAATCCAGATGGATGATCTTGCGCTGGGGCATGGTCAGGGGGCTCGCGTCCACACTCTGTACATATATACAGCCTTGTATATTACGCTAACATGCCGAGAATGTCAGGAACTCCAACAACTCTACCGGTACCACCGCGAGGCCCTATATGAGCAACTCGATCCCCGACTCTGAACGCACTGAAATTGAAGCGGCTGCGTTTCGCCGCCTTGTCCAGCACCTGCGCGACAACACAGAGGTGCAAAATATCGATCTGATGAACCTCGCCGGTTTCTGCCGGAACTGCCTGTCGAAATGGTATCGGGCCGAGGCGCAGGAACGTGGCTTCGAAATCTCCGATCCGGACGCCCGGGAAGAAATCTACGGCATGCCCTACGAGGAGTGGAAAGAACGCTACCAGATCGGTCCGAAACAGGAACACAAGTAATGAACGTGAACGAGGCGGTTCGGATCCACCTGGCAGCCCTGGGGGCCGGTCGTGGTAACTTCGAGGACACCCTGGCGCTGATCGAGCGCTACTTCGAGTACCGACCCGCCGGTTTTCACAACGGCCCGCTGTTCAATGCCGCCGGGGAAAACGCCGGCTCCTGCCGGGTCTTTGCACTGGGGCGTTACTGCAATCTCAATGAATCCGACACCCTGCGCCTCTTTGCACAGCACTATCAGCAGGTTCTGGATGAGCCGGCCGGTGACAGCCATGGCAATATCCGCCAGTTCATTGGCACCGGCTGGTCCGGCATCCGCTTTGACGGCGAACCGCTGCGGCCACACATTGCGCCCGATACCAAGGAAGAGACACGTTCATGACCGATACCGCCAGCACCGGGGTACAACAGAGTTTCCAGTTCAAGAGCGCGAACGTTTCACTGACTGCCCTTGAGCTCTACTATTTCGACAACGACGAGTTCGAGGCCAATCTCCGGGAGAAGATCAATCAGGCACCGGGCTTTTTCAAGGACATTCCGCTGATCGTCAGCCTGGAGAAGTACGAGGGCCTGGACAGCGAGCTGGACTTTTTCAAGATCATCGGTACCTGTCGCCGGCATAATATCCAGGTTATCGGCGTACGCGGCGGCAATGAGGATCAGCGTCGATTGGCCCGGGGCGCATCCCTGGCACTGCTGCCCGGGACTGGCCAGCGGGAGAAAGCCCGGGAGCCGGAAGCAGCGGAACAAGAGGAGGAGGCGTCCGCTGGGCCGGACACCGAATCCCGGGCTGAACGCCCGGCCGGACCAGCGCCTGCCCGCATCATCAATCACCCTGTCCGCTCGGGCCAACAAGTTCATGCGCCGGAAGGTGATGTGATCGTGCTCGGACCGGTCCAGGCCGGCGCGGAAATCCTGGCTGCCGGCAACATCCATGTCTATGGCCCGCTTCGGGGCCGGGCCCTGGCCGGAATCCACGGCGGCGAATCCGCTCGGATTTTCTGTCAGTCGCTGGAAGCAGAGCTTGTCTCCATCGCAGGACACTATAAAATCTCCGAAGATCTTCAGGACAACGGCTGGAAAAACGCTGTGCAGATCCAGCTCAGGGACGACCTGCTGGTGGTAACGCCACTGGAAAAGGCCTGATGTTTACAACCAACAATAACGACCAAGAAGACACGACGAATCCACCGCGAAACAGGAACTGAACCTTGGCTAGAATCATTGTCGTAACCTCAGGAAAAGGCGGCGTTGGCAAGACCACCACCAGCGCCTCGATCAGCACCGGCCTTGCCAAGCGCGGTCACAAGACCGTCGTTATCGATTTCGATGTTGGACTGCGCAACCTCGATCTGATCATGAATTGCGAGCGCCGGGTCGTTTATGACTTCGTCAACGTCATCCAGGGCGAAGCCTCACTGAACCAGGCCCTGATCCGGGACAAGCGGGTGGATACGCTCTACATTCTCCCCGCCTCCCAGACCCGGGAAAAAGAGGCGCTGACCCGCGAAGGCGTGGCAAAGGTTATAAACGACCTATCGGAAACCTTCGACTACATCGTCTGCGACTCCCCGGCCGGCATCGAGCATGGCGCGCTCATGGCCCTGTACCATGCCGACGAAGCCATCGTGGTCACCAACCCGGAAGTCTCCTCCGTCCGCGACTCCGACCGCATCCTGGGTATTCTCCAGAGCAAGTCCCGCCGGGCGGAAATGGGCATGGACCCTGTCAAGGAGCACCTGTTGCTGACCCGTTACAATCCGGACCGGGTTTCCAAGGGCGAAATGCTGTCCGTGGCGGATGTGGAAGAGATCCTGGCTATCCCGCTGCTGGGGGTGATCCCCGAAAGCCAGGTGGTGCTCAACGCCTCCAACCAGGGTCTGCCTGTCATTCTTGAAGAGAACAGTGATGCCGGCCAGGCCTACGAGGATGCCGTCGCCCGCCTGCTCGGTGAGGAGCGTGAGCACCGTTTCATGACCGCCCAGAAGAAGGGATTCTTCACGCGGATGTTCAAGGGAGGCTAACGGATGAGTTTCCTCGATTATTTCAGGAGCAAGAAAAACGCCAGCGCCAGCGTTGCCAAGGAACGCCTGCAGATCATTGTCGCCCACGAGCGGGGCCAGCGGGAGCAGCCGGACTACCTGCCACAGCTTCAGCAGGAACTGCTTGAGGTTATCCGGAAGTACGTGCAGATCTCGGATGACATGGTGCAGGTCGAAGTGGACCGCAACGAAAGTTGCTCGGTCCTGGAACTGAACGTCACACTACCGGAGAAATAGCCTTGCCCGCTACCAGCGGGCAAAGTGATCCTCCATCAATCCCCGTAGTCCCGCTACGGGGATTTTTGTTCCTGACTCGTCAATGACAGTGCCGTTGAAGGTACCAATGAACTGGCGGAAGTTAGAGGCCAGGATACCGGCGTTCAATCGCTCCTTCCGGACTCCGGCCGGCACGAAATGCAGATCCACCCGACCGTCCGAGGTGGTCACACGCCACTCGCTGCCGGGCTGGTAGCGGTCAAATTCGAACCGGGCTGCCTCCAGCTTCGAGCAGATGCCATCGAACCACAGGGCATTTTCAGTCATGCCGGTTTCATTGACGCCGGCCGCCAGATTCAGCCCGATGGAACGACCATCGGGCAGCACTCCCGCCAGACAGGCCCAGTTCCACGCGGTTTCCCGACGCATGAACCCGCAACTCCAGTCGATGGAACCACGAGTATTTTCGTCACAGCGCCAGATCTGGTGGTCCCAGCGGATTTCCCCTTCTACCCGCAGCCCGGCGGACTTCCGGGTGAAAACCCAGCCGTTGTAGCCCGCGGGACAGACCAGCCGGAGCGGGTTGCGATCCTCCCTGAGCTCAAGATCGATGCGGATTCCCCCGGGGGCCGACACCGATACGTTCCGGCCACCGGTTGCCGGTGCAATCTGCAGGGCGACATCCCCTTTCTGGAAGCGGGCCAGGCCATGGTCCGGTTGAGGCTCCAGATGGGTCCCGATCGCCAGGGGCTGCAGGAAGGAGCGCTCCAACAAGGTCCCGGACTCAAAATCGTAAAGGTAGAAGAAACCGTTCCCCAACAGTTTAAGATCCACCAGGGCCATTCCAAATACCCAGCCCGGGGCCATGGCGCTGACAAACTGGAACTGGTTGAAGCGCCACTGGCGCGCCAGTCGTGAGCGCGGCCGGTCCATGACCGATCGCAGGTCAAAATCCAGATAATTGATCGTATCTACCGGTTCGGGCAGCACCCCGGACGGGACACGCCCCTTGTCATCAATCAGATTTTTCATAGTCTTGGCAGTCGTCAGATCAGGCCAATTCGCGGGACCATCGGCCAGTGAAGTTACCTGGTTCACAATCCCCTGTGTTGGTGCGCTTGCCGGCCTGTGCCTCATGCTAGACTCGGCGGCATCGTCTTCAAGGAAGTGTACTCTATGACAAACCCGAGAGCCCATGGATTTGCAGGCCGGGGTGCCGTCGTTGCCAGCATGGTCCTGATCTGGCTCGCCTCCGTGCTCGCCACGGCGGTGGTGACAGCGGCGGAATTGCCGGATGAGCAGACCGCCGATTGGCAGTTGCGCACGGAAACCGACAACATCCGGATCTACACCACCGGGCAGCCCGACTCGAAATTCAAGGCGTTCAAGGCGGAAGCGGTGTTGGATGTGCCAATCGAGAACCTGATGGCGGTGATGGTCAATCCAAACTCCTGCATGGAATGGGTCCACAACTGCAGCGAGTCGTACGCCTTCGGCACGGGGGACTTCCATGACCGCTACGCCTATTCCGTGAATGACATGCCCTGGCCGGTGACAGACCGGGATTATGTCCTGCGCATCCGGACCCGAGGCAACCAGGCCAGCGGCGAGATCATCATGAATCTGAATGCGACGCCCGACCAACGGGCCGAAAGCGGCAATCGGATCCGGGTGGATCGCTCGGACACCCTCTACCGTTTCATTCCCGAGGGTGAGCACACCCGAATGATCTGGGTCCAGCACACCGATCCCAACGGTGCGCTGCCCGGCTGGCTGGTGAATACCTTGCTGGTGGACATTCCGGTCCGTTCAATGCAGGCCCTGGAGAATGTCGCCCGAAAACCCCGCTATCAGGGTTTCGAGCTGGTCTGGGATCATGAGGGAAACCTGAAGAATGTGTTGCCCCCCGCACCGTGAGGGGTGACGCATCCGGCAACACGCGCTAAGCTTTGTAAAAAAGGACAGCAAGAGGCAGGCCTCGCCAGATGACCGTTCTCGCCCACGAGATCATGACCCCCAGCATTAAAGCCGTACCCCAGAACTGGACCATGGACCGTCTGGCCCGCTTCCTGACCGATAATGAAATCACCGGCAGCCCCGTCACGGACGAAAACGGGGATATCGTCGGTATCGCCACCCTCAAGGACATTACCGAATTCCGCTGGAATGCGAGCCGCTCGGACACTGATCCCGCGCTGACGCCGGAAGAAGAGATCGAGGCCCGGCGTCTGCGCATGGCTATATTCGAGGAAATGGGCAAGGTTCCGGTGGAAGTCCGCGATATCATGACCCCAATTGTCTTATCCGTTGACGAGCAGACGCCGGTGCGAGACATTGCCAATATCATGATGCGCGAGCACCTGCACCGTATCTTTGTCACCAGCGATTCAAAAATTACTGGTATCATAACGACTTACGACATGCTCAAACTGATTTCCGACAAGCAACTGACGCAGCGCTGCGCCGAGAACGACTGAGCCACCAGAGAGGTAGCTACCCCTATGCCAAGAGCACCGCAAGCTCGGAAAAAGATGTACGTCCTCGACACCAATGTCCTGATCCACGACCCCAACGCCCTCCTCAATTTCGAAGAACACGATGTCATTATCCCGATGACTGTCCTGGAAGAGCTGGACAGCCTCAAGTCCGGCAAACAGACGGTTGCCGCCGATTGCCGCCAGGCCATCCGAAATATTGACAAGGTTCTTGGCGATGCCAGCCCCAAGGAGATCGAGAAAGGCGTGCCCATCGTGCGGGGCAAGAAAGCACAGCCGCTGGGCAAGCTGCTGATCCTGATGAGCACGGAGCATCTTGAGTCCCACTCTCTCCCGGAGCACCTGAACGACAACAAGATCATCAACACCCTGGCCGCGCTTCAGAACCGTCACAAGTCCCGCGACATCATCCTGGTAAGCAAGGACATCAACATGCGCCTGAAGGCGCGGGGATTCGGGGTTGAAGCCCAGGATTACCACAACGACCAGCTGCTCGATGACATCGACCTGTTGCCCAAGGGCTACCACGAGTTCAGCAATTCCTTCTGGGACAACATCGAGAAAGTGGAGACCGTGCAGCGGGAAGGGGTTACGGAACACATCCTGCGCCGGGAAGGGCCCCTGGCCAAAATTAATATCAACGAGTTCGTGCTCGACGAACAGGGCTTTGTCGGCAAGGCCGTGGATCTGAACGACGAGCGGATCATCATCCGGGACCTGCACCAACATGACCTGATGAACGAGGAGGTCTGGGGCCTGATGCCCCGGGATATCTACCAGGCCATCGCCATGAACCTGTTGCTGGACCCGGATGTGCACATGGTCAACCTGACCGGCTCGGCTGGCTCGGGCAAAACCATCCTTGCACTGGCCGCGTGTATCGAGATGACCGTCGCCAGCAAGCTGTACAAGCGTATCATCGCCACCCGGTCGACCCAGGGGCTGGACGAGGACATCGGTTTCCTTCCCGGTACCGAAGCTGAAAAAATGGAGCCGTGGCTTGGCGCCATCGTGGACAACCTGGAGGCCCTGCACGAGGACGATGAGAACATGACCGCCTCGGTGGACTATATCCTCAGCAAGGTCCCCCTGCACTTCAAATCGATGAACTACATCCGTGGCCGCAGCTTCCAGCACAGCCTGATCATCATCGACGAGTGCCAGAACCTCACCCCGCACCAGATCAAGACCATCATTACCCGAGCGGGCAACGGCTCCAAGGTGATCTGCCTCGGCAACCTGGCCCAGATCGATACGCCCTACCTGAGCGCGCTGAGCTCCGGCCTCACCTACATGACCGAACGTTTCAAAGGCTTCCGCCACGGTGCTCACGTGCACCTCCAGGGCGTGCCTCGTTCGGTTCTGGCGGAGTATGCCGAAGCCAACCTCTGACCAACCTCTGTTGACCCTGGCGACATATGCCAGGGTCTATCCTGCCATCGCCCGCGGTTTGTTATCGAATTAATGTGACCTCTATCCCAAACGTGACACATCGTAATAACAAACGACAAAGGCGATACCATGAGAAAGTCCATCCTGCTTGGCCTCGCAGGGTTCTCCGTTGCGGCCCTCAGCGGCTGCGGCGGCTCATCAGAGAGCTCCGGGACCGAAGCCCAGTCTGAACAGAAAGCGCCCATCGTCAGCAGCTCCAGCCCCACCCGTTTCAAGCGGCCTTTGCCGGAGAGTAACGCGGATCTGGTGGCGGCCTCCTGCTCCGACGGCACCGACCTGAGCGGCGGACGCAGCTACCGGGTGCAGATGCCCTCGAGAGTCGATGGCGCCGGCATCGTCTTTCAGGTTTTCGAACCCAGCCAGTTTGACTGCCAGACACGTCACCCGCTGATCCTGCAGGGGCATGGTTTCAGTGGCTCCCGCTCGACCGAGGCAGGCAGCGATCCACTGGCCCCGATCGAACCCCTGATCGACGCGGGCTACGCAGTGATCAGCATTGATCAGCGAGGCCACGGAGAAAGCGGCGGCACTATCCGGGTCATGGATCCGGACCTCGAGGGACAAGATCTGGTGCAGATCGTCGACTGGGCCGAAGCCAACCTGGACTATCTCAAATACGAGCGGGACAACCTGCTGCTCGGGGGCGTGGGCGGCAGTTACGGCGGCGGCTTCCAATACCTGCTGTACAATGTTGACCCGGATCAGCGCATGGATGCCATGGTGCCCCAGATCACGTGGCACGATCTTACCTACAGCCTGAACCCCGGCAACGTCACCAAGAACTACTGGCTGGCTTTTCTCTCGGTTGCGGGCGACGCACAGACAGGGCTGTCCATGGACCCGTACCTGCGCAGCTCACTGGTGGATGGCATCACTACCGGCTTCTTCCCGGCCGAGGCGCTGGATTTCTTCCACTATCACAGCCCCAGCTATTTCTGGCAGAACGAACGGGAGCTCGCGCTGCTCGATAACGGAAACACCTACGACTACCTGCTGGAGCCAGTCACCGGCCAGCTCCCCCTGACCAGCGATGGCCGCTATATCGTCAAAACCTCGCCTCGCACTCCCTACCCGGTGGACGTGCTGATGTTCCAGGGCATGCGCGACAGCCTCTTCCCCTTCAATGAGGCGGCAGAGAACTATCGGATCCTGAAAGCTGCCGGCGGCGACGTGCGGTTGCTGACGTACCCGTTCAGCCATCATTATCTGGCGCCCAATGTCGGCCTGATTCAGGAAACCCTGGCCAATCTCACCTTCTACGGCGGCGAGTTGCCGACTCTGGCCAGTGGCGACCTGAATGCCCTGGCCAAATGTGGCGACATCGGTGTCAACCAGGCTGCTGTCGCCTGGTTCAACGAAAAACTGCTGGGCCGTGGCGATGCCGACAACGTGATTACCACCGGTCAGCAGATCTGCTATACCCTGGCGCCGGGCGACGCCATTTCGGCTCCGGAGATTACGATCGGTGGCACCAGCTTCCAGGTTGGTTTTGACGCCCTGGGCAACCCGCTGCCCGCCTCTGTGCTGCTCGGCGCTGCAGGCCTTACGCCCACGGTGGTGCCCCTGACAACCGTGGAATCCGAGGCGGTTATTGCCGGCATTCCCACAGCCGACCTAAGCGTCAGCACCGGCCTGCCCGAACTGGATGCTCAATGCCTGGAGAGTTCCGACCCGATCCTCCATGCCGGCACCTGTGACAGCATTGTCTTTGCCGGTGTCGGGGTCATTCGCCAGAGCCAGCTGGTACCGGAGCTGATTGATGAACAGGTACACCCGTTGCGTGGGCTGGGACGGCACACCGTGGAGCTGACCGGTATCGCCGAACGCCTCAACGCCGGTGATCAGCTGGTTTTGATGCTGTATGGCCAGCATCCGACCTTTGCGGGTTCTTTCTCACGGGATCCCGTGGTGCCCGCAGTACAGGTGTCTGGCGAAGTGGCACTGCCGCTGCTCAACGCCGACGGCCAGGCGCAACTCCCGGTGCCGGACAACGACTGATCCTCCTCGGGGCAGGCAGGGCTCAGTCCTTGAACTGAGCCTTGTCCAGTCCGTGCTTTTTCATCTTGTCGTAGAGGGTCTTGCGGGCAATGCCAAGCTGCACCATGGTGTCCTTGATGCTGCCATGGCAGGCATTGAGGGCACTGATGATGGCCGTTCGCTCGAAACCATCCATCAGCTCGGCGAGGGTCTGGCGGCCTGAGATGTTGCCTTCGCCGCCGGGCTCGTTTTCCTCCAGCGCGGCGGGGCCCAGCAATACATAGCGCTCGGCCAGGTTACGCAGTTCGCGCACGTTACCGGGCCAGGACCGCTGCATCAGGTGGGCTGCCTGGCCGGCATCCAGGGGCACGCTCTCGCGGTCATAGCGGGCGGCAGCAATCAGCACGAAGTGATGGAATAACAACGGGATGTCTTCCTTGCGCTCACGCAGCGGCGGGATGTCCACCTTCACCACGTTCAGCCGGTAATACAGGTCTGCGCGGAACTCACCGTCATCACTGAGTTTTTTCAGATCTGCCTTGGTGGCGGCGATGATGCGGACATCCACATCCTGCACCTGGTTGCTCCCCAGGCGCTCTACCTTCTGTTCCTCAAGCACCCTCAGTAACTTGATCTGCAAGGGCATCGGCATGCTCTCGACCTCGTCAAGAAAAAGCGTGCCCTGGTGGGCGTGCTCGATCTTGCCGATCCGACGTTTATCTGCCCCAGTAAAGGCACCCGCCTCATGACCGAAAAGCTCGCTCTCGATGAGGTTCTCAGGCACAGCACCGCAATTGATGGCAACAAAATTGTGGTTACTACGCGGACTGTTCTCGTGAATGTACCGGGCCAGGGCATCCTTTCCGGAGCCGGTCTCACCGTGCAGCAGGATATTGGCGGAGATATCCAGGATCGGATCAATGGTTGCCATCACCTTCTGCATCGAGGGTGAATCGCCGAGAATCCGGGGCCCGGGCTTGGCCATTTGCCGCAACTGGGCCTTCAACCGCCGATTCTCCAACGCCAGCAGGCGCTTTTCGAGCGCGTGACGCAGCAGCTCGATCAACTCCTCATGGTCGAAGGGCTTCTCGATAAAATCGTAGGCGCCCTGCTGCATGGCCGTTACCGCGGTGCTGATATCCCCCTGGCCGGTAAGAATAATGACCGGAATGCTGTCGTCCACCGCCTGCACCTGCTCAAGCATCTGCAGTCCATCCATGCCGGGCATGTTGTAATCACACAGCACGATCCCCTCGTAGTCGGCGGTGATCGTCTTCAGCGCAGATGGCGCATCCTCGTAGCAGGCCACCGGCAGCTCCTCCAGAGTAAGGGTCTGGGCCATGGCCTGGAGAATGTGCGGGTCATCATCCACAAAGATTACCGAGGGCTGTGTCATTCCGTTGTCTCCCGCTGTTGCAAGGTCAGAACAAATTCCGCACCGGGACCGTCGGGGCGGTTGCGTCCGGTGAGTGTGCCACCGAGGGCATCGACAATCTGCCGTGAAATCGACAGGCCCAGCCCCAGCCCCTGTTTGACAGACTTGGTGGTAAAAAACGGTTCAAAAATCTGTTCGGTATTGCCCGGCAAGCCATAACCGTTATCACGGACGGTACACCGCCAGCGGCCGTCGTCCAATGTCACGTCGATGGTGATCACCGGTGCTTCGCGTTCCTCCACGGCCTGCACGGCATTGGCCAGAAGATTCACCATCACCTGTTCGATGCGTATCAGGTCGCCGTGGCACATCACCGGTTGTTCAGGCCGGTGCCAGCGGATATCGATGCCGGCACTGTTCTTCTGAGCCTTGATGATTTTCAGGGCGGCATCCACGGACAGGCGCAGGTCCACCACTGACGGCGGCCCCTCGGACTTGCGGGCGAATACCTTGAACTGCCGGGTCAGCTCAGCCATCTTGTCGCACAGGATGATGATTTCCGAGAGGTTGGAATCCACCATGTCCGTGGCGCCTTTCTCGAGAAAGCGGCGGCTGTTGCGGGCATAGGTCTGGATTGCGGTCAGCGGCTGATTCATCTCATGGTTCAGGCCGGCCGACATCTGCCCAAGTACCGCCAGCTTGGCAGCTTGAATCAGCTCTTGCTGGGTTTCCCGAAGCTCGCTCTGGGCCCGCTCCCGCTCCCGGATTTCCTCCAGCAACTGCTGGTTGGAGTGCTCCAGATCCCGGGTGCGCTCCGTCACCCTACGCTCCAGCTGCTCTCCCCGCAGGGCCAGCTCGGCTTCACGACGGTAGCGTTCCCTGAGATACAACCAGGCAAGGAGGATACCGAGATAGATCGCGAGCCCTCCGACCACAAAGGCCAACCGTGTCCACAACACCGGTGCCGTCGAGACCATGACCTGGAGCGTCCAGTCCAGACGCGGCAGCGGAGTCTGGACCGCCAGGTAATCCTGGCTGCCGTCGGGAGACTGTATCCGGATCTTGGCGGACCTGTCGGATCCACCCAAGGGCAAGCCCAACTGCTCGATCTGCATCGGCCGAAGCTCGCGGTCCGGGTAGCGCTGACGGGTTTCCAATGAGGGTTCTCCCTGGCGATGCACGGAAAAATCCCGGTAAAGCCACATCGGGCGACTGGCCAGGAAACTGATCCCGGAACCATCGAGAACCACCATTTCCGCTTCGCTCAGCGACGCTGGCCGGTGCCACTGGGACTCAAGCTCATGAACCAGCACCTTCACCGCAATCACACCCACGACGGTACCCTGCTCACTGCGTATCGGATGGGAGAAATACAGGCCACGGATACCGGACATCAGACCCAGAGCAAAATAGATGACGGAATCTTCGGTTGCTAAGGCTTCGGAAAAATACGGACGAAAGGCATAATTGCTGCCAACAAAGCTGTCCTCCTGCAGGTAATTATTGGCCGCAATGGTCAGGCCGGATGTGTCCATGAGATACACATCGGAACTGCCGACAATGGTCGCCATTCTCTGCATTTCTTCATTGGCCTGGAGAATGACCTGCGGATCATCCGGGTTCAGCAGAGCCCGTTCCATGAGCGGATGCTCCGCCATCAGCTCCGGGATGGGAAGGTAACGGTTGAGCTCGTTGGCAATTAACTGTCGGTAACGGAACGACTCCTCAAGACTTTCCTGCTCCACCTGACGATAACCCGCCCAACCACCCAGCACCCAGGACAGACCCAGGGTGACCAGTAACAGCAATGAGGCACCGATTCGCAGAGGCATGGCAGTCAATTCCGTAAAAACGCTAGCCTAGCGCTCCGGTCAGGCGGGCACAACCGGGGCCCTACCCGCCCGACCGGATTACGACCCGGCCGTCAGGAAACTGCCGGAGCCAACCGGGCCCGACGCTGGCGTTGCATCAGGAAGGCAAGTACCGCAGCGCCCACGCCACCGAGATCGGTCCAGAGACCGCCTTCGATCATCATCAATGCGGCCAGAATCAGCAGCAAGCGGGTGGCCCAGGGTGCTGCGACCCGCGCAAACCATCCCATGACACCGCCGGACAACAGGTAGACACCAAAAGTGGCGGTCACCAGGGCTCGGGCGATCTCGAACCAGCCAGCTTCCATCAACAGTGCATCGTTGTAGAAGAACATGAACGGCACGATGAACGCGGCAATGCCAATCCGGAAGGACGCTACCGACGTCTCCATGGCGTTGGCACCGGAGATACCGGCGGCCGCGTAGGAAGCCAGTGCCACTGGCGGCGTGATCGCGGAAACCACGGCAAAGTAGAACACGAAGAAGTGAGCGGTCAGCGGCTCGATACCAAGCTGCACCAGGCCCGGCGCCACCACCGAAGCAGCGACTGCATAAGCCGCCGTGGTTGGCATGCCCATGCCCAGCAGAATGGAAATGAACATCGCAAAGATCAGCGCCAGCAAATTACTGTGCTCGGCAACATCCAGCAGCAGCACGGAGAATCGCGCACCGACCCCGGTCAGAGAGATCACACCCACAATGATACCGGCGGCGGCACAGACCACGATGATCTGGATCGACATGATCGACGCGATATCCAGCGCCCGCAGAATTGCGCGAATCCCCATTTTGTTCGGCGAAATCCAGCTCACCACCGCAGCGGACACGGTAGCCAGGGTACCGGCGCGAATAACCGAATAGCCCATAAACAGCGCCACAACCAGGATGATGATCGGGACGAACAGGTAACACTGCTTCATCAGTCGGCCAAGCTTGGGCAGCTCGTCCTCGCGCATTCCGCGCATTCCGGTCTTGGCGGCTTCAAAGTCCACCATGAAATAAACGGAGGCGAAGTACAGGATGGCCGGGATGATCGCGGCAATCGCAATCTCGGTGTACGGGATGCCGGTGATCTCCGCCATGATGAAGGCGCCGGCCCCCATGATCGGCGGCATGATCTGACCACCAGTCGATGCAGCGGCTTCCACCGCGCCGGCGGATGTCTTCTTGTAGCCCACCTTCTTCATCAGCGGAATGGTCAGGGAACCGGTGGAGACCACGTTGCCGGCACTGGTGCCGTTGATCATCCCCATCAGGCCGGACGCGAAGATTGACACCTTGGCAGGACCTCCGCGGGAGCGGCCGGCCGCGGCAAAGGCGAAGTTGACGAAGTAGTCACCCACCTTGGACGCCTGCAGGAAAGCGGCAAAGATGATGAACAGAATGATGTACGTAGAGGATACCGCTGTGGTCGGGCCGAGGATACCGGCGTCGGTATACACCTGACTGAAGAAGCGCTTCACGCTCAGTCCGGGATAGCCAAGGAACCCGGGCAGATAGGGACCGGCAAAGACATAGGCGAGAAAGACCAGCCCGATAATCACCAGCGCCATGCCCGCCACCCGACGGGTCAGCTCAAGAATCAGGGCGGAACCGGCAACCGCCGCAAAAGAAATCCCCACCGGAGAGAAGGGTGTGCCGGTGGACATCCGGATCGAGGTGTTGAACACCACCAAAAGATAGGCCGCAACCGCGACCGAACAGACCATCAGCACCAGGTCCGGCAGACTGAAACGCCCCCGACCACGCTGATGGAACCAGCTCATCACAATGCCCACGGCTGTCGCCGCAATCAGCGGCCAGCCGTAATGCCAGGTTTCCAACTCCGGTGCGATGCGCATCGCGCCGTCATTGAGCATCTGATAGAAAGCAAAACTCTGGTACAACGCATACAGCGCGGGGAGCATGGCCACCCCGGCGATCCAGGTGGTCCAACGGTGGCGGGCCTCCCCCTTCTCAGCAGAGGCAAAACGGGCTCCCGCATACAGCATGAAGCCCAGGAAAAGGGCCCCCGCAACGTGGATGATCCTGAAGGACCAGGTCTCGAGCGGCGCAATATTCAATGTGTATAGATGGAATGACGAATAGGCGATCGTCAGAAGCGTGACGAGTTTGAGCAGCCCGCCTTCAAACAGACGGCGGTTGGCCTCAACGGGTTCCTCGTCGACGTTATGGGCGAGGATATGATCTTCGTCCTCGGTGACCCGGGGCGAATGCTGGATTTCGTGTTCAGTGGACATGATGCAACCTGCTATCGGAAAAGCCGGACCGGTTCAGCACCGGAAATTGGGGGCCGCTACGCGACCCCCTCAGACACAACGATTACTTGCCGATCTTGCTTGCCGGAATCTCGTAGCCGTTTTCGTTAAACCAGCGCGCTGCACCCGGATGCCAGGGCAGGACGTTGTTCTTGGTGTAGTTCTCGGGAACCGTGGTCCGTGCCGCCTTGTGGATGGAGACCATCTTGTCGTTGTTCTCCATGGTCAGCTTAACCATCTCGTACACCAGGCTGTCGGGCGCATCGCAGTTCGCGATGGCGAAGTTCCACATGGACACCACGCGGGACGGCTCTTCCAGGGATTGGTAAGTGCTGGCCGGAATCACAAACTCGGAGACCGGGAAGGCCTCGGTGATGGTCTTCGCCTGCTCGTCGGTCATGCCAATGATGTTCACGTCGGTCTGGACCTCCAGCTGGCTGACTGCAGGAATGGGGATACCGGCGGCGAAGGCCACCACATCGATCAGGCCATCCTGCAGCTGACCACCGAGGTCGGACCAGCTGCCGTTGCGGCGCTCAAAGTCCACGCCCAGGGTTTCCATCATGCGCGGGAAGTAGGTGTCGGAGGTGGAACCTGCCGGGCCAAAACCGATGGTCGCACCGTCGGGAATCTCGTCGATGGAGGTGATCCCGGAGCTGCTCAGGGTAGTGATGGAGAACGGCGTCTCATACATCGGGAATAAGGCACAGACGTTGTCCATCGCCATACCCGGAGCCAGCGGGCTCTTGCCTTCCATTGACTCACGGGCCGGGCCCATGGTAGTCAGGCCGAAGTTCAGGTCACCGGTATGTACCAGGGCCATGTTCTGCATCGGGCCGCCGGTGATCTCCGCACCACCGGAGATACCCAGGTTCTCGGCCATGTAGTTGGCCCAGCCAGAACCGTAGGCAAAGTAGGTGCCGCCCTGGCTGGCGGTACCGATGGTGAAGCTCTCGGGCCAGTCAGACTTGTCCTGGGCAAAGGTCGGGTTGGCAATGGCAGAAGTGGCAACGGCTGCTGCCAGAATGGCTTTGATCTTCATAGAGGATGCTCCCCATATCGTTTTGGTTGTCGGGTGCTTGACGCGGCTATCGACAGCCACGTTGACTTCCTGGGGAGCAAGGACCGGACCAGTTTCGGGAAACACCTATAAAACAGCAGGTTACTTTTCCGACACAGGCAAACACAACGCCCGGATGTGTGAATATCCACCCATTCCGGCATACAAATGGGTGGATATCCATCCCTTAGTGAGAGAGCTGACGGTTACTGATCACAGGAGTGGGAAGTTAACTTGAATCGGGGCAGTTACCAGCGGCCCTGGAGCGTCGCAACAATCTTCCGGCTGCCAGCCCTGTCCCGGTGTTCACAGAGATAGATCCCCTGCCAGGTGCCCAGGGCAAGGTGGCCTTGCGAGACCGGCAGGGTAAGCGAAGGACCGATCAGCACGCTCTTGATATGGGCCGGCATATCGTCCGGCCCCTCCATGACGTGCTCATAGTGGGGCGCATTCTCCGGCACCATAACATTGAAGTGGCGCTCCATATCGCCGCGAACATCCCGATCGGCATTCTCATTCACCGCAAGCGAAGCCGAAGTATGCTGGATAAACAGATGCAACAATCCCATCTCGCAGTTGGCCAGGCTCGGGGCCCGAGCCAGCACCTCGTTGGTGACCAGATGGAACCCCCGAGGCAATGGCGCCAGTTCGATAATAGTTTGATCCCAGATCATGGTAACTCCCTAGTTGCGGATTACTTCTGAAGCTCATCCCAGGGGTGGACCGGCACCACGGCCTCAGAGACCTCGGCTTCGAAAGAACTGCGGAAATAGTCCATCGCCTTTTCGGCTTCGCTGAGTTCGTCGAAGCGAGCAATGTGGTAGATCGCTTCCCCCTCGTTCACCAGCGGCAGATTGTTCACGCAGATCACGATACCTGAGCACGGAGACGTGACCGCCTCCTCGGTTTCGCCGAACGGGTCGGCTACCATTGCAAGCCTCTGCCCCTTGCGCACTTTCTGCCCTAGGCGGGCGACCGGGCGCATGATGCCGTCGATGTCCGCCCTGACCCACTGGGAGTTGGCGGCGGTTTCCGAGCGCTTCCTGGGAGCTTTCGGCCCCTTCTTCGCCGGAATCATTTCCAGCTGCCGCATGACCCGGATCACGCCCTTTACGCCGCTGGTAATCACCACGTCGTCAAAGCGCAGGGCTTCTCCGCCCTCGAAGGTAATCACCGGAATATCCTGGGAATCCGCGTAGGCCCTCAGGCTGCCGTCGCGAAGGCTGGCGTTGATGATGATCGGTGCGCCAAATGCTTCCGCCATTCGCACGGTTTCCGGGTTTTTCAGCTCCGCGCGGATCTGGGGAAGGTTGAACCGGTGAATGGCCCCCGTGTGCAGGTCAATGATGTGGGTGACATGCTCCATGATCTTGGTGCGCAGCAAATAAGCGATTCGACCACCGAGCGAACCGCTTTCACTGCCCGGGAAGCATCGGTTCAAATCTCTTCGGTCAGGCAGGTATCGGGTGCGCTGGACAAATCCGAAAATGTTGACGATAGGCACCGCCACCAGCGTACCGCGCAGGTGCCGGAGCGCCGAATTGGTCAGCACGCGCCGCACAATTTCCACGCCGTTGATTTCGTCGCCATGGATGGCGCCGCACACCATCAGCACCGGACCGTCCCGGCGCCCGTGTACCACTTCGACCGGAATATGCAGCGGCGTGTGGGTATAGAGCTTGGCAACCGGAACCTCGACGGTTTCCCGTGTCCCCGGTTTGATCTGGGTGCCCGCAATCTCGAACGGTGCCCGGGCCATGGATCAGCCCCTGCCCTTGGTTCTGGTTTTCCAGGGCTTCTGGTTCTTCTCGGTCCAGTTGATGATCATCCCTGCCACATTCTTTCCGGTGGCATTCTCGATGCCCTCCAGACCGGGCGAGGAGTTCACTTCCATGACCAGGGGCCCTCGGCTGGAGCGCAACAGATCCACGCCCGCCACGTTCAGCCCCATGGACTTCGCCGCCATAATGGCCGTGCGGCGCTCCTCAGGTGTGATCCGAATCAGTGAGGCGGTGCCACCACGATGCAGATTGGAGCGGAACTCACCCTCCGCCCCCTGGCGCTTCATGGCCGCAATGACCTTGTCCCCAATCACAAAGCAACGGATATCCGCACCGCCGGCTTCCTTGATGAATTCCTGGACAAGAATGTCCGCCTTCAACCCCATGAAGGCTTCAATCACACTTTCTGCGGCCTTTCGGGTCTCCGCCAGCACCACACCGATGCCCTGGGTTCCCTGCAGAAGCTTGATTACCACGGGTGCGCCACCCACCATTTTCAGCAGCTCGGGCACGTTATCCGGTTTGTTGGCAAAGCCGGTCACCGGCATTCCGACGCCCTTGCGGGCCAAAAGCTGCAGCGAGCGGAGCTTGTCCCGGCTTCGGGTGATCGCCACCGACTCATTAACCGGAAACACGCCCATCATCTCGAACTGGCGTAGCACTGCCGTACCGTAAAAGGTCACAGAGGCCCCGATCCGCGGAATCACCACATCAAAACCCTCGAGGATCTCCTCGTGGTAACTGATCTGCGGCTTGGCGGAGGTAATATTCATGGAACAGTGCAGGCAATCGACGACCCGTACCTCATGGCCGCGGTTGATGCCCTCTTCCACCAGGCGCCGGGTGGAGTAGAGGTTCTTGTTCCGCGACAGTACTGCTATTTTCATTTTTCAGTCCTTAGAACCGGCTCACCGGCAAGATAGGAAGCTTCCGGGAAAACTACCGAACGACCGTCCATCGCGGTGCGTCCAAGCAACATGCGAAACCGCATGGAATCCCGATTGGTAAGAGTCATTTCTATGGGCCAGCTCTGGTTACCCACAACCACGGTGGTTTCAATCACCAAACGTAACTCCCGGTGCCCCCCGGAATCGGATACGTCGCGTTCGTCCAACACCCTGGCATCACATTCGACCACCTGGTGCAGATTGTTCTGGACCGGATGCACCCAGAACCGGACCCGTCGCTCGCCGTTCTCGGTATATGGCTCGGTCCGGAACGTGTGTAGGCACGATGTCCGGGCACCGGTGTCCACCTTGGCCTTGATGCGAGAGATATCCAGGTCCGGCAATGCGACCCATTCCCGCCAACCGAGACTGACCCTGTCATCTACCGGGGTTGGCTGAATCGCATGAGGCACTTCTCTTGGTTTTTTTGGCATCCGGTAAGTCCTTTTTTTCTTTAGGCAAATCAGCCTTAACTATAATCCAAACCAGCCAACCCGGCGAATATCCAGGCTGGTGATTTCATAACAACCGGGGCCGTGATTACCCTTACAGGAGCATCCCGGAAGAACAGGATATGCAATGACACAACTGGTCTGGTTCAGAAACGATCTCCGCAGCGCCGACAACCCGGCACTCATCGCCGCCTGCAAGACCGATGATGCCGTGCGCGCCTGCTTCATCCTCACGCCGGGGCAATGGCGGGAACACGACTGGTCTCCAGCCCGGGTCCAGTTCGTCATCGAACACGCCAACGCCCTGGCCCGAACCCTGGCTCGTCTCGGGATTCCCCTGACATTCCTGTATTCAGACCGGTTCGACGACAGCCAGGATCTGCTCATGGATCACGCACGGGAACATCGCATTACGCGGATACACTTTAACGAGGAATACGGCATCAACGAACGCCGCCGGGACAAGACGCTTAAACAGAGAGTCGCAGATCTGCCGATTGAACTCAGCAAATACCGGGATCAGACCGTCGCCCCGGTCGGCGACATCCGCACCGGGCAAGGTGACCCGTACTCCGTATTCACTCCCTTCTCTCGCCGCTGGCGCAGCTGGATCGAGGAAAACTCACCACAACCGTTCCCGATCCCGACCGCTCGGGGCGATGCGATCAAACCAGATCAGATTGAAGACATACCGGACGGATTCCGGGAAGCTCCGCCAGCCCTGGTGAAAACCGGCGAAGACGCCGCCCACAGCCAGCTCGAAAATTTCCTGCAAAAACAGGCCGGCGCCTATAAGGACCAACGGGATTTTCCGGCCATCGACGGCACCAGCCAGTTGTCCCCCTACCTCGCCAACGGCGTGCTCTCCGGTCGGCAATGCCTGCTGGCGGCACGACAGGCCCAGGGCATGGGCGGGAATCAGGAGGGATTGGCTACCTGGACCAACGAAATCGCCTGGCGGGACTTCTACATCCACATTCTCTACCACTACCCGCGGGTCAGCATGCACCGGGCGTTCAAGCCGGAAACCGAGGCGCTGGACTGGAACACACCGGGCGACACCTTCGAGGCCTGGAAAGAAGGCCGGACCGGCATCCCTATTGTCGATGCCGCCATGCGCCAACTCAACGAAACCGGCTGGATGCACAATCGCCTGCGTATGGTTACTGCCATGTTCCTGACCAAGAACCTGTTCATCGACTGGCGTCTGGGCGAGGCGTATTTCATGTCGAAACTGGTGGACGGCTTCCTCGCCTCCAACAACGGCGGCTGGCAATGGAGTGCCTCCACCGGCACCGACGCGGCTCCCTACTTTCGGGTCTTCAACCCGGTGACCCAGAGCGAACGCTTCGACCCGGACGGAGACTTTATCCGGCAGTGGGTGCCGGAACTGGCGAAACTGGATGGCAAAAGGATCCATGATCCCGGAGCGAAAGGGGGAGTCATTCCGAAAGGGTATCCGAGACCGATTGTCGATCTGAAAGAAAGCAGAAAAGAGGCAATTGCAAAGTTTCAGGCATTGAAGGACTGACTCACGAGCCAAGGGCAGGGTTTGGGAAGGTCTGTCCAAAACTGTGCGGAGCCATGGATGGCGGAGCTCAAGCGCCACAGGGATGTGCCGCCAGGAGCGTGTTTTGGACAGACCTTCCCAAACCCTGCCAACCTCGGGGCTAGACAGAACAGACGGGACAATCAGGATCCCGAGCCAGCTTCATCTCGCGCCACTGCATCTCCCAGGCATCAAGCAACAGCAACCGCCCGACCAGCGGCTTGCCCACACCCGTAATCACCTTGATCGCCTCCATGGCCTGGGCGGCACCGATCATTCCCACCAGCGGAGCAATCACCCCGGCCTGGGAACAGGTCAGATCCTCATTACCCTGCTCCGGATACAGGCAGTGGTAACACGGGCTATCCTCGACGCGGCGATCATACACCGAGAGCTGCCCCTCGCCGCGAATCGCCGCGCCTGACACCAGCGGCACTTCTGCCGCCACACAGGCCCGATTCAGGGCAAAGCGGGTATGGAAATTGTCACTGCAGTCCACCACCAGGCTCGCCTCCTCCACCCATCGGGCGAGCTCTTCTCCATCCAGCCGGGTCTTCAAGGCAGTCACCGACACCAACGGGTTGATCCGACGAACCCGGTCCGCCAGACTCTCCGCCTTGGAATCCCCCAACTGATTCTGCTCGAAACCAATCTGGCGTTGCAGATTGGCCAGCTCGATATCATCGTCATCCACCAATGTCAGGTGACCAACCCCTGCCGCTCCAAGGTATAAAGCGACCGGGCAACCGAGGCCGCCGGCTCCAATTACCAGCACCCGGGCCGATTTGAGCTTTTCCTGCCCGGCAATATCAAACCGGGGCATCAGAATCTGTCGACTGTAGCGCAGCAGCTCCTCATCACTGAGCATACCCGCCTCCCCTCTTTGTCATTGCTTGCTGTGTCATTGTTTGTTATTCACATTGCCTGGCCAGCGCCCCAGAGTCATACGATCATTCTGGCCATAATCCTGCCGGCTTTCCACGGCATCGAAGTCCCGTGCCGTGAACAGCCCGCGCACGGCCCGTGCCTGATCATAGCCATGCTCCACCAGCAGCCAGCCATTCTTCGCCAGCCAATCCGGGGCCTTCGCGACAATTTCGCGGATATCGTCGAGACCATCGGCGCCCGATACCAGCGCGGAACCCGGCTCGAAACGGACATCCCCCTCCGCCAGGTGATGATCACTTTCCTCGATATAGGGCGGATTGGACACGATCAGATCAAAGCTGCCCGGCGGCAGATCGTCAAACCAATGGCTCTGTATCACCGTGACAGCCAGCCCCAATGTCTGCGCGTTCTCACGTGCCAGAGCGACGGCCCCGGCTACGGTGTCGCAGGCACTGACCTGCCAATCCGGTCGCTCCGAGGCCAACGCCAGGGCGATGGCCCCCGTGCCTGTGCCAAGGTCGAGCACCCGGGCCCTGGCAGGCAACGGCAGCTCCAGCGCGACCTCCACCAGACATTCGGTATCCGGCCTCGGGATCAGTGTTGAGGGGCTGACTTTCAGCGGCAGTGACCAGAACTCCTGATACCCCAGCAGGTAAGCCACCGGCTTGCCGGTGATTCGCTGAGCCACCAGTCTCTCGAAAGCAACCGCCTGCTCCGGGCCAACTTCCCGCTCCGGCCAGGCCCGGAAACTGGTCCGGCTCAGCCCCGTGACGTGACTGAGCAGAAGCTCCGCATCCAGACGGGGTGTATCACTGGCAATCCGGTTTGAGGCTTCCCGAATCAGGGTTTCGCAGGTCAGTGAGGGATTACTGGTCATCGGCAAGCGCGGCCAGCAGCTCGGCCTGATGTTCCTGCTGCAGCGGCACGATGACCGCATCCAGATCACCGGCAATCACCTCGTCCAGCTTATAAAGGGTGAGGTTGATGCGGTGGTCGGTCACCCGCCCCTGGGGAAAATTGTAGGTGCGGATACGTTCAGATCGGTCGCCACTACCCACCAGGCTCTTGCGCGTTTCCGCCCGGGCCTTCTGCTGGCGCTCAAGTTCCGCGTTCTGCAGGCGTGAGGCCAGCAGACTCATCGCCTTGGCCCGATTCTTGTGCTGGGAACGTTCCTCCTGGCACTCCACCACGATTCCCGTCGGCAAGTGGGTAATCCGGATTGCCGAATCCGTTTTGTTGACGTGCTGGCCACCGGCACCCGAGGCCCGGAAGGTATCGACGCGGAGATCACCCTTGTTGATTTCCACGGCCTCGGCCTCGTCCGCCTCCGGCATCACTGCCACGGTGCACGCGGAGGTGTGGATACGGCCCTGGGATTCGGTTTCAGGGACTCGCTGGACCCGATGGGCACCCGACTCGAACTTGAGCGCACCATAGACGCCATCCCCGCTGACCCGGGCAATCACTTCCTTGAATCCGCCATGCTCGCCCTCGCTCTCACTGAGCATTTCAACCTGCCAGCGGCGACGCTCGGCGTAACGGGAGTACATCCGGAACAGGTCTCCGGCAAAGATGGCGGCTTCGTCGCCGCCCGTACCGGCACGGATCTCCAGAAACGCGTTCTTACGGTCGTTCGGGTCCTTCGGCAACATCAGGTGCTGGAGCTCCTCGTCCAGCTCCACGCTTTTCTGGCGGGCGCTTTTCAGCTCCTCTTCCGCCATTTCACGCATGTCGGCATCACCATCATTGGCCAGCTCTTCGGCGGCCTCGATGTCCTCCAGCGATTGCTGCCAGGCCTGGAAGCAATGAACCACGGGTTCGATCTCGGCAAACTCCCGGGACAGGTCCCGGAACTGGTCCTGATTGGCAATAACGGAGGAATCGCTCAACAACGCGCTGACCTCCTCGAAGCGGTCAACCAGCTGTTCGAGGCGGGACTGAATGGATGGCTTCATAGTTTTTCCGGTGTGGTGGCGGCGTCCGCTTCCGGGGTATCGAGCTGGTGCAGCTCTCGCAGCCACTCGGTCACCTCCGTCCGGCCCTCGGTGGTGGCCTTGCGGACCTGAACGGAAGGTTCATGCAAGAGTTTGTTGGTGAGGCCTCGGGCAAGGCTGCGCAGAACCGTTTCCGGATCGCTGCCATTATGCAGTGCCCGCAGGGCCTTTTCTGTTTCTGCATCCCGCAGGGTCTCGGCGCGCTGACGGAACTGTTTGAGAGTGGAAACCGCATCAAGCGCCCTGAGCTGGTTCAGGAATGCCTGAACCCCGTCAGTCACAAGATTCTCGGCCTCACGGGCTGCCCCCTCCCGGGAACGGATGTTTTCCTCGATCACATGGCGCAAATCATCGACGGTATAAAGGTAGACGTCCGCGAGCGACGCCACCTCCGGTTCGATATCCCGGGGAACCGCGATATCCACCATGAAATAGGGACGATGTTTGCGCTTCTTCAGCGCCCGCTCCACAGCCCCCTTTCCAAGGATCGGCAACGGACTGGCTGTTGAGGAAATGATGATATCGACATCGGCGAGGTAGTCGGGGATTTCGGACAGGACAATGCCCTTACCACCATGGGCTTCCGCCAGCGACTGGGCACGTTCCAGCGTCCGGTTGGCCACCACGAATTCCTTGACGCCGGCCTCGGCGAGATGCTGCGACACCAGCTCGATCGTCTTGCCAGCGCCGATCAGCAAGGCACGGTTACGGGACAGATCGGAGAAAATGTGGTGTGCCATACTCACGGCGGCATAGGCCACCGATACCGGGTTTTCACCGATAGCCGTCTGGGTACGCACCCGTTTGGCAACCGAGAACGTCTGCTCGAACATGCGCGAGAGGAACGAGCCGCTGGCGCCATGCTTGCGGGCCAGGGCGTAGGCATCTTTCAGCTGGCCGAAGATCTGCGGCTCACCCAGCACCATGGAATCCAGGCCAGCGGCAACCCGCATGACATGGCGAACGGCGTCTGCATCGCGGTGGACATAGACAGCCTCTTCCAGCTCGCCCGCGTCGAGGTTGTGGAATCCGGCCAGCCAGCGCAACACCAGAGGCGCACAATCGTCGTCTCCGGCCAGGTAAAGCTCGGTCCGATTACACGTAGAAAGAATCGCTGCCTCGCTGGCCCCTGATGCAACACGGAGCTCGGCAAACGCCTCTTCCATGCGCTCGGGGGTAAACGCTATCCGCTCCCGGAGCTCTACCGGCGCGGTGCGATGATTGATTCCCAGCGTTACCAATGCCATTTCGAGCGAAAAACCCCATGCCTTTAAAGGATATATTGTCGGTATTTTAACTGTCACGGTCCGGACCTGCCACCCGAAAGCCGCAGATCTTCGGCAAGTGCGGACAGGTTGGGCAAGATCAGATGCTTATGCCATTATAGGGACTCTATAAAGGCCCCGACCCGATCTAGCTGAGGTCCAGGCCATTTTGATGTGTCGCTGACAAGTAACGGGAAGTTGCATGCACAAATCCGCACCGTTTTTGGCCACTTGCCTGATGGGCGCAACCCTTACGGCAATATCTGGCTGTGCCAGCCTGACCGGATCGGAGCAGGAGGTCGTCGCGCAGCAGCCCGAGCCAACACAGACCGAACCGGCCGATCAGCCGGTCGAGTATGCGGATTTCGAGCCGGAGGCGCTGTATCTGCTTCTGAGCGGGGAAATCGCAGCACAGCGCGGGCGATACGACGTTACGCTGGTCAACTATCTCAAAGCAGCAAAGCAGTCCCGGGATGAGGGCGTCATCGAGCGGGCGATGCGTATCGCCCAGTCCCTGAATGCAGACAACGCACAGTCCCAGCTCGCCGAGCTCTGGCTGGACGTGAACCCCGAAAGCACGCAGGCTCACCGGGTTGCCGCGATCCAGGCCGTCAAACGCAATGACCTGAAAGCCGCCCTCGACCATATGGAAACCATCATGGACCAGGGGGGCGACGCAGATTTCGACAGCCTCGCAGTCATTGCCGGCAACATGCCTCCGGCGCAGCAGCAGGAACTGCTCAGCCTTTACCAGCAACTGGCCGAACGTCATCCGGACACGCCCGAACTGGAATACAGCATTGCGCTGCTGATGAAAGTGTCCGGTCAGCCCCAGGATGCTCTCGAGCGGCTGGCGCCCCTACTGGAAAAACACGAGAATTTCCAGCCCGCTATCGTGCTCAAGGGCGACCTGCTTTACGAAACGGGGGAGAAGCGCCAGGCACTGGATTACATGATGATGAACACCCGCCGCTTCCCCGCCAACAGGCAGATGGGCACCCTGTACGGCCGGATGCTCATCAACGAAGGTGAGTTGCAAGCCGCGCAGGATGAATTCGACAGACTGGTCAGGCGCTACCCGGCGGTCCCGGGCCTCCGGCTATCCCACGCGCTGGTTGCCCTCGAGAACAACCAGCCCGACCTGGCACGCCGGGAACTGACCCTGCTGATCGAACAGGGGCACCACACCAACGAAGCCAACTATTACCTGGGCCGGATCGAGGATCAGGCAGGCAACACCGAACAGGCTATCGGCTTTTACCAGAGCGTGACGCAAGGCAGCTATTACTTTCCGGCACTGGCGCGCTCCAGCGCCCTCCTTGCACAGCAGGGGCGCCTGAACGAAGCGCTGGAGACTATCCGCAACATGCGGGAGTCGCACCCCAAACAGGCAGAGAATTTCTGGTTGCTCGAAGTGAATCTCCTGCTGGATGAAGACCGCCAACAACAGGCACTGGAAACCGCAACCGCAGCTCTGGAGCAGTTCCCGGAGAACGTCCAGGTGCGCTATGCGCGCGCCATGCTCTACGACACGCTGGACCAGCCAGACAGCGCCGAAGACGATTTGCGCCGGATCATAGAGGCGGAGCCGGAAAACGCGGTCGCACTGAATGCACTGGGTTACATTCTTACCACCCGGACAAACCGGCTTGAGGAAGCAAGGAGCTATATCGAGCGCGCCCTGCGCCTCGACCCGCAAAACCCCGCCATCCTGGACAGCATGGGCTGGGTACTCTTCCGGGAAGGACAACTCCAGCCTGCACTCGAGTACCTGAAGCAGGCCTGGGAATCCTATCCGGACCCGGAAGTGGCCGCTCACTATGGTGAGGCCCTCTGGATGGCCGGGGAGGAGGAACAGGCACGCATCGTCTGGCAGGAGGGACTGGAACAGGACCCGGATCACGAGATCCTGCGTGAGACCATACAGCGGCTGACCGGTAACGGAGCCCAATAATGGCAGCCCGAGCACGACTGGCCGGGGCTCTGGCCCTGGCCACCCTGCTGCAGGCCTGTAGCACCATCCAACTGGAACCCTTGCCTGAGGGGATGACCGACCAGCCGCCGGCGGGCTGGGCCGACAGAAGCCGCCAACTGGGGCACTTCGACCAATGGGAACTCTCAGGCAAGCTGGCGGTTCGCCAACCATCGGACAGCGGCACCGCCCTGATCAATCACTGGATCCAGGATGGCGAAGCCTACGACCTCGCGCTTTCCTCTTCATTCCTGGGCATGGGCAGCACCTCGCTCAAAGGTTTTCCCGGATTCATCGAGCTCACTTTGCCCAACGGCGACAGCTACCGCTCCAACAATCCTGAAGAACTGGTTGAGGCCGCCACCGGGTGGCAGCTTCCGCTTGAGAACCTGGTGTGGTGGATCCGTGGCCTGCCCGCGCCGGAGGGAGATTTCCGGCTCCTGTTCGACGAGCAGAACCAGTTGGCGATTATCCGCCAGTCCGGGTGGGAGATCCGCTATGATCGCTGGCAGGACTTTCTGAACGGATACCCCGAACTGCCAGCCCGGATCACGGCCCTGAAAGGTGAGAAGCGGGTCCGGGTTGTGATTGGCCAGTGGCACAATCTCGGGGGCTCCCGGTGAGCACCTCGATTACCCTGCCCTCACCGGCCAAGCTCAACCTGTTCCTGCATATCGTCGGTCGCCGGCCCGATGGCTACCACGAGCTGCAGACACTCTTCCAGTTCCTGGACTACGGCGATGACATCACCTTCACCCTCACCCCGGAGCAGCCTGGTGTAAGGCTGACGGAATCGGTGAACGGCGTGCCCGACGAAGACAACCTCATTGTCCGTGCAGCGCAGGCCCTCGAGTCCCGGGCCACCACAACCCTGCCCGGCGTCTCCATACAACTGGTCAAACGCCTGCCCATGGGCGGTGGGCTGGGAGGCGGAAGCTCCAACGCGGCCACGACCCTGCTGGGGCTCAACTATTTGTGGCACATGGACCTCAGCCTCGATGAGCTCGCGGAGATCGGCCTCAAGCTCGGGGCAGACGTGCCCGTGTTCGTCCGGGGCCACGCCGCCTTCGGTGAAGGCGTCGGCGAAAAGCTCACCCCCGCGAACCCACCGGAAGACTGGTTCGTTGTCCTGAAACCGGCCTGCGACATCAACACCGGCAAGATTTTTTCCGAAGAAGGGTTGACAAGGGACACCCCAAAAATCACAATAGCGCCCGCTTTTGAGGGAGACGCCTCGAGGTACCGAAACGACTGTGAGGATGTAGTTCGTAAACTGTATCCTGAGGTAGACCAGAGCCTGGAATGGCTTTCACAATTCGGACCTGCAAGATTAACCGGAACCGGGGCTTGCATTTTTGGACGTTTCCCGACAGAATCCGCAGCCCGGATTATCTGGGAAAGCAAACCCTCCGGCATCACGGGGTTCGTAGCTAAAGGGGTGAACATATCGCCTCTTCACCAAAAGCTGACAGAGCTGAAATGATGCCAAAAAAGCACGATACTGGGGTGTCGCCAAGTGGTAAGGCAACGGGTTTTGATCCCGTCATGCGCAGGTTCGAATCCTGCCACCCCAGCCACCTTTCTCCCGCTTCTTCTGAATCAAACGCCGATACTGAGAAGGATGCTGTCGTGTCCAAACTGATGATTTTCGCTGGCAATGCCAACCCGGCCCTTGCCCAGGATATTGCCAAGAAACTTCACATTCCCATGGGTCAGGCCACTGTCGGCCGTTTCAGCGACGGGGAAACCACCGTCGAGATCAATGAGAATGTCCGGGGCCATGATGTTTTCATCATCCAGCCCACCTGCTATCCCACCAACGATAACCTGATGGAACTGATCGTGATGGCTGACGCCCTGCGTCGCGCCTCCGCCACACGCATCACTGCGGTTATTCCCTATTACGGATATGCCCGCCAGGATCGCCGCGTTCGCTCCAGCCGCGTTGCCATCAGCGCCAAGGTCGTTGCCGACATGATCTCCAGCATCGGCGTGGATCGTGTACTGACCGTAGACCTGCACGCAGACCAGATTCAGGGCTTCTTCGACATTCCGGTGGACAACATCTACGCCACCCCGGTCATGCTCGAGGACATCGAGAAGCAGCGTTTCGAGAACTTTGTCGTGGTATCGCCGGACGTCGGCGGCGTGGTTCGCGCCCGAGCCGTGGCCAAGCGCCTGGACGACGCCGACCTCGCCATCATCGACAAGCGGCGGCCGAAAGCCAACGTCTCCCAGGTCATGCACATCATCGGTGACGTGAAAGACAAGACCTGTATCCTGGTGGACGACATCATCGATACGGCAGGCACCCTTTGCAAGGCAGCCAACGCACTGAAGGAACACGGCGCGGCGAAAGTCATTGCCTACATCACCCATCCCGTTCTTTCCGGCCCGGCGATCGACAACATCAATGCCTCCACGCTGGACGAACTCGTGGTCTGTGACACCATTCCGGTGGATGACAAAGCTCGGAATTGTGATAGAATCCGCGTCCTCCCCATGGCAGGGCTGCTCGCCGAGTCTATTCGTCGCGTGAGCAACGAAGAATCCATCAGCGCCATGTTCGAGAACGTCTGAGTCGGCCAGGCGCCGTAATCTCAGACCAAAAAAGCAGTTTTCGGGTCGGGAGTCCCTTTGGGCTCCCGACTCTTTTCGTCAGTCGGGGAAAACCCCGGCTTCATCAGAAACATCATCTGTACCGAGCCTGGTCGCGGGCCGCTCAGATGACGAGTGAGGTAAAAACCATGTCTCAGGAATTTGTAATCGAAGCATTTCCTCGTGACGACCAGGGGAAAGGTGCGAGCCGCCGCCTGCGTCGCGAGGAGCGTAAAATCCCGGCCATCATCTACGGTGGCGGCAAAGACGCTACTCCGGTTGCCATCTGGCACAACGAGCTGAAAAAGGCTCTGGAAAACGAAGCGTTCTTCTCCCACGTTCTGACCGTTGAACTGGACGGCAAGAAAGAGAGCGTGATCCTGAAGGACCTGCAGCGTCACCCGTACAAGCCGATCCTGACTCACGCAGACTTCCTGCGCGTAGACAAGGACCACGAGATCCATGTCAACGTACCGCTGCACTTCATCAACGAAGACAGTGCTCCGGCCATCAAGCTGCACGGCGGTGTTGCCAACCACCAGATCAACGAAGTGGAAGTCATCTGTCTGCCGCAGAACCTGCCCGAGTTCATCGAAGTCGACATGACTCCGGTCGAAATGGACCAGGTGGTTCACCTGAGCGATCTCAAACTGCCGGAAGGCGTCAAGATCGCCGCTCTGCAGCAGGGCGAAGATCACGACCTGCCGGTTGTGGCTATCCACAAGCCGCGCGGCGCCAAGGTTGACGAAGCCGAAGAAGGCGAAGAAGGCGAAGAAGAAGGCGGCGAGGAGTAATCACTCCGGGGGCAACGGCGAATGGCACAGGATATTGTCATGGTGGTGGGCCTGGGTAATCCCGGCGCCGACTACGAGAATACCCGCCACAACGCCGGCGCCCTGTTCGTCGAAGCGCTGGCCCGCAATGCGGGCCAGACGCTGCGCCCCGAAAGGAAGTATCACGGGCTCTATGCCCGCATTCAGTGGCAGGGGCTCGACCTGCATCTGCTGACCCCCACCACGTTCATGAACCGCAGCGGCCTTGCCATCAAGGCGTTGGCGGACTTCTTCAAGATTCCTCCCGAGAAAATCCTGGTCGCCCACGATGAGCTCGACCTGCCGCCCGGTACCGCCAAATTAAAGAAAGGCGGCGGCCACGGTGGTCACAACGGTCTGCGCGACACCATTGCCCACCTCGGCACCAACAGTTTCCAGCGCCTTCGTCTTGGTATCGGACACCCGGGCGACAGCCGCAAGGTGACGGGCTTCGTGCTCGGCCGACTGGGCAAGCAGGAAACCGAGCAGCTCAACGCCGTGTTTGACGAGATCATGCGAATACTCCCGGACGCCGCCAATGGCAAGCTGGCTGCTGCCATGAACCGCCTGCACAGCTTCAAGCCAGCGCCCTGATCAAGGCACAACCCCTTACTCGCACCCACACCCTTACCCCGGTATAATCCGCTCCAAATTTTTCAGCACCAGCAGAGGCATTCCATGGGATTTAACTGCGGCATCGTCGGCCTTCCCAACGTCGGCAAATCCACCCTGTTCAACGCATTGACCAAATCCGGTATCGGCGCCGAAAACTTCCCGTTCTGCACCATCGAGCCGAATGCCGGCGTCGTTCCCATGCCGGACCCGCGCCTGAACAAGCTGGCCGAGATTGTAAAACCGGAACGAGTGGTGCCGACCGCGATGGAGTTCGTGGACATCGCCGGGCTGGTCGAGGGCGCCTCCAAGGGTGAAGGCCTTGGCAACCAGTTCCTGGCCAACATTCGCCAGACTGACGCCATCGCCCACGTGGTCCGCTGTTTCGAGGACGGCAACGTCATTCACGTCGCCAACAAGGTAGACCCTGCCTCCGACATCGACGTCATCAACACCGAACTGGCTCTGGCGGATCTGGAGACCGTGGAGAAGGCCATCAAACGCGTCCAGCGGGTGGCCAAGAGCGGTGACAAGGAAGCCAAAGCACAGCTGGAAATGTTCGAGAAGCTGCTACCGGTGCTGAACGAAGGCAAGCCTGTGCGCAGCATGGACCTGGACAAGGACCAGATGGCCCTGATCCGCGAGCTGTGCCTGCTCACCGTCAAACCCACCATGTACATCGCGAATGTCAACGAAGACGGCTTCGAGGATAACCCGCATCTGGACACGGTGAAGGAAATTGCAGCCTCCGAGAACGCCGTGGTTGTGCCAATCTGCAACAAACTGGAGGCGGAAATCTCGGAGCTTGAGGACGACGAGAAGACCATGTTCCTCGAGGAAATGGGCATGGAAGAGCCCGGTTTGGACCGTGTGATCCGCGCCGGCTACAGCCTCCTGGGTCTACAGACCTACTTCACGGCAGGCGTCAAGGAAGTACGGGCCTGGACCGTCAAGATCGGCGCCACCGCGCCCCAGGCAGCGGGCGTTATTCACACCGACTTCGAGCGGGGATTCATCCGCGCGGAGGTGGTGAGCTACGACGATTTTGTTCAATACAACGGTGAACAGGGCGCAAAGGATGCCGGTAAGTGGCGCCTGGAAGGCAAGGACTACATCGTACAGGATGGCGATGTCATTCACTTCCGTTTCAACGTGTAACTTCTTGCGATAGTCGGGCCCTGTCACCCAGAGACAGGGCCCGACGCTCTCCCCCTCTCTTTTTTGCCCCTACGCCTGCCGCCAACTGTCAGCCCGGTCCGGGAAACCTCCAATAAATCAGAAAACTACCCCACCCTCTCCGGTCAGCATTATCGAGCTAGCGACGTCCCTGGCCCCACCAATTTGTGACCCATCTCACAATTCCAATAAAACCTAAAGTTACACCTGCCCAACACTTTCTTACGACCTGAACATTGATGCAGATCAATTTCGACCCTAATCTCTAAATCAATAACGGCATACCGTTATTACCTACTAACAGGGAGAAAAAAATGGCTGATATTTCAGGACTTAGAGAGATAGAAGGTTTCGTTGGGGGCTGCCTGGTGGACAGTGACTCTGGCCTTGTGCTTGGCACGGAGGGCGGAAATAATTTTGATCTCGACACCGCAGCGGCCGGCAACACGGAAGTGGTCAGAGCGAAGCGGAAAACAATGGCCGCGCTGGGCATCCAGGGAAGTATCGAGGACATCCTCATCACCCTGGACGACCAATACCACCTTATAAGACTGCTCAATAGCAACGACGCCGTCTTCCTCTATGTTGTGCTCGACAAAGCCAGTGGCAATCTTGGCATGGCCCGCATGCTCACAAAGAATGTGGAGAAGACTCTAGACCTTTCCTCCCTCGGTGCCTGAGTCTCCGAAAACCACGAGCAGCCCGCGAGGCGACTTCAGCGAGAACGCTAAAAATCGACTCGGTTTTTGAGAGCAGCAAATGGAGTCGGAGCATTTTGTTCCGACTGCTCTCGCCAGACACAGTACTTCTGGAGGAAAACCTTGAAGACACTCTCCAGCAAGGGATTGACAGAAAAAGACCTGTTGGTCCTGAAGTCCCTGGTGGATCTGATGATGTCCAGAACGAGCGACACGTGGGAGTACGCTGACAGCGAAAACTGCGACGCGGTCATCATCGATACCGATAACCTTCACGACTCCACGGCCGTCATTGACGAAATTGAAGCGCGTCATGGGGTGGCTATTGAATATTCAACCGGTGCAAACGCGGGTAAAGCCCGATTCAGAATCAAAAAGCCGTTGCGAGCAGCCGACCTGATCGCCGTGTTCAATTCCGTTGAGGCTGGCTTGACTCCCAGGGAAGAGGCGGGTGCTCCGACAAGCGCCAAAGAAGCGGCTCCGGCACAGACCGATCATGCTTCAGGAAGGAACTCAGGGTTACCAGACCTTCTGAACGGCTCAGATTCGCGGTTCCTGAAGATCACAGCGAATGACTGCCAATGCGTTATCGACCTCGCCAATGATCGCTATGAGCTCACGGGTGGCCTGACGCTGGACCAGCTACTTCGCGATCCCGAGATGAGCGTTGCCCTCGACGAGACACCGCAACATCGGGACAAGCTCGATGCAACCTGGCAAACCCAGCCCTCGCTTAAATGGAAGCTGGGAATCTTCCTGTCAAAGGGAGAACTGATCAAGAACCTTCATAGCAAGAGCCGATTCAAGCTGCTTCGGTGGCCCCCCTCGGACATCCCTCGTGCCCTACCCAGCGCTATGGCACTGAGCGCCCTGTTCAGCCGCAAGTCAGGCGCCACGATCGAGGAAGCCCTGGCAGCAACCAATGTTTTGCCGGAGGAAGCCGTTGGCTTCGTTAATGCGGCCTACCTGTCAGGGGTTCTCTCCGTGCGCGCCTTCAACCTGGGGGAGCACGACAGCAAGCCGGTCCAGGCCCAACATTCCGGGGGCCTGTTCAACAAGATCCGGGACCGCCTGAAAAGAAAGCCGAAATGAGGTTTAACCTGTGTCTGAAGTCAAACTGATAATTACCGGCCCGCCAGGAGCAGGCAAAACAACCGCCATTGCGGCTATCAGCGAAACACCGCCTGTTCGCACGGATACGCGGACGACCGATGATCTCTCCTCCGTCAAAGAGGAAACGACCGTCGCCATGGATTTCGGCGAAATCACTCTCGAAGACGGTCAGAAGGTCTTTCTTTACGGAACCCCTGGACAAAAACGCTTTGAATTCATGTGGAAAATTCTGGTTGAGGGCGGCCTCGGTCTGATCATTCTCGTGGACTGTTCCCGCCCCGAGCCTCTCGACGACCTGCAGATGTATCTGGAGAACTTCTCAGACTTCATTGAAAAGACAGGCGTTGTGGTGGGTATCACCAGAACGGACGGGGCTAACGCGCCGGAAATGAGCGCCTTTTATGCGTGTCTGGAGTCCACTGGTCGCACCTTTCCGATGTTTGAAGTGGATATCAGGGAACGGGAAGACGTCGCACTCCTGATCGACGCCCTGGTCTCGACACTCGAGTTTTCCCACTAGAAAAAGATTCAACACCATGACTCAGTACAAGTTTTCAGAAAATAGTGAAGCATTCTGCCAGGAAGTATTCGCCCAGATGTTGAGCAGCAGCGATGCCATTTACGGGATTTTGATTTCTACTGTAGATGGCCATGACGTAGCGAAGAACTTCCGGAAAGACATGCCCGCCTCGAAACTCTCAGCCATGATGAGTTCTATCCTCGCGCTCGGAGAAACCATTGCTGTTGAAGCACAACAGCAGCAATGCCGCTATGTCATCGTCGAAAACAGCGACGGTTACATACTTACTCTGAAGTTAAAGGACAGGCTCGTCCTGAGTGTCATAGCGACAACCAGGGTCAATCTTGGGATGTTGCACAGCGTCAGCAGAAATGCAGCCGAAAAACTGGCTGCGCATATACGGTAATCAAGTAAAAAGAGAAGGTACTAATGTCAAACCTCAATGAAATCTGCCAAAACATGGTCAATGAAGTGGGTGATGCGCTGGGCGCAGCAATCGTCGATCTGGAATCCGGCCTGCTGCTTACGGTTGCGCACAATGTCCCCTACTTCACCCAGAGTTACCTGGATGCCGTAGCCGCAGCCGCCGTGGATATGTTCAGAGGTAAAACGGTGAACACTGTCGAAAAACTGATCGCATCACAGCGGGGGACCGAGGTGCACCGATTGGTGAAGGAAGTCCAGATGACAACAGAAAAAACCTATCATTTCATGTCGATCGTACCGGGCAAGCCCAATGCGCTGATGGTGCTGATCACTGGTAAGAAAGCCAACCTTGGTATGGGCTGGGCGGCACTTCGCGGCGCCCTGCCTAAAGTAGCGCCGCTTTGCCCCTGAGCGAGGTCTCTGCCTTCTGGCCCGGGCTATGCCCGGGCCAGAAGCATCTGTTATCTGCCCTGGAGCAACCGGCTGCTCAGCTGGACCGGAAAGCCTTCACGGTTCATATCGTCAATGACTTTTGAAACGTCATAGTCCAGGTTGATGAATTCGATCCCGAACGAGCCAGTATCGAGGATCGCAAATTCCACACCGCTCTGCCCGCCCCTCGGTTGCCCCACGGAGCCCGGACAGACCAATCCATGATCGACCGATGCCAGGGAATAACGGCTGGATACCGAATGCCCTGTCAACGTCTTCCTGGCGTAGTAAACACCGGCAATATGGGTATGCCCGTGGAAACAGTACCGGATGCCGCGCTCCCTCATGTTGTCCAGGTTGTCTTCATAGGTCATCCGATAGACATAGCCATTCATGAACGTTGGGTCCTGGGGCGCGCCATGCACCGCAAGCCAACCCGGCCCGTCAAGATAGAGAGGCAGACTGCCAAGCCATTGGCGCTCCGCCTGTGACAACCGGCTCACCGTCCAGTCAATCACCCAGCGGGAAACCGAGGAAAAGCCTTGAGCGGCTTTACCGATGGCAGTCGCATGGTCATGATTACCCCGGATGATGTGGAAGCCGCCTGTGCGGAGGAGCTCGATGCATTCGGAGGGGTGTGGACCATACCCGACCAAATCACCCAGAACCAGCACTCTGGAAACGGACCGTCGCTGCAGCTCTTCCAGTGTTTTCTCCAAAGCGGGAAGATTGGCGTGGATGTCTGCAATGATCCCGACGAGGCCTGTTCCCGTGTCCAGAATGTGGGGAGCGTCTGCGGGGATAACGTACACCGACGGCATCTCTTGCTCACTGCCGGACTGAGCTCTTGCTGCCCGGACGAATCCCTTCAGAAAATGTGCACGCCTTCCTGACTGCTCATCGTTGGCCGTAAAGACGCCGCGGATCTGCTCGGCAATAATGTCGATCCACTCAGAGTCCGGGTAGTAGAAACGGAGCCACTTGCCCAGGCTTGAACCCAGAGAAGAAAAAAAGGCTTCAGGAAAATCAACGAACTGCCGAAACCAGACACCGATCGCCTGCGACAGCCCCGAGAAACCGTCCCAGCCGTAGATATCGTCATCAAGGTAAAAAACGCGCCCGTCTTCATCCGCACCGAAGTTCGAAAGCCCCGGATCCAGCGCACGCTCGTGTTCCTTCATAAAACGGATGTAGATCGAGAAGTACTGATCCAGCAATTGCAGCGCATTCGACGAATCGGTCTGCAACAGTGCCATATGCAGGGGGTGGAGAGTTTTCGTTATATTACCCAGCCAGCACCGATTTCTGTGCCTGGCAACAAACCAGGTTTTGGATGGGTGGTATATCCCTAACTTCCGCTCGTTTTTGCCGCTGAAATCTCCTCGCTGTCTGGCTTGAGGCTCGGCCAGATTTAACCCGGCGTGAATCTTCACGATCCTGTCGTTCTGCTCGAAGATCAACGTGCCCGGCCTGCCGGTAAACCTCTCCCCGTGTTCAAGGGCGCGAAATCCCGAAAGGATAGTGTTCTTGATCATCTCGGCAGAGCAGCCGGGCTCCGAATCATCGGAACTTCCGATAACGGCAATGTCGGCGAGTTTCAGGTCGTCAAGCATGTTCGGTGAGGCATCGGTTACGGAGTTTCATCATGCCCACCGGACGCCACTGTGTCGAGAATCAACGCCAACGGATAAGTCTGTTTTTAGCACTCAACATTCCATATCAATATGTTTTTATTAAATTTTTATAAACTCACGAGTCGTGCACGGCAAATTACATCACTGAATTGGATTACTCACGCTTGACAGCTTGCCCCCCCGCCCATATCATACGCGCCGCTTCCATCGATGAAGCAATGGCAAGGTAGCTCAGTTGGTTAGAGCACGGCACTCATAATGCCGGGGTCGGCGGTTCGACTCCGCCCCTTGCTACCAGATTTCAAAGGGTTACGATTTCGGTCGTAACCCTTTTTTATTTTGGGAAGACCCGCTTCCGTATCCTCCCCCTATGAGAACCACCAAAGACAGAATCCGTCAGGCGATCTCCTTCGAGGTGATCGGCCTCCTCCCATCTGTGCCCCTGGCCGCGAAAGTTTTGCACTATTGCACACCCTTTAAACAACCTTTGACAATTCCCTTCAGGCAATTGCCCTATCATCTAACAAACACTTCCACTATTTCGAGTAGAGCAAGTTGCCTGCATGAAAACATCTTCAGCAGAGGTGGCCTTTCTTACTGTCGTGATCCTCGTATCCTCGCTTGTTTTTTCCGGCTTTGATCTGGAAATGCTGGCAGTCGCCATTGGCCTGTTTTTGGTGTACGTGGCGATTTTCTTTTCCGGCTCCATTATCGACTATGTGCGCGCACAGGAGAGACAGGGAGCGGAAGAGGAAGACTGACCAGCCACTCATGCCAAAGTCTCAGTGGCGTTGAGGGCCACTCACGGTAGAATCGCCAGCCTTATCAGCAACGTTTCCCTTTTGTCGAAATGAAAAAGATTCTCCTGGAACTTACTGTGGTTCTGGCCATTACCCTGCCAGCCGTTCTGATCATTGCCGAGCGACCGTCTCAGGCATTGTTCCTCTGCGGTTCTATCCTTGTGGCTTACACCGTTATATTCCTCTCAATGAATCTCGGCGACCGCCGCCAGGAACGTCGCTGGCGTATCTGACCGCAGCCCCACTCTTCTACGATCCCCGGGAATGAATTAAGCTCCTGCTTTTAACCACAGGATCTGTCCATGCCCCAGCCCAATGTCGTCGCGGGCCTGTCGCTTGAACGCTTGAACCGTATCGGCCAACACCTCGAGGACAAATACATTGGTCCCGGCAAACTGCCCTGCGCCGTGACACTTGTCGCCCGCCATGGCGAGGTTGTCTGGGTAAACGCCCAGGGTCTGATGGATGTGGAGCGGAACAAGCCCGCGCAGCGGGATACCCTGTTCCGGATCTACTCCATGACCAAACCTGTCACCTCCATTGCCATGATGCAGCTCTACGAACAGGGCCGTTTCCTGCTGGATGACCCGGTGCACAAGTACATTCCTGCGTGGCGGAACCTTCGTGTCTACAAAGGCGGAACCTACCCGGCATTCGACACGGAACCAGCAGCTTCCGCGATGACCATCCGTGACCTGCTCACTCACATGTCCGGCCTGACCTATGGTTTTATGGAGCGAACCCATGTCGATGCCGCCTACCGCCAGCTGAAACTGGATGGCAGCTCCATCCTGACCCTCGAAAAGCTGGTGGACCGGCTGGCCGGGCTGCCACTGGAGTTTTCGCCGGGCACAGCCTGGAACTATTCGGTTTCCACGGATGTGGTGGGGTACCTGGTTCAGCTGCTGTCCGATCAGCCTCTGGACGATTACTTCCGGGAACACATCTTTGAGCCGCTGGACATGGTGGATACCGGCTTCCAGGTCCGGCCGGACCAGATCGACCGCTTCGCCGCCTGCTACCTGCATCAGCCTGGCAACACCATGAAGCTCCAGGACGACCCGACTCGTTCCAGGTTCCTCAAAGCGCCCAGGTTCCTGTCCGGAGGCGGTGGACTGGTGTCCACCATCGACGACTATCACCGGTTTGCCCAGGCGCTGTGCCAGGGCGGGGCATACCGTGGAGAACGGATTATTGGCCGCAAGACCCTGGAATTCATGCGCCGTAACCACCTGCCCGGCAACCAGGATCTGCCGGCACTGTCCGTGGGCGCCTTCAGCGAGACACCCCATAAGGGCAGCGGGTTCGGACTGGGGTTCTCGGTCAAGACCGATGTGACGAAGTCCCTGACCATCGGTTCGGAGGGCGAGTTTGGCTGGGGTGGCCTCGCCAGTACCAACTTCTTCGTGGACCCGCAGGAGGATATGGTCGTGATCTTCATGACCCAGCTGATACCGTCCTCCTCCTATCCGGTGCGCCAGGAACTCAGAGCCATGGTTCACGGCGCACTGGTCTAGGAAAATCGGTTCGACTCGGCTCTGCCTCGAAAAATGAGCCCTTCATAACCATATGACGTTTGGGACTGTGCTCCCGCTCCACCCCCTGTGGCATACTCGGGGTCCTGATCCGATCAACAACAACTCACCAGCAAGGAATGTTGCGATGAAACCGGAAACTCTCGCCCTTCACGCAGGCTTCAAGAGCGACCCGACCACCAAGGCGGCCACCACGCCGATCTACCAGACCACCTCCTACACCTTTGACGACACCCAGCACGGTGCCGATCTGTTCGACCTGAAGGTGCAGGGCAACATCTACACCCGCATCATGAACCCCACCAATGCGGTCCTGGAGGAACGGATGGCAGCCCTGGAAGGCGGTGTGGGCGCCCTGGCCGTTGCCTCGGGCATGGCGGCGATCACCTACGCTCTGCAGACCATCTGTCGGGTGGGCAATAACATCGTCAGTACCAGTCAGCTGTATGGCGGCACCTACAACCTGTTTGCCCACTCCCTGCCGAATCAGGGCATCGAGTGCAAGATGGTGCCCCACGACGACTTCGAAGCGGTCGAAAATGCGATAGACGATCAAACCCGGGCCTTGTTCTGTGAATCCATCGGCAACCCGGCCGGCAACGTGGTGGATATCCAGAAGTGGGCGGAGATTGCGCACAAGCATGGCGTTCCGCTGATTGTGGACAACACGGTCGCCACGCCCTTCCTGTGCCGTCCCTTCGAACACGGTGCGGATATCGTGATCCACTCCCTGACCAAGTACATCGGCGGCCATGGCACGACCGTAGCCGGTGTCGTGGTGGATTCCGGCAAGTTTGACTGGAAAGCCAGCGCCGACAAGTTCCCGATGCTGAACGAGCCGGACCCCTCCTACCACGGCGTTGTCTACACCGAGGCCCTGGGTGAGGCGGCGTTCATCGGCCGCTGCCGGGTGGTGCCGCTGCGCAACACCGGTTCGGCGCTGTCTCCGTTCAATGCGTTCCTGATCATGCAGGGGTTGGAGACTCTCGCACTGCGCATGGAACGCCACTGCGAGAACTCGGAAAAGGTCGCTCAATTCCTGCAGGATCATCCCGCCGTGGAATGGGTCAATTATGCCGCCCTGCCGAACAGCCCTTACAAGGCCACCTGCGACAAGATCTGCGGTGGCAAAGCCTCCGGCATCCTGAGCTTCGGCATCAAGGGTGGCCGGGAAGCCGGCGCGAAATTCATTGATGCCCTGGACATGATTCTGCGCCTGGTGAACATCGGTGACGCCAAGTCCCTGGCCTGCCACCCGGCCACCACCACGCACCGCCAGTTGAACCCCGAGGAGCTGAAGAGCGCGGGTGTCAGCGAAGACCTGGTACGCCTGTCCATCGGCATTGAACACGCCGACGACATAATCGCCGACATCACTCAGGCCCTGGAAAAATCCCAGGCTTGATGTATCTCATCCGGGTACGACCAATGTCGTGCCCGGACACCCCGTGATTGCCCGTACCCGCCTTGTAACTGCGCCCTTCCCGCATTAACCTTTAGAGTTCTCCATACCTTTCATATGAGAGTCTCCGGTCAATGAGCGAAAGCGCAAAGCCCCGCGTCACCAGTGGCACCAAATTCCGCAACGAGCATGGATTCTCCGCCATCAAGGACGGCGTCAAACGAACGACCTCCACAAACACGGAAAATCAGCCGGTGGAGCGCAAGCCCAAATGGCTTCGGGCGCGCATGCCCGGAGGCGAGCGTTACGATGCCGTACGTCGTAACGTGAACGAGCACCGGCTCAGCACCGTGTGCCAGGAATCCCACTGCCCGAACATCGGTGAATGCTGGACCAACGGCACCGCCACTATCATGGTGATGGGCTCGGTCTGCACCCGCGCGTGCAAGTTCTGCGCAGTGGACACCGGTAACCCCAAAGGTTGGTTGGACCCGGAAGAACCCGAGAATACTGCCAAGTCCGTGGAGCTGATGGGCCTGCGTTATATCGTGCTGACCTCGGTTGACCGGGATGACCTGGACGATGGCGGGGCCGCTCACTATGCCGCCTGCGTGGCTGCCATCAAGCAACGTACGCCGGAAGTGGCGGTGGAAGCGCTGACGCCGGACTTTGATGCCGTCATGAGCGACGTGGAAAAGGTGGTGGATTCCGGGCTCGATGTCTTCGCCCAGAACGTGGAAACCGTCAAGCGCCTGACCAGCCGTGTCCGGGATCCGCGTGCCGGCTATGAGAAGACCCTCAGCGTACTTGCCCACGCAAAGCAATACCGACCGGATGTTTTGACCAAGACCAGCCTCATGCTCGGTCTTGGCGAGACCGAGGAGGAAATCCTCGAAACCATGGATGACCTGCGAGCGATTGGTGTCGACATCCTGACCCTGGGCCAGTACCTGCGCCCTACCCCGAATCACCTGCCGGTCGAGCGCTACGTCACTCCCGAAGAGTTCAACCGCTACCGTGAAATTGGTCTGGAAAAAGGTTTCATGGAAGTGCCCTCCGGCCCGATGGTGCGCTCCAGCTATCGCGCCGACAAAGTGTTCGACAAGAACAACCTGGGCCTGGCGGTACCGGAAGTCCCCAAGCCGGACAACGCCATGCAGATTCCGGTGAAGGCAGTCGACTGACGGAGCCGGCATAAAAAAATCCCCCGTGCGGACAGTTCCGACGGGGGATTTTTTATGCCAACTCCGGCCAGGATGCTCCGTGGCCGGGGCTGCGGGCCAGGATTACTGGCCTTGCTGTTGCTGCTGCATCTGCTGTTGCATCTGACGCTGCTGTTGCATCTGCTGCTGCATCTGACGCATGCGCTTGTCCAGCTCGTCACGCTGCTCCTGAGTGAAGACACTGTCTACCTTGGCCTGCATCAGGGTAGAGAGCGCTGCGATCTCGCCGGTCAGATCGCCCAGCTTCTCGGCGTTGTCACGGATCGCTGATTCGTCGTAGTCGGCCTTGATCTCGGCCTGCATCTGCTGCTGAATCTGCTGGGCTTCCTGACGGAGCTCACCGATCTTGCCCTGCATCTGCTCGAGAATGCCGCGGATCTCGGTCTGCTGATCATCAGACAGGCCAACCATCTGCGCCAGCTGATCCACCTGATCCGGCTGACCGCCAGCTGCCTGCTGGGCAAAGGACGGCGCAGAGAGAGTCAGTGCCACAAGGGCTGTTCCCAGGAACTTCACAAGCTTCATAAACATCTCCGTTATCGGGGGTGGCGGTGACCATAAAACCACCGCGTCGTTAATTTTACGATTCAGGTGGTACACCCTAAAACATCCGGCCCGGGTATTTCACCCCGATATCCCCCCTTTTTGTACACATACCCCAAGGGATACCGCCCCAGCCCGCCACACACGCGGATTCAATGAAATGTGAAACTTTATCCATTCCCCTTCATAATGGCGCGTTCCAGACACCGCCGGAGTACTTGAGATGGCTATTAACTGGTTTCCCGGGCACATGCATAAAGCCCGCAAGGAGATCAAACAGGTGATGCCCCAGATGGATCTGATCATCGAGGTCCTCGACGCGCGCATTCCTTTCAGCAGCGAGAATCCGCTGGTTCCATCCCTGCGTGGTGACACCCCGCTGATCAAGGTCCTGAACAAGCGGGACCTGGCGGACCCGGGTATTACCGAGCGCTGGCAGGCCTGGCTGGAAAAAGAGCGGGGCGTACGGACCATTACCCTGACCCATAACCAGCGCGCAGAAGCCCTGGACATCCTGAAGCTGGCCGAGGAAATGACTCCGGATCATGATCGCCAGAAAAGCGCACTGAGGGTGATGATCCTCGGCATCCCCAACGTCGGCAAATCCACCATCATCAACACCCTGGCCGGCCGCCCTGTGGCCCGAACCGGCAATGAACCGGCCGTCACACGGGCCCAGCAGGCGATCAAGCTTCCCGGGAACATTCTGCTGTACGATACCCCGGGTTTCCTCTGGCCCAAGCTTTCACCGGAGGCCTGCGGCTATCGTCTGGCCATCACTGGTGCCATTCGCAGCGCCGTACTCGATTTCGAGGATGTCGCCCTGTTCGAGGCGGATTACCTTCTGGAAGCCTACCCGGAACTCGTCCAGACCCGCTACGGCCTTGAAGAGTTGCCAAGGGATGGGATCGGCCTGATGGACGCCATCGCCGAAAAAAGGCGATTCTTTGCCCGGGGAGGCATTCCGGATCTGCACAAGGTGGCAGAGGTGCTGCTGAACGAATTCCGTGCCGGTACCCTTGGCCGCATTTCCCTGGAGACGCCGGAAATGGTGGAGCAGGAGGCCCGGATTGCTGCCGAGGAGGAGGCTCGCAAAACGGCAGAGAAAGCAGCCAACGATAAGGCCAAAGGCAAGAGCAGGAAGAAAGGCGGTGGCCACAAGCGCTGACACCGCCCTCAGTGACGCGGGGCCCGGATCAGTGCCCCTGAGCGTGAGACCCTCTGCTCCGGGTGCCGTGACTGCCCTGGGCATGGGGGACGGGCAGCCCGAGCTTGGCTGCGAACTCGATGCTGACGAAGATGGGACCGATCAGTAAGAACACGAGGTCATCGACAAAGGATGGCTTCTTGCCCTCCACCTTGTGCCCATATATCTGGAAAACCCAGGCAACAGCAAACACCACAATACTGGTCCAGAGCAGAGACCAACCGGCAGCCAGGATGCCCTGGATGATCCAGGCAGACACGGCAAACCAGCCAGCCATCAACACCAGGACACCGAGCGACAAGCGTGCATAGACGATGGCGGACAGGGCTGCGGCGAGGGTTGCACCGTTGACCCATTCGGCAACGCCTCCGCTCAGTCCGAGCCAACTACCGATCGGCACCAGCCACAACAACCCCAGGCTGGAGATCAGAATGGCCGGCACACACACGATGTGTACCCATTGATTCACGTTATTCTGGTGACTCTCCCCGTAATCCCGGAGGAACTGTTCGAGAGTGCGCATGGCGTGACTCCTTCTTTTCTTATTCTGGTGAATATTTCACCTCCCCGTACCAAGGTCAAATATAACCCGGAGGGCAAAGCGCCTACACTGTCAAATAATGTCAATGTTTTACTGGCCCACTCATCTGCGGTCGCTGAAGGAGGAAGAACATGAGACGCGTCGTCGTCACTGGTATGGGCATTGTTTCCTGCCTGGGAAACTCTGCGGAAGATGTCCTGGACAGCCTGAAAAAAGGCAAGTCCGGCATTCGTTTCAATGAAACCTATAAAGACAAGGGTTTCCGTAGCCAGGTTTCCGGCTCCATCGATGTAGACACGTCCGTCATCGATCGCAAGGTACGGCGGTTCATGGGACCCGCCGCCATGTACAGTTACCTGGCGATGGAGCAGGCCATTGCCCAGGCCGGCCTGACGGAAGACCAGATCTCCAACGACCGCACCGGCCTGATCGCCGGTTCCGGAGGCGCCTCCTGCTCCAGCCAGGTAGAGGCCACGGACACCATGCGCGAACGCGGCGTGAAGCGTATCGGCCCTTACATGGTGCCGCGCATCATGACCAGCACCGTCTCCGCCTGCCTGGCCACCGCGTACAAGATCCGCGGCGTGAACTACTCCATGTCCTCAGCCTGTGCGACCAGCGCGCATTGCATCGGTCACGGTATGGAACAGATCCAGTCCGGCAAGCAGGACATCGTGTTCGCCGGCGGCGGTGAGGAGGAGGACTGGAGCCTCACCATGATGTTCGATGCCATGGGTGCGCTTTCCACCAAATACAACGACGCCCCGGAGACCGCTTCCCGTCCGTTCGACAGCGGTCGCGACGGCTTTGTTATCGCCGGTGGCGGCGGCATGGTGGTGCTTGAGGAACTGGAGCATGCCAAGAAACGGGGTGCCAATATCATTGCAGAGCTGACCGGGTATGGCGCCACCTCCGACGGTTACGACATGGTTGCCCCTTCCGGTGAGGGTGCCCAGCGCTGCATGGAGCAGGCCATGGCCACCATCCGCGGCAAGGTCCAGTACATCAATGCCCACGGCACCAGTACGCCGGTCGGCGATGTCGCCGAGATGGGCGCGGTGAAAAACACCTTTGGCAGCGAGATGCCCGCCATCTCCTCCACCAAATCCCTGTCCGGGCATTCTCTTGGTGCTGCCGGCGTTCAGGAGGCCATCTACTCGCTGCTGATGCTCCAGCATGGTTTCGCAGCCGGCACCAAGAACCTGCTCGATGTCGATGAAAAGATCCGTGATCTGCCGATTGTGGGTCCCGAGGCCCGGGATATGACGCTGGACTGCGTCATGTCGAACAGCTTCGGCTTCGGGGGGACCAATGCCTCACTGATCTTCGAGAAGATCTGATTATCAGCGGTGGCGGTTTCACGCCGCCACCGCTGATATTTTTTTGGCCCGCCATGCGATTGATCATTGGCAAAAGGCTTTGCACGTATTAAGGTACGTGGTTGACATGGATCAATTTGGACGGTTCATCCGCTATGGCGCAAGCAATCCCCATTCGTAAGAACTCGCCCCTCAAAGCCTCTTGCCACCAGTGCAGCCTCAGCAACCTGTGCCTGCCACTGGCCATTGAGGAAAATGAACTCGAGCGCCTGGAAGATATTGTCCAGCAGGGCCGTATTTTTAACCGAGGCGAGCATATTTTTGACCAGAGCACCCCTTTCCGGTCCTGTTTCGCTGTGAAAAGCGGCTCCATCAAGACGTCCATCATCACCGAGGGCGGAGAGGAGCAGGTTACCGGGTTCTTCATGCCCGGCGAACTGGTCGGCCTGGACAGCATGAGCAGTGAGAGCTACGCCTGTACCGCCAAGGCACTCGAGCGTACCAGTGTCTGTGAGTTCCCGATCGAAAAGCTGGAAGATCTGACGGGCAAGATGCCGGAACTCCAGCATCACATGTACCACCTGATGAGCCAGGAGATCCAGAACAGCCATCAATTGGCCATGCTGCTGAGCAAGAACACCGCCGAGGAACGCATTGCGGCACTGCTACTGTCGCTGTCAAGCCGCTTCCAGCGCCGTCGGCTGTCGCCGACCAACTTCAGCCTGCCGATGGCCAGGAACGACATCGCCAACTTTCTGGGCCTGGCAGTGGAGACCGTCAGCCGCGTGTTTACCCGCTTCCAGAATCAGGGCCTGATCCGCGCCCGCGGCCGGGAAGTGGAACTGCTGGATGTGGAAGCGCTGCAGACCGTCACCCGCGAGTTCTCCCGCCAGGGGTGCCAGTAAGCCGTCAAAGACGGTGCCAGGGCACTAAGACGGGGTCAGAAGAAAGCTTTCTTCTGACCCCATCTTCACGTCAACTTACCCGGTAACCTCGGTCGTCCCCTTCCCTTCCCGCTTCTTCAGCATCGCCAGTTCCTCGACCAACCCCGACCGCCAGGGTTGTTGCTTGATACCAAAGGTATTGCGGATCTTGGTGCAGATCATGGTGGTGTTCAGCGGCTCCAGATGCCCCCAGGCCGGAACTTCATCGACGATCCGAATACCCTCGGGAATACCGGGCAAGCCTGCGATAGCCAAACCCAGTTCGTACAGGTTGATTTCCTCGGCGCCGGCATACTGGTAAGTGCCCCAGACCTCCGCTCCGCAATCCAACTGGAGAATGACCGCCGTCATGACACGGGCGAGATCCTTCACGGCCACCGGCTGGCCCCGACACCGCCCCGGCAACGACAGGGTTTCACCCGCGCCAGTGCTGGCCTGCACCTTGCGAATGAAACGGGCCAGGCTCCAGCCCGTCCTGAGAATGATATGCCTCGGCAACAGCGACCTTAATGCCTGCTCGCACTCCCACTGCCAGTTGCCCAATTCGTTCATGGGCTGGCCCGGATTGGATGTGATGTAGCCGCTTTGCTTGCGACCGTCGAACACGTAGCAGGAGGACAACTGGAACAGCGCGATATTGCGCTCCCGGGCATATTCGGCCATGGCCACGGGCAACGAGAACGCCGCCTTGTGAATACCTTCAGGATCTCTCTGTGCAACTTCCGGGTCGGCGAGCCAAAGAGCGTTGACGATCAGGTCGGTATCTTCCGGAATCCAGTTATCCAGGGCATTGAGGTCGGCACTGTCTGGATCACTGACCAGCAAGGGACTGATCTGCAGGTGGGTTTCCCGCAGGCGCTCCAACAGAACTTTTCCCAAGGGGCCATAGTCATGGACAACAAGTACGTGCACGCGGAATCAATGCCTCCAGGTTTTACTTGGTTGACGGACGGCCCGAAACGGTAAGGCCAATGGTTTGTGGGACAGGCCTCTTAGAATAACACCCGGACTGACGTGCCAGCGTCTAACAGTTTTCCCATCCCTTTCAAGAGCACACAACAACGGAAAGCCCTATGTTGAAACAACAAAGCCATATCGTTGCGCCAATACCGGACGAACTTCGTACCCGAGCATTGTACACCGTGGGTGAACTCCGCGAACGCGGCAAGGCCGATAAAGAAGCGATCGACAAGCTCTACGAGCTGATCGTCGAAATGACCGAAGAAGGCCTGGACTTCTTTTTTCTGGAGCCTCTGCGCCGGCTGAAGGCCAGCAGCATGATGCTGGGCATGGCCAGAATGGGCATCGGGAGCATGCTCAAAGGCAGCAAGATGGTCGTTCACAAGGTACTGAAAAAGCTGGACGACCGGAGCCTCGCTGCGATACTCGATTTCATCGAGGAAATTATCCACGAACCGGAGGCGGGCTAAGCCCCAACCCAACATTACCGGTATTCCCGCGGCACCCTGGCGGTAATACCGGTCATCAGCTCGTAGGATATGGTGCCGGCACAGCTGGCGACTTCATCCACGCCTACCGTCGGCCCCCACAACTCGACCATATCGCCGGGTCGGGCGTGCGGCGCATTGGTGAGATCCACAGCAAGCATGTCCATCGAGACCCGGCCAATCAGCCTGATTCGCCGGCCAGCCACTGCAGCCGGCGTGTCTGTGCCCGCATGCCTCGGATAGCCATCACCATAGCCAATGGCCACCATACCCATCAGGGTATCCTGTTCAGCCACCCAGGCAGAGCCGTAGCCGACCGCCTCCCCGGCTTTCACGACCCGGGTACTCATCAGGGGGGCCTCCAGGGTCATCACCGGCTGCAGGCCCAACTCCGGACCGATCTTGCCCAGAGACGGAGAACCACCGTAGAGCATGATGCCCGGGCGACTCCAGTCGAACAGGGGCTGGTCCGGGAGAAAGTGCGCTGCCGAATTGCCAACGCTTCGCATCAGCTCCGGCCAGGCTGACGTGCCCTGGACAAAACACTCGGTCTGCTCTGCAGTCCGAGTACTGGAGGGATCATCCGCACAGGCAAAATGGGTGACAAAGCCCAACAGGCGGGGTCTGGCTCCCATCGCGTCGATTGTCGCCATCACATCATGCAGCTCGCGGGGGCGGAAGCCCAGACGGTTCATGCCGCTGTTCACCTTGAGCCAGAAAAAGGGCCGGTCTCCACAATGTTGCAGCCACCGGATCTGGGCCTCGCTGTGCAGTACCGGCTCAAAACCATGCTGGCTGCAATCGGAGAGGTCTCCAGCCTCATGCACACCCTGCAACATGACAACCGGTTGCCGGAGCCCGGCATCACGTATGGCCAGGGCCTCTTCCAGGCAGGCCACCGCATACTTGGGTGCCATTTCCGCCAGCGCGAGCGCCACCTGTCGGATGCCGTGGCCATAGCCATCGGCCTTGATGACCGCCATGGACCGGGCGTTCCCCGCCAACTGTTGCGCCAGAGCGTAATTGTGCTGCAAGGCCTCTAAATCAATTCGGGCAACAGTGCTTCGGGGCATCAGTAATCGTCACCGTAATCGCTGTAATCGCCGTGGGCCAGGTCTTCAAACTTGGTGTACTTGCCAATGAAGGCCAGCCGCACGGTGCCGATGGGGCCATTCCGCTGCTTACCGATGATGATTTCGGCAATCCCCTTGTCCGGTGTGTCCTCGTTGTAGACCTCATCCCGGTACACGAACATGATGACGTCGGCGTCCTGCTCGATCGCACCAGATTCCCGCAGATCCGAGTTCACCGGCCGCTTGTTGGGCCGCTGCTCAAGGCTCCGGTTCAGCTGGGAAAGCGCAACCACCGGACAACTCAGCTCCTTGGCGATGCCCTTCAGAGAGCGGGAGATCTCCGAGATCTCCGCCGTCCGGCCCTCGGTGTTGCCTGGCACGCGCATCAGTTGCAGGTAATCCACCATGATCAGGCCCAGCTTGCCGTCGTTCTCCCTGGCGATACGCCGGGCCCTGGACCGCATTTCCGTGGGACTCAGACCAGGGGTATCGTCAATGTAAAGCGGCTTGTCCTTCAACAGGCTGACCGCCGATGTCAACCTGGGCCAATCGTCCTCCTCAAGCTTGCCACTGCGCACCTTGGTCTGATCGATGCGGCCGAGAGAAGAAATCATACGCATGGCGAGGGCATCCGCCGGCATCTCCATACTGAACACCAGCACCGGCGCACCGGAGCTGATCAGGGCATTCTCGACTATGTTCATGGCGAAGGTCGTCTTACCCATGGAGGGGCGACCCGCTACGATAAGGAGGTCTGCCGGCTGCATACCGGACGTTTTCTCGTCCAGATCCCGGAACCCCGTGGTCAGGCCGGTGGTCTGTTCACCGGACTCAAACAGTTCCTCGATCCGGCTCAGGGTCTGGGTCAGGATCGGGTTGATCGCCTTGGGTCCAGAACCCTCCTTATTGCGGGATTCGGCAATCTGGAAGACGTTACGCTCCGCCTCGTCGAGAATCTCGTTACTGGTGCGCCCCAGGGGATTGAACGCGGAATCGGAGATCTGGCCCGATACCTCCACCAGTTGGCGCAGGATCGAACGCTCCCGGACAATGTCGGCGTAGGCGCGGATGTTGGCGGCACCCGGGGTCTTCTCAGCGAGTTCCGCCAGATAGGACAAACCGCCAGCGTCCTCGATGTCACCTGCCCGCTCCAGAAACTCGGCCAGGGTCACCACATCCAGCGGTTCACTCTCACTGGCCAGGCGCTCGACAGCGCCAAAAATCAGGCGGTGGTCCTGTCGATAGAAATCTGCCGCTGAAATGACTTCGGCGATTTCGTCGAACCGACGGTTGTCGAGCATCAGACCACCAAGGACCGCTTGCTCGGCTTCCACCGAATGCGGCGGCACCTTGATGCGGCTGGTTTCCAGATCGGTGCTGGCAGGTTTGAGGTTGGGCTTGGCCATAAGAATGCTTCAGGGTTGGGGTAAGCTCAGGAACTGATAAGAATACCAGAAACAAACGGGCCCGAAACCGTCTCCGGTTCGGGCCCGTTCAATCACACTCGGCCGGGTGACCCCGGCTTGGTCGTGATGTGCTGCAGATCAGTCTGCAACAACCGCCAGCTTGACGGTTACTTCAACATCAGAGTGCAGCTGAAGCTCGATGTCGTACTCACCGGTCACGCGGATCGGACCTTCCGGCAGACGCACTTCGCTCTTCTCTACTTCAGTACCAGCGGCCGTGATGGCTTCAGCGATGTCACGGACACCGATGGAACCGAACAGCTTGCCCTCTTCGCCAGCCTTGGAAGCAATGGTGAAGGACCCACCTTCCAGAGCCTCGGCACGAGCCTGGGCTGCGGCCAGCTTCTCGGCAGCGGCTTTTTCAAGCTCTGCACGACGCTCTTCGAACGCCTTCAGGTTCGCTTCGGTGGCAGGGACGGCCTTGCCATACGGAAGCAGGAAATTACGACCGTAACCGGCCTTTACCTTTACCTTGTCACCCAGGGATCCAAGGTTTGCAACTTTCTCGAGCAGAATAACTTCCATCTCGTTAACCTCTTCGTGCTTTATTCAGCCGGTCCGGCAGGTTTGATACGCCCCCGGATATCCAGCCAGCTATCCACAAAAGCCATAACCACTAACAGAATCATCAGGCTTGGGCCCAGCAGCAACAGCGCGATGTAAAACATCGCCAACCAGTTCCCGCTCAGCTGTTTACGACCAACAATGCCATGAACCAGGGCAATACTCGCCAGGAACAGTGGTGTGCCCGCGGCCCAGGCCAGCAACATGGAGTTCAAGCCCAGGAGGGGACCAATCAACATGGTCACCGCACACAACACTGCCACCGGCGGCGACAGCCGCAGGGCATGGAATTCCTTCCGGAAGCCACCGGGATTGTATAGCCCGGCTTGCCATGCCCTGGCCAGCATCGTCATACCTACGGCAGTTGCCAGGTAGGTACCCGCCATGCTGGCGTTCATCGTGTCCCGGATCACCTTCTCGAGATCGCCCCCGAGGGTGCGGGCCACTTCGGCATTGTACTGTTCGTAAAATTCCACCCCGGCCTGAACGAGATCGTCCAGCAAACCCGGATAGAGCACAGGCAACATCAGGCCCGTGACGATCGCCAGAAAGCTCCCCCCGAGGAGGGCCCTTTCCCAGGACAGCGTGGTTCGAAGGACATACGCCATCAGCATGGTCTGGAGCAATACCGCCAGAGCGGTGGGATCCTGCCCGAACCAGCTCCAGCCGAGCGCCGGAAGCAATGCCCAGAGACCGACATTCAGCCCCTGTCCGATGCCCAGCCTGAGTATAACCAGACCGACCACCGCTGCGCCTATCCAGAACAGCAAAGGTATTGCAGTCGTGACTGCTGCAACCCCGCCGGCCTGCAGGGGACCGCGCATTACAAACTGTGCAAGTGCACGCATGGCCCCAAATCCTGTTTATCTGTTAATTAGTGGTCGTGGCTGTCCGTATACGGCAGCAGTGCCAGGTAGCGGGCACGCTTGATAGCGGTAGCCAGCTGACGCTGATAACGTGCTTTGGTGCCGGTGATGCGGCTGGGCACGATCTTGCCGGTTTCAGTGATGTAGCCTTTCAGGGTGTCCAGATCCTTGTAATCGATCTCTTTGACACCTTCTGCCGTGAAGCGGCAGAACTTACGACGTCTGAAAAAACGAGCCATAACTTAACTCCTCAACTCCGGTTAATTACTCTTCTTCGTCCTGGGACTTGGCCTTCTGCGCAGAGTCAGACTCGGCAGAACGGCGCGGACGGTCATCACCGCCGGAACGACGGTCCTCACGGGACTCGGCGGCTTTCATCGGAGACATCTCGGTCACGGCTTCATCGCGACGCAGGATCAGGTCACGGATGATGGCATCGTTGAACCGGAAGTTGTGAGTCAGCTCGTCCATAGCAGCCTGGGAACACTCGGCGTTCATCAGGACGTAGTGAGCTTTGTGGATCTTGTTGATCGGGTAAGCCAGGTGACGACGGCCCCAATCTTCCAGGCGATGTACCTTACCGCCATCTTCGGTGATGACGTTGGTATAACGCTCGATCATCGCGGGCACCTGCTCGCTCTGATCAGGATGTACCATGAATACGATTTCGTAGTGACGCATGAGTTCTCCCTACGGTTTAAACAGCTTCCTTATTCAGCCGACGGCTGAGCATGAAAGCAAGGAGGTGACAGCCTCGGGCTGCCGGTTTCTTTTTGCTTTATCAATAAGGCTTTACAACGAAAGGCTTGATCAAAAGCGTGGCCCTATTACCTTTTCGTCCAGGCAATAGAAAACCACCCCTTAAAAAAGGGGTGACGTATTCTAGGCGCACAGCGCCTTCTGTGCAAGGGTTAACCAAGACGCTGGCGCAACGCCTCGTAGAGACAGACACCGGTGGCAACCGACACATTGAGGCTGTCCACGTGCCCCAGCATGGGAATGTTGATTAACTGGTCACAGTGCTCTTTGGTCAGCCGACGCATGCCCTTGCCTTCGGCCCCCATTACCAGGGCAACCGGGCCTTTGAAATCCGCCTGATAGAGAGTGGCCTTGGCCTCACCGGCGGTACCGATCAGCCAGACACCCTGCTCCTGCAGGGATCTAAGGAAACGGGCCAGGTTCGTCACGCGCACGAACGGGACGGTTTCCGCCGCGCCACAGGCAACCTTGCGGGCGACCGGGGTCAGGGACGCAGACTTGTCCTTGGGAACAATGACTGCCTGGATGCCGACCGCATCTGCTGTGCGCATGCAGGCCCCGAGGTTATGGGGATCGGTCACGCCATCAAGCACCAACAGAAACGGCGGCTTGTCGCTCCCCTCCAGCTGGGCCAGCAAGTCGCCTTCGGTCCATTCGCGACTCTCCGACACGGCCGCGACGACGCCCTGATGCACACCGGAGACCCGCTCATCGAGCTCCCGACGATGCACCACCTGCCAGCGCACACCGAGACCGTCGAGCGCATCGGTGATGGTTTTGACGCGTTTGTCCTGGCGACCGGTCTGGATCCAGACCTGCTGCAATCTCTCCGGCTCACGCTTGAGGACAGCCTCAACCGCGTGCCACCCGAATACATATTCCTGGGACACTGACTCTTATCCTGTTTACGGGTTACTGTTCAGAACTCACTTCCGGGCTCTGCGTCTGGGCTTCTTGCCGGACTTCTTCTCCGCTTCCCGGGCGGCCTCGGCAACCAGCCTCTCCTTGGCACTGCCCGGCTTGCCCCCGGCAGGCGAAGTCGCCCCAGGCTTACCTTTGCTCCGCCCCCGGGAAGCCTTCTTGCCGCCCGGGCCACGTCCCTTGCCCTTGTCCTTGCCTTTACCACGTTTCTCGCGACGAGAGACATCCAGCGCTTCCCGGTCGGCCTTTCGGCGCCGGGGCTGGCTGACCAGCTCCAGATCGATCTTGCGATCCTCCAGGTCCACCCGGGCAACGCGCACCCGAACATCGTCTCCCAGCCGGAAACTCACGGCCGTGCGCTCCCCGATCAGGCGATGCTTGGCGGAATCGTGATGGAAGTAGTCACCGCTGAGCGTGGAAACATGAACCAGCCCCTCGATATAGATGTCCTCCAGGGCGACAAAGAAACCGAAGGGGACGACAGCGGAGATAACACCGTTATATTCCTCGCCAACGTGGTCGCGAAGGAACTCGCACTTGAGCCAGGCCATGACATCGCGGGTGGCATCATCGGCGCGGCGCTCGGTCATGGAGGTATGCTCGCCGAGTTGCTCCAGGCGGGCATAATCATAGGGGTACTCCGCCAGCTCCGGATCGGTGACCGGAGGCGTGACAACATCCTTCTTTACCTCGGGATTGTGGATCCGGGACTTGATAGCCCGATGCACAACCAGGTCCGGATAGCGACGGATCGGCGAGGTGAAGTGGGCATAACTGGCAAAGCCAAGACCGAAGTGACCGCTTTCCTCCGGACTGTAGACAGCCTGGCTGAGCGAGCGGAGCATCACGGTCTGGATTACGTCGGCGTCCGGGCGATCCTCGATCTGCGACAACAACTCCTGATAATCCGCGGAACTTGGCTTGTCACCCCCTCCCAATTGCAAACCGAGTTCCCCCAGGAACAGCCGCAGCGCTGCCAGTCGCTCCTCCGAGGGTCCCTCATGCACACGGTACAGGGCGGGCGTCTTGTGCTTCTTGAGGAAACGCGCCGTCGCGACGTTCGCACACAGCATGCACTCCTCGACAATCTTGTGTGCATCGTTCCGATGCACAGGAACGATTTCCTCAATCTTGCGGCTGGGGTCGAAAATGATTCGAGTCTCGGTGGTCTCGAAATCAATAGCCCCGCGTTCCGTCCGCGCCCAACGCAACAGCTTGTATAACTCATAAAGATTATGGAGCTGCGGCAATACTTCGGAGTATTGCTGGCTCAACCGGTAGCCCGGCTCGGACTCCGGACGTTCGAGCATGTCGCTGACCTTGTTGTAGGTCAGTCGGGCATGACTGTGCATCACGGCCTGATAAAAACTGTACCCACTGATACGGCCGTTGGCGCTGAGGGTCATGTCAGCAACCATGCACAACCGGTCCACTCCCGGGTTAAGGGAACACAGGCCGTTGGAAAGCTTTTCCGGAAGCATTGGAACCACATGATCCGGGAAGTACACCGAATTGCCCCGATTGAGTGCCTCTTCGTCCAATGGAGACCCCGGGCGTACATAATGGGACACGTCGGCTATGGCCACCAACAGGCGGTAGCCACCGCGGGGGCGCGGTTCACAGTAGATGGCGTCATCAAAGTCCCGTGCGTCCTCGCCATCAATGGTCACCAGCGGCAGGTGCCGGATGTCGACCCGGTTCTGCTTATCCTTTTCCTCCACCTCCGCGGGAATGGCGGCAGCCTGCTCACCAACCGCGGGTGGCCAGCTGTGGGGAATCTCGTAGGAGCGGATGGCCACGTCGATTTCCATACCCGGCGCCATGTGCTCGCCCAGAATTTCAATCACTTTGCCCATCGGCTGGGTACGAATCGTGGGCTGCCGCAGAACCTCCACCACGACATACTGGCCCTGGTAGGCTTCGCCCACGTGCTCTTCCGGCACCAGAATCTCATGGTTGATGCGGGCGTTCTCCGGAACCACGAAACTGATGCCACTCTCCCGGAAAAAACGGCCAACGATCTGGCTGGTATTGTGCTCCAGAACCTCGACAATCTTTCCTTCGCGACGCCCCCGGTCATCCACTCGATCCACCCGGGCCGCGACCCGGTCGCCATGAAACACCTGGCGCATCTGCCGGGCTGTGAGGAACAGGTCGGAGCCGCCATCATCGGGAATCAGAAAGCCGAAGCCGTCCTTGTGACCGGTCACCTTGCCAGTGACCAGATCCGCCTCTTCAATGGGTAGATAGGCGCCACGCCGGTTACAGATCATCTGTCCGTCCCGGCACATGGCGATCAGACGACGGCGCAGGGCCTCAATACCTTCCGGCGAGGTTTGCCCCAGTTCCTCACAAAGTGTCTCGTGGGTGGCGGGCGCCCCGCGGTCCTTCAGGTGCTTGAGTATGAATTCCCGGCTCTGGATGGGGTTCTCGTATTTTTGGGCCTCACGATCGGCGTGAGGATCCCTTCTTTCTTTCTTCCTGGAAACCATTCGGATCCTTGTTTGCATGCCGCTCTGGCGCGGCGGGATTAGCGTTTTGATGCAGTATAACGTTGGTATGGCAATGCTGCCTAACAAGGGGGTACCTGATAGGGACAAATACCATCGAAACTTTTTTTCAAAAAACGTTTGACAGCCCAGGAGGGAATTATTAAAGTACGCGCCATCGGTTGAGGGGCACCTCTCGACCAGCAGCGAAAAGCTTGAATTCGAAAGTGAATTCAGTAAGATAGCAAATCGTTGCAAGTCATCTGCCGAGGTGGCGAAATTGGTAGACGCGCTAGCTTCAGGTGCTAGTGGGGGCAACCCCGTGGAGGTTCAAGTCCTCTCCTCGGCACCACTTCTTTCCTCAGGAAGTGGCGAGAATGTTAACCAGAATCCAGATTCCCCGTTCCTCGACCACCTGGCTCAGGACGTAGTCGTAGCGCTCTTCACCGTCCATCCCCATTACCTGATTCAGTTCATTACCGCTCATGTCGAGTACGCCGCTCTCGTCTTTTGCATTTGGGTCTTGTTCGGAGACTAACAAGTGTCTCCGGGGGGCTGTGGCACACCCCTGCGTTTCTGCTGCGCGGCACCGAGCAGAGTGCCTGGTCATTCCTGCCGTTTTTTATCGGCACTATTGCGCTGAGTGTGATTGTCACACCTCTGTTCAACTCTTCCCGGGGAAGTATTCTCCTCCCCGCCCTCTTTCACTTCATGCTCATCAACCCTGTGTGGCCAGACGCCCAGCTCTACGACACCTATCTCTTCGCGTTAGTCGCGATTGTCATCCTCTGGTTGCATCGGGAAAGTATGTTCACACGCATCCAAGGTGTTACCGAGGTCGTCCCGAACACACAGTGAACGCATTCATGAGCTTTCGAGAGAGCGTCGTTACCTGCCTGAGAATTTCACTTCTGGTAAGCCTGGCCGGGTTGGCCTCCTGCCTTGCCAGCCCCCAACAGGCCGCAGATGCCCAGCTGGTTGCCACGTTCTCGAGTGCGTTGGACCGATTTCAGAGCGAGTACGGGTTACCGGGTATAACCGCCAGTTACGTGCTTCCGGATGGTACTTCCCACTCGGCGGCAGCCGGCTGGGCCGATGTGGAACTTCGCAAGCCAATGACGCTGGAGTCGAGAATGCTGGCAGCCAGTATCGGCAAAACATTTGTGGCGGCAACCATGGTATCGGTTGCAAGGGAACGTGCCGTCGATCTTGATACTCCCGTATCAACGTGGCTGGGTCAGAACAGCTGGTTTCAGCGGTTACCAAATTACCAGAGCCTGAGTATCCGTCAGCTGCTGAATCATACATCAGGCTTACCGAATCATGTGTACATGGCCGAATTTATCGAAGCGGTCTCACAACGCTGGGCGGAACCCGGAAACCCATTCCCGCACGAGGCCCTGGTCGGTTTCGTTCTGGATACCGAAGCACTGTTCCGACCGGGCGAGCAATGGGCCTACACAGACAGCGGCTATATTCTCATTGGGCTTGTCATTGAAGCCATCACAGGTCGAGCCTATTACGAAGAGGTTCACGACCGATTTCTCGAACCACTGGATTTGACGTCGACAACCGCGTCGAACAAACGCCGGCTTCCGGGTCTTGCTGCCGGGTATGTAGCTGCCGACAATCCATTCGGTTTCCCGGCAAAAACAACAGATAAAAACGGAAATATGGTGTGGAGTCCTGCACTGGAGTGGACCGGCGGCGTCCTTATCAGCACTTCCAGCGACCTTGCACAGTGGGGAGCGGCCCTGTTTCTGTGGGCAGGCTGTATCGGAGGGCGTTCTAGGAAAGATGCTCCAGCCTGTACCGGTCAGCAACGACCTGCCCGGGACCTATTATGGCCTCGGCATCACCATTTCGCAGTCGGTTCCGCTCGCACCAGTCTACGGTCACGGTGGCTGGATCCCTGGCTACAGTTCAAGCCTTCGTCATCATGCCCGGAGTGGGATTACCGTGGCCTTTCAGATCAACAGTGACCGCACATCGCAACAGCGTCTTTCTGAAATCGAACTATGTCTTGCCGACATAGTCATATCGGGTGGGGAAAATACTGACTGTGTGCCATGAACGCACTGAAATAACCTCCCTTCCCCTATTGGAGCTTAAGAATGAAAAAACACATCGCTCTTCCTGTTCTTTTCGTCGCGATGCCTGCATTCGCACAACCAGCGCCCCAGAAGGGATTTAGTGGTGAAGTGTCGCTCAATGCCGGGATCATCTCTTCAAAGTCAAATTTTAACGTCGATGGCGATGCGACCATCAGCTCCCTGGAGAACAAAGCGGACAGTGAGTCAGAGGGCCTGATCGCGCCGCTTGGCAACGTTGCCTTCACCTTTGGCGAGGGACTGCGGCAGCAAGTCTATTTTGGTACCACACGAGAGGACATTGCGGTTGGCACACTGGCCGTGCAGCTAGGATATAAACACACACTCAGTTCCGGCACGGTGGTGGATGTTTCCTTTTTGCCGACGGTTATCTCCGGAGAAACCTGGCAAAACCCGTATCAGCTGAACACGCCGAGACAAAAGACCGACATCTCGGGCAACGCCTATCGCCTGCAACTTAACAGCATTGCCCGCTCCGGCTTCAGCCTGGATCTCGCCTTTGCGACAACGGATGTTGAGGACGATCTGACCGCGGGGACAGATCTGGCCCGGGATGCCGACAGTTACTACGCCAAGGGCAGCTACCGTTTCACCCTCTCGCCAACCAGCTTTGTTTCCCCCTCCGCCATATACATTCAGCATGACGCCGATGGCAGTGCCAGCAGCTTCGACGCGTACGGCGCTGATGTCAGTTGGTTCAATATTCTTGGCAGGCATAGCCTGGTATTGACCGCAGGATTCACGCAGCGGGATTACGACAGCGCCAGCACCCTCTTCAACAAAAAGCGTTCGGATGATGAACTTAGCCTGTTCGCCGCCTACGAGTACCCGGAATTCATGGGTTGGAAGGACTGGTCGTTAATTTCGTTTGCCGGCTATGGCGACACACAGTCCAACCTGACCTTCTACGATGAATCCTCGTACCTATTTGCGGTAGGACTGAACTACAAGTTCTGATCAGTCCCCGGTTTTGATCCGCTAAACCCTAGGATCGGGCCCTCGCCATGCGGAACAGGGTCTCCGGCGAATCACCGTCGAAGGCATTTCGGGAAATATCCGTAGAATGAAGCCTGATGGAATGGTCGACAGGCTCAAGCGCTGGTCTTCAACTTCAGCGTATAGTGCATCGAGATATCCCATTACGTTGTTAATCAGCCGTGCACTTTTTTGCGTTGGCTGTATTGGCATTGCCAATGGTCTGTTGACCGAAGCGTGAAGTTCAGTGTGGTCGCAAAGCGAACATTGAAAGACTGCTCGTCGCGATCACTTTTTTAGACTTCAATGCAGTTTATACTGGTTTGGCGTTTACTCCGAGTGGCTCGATCAGGTTCGACATGGGTGTATGCGACATCCGGGCCTTTTCGAGCACAGGCCCGGATGTCGTCACCACACTCAGTGGCTAATCACAACATCTTCTTCAACTGTCCGTAGTCTCCTCCGGTGCGAAGTACCAGAGTAATGTCATTGTCGTTCCGGTTTCTGAAGAACCAGCCATGATTGCCGGTAAAGGCTGCTTCCAGCTCGCCTTCATCTTCCGGTACGCCCCGGCCTTTCTCATAGGAAATGGACTGGCCGCCTCCATCACCGTGGGTATCAAAGTTGATCGGGCCACCCTCAGACACCCAAGAGAACCGGGCTACCGCGCCTTCCTCCATTGTGAGTTTGAATTCGGTGCCCTCTCCCGGAGTTAGAACAACGCGCACTTCATCCTGCCACTGGGGTTCGGCAATTTCTGGTTCAGGCGCTGGCTCTGGCTCCGCTGGCGCAACCTCCGCTTCCGATGCGGGCGCTGGTTCCTCAGCGGCTTCAGCCATGACTGGTTCCGAGACTTCCGGAGCGGTCTGATCAGCCGAGGAGTTCACCGCAACCATCTGGGCGGCCTCGTCAGCCGCAGCTTCTTCTGCGAGCTGTTCCTTGATTTCGCCCATTTCGGTCAATCCCAGTAGTCGGCCCGCGCCAGTCGGGTCCAGAGCGTACTCGGCGGGCATGACCACGGTAACCAGCAGGACCAGTGCCACAATGGCTGCAATAATGGTTGATCGAATCAACTTGGCAGTGCTGGGCAGTTCTTCACGGTTTGGTATATCGGTGTTGTACATAGGGAATCTCCAGAATTAAGCGACAAAGTAACCGGTGAGCTGATAGCCGAAGAGCAAAAAACCTGCGCTCATCATGGCGACGTTGGCGGTATAGGCGTGCCGGAAAAAGCCGTCGCTCTTCCGCCAGAAGCTGATGGCAATCAGGATCATGGCAAGGGCGATGAGCTGTCCGATTTCCACGCCCACGTTGAAGGCGAGGAGGTTCGGAATCAGGCCATCCGGCGAGATGTCGTATTCGATAATCTTCGTGGAGAGACCGAAACCGTGGAAGAACCCAAAAATCAGCGTGGCGGCCTTGGTATTGGGCTGGAAGCCAAACCAGCGCTGGTACGCACCGATGTTGTCCAGGGCCTTGTACACGATGGACAGACCGATGATCGCATCAATGATGTAGCTATTGATGCCCACGTTGAAGTACACCCCGAGCAACATCGTTGTGGAATGCCCGAGGGCAAACAGGCTCACGTAGATGGCGATGTGCTTCATCTTGTAGAGGAAGAAAATGACACCCAGCAGGAAGAGCAGGTGGTCATAGCCGGTGACCATGTGTTTGGCCCCGAGATAGGTGAAGGCGATGAGGTTTACACCGGTAATTTCCTGGATGTACCCCTTGTCGCCCTGGGCGACTGCGTGGGCGAGCACATCCGTACTCATTCCCAGCAAGCCCAGAGTCAGAAATATCCATAACAGACGACTGCCGGTGCCCGACGAGGACACGCCACGGCAACCGTCAAGCAAACTTGACAACATAAAGACTCCAATCGAATTTGTTTTCTCGGGCCGCTCAAGCGGCAAGAATCAAGTGGAAAGGGAGGCTTTTGGAGGGCGTTCGAGCCGGTAGCGCAAACTGCGGGGAGAACCTCCGACAAATGGAATGGTCTGCCGGAAAACGGTCGGGCTTTGGGAAACGAATGGAATCCTCAGCTGGTCCACGGTCTCGTGGGTGTGATTGCCAGCATCGTGATGCAGTGAAGGTGACTCTGGTTCTTTGTCGAAATCGTGACTGTGTCCGTGTCCACCATGATTGCCAGCGTGGCCACCCGCCTGTAACTCCCAGTCGCCCGCTATCTCGGCCACACCGTGAGAGAACGATTCGCCAATCACCGACAGTGACAGGCCCGCCAATGCGAACAGCATGACCAGCGTTGGAAGCAGTTTTCTTTGGTGAATGGCCGAAATCATCGATTTAAATCGTCGAGCTTGTGGTTGGATTTCAACGAAAACAGAGGATACCATCCCCCCATGGGGGATAGGAATTAAACATGGTAAATGATCACACGCATCAATCTCATCCGAATATCATCAAACGCCTGAAGCGAGCTAACGGCCATCTTGAAAGCGTGATTGGCATGATTGACCAGGGAAAGCCCTGCCTGGAACTGGCCCAGCAGCTTCACGCGGTGGAAAAAGCCATTCAGCAAGCCAAGCGCGTGTTGGTACAGGACCATATCGAGCATTGTCTGGACGATGCCATCGGGCCGCTGGAGCCGGAGCAGCAGCGCCGTGTCGATGAGTTTAAGGCCATCGCCCGTTACCTTTGATTTCGTTCATTTCTACTCTTCGATCTTGACGTTAATCACACCGTAGCGGCTCTACCGTTACGTGGACCAGGGATCGGCAGCGGGCCTGAATGCGCTCTTTGTAAACTGTCGGCGATTCTGGCTGATGCGAGACGATTGAGACAATGGCCGCGTGAATGTTTGGGCCTATCGCCCACACATGCAAATCGCTGACCTTGGCGTCGTCGACTTCGACGGCTTGCCTGAGAGTTTCCTCCATGTCCTGGTGCTGCTCGTCGAGAAGGATCTTGGAAGTGTCTTTCAACAAGTGCCAGGACCACTTGGTGACCAGAAACGCACCAATAATCCCCATCATCGGGTCCATCCAGTTCCACCCGGCATATTTACCCGCCAGAAGGGCAACAATGGCAAGAACTGACGTCAGCGCATCTGCAAGCACATGCAGGTAAGCGGCCCGGCGGTTGTGGTCATGGTGATGATGGTGGTGACCATGATCGTGCCCGTGACTGTGGCCATGCTCATGGCCTGCATCCCCCAGTATCCAAGCTGACACCCCGTTGACCACTAGGCCAATGATGGCCACGAAAATAGCCCCATCGAAAGAAATGGGAACGGGCTGGATAAAACGCCCCACGCTCTCTATGACCATGTAGAGCGCAAAGACTGCCAGCAGGATTGCTCCTGTGAAGCCACCCAACGCATTGACCTTTCCTGTGCCGAAAGAGAAACGGTGGTTGCCCGCGTTTTTCCTGGCATACGCGTAGGCGAAGGCCGCAATGCCTAGAGCCACTGCATGGGACCCCATATGCAGGCCATCGGCCAGCAACGCCATGGAGCCATAAACGATTCCGGCCAGAATTTCCCAGACCATCATCGCCAGTGTCAGGCCCACCACTATGAGTGTGCGGGTTTCGCCAGAGCGCTTCTGATCCTGACCAAAGACGTGGTTATGTTGCCAATGGTCGAGTCGTTCATGGTGCATAACAGTGTTCCCGGCAAGGCAGATGGTTGGTAGACCTGTAGGCAAAACCCCACTTTTGACCTATCCCCCCTGGGGGGATAGGATGGAATCCTACTGGAGTCCGATTTCTACCACAACCTTTCTGCTGCTTATGCTTTCACTGGTGAAGCCATGCTTGACATTCTGAGGCACCGAACCTATCGCCATTTGTTCCTGGCACAGGTGGTTGCATTGTTGGGTACCGGGCTGGCGACGGTGGCATTAAGCCTGCTGGCGTTTGACCTGGCCGGAGATCAGGCGGGACAGGTGCTCGGCACCGCCATGGCGATAAAAATGGTCGCTTATGTCTTGATAGCCCCGCTGGCGTCGGCCCTGGCAGAGAACATACCCCGTCGTGCTCTGCTGGTCTCCCTCGATGTGGTTCGATCGGCGACGGCGCTGGCTTTGCCTTTCGTTACCGAAGTCTGGGAAGTGTACGTATTAATTGCTGTCCTTCAGTCGGCGTCAGCGGCCTTTACGCCAACGTTTCAGTCTACGATTCCGGAGACTCTCCCAGATGAGGATGACTACACCAAGGCGCTGTCGCTCTCCCGGCTGGCATACGACCTGGAAAACCTTATAAGCCCGGCACTCGCGGCGTTGATTCTGCTTGCTACCAGCTGGCAGTCGTTGTTTTCGGGCACGGTGATCGGGTTTATTGCATCAGCCTTGCTTGTAGTGTCGGTTGCTTTGCCATCTAGGAGCAAATCAGAGAAACGTCGCGGCGTTTATGATCGAGCAAAGGCCGGATTCAAAATTTTCATGGCAACTCCTCGCCTCCGTGGGGTGATGGCTCTGAACCTGGTGGTCAGTCTTGCGGGAGCCATGGTGATCGTGAATACGGTTGTGCTGGTGCAGGGACGCTTCGGCCTAACTGAGCAGCACACAGCCATGGCTTTTGCCGCGTTTGGCGCTGGTTCCATGTTGGCTGCATTGGCGTTACCGACTCTCTTGAAGCGCTGGCAGGACCGGAAAGTCATGCTGACTGGCGGTTGGATTCTAATTTCCGGGTTGATTCTCACAATGGCGGTGGGATCACTGGAGTGGCTATTGCCCGTGTGGGCTTGGCTAGGCGTCGGTTTCTCGACTGCTCAAACCCCCATTGGCAGAGTCCTTACGAGGTCGTCGCATGCTGAAGACAGGCCAGCTCTGTTTGCCGCCCAGTTCTCTTTGTCGCATGCCGGATGGTTGGTCGCGTATCCATTAGCTGGGTGGCTTGGGTCTACTGCGACTATGTCCGTTACTCTGTCAGTACTTCTGGGGCTTGCTCTCGGAGGGCTGATTCTTGCGTTGAAGCTGTGGCCCTCCGTTGATCCGCCAGAACGCTGGCATAACCACGTCGACCTGCCAGGCGACCATCCTCATGTTGCAAACGCCTCTAATCCGGGAGTTCACCGCCACAACTATGTCATTGATAGCCTGCATCCTAAATGGCCGGATTGAGATTGCATGGGACTCTGCGAATGTTCGCTTTTGTTTAGCTGGGCTCGACGCATGCCCTGGTCGCAAAGCGGGCATTCAGGTCGCCCGATCGACGGGAAGCTTCGCGGCAATTCTGGAGTCGCGAATCGGCGTGCCCCTTGTCCGGCAAAAGAGAGTTTAACTGGCTCTTAGTGAACGATAGACTTCCCGCCTACGCGCGTAAAATGTCCAACGGCCTCCGGGAGGACTTTTGACTACATGTAACAAAACCATGCTCAAATATCTGGTTGCCGGGCTCCTGCTGACGCTGTTCTCTGTCCCCGTGACTGCGGAAGAAGCTTTTGGAAAAGAGGTCGAATACGTCTGTCGGGGTGACCACGTGACCAGCACGGCGGGTTATCGCACCGGGTTTCGTGAGAAGAACCGGCTCAAACGCTTCGTCTTCCTGCTGGAAAATCCCCGGCTTATTACTGTGCGCGAAGACGACGGCCCCGCCGTGGCGTTTGCCAACTATCAGGTTCGGGATGACTACGTGGTCAGCGACCTTCACAATCAAACCACCTTCCGGCTAAATCTGGCCAACCTGCGCTTCGTGGCCACTTCCCCGGGCAGCCATCTGGCTGCCAGCTCCAACCGCAGCCCCTGGCTGGTCGCCGGGAAATGTCGCGCCCTCTAATTTGTCTGAACTGAGACCGAGGTCTCGAATCTGCTCCCAATACTTGTCTTTTGGCTAAACCTAGTTCACAGGATTGGTCGACAGTGGTTCGGCGGGACGGGGATTCTAGGAGCACTGGTCGCAAAGCGAACGTAGAGATTTAAGTAGCGCTCGGCTCCCCAAAAGGTTTCAAGTTGCGAAACGACAGTCCAAAGGACGCGCGAAGCCTGCCCAATATCTCCTGAAAGCGCCCCCCCAAAAAAAAGTTTCAATTTAGTTGATCCATAAACCAGTTAGTTCAGTACTAAATCAAATTGGAGGATTTTTTGATGGCGAATGCTGAACTTACCCAAACGCGAGCCGACTCCTGGCGCGCCGTTGTTGAAGCCTACCAAGTCTGTAGTCAGCGGTATGGCTCAGCCCTCAATCACGTCGACCTGACGCCCGCCCAGTTTGAGGTGATGATCCTGATTCGTTCACTCAAGCAAAACGCCACACCAAAACGAATCGCTGAACGGCTTCTGGTGACCAAGGGAAACATCACCGGGGTGACCAACCGGCTGCTGACCCGAGGCTTGATTGATCGGCAAAGCCATCAAACCGATGGCCGATCCCTTGTATTCGAGCTCACCCCTCAGGGCCGTCATTTGCTCCAGGACGCAAATAAAGTGGCCGCAGAATTTGTTCGCCAGCAGCTGGAGCCATTCACTGATGAAGAAGTTGAAATGGTCGGGCGTCTGATGCGCCAAATGAAACAGCACCTGTTGTCGATGGACGCAGACAGCATTGTGAAAGCCGCCCTGGATTAGGCGAAATCTCTGGAGAATGTTCATGTTGAACTCATCGTTTCTCTCCGTGCCACCTGCCAGCTTGAGAGCACTGGAACTCAGAGCTGCAGCCGACGTGCTGGCATTGCCACTCTGGATGACCAGACTGGCGTCACGCAACGCCACGGATGTGGGCCAGAACAGGGCCGTGTTCGTTCTACCGGGGTTTGGAGCAAGCGACAGGGCCATGGCTCCGATGCGCTACTTCTTGCGGCGCCATGGCTTTAATTCATTGGAATGGGGGCTCGGCGTCAACAAAGCCGGCCTGGATCTTCCCCACGATCCGCACATGCTGTCCTGGGATTTCGACATACCCGAAAAAGTCGCAGGCGAAACCGGTGTTCCCTATCTGTGTGATCAGATGGTGGAGCGGGTGTCACGTTTCTGCGAGGAACATTCAACCACCGCATCGTTGGTGGGCTGGAGCCTCGGCGGAACCATCGCCCGTGAAGTCGCAAGAGACCTGCCACAGTACGTCGACCAAGTGGTCACCTTGGGTTCGCCGGTGATCGGCGGTCCCAAATACACCAGTGCGGCAGGCCTTCTGAGTAAGCGGGGCTTAAATCTCGACTGGATCGAACTCGAAGTAGAAAGACGCAATCAGAAGCCCATCAAACCGGCCGTCAGCGCCATCATTAGCCGAAGCGACGGGATCGTGGACTGGTCCGCCAGCATCCTGGCCAATGACAGCACCACCCGCTACATAACCACCGACGTCTCCCATCTAGGGATGGGTATCAACCGGCGCGTGATGGAGCTTGTGCTGCAGGAACTGACCCGCGAGCGGAAGGCGCAATGACAGAACCCCAAAAGTCAGAACGAGTGGTTCTGTTTGTGCCGGGTGCAATGACCGGTGATTGGATCTGGGAAGACAATTTTGCCCAAGCCTTTTCTGAGGCCGGTTACACCGTAAGAACCATGAGTTTTCGTGGCCATGGCGCAAGCTTGGTTGAGCGGATGTCACTGCGTTTCGACGATTACGTCAAAGACTGTGTCACGGAGATCTCCAGATGCAGTCGTACGCCCCACATCGTTGGCCATTCACTCGGCGGCCTGGTGGCCCTCCATGCAGCAACCAAAGTGCCTGTCGAATCGATGGCATTGCTGTCACCGGCACCTATCGGTGGCATGACTCGGAGCATCGCATCACTGGCTGCGACGTCTCCAATGTCCGTTTTCAAGTTTTCAGCGGCGCTCTTGAACGCGCGCTTGACGCGTTATGGCACGCCACCCCTGGGCGTGTACTCGCCTTCATGCGAACCCGAACGAGCCAACGCCATTACCGCTCAGCTCAAATCTGAAGCATTACCGGTCGTTTTAAAGCTCCTCGCGCCGCCAACGCTGGCAGTGGATAGACTCGATGCCGATCGAATTCTGATGGTTGGCGCCGAAGGCGACAAGATTATTCCAGCCTCTGAAGTCAGGCGCTCAGCCGCTTTTATCAATGCACGATTCAAATCCTACAAAGGGCTGAGTCACACGTTTCAGGCGGAGCGGGAGTGGCCGGTCGTCGCTAATGATCTTCTTCGTTTCTTTGCGGGAACCTAGCACCAAATGGCTCATCCCCGATGCCTGCCAAGGTCGCAAAGCGAACATTCAGGTTTGGAGATAACGCCTGGGCTCAGCGGCCGGTTTGGGGGCGCAACGCGCCGGAAAAGCGGCCGGCTTGAGCCCTTGGTTATGCCTATACCCACTCAACAGTTGCTAATCCCGGTTGTTCACCAACCTCCAACTCAATGAATAATGCATATTCATAGTGAAGGTCTCGCTTGTATCCTGAAAGTTTTTGGCGGTCGATCTCACGATTAACCATGCTACTACTTTTTTTGATCTCGATTACCAGATGGTTAGTATTTCTCCCGCGCTGGTGAATAATGATGTCAGGGAACACCGTTTTAGCTTCTGTATCTTCATCATCTGGGTGCAAATCAAGAAAACCGATTCTTTTAGGATCGACACCATCACGGTTGTACTCACAATCAACATCCCAATCAGGAAGCAGAAATTGAAGATGTAACCCCAGTCGATGAGAAATTGACCTCTCGTTAGCATCGACTTCCAACAAATACGAATCGCGTTCAAAAAGCAGCCGCAAAGCTGCTATGAGAAATTCACCGGGCTCTTGTTCTCTTAGTATGGTTGCCAGTTGATCATCCATGTGAGCCTCTTCTGGCATAACGCAAAGCTTTGCGGCAATTTTGGAGCCGCGCAGCGGTGGAAAAATTGTCCGGAAACAGCGGCTGGTCATGCCTCTCTGAGCAGCGTAACCATGCGATTAGCCATGGAAACATATTCTTTGGCCGCATCGGTATTAACTTCTCTGTCAGTAAGGTGAACCGCCTCGTTACGCGTTTCTCTCAAAAGTTGTAGTAGGCCAAACGCCCCTTTACCCAGAGTGTCGTGATCTGCAAGCTTGAGCTGAAGCATGTGAGTGTTTGACCTCTTCATCTCCTCTGCGGGAATCCCATACCGCGCTCCCATTTCTTCTAGGGCAACCTCGACGTCTAACCATGACTCAAGAATTGCTCCTCTTGGCGAAAGCTCAGCCAACTCTAGACGCCGTGTGAACTCCTTTGTTTCGGGCAGTGCCAGCTCTGGTAGAGAACTTTCAGCTTCTCGGCTCACTTCTTGAACGCGATTGCTGAATTCAATCTGAGTTTCTTTGTGCTTGATACTCTGAATCCGGCCGATTGCCTCTACTAGCTCATTCCGAAGCAGAACGACGGCTACAATCAGGGCCGATGGCCACGCAATCGAATCTATCACAGAAGAAAGAAATGTAAGCCAGTCCATGCAACTCCTTTAGGGATAACGCCCGGGCTCAGCAGCCGATTTGGAGGCGCACCGCGCCGGAAAAGCGGTCCGCTGCAGGCCCTGGTTAGGATTTTCCACGGTAGATGTCTTCCATACCTTGCACATGCTCATCCAACATACCCAGCTCATGCAGCATCCTGTATGGGTTGTTCTCCGCAGCATGCTCCCGATGAGAGTCGCTTATTGAGCACCAAGAACATTTTTGTTCGTTGACGGCAGTGTCAGGGGGAGTAATGGGTTCATTGCACTCATCGCAATTAGCGGGCGACTCAATAACCCCCTCCCCATCAAATATATAAACGCCTCCAGTTTCATCCTTCATATATTTTTCAGGAAAGCTTTTCCCAACGAAAGATTGAAAATATTCGCAACCCACTTCAGCGGCGATCTCAGCGGCCCGATCCAAATATTCGGGCTCTGTCTTTGAACCCGCAATTATTGCAGTTACACAATCTGTGGGAACAGAAAAGATCATATTACCGTTTATGTCTTCAATATACTGCTTAGGGACTACGACCCGACGTTCTTGCTCGTAACTCCAACAGGTCTGTTTAGAAAAATATGCGGAGTGCATCAAAATTTTATGGAGGAAAAAGGTATGTCTTGGCTTACAAGTCCCGAATGCACGCTGTAAAGAAGGAGTAATATTTTCATTAGGGGAGTCGGTATATGTGACATCACAAATCGATATTTCATCAAAATGCGCATCAAGCTCATCTTCATCAATCTCTACGACAAAGCCTCTTGAGGTATGAGCATAATGGGCCCACATCGGTACGACAATAGGACTTTTTGAGAAACAAGTCGTTGGAATCTGTGGGACTTCCCCTATTGATTCCTGGTAAAACGCAAGCATTTGAGGGTCTAAATTTCGATCTATGCTCAGAAACAATTCATAAGGGTCGTTGTAATCTTCAGGCAACGAGCACTTAAATCCAACCTTCTCATCTTCAGGATTGAACGCCAGATCTAGGATTTTAGGCCCCATATACTTGTATATTTTTTTGCTCACTTAGATTCCCTCCTGACGCCATCCTAACAGCAATTAGGCAGCGCGCTTTATCATTGCAGAAATTTGACTGCGTCATTATTACTGACTTTGAACCATCAATCGCGCTGCACATAAATTTATAAAACAATAGCTTAGCCGAGCATGGCCAACTCTGCCATGTAATCATTCAGCGTCTGCAATTTGCTCCGCCAATCATACTGGATGAAATGGCTGTGATGAGCCTGGAGACTGTGGAGAAAAGCCCTGACTCGAACGTCCGCTTTTGTTTAGAACATCGGGCAAGTCTGCGCGGGTCGCAAAGCGAACACTCAGATTTAGGGATAACGCCGCATTCAGCGGCTTGTTCATTGCAACGCGGTATTACATTTCCCTAGTGATACTTAACCCTTCTATTATCAAATGCAGGCATCGTTCCTTCGAGCACATCAACAACCCTATTTTTGATTGCACTGCTTTCAATCGCTCCCGATGTGTATGTGATCCTGTGGCCATCTGTTCGATCAAATTCACAGTGGATTATTTGCTCAGCATCACATACAACCGCAAGGTTTGGGTTATGAGTTACCATAATTATCTGTCGCTTTTGTTTTGCTTCTGTCAAGACCGGGACAAGCAAGCTAACAACTGTTTCATTGTCCAGATTTTCTTCAGGTTGATCTAGTATTATTGGATTGTTTCCTTTGTCTACAAGCAAATAAAATATAAGAAGTAATGCCCCTCGTTGGCCCGGGGAAAGCTGCTCAATTTGAGCATCTTGAAACTTTAAAGTATATCTTGGTTCAAGGTAATCCAAGCTAAAGATAGAATCATACACCTCGTGTGCATCTCTATCTTTTCGTAACATTGACGCAATTCCAACTTCATTTTTTGACGCTGCTTCAAGTTTATCATGCAACTCCGTTACAAAAGAAAGCACCGATTCTTTATCGTAAAAATCATGCCTATCAATTAAATCCTTTATTACAGCCAGGCTCTCTGTCTCTCCTCTAAACTCACCGGATGCCTGCTTTATAATAGAAAACAGCTTCGATGACACTTGATCAATAGTAGTACTCAGCTCGGCGCTAAACTGCAATTTATACTCATCACGTATCAAAGCATTATTTTGAATAAGTGACTGAACGGGTTCAAATAGCTCTTCACGTTTTTTTCTTTGATCTTCCAAAATATCAAAAATTTTACCTGTCAGCGCTATTCGCTCATCTTTCAGTGTATCTCTTCGAACTGGAAGTTTATCTAGTTGTTCTTTTCTATATTTCAGACCTTCGAGACTATCAGGCGATTCTTTACTGCCCTCTAATTCTAACTTTCTTTCTCTCCATATCTTTAGTTGATCTAAATATTTTTGATATGATTGCTGAGGAGCATTTAGTTGAGCATTCAAAGATGCCCTTTGATCTTTAAGTGTCTTTTCATCAATATCTAGCTTATTGATATCGGCTTTTATCTCAAGGTCGCGAGCAGACGTCGCTTTTTCGATATCAGATATTAAATTTCTATCAGCTTTGAATTTGATGAGATTACTAGCCTCTAAGCCTAGTAGATTAAGATCGACATCAAACTCTGAGCTAAACTGTTGAACAGCTCGCTCAACAACATCAAGCCCTTCCTTGAGGCTTTTACATGCCTTTCGTTTGGCAGCTAGATTGGCAGCCTCTTCTTGATATTCTTTTCGCTTATTTTTTATATCTTCAAGTTGTTTAGAAATTGAAGATACTTTTTCTGCTGATTTTTGTTGTTCTGGGGAGAGCTTATCTGTTGGCTCAGGAACTTCAGGAGGCCGATTCTTCAGGTGTTCTTGAAGCAATCTTACTTTTTGATTTAGCTGCTCTTCTATCCCTTTACGCACTTCATTGGTCATCTGGTTTTCAACTGACTCTATCTGCCAGTTAATCTTATGCAATTCACTACGCAGGCTCTCTAAATTGCTTCTCAATGAGCTTTCTTGTTGCTCAATAAGTTGATCGAAATCATAGGCACCTAAACGAATTGTCTCATCGGCATGAGAGAAAATCACAGACCTCAACTCATTTTCAAAAGCACCTGACGTACCCGAAACATGGGAGTTACACAGCTCTTCAAAATGACCCTGAGGGATATACTTAACAAGTTCGACGTTTTCAGTCGCCGGATTTTCGTTGAGGTTTTTCTCTAGCTCTTGCTCATCAGACCAAGTAATCTTTGCCTTGAAATGTTTTGCAGGCTCACCGGTTTTTCCTCTAAAACGGTTTTCTTTTAAGAAAGAGAAATGATGGCTTTGCTTTGAGTTTCCAAGTAGAGCGGTAATATCGGCGAGCGCACTTTTACCACTTCCCTTATTTCCGATAATGGCAACCATGTCGTTATTTAGAGCTAGTTCTGTGCCATCAAGCCACGCGTCACTAATCGGCGAGTCACTCCTCTTTATAACCTCGAGTTTGTCAATAAATTGGCTTCGGTTATTCCTCACCAATAAACACTTCGGAGGTATTGAACCAATATATGAGCGTTTAGCTGGTTCTTTGATAGCTTGCTTTAGTCCCTCAAAGGTTGGATTGGCTTTGATCCACGTGGTTTTACCTGAAGGGTAGTCACCGTAACCGCGACGGTCGTTGTTCCCCGGCTCACCCGTGAACCTATGTGCGTCGCTCCCCGATACGGCAAGCCTAGGTATATTGCCTAATGCATATTGAAAGTTACTTATCCAATTTCTGTTGTCCTCAGTTTCGATTCCCGCAAAGGCAGCCCACAAAGCTGGGGTCCTAGTTTCAAAAATTGGTGATGTTTCGAACAACTCGAGTACATAGGCATAGTGTTCCTGCCACTTTACATCGGCTATTCCATCGTTGGTATTAAATGGCATGAATCCAAGAGCCAGTCCTTTTGACACACTGCGGATCGCCTGCTTGTAACTCTCGCATGTTATTTCGGCAATTGTTGATCCTGCTTTTAAGGCAGCCTCATCACTTTGATCTACTTCATCTTTCTCGAAGCCTTTACTACGCAAAAAGTCCTCTCCTACAGTGCGAGCAAGAGATTTCAATGAATAATCTGAAAGTGGTCGGTTGATAAACGCAACACTCAACGCCGTACGAAAATCCCTTAGCTCCTGATCATCAATTTTATCTGAGAACAAAACATGAGCATTAAGCCGTCCCTCCATAGGAGCGACCAACCGTAGCTCAATACCTGGGAAAACTGTCTTTTTTAGTTTTGGGGCTCCTGGCTGGGCCAAACGGCGTTTTAATGCGAACCACCCATCAAAAGTCCAATAATCCATGATAGCGAACACGGCTGGTTCAGCAGCATTTAATGCATGAATCATTTCATCAATTATCTGGGTGTTCTCAGGTGAATCTGGGTTAGAATTAAATTTTTGACCTTCCCAATGGAAAGAAGCTGGAGTATGAATATGAAGATCCCATTTTCGCCACTCTGATCCTCGACTGTAATTTCCATTCATCATGTATGACCTTATTCCTTTCTATCCAATATGAGGAAAAAACTGTGAATTCCTCAGGGGATGTAACAGCAACTAGACTGAATCATAGGATATTCCGAAAACTTGAATTCTTCGTTATTCCGTCAGAAGGCAGAATGAGCCGCTGGACGACTCTATTAAAAACATAACCTTAGCCCATCTACGTGGGTCCTGCCACGTTATAACCTGACGTCTGTCAAAGGCGCACCCAGAAATATTCTATATGCACGCCGATCAGAAAACTCGGGTTACGCCGGTGCCAAATTTTACTATGCCTGAGATTCGGTGATTAATCGCCAAAGCACTATAACCGACGGCTAATTGGCCAAAACGGCTTAGAGCAGCCTGAACAATGGAGATACCTAGTGTTCGCTTTTGTTTAGGAGCGGACTGGCTATTCGGAAGTTAGGATGGCTAACACAAAACAAGGATAACGGAAAACTTATGCTTCAAAATTTGGAAAATTAATGGGTAAAACCACAGGGAAACGCCCGCAAATCAGCGATTATTTCAAATCAATGCAATATCGTTGTGCCTGTTCCACAAGCGAAGACCATCCTATTCAGTCAAACAGCCCAAGCAGGTATTCCGACAGCGTCTGATAGCTGTACTCAACCTTGGCGTAGGCGGAAGAAGGCGGCTCCTCATATTCCCTCTTACACTCGCGGGCGCCACTGTAGCTGGTGAGGTAGGCCTCCCGGATCAGATTGGGGTTGGCTGGATCAAATGTCTTCAAGTAATACATCGCCCACTGAAACCCGGTTCCGGCATCCACGTTAGCCAGACTCGACAATGCCGGATCCAGGAAGGCGTACCGTAACAGGCGGCTGACCGGATTTTCGGGATCAGCATCCTGGAATTGCCGAGCATCGTATTCGAGGGCCAGGTCGACAAAATTGGCAGGCTGGGGCTCGTAGCCGGTGAGCGTATAGCCATATTGGTCGGTAACAACGTGATCCATCACTGCAACCTCGGCCTCAGTGGCCTCCAACTCAGTGCATTCAGCCTGCGTTCCACTCAGCTCCAGTGTGGCAATTATCGAACCACTATCGACCATGGTGAAGCCCGCAAAATTATCGGGTGACACGGCAGGTTGAAACTGCCGCACCAGCGTCCGAACCAGATTCGGCCCCCCTGCCTGCGGAATTTCCGCTACCAGCTCAGAGACTGTATCGGCATCTACCTTTTCAGCCTGCTGCCAGTGATAGATCACCTCCGGGTTCCCCGAAAGCTCCGTGGAACCGGCCGAGATACCTTCGTGCTCATGGCAGGTTGTCGAGGTCTCGAAATAAATTCGCTGATTGTCCCAGTCAAAAATCAGCCGCTCATCGACGCCTTCGGCTTCATAGGCAATCCGGCTCTGGGGCGATAAAGACACCGAGGGCCGCCACTGGCTACCAAGCTGGTACATCAGACCATTCACGTTGATCAGCCGGACCAACTCCGGCATGGACGGCGCCAGGCAGCCTTCAGCGGATACCGAAAGCAACTGCCCCGACTCGGAATAATCAAAGAACAGCTCGGCGGATACCATCAGGGCCGAGGTGCTGACCGGAAGGTTCTGATCACTCTCGGGCTGAGCCTTAATGCGCTGATGAGTCAGCAAAACCGGGTCGGTCAGTTCCAGGGGTACCTCCGGCAATGACAGAGCACCCACGTCCACGTTGGCGTAGTTTCCTCCACTTGCATCATCCACCACAGCAATCACCGAGGGTGCATTCTGCACCAGGGATATCCCGAGCAGGTACGCAGCCTGTTCGGGGTTCCGCAAAGAACGTTCCTTACCATCACTGTCGGGGAGACTTAAGGCCTCGTTGTAATCATCCGGAACCTGGCTCGCCATAAACCTGGCCAGAGCCCGGGCATAGGCATGGGCACGCTCATCACCTGCCAGGACATAATCTGCCACCAGATTGAGACCGGCCAGACTGCCCGCGAGGTCTTCGGGCGCCTCCAGATAAGAGCCAAGACCGAACAAGGTGCGGTATCGAGCGAGCGTGGTGAGTGGCGTGATATTCCGGACTCCCGGCGCCGCGGACATCAGAAATGCGCGCGCCACCGGCACGTCTCCGCCCCGGGTCTGTTCCAGGGTTTTGCCGGGCAACGCTACTGCGTAGAGCGGATAATTCCCGGGATCCAGGTCCGGACCGACCTCCGGTGGAAGATTCAGCTCCGACACATCAAGGGAAAACTCACCGCCCTGCCCGCTCATCGTGGTGGGCTCACCAGACTCGAGCACCGCAACGTTGCCGTTCTCCAGCTCGATCTCCAGGGGCCCCGGGGTGTACTGGCTGTCACCATCCATATCCAGCCAAACGCGGGCATGGATCAGGTAACCATCGATCACCTTTCCGGAATAGGGGGCCGGCTCGGAATACGACACCCCATCGAAATCCCGACCATCCACTGGCAGGGTATCCGACTCTTGGCCACAACCGGCCAGAGTAAGGGTCAGCAGTGCAATCGGTAAGCAATCCAGGCGTGTCATCGCGGCAACCGTTTATTGTTATCAGAGGTGTGCCGCTACTTTAGGAGATGTTGCCGGGAGAGACCTTGACAGGCTTGGCAATTTGTAAAGATAGGTAACAGGAAGCCTTGCCGGCAATTCGCCGGCAAGGCGGGGCTTCTCAGAACGACCGGGCCACGATCTCCTTCATGATCTCGTTGGTGCCGGCATAGATTCTCTGGACACGGGAGTCTGCCCAGGCACGGGCAATGGGGTATTCCCACATATAGCCATAGCCACCGTGCAGCTGCACACATTCATCCATGACCTTGCATTGCAGATCCGTGGTGTGCTGCTTGAGCATGGCCGCGGTAGGGATATCCAGCTTTTTCTCCAGGTGCAGCTCCAGACAGCGGTCGGTAAATACCCGGGCTGCGGTAATCTCGGCTTTCAGCTCCGCCAGCTTGAAGCGGGTGTTCTGGAAGGCAATTACCGGCTTGCCGAAGGCCTTGCGCTCCTTGACGTAATCCAGGGTCCACTGCCAGGCTGCCTCGGCTGCAGCCACCGCAGCCAGGGCCACTTGCAGGCGTTCGGCGGGCAGTTCCTGCATCAACTGGAAGAAGCCCTGGCCCTCCATGGAACCGATCAGGTTTTCCGCGGGCACTTTCACGTCCTGGAAGAACAGCTCCGAGGTATCCTGGGCCTTCATGCCAACCTTGTTGAGGTTCTGCCCCTTTTCAAAGCCGTCCCACGCCGTTTCCACCAGCAACAGGCTGGTTCCCTTGGCCCCTTCCTTTGGATCGGTTTTGGCCACCACGATCACCAGATCCGCCAGCTGGCCATTGGTGATGAACGTTTTGGAGCCGTTCAGAACATAGTGGTCCCCGTTTTTCACGGCCGTGGTTTTGACACCCTGAAGGTCGGAGCCCGCGCCAGGTTCGGTCATGGCAATGGCACCGATCATTTCACCGGAGGCCAGCCTGGGCAGATACTTCTGCTTCTGCTCTTCGGAACCGTAATTGAGGATGTAGGGCGCAACGATGTCCGAGTGCAGCCCCCAGCCGATGCCCGACAGGCCAGCGCGGGAGATTTCCTCGATGATAACCGCGCTGTAACGGAAATCAGCGCCCACGCCGCCGTACTCTTCCGGCATGGTCGGACACAGAAAACCCAGCTCGCCGGCCTTTTGCCACAGTTCACGACTGACCTGGCCGTCCTTCTCCCATTGGTCGTGATAGGGCGCCGCCTCCTGTTCCAGGAACTTGCGCACGGAGTCGCGGAAACCTTCCAGGTCGGCATCGAAAACGGTACGTGGAATCATGGTGAACCTCGGTGAATGACGTATGTTGTGGTTGTCGTTCACCAAGTCTCGGCCGGGGGCCCGTTTCGCTCAATGATGAAAACCATCAATTGCGCTGGCCAAAACCATCGGCCGGGATCCGCTTCAGCGAGACTGTTTTGCGTCCACCCTGGCTTCGCCCCAGCGGGGCATGAGGTCCTGCGGTAAACCCAGGTGGTCCAGCAGGCGGGCGACCACGAAATCCACCAGGTCTTCAATGGAGTTCGGCTTGTGGTAGAAACCCGGGCTGGCCGGCATGACCACCGCCCCCATGCGGGTGAGGCGCAGCATATTTTCCAGGTGCACTTCCGAATAGGGAGCCTCGCGGGGCACCAGAATCAGCTGACGCCGCTCCTTGAGAGCAACGTCCCCGGCCCGCTCGATCAGATTGTTACTGGCGCCCGTGGCCAGGGCCGACAGGGTTCCGGTGCTGCAGGGACAAATGACCAGCGGTGCTTTTTCGCCAGACCCGGAAGCCGGCGGCGCAAACCAGTCCTCCCGGCCGAAGACCAGGATCTGTCCGGACTCGGCGCCGGCGTACTCTGTCAGACTCTCCTGCATGGCAGGCGGGGAGCCCGGTAGTTTCAGGTCCGTTTCCGTGGCGACCACCACCTGGGCGGCGCGACTGATCATGACATGAACACGACATCCGGCGGCCACCAGGCATTGCAGCAACCGCAATGCATACTGGGCGCCGGAGGCACCGGTAATCGCCAGGTTTATGGTTCGCTGTGCCGGAGCGGGCGAGGTCATTTGCGCTATTCCCCAGAGGTTTCGGGTCAGAAGATCAGCTCTGGATACGTTCGAGCTCTGCTACCAGTTTGCCGTGGATCCCACCAAAGCCGCCATTACTCATGATGACAATGTGGCAGGGGCTTGCGAGGTCGTCCAGCACACGTCCGATAAGGTTCTCAACCGACGACTCCACCCGGTGCAGGTCATTGCCATCGTTTTCGGCCTGCCAGGCTTCCACCAGCTCCTGCAGCCAGTCCATCTCGTTCAGGTTTGCCCACAGCACCCTGTCCGCCAGGGCCGCGCTGGCCAGCAGGTTGTCCCGGTGCACCCCCTGCTTCATGGTGTTGGAGCGGGGCTCGATCAGCGCCAGGATGGGTTCATCGCCCACCTGGTTGCGCAAGCCCTCAAGCGTGGTGGCGATGGCTGTGGGGTGATGGGCGAAATCGTCGTAGACCCTCACGCCGCCGACATCCGCCAGCAATTCCATACGGCGTTTGACTCCGGAAAACCGGCACAACGCCGCCACCGCATGGTCCGGCGTGATGCCCACATGGCGTGCTGCGGCGATGGCAGCGAGTGCATTACGGACATTGTGCATACCGGTCTGCTCCCATTTCAGGGTGGCCACCGGCTGCTCGTGATGGATCACCATGAAGCGACTGCCATCTTCGGAGAGCAGTTCGGCACGCCAGTCCGCCGTACGGGTCACCTCGCTGCCGATGGCGGTATCCTGAACCGGGCTCCAGCAGCCCATGGCCAGGGCATTGTCCAGGTGGACATCCACTGCGGGACGGACAATCAGCCCCCGGGAGGGCACAGTACGAACCAGGTGATGGAACTGGCGTTCAATGGCCTCGACGTTCTCGAAAATATCAGCGTGGTCGAACTCGAGGTTGTTGAGGATCAGGGTGTGAGGCCGGTAATGAATGAACTTCGAGCGCTTGTCGAAAAAGGCGCTGTCGTATTCGTCAGCCTCGATCACAAAGAAATCGCTGTTCCCCAACCGGGCAGAGACCGGAAAATCCAGGGGCACGCCACCCACCAGGTAACCGGGTTCGAAGCCGGCCTGCTCCAGTATCCAGAGCAGCATCGAAGTCGTGGTGGTCTTGCCGTGGGTACCGGCCACGGCCAGCACCCACCGATGGCGCAGGACTTCGCGAGCCAGCCACTCTGGGCCGGACATGTAGTCAATATTCTGGTTCAGTACTGCCTCGACTTCGGGATTGCCCCGGGACATGGCATTACCGATCAGCACCAGATCCGGTCGGGGGTCCAGGTGCTCGACACTGTAGCCCTCCATCAGACTGATACCCTGGCTCTCCAGCTGTGTGCTCATGGGAGGATAGACACCCTGATCCGAGCCAGTCACCGTGTGGCCCAACTCCCGCGCCAGAACGGCCAGGCTACCCATGAAAGTGCCACAGATTCCGAGGATATGAATGTGCATTCGGTGTTCGACCTCTCCGTTGAAACCTGCCAAGCCTCCACTATACTCCGCAAGGCGTCAAGGCCCGCGCTATCCGCAATCCTGCTCATGAAAATCCGGGCTGTTTGGCGTATCATCGGCGCCATTGTCGAACCAGCAGGAGGCTTCAGCCCGAGATGGCTATCAAGAACGCTTTTTACGCCCAGTCCGGCGGTGTCACAGCCGTCATCAATGCCAGCGCCTGTGGCGTCATCCAGACCGCCCGCAAGCACCCGGACAAGATCGGCAAGGTCTTTGCCGGCCGTAACGGCATTATCGGGGCGCTGAGGGAAGAACTGATTGATACCAGCCTCGAGAGCGACGAGGCAATCCAGGCCCTGATCCACACACCGGGCGGGGCTTTTGGTTCCTGTCGTCACAAACTCAAGAACATCTCCGAGAACCGCGCCGAGTACGAGCGTCTGATCGAGGTATTCCGCGCCCACGATATCGGCTATTTCTTCTACAACGGCGGCGGCGATTCCCAGGATACCGCCTACAAGGTCTCCCAGATCGCCGAAAAGATGGGCTACCCCATCACCTGCATCGGTGTGCCCAAGACCGTCGACAATGACCTGCCGTTTACCGACTGCTGCCCCGGCTTTGGCTCAGTCGCCAAGTACATCGCGACTTCCACGCTGGAAGCCAGCCTGGACATCAAGTCCATGTGTGAAAGCTCCACCAAGGTTTTCATCCTGGAAGTGATGGGCCGCCATGCCGGCTGGATTGCCGCCTCCGGAGGCCTGGCCGGCCAGGGCGAGGGCGAGCCTCCTCACATCATTCTGTTCCCTGAAATTCCGTTCGACCGGGAAGCCTTCCTCGCCCGTGTGGATCAGTGCGTGAAGGATTACGGTTATTGTGTAGTGGTTGCCTCCGAAGGCGCCCAGTACGAAGACGGCCGCTTCCTGGCCGACGCCGGCGCCAAGGATGCCTTCGGCCATACCCAGCTGGGCGGTGTCGCTCCGGCCCTGGCCAACATGGTCAAGCAGGCTCTGGGCCACAAGTATCACTGGGCGGTTGCTGACTACCTCCAGCGCAGCGCACGGCACATTGCCTCCGCCACGGACGTCGAGCAGGCCTACGCAGTCGGCAAGGCTGCGGTGGAAATGGCGGTATCGGGCAAACAGGCGCTGATGCCGACCATCGTGCGTGAACAACCCAAGCCCTACCGGTGGAAGATTGGCGAGGCGAACCTCAGCGAGGTCGCAAACCAGGAAAAGAAAATGCCGATCCACTACATCACCGACGATGGTTTCGGCATTACCCAGGATTGCCGGGACTATCTCGAGCCCCTGATCGCCGGGGAGAGCTTCCCGCCGTTTGAAAACGGACTGCCCAAGGTTGCGAAGCTCAAGAACCAGTTGGTGGATAAGAAACTCAAGACCGAGTTCAATATCTGACCACCTATCAGGCACAAAAAAACCGCCCAGGGTCACCCCGGGCGGTTTTTTTGTGCCTCAATCAACGGCTCACCGGCTGGTGGCAACCTCTTGCTCACGAACATACGCATAGAATTCGTCAAAACCGCCGATGTGCTGCTGGCCAACAAAGATCTGTGGCACAGTGTGCACAGGCTTGCCAATCTTATCGGCAATGTCAGCCTTGGAAATGCCCTCCGAGATCATGTCGATCCAGGTATAAGGCAGCTGCAAGGATTCACACAGGCCCCTTGCCCGAACGCAAAATCCGCAACTTGAACGGCCATAAATGGTGACCTGCTCCATAAAACCTCCTGCAACTGTGTCAGAAACCGGGATAAAACCTGCCGACAGATTAGTGGCAAGGCGACAGAGAATAAAAATTGATGGTTTGCATGGCAACCATAGTACGTAACCATACCAACAGGACCGAACGCCAAACCTTGGATTCGGTCAAGACAGGGAAATGATTTGGCTTACCTGACCCTTTTTCTGACCGCCTTTGCGGCTGCGACACTGCTACCGGCCTATTCCGAGGTACTCCTGGGCACCCTGGTCACGCAGGATTACTCCCTGTGGTGGCTGTGGTTCTGGGCGACCACAGGGAACACCCTGGGGTCGGTGGTCAACGGCATCATCGGCCGACAGGTGGACCGGTTCAAGCACAAACGCTGGTTTCCCGTCAGCGAACTGCAGCTGCACAAGGCCCGCAACCGGTTCAATCGTTACGGTCAATGGTCTCTGCTACTGGGCTGGCTACCGCTGGGCGGCGATGCGCTCACGCTGGTGGGGGGCATCATGCGGGTGCCCTGGCTGAACTTCGTGGTGCTCGTAGCCATCGGCAAGGGCGCCCGCTATGCCTTCGTACTCTGGTTGGTGGCCGAGGCGTCCGGAGCCTCTGTTCCGTTGCCGTCCCCGTAGAGGTATTTGCGTAGCAGGGGCTCACCGTTGAACTCGGAATGCAGCACGGCAATGAACGTATACACCCCGATCAGCTTCCGGTTCAGGAACACAAACTCCTTGGGAGGCACCCGGAAATAGCGGCTGATTGCCGAACGCGCGGCCTGCCGGGCCACCCGCGATGGCAGGTCACTCTGTTTCCAGCGGTACTGGCCATGTCGGTTAACGGCGTACTCCGGCCACTCGAACTGGTCCTTCGCCAGGGGTTCCAGCACGGACATACACACCTTGCCGAACTTTTCCAATACTTCGCGGGGCCAGTCCAGGCTCATGAACCGTAACGTTACCCCTCCATCGATCACGGCCTCGAGGTCCTGTTCATAGGAAGCCCGGATCATCTGGATGACCGGAGCGAGGAAGTCGTCGGAGTATGACTGAACCGCGCCAAAGTCCAGCAGTACGATCCGGTCATAACCCGGATCCTCACCTTCCTCACCGGCGATGCGAATGCGATAATTCCCGAAGTTGGGATCAGTCTGGATTTCCCCCCAGACAAACAGTTCCCGGAAAAACAGTTCCAGCGCCGCCTCACCCAAGGCACTGCGCCGCTCGAGCGACAGTTCGCGGACCTCCTGCGAACCCACCGAATGGCCATGTTCATAGGTCGAGGCGATCACGTGGGCTGTGGAGTATTCCGGCAACACCCTGGGCACAATGAACCGTGGATCAGACGCCAACATGGTCCGGAATTTCTCGGTGGTGCGGGCCTCGAGCCTGTAATCCACCTCGCGATGCATCATTTCCCTGACTTCTTCGAGCCAGTCATTGAATTCCGGTCCGAAACTGACCAGTCGCGCCACTTTCAACAGTTGCGCCACCGCATTCAGATCACTGTCGACCGCATCCGCAACACCCGGATACTGGACTTTCAACACCAATTCCAGACCATCACTTTGACGGACAGCGCGATGCACCTGGCCAAGCGAGGCGGCGCCAATAGGCTCAGGGTCCACCTCGAGTTCCGCCAGCCGATCCTTGCCAAGCTCCTCCTTGAGGACCCGCTCGATTGACGGCCACTCCAGTGACGTCGTCTGGTCTTCAAGGGTGTGCAGGGCCTCTGTCACCTCTTCCGGCAGGAAATGCTCACCATACAGCGCCATCACCTGCCCTATTTTCACCACGCTGCCTTTCAGGCGCCCCAGTTCATCCACCAGGAAGCGGGCCTGATTCGACAGCATTGCACGGTGGCGCTCTTCACGCCGGTCCTTGCTGCTGAACCAGTTCGTGGCCATATGGGAAGCCATGCGGGTGCCCGCCGTCAGGCCGGCCCGGGTCAGGCTCAGCCTTCGCTCGAAGCTACCGGTCTTGATGCGGGAAACTTTTGCTCCTGGACGCTTGGATGACATGGACAACCTGTTGGTGTCGGTAAATTTGAGCTGTCTCTCAGCTGTTCATTCCATTATACGGATACTGTCGAGACCTATCCTCACCGATTCGACTCCGTTTTCCCGGCCTGCCGGCCAATGCCCGGCCCCGGGTTCCGATTTAAATGTCGCGGGTATGCCTGTTTACGTTTTACTACAGTGCTGCTGGTCAATACGGTCTAGTATGTCAGTCAGTATCAGGCTCGGCATACCACAATAACAAGACGTGAAATGATGCAAACGGCTGCCAAAACTCCGGATACGGAACTGTCCCAGTTTCGCGTGAAAGGCGAAATTCCGGTACCGGTTCTGATCAACTGGCTTACCTCTGCCGCAGTGCCCATCCTGCTGTTTTTCGCCGGGAGGGCTGCCAGCACCAGCGACAATCTGTTCACTGCGCCGCTCCTGGTCACCTTTGCGGCGCTTCTCGGTCTCAATTCCCTGGTTTATCTCGGGATCGGCCACCAGACCCTGCATCGTCGCAGCTTTATCAGCCTGATCACCGTATTGTTCACTTTTCTGGTCATCCAGGCCGTTGAGGACGGCTCGGCTATTATCTGGCTGTTCGCCTACCCGCCCGTTATTTTTTACATCAGCCAGGTCCGCGTGGGGGTCATTGCCTGCGCTGGAGGGCTTGGCGCTCTGGTGTTCCTGTTCAGCCCCGCCGGGGATCTGATCTTCCAGTCGCCCTACAGCACAAGCTTCCGGATCTCGATGGTCATCGTGCTCGGTTTTGAAATGGTTACCTGCTACATCCTTGACCAGAGCCGGCGACGCAGCAAGCTGCGCCTGCTCAGGCTCGCCTCCGAGTTCGAGTTCGCCGCCAAGCACGATGCCCTGACCGGCCTGGCAAACCGCCGGGAGGCTCTGGAGCAACTCGACACCGAGTACCAACGCTATCTGAGGAACCAGCGGCCGTTCTCGGTCATGTTGATGGATATCGACCTTTTCAAGGCCATCAACGACAAGCATGGCCACCATGCGGGTGATGAGTTGATCAGAATGGTTGCCCGCACCCTGCGGGACCAGTGTCGGAAAGTCGATACCGTTGCCCGTTGGGGCGGCGAGGAGTACCTGGTGTTGCTACCCGAGACGAAGGCTGAGGAAGCCGTGAAGACGGCACAGCGAATGCGGGCGGCCGTCGAGGCCGGCTCGGTCGAGGTGGATCAGCAAGAACTCGGGGCCACAGTCAGCATCGGAACCGCGACCATTTCCGGCTCGGAGTCTATCGACCGACTGCTACAGCGAGCGGACGAGGCACTCTACACCGCCAAGAGCGCCGGCCGGAATCAGGCCTGCGCTGCCACGGACTGACGCTTGTCACCATCCCTTCCGGAACTGCACCTGCTGGTAACCGAGCCCGCTGAGCAGATGACTCACCAGACGCTTCTCGACGTCGGCCACGGTGGTTCCCGACACGAAGTCCCTTACCTGGCACATTCGCATGCCCGCATAGCCGCAGGGGTTGATCCGGCTGAAGGGCTCCATGTCCATATCCACATTCAGTGCCAGGCCATGGAACGAGCATCCCCGACGGACCCTGAGCCCGAGGGAAGCGATCTTGGCATCTCCCACGTAGACTCCGGGCGCATCAGGGCGCGGAGCAGCCTCAACGCCCAGATCCGCCAGTGTCCGGACGATACCCTGCTCAATTTCGTCCACCAGGCCCCGGACACCCAGCTTTTTCCTGGGCAGATCAATCATCAGATAGATCACCAACTGGCCGGGTCCGTGGTAGGTCACCTGGCCGCCGCGGTCAACCTGGATAACGGGAATATCGCCGGGCAACAGCAAATGCTCGGCCTTACCGGCCTGACCCTGGGTGAACACCCTGGGGTGCTCCAGGCACCAGAGTTCATCCAGAGTGGCTTCGTCCCGTTCAGCCGTGAAATTCTTCATGGCCTCCCAGGTTTCCAGGTAGGGTTGCTCCCCGAGGGAACGGACAATCAGTTCGGTCATGGGCGTCAGAGCACCATATGAACCCGGCCGCTGGCCTTCAGATCCTCGAACAGCGCCTTGAGCTGTTCTTCACCGGTCGCCACGATTTTCAGCTGCACTGAGGAAAACCGGCCTTTACTGCTCTCGGTGACGGAAATGTCCGCCTCGGCAATCCCCGGAGCATGACACTCCACCACTTCCACCACAAAATCGGTGAAATCAGGTGCGGCATTACCAATGACCTTGATCACGTAATCGCAGGGGAATTCGATTTTTGGTGCTTTCGGCTCACTCATGCCGCATTACTCCCGGGTACTGTCTTCACCCTTATTGAAACAACTGGACGAAAAAGAGCTTGATCGCGTCCCAGAGGCGCTTGAACAATCCGCCCTCCGGAACTTCGGTGAGCGCCAGCACCGGCTCATCCACCAGCACCGTACCGTTCAGACTTACCTTGACCCGACCCAGCTCGTCGCCAACATTAATGGGTGCCTTTATGACAGAATCAAGGTCCACCGTGGATTCCAGCTGGTTGCGTGACCCCCGGGGAATGGTGACGAACACATCTTCGGTCAGCCCGACCGACACCTGGTCTGCCTGGCCACCCCAGATCCGGGCTTCCATCAGCTCCTGGCCGGAGCGGAACAGGCGTTCGCTCTCGTAGTAGCGGAAGCCATAGTTGAGCATCTTCTGGACTTCCTGGGCCCGGGCCTCGGAACTCCTGGTTCCCATGACAACCGCGATAAACCGGGTATCGTCACGCTTGGCGGAGGCGACCAGGCAGTATCCGGCTTCTTCGGTGTGTCCGGTTTTCAAGCCATCCACACTGTCATCCCGCCACAACAGGCTGTTCCGGTTTGGCTGCCGGATGTTGTTGTAGGTGAAGTGTTTCTCGGCGTACAGCGGATAATTTTCCGGGTAATCGTTGATAATGGCCCGCGCCAGCAGTGCCAGATCGTAAGCGGTGGAGTAATGATCCTCTGACGGCAGACCGGTGGCATTGGCAAAACTGGTGTCCTTCATGCCCAACAGTTGCGCCTGCTGGTTCATGATATCGACAAAGGCACCCTCGCTGCCGGCAACAAACTCCGCAAGGGCCACGGAGGCATCGTTACCGGACTGGATAATGACCCCCTTGAGCAGGTCTTCCACAGAGACTTCGGTACCTTCCTGCACGAAGGTTCTGGAGCCTTCCGTTTTCCACGCCTTGACACTGATAGGGACCCTGTCACTCATGGAAATCCGGCCCTCATCCAGTTCCCGCTCCACGATGTAGGCCGTCATCATTTTGGTCAGACTGGCAGGAGGCAGCCGCTCGTGACTGTTCTCCTCCATGATGATGCGTCCGCTCTTCGGATCCATCAGCACGTAGGAGCTGCCTGCAATCTGCGGCGGGGAAGGAATAAGCACCGACTGCGCCATCACCTTGCCCGCAAGGGCCAAGGCGAGGACAAGTACAACAGATAGAGAACGTAAAGCGGTTGTTAAGGCCATGGGTCCATTCATTCGTCAGGTGTGTTTCTGGTTTTAGTGATAAAAAATCAGTGTGAATCGGTCAGCAGAACAGACTGCGAAAAGCCCCGGGCCTCCAGCAGGCTCTGGGTGCGCCGGGCGGCTTCCTCGTCGTCAAACGGTCCGACCTGTACCCGGTGAAAGCGGCCCGACTGGGTATCGATGGCGCGCACCCGCATCGGGTTTTCAATCACCGACCGGACCTGGCCCAACAGGGCTTCTGCAGGGTCCCGGCTACTGAAGGACCCCAACTGGACGAACAGGCCGCGGGATTCCATGCCACCGCTGTTATCGGCAACTGCCCCAGAGGTCGCTGAGGCGCCCCCGCTGCCGGGCACAAACGGCTCGCCCGCGAGTGTCATGGAGCCGTCGGGCCTGACCGTGATCGCCGCCACCTCGACCCTTGCCGTGCCTCTGGCCTGATAGCCGAGTTTCTTGGCAGCCGCGTAAGAGAGGTCAATGACACGATCGCTATGAAAAGGTCCCCGATCGTTTACCCGGACAATCACCGACCGACCGTTGTCGAGGTTGGTGACCCGGGCGTATCCCGGAATCCGCAGGGACTTGTGGGCCGCGGACATTGCATACATATCGAAAGTTTCACCGTTGGAGGTCTTGTGACCATGAAACTTCTCTCCGTACCAACTGGCAATGCCGGTAGCAACGTATCCGTCGTTGCTCTCCAGCACCCGATAACGCTTGCCCCAGACCGTGTAGGGCGACTTGTTACCCGCGGTTCTGGGCGCCTCGTAGCGAGGCTGGGCGTCGGCGAGGCCGGAAACATCGAAATCGCCCGCCGGAGCCCGATCCTGACTCAGTGTGTAGCGGGAAGAGTGATCGGTTTCGGGTGCCGAGGCACAGCCGGCAAGCACCAGTGTGGCTAAGGCAGCCAACCACCATGTAAACGTAAACCTCGGCTTCACGGTCCGGAAATCCTCTTTTTCTGTTACCGCCCGGATCAAACCCGGCGGCTCTCAATCATTGTAGCGGGTTATGTGACCCATTCACCATTACCCGCTCTCAATGGTTGATCAGGCGCTGATCATCCTTCTGTGGGTATGTATCGACATCAGCACCCCGAACGCCGCCATGAGCGTCACCCCGGAGGTCCCGCCATAGCTGATCAGGGGCAAGGGCACGCCAACCACCGGCAGCAACCCGCTGACCATACCCACGTTGACGAAGATGTAGATAAAGAAGGTCATGGTCAAGGCCCCCGCCAGCAACCGGCTGAAGGAATCCTGGGCAGTCGCTGCGATATACAGGCAGCGCAGGATGATCAGGAAATAGACCAGCAGCAGCACCAGCATGCCAATAAAGCCGAACTCCTCGGCGAGCACAGCGACGATAAAATCGGTATGACTCTCCGGCAGGAATTCCAGGTGCGACTGGGTTCCCTGCAGCCAGCCCTTACCCTCAAAACCGCCCGAGCCAATGGCGGTCTTGGACTGGATGATGTTCCAACCGGCCCCGAGCGGATCGCTTTGTGGATCCAGAAGGGTCAGCACCCGCTGCTTCTGATATTCCCGCATCACGAAAAACCACATCAGGGGCGCAGACACCGAGGCCATGGCAACGAACGCGGCAATCAGCTTCCAGCTCATGCCGGCAAAGAAAACCACGAACAGACCGGCCATCCCGACCAGCAGGGAGGTTCCCAGATCCGGTTGCTGAATAATCATCACCATGGGCACCAGCACGATGGCCAAACCCACCGCAACCTGAGACAGACGCGGCGGCAGGAAGTGCCGCGAGAGATACCAGGCGGCCATCATCGGGACGACCAGTTTCATTAGCTCCGAAGGCTGGAATCTCGGCAGCCCGGGCAAGGCCAGCCAGCGTTGTGCACCCTTGGCACCAACGCCAACCACAAGGACCGCCGCCAATCCCGCCAGCCCGGCCGCATAGAGCCAGGGCGCCCAGCGGCGGAAGACTGCCGGGTCCAACTGGGCAAAGACGAGCATCACCACAAAGGCGACGCCAAGTCGGATGCCCTGGGCCTTGACGACTTCAAAGTTGCGATCAGCCCCGCTGTAAAGCACGAAAAGGCCACCAGAAACCAGCACCAGCAGGAGAAACAGCAGGATCGGGTCCAGGTGCAGAGCGGACCACAGGCCCCGTGAGCGAGAAAGCGGCCCGGACGCGGCCGGATCCATGAGTTCCTTGAGAGCCATTATTGCATTCCTCCGCCGGACTGGCTCACCAGGCCAGCATCACCGTCTCCTGACAGCTCCAGCAGCCAGGCATCGAACAGCGCGCGGGCCACCGGTGCCGCCGTGCCACTTCCACTGCCACCGTTCTCGACGATGACCGAAACCACGATTTCCGGATTGTCGACCGGCGCAAAGCCGACAAACAGGGCATGGTCCCGCAGCCGCTCCCGAATCTCCTCGGCGTCGTACTCCTCGTCTTCCGCCAGGCTGAATACCTGCGCCGTTCCGGTCTTGCCCGCCATGCGGTACGGCGCGTTACTGCCGGCCCGCCGGGCGGTTCCGCGGGCTCCGTGCATGACCTCGGCCATGCTGTCGACCACATACTCCCAATCGTCCGGTTTTTTCAGCTTCAACGGTTCATGGGTCTCGGCCGGCAGCACATTCTCCACCGAGTCATCCCCGATCACATCCTTGAGCAGTCGCGGCTCTATCCAGGTTCCCCGATTGGCAATGAGCGCGGTGGCAGTGGCCATCTGCAGCGGGGTCGCCAGCATGAAGCCCTGACCGATCCCCAGATTGACCGAATCCCCGGGATACCAGGGTTCATTGCGCATGGCCCGTTTCCACTCCCGCGAGGGCAACAACCCACTCAGGGCACCCGATACGTCCAGGGCAGCATCCTCGCCGTACCCGAAACTGGAGAGGTAGCCGGACATGGTGTCGACCCCCATCTCCACGGCGGTCTCGTAAAAGTAGATATCACATGACTCGGCAATTGCATCCTTGAGATCGACCCAGCCGTGGCCACTGCGCTTCCAGTCCCGATACCGGCGCCCGCCTTCCTTGAGCTGAAAATAGCCGGGATCCCAGATGGTGCGGTCACGGTTGGTCACTCCACTGTCCAGAGCAGCAATCGCCAGCATGGGCTTCAGTACCGAGCCGGGCGGGTATTGGCCCCGCAGGGCCCGGTTGAACAGGGGCTTGTCCTTGCTCCCACTCAAGGCACGGTAGTCTTCTACACTGATGCCGGTGACAAACTGGTTGGTATCGAACCCCGGCACGCTCGCCAGGGCCAGGATGCCACCTGTTTTGGGCTCGATGGCGATAACGGCCCCACGTCGGCCATCCAGCAACTCATGGGCGCGCTTCTGCAATCGCAGGTCCAGATGCAGCTTCAGGTCCTCACCCGGGACCGGGTTTTCCCGTTCCAGAACCCTGAGTGTGCGACCTCGCGCGTTGGTTTCAACATGCTGATAGCCGACTTTGCCGTGCAGGGTTTCCTCATAGAAACGTTCGATGCCGGATTTGCCGATGTAGTTGGTTCCGGCGTAGTTGACCGAATCAATCCGCTGCAATTCTTCCCGGTTGATCCGGCCAACGTAGCCCAACACGTGGGCCGTGAGCTCGCTGTGGGGATAGTAGCGCACCAATTCCGCCTCGACCTCAACGCCCGGCAACTCGTGGCGATGAACGGCAAGCCGTGCGATCTCCTGTTCGGTCAGGTCATATCGAAGGGGAATTTCCTGGAATGGGCGGCGGGGTTCCTGCAGGCGGCGGTGGAAACGCTCGAGGTCCTGTTCGGAGATGTCCAGAATACCGCCCAGCTGCGCCAGGGTCTCGTCCATGCCGTCCACGCGCTCAGGAACCAGGGTAACGCTGAACACCGGCCGATTCTCGGCGAGCAACTCCCCGTTACGGTCATAGACCAGACCACGAGGCGGGGGCACGGACTGCACCTGCACGCGGTTCTTGTCGGAGATTGTGGTGTAGATGTCATGCTCCACCACCTGGAGCTGATACATCCGGGCCAACAAGCCGCCCAGCATCAGGATGACGAAGACCATCATGACCACGGTGCGACGCTGGAACAGTCGGCGCTCGGCAGCGGTATCCTTGAATTCACCCCACGGCATGATAGCCCCCTAAGCCCGGTGATACGGGTGATTGCGGGTGATCGACCAGGCCCGGTAGAGCTGCTCCGCCAACAGGATTCGCACCAGCGGGTGAGGGAGCGTCAGGGGCGATAGTGACCATTGCTGGTCTGCCCGCTTTCGACAGTCATCCGCAAGACCGTCTGGCCCACCGACCAGAAAACTGATGTCACGGCCATCCTGTTGCCAGTTCTCAAGCTGGCTGGCGAGCTTTTCGGTGGACCAGGGGCGTCCGCCGACTTCCAGGGCAACGACACGGTCCCTGGAGCCGGTCGCGGCCAGAATCGCGTCGCTTTCCTTTTGCATCAGTCTGGGAATGTCAGGGTTCTTGCCCCGGTGTGCCATGGGGATCTCGACCAGCTCCAGGGGAAGCTCCGGGGGCATCCTGCGGGCGTAATCGTTATACCCGGCACTGACCCAGTCGGGCATCTTCTGCCCCACACAGATCAGACGTAACCGCATGGTTATTCTCTGCCCGCGACACCCAGATCCGGTGCGTCGCGCCAGAACCGCTCCAGATCATAGAACTCGCGGGTAGCGGGCATCATGACATGAACCACAACATCGCCGAGGTCTACCAGGATCCAGTCACTGGCAGTGGCGCCCTCGACGTTACTGGCGCGCACTCCCTGCTCCTTGGCGTCAATCACCACGGAATCAGCGAGGGACTTTACGTGACGGTTTGAGGTGCCGGACGCCAGTACCATGAAATCCGTGACACTGGTACGATCACGAACGTCGATGACACTGATGTCCTGTGCTTTTACATCTTCAAGTGCTTTAACAACCAGATCTTTCAGTTCTTCAGCCTGCATAATTACCCTGTTGTACGGGCTTTAGCCGGATTGGCCGCCCGAATAGTCATACTCAGACGCGATTGTAGCACTAAAAGTTCCCCGCAGGGCATGCACCGTACAGCCCCTGACGGCGTATTTCCTCCCAGACCGAATCGGGGATCAGGTAACGGGGGGAGCGACCGGCCTCGATACGCTCCCGGATCCCGGTCGCGGAGATGTCCAGCAGCGGCGGATCCAGCTCAAGAACACAGCCGGCGGGCACCCTCCGAAGCGTTTCAATATTGTCCACGCGCCGCTCCGCCAGCATCCTGGCAGGCAGCCCCCCGGGATCCAGGCCCGGGCCGGGGCGGTGCACGACGATGACGTGGGCCAAATCGGGAATCTGCTCCCACTCCCGCCACCGGTCGAAGCCGGCAAAGGCGTCGGTACCGACCACCATGGCGATCGGCTCGTCAGGCCCCAGCTCCCGGCGGAGCTGACGAAGGGTATCTGCTGTGTAAGAGGCTCCCGCGCGGCGCAACTCACGGTCGTCTATTTGTAACCGGGGCTCTCCCCGGACCGCCAACTCCAGAAGCCTGAGCCGCTGCGACGCGCTGGCCCCGGTATCGCCCCGGTGGGGCGGGATGTGGCACGGCACCAGACTTACGCGCTCCACGCCCAGACGATCACAGAGTTCGATCGCCAGGCGCAGGTGACCATGATGCACCGGGTCGAACGTCCCTCCGTAAATGACATGCATCGGCATCAGGTCCGGATGTGACCGTCGCCGAACACCACGTACTTCTGAGACGTCAATCCCTCCAGCCCGACAGGGCCCCGCGCGTGGATCTTGTCGGTGGAGATCCCGATCTCGGCACCGAGGCCGTACTCGAAGCCGTCGGCAAAACGAGTGGACGCGTTGACCATGACAGAACTGGAATCCACTTCGGTCAGGAACCGCCGGGCACGGGTATAGTTTTCCGTGATGATGCTGTCGGTATGCTGGGAGCTGTAGCGGTTGATGTGTTCAATGGCTCCGTCCAGACCGTCAACCACACGAACCGCAAGGATCGGCGCAAGGTACTCCTCTTCCCAATCGGCCTCGGTGGCTTCTCTGGCATCGGGGAGGATCTCACGGGTTTCGGGGCAACCCCGCAGCTCAACATCCTTCTCCCTGAACGCGGATGCCAGCAACGGCAGCATATCCGCGGCCACCTCACGATCGACGAGCAGGGTCTCCATGGTGTTACAGGTGCCATAACGCTGGGTCTTCGCATTGACTGCCACTTTCAATGCCTTTTCCGGATCGGCGTGACTGTCGATGTAGACATGGCATACGCCGTCCAGATGCTTGATGACCGGCACCCGGGCATCCCGGCTGATGCGCTCAATCAGTCCCTTGCCCCCCCTGGGCACAATGACGTCGACATACCGCGGCATGGTAATCAACTCCCCGACGGCCTCACGGTCCGTAGTCTTGACCACCTGCACCGCGGTCTCGGGCAGTCCGGCAGCAGCGAGCCCTTGGGCCAGGCAGGCGGCGATGGCCTGATTGGAGTGAATAGCCTCGGACCCACCCCGAAGGATGGTGGCATTACCCGATTTCAGGCACAGGCTGGCCGCTTCCACGGTCACGTTGGGACGGGATTCGTAGATGATGCCGATGACACCCAGCGGCACACGCATCTTGCCAACCTGAATGCCCGAGGGGCGGTAGGTCATACCGGTAATCTCACCGATCGGGTCCGGCAGTGACGCCACCTGCCTCAAACCCTCGATCATGGCATCAATGCGCTGCGGCGTGAGTTCGAGCCGGTCCAGCATGGCGGCATCAAGTCCGTTCTCGCGCCCTTTTTCAAGGTCCTTGCTGTTGGCAACTGCCAATTCGTTGCGAGCGGCATCAAGGGCCTCCGCCGTGGCCAGCAAAGCCTGATTGCGCGTGGCCGTGGTTGACCGGGCCACCTGCGTGGCAGCCGCTCGCGCCTGCTGGCCGACTTCGGCCATGTATGCTGCTATGTCCATCCCGTTTCCTTGCACCTTGTCTGTCAAATTCAGGAATTAAGGGCCTAACTTTACCTTCCCCGTTTCAAGTACGCATCCCAAACCATTATTATACCGCTGCGCTATGCTTCATACTCAATGGACGCGCCGGGAGAGGATGGACACGCCATGGCCCAGACGGCCGATAAATTCCTGCTGACCAAATTGTCGCGAGCTGCATTCGCGGCATTCCTAGCCATGACCCTGCTGAGTGCCCTCTTCGGGCAGCCGCTGTTGACGGCGGTTGCCGCTGCGGCTGCCGGCGTCGTCATCAGCGGCAAGCGGTTTCATCCAACCCGGGCCAGAAAACCCTGGCCCCTGGTACAGAGACTGTTCTTTATCACGCTCACACTTTTGCTGCTCTCCACGTTCGTGACGGGCCCCTGGGCCCTGACCCACTGGCTCTATGCAGTTCCGTTGGTTGCTTTCTCACTGTTTCCGCCCGCAGTCGCCATGGCACTGTCCCTGGTTGTGACCGTTCTGGCCATGGCCGGCGTCTGGTGGGCAACCGGCCTGCCCGACCGGCACCAGATGATCAGCGCCTTCCTGTTGACACTGTTATTGTCCGGCCTGCTGGTATTTCTGCGCGAGTACAAGAGCCGCCAACTGGCACCATTACGACGCACCGATGAGCTGACCCAGGCGGCGAGCCGGGAATACCTGTCGGCGGATCTGCACAAGGAGATCCAGCGCAGCGAACGGGAGGGCACCGACATGTCCGTCATCATGATCGGTCTGGACACTCACCTGAATGACCATGAACGGGACGAGGATATCCGTTCGATCCTGCCCCGTATTGGCCGCTTCCTGCACTCCCAATTGCGTGATTTCGACACCTATTACCGGGTGGCAGACCTGCAGTTCCTCGTCATCCTGCCCGGCATCAGCACCAACCATGCCCTCAGCAGGGCCGAAACCATCCGCGCCGGGCTGCAAAAACTGCTTGAATCACACGGCATGGGGCTTACCGTGAGCACCGGGATTGCCGGGCTCAATATCGGCGATGACGCCGACAGCCTGCAACAGAGCGCGGCCCATGCCTTACGCCGGGCCCAGCAACAGGGCGGCAATCGGACCCAGGTGTACAGTGCCTGGTCTCAGCAGGGCCACAGTGTCGCCGGGCAGGAGCGGCCAGCGTCATGACCGAGACCCGCCTGAGAACCTGGACCCACAGTGCCGGCTACATTCTGGCTACCCTGTTCATCGCGAGCCTGGCAGGGCAGAACCTCCGCTATGGTTTCTACGACCTGTTCTACCTCGCCTCCGGCATGGCCATCCTCACCACTGCCGGGCTGATCTACACCATCATTAACCGCCGGCACCAGCTTTCTGCTTCCGGACACCTGATCATTCTTTCCGGGCTGAACAGCGGCCTGGTCGCCGCCCTGATCACCATGGAGGGTCCGGGCATCAGCCATTGGGCCATGCCCCTGCTGGTTCTCAACATGCTCATCCTGCCCCTACGCCAGGGCATGGGCCTATCGCTTCTGCTGCTGACGCCACTCGGGGTAGCCCTGTTCCTGAAGTACCCGGCCAGCGAAGCCCTGATGATTTCCAGCGGACTGCTGATCCTGCTCGCCGTGACCGCGCTCTACACCTGGCAGTACGGCCACATGGCCCAATCCGCAGAAGACCTAGCAATCACGGACCCCGTTACCGGCGCCCACAACGCCCGCTTCCTGGATGAGACACTGCAGAAAGAAATCAGCCGGGCAATTGCCACCGGCCACCCACTTTCAGTGATCCACCTGGGACTCGACTACGTCGATGAAGCCAGGGATCTCTATGGTGAGGACGCAGTCCAGACCGTATTCCGGGACATGACCCAGCACCTGTTCGGTGTGATCCGCGCAGGAGACACGCTGTACACACTGGATAATGCGGAATTTTTCCTGGTGCTGCCGTTTACCCCCGAGGAAGGTGTCCGTGTGATCGCCGAGCGTATTCGCAGGACCATTGCCGAGCACCAATGGTCGATTGTCGGCAGGGCAACGGTCAGCCTCGGCTGCACCAACCGGGGAAACGGGGACACACGCACTGACATCCTTCGCAAACGGGCCCGACAGGCGCTTGAAGAGGCGCGCAAGCGGGGCGCCGACTCGGCGTGGTTTGCTCCGGGAGAGACCATCGAGGCATGAGCACCGCCTGGCTGACAGATCTCACGGCGTGGCTATCAGCAAACCCAGGACTGTTGGCCATCGCCCTGTTCCTGACGGCGTTCATTGAATCCCTTGCCATCGCCGGCATCATTGTCCCTGGTGTTGCCATTCTGTTTGCGGTGGCCGCCCTCGCAGGCAAAACCGGTATGCCACTGACCGAGGCGCTGATCTGGGCCGGGTGTGGCGCCGTGGCCGGCGACACGGTCAGCTTTGCACTGGGCCGCCTGCTGCACGGTCGGCTCACATCAGTCTGGCCATTGAGTCGCTATCCGATCCTCATCAACAAAGGCGAAACGTTTTTTCACCGGCACGGCGGCAAGAGCGTGATCATCGGGCGCTTCATCGGCCCCATTCGCCCCGTCATTCCTATGATCGCCGGCGCCCTCTGGATGCCTTGGCAACGTTTTCTGGGCTTCAACATTGCGTCGGCGATCGGCTGGGCCCCGGTATACATCCTGCCGGGCTTTGTGGTGGGTAGCGCCCTCCAGAGTGAATTACGGCCACCCGCGCATTTCTATGCGGTGACGGGCATCAGCCTCGGGGCTCTGTTCCTGGTCTACCTGATTCTGGTTCGGTTCCAGCTGGGGCTCGGAGAGGGTGGGCGGGCCTATCGCTGGTTCGAGCAGCGGATGCGCCAGTATGAACTGTCACACCGGTTCTGGCGCGTTTACACCAATGACCGGCCTGCCCGGGAAGGCGAGTTTCCACTGGCTTCCGTACTTATGGCCATCGCAGCCTCCGGGCTTCTCCTGATCTGGGAACAGCTGACGGTTCATGGCGTATTGGAGCCGTTCAACCAGTTGACCCTTGATTGGTTCCGGCAGCTGCGACAGCCTCTGCTCGATGGTCCGGCGCTGGCCTTTACCCTGATCGGCGACCCGGCTGTACTGTTTACAGCGTCGCTTCTGGCGGTCCTGGCTCTTGCGTTCCGGGGATACTATGCCGCTGCGGTGCACATACTGCTCGCCGCAGGCCTGACATTAATTCTGGTCTGGCTGCTGAAGTCGACGCTCGGCGTGCCCCGGCCGGACCAGATACTGCAGCCGCCGTCCTCGGGCGCCTTCCCCAGTGGCCACAGCGCGGGCATCACCGTATTCGTCACCATGCTGGCCGGCTTCGTAGCCGGCGAAACCCGGCACCGGAGACGCTGGCAGGCCTACGTGCTGTTTTCTCTGCCGCTGCTGCCGGTGGCTGTCAGCCGCCTTTATCTCGGCGTCCACTGGTTCACGGATGTGATCGGAGGAATTCTGTTGGGGCTTGCGATTACCGGCCTCGTGCGGGCCAGCTACAGCCGTTATGACCGGGTCCCCATCCACACCGACGGTTTTACCCTGGCGGCCCTGGCGTTATCGGCCCTGTTTACGGCCGGCTACCTCTATGAACGCTGGCCCGGCGCCGTGGAGGACTATTCCCGGCAGCCGGTGGCCCCGGCACAAGGGCAGATCACCCCTCTTCCAGAGCTTCCAGCAGACCCTGCAGACGACTGAGCCGCTCGAGCGGGTCCTGAAGCTCCACCAGGCGCTGCTTTTCCTGTTTATCCAATGGCAGAAGTTCTGTCAGTCTCCACCCCACGTCACGGGCATCGCCGTAATCGACCTCCATAGAGAGGTCCCGGATCACCGGGTGCTTGAACAATGCCTGCAGGACCGATGGCAACTCGCTGTATCGCTCGGGCACCTCGCTCCACGTTTCCTCGAGCAGGCACTCCACGTCGCCCACGTTCAGCCCGTCCTCCTGCTGCCAGCTGCGGACGACGGACACCTTGGCTTCACCCTCAACAGTAATCCCGAGCAGCCCGTTCTCGAGCTGCTGGAAGTCGATAATCCGGACGTAAGTGCCAATATCGTAAAAACGCGCGACCGGCCCGGCCTCCTCACCATCCCTCAGCAAGACCACGACAAAGCCCCTATCCTCCTTGAGGCAGCGGGTGAGCATATCGATGTAGCGCGGTTCGAAAAGCTGGAGCGGGATGCGTCCCCGGGGCAGGACAATGGAATTCAATGGGAAAAGCGGAACATTCATAGAGGGGCTGGTCATCGCTGCGACAGAAAGGTGGAAACCCATAATGCCTTTATAGCTACCGCCGGTGGCAAAAACAACCATGCGCACCGCGGCGAATCTGGTATCCTCAGGGTTTACCCCCATTCCAAGGCAATAACAGAGAGATCAGAACACCATGCCTCAGTATCGTTCGCGGACATCCACAGCCGGCCGCAACATGGCCGGTGCCCGCGCCCTCTGGCGCGCTACCGGTATGAAAAACGAGGACTTCGGCAAACCGATCATTGCGGTGGCCAACTCCTTTACCCAGTTCGTACCCGGCCATGTGCATCTGAAAGACCTGGGACAATTGGTGTGCCGCGAGATCGAGGCTGCCGGCGGCGTGGCGAAGGAATTCAATACCATTGCGGTGGATGACGGCATCGCCATGGGTCACGACGGCATGCTCTATTCCCTGCCATCCCGGGAAATCATTGCCGACTCGGTCGAATACATGGTCAACGCCCATTGCGCCGACGCGCTGGTTTGTATTTCCAACTGCGACAAGATCACGCCGGGCATGCTGATGGCTGCCATGCGTCTCAATATTCCGACCATCTTCGTATCGGGTGGCCCGATGGAAGCGGGCAAGACCAAGCTGTCCGAACACAAGCTGGATCTGGTGGATGCCATGGTGATTGCAGCGGATCCCAATGCCAGTGACGAGCAGGTGGAAGAATATGAACGCAGCGCCTGCCCGACCTGCGGCTCCTGTTCCGGCATGTTTACCGCCAACTCCATGAACTGCCTGACCGAGGCCATTGGTCTGGCCCTGCCGGGCAATGGCTCGCTGCTCGCCACCCACGCGGACCGTGAACAGCTGTTCCTCAGGGCCGGACGCCAGATCGTCGAAAACGCCCGCCGCTACTACGAGGAGAACGACGCCAGCGTTCTGCCCCGGAGCATCGGTTCTATGGCTGCTTTTGAAAATGCCATGACCATGGACATTGCCATGGGCGGATCGACCAACACCATCCTGCACCTGCTGGCTGCAGCGCAGGAAGGCGGGGTGAATTTCACCATGGCGGACATCGACAAGCTGTCCCGCCACGTCCCCCAGCTGTGCAAGGTGGCCCCCAACTCCCCGAAATACCACATGGAAGACGTGCACCGTGCCGGCGGCATCATGGGCATTCTGGGTGAGCTGGAGCGCGGCAACCTGATCAACACCGACCTGCCCACCGTGCACAGCACAACCATGAAAGAAGCCCTGGAAACCTGGGACATCATGCGCTCCCCGCCCCCGGAAGTGGTGGAATTCTACAAGGCCGGTCCGGCGGGCATTCCGACCCAGACCGCCTTCAGCCAGAGCACCCGCTGGCCCAGCCTCGATGGTGACCGGGAGAACGGTTGCATCCGTTCTGTCGACAACGCCTATTCGACCGAGGGCGGCCTGGCCGTCCTCTATGGCAATATCGCTCGCGACGGCTGCGTGGTGAAGACCGCCGGCGTTGATGAGAGCATTTACGTGTTCGAGGGCAAGGCCCGGGTATTCGAGAGCCAGGACTCGGCGGTAGCCGGCATCCTGGGCGACGAGGTCAAACCCGGCGAGGTGGTCATCATCCGTTACGAAGGCCCCCGTGGCGGGCCGGGTATGCAGGAAATGCTGTACCCCACCAGCTACCTCAAATCCAAGGGCCTGGGCAAGGACTGTGCGCTGCTGACGGACGGTCGTTTCTCCGGGGGTACGTCGGGACTGTCTATCGGCCATGCGTCGCCGGAAGCGGCAGCCGGTGGCGAGATTGGCCTGATCGAGAATGGTGATACCATCCTGATTGACATTCCCAGCCGCTCCATCAATGTCCAGCTGGACCAGCAGGAGCTTGACCGACGGCGCGAAGCCCGCGATGCCAAGGGTTGGAAGCCGGACCTGGCACGCGACCGGAAGGTCTCGGCAGCCCTCAAGGCCTACGCACTGCTGGCGACCAGTGCCGATAAGGGCGCGGTCCGGGACTTGTCAAAACTCGACTGATCTCCCCGCCCCCAGCCAACAAAAAAGCCCGCCGGAGATGAACCTGGCGGGCTTTTTTTGTTGAGCGGCTAACTGTTGGTGCTACCAGAGTGACCAGCCACCATCCTCGTCTTCCTCGATGGCATCCTCACCCCCGGCATCTCGGGCAGGTTCTGCCGAGGCAGTGCTCGCTGCAGATTCCGTCGCGCCCTGTGAGCCACCCTGGGCAGGTGCCGCGGCGGCAACCTGAACGGTGATCATCCCGAGCGCCTTCTTGGTTTCTTCATTCAGGGCACCGGTGGCCTGAAGGCCATGATCTTTCTGGAATTGGGTCAAGGCAGCACGGGTGCTGTCATCCATACCCGGACGGACATTGGTAATGTCATACCCCGCGCCGTACAGGGCGTTTTTTACCGCCACGGCTTCGTCCGCGTGGGCCAGGGGCGCAAGGCCCAGCGTAATCGCCACACCGGTTGCAGCCAGAAGGCGACCGAAAGAACGGGTCGTTTTCTTCATGGTACTCACCTGCCATACTCCTGATGCCTCAGGGACATCGTTCTTTTCTTTTTGTGTGGTGCCTATCTCCACAGGCTCGGGCAAACACTGAACACCCTATCACAGTTTGCTGTCGGGGCGATTGCCGCGGTTCTCATCTTCGGACTCGGGCCAGGTTTCCGGATGGCGGACCGCTTGCGCCTCGTGCCCGAATTCCCGGATAAAAATTCCCCAGAAAGCCATGAACAGGGCTGCCACCAGTGGCCCCATCACAAATCCGTTGATTCCGAACATGACAATGCCGCCAAGCGTCGATAGCAGTACGATGTAATCCGGCAGCTTGGTATCCCGTCCCACCAGCAGCGGCCTCAGGAGGTTATCGGCAAGGCCGATCACCACGACGCCGAACACCGTCAGGACAATGGCCGGGACAATATCACCGACCGCCGCCAGGTAGATCGCCGCAGGTACCCAGACCAGCGCGGCTCCGACCGCCGGCAAAAGAGACACGATCGCCATAACCACGCCCCAGAGCAGCGCGCCGGTAATTCCGAGAATCCAGAATATCAGACCACCAAGGGCTCCCTGGATGATGGCAATCAGCAGGTTGCCCTTGACAGTTGCCCGAGTGACTTCGGCAAACTTGGCAAACAGCAGGCGCTCACGCTCATCGCCCAACGGGAGCGCCCGGATGATCAACTCGACCAGGGAGTGACCATCGCGGAGCAGGAAAAACGCCAGGTACACCATCAAAGCCAGCCCCATGAAAAACTGGAAGGTATTCTGACCAATGCCCAGCGCCTGTTTGGCCAGGAACTGGCTGCCACCGACGAAAAGGCTTACGGCACGGTCCCGCAGCTCGGTAAAGCTGATATCAAACTGCGCCAGGAACGCCTGGATTGCAGGGAATGACTGGTTAACCTGATCGATGTATTCGCCCGGACGAATCTCGCCGCGCTGGATCTGCTGGTAGAGGTCGACGCCTTGGGCCACCAGGGAAGTCACCAGCACCAGCACAGGAATCACCACAATGACCATACAGAACACGAGTGTGATCAAGGCATTGGTATTCGGTCGCTCCCCCAGCCAGCGAACCAGCAGATTCTGAACCGGGTGAAAAATGAGCGCGATGGCCACCGCCCAGAAAATCGGACCGAAAAACGGTTTCATCAAGAACACGAACGCAAGGGAAACCCCGACCAGCAAGGCCAGAAAAGTCCGTGTTTCAAGTTTTGCGTACATAAGTCAGATCTTCCCAATACAGTGAACGGTAACCGGGGACCGCGCGGTTACTCCGGCTCGATAGCCTACCACGATGACATGGCCACTGTAGCCTGCTTCAGGTTATAGTGATTGGTTGCGGATTAACCGGAAAACGAGTCACATTATTGGAACTGGAAACCTTTACCACCGAAACCGCGCTTGATGCCGCCACGGAACTTCAACGCGTGCTATCGGCAAGGACCCACCGCCGCAAGGTGATGGGGCAGGAAGTGCTGGTGCCCGGTCAGCTCGGGGAGGCTCTGCAGCTTCCGAGAATCATCAATCGACTGCAGAGCAAACAGCAGAAGCAGCGGGAACAGGGTCTGGATGATTTCCAGGAACTTTGGCCCACTCTGTCCCCGCGCACCCGACAGAAGGTGCTGGATGCCATCGGCTGGTACGACCCCAAGGAGCTCGACTGGGAGGACAAGCGCTCCAACCGCCGGCCAGTGGTCGATTCGGATAAAGGATCCGTATAGAGACGGACATTTCAGGGAAAGGTCGACTCTGTATTGTCACACTTCGGCCCTAGTCTGAACCTATCAGGAGGATATTTATGACAGAACAGACCCATTACAACGCGATTCTAGCCGAAGGCAGCGCGGTCCCTACACTGCTTTGCGGCCATTGCCGATCCATCCTGTCCAGAGCCCGCATGTTCCGCAACGAAGGCGACAACCAGCAGGACTTCCAGTGCCGCGTCATTGCCCTGTGTTCTGCCGACGACTGCGGTGCAGTGAACTGCTGCGACACGGCCATGTCCGAGATCGACAATCCGGACCGTCTTCTCGATCTTGCCTGCTGATTCAAACGGGCTACGCACTGTTACGCAACTCAAACACATTGCCCGGCCATCTGATTTATCCTGAAGCGCGAAAATGGCCATAACGGCAATCGCGCAACCTATCAGTCAGGACAGTCGATGGCATGCGTATTCTGAGAACCGACGAATCCCGATTTCAGGGTCTGCCGGATTACCCTTTTGCTCCCAACTACCTCGACGTAGAGCCCAACCTGAGGATGCACTACGTTGACGTAGGCCCCCGGACCGCATCGCCCGTACTCATGCTGCATGGCGAGCCATCCTGGTCCTATCTTTACCGGCACATGGTGCCGCTGATCGCGGCTGCCGGCTACCGTGCGCTGGCTCCGGATCTCATCGGGTTCGGTAAATCCGACAAGCCGGCAGACATGGCGGACTACAGCTACGATCGCCACATGGCGTGGCTGATCAGCTGGATCGAGAAGCTGGACCTTCGGGACATTACACTGGTGTGCCAGAACTGGGGGTCACTGTTGGGACTCCGCCTCGCGGCGGAGCATTCCCACCGGTTCCGCTGCATCATTGTCGGTAACGGCATGCTTCCCACGGGAGAAACCCGTGCACCGGCCATGTTTTCGTTATGGAAGGCGTTCGTCACCCACAGCCCCTGGCTCCCGGTTGGCCGTATTGTCCAGCTCGGCACCGAACGAACCCTGACCCGCGCCGAGCAGGCAGCTTACGAGGCACCTTTCCCGTCCACTGAACACAAAGCTGGTGCCCGGGCATTTCCGAAACTGGTTCCGGTCTCCCGCGATGACCCGGCCGGCCTGGCCAATCGAGCCGCCTGGAAGGCGCTGGAGAAATGGCGGAAACCGTTTATTACCTGCTTCAGCAGTGGCGACCCGATTACCCGGGGAGAAGACCGCTATATGCAGCGCCGGATACCCGGCGCCCACGGACAACCCCATATCACCCTGCGAGGCGGCCATTTCCTGCAGGAGGATTCACCCGAGGACTTTGCCCGTATCATTATTCATGCCCTGAAATCGGAAATGGCGGCCTGAGCCGCCATTTCCCGACCTGACCGGGAACGCCTGAAGGCTCCCTGTGTCAGGACTGGTGCTTGGGCTGATACTGGCCGGCATCAACCCGGGGACGATCCGGCTCGCCCTTCTCAAGAGGCTGACACTCCACCAGGCTTGCCAGAGAACGACGCGTCAGTCGCTGGTATTCTTCCGTGCCCTTCTTTTTCCACGCCACTTCTTTATCACTGAGCGTGCGCAGCACCTTGGCGGGCGAACCGACAATCAGCGACGCGGGTTCGCACTGGAACTTTGCTTTCACCAGCGCCCCGGCCCCAACAATGGACCGGGGGGCGATGTGAGCCTCATCCATGACCACCGCGTTCATCCCCACCATCGCATCTTCCCCCACAATGCATCCGTGCAGAATCGCGCCGTGGCCTACATGGCCATTTTTCTCAATGACGGTATCCATACCGGGGAAAGCGTGCATCACACAGGTGTCCTGAATATTGGCCCCCTCTTTGAGGACGACACGACCAAAATCGCCCCGCAAACAGGCGGCCGGTCCCACGTAGCAATCCGGTCCGATCCAGACGTCACCGATCAGCACGGCGCTGGGATGAACGTAAGCACTCGGGTGGACAACCGGGACAACACCTTCAATGCTGTATACGGGCATAACATTCTCCTGTCGGCAGGGGGGTACCGGCACTGGGCCTTATGGAACCCAAAACGATTGCTGTGATTCATTTTCCGTATCACATTATCTTTTTTTGTAGGGAATTTCATGCACCAAGCGGCTTAACAAGGATCAATTCTGCCCTAAAAAGCCATAAGGGACTCGCTATAGGGATTTATTTTTCAGTATTATCAATAACCTGAAAAAACTTCTCACCCCGACAGCGGCAACGTGATACAGAAGTCGATACCACGAGTCCTTGACGGGTATCAATTCTCAGATATACTCATTCACGCATTCTGCCCTGACAGAGCAGTTCAATCAGGGTATGCAGCGCCCGGAATCCGACCGGCCAAGCCGGCAACTGAGACAAAAACAACGTCACACCGGATTGCTTATGCCAAACAACCTGCACATCACGCCCGCAGGGGTGGTAACGCACCTGACCGATACCGCCACTGCCAATCTCCGCCCGGACACCCATCGCGTGTCACGGGGGATTATTGCCATTCCAGCAGCGGAACGCTGAGCGTTCCGGACAATTCTTGCGACCAATAACGGGACAACACCATGACCCAGCCGAGCATCCTTCTTGAAATCGATCAGGGCGTCGCCCTGCTTACCCTGAACCGACCGGATAATCTCAACAGCTTTAACGTGGAAATGCACGAACGCATGCGTGAGGCCATCGACACCGTGCGCAAGGACGAGAGTGTTCGCGTGCTGGTCATCACCGGTTCCGGCCGCGGGTTTTGCGCCGGTCAGGACCTTTCTGACCGCAGCGTCTCCCCTGGTCAGGAAATGCCGGACCTGGGTGCTTCCCTGGAGAACTACTACAACCCGCTGATGCGCAGCCTCCGCGACCTGCCAATGCCGGTGCTGTGCGCAGTAAACGGTGTGGCCGCCGGTGCCGGCGCCAACATTGCCCTGGCCTGTGACATCACCCTGGCCGCCCGCTCCGCCAGCTTCGTGCAGGCCTTCTGCAAGCTCGGCCTGGTGCCGGATTCCGGTGGCACCTGGACCCTGCCACGGGTCGCGGGCATGGCCCGGGCCAAGGGCATGGCTCTGCTCGGCGACAAGATTCGTGCCGAGAAGGCGGAAAGCTGGGGCATGATCTGGCAGTGCGTGGACGACGATCAACTGATGGAAGAGACCATGAAGCTGGCCCGCCACTTCGCCACCCAGCCCACCAAGGGCCTGGCACTGATCAAGCAGGCCCTGCACGCCAGCGTCAACAACACCTTCGAAGAGCAGATCAACCTCGAGCGGGACCTCCAGCGTGAGGCCGGTCGCACCGAGGACTACCGCGAGGGTGTCGCGGCCTTCATGGAAAAACGCACACCGTCTTTCAAGGGGAAATAAACCATGCCGGCACTGGATACCCAAACCAAGATTGCAGTCATCGGCGCCGGCGCCATGGGCTCGGGCATCGCCCAGGTAGCGGCCCAGGCCGGGCACCATGTATTCCTGCATGATCAGCGAGACGGTGCCGCCGAGGCCGGACGCGATGGAATTGCCAAAATTCTGCAACGCCGCGTGGACAAGGGCAAGATGGAGCAGCAGGATCTGGACGCCCTCCTCGCCCGCATCCAGCCAGTGGCTGACCTGTCGGACGTTGCCGAGAGCGGTCTGGTCATCGAGGCGATCGTTGAAAACCTCGACATCAAGCGCGGCCTGCTGGCAGACCTTGAGGCACTGTGCAGCGAGGATGCGATCCTGGCCACCAATACCTCTTCCATTTCCGTCACCTCACTCGGTGCGGGCATGAAGCATCCTGGCCGCCTTGTGGGCATGCACTTTTTCAACCCGGCCCCGTTGATGGCACTGGTCGAAGTCGTTCTGGGCCTGGCCACCGACAAGGCCGTTGCCGAGACCGTGTACGACACCGCCGCCACCTGGGGCAAGAAGCCGGTTTACGCAACTTCGACCCCCGGTTTCATCGTGAACCGGGTCGCTCGGCCCTTCTACGCCGAGAGCCTGCGCCTAGTGCAGGAGCAGGCGGCGGATCCGGCCACTCTGGATGCCCTGATGCGCGAAGCGGGCAAATTCCGCATGGGCGCTTTTGAATTAACCGACCTGATCGGCCATGACGTCAACTACGCGGTGACCAATTCGGTGTTCAACGCCTACTACCAGGACACCCGTTTCCTGCCGTCACTGGTCCAGCAGGAACTGGTTTCCGCCGGCCATCTCGGTCGCAAGAGCGGCCAGGGCTTCTATAGTTACAAGGAGGGGGCTGAACGTCCCGAGCCTCAGACTGAAGCACCCCGGCAGAGCAGCGAAACTACCGTTATCGTCGAGGGCAGCCTTGGCCCGGCATCGGCCCTGGTGGACCGTCTGCGAGATGCGGGCCTGAAGATCATCGAACGTGCCGGCAATGGCCAGCTCCGTTTCGGCCAGGCTGTGCTGGCACTGACTGACGGACGCATGGCCACCGAGCGAGCCGCAGAGGAAGGTTGCGCCAACCTGGTCCTGTTTGACCTGGCCTTCGATTACGCCGACGCCTCCCGCCTGGCCATTGCGGCAGCGGATCAGGCCTCCGGGCAGGCTGTCGACGATGCCTGCGCACTGCTGCAGAAAGCCGGCCTTGCGGTCAGCCGTATTGCCGACCGTCCGGGTCTGGTCATCATGCGCACCGTCGCCATGCTGGCAAACGAGGGCGCCGACGCCCACCTGCACGGCGTCGCCACCGTTGCCGACATCGATCTGGCCATGAAAGCCGGCCTGAACTATCCGGAAGGCCCCTTGAGCTGGAGCGATCGGCTCGGCGCCGGTCGGGTCTTTACGGTTCTGGCCAACATTCAGAACAGCTATGGCGAGGACCGCTACCGGCCGTCCCTGCTGCTTAGAAAGAACCGATTCGCCGACAAGGGGTTTTACGCATGAGCAACATCGATCCACAGAAACTGGCGGAAGAATGCGCCGAGTCCATGTTCGCCAGGGACCGTGCCAGCCAGAAGCTGGGCATGAAAATCGAATCAGTCGCCCCGGGCAAGGCTATCCTGACCATGACCGTCGGCCCCGACATGATCCAGGGCCACGGTTCCTGCCATGGCGGCTATCTGTTCACCCTGGCCGATTCCGCCTTTGCCTTTGCCTGCAACAGCTACGACCGGGCCACCGTGGCCTCCGGCTGCAGCATTGATTACATGTCCGGCGCCAAAGAAGGCGATCTGCTGACCGCCACGGCCGAGGAGCGCTCCCGTGGCGGCCGCACCGGCATTTATGACATCACCCTGACCAACCAGGACGGCCGCACCGTGGCACTGTTCCGCGGCCGCTCCTATGAAGTTCGCGGCACCGTCCGCAATTCGGAGGACAATTCATGAGCACTGACAACCGTCTGCTGGACGCCTACATCGTTGACGCCATCCGCACCCCTATCGGTCGTTACGGCGGCGCCCTGTCCCCGGTCCGGGCTGACGACCTCGGCGCCATCCCGATCAAGGCCCTGGTGGACCGCCACCCGGAGCTGGACTGGTCCAAAGTGGACGACGTGCTCTACGGCTGCGCCAACCAGGCCGGCGAGGACAACCGGGATGTTGCCCGCATGTCCCTGCTGCTGGCCGGCCTCCCCGTAGACGTGCCGGGCAGCACCATCAACCGTCTGTGTGGCTCCGGCATGGATGCGGTGGGCAGCGCAGCTCGCGCCATCCGAACCGGCGAGACCAGCATGATGATTGCCGGTGGTGTCGAATCCATGTCCCGGGCTCCGTTCGTCATGGGCAAGGCCGAGACTCCCTTCAGCCGCAAGGCGGAGATCTTTGACACCACGATCGGCTGGCGCTTCGTCAACCCGGTGCTGAAAAAGCAGTATGGCATCGATTCCATGCCGGAAACTGCGGAGAACGTGGCCGAGCAATTCAATATTTCCCGTGAAGACCAGGATGCCTTTGCCCTCCGCAGTCAACAGCGTACCGCCGCAGCCCAGGCCGCTGGCGTTTTTGCCGATGAGATTACCCCGGTCACCATTCCCCGCCGGAAACAGGATCCGTTGGTGGTTGATACCGACGAACATCCCCGGGAAACCAGCCTGGAGAAGCTGGCCAAGCTGCCAACTCCGTTCCGTGAGAACGGCACGGTAACCGCGGGCAATGCCTCCGGCGTCAATGACGGTGCCTGTGCGCTGTTGCTGGCTGGCGCGGACGCCATCAAAGAATACGGACTGAAGCCACGGGCACGAATCATTGCCATGGCGACCGCAGGCGTTGAGCCCCGGATCATGGGTTTCGGCCCGGCACCGGCCACCCGCAAGGTCCTCAAGACCGCCGGTCTGGAACTGTCGGACATGGATGTGATCGAACTCAACGAAGCCTTCGCCGCCCAGGCGCTGGCCGTTACCCGTGACCTTGGCCTGCCGGACGACGCCGAGCACGTCAATCCGAACGGCGGCGCCATTGCCCTGGGCCACCCGCTCGGCATGAGCGGCGCGCGGCTGGTAACGACCGCCCTGAACGAGCTGGAGCGGCGCCACAAGGCCGGCAAGAAAGCCCGCTATGCCCTGTGCACCATGTGCATTGGCGTGGGCCAGGGTATCGCATTGATCATCGAGCGCACTGACAGCGCCGAGTAAAACAACCATTCCGACTGACACGTTGACCCAACGGCACAAGTACAAGCAGGACAGAATCATGACCTTACCACTGCAAAAAATCGGCAAACTCGACCGCATGGAAACCGCCAGCATTGACGAATTGCGTCACGAGCAGCTGCAGCGTCTGCGCTGGAGCGTGGTCCATGCCTACACCAACGTACCGTTCTACCGGAAGGCGTTTGATGACATCGGCCTGAAGCCGATGGACATCAACTCGCTGGAAGACCTGGCCAAGGTTCCGTTCACCACCAAGGCGGATCTGCGGGACAACTATCCGTTCGGTATGTTCGCCACGCCAATGTCCGACGTGGTCCGGGTGCACGCGTCCAGCGGAACCACCGGTCAGCCGACCGTCGTCGGCTACACCCAGAGCGATATCAACACCTGGGCCGACATCGTGGCCCGCAGCATCCGGGCCGGTGGTGGCTACCGTGGTGACAAGGTGCATGTTTCCTACGGCTACGGTCTGTTCACCGGCGGCCTCGGCGCCCACTACGGCGCCGAGCGCCTGGGTTGTACCGTCATTCCCATGTCGGGAGGCCAGACCGAGAAACAGGTCCAGCTGATCAAGGACTTCCAGCCGGACATTATTATGGTGACCCCGTCCTATATGCTGAACATTGCCGACGAGATGGATCGCCAGGGCATCGATCCGCGCGAACTGCCCCTGAGACTGGGCATCTTCGGTGCCGAACCCTGGACCAACAGCATGCGCACCGAGCTGGAGGAGCGCCTGGGCATCGAGGCCCTGGACATCTACGGCCTGTCGGAAGTCATGGGTCCGGGCGTCGGCATGGAGTGCATTGAGACCAAGGACGGCCCGACCATCTGGGAAGACCACTTCTATCCGGAAATCATCGATCCGAATACCGGCGAGGTCCTGCCGGACGGCGAATACGGTGAGCTGGTGTTCACCTCGCTGACCAAGGTCGCCCTTCCGATCCTGCGTTACCGCACCCGCGACCTGACCCGCCTGCTGCCGGGTACCGCCCGCCCGATGCGTCGTATCGACAAGATCACCGGGCGCAGCGATGACATGCTGATCATCCGGGGCGTGAACGTGTTCCCGAGCCAGATCGAGGAGCAGGTGCTCAAGTGCGAGGCACTGGCGCCGCATTACGAGATCGAAGTCTACAAGGAGGGCAACCTCGACTGCGTGGACATTCGAGCCGAACTCAAGCCAGAGGCCGGCATCAGCGACGAAGTACGCGCCAAGGCCGCCAAGGAACTGGCCCACCACATCAAGTCCTACATCGGCATCAGCACCCGTGTAGAGATTGTCGAACCCAACCGTCTGGCCCGCTCCGAGGGCAAGGCCAAGCGGGTTATCGACCGCCGGAAGTAAGTTCCGGCAGCGCCCCGACCGGTCCCGATGACCGGTCGAGGCACTTTCCATTCGGATTATCGGGATTTAATTTAACTCTCTCTCAATAGATCTCGATAGTTTTTCATTACGTATCACTTTTTTTGACTGAATTATCAATCGCTTAAAAAGCTATGGCACAACTTTTTAAGCTGACATGACACACAAAGTCGATCCTTGATTTTTGTTCAGTATCATTTAATATTGACTAAAATCAGAGAAACATGAAGAGAGCATTCGTGCTCGCAGAACAACAAGCCGAACCGGAGGTATTGTATGTACGCCCAGCTCGTTGAAACCGGAGCCAAGCGCGTCAAGAGCCTGGATGAAATGTCGCCCGAAGAGCGTGCATTCCAGGAAAAGATCGACGCTGAAGTGAAGATCGAACCGAAGAACTGGATGCCCGAGGGTTACCGCAAGACCCTGGTTCGCCAGATTTCCCAGCACGCCCACTCCGAAGTGGTTGGCATGCTTCCGGAAGGCAACTGGGTGACTCGTGCCCCGACCCTGAAGCGCAAGCTGCAGCTGATGGCCAAGATCCAGGACGAAGCCGGCCACGGCCTGTACCTGTACAGCGCCATGGAAACTCTCGGCGCTGACCGTGATGAGGAAATCGAAAAGCTGCACCAGGGCAAGGCCAAGTACTCCAGCATCTTCAACTATCCGACCCTGAACTGGGCGGATATGGGTGCCGTTGGCTGGCTGGTGGACGGCGCCGCCATCGTCAACCAGGTTGTGCTGCAGCGCACCTCTTACGGCCCATACTCCCGGGCCATGATCCGCATCTGTAAGGAAGAGAGCTTCCACCAGCGTCAGGGTTACCAGATCCTGCTGGACATGATGCGTGAAGGCACCGAAGAGCAGAAGCAGATGGTGCAGGATGCCATCAACCGTCTGTGGTGGCCGGCGCTGATGATGTTCGGCCCGCACGACGACGAATCTCCGAACTCCCAGCAGTCCATGGCCTGGAAGATCAAGCGCAAGAGTAATGACGAGCTGCGCCAGATGTTCATCGACCAGACCGTTCCGCAGCTTGAGTACCTGGGATGCACCGCGCCGGATCCGGACCTGAAGTGGAACGAGGAAACCGGCCACTACGATTTCGGGGAAATCAACTGGCAGGAGTTCTACGACGTTCTCAAGGGCAACGGCCCCTGTAACCGCGAGCGCATCAATACTCGCAAGAAAGCAATCGACGAAGGCGCCTGGGTTCGCGAAGCCGCTGTCGCCTACGCCAAAAAACAAAAACAGCGCGCTGAAGCCGCCTGATACCGGAGGAAAGAATCATGGCTGAATGGAGCCTTTACGAAGTTTTCGTGCGCAGCAAGCACGGTCTGAACCACAAGCACGTGGGAAGTGTTCACGCCGCCGATGCCGAAATGGCCATGGAAAACGCCCGTGACCTCTACACGCGTCGCAACGAAGGCGTAAGCATCTGGGTGGTTCCATCCGACGCGATCACAGCGTCTGCCTCCGATGAGAAAGAGGTGCTGTTTGATCCTTCGGAAGACAAGGTCTACCGACACGCATCTTTCTACGAGCTGCCCGACGAAGTCGGACACATGTAAGGAGTAGCTCCATGACTCAGAAAGAAGCACTCACCGAATACCTGCTGCGCCTGGCCGATTCGGACATGATCCTCGGTCAGCGCCTGTGTGAATTGTGCGGCAAGGCGCCGGCGCTGGAAGAGGAAATGGCGCTGATGAACGTCGCCCTGGACCTCGTCGGCCAGGCCCGGAACTGGTACGAGTACGCTGCCGACCTGATCGACGACGGTCGCGATGCGGACAAGCTGGCGTTCCGCCGGGATGCCCACGACTACCGCAACCTGCTGTTGACCGAGCAGCCGAACGAAGACTACGCCGTCACCATGGGACGCCAGTTCTTTTTTGATGCCTGGCATTACTTCACGCTGAAAAGCCTGGTAAACGCCAGCGACGAGCGCGTTGCGGGCATCGCCGCGAAGGCACTGAAAGAGGTGACCTATCACCTGCGCCGCTCCTCGGAGTGGGTCAAGCGCCTCGGTGACGGTACCGAGGAAAGCCATCGCCGCATGCAGGATGCTGTCGACATTCTCTGGCGTTTCACCGGCGAACTGATCACTCCGGATGAAACCGACCAACTGATGGCGGAAGCCGGCATCGGCCCCGATCCGGAGCAGCTGAAAGAGGATTGGCGCGGACTGGTCAAGGAAGTGCTCCAGGAAGCCACGCTGACACCACAGCCGGACGATGCCTGGATGTACCTGGGCGGCAAACGCGGCGAACACACCGAACATCTCGGTTTCATTCTGGCAGAAATGCAGTTTCTGCAGAGGGCCTACCCCGATGCCACAACATGGTGATACAGACCCGCGGTCAGCGGTCGACAAGCTGATAGCCAGTGATCGGGTGCCGGCAAATGCCAACACCGATCAACTGACTGAGGCGGATATCTGGGCGATCCTTGAAGAGGTCAAGGATCCCGAAGTTCCGGCGGTAAGTGTCGTGGAGCTCGGCATTGTCCGGGCCGTGCACTGGGACGGGAAGGAACTTTCCGTTGATGTCACTCCGACCTACTCCGGCTGCCCCGCGACCGAGTTGATCGAGGAACTGATCGAGGAAGCCCTGCGCGCTGCGGGCTTCCGGAAAGTCCGGATCAACCAGGTGCTGACCCCGGCCTGGACCACCGATTGGATTACAGACGAAGGCAAAGAAAAGCTCCGGGCGTTCGGTATTGCACCGCCCCAGGGCAGCGCCAGCAAGAGAAGCCTGTTGGGCGAATCCGAAGTCATCACCTGCCCCCATTGCGGCAGCACCCACACAGAGCGGGTCAGCGAGTTCGGATCCACCGCCTGCAAGGCGCTCTATCGCTGCAAGGACTGCCTCGAGCCCTTCGACTATTTCAAATGCATCTAGAGCCAAGACGACCATGAACAAATTCTATTCACTGGCCCTCAAAGAGGTCAGACCTGAAACAAGAAACGCGGTAACCCTGTCTTTTGATGTGCCGGAAGACCTGGCCGAAAAGTTCTCCTACAAGCAGGGCCAGCACCTGGTGGTGAGAACCAAGCTGGACGGCGAGGAAGTGCGTCGTTCCTACTCCATCTGCAACAGCGTCAACGACCACGAGCTGCGCATTGCGGTGAAGAAGATCCCTGGCGGCCGTTTCTCCACCTTTGCCAACGAACAGCTCAAGGCCGGCCAGACGCTGGAAGTGATGCCGCCCCAGGGCCATTTCTCCGTCGAACTGGATCCGGAGCGCGAAGGTAACTACCTGGCCGTCGCCGCCGGTAGTGGCATCACGCCGATCCTGTCGATCGTCAAGACCACGCTGGAAACCGAGCCGAAGAGCGAAGTCACCCTGTTCTATGGCAACAAGGCGACCAGCAACACCATGTTCCGGGACGAGCTCCAGGACCTCAAGAACGAGTACATGTCCCGCCTGAACCTGGTGTACATCTTCACTCGCGAAGAGCAGGACATCGACCTCTACAACGGCCGGATTGACCACGACAAGTGTGACGCCCTGTTCGATCACTGGATCGATGCCAAGGAACTCACCGCGGCCTTCATCTGTGGTCCCCAGGCGATGACCGAGACGGTTCGCGATTCTCTGGTTCGCCACGGCATGGACAAGAGCAAGGTTCACTATGAACTGTTCACACCGGCCGGAGGTGTACCCCAGTCCCGGAAGGATCGGGATCCGTCCCACGTGGACCCGCAGTCCATCAGTGAAGTGACCGTCATTGCCGATGGCCGCTCCCTGACCTTCCCGCTGGTTCGCGACACCAAGAGCATCCTGGATGCCGGCAACGAAGAAGGTGCAGACCTGCCCTATTCGTGCAAGGCGGGCGTCTGCTCCACCTGCCGCGCCAAGGTCGTGGAGGGTGAAGTGGAGATGGACCAGAACTTCGCACTGGAGGATTACGAGGTCGAAGCCGGCTACGTGCTTTCCTGCCAGTGCTACCCGATCAGCGACAAGGTGGTTCTGGACTACGACGAGATGTAAGTCCGGTCCCACCCTGAAGATACGAGCAAGGCAAGTCCCGGGTAATCGGGACTTGCCTTTGCGTTTCAGAAACGAATGGAGTTTCCCATGTCAGTCCTGAAAAGTTTCATTGCCGGCCAGTGGGTCGGCGAACAACCCGCCAAGGCCCTGCCCAGCGCCGTCAACGGCGAAATCGTGGCCCATACCCACGACGATACCCTGGATTTCAAGAAAGCTGCAGAATACGGTCGCAAGGTCGGTGGCAAGAACCTGATGGCCATGGATTTCCAGGAACGCGCCCTGGCCCTGAAAGCCATGGCCCTGTACCTGCAGGAACACAAGAAAGAGCTGTATGCCCTTTCCATGCACACCGGCGCCAGCAAGGGTGATAACGGCATCGATATCGATGGCGGTATCGGCACGCTGTTCTCCTACGCCAGCATGGGCCGCCGGGAGCTGCCGTCCGGCAACGTCGTGCACGAAGGCCCGGTCATGCCGCTCGGCAAGAACAACCACTTCGCCGGCACCCATATCCTGGTGCCCCGCGGCGGTGTTGCCTTGCACATTGACGCCTACAACTTCCCGGTCTGGGGTATGCTCGAAAAGTTCGCGCCAACCTTCCTGGCAGGCATGCCCTGTATCGTCAAGCCGGCAACCTCCACCTGCTACGTCACCGAGCTGGCCGTTCGCCTGATGCAGGAATCCGGCGCGCTGCCCGAAGGTGCCCTGCAGTTGATCATCGGCAGCACCGGCGACCTGTTCGATCATCTGGAAGAGCAGGATGTGGTGACTTTCACCGGTTCTGCAGCAACCGCACGCAAGCTGCGCAACCATCCGAACATCATCAACAAGTCCATTCCCTTCAATGCGGAAGCGGACTCGCTGAACAGCGCCATCCTGGCCCCGGACGTGACCCCCGAACACGAAGAGTTCGATATTTTCGTAAAGGAGATCGGCCGGGAAATGACCGCCAAGGCCGGTCAGAAATGTACCGCGATCCGTCGGGTGCTGGTGCCGAAAGACCGGGTGGATGCAGTCTGTGAAAAGCTGAAGGAGCGCCTGTCCAAAGTGACAGTCGGTGATCCTTCCGTCGAAGGCGTTCGCATGGGTGCCCTGGCCTCCATCGATCAACTGGAGGACGTCAAGGCCAACATCCAGGAGCTGCTGAAAACCAGTGAACTCGTGGTCGGTGGTGACAGCAGTTTCAAACCCACCGGTGAAGGCACCGAGAAGGGCGCGTTCATTGAACCGCATCTGCTGCTGTGCCGGAACCCGGAAAACGGCTGCGGCGCTCACGACATCGAGGCCTTTGGTCCGGTTGCCACGGTGATTCCCTATGACACCATCGAGGATGCAGTGGAGCTATGCTCCAAGGGCCGCGGCTCCCTGGTCACCACTCTGACCACCCGAGATCCGGCCACTGCCGGCAGAATTGCCCCGCTGCTTGCCGCGTTCCACGGCCGTCTGCACCTGCTGGACGCCGAAGCCGCGAAGGAATCCACCGGTCACGGTTCGCCTCTGCCCATGCTCAAACACGGTGGCCCCGGTCGCGCCGGTGGTGGTGAAGAGCTGGGCGGCATCCGCGCCGTCCATCACTACCTGCAGCGGACCTCCATCCAGGGCTCCCCGACCATGTTGGCAGCCGTTACCCGCGAATACGTGCGCGGCGCCGACGTGATCGAGACCGAAGTGCATCCGTTCCGTCGTCACTTCGAGGATCTGCAGATCAACGAGTCCCTGCTGACACACCGGCGCACCGTCACCGAAGCGGACATCGTCAACTTCGGCTGCCTGTCAGGCGATCACTTCTACATGCATTTCGATGAAATTGCCGCGCGGAATTCCCAGTTTGGCAAGCGCATTGCCCATGGCTACTTCGTGCTGTCCGCAGCCGCCGGCCTGTTCGTTTCACCGGGCGAAGGCCCGGTCCTGGCGAACTACGGCCTGGACACGCTGCGTTTCATCGAGCCGGTCGCACCCGGAGACACCATCCAGGCACGCCTGACCTGCAAGCGCAAGATCGATCAGGGTCGGACATCGCCGGACGGCCACCCGCAAGGTGTGGTGGTCTGGGATGTCCAGGTTCACAACCAGAACGACGAGCTGGTTGCGAGCTATGACATCCTGACACTGGTTGCCAAACGTCCCCAGTAACGCTGGGGGCGTATCCGGCCTGCCACCCGTTGGACCCGAACGGCAGGCCGGAGGCAAATAAAAAGGGGACAGGCCAAAAGCCTGTCCCCTTTTCTGTTTCTGCCCTGTGGATGATTTGCTTACATCCCCAGGTAGGCCTCCCGGACTTTCTCATTGCTGAGCAACTCGCGACCGGTGCCTTCGATAACTACCTTGCCGGTTTCCAGCACGTAGCCACGGTCCGCCAGCGCAAGCGCCTGGGATGCGTTCTGCTCCACGAGGAAGATAGTGATACCCTCGTTCTTCAGCTCCTTGACGATATCGAAGATCTCTTCAATGATCAGCGGCGCCAGACCCATGCTCGGCTCATCGAGCAACAGCAGCTTCGGCCGGGCCATCAGGGCGCGGCCCATGGCCAGCATCTGCTGCTGACCACCGGAGAGCTCCCCGGCGAGGTTATGGCGCTTCTGGCGCAGGATCGGAAATTTGGTGTACATCCGCTCCAGGTCATCTTCCACTTCCTGGCTGCGGCCGCGGGTATAGGCACCCAGCAGCAGGTTGTCATGCACCGACAGGTCCTTGAACACCTGACGGCCTTCCGGCACCTGTACAATGCCTTCGCCAACCCGCTGATCGGCGGAGACCTTCGCCAGATCCTTGCCCTGGTACACCATGCTGCCGCGATCCATCGGCTGGAGGCCGGAGATGCTCATCAGCAGGGTCGACTTGCCGGCACCGTTGGCACCCACCAGTGACACGATTTCGCCACTGTTGATGTGGATATCGATGTCGTGCAGGACTTCGATCTGACCATAGGAGGTGGCCAGACCTTTGATCGCCAGCATTTCCTCACGGGCATGGGGAGCGGTGACCTGCTCGGCGTGCTTGAGGCCGAGGCCACCGAAACGCTCGGGCGTGTAGCTGATGATCTCGTGGCGCAGCTCCCGGAACTCCTCCCGGACCCGCTCGCCAAACAGCGGATCGTTCTCGATGTCCCGGGCCTCGATGATCTGCTCCCAGTCCTCATCGGACAGCACCTTGCGGGCACGGGGAATCACCACTCCTTCTTCCTTGCGGATGTGCTTGCGCAGGGCTTCAGTGAAACGGGCCAGGGCGTGACTGAATTCTTCCCGGCCTTCCGGCCAGTTTTCCATGCAGACGCTGAGCAGCTGACGCAGTTCCATCAGCTTCTCATGGCCCACCAGGTATCCCTTGGAAAGCTTCTCCAGCAGTGGCAGCGACTCAGGGTGCTTGGCTCCCAGGCGCTTGTACAACTCGATATCCGTCGGCGTTGAATGCACCCGCTCGGAAAAGTGCTCGATGTAGTCAAAAATCTTGGTGAGCAGTCGCTCATCCGGCTTCTGTTCATTGATGTTCATGTCGCTGAGCAGCTGGTCCAGCAGGTCCAGGATGCGCCACAGCGCCTGATGCTCATGAACAATAATGCGTACTGCCTGCTCGCTGCGGGACTGGGCAGGCGCCATTTCGGTCTGTTGCTCGCTCATATGAAATGTCTCCTTGCTCAGCCGCCCAGATAGGCAGCGATAACGTCCGGATTATTGCGGATTTCTTCGGGTGTCCCCTCAGCCAGCACGCGCCCGTAGTTGAGCACCAGCAGGCGATCGGAGATGCCCATGACCAGCTTCATGTCATGCTCAACCAGCATGACGGTGGTGCCCTGGTCGGCAATTTTCCGGATCAGTTTCTCCAACGCCGCGGTTTCGACAGCGTTCAGGCCGGCGGCCGGTTCGTCCAGCAGGATGACCTTGGGGTCGGCCGCCAGGGCACGGGCAATTTCCAGCCGCTTGAGCGCACCATAGGACATGGCCGACGCCTCGGTATCGAGGTAATCGCCACAGCCGACGAATTCCATCAGTTCCGCCGCCCGCTCACGACAGGCTTTTTCGTCCCGAAGCAGGGACGGCAAGCGGAACAGCGTGGTGAACAGGTTACTCCGGAGCTTCAGGTGCCGCCCCAACATCACGTTCTCGATGGCGGACATATTCATACAGATCTGCATTTGCTGGAAGGTGCGGCACATACCCCGTTCCGCCAGCTGGTTCGGTTCCAGCTTCGCCGTGCTCTCCCCCTTCAGGACAATCTCGCCCTTGGTAGGGGTGTAGAGACCCGAAATCAGGTTGAACAGAGTGGTCTTGCCGGCGCCATTGGGCCCGATCACCGAGTAGACCTGCCCGGCTTCCACCGAGAAGGACACGCCTTCCACCGCGTGGACGCCACCGAATGCCTTGTCCAGGCTTTTTACTTCAATCAGTGCGCTCATGCCTGACCTCCCGCCTTTTTCTTCATCCGCCTACCGACAGCCATCTGGATCGTGGGCAGCAAGCCCTTGGGCATGAAGATCATGGTGAGCATCAGGATCGCACCGAACATGACAGTTTCCAGTTCCTGGAAATCCGCCAGCACCTGGGGCAGAAGCTTGAGCACCACTGCACCGAGAATAACGCCCATGGTGGAGCCCATACCGCCAAGTACCACCATGGTGATGAACAGGATGGAGAAATCAAACCCTGCGACCGCCGGTGTGATAAAGCCCTGGAAATGGGCGTACAGGCTGCCCATCGAACTGGCATAAATGGCTGAAACCACGAACACCAGGCTCTTGTAACGGGCCGTGTCCACACCCACAACACGGGCAGCCACTTCCGAACCGTGCACCGAACGCAGCGCGCGGCCGATCGGCGAGTCAATCAGGTTCTGGGCGAGCCAGACGGCTACCAGCAACACCACCGCGGCAAACAGGTACCAGGCTTCGCTGCCATTGAGCTCCATTCCGAGCAGGTTATAGCTGCCAAACGGACTCAGCTCCCAGCCAAACACGGTGAATGCCGGCACCGGCATGCCGTCCGGACCGCCGGTCAGCGCCCTCTCGTTGTTGAGGATAATGGCGATGATAAAGCCAACGGCCAGGGTGGCCATGGACAGATAATGGCCTTTCAGACGCAGGATCGGCCGGCCCACAATCCAGGCCAGGATCCCCACCAGAATGGCGCCAACCACCAGCGCGGGCACGGAGGACCAACCATAATTGCTGGTCATGATGCCGGTAAAATAAGCACCCAGGCCAAAGAAACCGGCGTGACCCAGGCTGATCTGGCCCGCAAACCCGACCAGCAGGTTCAGGCCCACCACCGTGGCGGCAATAATTGCCATCTGGGTAGCCAGGTCATAGTGGAACGGGTTATTCAGGAACAACGGTAGCGCAAACAGGATAACGGCAAGAATCACCAGGTCCCGCAGGCGCATCTGCATAAATCGATTCAACATGATTACACCCTCTCCACGACCTTGGCGCCAAACAGACCGCGCGGCATGAAGAACAGCACGACGAGAATCATGGAGAACGCCACGGCGTCCTTATAGTCAGAGGAGATGTAGCCGGCGGCCATGGCCTCGACCACTCCCAGCAACAGACCACCGACGACGGCGCCGATGCCACTGCCCAGGCCACCAATGGCGGCGGCAACAAAGCCTTTGAGGCCAAGCATGATGCCAATGTCGTAGGAGGTGAAGGTAATCGGTGCGACGACTACGCCGGCAACCGATCCCAGAACAGCCGATACCAGGAACGCCAGCATCAGCACCAGCTGGGTGCGGATGCCCACCAGGCGAGCGGCCTCCTTGTTCATAGAGGTGGCGAGGATCGCCTTACCGATCAGGGTGCGGGTGAAGAACAGCACCAGGCCGACCACGAGAATCGCACCGATGCCCAGAACCCAGAGGCTCTGGCTGTTGAGAACCGCTCCAAAGATGCGGATCGGTTCGTCGCTGCTGAAATTCTGCATGACGTGGTATTCCTTGCCCCAGACCAGCTGGGCCAAACCACGAATGAAAATAGAGGCACCGATGGTGATAATGATCAGCGTCACCACATCGGCCTGCTTGGCCGGCGCAATGGCAAAACGCTGGAGCAGCATACCGAGAACACCGGCAAGCAAGACGGCCAGGATAATCGCGAGCACCATGGGCACGCCCATCGCCGTGAGGGAAACCGTCGCCATGCCACCGATCATCAGGAACTCGCCCTGGGCGAAGTTGATCACGTGGCTGGCGTTATAAATGAGAGTAAAGCCGAGAGCTATCAGGGCATAAGTCGCGCCAATAGTAATCCCGGTGAAGAGATACTGTAAGAATTCTGCAAACATAGCCGTGGTTCCGGTCGGACGGCGCTTGCCTGCCCCGTGCCAGGGCAGGCAAGCGGTTTACTGCTGGTTGGATCGATCAGTTAATGAGCTTCCACTCACCGTTCTGGACTTCCAGAATGCGGAAGGAGTCAGCCTCGAGGCCGTTGTGGTCTTCCGGTGACATGTTGAATACACCGGTCACACCCACATAACCCTGAATGTTTTCCAGGGCTTCGCGCACGGCTTCCTTGTCGGTGGAGCCGGCTGCTTCGATGGCCTGGACTGCCAGCATCAGGCCGTCATAGGCATAGGCACCGAAAGTGGACACCTTGGAATCCCAGCGAGCTTCATACTCGGCCTTGTAATCCTGGACGACCTTTTTCTGGGGGTCGTCATCCGGCAGGGAGTCCGGTACCAGCAGCGGCGAAGCCGGCAGGCGCAGGCCCTCGGCGGCATCACCCGCCAGCTCCAGGAAGGAGTCGGAGGCCACACCATGGGACTGATAGAAGGGAAGCTCCATACCCAGCTGGGCATAGTTGCGGGTCACGATGGCCGGGCCCTGGCCGAAGCCGAAGTTCAGCACCGCCTCGACACCATCGGTGTTGCGGATGTTGGTCAGCTGAGCGGTCATGTCGGTATCGGAGCCGCTGTAGGTCACATCGGCCACTACTTCCATGCCCATCTGCTCAACAACGTCCAGAGTCTGGGTGCGACCGGAACTACCGAAACCACCGGTACCGGAAATCAGGCCGAAGCGGGTAATACCACGGTCTTTCATGTCGGTCAGGATCCGCTCTGCCGCCATGCGGTCAGTTTGCGGAGTTTTGAATACCCACTTCTTCACCGGGTTGGTAATCACCACGGCACCCGCAAGGGAAATGAAAGGAACCTGTGCCTGTTCCACCAGAGGCACTGCCGCCATGGTGGCACCGGTGGTGCTGCCACCGACGATGATATCAACACGGTCGGAGCGGATCAGACGGCTGGCAAAGTTACGGGCGTTGGAGGCATTACCCACGTCATCGTAGTGGATGAGCTCCAGGGGACGCCCCAGCACTCCGCCATCCTCGTTGATCTTCTCGACATACATTTCCAGAGTTTTCAGTTCCGGGTCACCCAGGAAGGAGGCGGGACCGGTAACTGACAGGAAAGAACCGATCTTGATCGGCTCGGCAGCCTGGGCGCTCATCACCAGACCTGCGGCAGCGATGGCCGCGAACTTTCCCGTGCGACGCAGAATTGTCTTAAGCATTGTTTTTGTTCTCCCGAATTGTGTGGGGCGTGCTTGCCCCCCATCCATTGCTCAGAAGTAAAACAACGATCGAGAGCCTGACTCTGACTTCTGTGTCATTTCCGTCACCCTTCGACCCGTTGTCAGCCTTATATTTGTGTTTTCATCCCTGATCTGTCAGCTCCCTGATGTTCACCAACAATATAATTCGATACCGTTGACGAATATCAATGGACATTATTGTATCATAATATCCATGTCAACCGATTTGGATGACAACCTGACAGGTTCTCTCAGTAAAGCCGACCTTGGTCCAAGGCGCCAGTCAGGTGACACAGCACAGAATGCTTTACGTGACACACAGGAACCGCATAATACGTATCAGATTTATTATTCCTGATATTTGATAACCGACAATCGACTAAAACCTATGTCCGCAAAAAACCAGCTTGAGCAGCTCGCCACCAACTTCCAGAAGAAACGACCGCTTCGTGCCGGCTCGCTGATCATCACCATCTATGGTGACGCCATCGTTCCCCGGGGCGGGACCGTATGGCTCGGCAGCCTGATGAAGCTGGTGGAACCCATGGGCATCAGCCAGCGGCTGGTTCGCACTTCCGTCTACCGCCTGGTTCAGGAATCCTGGTTGCAGACAGAGAAGGTCGGCCGCTGTAGTTACTACAGCTTGACCGGCCCCGGTTTGCGCCGGTTCGAGCAGGCATTTCAGCACGTCTACAGCCTGTCGACACGCGAGTGGAGTGGCAGTTGGTGCCTGGTCTACCTGAACCAGCTGGACCCCGACCTGAAGCAGAAGGTGCGGGAAGAGTTGAAATGGCTCAGTTTTGGCAGCATGGCACCGGGGGTGATGGAACATCCGCGCTTTACCCGCAATGAACTGCTGCCCCTGCTCCAGGAATGGGGGGCGCTGGAAGATACCATCGTGATGGAAACCGTGCCGATGGAGCAGAAAAGCTCCAAGGCCCTGAGGCTTCAGGTACGCGAAAGCTGGAACCTGGACGAGTTGGGAGGGCGCTATCGGCGCTTCCTGTCACAGTTCCGCCCGGTCTGGCGGGAACTGCAGAATGAGGATGATCTGACGCCGGCCGAGTGCCTCACCCTCCGCATCCTGCTTATTCACGAATACCGCAAAATCCTGTTGCGCGACCCGCTGTTGCCCGAGGAGTTGCTGCCCGGAGACTGGGAAGGCAGGAGTGCCAAGCAGCTGTGCCGGAACCTGTACCGTCACGTTTACGCTCGCGCTGAAAAGTGGCTGGACGAGACCCTGGAGAATGCCTCCGGCCCGCTGCCGGGACCAAACGAAAAATTCTATCGCCGATTCGGTGGCCTGCAGGATACCAGTGACGAGAACGAAGAAAGGCTCACAGCGGTCGGTGAACCGGTGTGAGCCTTTCGAAAAAGCGGGGCGCCATGATGGCGCCCCCGATCCTCAGGATCAAATGAGATTGTAGAGGAACACCACCAGGATGCCCGCCGGTGTCAGGTAGCGCAGCACAACCATGAAACTGTGATAGACACCGCCTTGCAATCCGATATCTTCCATCAGACCCTCACGGCGCATGGCCCAACCGGCAAACAGGGCAATGGCCAGACCGCCAAGCGGCATCATCAGGTTCGACACCAGGAAATCCAGCAGGTCGAATACCGTCTTACCCTCGAAGAACGCCAGGAAGCCCAGGGGGTGAACATCTGACCAGATGTTGAACGACAGCACCGTTCCAATCCCCACGAACCAGATCGCCAGTCCGCCAGCCAACGCGCTCTTGAAGCGGTTGATGCCCTTGTGTTCCTCAAGCCACTCCACCACCGGCTCGAGCATGGAGATGGCCGAAGTGACCGCAGCCACCAGCAGCAGTGTGAAGAAGATCACTCCGAACAGGACGCCGCCGGTCATTTTGCCGAAGGCCAGCGGCAGGGTGACAAAGATCAGCCCCGGACCGGTGCCCGGCTCCAGGCCGTTGGCAAACACCAGCGGAAAGATCGCCAGACCGGCAAGCAGGGCCACACTGGTATCGAGCACCGCGATGGTCATGGCAGTGCGGGCGATGTTGACCTTCTTCGGCAGGTAGGAACCGTAGGCCATCAGCACGCCGATCCCGATGCTCAAGGTGAAGGCCGCGTGGCCCAGGGCCACCAGTACACCCTTGGTGGTGAGCTTGCTGAAGTCCGGCGCAAACATGAAGTCCACGGCCCGGCCGAAACTGCCCGAATTCATGGCGTAGAACACCATGACCACCAGCAGGATGAACAGCAGCGGCATCAGGGTGTTGACCGCCCGCTCCAGGCCGGACCGGATGCCGCGCCCGACGATGAGCACCACGATGGCCATGAAAAGGCTGTGCCAAAGCAGCAATTCCCAAGGGCTGGCCAGCAGGTTACCGAACTGCCCTCCGACGGCTTCCGCATCGGCGCCGGTAAACAGGCCCGCCGCAGCCTTCCCGATATAGACCAGGGCCCAGCCGCCGATCACCGAGTAGAAGGACAACACCAGGAAGGACGCGATCACGCCGTTCCAGCCAATCACTCGCCATCCCCGGGCGGTGCCTTCACTGTGGGTCAACGACCGCATGGTCGCCACCGGGCTCTGGCCGCCACGGCGGCCAATCATGGTTTCAGCGATCAGAACCGGCACGCCGATAATGGCGATACACACCAGATAGACCAGGACAAATGCGCCACCACCGTGTTCGCCGGTGATATACGGAAACTTCCAGATATTACCCAGCCCCACGGCAGAACCGGCGGCCGCCAGGATAAAGGCAAGACGCGAAGACCAGAGGTTCGAAGCCAACTGGTGCGGTTGTGTTTGGTTACTCATGTACTTCTCCGAAATAGTTGTTTTTGTCGGAAAGACGGGCAGACAGAATCAGAGGATGGTCCGGATTGCCTCGGCAACGACCGGCAAGGTGCGGTCGTTCAGACCAGCGACGTTGACCCGACTCGACTCCAGCATGTAGATGCCATACTCCTCGCGGAGCCGGCGCACCTGGGCGGGGGAAATTCCCAGGAACGAGAACATGCCCCGTTGGCGGGCGATGAACCCGAAGTCCCCGGCCGGCGCCAGCGCCTCGGCAAAGGACCGGCGCAACCCTAGAATGCGGTCGCACATGGCGGTCAGTTCCGCCTGCCACTCGGCGCGCAGCGCCTCGTCCCCGAGAATCGCCTCCACGATGGCCGCGCCATGGGCCGGCGGCATGGAGTAATGGGAACGGATGACGCTGAGCAGCTGGCTATTGGCCGCCAAGGTGACGCTGTTGGAGGCCCCCATCAGCATCAGGGCACCGGTCCGCTCCCGGTACAGGCCAAAATTCTTGGAACAGGAGGCCGCCACGATCATTTCCGGCACCCGGCCGGCCATGTGTCGAAGTCCGGCGGCATCAGCCTCCAGCCCATCGCCGAGACCCTGGTAGGCCATGTCCACAAAGGGCAGCAATCCCTTTTTCAGCACGAGGTCGGTCACCTGCTGCCATTGCTCGAAGGTCAGATCTGCGCCGGACGGGTTGTGGCAGCAGCCGTGCAGCAGCACCACATCGCCGGCCTCCGCCTGCGCCAGGCTTTCCAGCATGGCGGCGAAGTCTACCTGCAGGGTCTGTGGATCGAGGTAGGGATATTCCCGAATGTTCAGGCCTGCGCCGCCAAGCAATGGCAGATGGTTGCCCCAGGTAGGCGTGCTGACCCAGACGGTAGCGTCGTCCCGGCACAGGCGCAGTAATTCCGCCGCCATGCGCAGGGCTCCGCAGCCGCCCGGGGTCTGGACCACCGCCACCCGGCCGTCCCGCACCAGGGAACTGCCCTCGCCCATCACCAGATCGGCCATGGCCCGGCCGAAACCGGGGGAGCCGGCCGGGCCGACGTAGCTCTTGGTGGACTCACTCTCCAGAAGGCGGCGTTCCGCCTGGTGCACCGCCGTCATGATCGGGGTATTGCCGGCGTCGTCCTTGTAGACGCCGATACCCAGATCGATCTTGTGCTCCCGGGGGTCCTCCCGGAACGTCTGCATGAGCTGGAGAATCGGGTCCTGCGGTAACGGTTTCAGGGCCTCAAACATGGGATTCCTCCTTAGCGTCTGCAGATTTGGTACGGATCAGGGTCGGGCGACCGGTTTCCAGCGCCTTGAGCAATTGCTGCTGGCGCTCCCGGACGGCTTCCACGGCCTGCTCCCGGACCGGGCCGAAGCCCCGCACGTCCGCCGGCAACTCCGCCAGCTGCAGGAAGGTTTCATGATTATCCGAGCTGAGCTCCCGGCTGATGCGCTCAGCGAGCTGGCGATAGTCGGCCAGCAAGGCGCGATCCAGCTTCCGGTCTGCGGAATGGCGGAACGGATCCAGTGCGGTACCGCGCAGTCCACGCAGTTTCGCCAGCAGTTTGAAGGCCCGGAACATCCAGGGGCCGAATTGGCGTTTCTGCGGCCGGCCACGGGCATCGGTGCCACGATTGAGGATCGGCGGCGCCAGGTGGAAATGCACCTTGAAGTCGCCCTCGAAGGTTTTCTCCACCTCCTTCATGAAATCGGTCTCGGCAAACAGGCGGGCCACTTCGTACTCGTCCTTGTAAGCCATGAACCGATACAGCTGCTCGGCCACCGTCCGTGTCAGCAGCAGGCCCTGCTGACCGATGCCCTGCTCTGCCTGACGTACCCGCTCCACCAACTCTCGGTAGCTGTCAGCCCAGCGACGGTTCTGGTAACTCACCAGATGCTGGTGACGGGTCTCGATCAGCTGTTCCAGGGTCGGCTCGGGCTTGACCTCCACCGGCTCACTGACCGGGTTCAGCAAGTCCTCAATTACGGTCGGATCCACCGCCGCAACCCGGCCCCAGCCAAAGGCTTCCTTGTTGCGCTCGATCGCCACGCCATTAAGCTCGATCGCCCGCATCAGGGCCGCCTCGGACAACGGCAGAAGCCCCTGCTGCCAGGCGAAACCGAGCATCATCACGTTGGAGAACACGGTGTCGCCCATCAGCTTCTCGGCTATGCCGTTGGCGTCCAGGGCATCAAAGCGGTCGTCACCCACGGCATCGCGAATCAGATCCAGGCGTTTGTCTGCCTGCATATCCGCATCCCGGTACAGGACGTAATCGGCGGTCGGCAGCTCGGCCCGGTTGGCCACCACCCGGGTATGCTCCGGACGCAGCACACTCAGCGCCTTCTGGGAGGACGCCACCACCATGTCACAGGCAATCACGGCATCCGCCTGGCCGTTGCTGATACGCACCTGGTGCAGCTTGTCCGGGGACGGCGCCATGCGAACATAGCTCAACACCGTGCCACCTTTCTGGGCGAAGCCCATGAAATCGAGTACCGAGGCGCCCCGGGATTCCAGGTGCGCCGCCATGGTAATCAGCTGACCCACGGTCACCACGCCGGTGCCACCGACACCGCCAACCAACAGGTCGAAGGAGCCATCAAGGGCCGGCAGGGAGGGCTGCGGCAGGCCCCCGAGCTGCTTGCTCAAGACCGACCCGGTGTCCACACCACGGGACTTGCGCAGCTGGCCACCCTCAATGGTGACAAAGCTCGGGCAGAAGCCGGTCACACAGGAAAAATCCTTGTTACAGGAGGACTGGTCAATCTTGCGCTTGCGGCCCAGCTCGGTCTGGCGCGGCACCACCGACAGGCAGTTGGACTGCACGGAGCAGTCACCGCAGCCTTCGCAGACGTGGTGGTTGATGTAGGCCCGCTTGGCCGGATCCGGGAACTGGCCACGCTTGCGACGGCGGCGCTTCTCCGCAGCACAGGTCTGGTCGTAGATCAGCACGGTGCAGCCGGGAATGTCCCGCAGCTCCCGCTGGACCTGGTCCAGCTCGGAACGATCATGGAAGGTCACGTCACTCGGGAACAGCCCTTCGTGCCCCTTGTACTTCTCCGGCTCGTCACTGAGCACAACCACCCGCCTGACGCCCTCGGAGGCGACCTGCTGGGCAATCATGGGCACGGTGATCTGCCCGTCCACCGGCTGACCACCGGTCATGGCCACCGCGTCATTGAACAGGATCTTGTAGGTGATGTTGATTCCCGCTGCCACCGCCTGGCGAATGGCCATGGAACCGGAGTGGAAATAGGTACCCTCGCCCAGGTTCTGGAACACATGGGGGTTACCGGTGTAACGGCTCTTGCCGATCCAGTTGACCCCTTCGCCACCCATCTGGATCAGGGACTCGGTGTTTCGGCCCATCCAGGAGGCCATGAAATGACAGCCGATACCGGCCAGGGCTTTGCTACCCTCAGGCACCTTGGTGGATGTGTTGTGCGGGCAGCCGGAACAGAAATACGGCAGGCGCCGGACCCCGCCCGGATCCTTGGCGCTGGTCATCTCGTTGATCGCCCTGAGCTGTTCGCTGAAATCGACGTCAAAGAAACGGGTCAGGCGCGCCGCCAGGTAGCCAGCCACCAGCTTCGGGCTCAGCTCACCGACGTAGGGCATCAGCGGCTTGCCGGCCTCGTCCTGCTTGCCGGTGATCAACACCTCGCCAGGACGATCCGGCTCGGACATGTACTCCTTGATCTGGCTCTCGATGATGCCCCGCTTCTCCTCGATCACCAGCACTTCCTGCTTGCCATGGACGAAGTTCAGGATGCCGTGACGCTCCAGCGGCCAGACCATGCCCACCTTGTAGATGTCCAGGCCCAGCTCGGACGCCCGGGTTTCATCGATACCCAGCAATTCAAGCGCTTCCAACAGGTCCAGGTAGCCCTTGCCGGTGGTGACGATACCGAAACGGGCCTGCGGGTTGTTGTAGAGGCAGCGGTCGATGGGATTGGCGCGGGCAAAGGCCTGCACCGCCGCCAGCTTGTGCTCGATGCGGGTTTCCAGCTGGGGTCCGGGCAGGTCCGGCCAGCGGTAGTGCAGACCATCCGCCGGCGGGGTGAAATCCTCCGGGGTCTTGAACTCGGGCAATGGCGGCAGCTCCACGGAAGCGGCGCTCTCCACGGTCTCGGAGATAGCCTTGAAGCCGACCCAGCAGCCGCTGTAACGGGACAGGGCGTAACCCCAGAGGCCGAACTCGAGGTACTCGGCGATGTTGGCCGGGTTGATGGTGGGCATGAAGAAACTCATGAACGCCACGTCAGACTGGTGCGGCATGGACGACGACACACAACCGTGATCGTCACCGGCCACCACCAGCACGCCGCCGTTGGGCGAGCTGCCATAAGTGGTGCCGTGTTTCAGGGCGTCGCCGGCGCGATCCACGCCCGGCCCCTTGCCATACCAGAGCCCGAACACGCCATCGACCTGGCGGTCCTCGTCGGTTTCCACCTGCTGGGTACCGAGCATGATGGTGGCAGCCAGATCCTCGTTGATGGCGGGAACAAAATCGACACGGTTCTTGTCGAGCAGGTCTTTGGCTTGCCAGAGCGCCTGGTCATAGGCCCCGAGCGGTGATCCCCGGTACCCACTGACCAGACCGGCCGTATTCAGACCGTGCTTGCGGTCCAGAGCCGCCTGCATCAGGGGAATCCGGACCAGTGCCTGGGTTCCTGTCAGGAATACCCGGCCGGATTCACGCAGGTAGCGATCCTCGAGCTTGTAGTTATCGAGTTGAGGTGTATCGGCGGTCATGGTCGCCCCTCCCTTTGTTGATTTTATGAACAAAATTCTAGAGGGATCGACGCAAAAGGTGCTTGCTTTTTGGTTAGCCGGCCGAGGCCGTAATGCAATATTCTTTGATAAATGACAAAATACCGCAATATCCTTTGATAAATATCAGGTGTTACCAAATGAAACAGGTAGATCTGGACAAACTGGACCGCCGTATCCTCGATGCCCTGCAACACGATGGCCGCATCAGCAACCAGATGCTGGCCGAGCAGGTGGGGCTCTCACCTGCGGCCTGCTGGCGACGGGTCCGGGCCCTGGAAGAGGCTGGCGTAATCACCGGCTATACTGCAAAGCTGGATCCTGAAGCCATGGGCCAGGGCCTGTGCGTGCTGGTGAACCTGTCCCTGCAGCGCCACACCATCGACAGCACCGCGGAAATCGAACGCGAGGTCAGCAGCTACCCGGAGGTCCTGCAATGCTTTGCTGTGACCGGTAATGCAGATTTCGTGTTGCGGGTGGTAGTGCAGGACATGGCCAGCTACGACCGGTTCCTGAACGAAAAGATCTTTACCCTGAAGGGCATTGCCCAGGTCAACTCCAACTTTGCCCTACGGGAGATCAAGAACACCCTGACCCTGCCCGTGGCATGATCGTGCCCGGAGACCGCGTCAGGGGAAATGCATACGAGCGAGAGGGCATTGCGCGTATCAAAGCCCGCGCAAACCGACTATAATGCCGGTCAGTCATGCATTGCCCGGCAATGCCCTCCCTCCGAATTCCGAGTAACTCAATGTCAGACATGTCCTTTGCCGAACTGGGGCTGGATGCAGCCGTACTTGAAGCTGTCAACGCCGTTGGCTATGAAACCCCCTCGCCGATCCAGGCGAAATCCATTCCGGCGCTGCTGGCCGGTCGTCACCTGCTGGGTGTCGCCCAGACCGGTACCGGCAAGACCGCCGCGTTCGCGCTGCCGTTGCTGAGCCGCATCGATGCCAGCACCGCCGAGCCGCAGATCCTGGTGCTGGCCCCGACCCGGGAACTGGCCATTCAGGTCGCTGAGGCGTTCACGACCTACGCCAGCAAGTTCCGCAATTTCCATGTGCTGCCAATCTATGGTGGCCAGGATTTCGGCCCGCAGATCCGCGGCCTGCGCCGAGGGGCCCAGGTCATCGTCGGCACACCGGGCCGCATGCTCGATCACCTGCGCAAAGGCACCCTGAAGCTCGACAATCTGAAGGCGCTGGTGCTGGACGAAGCCGACGAGATGTTGCGCATGGGTTTCATTGATGACGTTGAAGCGATCCTGGCCAAGACGCCAGACACCTGCCAGCGAGCCCTGTTCTCGGCCACCATGCCGCCGCAGATCAAGAAAGTCGCGCAGACTTATCTGCAGGACGCCGCCGAAGTCCGGATCGAGAGTGAAACCCGCACCGTCGAACGTATTGCCCAGTTCGTTTTGCCGGTGTACGCCGAGCGCAAGCTGGACGCCCTGACCCGCATCCTGGAAGTGGAGCCTTTCGACGCGTCCATTATCTTTGTTCGCACCAAGGCCGAAACCACCCTGCTGGCCGAGAAGCTGTCCGCCCGGGGTCATGCGGTGGCCCCCTTGAACGGCGATTTGAATCAGCGTCAGCGAGAGCAGACCGTTGAGGACCTGAAGCGCGGCAAGAAAGACATCATTATTGCCACCGACGTCGCCGCCCGCGGCCTGGATGTGCCCCGGATCACCCACGTGATCAACTACGATGTGCCCTACGATACCGAGGCATACATCCACCGGGTCGGCCGCACCGGCCGTGCCGGTCGCACCGGCAAAGCGATCCTGCTGGTGACCCCGCGCGAGCGCAGCTGGCTGAGGACCCTGGAACGGGCCACCAACTCGCCCATGGAATCCTATCAGCTGCCGTCACCAGCGGATCTTCAGAAGATGCGGGTTCAGCAGTTCGAAACCCAGCTGTTGGCATTCGCCGAAGATGGCAAACTGCCCAAGGCGATGGCGCTGCTGGATGAGATTGCCGAGCGCAACGACATGGATATGGCCATGGTCGCCGGCGCGATGGCGTGCTGGATGGAAATGGCCCAGCCAGGCGCCCTGCCACTGGAAGCACCGGAAGCGCTGCCAGAAATCTCGGCCGCGCCCCGCCGTGATCGCAGGGGACCGCCTCCCGGCAAGAAAAACTTCCGCAAGGGCCCAGGCAAGGGCTTCAAGAAGGACGGCAAGCCCGGCCACCGCAAAGGCGGCCCGAAAGGCAAGCCCGCCGGCAAGGGCGGCAAGCCGCCGAGCAAGCGCCCCGCCCGTTAATCGGCGCGGCGCTGGTAGACCACGAAGCTGTAGTCGTAGGGATTGTTATCGGACGCGGAGAAATCCTCCCGTCCGATTTCTTCCCACTCATCCCAGTTCACTTCCGGAAAGAATGCATCCCCGTCCACTTCCGCGTGCACCTGGGTGATGTACATGCGATCCACCAGCGGCAATGCCTCGGCGTAAATCTGACCGCCACCGATTATCATCACTTCATCCCCGCCTTCCAGTTCAGCCTGAGCTGCGGCTTTCACCAGAGCATCATTGAGCGACCTCGCGGCGACCGTGCCGGCCGGTGCTTCCCAGCTTTCATTCCGGGAAATCACCACGTTCATCCTGCCCGGCAGCGGCCGGCCAATGGAATCCCAGGTTTTCCGCCCCATGATGATGGGCTTACCCATGGTCGCCTGCTTGAAGTAACGCAGATCCCCCGGGAGGTACCACGGCAGCTTGTTGTTCCGGCCGATGACCCGGTTTTGGGACATCGCTACTATCAGGGCCTTTCTCATTTGTTGACCTCTTGCATTGGAGTCTTGATTCGGGATTTGGGGGCTCTAAGCCTTGGGGGCTGCAAGAGGGCGGGGATGCCGCTCCAAAAAACGCCTCAAGGCATCCATGCGCGGCTTGGGCTCCGCCATCCATGGCTCCGCACATTTTTGGAGCGGCATCCCCGCCCTCTCGCGATCTGAGCTCTCAGCCTGCTTATCCTGAATTAAATCACCGTTTGCCTAAAAATTCAGAGCAGTAAAAATGGTAGTGAAATGCCCCGACCTTATTGATCTTCGATCTGTTTAACTTGAATGCAGTGCAGCGGGTGGGGCGTTCCGAAAATGTGCGGAGCCATGGATGGCGGAGCCAAGCGTACAGGGACGTATTCACAGCGTTTTTCGGAACGCCCCACCCGCTGCACTGCCGGCTCCAAACCAAGAGGACCGCGATCCCAGACCCGAGGTCAAATAGCAATAGGCGCCTTGATCACAGGATGCGGCTCATATCCCTCAAACTCGAAGTCCTCGAGCTCGTACTCGAAGATACTCTCAGGCTTGCGCTTGATCACCAGCTTGGGCAAAGAACGAGGCTCCCGCTTCAATTGTTCGAACACAATGTCGTCGGTCAGGTGGTTCTGGTACAGATGGCAGTCACCGAACGTGTGCACAAACTCCCCCACATCCAGGTCACACTGTTGCGCGATCATATGGGTCAGCAAGGCATAAGACGCGATATTGAAGGGCACGCCCAGGAACAAATCGGCACTGCGCTGGTACAGCTGGCAGGAGAGCTTGCCGTCGGCCACGTAGAACTGGAACAGGCAGTGGCATGGGGCCAGCGCCATGCGACCCTCGCGGACGTTATCCTGTGGGCTGATGGATTCGTCCGGCAGCTCAGCCGGGTTCCAGGCGGAGACGATCAGGCGCCGGGAGTTTGGCTTGTTGCGAATCTGGTCGATGACTTCACTGATCTGGTCCACCACCCGGCCGTCCGGGCACTGCCAGCTTCGCCACTGTTTGCCGTAGATGGGGCCGAGGTCGCCGTCTTCCAGAGCCCACTCGTTCCAGATGGAGACCTTGCGCTCTTTCAGCCAGTTGTTGTCGGTGGAGCCTTTCAGGAACCACAGCAGTTCGTAGATGATGCTACGCAGGTGGACCTTCTTGGTGGTCACCAGCGGGAAGCCTTCCTGCAGATTGAATCGCAGCTGGCGTCCGAACACGGAGCGGGTGCCGACACCGGTACGGTCACCCTTGTCGAATCCGTTGTCGACGACGTCTTGCATCAGGTCGAGGTAGGCTTTCATTCGGCATTTCTCCGGTAAGCGATGAACATCAGGGCGGCGCCGGCAAGAATCATGGGGGTGGACAGGACCTGCCCCATGGTCAGCCAGTCGAAGGCCAGATAACCGAGCTGCGGATCCGGCTGGCGCACGAACTCCACCAGGAACCGGAAGATACCGTAGCACACCAGGAACAGGCCGGAGACCGCCATCCGTGGACGTGGGTTGGCGGAGAACCACCACAGAATTACAAACAGAGCCACACCCTCGAGGGCGAACTGGTACAGCTGCGACGGATGCCGCGCCAGGCTATCGGGCGCTTGAGGAAAGACCATGCCCCAGGCCACATCCGTGGGTTTGCCCCAGAGCTCGCCGTTGATGAAGTTGCCGATGCGGCCGGCACCGAGGCCCACCGGCACCAGTGGCGCCACAAAGTCTGCCAGGCGCCAGAAGCCGGATCCGACCTTGCGCCCATACCACCACATGGCGAGTATCACGCCAAGGAGGCCGCCGTGAAAGGACATGCCGCCCTCCCAGACCCGAAGTAGCCACAGAGGGTCGGCCAGGAAGGTGTCAAAGTTGTAGAACAGCACGTACCCGAACCGGCCGCCGAGGATGACGCCGAGGGCAAGGTAGAACAGCAAATCGCCCATTTGCTCCTCGGTGACCGGGGACCAGGGCTTGCGGGTTCTCAGCCGGCCAAGCCACCAGCCGGCCACGAAACCGACGAGATAGGTCAGGCCGTACCAGTGGACTTTCACCGGGCCGAGGGAGATGGCGACCGGGTCAAACTGGGGGTGCTGCAGCATCAGGTACCTCTCAACTCAGGAGAAAACGGAGCCCCACAATCAGGAGCACGATCGCAAAGATTCGTTTCAGTACTTTGGCATTGAGCCGGTGTGCCAGATTGGCTCCGACACGGGCAAAAATCACGCTGGTCAGTATGATGCCGAGGAAGGCGGGCAGGTAGATGAATCCGATGCTCAGCTCCGGCAGGCCGGGATCGCCCCAGCCCGTCCAGATATTGGCCAGCGCGCCTGCGATGGCGATAGGCAGGCCGCAGGCCGCGGAGGTCGCCACGGTGTTCTGCATGCGCACGTTGCACCAACTCAGGTAAGGCACGGTCAGGGTGCCACCGCCAATGCCGAAAATAGCGGACGCCCAGCCTATGCCGCCGCCGGCGGCAGCCAGCCCGCCAGGACCGGGGATATCACGACCGGGCTTGGGGTTCACTTCCAGCAGCATCTTAAGGCCAACGGAGATGGCAAAGGCACCAATCACCAGTTGCAGCAGATCACCGCTCATGAATGCGGCCGTCCACGCGCCGAGCACCGCGCCAACGACAATCCCGACCGTCATGGGGCGAAAAATATCCCAGCGCACGGCGCCATGCTTGTGGTGCGACCGGATCGAGGAAATCGACGTAAACACAATGGTGGCCAGAGAGGTGCCCACGGCCATGTGAGCGGCAATGTCCGGGCTGATGCCCTGAAGCCCGAAGCTGAAGATCAGCACCGGCACAATCACGAGGCCACCGCCGATGCCGAACAGGCCAGCCATGGTCCCGGCCAGTGCGCCCAATGCCAGATACGATGCGAAAACGGTTACCAGGGTCATAGCTGCTCACGCCCAACAAAATCAAGGCTGGTATGATACACACCGCAAGGGGCAAGTTCACTGTCCCCCATTCACCTTCCCGGGAGTCATCGCCGCCCATGTGCCTGATTGCTTTCACACTCGGCCAGAACCGTCACTTTCCACTGGTGGTTGCCGCCAACCGGGACGAGTTCTTCCGCCGCCCCACCGCACCGATGGACTGGTGGAAAACGGACGCGGGCCAGCCAGTACTGGCCGGTCGCGACCTACAGTCCGGCGGCACCTGGCTTGCCGTCACCGAGGAGGGCCGTGTCAGCGCAGTGACCAACGTGCGCGAGGGATCGACCGAAGCCGGCCGGACCAGCCGTGGGGAATTACCGTTGCGCGCTCTGCAGGAATCCGCGGCAGAGCTGTTTGATGATTTCTCGGATGATCCGGAGCGGTATGCGGGCTTTAATCTGATCAGTCTCGGGCATCAGGGAGGCTGGCACTACAGTAACCGGGACGCGCATCCGGGACGAAACGTGCATCGGGGCGTGTATGGCCTCAGCAATCACCTGCTGCAAACGCCCTGGCCAAAACTCCTCCGCCTGCGCGAGGCCGTGGGTGAGACGGTGACCCAGGCCGGCATGGATGCCCGCTCCCTGCACGACGAGCTTATCCGGCTCCTCCAGGACTCGGCGCCAGCGCCCGACCACCTGTTGCCAGACACCGGCGTGGGCCTGGCAACAGAACGATTCCTGTCATCCCCGTTCATTGTGGGCCAGGACTATGGCACCCGGGCAACCACGATTGTGTCCGTCGATGGCAACGGCGAAATCCATGTTACCGAACAGACCTGGGGACCAATGGCCTCAAAAGGCGAGCGTCGTCACTTTGACTGGCAGCGGTAACCCGTCGGCTCTGGTATAATCCGCGAAATTCTGTGACCCGACCGGAGGACCCGATGGCCGGTGAAAAAGACACCACATCCATTGCCGACTTTGAAAAGTCACTGGATGAACTTGAAAAGCTGGTTCGCGACCTGGAACAGGGCGAACTCTCACTGGAGCAATCCCTGAGCGCGTTCGAGCGGGGTGTGAAGCTGACCCGGGAATGCCAGCAGGCATTAAAAACTGCCGAGCAGCGGGTCGAACAGCTGGTACAGAACAGCGATGGCACCCTGGAAACCCGCCCCTTCTCGCCGGATGACGCCGACTGATGACCGAACCGACCCAAGTGGCGATGGATTTCCTGGAATCCTGTCGAGCCCTTGTCGACGCCGAGCTCGACCGCTGTATCGATCAGAGTGCCGCTTCCGATCGCCTTCAGGACGCCATGCGCTACAGCGTTCTGGGCGGGGGCAAGCGCATTCGCCCGGCACTGTGCCTGGCATCGGCAAAAGCAGTGGGGCAGGAAAGCGACAAGGCCCTTGCGGCCGCTTGCGCCGTTGAGCTGATTCATGCCTACTCGCTGATTCACGATGACCTGCCCGCCATGGACGACGACGAGCTCCGCCGGGGCCGGCCTACCACCCACATCGCCTTTGACGAGGCCACCGCCATTCTGGCCGGTGATGCCTTGCAGGCACTGGCGTTCGGGCTGCTTGCCAACCATTCCTGTGCTGACATCGAGGCACGCCTGGCCATGGTCCAGGAACTGGCACAGGCCGCAGGTCATCGCGGCATGGTAGGTGGCCAGGCCATTGATCTGGAGTCGGTGGGCAAGACGTTGACCCTAGCCCAACTGGAAACCATGCACCGGCACAAGACCGGCGCCCTGATCGAAGCCAGTGTCCGGATGGGGGCCCTGAGTTCCGGGTGCGCGGACAGTGAGGCTCTGGAAGCACTGACAACCTATGCCCGGGTACTCGGGCTGGCCTTCCAGGTGCAGGACGACCTGCTGGATATCGAAGGCAGCACCGACGTCATCGGCAAACCGCAGGGCTCCGATGTCGCCCGCGCCAAGCCCACCTATCCGGCACTGCTGGGCCTGGATGGTGCCCGACAGCACCTGGACGAGCTGCTTGCCACAGCCAAGGCGAGCCTCGAAAGGTTCGGACCGGAAGCCGATCCACTGCGGGCGATGGCAGATTACGTGGTGGCACGAACCCATTGAACCACCCTGCCCCAAAGGCGCACACTTGTCGTAACTTATTTTGAAATCACTGGATCATCCCAAAAGACCCGAGCAGATGCAGGATACTTACACTTTCAAGGAAATCCCGTCACAGCGGCCCAACACCCCGCTGCTGGACCGGATTGATGTGCCGGCCCAGCTCCGTGAGCTGCCGGCAGAACAGCTGACCCAGCTGGCCCGGGAACTGCGGGCGTTCCTGCTGTGGTCCGTCGGCCAGACCGGGGGACATTTCGGTGCCGGGCTGGGCGTACTGGAACTGACCGTCGCCCTGCACTATGTGTTCAACACACCCGAGGACCGACTGGTCTGGGACGTGGGTCATCAGGCCTACCCCCACAAGATCCTGACCGGCCGCCGGGAACAGATGGGCAGCATTCGCCGCAAGGGTGGCCTGGCCGGCTTTCCCAAGCGGGCCGAAAGTGAGTACGACACCTTCGGCGTGGGTCACTCAAGCACCTCCATCAGCGCGGCCCTGGGTATGGCGATTGCCGCGCGCATGCAGAACACCGGGCGCAAGAGTATTGCCGTCATCGGCGACGGCGCCATGACCGCGGGTATGGCCTTCGAGGCACTGAACCACGCCGGTCACCTGCATGCCAACATGCTGGTGATCCTGAACGACAACGACATGTCGATTTCACGGAACGTGGGCGGCCTCTCCAATTATTTTGCCAAGCTGCTTTCCAGCCGCACCTACAACCAGGTCCGCGACAGCAGCAAGAAAGTTCTGCAGGGCGCCCCGCATCTGATGGCCCTGGCCAAGAAGACCGAGGAACACTTCAAGGGCATGATCGCCCCGGGCACCCTGTTTGAGGAACTCGGCTTCAATTACATCGGGCCGATTGATGGCCACGACCTGCCACTGCTGGTGGAGACCCTGGAAAACATCCGCGAGCTGGATGGCCCGCAGTTTCTGCATGTGGTCACCACCAAGGGCAAGGGCTTCGCACCGGCCGAGGCCGACCCCATCGGCTACCACGCTATCAACAAGATCGAGCCGGTGCCGCCCAGCAAGCCGGAACCGGTCACCCCCAAGCCGGCCAAACCGAAATATGCCAACGTCTTCGGCCAATGGCTTTGCGACGCCGCCGAGCAGGACGAACGGGTGGCGGGCATCACTCCGGCAATGTGTGAAGGCTCGGACCTGCTGGCGTTTTCCCAGCGATTCCCGGACCGCTACTTCGATGTCGCAATCGCAGAACAGCACGCCGTGACCCTGGCGGCCGGTCTGGCCTGTGACGGCGCCAAACCTGTAGTGGCGATCTACTCGACTTTCCTGCAACGGGGCTATGACCAGCTGATTCATGACGTTGCCATCCAGAATCTGGATGTGCTGTTTGCCATCGACCGTGCCGGTCTGGTGGGTGAAGACGGACCCACTCACGCCGGCGCATTCGACATCAGTTATCTACGTTGCATCCCGAACATGATCGTCATGACCCCGTCCGACGAGAATGAGACACGGCAGATGCTCCACACCGGCATGCTTTTCAACGGTCCGGCCGCCGTGCGTTATCCCCGCGGTACCGGGCCCGGCGCGCAGATCGAAAGCGAACTCAAGCCACTGGAGCTGGGCAAGGGCCGCCGGCTTCGGCAGGGTAACGGGGTCGCGATCCTGAACTTCGGCACCCTGCTCGCACCGGCACTGGAAGCGGCTGAGGCATTGGGGGCCACGGTTGCCGACATGCGCTTCGTCAAGCCCCTGGACGAGGAACTGGTCCTGGAACTGGCCGAGCAGCACGACCTGCTGGTGACCCTTGAGGAGAATGTGGTGGCCGGCGGTGCCGGCAGCGCGGTAACGGAATTTCTGAACCGCAACGAGGTCGCCCAGCCGGTCCTGCAACTGGGGCTTCCGGATAGGTTCATCGATCATGGCAAACACGCAGAGTTGCTGAGAGACTGCGGGCTTGATGCGGAGGGTATCCGTTCAGCCATTGCCGAGCGCCTGGAACGACTCCAACGCTCCAGTCTGAAAGCGGTCAAATAGCCTCCGCTCCAAACGAAAAAGCCCGCGTTTCCAAACGCGGGCTTTTTTTGTGTCGTTCCAGGGACCTTGTGACTTACTCCGGATCGTCGTCCTGATGCGTCTCCAGCCAGTGGCCCAGCTTGCTTTGCTTGGTGTTCAGGTAGCTCTCATTATGAGGGTTGCGACCGACGTGCAGTGGAACCCGCTCTGCGATGTCGATGCCATAGGAGGAAAGCGCCTTGACCTTGCGCGGATTGTTGGTCATCAGGCGCAGACTCCGAATGCCCAGATGTTCCAGCATGTCCTTGCACATGCTGTAGTCCCGTAAGTCCGCGGCAAACCCGAGTTTTTCGTTGGCTTCGACCGTATCCGCACCCTGGTCCTGCAGGTGATAGGCGCGAATCTTGTTCAACAGACCAATTCCGCGACCTTCCTGACGAAGGTACAGAAGAATGCCGCGCCCCTCGCGGGCAATGCTGCGCAGCGCCTCCTCCAGCTGGTAGCCACAATCGCAGCGCATGCTGTAGAGGGCGTCGCCAGTCAGACATTCAGAGTGGGTCCGAGCCAGCATCGGCTCATCACTATCCAGATCGCCCAGGGTCAGGGCGATGTGCTCCTTACCGGTATCCGGCTCTTCGAACCCGTGCATGTCAAAAACCCCGAACGGGGTTGGCAACCGGCAGGTCTGGATGTAACGAACAGCCACAGTGTTTCCTCGTGGTTCAATCAATCGGGGCGCGCATTCTATCACGTGGCCGCCTGCTTGGCGTAGTCTTGGCACGGTGGGCTCTCCGGTGGTGTAACGATACCGTTTATTACGCTACCCGCCACAGCCCGGATCAGCCTTGTGGCGCAACCCAGTGGCCGCTGCGCCCGCCCTTCTTCTCAAGCAGCCGCACGTTGTCCACAACCATGCCCCGATCCACCGCCTTGCACATGTCATACAAGGTCAGCGCCGCGACGCTGGCCGCCGTCAGAGCTTCCATCTCAACCCCGGTCTGACCGGAAAGCTTGCAACGGGTCAGGATATGCACCGAGGCGCCATCCTCGCCCGCCGTCAATTCGACCTTGACGGAGGTGAGATTCAGGCTGTGGCAGAGGGGAATGAGGTCGTGGGTTTTCTTCGCCGCCATAATGCCCGCAACACGGGCCACCGCCAGGACGTCGCCCTTGGGGTGCTCACCCTCAATGATCATTTTGAGGGTTTCCGGTGCCATGCGGATGGTGGCTTCGGCGCGGGCCTCGCGCTCGGTCATGTCCTTGTCGGTGACATCGACCATGCGGGCTTCGCCCTTGTCGTCCAGGTGGGTCAGCTTGCTCACTGTTGCTCCATAGACATGATTGGAAATGGGTTGGACTCACCGCCAAAGCATACCAGACGAATGAGGTTACAGCTTTGATATCTAGCGGTCAGACGGCCACCAGAAGCGGATACCGGCAACGCCCTGGCCACCTGACTGTCGGGCGCGAACCTGATCTGCCGGCCCCACACCGCCCAGGGCATAAACCGGAATGACCGCCCGCGCCACCAGGGACTGGAAACGCGTCCACCCCATCGTCGGGGTTCCGGGATGGGTCAGTGTCGGCTGCACCGGACCCAGGGTCGCGTAATCGGCCCCCAGAGCAGCGGCATGGGTGAGTTCCGCTGCATCATGGCAGGACACACCAAACCAGGCCGACTCCGGCACCGGACGCTCGGTCAGTGCCTGCGCCTCGCGCCAGGGCAGATGCAGCCCACCGGCCGCGGGAATTGCATTGAACCGTTCTGGACTGCCATGCAGAATCGGGGTCAGGCCGCGTTCCACGCACAGGGCCACCGCTTTGCTGGCAAAACGGCTGTAGTCCCCGGCCGACATCCCGGGCGCACGCAAAACGACACAGGTGGAGCCACTGACCTTAACTTGCTCCAGGCCGGCTTGCAGTCTGGCCACCCCCTCTTCCGGAGACCCCATGTCCCCGGTGATGGCAAGGGTCCCGGGCAGGCGCAGGGCTCGAATGACCGGTCGATTGGCCACGGGAAAATCCTTGTCCCGCAGCTGGTCCGGTTCAAGCCAGTCCACCGGCTGGCCTTCCCGTCCTTCCGGCTCGCCCGAGGCATCCGAGCTACGCCAGACATCCAGGAACACCCGTTTGTCCCCATAATCGTGGCGGATACCAATGACCGGCTCCAGGGACGCTTCGGAAACCCTCAGACCGGTTTCCTCGGCGATCTCCCGGACCAGCGCCTGCTGAACCGTCTCACCCGGCTCGACCTTGCCCCCCGGGAACTCAAGCAGTCCGCCCTGATGGACATGGTCCGGGCGACGGGCAATCAGCACCCGACCCTTCCGGACGATGACACCGACCGCCACGTGAATGTCACGGACACGGTTTTCGGCTTCGGCCATGGTCAGGTCCGGTACTCCGCGTTGATGGTCACATAATCGTGGGAGAAGTCACAGGTCCAGACCGTCTCCCGGATATCGCCACGTTTCAGGTCGATGGCAATGGTAATCTCCTCCTGATCCATGACCGCCTGCCCACGCTCTTCCGAGTAATCATCGGCCCTGCCACCCTGGCGCACCAGGCAAACATCCCCCAGATGGATTTCCAGCGCATCGAGATCCAGGTCCGGAACACCGGCACGGCCGACCGCAGCCAGAATCCGCCCCCAATTCGGATCCGACGCAAACAGGGCGGTCTTGACCAGCGGCGAATGAGCCACGGTGTAGGCCACGTCCAGGGCTTCCTGCTGGGAGGCCGCACCGCTGACATCAATGGTGACAAACTTCGTAGCGCCCTCGCCGTCCCGAACGATGGCATGGGCCAGGTCAAGGTAGACCTGCTGAAGCGCCTCGCGCAGCTGGTCCAACTCGGCGCTGTCGGCCGTGATTTCCGGGCCACTGTATTGGCCGGAGGCCATCAGCATGCAGGCATCGTTGGTAGAGGTATCGCCATCGATGGTAATCCGGTTGAAGGATTTCTCACCCAGTTCGGAGGCCAGGGTCTGCAACACGTCGGGCGCAATCCGGGCGTCCGTGGCGATGAAACCGAGCATGGTGGCCATGTTCGGCCGGATCATGCCCGCGCCCTTGCTGATCCCGGAGATGGTTACCGTATGACCATTGAGGTCCACCCGACAGGACGCACCCTTGGGTCGAGTGTCGGTGGTCATGATACCGGTGGCCGCCTCGGCCCAGCGGTTCTCGGCGGCATTCGACAATGCCGCCGGCAGCGCCTCGACAATCTTGCTTACCGGGAGAGGCTCGCCGATCACACCAGTGGAGAACGGGAGCACTTCATCGGCGGTGACACCGGCATTGTCCGCCAGTGCCTGACAGCAGGCGATGGCATCCTTCATGCCCTGCTCACCGGTTCCGGCATTGGCATTGCCGGTATTGACCAGCAGATAACGGGGGGCGCTCCGGGCCAGGTGTTGCCGGCTGACGGTAACCGGCGCGGCACAGAACTGGTTTTGGGTAAAAATACCTGCCACCCGGCTTTCCGGGGCCAGCTCGAATACCACGACGTCCTTGCGTCCGGGCTTCTTGATGCCTGCACTGGCAATGCCCAGCTTGACGCCGGACACCGGAAAAAACTCGGGTAAGGTGCCTGGACCTACCGCCATCCTGCCTCTCCTCTCACTGAATCCAGATACGAACTTTCAAAACGCAAAAACCCGCAGCCTGCGCTTGTCAGGTTGCGGGTCTTTGACCGATCTCAGCGCGCCGGCGTCAGTTGACCTTGCCGCAACACTGCTTGTATTTCTTGCCGGACCCGCACGGACACGGCTCATTTCGACCCACCTTTCGCTCCTGGCGGACGAAGGTCTCCGGTTGCCGTGCGCCCTCAGCCTCGCCCTCGCCTTCCGCCTGGCTCTGGGCGGTAGCGCTGGTCTCATCATGGCGCATGCGGGCACGCGCGAGCTCTCTCTCGAGTTCGGCCTTGCGACGACGCTCGACCTCTTCCATTTCCTCGGGCGTCTGTACCCGCACATGACACAGGATACGGGTGATATCCCGCTTCATGGTCTCGAGCATGTCCTCGAACAGGTTGAAAGCCTCGCGCTTGTATTCCTGCTTCGGATTTTTCTGCGCATAGCCTCGCAGGTGAATACCCCGGCGCAAATGATCCATGTTGGACAAATGCTCTTTCCACAGCGTGTCCAGCACTTGCAGGAACACCTGCTTCTCGAATTTGCGCATCGCTTCGGAGCCGGCGATTTCTTCCTTCGCCTCGTAGGCGGCGACAATCTCGTTGAGGATCTTCTCCCGAAGGCTCTCCTCGTAAAGCTTGCTGTCTTCCTCCAGCCACTGCTGGATGGGCAGGTCAATCGCCATCTCGGACTGCAACTGGGATTCCAGACCGGCGACATCCCACTGCTCCGGCATACTCTGGGGCGGAATGTACTCGTTGATCAGTTCGCTGACCACATCCTCACGGATGGTCTTGACCATATCCGAGATGTCCTCGGACGACATGACCTCGTTACGCTGGTCATAGATGACCGTACGCTGGTCATTGGCTACGTCATCGTATTCCAGCAGGGTCTTCCGCATGTCGAAGTTGCGGCCTTCCACCTTGCGCTGGGACTTTTCAATGGCGTTGGTCACCATGCGGTGCTCAATGGCCTCGCCTTTCTTCATGCCCATGGCCTGCATCAGGCTCTTCACACGATCCGGCGCGAAGATCCGCATCAGGTTGTCTTCCAGTGACAGGAAGAAACGGGATGAACCCGGATCCCCCTGACGACCGGCCCGGCCACGCAGCTGGTTGTCAATCCGACGGGACTCATGGCGCTCGGTACCGATGATGTGCAGGCCACCGGCTTCCAGTACCTGATTATGGCGCTCGGTCCACTCGGCCTTCCGTTTGGCGATTTCCTCCTCGGTGGGATCTTCCATCGCCGCGACTTCGTATTCCCAGTTACCACCCAGGACAATATCGGTACCCCGACCGGCCATGTTGGTCGCAATGGTCACCGCACCCGGGCGACCGGCCTGGGCCACGATCAGAGCCTCGGACTCGTGCTGTTTGGCGTTCAGGATCTTGTGGTCGATCCGGGCCTTCTTGAGCAGCATCGAAAGCAACTCGGAAGCCTCGATGGACGCGGTACCGACGAGAATGGGACGACCCTCGGTGGTGACATCCTTGATCTCGTCAATGATGGCGTGGAATTTTTCTTCCTGGGTGAGGTACACCAGGTCGTTGTAGTCGATACGCTGAATGGGCTTGTTGGGCGGAATCACCACCACGTCCAGGCCATAGATCTGGCGGAATTCGAACGCTTCGGTGTCCGCAGTACCGGTCATGCCGGCCAGTTTCTCGTACAGGCGGAAGTAGTTCTGGAAAGTGGTTGAGGCGAGAGTCTGGCTCTCGGCCTGGATTCTCACTCCTTCCTTCGCCTCGATGGCCTGGTGCAGGCCCTCGCTCCAGCGGCGACCCGGCATGGTCCGACCGGTATGCTCGTCCACGATGACCACCTGGTCGCCCTGGACGATGTAGTCGACGTCCTTCTGGAACAGGTGATGGGCCCGCAAGGCCGAGTGCACATGGTGCAGCAGGCTCAGGTTGGAGGCAGAGTAAAGACTTTCGCCTTCGTTCAGCAGGCCGCGGCTGAGCAGCAGTTCCTCGACCTTTTCGTGACCGGCCTCGGTCAGCTCCACCTGGCGGGCTTTCTCGTCGATGGTGAAGTCGCCGGAAGGTTCGCCCTCTTCGGACACCTCCCCTTTTTCGAGACTCGGCACCAGCTCATTGATGGCCTGATAGAGCTTGGAGCTGTCCTCGGCGGCACCGGAGATGATCAGCGGCGTCCGGGCTTCATCGATCAGGATGGAGTCCACCTCGTCGACGATGGCGAAATTCAGCCCCCGCTGGACCTTGTCCTCGGTACTGAATGCCATGTTGTCACGGAGGTAATCGAAGCCGAACTCGTTGTTGGTGCCGTACGTGATGTCCGCCTGGTAGGCCGCCTTCTTCTCTTCCGGCGGCTGGCCGGCGACAACGACGCCCACCTGCAGTCCGAGAAAACGATAGAGCTTGCCCATCCAGTCAGCATCCCGGCGGGCCAGGTAATCGTTAACCGTGACCACATGGACGCCTTTGCCCGAAAGCGCATTGAGGTACACCGCGGCCGTCGCCACAAGAGTCTTGCCCTCGCCGGTCTTCATCTCGGCGATTCGACCCTCGTGCAGGGTAATACCACCAATCAGCTGAACGTCATAGTGGCGCATGCCCATGACCCGGCGACTGGCTTCCCGGACCGTGGCAAAGGACTCAGGCAAGAGCGCATCCAGACTCTCACCCTCTTCGACGCGACGACGGAACTCAGCGGTCTTGCCCTGCAACTCGGTGTCGGAAAAATTGCCAAACTGCTCTTCAAGTTCATTGATACGCGAAACAACTTTGCGCATCCTCTTGATTTCTCTGGCATTTTTACTGCCGAACATCTTGGTTGCAAGCTTTGTGAACATAGACCACTGCTTCTTTAATTAAACGAAGGAAGCCGGCATTCTAACCTTATTTCGCGGCAGGAAAAAAGGCGCACCTCACAAGAGCGATTCTGAAAGTGCCGGAATGCCAACGACTTGCCCTTCGGAAGCGTGAAAACACTGTCCGAAGGGGTACGAGAGGGGGAACGGAGTGACTGAGACTATGCAAGACGGGTTGATCAGCGATCCGCCCGCGCAATGTACTTCACAGGGTCCTTGGTGCGTCCGTCCTGCAATACTTCGAAGTGCACATGAGGTCCGGTGGAGCGCCCGGTGCTCCCCATCAGGGCAACTACCTGTCCTTTCTGGACAACATCCCCGACCCCGACTTTGACCGTCTTACAATGTGCGTAACGGGTCACCAGCCCATCTCCATGGTCGATTTCGACCAGGTTTCCATAACCATACCGGTCGCCGGCCCAGGTGACCACGCCCCCAGCCACTGCAATGATATCACTGCCGTCCTTGCCGGCGAGATCCACTCCGCCATGCCATGCCCTTTTCCCGGTGAAAGGGTCAGAACGATAGCCGTACTTCGAGGACAACCAGCCCCAGGTGATGGGCCGACCCTCAACGTACATTTCTTCTTCCAGCTTCTGACGGGAAGCCAGCTTGTCCAGGAGACGCAGCTGCTGCTCACGATCCGCCAGCTGCGCTTCCAGACGCTCAATCATTTGCGTCAGCGCCGGCGCCGAGAACGACTCTCTGGAACCCGATCCTTCCGGGCCGCCGACGGCCGGCGGCTCGTCAAAGTTGAACTCCTCACTGGCGACCAGACCGGACTCAACGAAGCGCTGTCCCAGGGCGTCCAGGCGCAACATCCGACCCTGAAGCTCACCCAGACGCAAGGTCAGGGCGTCAACCTGCTGCTGCACTTCCTGTTCAACCTGGGCGAGTTCCTGCTGCTGAGCCGCCAGCTTGCTTTTCCAGTGTGCCACCAGTTCAGAGGGTTTCGGTTCTTCCGCCCGGGCCTGGCCGATGGCAACCTGGTAACCGCCCCAAACGGCGGCACTGATCAGCGCGATAATCAGCACCAGCATGGCGGCCACAAACCTGCCATTCAGTGCGACCACGCGGGACTTCCCGTGGTGTTTACCTACGAGGATAATGTTCATATCGTCTTCTGGTTTCATCGGGGGGCCGCAAGCTGATCCTGTAGTGTTGCAGCCCGGAATCTCCGAATGGATTTGGCCACTCCATGGCAACAACTACTTACTGATTAATTGCAGCACCCGCTAGACATGGATGTTTGGGACAATGTAAAACGAGTCAGAAGCGGGCACTATCGTGAAATAGTGCCGAAGTGTAACCAATCGTAACTGGAACCGTCGAGTAAAAAACCGTCAATGAAGCGGAAAAATGAACAGAAAATGACTCTGGACAAGGTTGGAGGCTCTCCCACCCTGCGTGAACTGGTCGCCAAAGCCGAGCTGCACAGGCAGGCCGAGGAACAGATTCTGACGGCCATTCCAGCGGAATTGGCCAAAGGGGTCCGGCTTCTGAGTTGCCAGGAAGGCGAACTGATATTGTCAGCCGACAACGCCACACGCGCGAGTCAGATTCGTTTCCGCCAGCATGAGATCATGGCCAGCGTCCGGGCGCATGAATTGTTTCGTTACGTGTGGAAACTGAAAGTGAAGGTAGCCCCACCGCGCTTCAGGGAGGCCAGGCGCGTCAATAAACAGCCCCTGAGCAAAGAAAATGCCCGGCTCCTCCAGGAGGAAGCCGGGCACACGAAGGATACAGCTTTACGCGAGGTTCTCGAAAAACTCGCAAGCCACGCCCGCGATTAAGGCATCCCGCCTTAACCCTGAGCTGCCAGCACAGGCTTCATGTAGGATATGGGCGCAGTTGCCTCGTCATCGAAGGTAACCACTTCCCAGGAATCCTCTTCAGCCCGGAGCTTACGAAGCAGCTTGTTGTTCAGGTCGTGACCGGACTTCACTCCACGGAACTCGCCAATCAGGCTGTTACCGAGCAGATACAGGTCGCCGATAGCATCGAGCACCTTGTGTTTGACGAACTCGTCATCGTAACGAAGGCCGTCTTCGTTCAGGATCTTGTAGTCGTCAACCACGATGGCGTTATCGACAGAACCACCCAACGCCAGGTTCATCGCCCGCAGCTTCTCGATATCCCGCATGAACCCGAAGGTACGGGCGCGGGAAACCTCTTTCACGAATGAGGTGCTGGAGAAATCCACGGTCGCGGTCTGTGCGCGGCCCTTGAAGACCGGGTGGTCAAAATCGATCCCGAAGGAAACCTTGAACCCTTCGAAGGGCAGGAAGGTCGCCTTCTTGTCACCCTCTTCCACGGTAACTTCGCGCTTGATGCGGATGAAGCGCTTTGCCGCGTCCTGCTCGGCGATGCCGGCAGACTGCAGCAGAAACACGAACGGTCCGGCGGAGCCGTCCATGATGGGCACTTCGGCCGCACTGAGTTCCACGAAGCAATTGTCGATACCGAGACCAGCCATGGCCGACAGCAGGTGTTCTACTGTTGCCACACGGACACCGTCTTTTACCAGCGTCGTGGACAGCATGGTCTCACCCACATTCTCCGCACAGGCGCGGATCTCGACCATCGGGTCCAGGTCCGTCCGGCGGAAAATGATACCTGAGTCTACCGGAGCCGGCTTCAGCGTCAGGTATACCTTCTCCCCTGAGTGCAGGCCAACACCGGTAGCACGGATGGTGTTTTTGAGTGTCCGTTGTCTGATCATCGGTTCATTATTCCGTCACAAAATGGCGATATTCTGGGCAAAAAACTGCCGCGAGAATATCAGAAATTAAGACTGAGTACCATTTGACCAAGAGGGCTTTGCCTCAAATTTACACAAAGCCAACACTCGGCACTCAGCGCACGCAATTTCCGGTCGTCAGGTTCCCTTATTCGGCAAAAAAGCCGAGATGGATTCCTGTGCGCGTCACCAGCTCACAGTTGCGACATATTATCAATCAGCCTGACGGCGAAGAAATGCGGGAATATCGAGATAGTCCACGCCCTGCTCTTCGCTCTCTTTGTTCTGATCGATAGCCACATTACCACTGGACACGGCGCGACGACGCAGAACCGCCGGACGATCCAGCTGGTTATAGTCGGTCTTGCCATCCAGGGTACGGGTATTGTCGACAACCTTGGTCGGCTTCTCACGATCGCCGCCCAAACCAGTGGCCACAACCGTCACCTTGAGCTCGTCGGTCATTTCCGGGTCGATCACGGTACCCACAACGACGGTCGCAGAATCAGATGCGAACTCACGCACAATGTCGCCAACCTCGGAGAACTCGCCCAGGTTGAGATCCATGCCCGCGGTGATATTGACCAGGATACCCTTGGCGCCCTGGAGGTTGATGTCCTCGAGCAGCGGGCTGCGCACGGCCGCTTCCGCAGCCTCCCGGGCACGGTTCTCGCCAGTGGCACGGGCGGTACCCATCATCGCCATACCCATCTCGGACATAACTGTCTTCACGTCCGCGAAGTCGACGTTGATCATACCGTTACGAGTGATCAGGTCAGCAATGCCCTGCACCGCGCCCAGCAACACATCGTTCGCCGAGGCAAAGGCATCGAGCAGGCTGGTTTTCTTGCCCATGACCGCCAGCAACTTCTCGTTGGGGATGGTGATCAGGGAATCAACGCTTTCCTCAAGCTCCTTCAGTCCCTCTTCAGCGACACTCATGCGCTTGCCGCCTTCGAACATGAAGGGCTTGGTAACGACCGCTACCGTCAGGATACCCAGTTCCCGGGCCACCTCGGCGACAATCGGCGCAGCGCCGGTACCCGTACCGCCACCCATACCTGCGGTGATGAACACCATATCGGCGCCCTGAAGGGCCTCAGCGATACGGTCACGGTCTTCCAGGGCAGACTGACGCCCCACTTCCGGATTGGCACCGGCACCCAGCCCTTTGGTGATATTGCCACCAAGCTGGATCACCTGCCGGGCATCCAGATCGGTCAGCGCCTGGGCATCGGTGTTGGCGCAGATAAACTCCACACCTTCAACGTCGCTGTTAAGCATGTGACGTACGGCATTACCACCGCCACCGCCAACACCGACGACTTTAATGACAGCGTTTTGCTGGACATTATCGACGAGTTCGAACATTTCCCCTACTCCTTCGTGCTGTATACAGCCTATCCAGGCTGTTTTTTCGAGATTTATGTTTTCGAGATACCTTCGTGTACTGCTCTTGTCCTGGCCGGTCAGAAATGGCCGGTAAACCAGGCTTTCATGCGCTCAAACAGCGAGGGGGCCTCTTCCCCCTTGAGCACGGGCGCCCGCCCGAGATCCATCTGGCGGAAGCCATGGATCAGCAACCCGACGCCGGTGGCGTAAATCGGGTTGTTGACCACTTCCGTCATGCCGGACACCGCCTGCGGAGAAGCCAGGCGAACCGGCATGTGGAAGATCTCCTCGGCAAGTTCCACCACGCCCTCCATGGTGGAGGAACCGCCGGTTATCACGATGCCTGCCGGAATCAGGTCCTCAAACCCGGACCGGCGCAGTTCGGACTGCACCAGGGTGAACAGCTCCTCGTATCGGGGCTCTACCACTTCGGCCAGGGCCTGTCGGGACAAGTCACGCGGCGCGCGGTCGCCCACGCTCGGCACCTTGATGGTTTCATCAGCGCCGGCGAGCTGGGTGAGCGCGCAGGCGTACTTGATCTTTATTTCCTCGGCATTTTGGGTGGGTGTACGCAATGCCATGGCAATGTCGTTGGTGACCTGGTCACCGGCGATGGGAATCACGGCGGTATGGCGGATGGCGCCGCCGGTAAACACCGCAATGTCGGTCGTACCGCCACCGATATCCACCACGCAGACCCCGAGCTCTTTCTCATCCTCGGTCAGAATGGCGTGACTGGACGCCAGCTGCTCCAGGATGATGTCGTCCACTTCCAGACCGCAGCGTTTCACACACTTCTCGATGTTCTGGGCAGCGTTCACTGCACAGGTAACCAGGTGCACCTTCGCTTCCAGCCGAACGCCGGACATGCCCATGGGCTCCTTGATGCCCTCCTGGCTATCGATCACAAACTCCTGGGGCAGGATATGCAGAATCTTCTGGTCCGCCGGAATCGCAACCGCCTGGGCCGCATCAATGACCCGGTCGATATCGGCCTGGGTCACCTCCCGGTCACGGATCGCCACGATGCCGTGGGAGTTCAGGCTCTTGATGTGACTGCCGGCAATCCCCGCGTACACGGAATGGATCCGACAGCCTGCCATGAGCTCCGCCTCTTCGACGGCGCGCTGGATAGCCTGCACAGTGGTCTCGATGTTGACCACCACACCGCGCTTGAGCCCTCGCGAGGGGTGGGAACCAATACCCACAACCTCGATGGTCCCGTCCATTTTGCGCTTGCCGACGATCGCAACCACCTTCGAGGTTCCGATATCGAGGCCGACAATCATGTTTTCCGTTTCAACCGATGACATGTGTTCCACCAAACCGTAGGTCTGTCGTTAAATTGTTATGAATTCGGTCCGGAAGCGGCTACCGCCTGCTTCCACTGCACCGCCACACCGTTGGTGTAACGGGCATCCACCCTGCTGACTTCGTCCGACCGGGATGCCAGCCGGGTCTCGTAAACTGTCATGAACCGTTCAAAACGTTCATCCACCTGATCCCTGCCGAGCACTACCTCAATGCCATTCGCCAGCGTCAGGGTCCAGGCCCCTCGGGCCTCCAGCGCCAGGCCGGCAAACCCCAGCCCACGACTGACCAGTTGTTCGTTCATTGTCTGCGCCATCCGGATCACTTCCCGTACCCGCTCATCCGGGCCTGCCAGCCGCGGCAGACGGCCTGCCACCTCCGGATTGGGAGGCGCGAACAGCTCACCGGTCCGGCTGACCAGGCGCCCGTCAGTCCAGTAGGCCAGCGGCTTCTTCTCCCGGATATCGATCACCAGCCGATCCGGCCAGACCCGGCGGACAGCCGCAGAAGCCACCCAGGGCCGTTGTTCCAGCTCTTCCTTGATGTCAGACAGGTCGGTCGCAAAATAGCTTTTCCCGATCCAGTTGCCTGCCTGTCGCTCGATCGCGACCCGACTGTCCCCGACAAAATCGCCGTTAACGTCGATCGCCAGAATCTGCTGATCCATTGCCCCCAGCACCTTGCCGGTACCCCACGGCACCAGTGCCGCCAGCAGGACAATCATCGCTCCGAGCCCAACCTGCAGCCAGGGGACCGCTGCCAGAATCCCCTTGAGAACGCCAAACCGGTCCCGCTCGGGACCGAGGGATGTCGCCCCCCGGCGCCGCGGGGGATCGGACGGAACCGCCCGACTCCGGATCAGCAGGTTCTCAAGCATTCGCATCCTCCAGGGTGTCGCGGAGAATCCGCACCACCAGTTCCTCGAAGCCGATGCCGGCTGCCCGTGCCGCCATTGGCACCAGGCTGTGGTCGGTCATGCCGGGCACAGTGTTCACCTCGAGCAGCCAGAACCGGCCATCGGCATCCTGCATGACATCCACCCGACCCCAGGTCCGGCAACCCACCACCCGGAATGCGTCCAGGGCAAGGTGCTGGAGACGGAGCTCATCCTCCGGGGCCAGGCCGCAGGGAATCCGGTAGTTGGTGTCATCCGCCAGGTACTTGGCCTCATAGTCGTAGAATGCATGGTCGGTGCTGGCACTCAGGCCAATCGCCGGAAGCGCGCGGTCCTGCAGCAGGCTCACGGTAAACTCCGGCCCTTCAATCCACTCTTCCACCAGCACCAGATCGTCCATATCAGCAGCAGCCCGGTAGGCCTCCAAGAGCTCAGACTCGGTCCACACCTTTCGGATGCCGATACTGGAACCCTCGTGGGCCGGCTTGACGCTCAGGGGCGGCCGCAGTTCGGCGATGATCCTGCCGGCCTCATCCTCGGCGGTCATGGCCCGGAAACGGGGAGTGGGAAGACCACAGCCTTCAAACACGTATTTGGTGCGAAGCTTGTCCATGGCCAGAGCCGAGGCCAGCATTTCACTTCCGGTATAGGGAATGCCGGCCTGGGACAGGATCGCCTGGAGCGTGCCGTCTTCACCGCCCCGGCCATGCAGGGCAATGAAAACCCGGTCAAAATCCGGATCCTCGACCGTTTTCAACAGGCAACCCCGGACATCAACCCCAAAGGCGTCAACACCGGCCGATTGAAGGGCCGCCAGCACCGCTTTACCACTCTTGAGGGACACTTCCCGCTCAGCGGAATCACCCCCCATGAACACGGCAACCCGGCCCAACGCTTTCACCAGCGCCGGATCCGCCTGATAGTCCTGTATCTCGTTGTGGTGCATGTCAGTCACCGGAAATCACCCCCGCTGCCGCCAGACGGGCAGCCACACCACCAATATCGCCGGCTCCCTGGGTAATCAGCAGGTCGCCATCCTGCAGGACATTGGCCAGCAGACTCTCGATTTCGCTGTTGTCCTCGACAAACAACGGTTCCACCTTGCCCCGCTGGCGAATGCTCCGGCAAAGCGAGCGGCCATCCGCCCCCGGGATCGCCGGTTCGCCGGCGGAATACACATCCATCAGAAGGAGTCCGTCCACTTCCGACAAGACACGGACAAAGTCCTCGTACAGATCACGGGTGCGGGTGTACCGGTGCGGCTGATACAGCATCACCAGTCTGCGGTCCGGCCAGGCGTCATGGGCGGCACGAATCACGGCCTCCACTTCGGTCGGGTGATGGCCATAATCGTCCACCAGTGTGATGGTGCCTTTCGGGGTCTGGTAATCGCCGTATACCTGGAACCGGCGGCCAACGCCGGCAAACCCGGCCAGCCCCTTGCAAATGGCGTCATCCGCGACCCCTTCGTCAGTGGCCACGGCAATGGCGGCCAGGGCATTGAGCACGTTATGGCGACCCGGCATCCGGAGCTCCACCGGCAGATCACTGCGACCACCCGGGCGCTTGACCACGAATCGGGTTTTCAGGCCATCGCAGGAAATCTGCTCCGCCCGGTAATCCGCGTCGGGGTTGTCGATGCCATAGGTGACGATGGCCCGGGAGATGCGCGGGATGATCTCCTGCACGTAGTCGTCGTCCACACACATGACAGCGACACCGTAGAACGGCAGGTTGTGGAGAAAATCGACAAAGGTCTGCTTCAGCTTCTCGACATCGCCGCCGTAGGTATCCATGTGGTCGGCTTCGATGTTGGTCACCACGGAAATCACCGGCGTCAGGTGCAGGAACGAGGCATCGCTCTCATCGGCTTCCGCCACCAGGTAGCGGGAACCTCCCAGCTGGGCGTTGGTGCCGGCACTGTTGAGCTTGCCGCCGATCACAAAGGTGGGGTCGAGGCCCGCCTCACCCAGCACCGAAGCAATCAGGCTGGTGGTCGTGGTCTTGCCATGGGTTCCGGCCACGGCAATACCGTGGCGGTAGCGCATGATCTCCGCCAGCATCTCGGCCCTCGGGACAATCGGAACCCTGCGGCTCCGGGCGGCCACCACTTCCGGGTTGTCCGACTTGACCGCGGTGGACACCACCACGACATCAGCCCGGGCACTGTTTTCTTCCCGATGGCCGATCTGGACCTCGACGCCCAGGGATTTCAGGCGCTCGGTCACGGCTCCTTCCTTCAGGTCAGAACCGGAAACTTCATAACCCTGATTCTTCAGGACCTCGGCAATGCCGCTCATGCCGGCGCCACCAATCCCGACAAAGTGGATGTGGCGAATCCGGCGCATCTCCGGCACCTGATAGACCAGTGGCGGATTGGTTGCCTCAGCCATTGGCGGCCTCCAGACAGTAATTCACGACTCTCTCCGTTGCATCCGGGCGGGCCAGCGTTCGTGCGGCCTTCGCCATATTCATTACCCTGGTCCGATCCTTCGCCAGGTCTTGCAGGGTCTCGGCCAGGACCGACGGGGTCAGCTTCGGCTGCGGCATCAGCACCGCTGCCTTCGCCTCTACCATCTGTCGGGCATTGGCCGTCTGATGGTCATCCACTGCATGGGGAAACGGCACCAGGACTGCCCCGATGCCGGCCGCACACAACTCGGATACGGTCAGCGCTCCGGAACGACAAATCACGACGTCCGCCCAGCTATAGGCTTCGGCCATGTCTTTTATAAACGGTTCAATACTGGCCGAAACACCCTGTGCCTCATAGGCCGCCTTTGCTTCGTCCAGGTTCTTCTCACCGCACTGATGGCGTACCTCCGGGCGGTCAGCCTCGGGGATCAGGGCCAGCGCCTCCGGCAACTGCTCGTTGAACACCCGGGCTCCCAGGCTGCCACCAACCACCAGCACCTTCAGCCGGCCGGTGCGTCCGGCCATTCTTGCCTCCGGGTCAGGCAGAGTGGCCAGATCCTGGCGCACCGGATTGCCGGTGCAGCGGGTCACCACATCCGCTCCGAAACTGCCCGGGAACGCTTCCAGTACCGTGTTTGCGAAACGGACCAGAATCCGGTTGGTCATTCCGGCAATCGCATTCTGCTCGTGAATAACCAGTGGCTTTCGAATCAGCCAGGCCGCCAGTCCGCCAGGACCGGTCACGAACCCGCCCATGCCGACGACGCAGTCGGGACGGATCCGGCGCACGATGGTGAATGCTTCTCCCAGGGCGCGCATCAGACGGAAAGGCGCCAGCAGAAGAGCCAGCTTGCCCTTGCCCCGCAGACCGGAGATGTGGATCAGGGACAGAGGGATATCGGTATCTCCAATCAGCCTCTGTTCCATGCCGCCACTGGCCCCTAACCAGTAAACCTGATGCCCCCTGGCCTCGAGGGCCCGGGCAGTGGCCAGCGCCGGGAACACATGCCCCCCGGTACCGCCAGCCATCATCAGGAAGCGACGGGATTCAGTCATACACCGCCCCTCCCCGGTTCGTTGACCTGTTTTTCTCACCGGCCACGCGCACCTTGTCCAGCCGTTCCATTTCGACCCGCGCAAGCACCCCGATGCAGACACAGGTAATCATCAGGCTTGAGCCGCCATAGCTCACCAACGGCAGGGTCAGCCCTTTGGTCGGAAGCAGCCCGGTACTGACCGCCATATTGATCCCGGCCTGAAGCCCGATCAGAAGCGTCAGTCCATAGGCGAAACAGGCACCGAAAGGCATCCCGGCCTTCTCGGCCCGCCGGGCGATCACGAACCCGGAGACCACCAGGACCGTAAACAGTGCCAACACCAGCAGTGATCCCATGAGCCCGAATTCCTCGGCAATGATGGCGAAGATAAAGTCGGTGTGGGCCTCGGGCAGATAGAACAGTTTCTGGATCGAGTTGCCCAGGCCAACCCCCATCCACTCGCCACGCCCGAAGGCAATCAGCGACTGGGTCAGCTGGTAACCGGTATCAAACTGGTCTTTCCAGGGATCCAGGTAACTCACTACCCGCTTCAAACGGTAGGGCTGCGTGAGCACCAGTACGGTACCGAGGACCACGAGAACCACGATCAGGGGCACGAACCGGGTCAACCGGACGCCGCTGAGAAAAATCATGCCTGCCGCAGCGGTCACCAATACCACAGTGGCGCCGAAATCCGGCTGGATAACCAGCAGCACCGAAGCCACTCCCAGCACCACCAGGGGCTTGAGGAAGCCGGGCCAGGTGTTCAGCAGCTCATCACGGCGGCGTACAACGTATCCGGCGAGATAGGCAATCAGACACAGTTTCGCCACCTCGGACACCTGGACGTTAAACAGACCAAACGGGATCCACCTGGTGGAGCCATTGACCGTGCGCCCCATTGGCGTCAGCACGAGAACCAGCACCAGCAGACCAATCCCCAGCAACAACCAGCCACTGCGCTCCCACCACGCAATCGGAACATTGACCGCCACCAGCGCCAGGACACACCCCATCGCCGCAAACAACAACTGGCGAATCACGTAGTGGTAGCTGTTCCCCATGGTTTCCGCCGCCATATCCATGGACGCGGAGGAAATCATCACCACACCGACCACCATCAACGCCGCCGCGCTGAGCACCAGCACGGGCAGAGGCTGGATCTCGCCCAGCCAATGGTTGCGATTCGGTAGGCTGATTCCGCCCGCCATCATAATGCCTCCACCAGGGTCCGGAACTGGTCGCCGCGATCCTGATAGTCGCGGAACATGTCAAAGCTGGCACACGCGGGGGACAGCAGCACCCGGTCACCCGCCAGGGCCGCTTTTCGTACTGCCGAGACGGCTTCCGACAGGGTGCCGACCCGGACTGTCTGCACGCCACTGCCAATGGCTTCGGCAATCCGGTCGGCGTCGGTGCCGATCAGCACAACCGCGCGGCAAAACAGCGCGACCGGAGCCTCAAGAGGTGAAAAATCGGCGCCTTTGCCGTCACCGCCGGCAATCAACACCACCTTGCCCTGCTCCGGAGCGAGGCTCTCGATGGCCGCCACCGTGGCGCCCACGTTGGTGCCCTTGGAGTCATTGATGTAATCGACGCCATCAAGGCTGCGAATCAGCTCGCAGCGGTGCGGCAGCCCATGAAACTCCCGGGCCACCTGCAACATCGAGTCCATCGGGAACCCGGCCGCGTGGCCAAGGGCCAGTGCCGCCATGACATTACTGACGTTATGGTGGCCGAGAAGTCCGAGTTCGCTGGTGAGCAGCAGGTTATCGAACCCGAACGTAATCCAGGTGCCCTGATCGTCGTCCCGGGTGCTGAAGGTGTCGGGGTTCACGCGATGGAAACCGAAGCACAGGAACCGCAGGTTATCGCGAGCCATTGGCGTACTCAGGGCATCATCCAGGTTGACGATGGCGTTCTTCGCCCCCCGGAAGATCCGTTGCTTGGCCTGGAAATAGGCCATTTTGTTCGGATAACGATCCATGTGGTCATCACTGACATTCAGAACCGTGGCGGCCAGGGCATTCAGCTCATCAGTGGTTTCCAGCTGGAAACTGGACAACTCAAGCACATAAAGATCGGCACCTCGCCCCAGCAGATCCAGGGCCGGGGTGCCGATATTGCCTCCGACTTCGACTTTCCGCCCGGCAGCCTTCGCCATCTCACCCACCAGGGTGGTGACCGTGGTCTTGCCATTGGAACCGGTAATGGCAATGATCGGCGCATCCGCCGCCTCGGCGAACAGATCGATATCGCCCCGGATGCGGGCGCCGCGTTCGGCCGCGCCTGCAATGGCCGGCTCCGCGATGCTGATACCCGGGCTGACCACCAACTCGTTGAACCCGGCAAACAGGTCGATATCGAACCTACCCAGGTGGACCGGGACCTCCGGCCAGTTCGAGCGCAATTCATCCAGGCCGGGTGGCACAGCGCGGCTGTCCGCCACCGCGACCTCCCGACCCTGTTCGGACAGGTAGCGCACGCAGGAAAGCCCGGTCTTGCCGAGCCCTACCACCAATGTGCGACGATCCGAAACAATGACACTCATAACCGTAGCGTTACCCTATCGTATCTTCAGACTGGCCAGGCCAATCAGGACCAGAACCACAGTGACCACCCAGAACCGCACGATAACGCGGGGTTCCGGCCAGCCTTTCAATTCGAAATGATGGTGCAGCGGCGCCATCCGGAAAATCCGGCGGCCTGTCAGGCGGAACGAGGCCACCTGCAGGATCACCGAGATGGTCTCCATCACGAAGACGCCACCCATGATGAACAGCACGATTTCCTGACGCACGATGACGGCAACCACGCCGAGGGCCGCGCCAAGGGCCAGTGCGCCCACGTCACCCATGAACACCTGGGCCGGATAGGTGTTGAACCACAGGAACCCAAGACCGGCACCCACCAGGGAGCCACAGAAGATGATGAGTTCGCCGGTTCCCGGCAGATGGGGAATCAGCAGGTAATTGGCAAACTGCGCGTGCCCGGATACATAGGCAAAGATCGCCAACGCGCCGGCCACCATGACAGTGGGCATGATTGCCAGGCCGTCGAGGCCGTCAGTCAGGTTCACCGCGTTGCTACTGCCCACAATGACGAAGTAACTGAGCAGGATGAACAGTACCGGACCCAGGGTCAGGGACACATCCTTGAGGAACGGCAGATACAGGGAGGTTTCCTGGGGCAACGCCGAGCTGAAATACAGGAAAATCGCCGCACTGGCGCCGATCACCGATTGCCAGAAATATTTCCATTTCGCCGGTAGCCCACGCGGATTGCGTTCGACCACCTTGCGATAGTCATCGACCCAGCCAATGGCGCCAAACGCCATGGTGACCAGCAGCGTGATCCACACGTAACGGTTGGTCAGGTCGGCCCACAGCAGGGTACTGATGGCAATGGCCACCAGAATCAGCGCGCCACCCATGGTCGGAGTACCCGCCTTGCTGAGGTGGGTCTGGGGGCCATCATCCCGCACTGCCTGACCAATCTGGTACTGACTGAGTTTGCGGATCATCATCGGACCGATGATCAGCGAGATGAGCAGTGCAGTCAGAATCCCCAGAATCGCGCGCAGCGTCAGGTACTGAAACACCGTCAGTTCTGAAAAATATTGTGATAGAACCTCTGTCAGCCAGAGCAGCATTAGTTATTCACCTTTTCTTTAATTCCCTCCACCACGCGATCCATGGCGGAACTACGAGAACCTTTGACCAGCACTGAGGTGTCAGTATCAAGTGCACTGACGATGGCATTCACTGCGGCTTCATGGGTCGGAAACTGTTCGGTTTCCGGACCGAACCCATCCACGTAACCTTCACAGCCAGGTCCCACGACCAACAAGCGATCGATGCCTCGCTCCTTTGCAGCCGCACCCACTTCGGCGTGCAGCGCACGGGCGTCAGGTCCCAGTTCGGCCATGGCACCAAACACTGCCACCCGCTGCCCACTCTGCTCCGCGAGCACGGCCACGGCCGCCTTCATGGAGGCGGGGTTGGCATTGTAACTGTCGTCGATCAGGGTCAAACCGCGGCTCAACGACAACATCTGCAGACGCCCCTTCACCGACTGGACGCCGGCGAGGCCATCCTCCAGCTGATGGTCGGTGGCACCCAGTTCCCGGGCCGCGGCAATGGCCATCAGGGCATTGCTCTGATTGTGCTCTCCCGGGAACGAAAGGCTGAGCGTCAAGGACCAGCCCTCCGGACCAGTCACGGTCATTTGCTGCCCTGTAGCGGTTCCAACGGCACTCGTCACCCTGTAATCCGCTTCCTGATGGTCAAGCCGGCTGACACTGACAACCCTCCGTTCACCTGCGCGCTCCAGCCACTGGCCGAAGGCAGGATCGTCCCGGTTCAGCACCACGAGACCACCCTCGGCGACACCTTCGATGATCTCGCCCTTGGCCAGGACGATGTTTTCATAACTTCCGAACCCTTCCAGATGCGCCTGGCCAGCGTTGGTCAGGATCACAACCCGAGGCTTCGCCACTGCCACGGTGTGGGCGATCTCACCCAGGCCGCTGGCACCGAGCTCAATCGCCGCGTACCGGTGTTCCGGAGCCAGACGGAACAAAGTCAGCGGCACGCCGATGTGGTTGTTCAGGTTGCCCTCGGTGGCCAGGGTCGGCCCCATGCGCGAGAGCACAGCCGCGGTCATTTCCCGAACCGTGGTCTTGCCACTGCTTCCGGTTACCGCAACGAGCTGCACCCGGCTTTCCTTTCGATTGCCCTCGGCCAGGCGCGCCAGCGCCTGCACCGTGTCATCCACCACCAGTTGCGGGATGGAGATATTGCTGTTCTCTGTATCGACCACCACAGCCACCGCCCCGGCTGCCTCCGCCCGGGCCAGGAATCGGTGGCCATCAAAATTTTCGCCCCGCAGGGCAACGAACAGATCGCCCTTCACAAGCGTCCGGGTGTCAGTCGATACCCCCTCGAACCGTACAGCCTCCAGCGCCTGCCCGGAACACCTGGCGCCCGTCCAGTCACGGGCCTCCGCCAGTGAAAAGGCGCGCATCATGCCACACCCCCGTTGAGGTTCAGGCAATGCTTCACCTGCTCGGTGTCACTGAAGGGCAATTTCTGGCCGGCGATTTCCTGGTAGGCCTCATGCCCCTTGCCGGCCACCAGCACCAGATCGTCGGCAGTCGCCTCGGCAATCGCACCCTGAATGGCCTCGGCGCGGTCATGGATGACTGTTACGCGCTCAGGCTCGACAAATCCGGTCAGGATATCCCGGACAATTGCCTCCGGACTCTCGCCGCGCGGGTTGTCGTCCGTCACAACGACCGTATCCGCCAGTTGTTCCGCTTCACGGGCCATCTCCGGCCGCTTGCCGGAATCACGGTCTCCGCCGCACCCGAACACACAGATCAGCCGACCGGCGACGTGCGGCCGGAGTGCCAACAAAGCATTGGCAAGCGCGTCCGGCGTGTGTGCATAGTCCACCACAACCCGGACGCCGTTGGAGCCGGTGAACCGCTCCAATCTCCCCGGGGGCGGCACCAACCTGCTAACCGCTTCACGAACCCGTTCCACCGGAACCCCGAGCGTCAATACCGTGGCCATGGCAGCCAACACGTTACTGGCATTGAAGCTCCCCATCAGGGGAACACGAATATCGAAGCTCCCCCACTGGCCATCGATGGATGCCTCAAAGCCCTCGTCGGTCGGGCTGAACTCTCTCAACCAGAGCTCGGTTTGGGCTTCATGCAGGCTGTAACGGACGCGATCACATCTTCCGTCGAGCTGGCCATACAGCTGTCGCCCGAACGGATCGTCAAAATTGATCACGGCAAAATGCAGTTCCTCGCGCAGAAACAGTTTCGCCTTCGCTTCGCCATAGGCTTCCATTGATCCGTGATAATCCAGGTGATCCCGGGTCAGGTTGGTAAACACCGCCCCCGCCATGGTCAGATTATCCACACGCCCCTGGTCAAGGGCGTGGGAAGAGACTTCCATGGACGCCGCCCGACCTCCCTGGGCGAGAATTCGGTACAACACCCGGTTGACCTGCACTACGTCCGGGGTTGTGTGGGTCGCCGGTTGCAGGGCATCGGGCATGCCGTACCCCAGGGTGCCGATTACGCCACAGGGTGTTCCGGTGTCTTTCAACAAACGCGCAATGTACTGGGAAACCGAGGTTTTGCCATTGGTGCCGGTGACGCCCACTAGCCGCAGCCGTTGCGAGGGATGCTCGAAAAACCGGTCCGCCAGGCGGCCAAGCTGCTCCCGCAAGCCCACCACGGGCACAATAAGTGCGCCATGGTGCTCGGCACATTCACCAGCCATGGCCGATTCCAGCAGCACCACGGTCGCCCCGGCCTTGATGGCCTTGTCGACATAGAAATCCGCGGGCGTTCGCGCACCCGCCAGAGCCACAAACGCGTCGCCGGATTTGACCTCCCGGCTGTCCGTTTTCAGCCCATGAATGGTGACGTCGAAGACCGACGGCACTTCGACAATGCCATGCAACAAAGTGCTGAGAGATGCGATGCACATAGGTTTAACCTCGCTCCCCGGTCGTCTTGGGCTCGCCAGTCGAGCCGGTGACTTCCAGTTCAGGCTTCACATTCAGCAGTCGCAGTGCGTCACTCATCACTCGGGCGAATACCGGGGCGGCTACCTCACCGCCGTAATATTCCCCGGACTGCGGCGCATCAACGGCCACAACGGTAACGATTCTGGGATTATCAATGGGCGCCATACCTGCGAAAATCGCTTTGTACTGGCTATCCTCATAGCCTTGAGCGCCAACCAGGTGAACAGTTCCTGTCTTGCCACCGGCAGAGTAGAAACCCGGTTGTGCGCGGGTTCCCGTGCCCTTCTCAACCACCTGACCCAACATTTGCCGGACTTCGTGGGCCACTCGCTCTGAAACCACGCGCTGCCCCTGGGGCGGCTGATCCACTTTCAGTAGACTCAGGGGATACCGGATCCCCCCGTTGGCCAGCACCATGTAAGCCTGAGCCAGTTGCAGGGCATTCACGCTCATGCCGTAGCCATAGGACAAAGTGGCTTCTTCCACGGGGCGCCATTTAGGCGGTGCCGGTAATACACCAACAGCCTCACCCGGGAAACCCACACCCGTGGGCTGACCAAGCCCCAGGCGGCTATAAAGATCCCGGATTACGTCACCACCGATTTCCGAGGCGATCTTACTGATCCCCACGTTACTGGATTTTACAATTATGCCGCTAAGGTCCAGTACGCCGTAATTGCGGTGGTCACGGATGGTAAAACGGCCAAACCGACGGAAGCCCGGTGAGGTATCGACCGTGTCCCCGGGGGAATACAAACCAGACTCCAGCGCCGCCGCCATAGAAATCGGCTTCATGGTCGAGCCGGGCTCGAACAGGTCGGTGATGGCCTTGTTACGCAGATTGTCGGCTGCCAACTGGCTGCGGTCATTGGGGTTGTATGAGCCCTGGTTCACCATCGCCAGAACTTCGCCGGTATCCACGTCCAGCATGACCAGGGTGCCCCCGCGGGCATTGTGAGCACTGACCACAGCCTTGAGCTCACGATAGGCCAGATACTGCAGACGCAAATCGAGACTCAGCTCGAGCTTTTTCCCGGGCTGGGCATCACGGATCAGGGTCAGATCCTTGATAACGCGTCCCCGATTATCCTTCAGCACCCGCTTGCGCCCGGATTCCCCCGAAAGCCAGTCGTTATAAGCCAGTTCAATACCTTCCTGACCCTGCTCATCGATGTCGGTAAAGCCCACTACGTGAGCGGTTACTTCACCGGCGGGGTAGTAACGACGGTATTCCTGACGACTGTAGACACCATTAATATCCAGGGTCATCGCCTCCCGGGCGAGGGCTGGCTGAACCTTGCGACGCAGGTAAATGAATTCCCGACCGGCGTAATCCCGGAGCCGTTCACGCAGACGGGCTTCACTGATATCGAGCAGACGGGCGAGGTTGGTCAGCCGGGGCTCTTCAGGGTCGGCTTCCGATGGATTGGCCCAAATGGTCTGCACCGGCGTACTTACTGCCAGTGGCTCGCCATGACGATCGCTGATCACCCCACGATGGGCGTCAATGGTTTCGACACGGATCGTGCGAACGTCACCCTGCTTGCGCAGAAACTCGTTATCCACCACATGCAAGTCGACCAGGCGCCAGGCCAGCGCAGCGATCACCAGTAGAAAAACAAGCAGCACGGTGCCGAACCGCCAGGCTTTCAGCCCGACAGCCAATCGCTGGCCCCATGTTGTCTGTGCTCCCTGACCGGACAAATCGATCACCCTGACATGTTATGAATGTTGTTATCTTCGGGTTACCGGACCGCTACCGGTGACATCAGCGGCACCAAAACAATATCCTCACGGCCCGGCACCACCATACCCAGTCTCTCCGATGCCAGGCTCTCTACCCGACCATGTGCGCTCAACGCACTCTGCTCAAGCAGCAACTGGCTCCATTCCCTTTGATACTGGTCGCGCTGTGACTGCAACTGCGACAGGGTATTGAACAACTCCCGGTTCTCGTGGGCACTGACAACCACGCCGATGGAAGACGCAACCAACACCGCCATCAACCCCAGAGAAACCAACACCCGCTTCTGGCGGGTGGCGTCAAAAACCTGTTGCGAAATGCGAACAGCGGTGGCTACGCCATCGCGAACCCTTTGTTTGTTCAGCCTGGCCGTCTTGACCGGTTGTTCTATGGCTACCGCGCCCATGATCACGCGCTCCCCTGCGTTTTATCGGTTTTGTTTATTCGCTCCAGCACCCGCATAACCGCACTGCGGGCCCGGACGTTGTCGCTGACTTCCTCTGCACCGGCCTTATTGGCCTTGCCCACCAGGCGGAAGGCAGACTGCTCCTGCTCGGCCGTGACCGGGATCCCCCTTGGCAGCTTCGGACCTCTGGCCAGATCCCGCATGAACCGTTTGACCAGCCGATCTTCAAGGGAATGGAAACTGATCACGACCAACCTACCCCCGGGCGCAAGACGCTCCGCGGCCGCTTGAAGACAGACCTCCAGGTCTTCCAGCTCCCGATTGATAAAGATCCGGATGGCCTGGAAAGTCCGGGTAGCCGGGTGTTTGTGCTTCTCCTTTTTCGGCACAGCTTCACTGACCAGCTCAGCCAACTGCCGTGTCGTCTCGATGGGGGCCTCCTGGCGACGCTCCACAACGAGACGGGCGATACGGCGGGAGAATCTTTCCTCGCCGTATCGCCAGATGACGTTTGCAATGTCTTTCTCGTCCGCCGTGGCCAGCCACTCTGCTGCACTGGGTGACTGGTGCGGATTCATCCGCATGTCCAGAGGACCGTCGCGCATGAAGCTGAAGCCGCGCGAGGGGTCGTCAAGCTGTGGAGAGGAAACGCCGAGGTCCAGTAGAAGACCGTCTATTTCCTCCCAGTCACGACGCGCCATGGCCAGGGCCAACTCGGCAAAGGAGCCATGAAACCAGGAGAACCGTGCATCCTCGGCCGCCAGGGCCTCTGCCACGCGGATCGCCTCGGGATCCTTGTCGAACCCGAGGAGGTGCCCGTTCGGCCCGAGGCGCTCAAGAATCAGCCTGCTGTGGCCACCACGACCAAAAGTGCCGTCCACGTATTTGCCATCGGGGTCGCTAACCAGGTAATCGACCGCCGAATCCAGAAGCACCGAGCGGTGGGCGTAGTCCGCTCCGTCCTTCTGGTTGTGTTCGGAAGTCATAGCGAGAGCGCCTCCATTTCCGGCGGCATTTCGTCATCACCCGAGGACTCGTCCAGCCAGGCGAACCAGCGCTCTTCGCTCCAGAGCTCCAGCTTTTTGCCCTGACCGATAAGCATGAGCTTCTTCTCCAGATGGGCGTAGCTTCGAAGTGTGGGCGGGATCAGGACACGACCCGCGGAATCCAGCTCCATTGGCGCAGCGTTACCAAGCAACAGCCGCTGCAACCGCCTGGCCGCTTTGTTCATATTGGGCAGGGCTTCAATCTGCGGACGCAAGTTCTCCCACTCGGGCTCCGGATACACCAGAAGACAGCGCTCTTCGTCGGCATTCGCCGTCACCACGATGCGGCCACCACAGATCTGCGAGAGTTCCTCGCGGACCTTGGCGGGGATCGCCAGGCGACCCTTCGCATCCATGTTGATGGCATGACTGCCCAGAAAATTGCTCATTTACACCGTCTCGGGGTAGCTGAAAACCACAAAAAACCACTAGAAACCACTTTTTCCCACTTCTGCACACTATAGAAACACGCCATACACAATGCAAGCGCCGCAAATGGCGTCGGTCTTGCAAAAGTTCCTTTTATGACAAGAGGTTACGAGCGAAGATTTACTTGGAGGGCCAGATTACGGAAAAGAAACAAAAGGAAATCAAACACCTGCGAATAGTTCTGAAGATGGCAAGTTAGGTTTAAGATTTTTTGGCTATAAAGAATCAGGTTTGAGAATTGCACACTTCACAGAGGGGAAAGGCGAGCTCGCCGATAAGCCGGGTTCTGTCTTGGACAGTCATTCATCTAGGGTCTGCGTCACCACAGACCTCAAGCAACCTACCCGAATCCAGCGCGGGCCACGCCATCGGATTCCTATTTGGTCTTGCTCCAGGTGGGGTTTACCATCGCCGTGGACTGTTGCCAGCCACGCGGTGCGCTCTTACCGCACCATTTCACCCTTACCGGCGCCCGGAGGCGCTTAGGCGGTATACTTTCTGTTGCACTTTCCGTCGGCTCACGCCGCCCAGGCGTTACCTGGCACCTTGCCCTGCGGAGCCCGGACTTTCCTCCCCCGGTGGACCGGCGGCGACTGTCTGGCGAGCTCGGGCGTGACAATACTCCGGCACCTCCCGGCATGCAAGGAAAACCTGCCCGACCCCTCAGGCGTCCTTGATTTCCAGCGCCCGCTGATACAACTCGTTCTTGGAGCCACCGGTCAGTTCGGCAACGATCTTTGCCACTTTCTTTACCGGCAGCTCGGCCAGAAGTAATCCAAGGAGCTTATCCACATCCAGTCCGGGTTCCTCATCAGCCCCGCCGGGGGCCTCGGCGCCGCGCACAACCACTACGAATTCCCCCTTACTGCCATGGGGGTCGGCCTGCAGCTCTGCCAGCACTTCCTCCGCGGAACCGCTGTAGAAAGTCTCGAAGGTTTTGGTCAGCTCACGCCCCAGCACCAACTCGCGTTCGCCGCCCAGCACGGCGACGAGATCTGCCAGAGTGTCCATTATCCGGTGGGGTGACTCGTAAAACACCAGTGTCGCCTGCTCACGTTTCAGAGCTTCCAGTGCCGACTTTCTGCCGGTACGTTTGGCAGGCAGAAAACCGGCAAAAAGAAAGCGGTCCGTGGGCAGCCCCGCAGCGCTAAGCGCGGTCACCAGGGCACATGGCCCGGGAATTGGACTGACCCGGATTCCGAGCGCCCTCGCCTCGCGAACCACGACAAATCCCGGGTCGGAAATGAGCGGCGTGCCGGCATCGGAAATCAGGGCTAGATCCTTTCCCGCCTTCAACTCCTTCAGCACATGGTCGACCCGCTCACGCTCGTTATGCTCATGCAGGGCGATCATCGGCTTGCGAAGGCCCAGATGCTGCAGCAGTCGACCGCTGTGGCGGGTATCCTCCGCAGCGACCATGGCCACGGAAGACAACACTTTTTCCGCCCTGGGAGAAAGATCTTTCAGGTTGCCAATGGGGGTCGCCACGATATAGAGGGTGCCCGGCGCTCCACCTGATTGCCCGCTCTCCCTGATGATGTTTGCCGTTTCTTTCACCAATATCTGCACCCTATTCCTGTTTCGGTGTTCACCATGACAGCCCGGTCATGTGAATTGCCCCCGGAGCTGTTAAACTTGCCACCGTTAATGAGGCGTCACAAGCCCAATCATCCGGAGTGAGTCAAGCGTGTCATGATCAAGAAGTCTATCAATCAGTCTGCCCTGACCAGTGTCCTGTCATTGTTCCTGCTGCTGTCCGGGTGCGCGAGTGTGAACCTGGCTTCCCACGTTGCCCAGAACCCGACTGAAGCTCTCGAGCTTGCCGCCGCAGAGGGCAATCCGGCGACAGCCCAACAATACCTGCTGAGGATCGCCGGTCGCTTCCAGGATCAGGGCAGACACGAGGATGCACGCACCATACTCCAAAGCTCACAGCTCGACCAGCTGGCACCGGCGCTGGAGTCTGAAAAGCGGCTTCTGTCGATGACCGGGGCCACCACCCTGGAGGACCAGGCCTGGGCCCGGACGATCACCAACGCACTCACTCCCGAAGCATTTATTGACTACGCACCTGAGCAGATCGGCCGTGCGGCAGATCTTCAGGCCCGGACCTATAACCTCGCCGGCGACCGAGTGAGCGCCGCCATGACCCTGATGCTGCTGGCCCAGACCGACCCCGAGGCGGAGGTCCAGCAGCTGCACGATCAGATCTGGCAGCTGCTCAAGAGCCTGTCGGATCAGGAGCTGGCCAACGCCAGCGCGAAGGCAATCGGCTATGAAAATCAGGGATGGCTGGAGCTGGCTGCCCTGGTCCGCGAACCGGGAAACAGCCTGGACGATCAGGGGCGCGTCGTGCGCCGGTGGCAGAATAACTGGCCGGGCCATCCGGCGGCCCAGGTTCCTCCTTCAGAACTGAAGCTGATCGCTACACTCGCCGCCAGCCGGCCGGAGAAAATTGCGCTGGCACTCCCGCTTGATGGCCCGTTTGCCAGTGCAGGCAAAGCCATCCGCGACGGATTCCTTTCTGCCTACTATCTGGACCAGTCTGCTGACCGCGGCAAGACAGATATTCGCGTCATCAACACCTCGGCCAAAGCATTCGGCCCACTTTATGACGAGCTTTCATCCGGCGGCTTCGATCTGATCGTCGGCCCTCTCGAAAAGGAAGCACTCGCCTCGCTTGCCGCCATGAACACACTCCCCGTTCCTGCGCTGGGCCTCAACTATCTACCGGAAGGCACAACACCACCGGATGGCCTTTACCAGTATGGCCTCTCCGCGGAAGACGAAGCCCGCCAGATCGCGGATCGGCTGGTCGATGAAGGCCTGAATAACGTTCTCGTGCTGATCCCCCAGGGCGAGTGGGGTGACCGCGTGGAGGCCGCACTGCTGTCCCGGCTGCAGGAACGCAAAGGCGTCGCCCTCGACGTGGAACGTTTTTTCCGGGAAGACAATCTCCGCACCGTGACAGCGGACCTGCTGGGTATCACCACCTCCCGCAACCGGGCCATTCAGGTTGAACGCACCATTGGCATTGACGTGGAATTCGAGGCTCGTCGACGCCAGGATGCGAAAGCCATTGTCATGGTGGCCGAACCCACCATCGCCCGACAGTTCAAACCGTTGTTCGCGTTTTACTTCGGCGGCGATCTGCCGGTGTACTCCCCCTCCATCGTTTATGATGGAACTCCCAACCCCACCCGGGATCGCGACCTCAACAATGTCATTTTCACGGACATACCCTGGGTACTGGGCGAAAACAATGAACTCCGGAGCCAGGCGCACGAACACCTCAAAGGCACCCAGGGTCAACTTGGGCGACTGTTTGCCATGGGCGCCGATGCCTGGCAACTGAGCAAGCGACTACCGCTGCTCCGCCAACTGGACTCAGCCTCCATTGAGGGCCAGACCGGGGTCCTGACCATGACCCGCGAGGGCAGCATTCATCGGGATCAGCTCTGGGCACAGTTCGTCAACGGGGCGCCAGAACTGCTCCCGGAGCAGGCGACTGACGAGGCAAGCCCGGACACTCGCCAGGAAGGCGATGTCTCCAGTACGCAGCAACCGGACACCATCTGAACCAACCCGGACTCGCCATGGACGGCAATCGAGAACTTGGCAACCACTATGAAGGCGTTGCCGCGCGTTACCTGCAAAGCCGCGGTGTGACCATTATCGAGAGGAATGTTTACAACCGGGGCGGGGAGATCGACCTGATCGGCAGGGATGGCGACACCCTGGTGTTTTTTGAAGTCCGCTTCCGCGGCAATGGCAGCCTGACCGATCCGGCCGGCTCAATCACCTACGGCAAACAGCGCAAACTCCTCAGGGCTGCCTCGTTCTATTTGCACCGACACGGACTATGGAACGCATCAAGCAGGATCGACGTTATCGGGATTGTGCCGGGGACGACCAGCAAGTATCGGGTACAATGGATCAAGAACGCCATCCAGGCAGATTAAGGCACGCAATGGAAAACACTGAACAGCAAATCAGCCAATGGTTCGCCACCCACATGGAACATACCGCCGAGGCGGCAACCACCGTGGCCTCACAAATCGAACCAGCGGCAGACGCATTTGTCGGCACCCTGCTCCAGGACGGGAAGCTGATTACCTGCGCAAACGGCAACGCCAACATCCTCGCCCAGTATTTCTGCACCGCCCTCCTGAACCGGCTGGAACAGGATCGGCCGGCTCTGCCTGCCATCAACCTGGGCGCTGACGCCACAACCTACTCGGCCATCTGCCGGGACAACCGGTTCAACGACACGTTCTCACGGCAAGTTCGGGCAATCGGCAAGCCCGGCGACCTGCTCTTCGTAATTGTGGATGATGGCCACAAGGCCAACCTGATCCAGGCAATACAGGCCGCTCATGATCGGGAAATGCAGGTGGTCGTTCTCAGTGCCAGGGAAAAGTCCGACATCACCTCACTCCTTCATCCTGAAGACCGTGAGATTGCCCTCAACAATCTTGACCCGGTCGATGCCACACCACTGCTTCTCCTGATCATCAACACCCTGTGCCGACTGGTGGACTCGAAACTATTCGGCGGATAAAAAAAGCCAGCTGATGCTGGCTTTTTTGTGGACCGCGTGAGAATGGCCGCTTTACTTGACCACCTTGAGGGTTGGCCTGCCCGAGGGGCGCTCATCCGAAGCACCGGAAGAGCCACCATCATCCCGATCACCAGGACCATCCGGATCAGGGGTTCCCGGCTCACTACCAAAAACCATGCCCTCGCCATTCTCCTTGGCATAGATAGCCATCACGGCCTGAAGCGGAATGAAAACCTGCATCGGTACGCCCCCGAACCGGGCACTGAACTCCAGCGCGCCATTACCAATGACCAGCCCCCGAACGGCGCCGGGGCTGATATTCAGGACAATCTGGCCATTGGCCACATGCTCCGTGGGCACCTGCACACCCTGAACACCCGCATCAACGACGATGTAGGGGGTACAGTCGTTATCCAGAATCCACTCATTAAAGGCCCGCACCAGGTACGGGCGACTGGATGTCATGGCGATCTTGTTGTCAGGCACTACCTACTCCTGCCCCGATACCGGGTTTGCCGAAAATCAGCTACGAATATCTTCTTCCAGATCCGACAGGCTCGCCTTGAAGCCTTCACGAGCAAAAATGCTTTCCATGTATTTCTGGATCGGCTTCGCCTGCTTTTCATTCAACTCGATACCCAGCGCAGGCAGGCGCCAGAGAATCGGAGCGATACAGCAATCGACGATGGTGAATTCCTCGGAAAGGAAGAATGGCATTTCACCAAACAGCGGTGCCGCCGCCAACAGACTCTCGCGCAGCTCCTTTCGGGCAGCCTCGGAAGCTTTGGCATTAGGCTGGGCAAGAATCTGATCAACGAGGCCACACCAGTCCTTCTGGATCCGGTGGATCATCAGACGGCTGTTGGCCCGTGCTACCGGATAGACAGGCAGCAGGGGCGGGTGCGGGAAACGCTCGTCCAGGTACTCCATCATGATATTCGGCTCATAGAGCACCAGATCCCGGTCAACCAGCGTCGGCAGGGCGTTGTACGGATTCAGGTCGGCCAACTCCGCCGGCGGATTGTCCGGGTCCACATCCACTATATCAACGGTAACACCCTTCTCTGCCAGGACAATGCGCACCCGGTGACTGTAATGACTTGCCGGGTCAGAGAAAAACGTCATTGATGACCGCTTGGTCACAACGCCCATAGAACTACCTCACGAGTAAACAAACCGAAATAACCCTGAAGAAACGCAAAAATCCAGCGGGCCCAGAAGAGCCCGCTGGAATTCAGGAAACGGGATTATACCCTATTTCTCAGTGTACGTCCTTCCAGTACTCACGATTGAGCAGGTACGCAAAGATGAAGAAGATCGCCACGAAGATGAGTACAAAGATACCCAGGCGCTCCCGCTCAACGCGAACCGGATCTCCCATATAGGACATGAAGTTGGTCAGGTCATACATGGCCTGGCTGAACTCTGCCTCAGTCATAGAACCTTCACTTGCGTACTGAGGGCAAAGATCACCATTGTTGATATTACCGCTGAGCGGCTCAACAGAGGCATGAACACCCACATTGGGCTCAACGGCGCAGAGCCCCTGCAGCCCAACCAGAACATGCGGCATGCCCACGTTCGGGAAGACCACGTTGTTAACGCCCAATGGCCGGGAATCATCCTTGTAGAAACCACGCAGGTAGGAGTAAACCCAGGATTCCCCACGCAGGCGCGTTTCCAGAGTCAGGTCGGGCGGAGGTGCACCGAACCATTCCGCCGCCATATCCTTGCTCATGGAATTCTTCATCAGCTCACCAATCTTCGCGCCTGTGAAGATCAGGTTTTCCTCGTACAGTTCCGCAGGAATATCCAAGTCGTCCGCCACACGCTTGTAACGAGCGTATTCCATGGAGTGGCAGCCCATGCAGTAGTTCGTAAACAGGGCCACGCCCCGCTGCAGGGACTCCTTGTTAGTGTGGTCCGTCTCGATGTGATCGATGGGAACCGCGCCGCCTGCTGCCAGCCCGAGGGCCGGCAGGACTGCGAAAACGAGACCAAAAATCAGCTTTCTCATTATCCTGTCACCCTCTCTGGTACTGGCTTGGTTTTCTCCATGCGCGTATAGAACGGCATCAGAATGAAGTACAGGAAGTACAGCACCGTCAGGATCTGAGCGACCATGGTGCGACCTTCTGTTGCCGGGACCAGGCCGAGATAGCCCAGGATCACGAAGCTGACAGCAAAGATCGCCAGGGCAATCTTGCTCAGCCAGCCCTTGTAGCGCATGGAACGTACCGGGCTCTTGTCCAGCCAGGGCAGGACGAAAAGAATGGCAATGGCACCACCCATCACGACCACGCCCCAGAACTTGGCAGGCAGGCCGAAGAGGTCAACGGTGACCGCGCGCAGCATGGCGTAGAACGGCGTGAAGTACCAGACCGGCGCGATGTGCGCGGGCGTCTTAAGCGCGTTAGCCGGCTCAAAGTTGGGCTTCTCCAGGAAAAGCCCTCCCATTTCCGGGAAGAAGAAGACCACGATAAAGAAGATGAAGAAGAACACACCCACACCCAGCAGGTCGTGAACGGTGTAATACGGGTGGAACGGGATGCCATCTTTCGGAATACCGTTCTCGTCCTTGTTCTTCTTGATATCGATACCGTCAGGGTTGTTGGAACCAACCTCGTGCAGGGCAAGGATGTGCAGCACAACCAGACCGAGCAGAACGATCGGCAGAGCAACAACGTGCAGAGCAAAGAAGCGATTCAGGGTAATACCGGAAATCAGGTAATCACCACGAATCCACAGAGACAGATCTTCGCCGATTACCGGAATGGCACCAAACAGGTTGACGATAACCTGGGCACCCCAGTAAGACATCTGACCCCACGGCAGCAGGTAGCCCATGAAGGCCTCGGCCATCAGGACAAGGTAAATCAGCATACCGAAGATCCAGATCAGCTCGCGAGGCTTCTGGTATGAGCCGTACATCAGACCACGGAACATGTGGAGGTAAACCACCACGAAGAACGCAGAAGCACCCGTCGAGTGCAGATAACGAAGCAGCCACCCCCACTCCACGTCACGCATGATGTACTCGACGGAAGCAAAGGCTCCTTCAGCGGAAGGGTTATAGCTCATGGTGAGCCAGATACCGGTCACCAGCTGGTTGACCAGCACAAGCATCGCCAGGGAGCCAAAGAAGTACCACACGTTGAAGTTCTTCGGCGCGTAATACTTGCCCAGATGTTTGTTCCAGGCATCAACGATCGGCAGACGATCGTCTACCCACTGAATCAGTTTCTGCATTACGCTGCCTCCGGATCAAGACCAACGGTGAGGGTCGAGTCATCATCGAATCGATACGGCGGCACCTCCAGGTTCAGGGGTGCAGGCTGGGCTGCATAGACTCGACCAGCCAGGTCGTAGCGTGAGCCGTGACACGGACAGAAGAGACCACCGAGCCAGTTCTCTCCAAGATCGGCGGGTGCCACTTCCGGACGGTAAGACGGAACACAACCCAGATGCGTGCAGAGACCGACCAGTACGGCAAACTCGGGCTTGAGCGCCCGGTAGACACCGTCGATGTATGGAGGCTGCTGAGGAGCTTCCGACTGCGGATCTTTCACCGTATCGTTCAGCTTTTCGATATTTTCCAGCATTTCCGGGGTACGGCGGATGATCCAGACCGGCTTACCGCGCCACTCGACGGTAATCTGCTGGCCTGGTTCAATCTTGCTGATATTGACGGTTACCGGTGCACCTGCTGCCTCCGCCTTGGCACTGGGATTCCAGGATGCCACGAAAGGAACTGCTGCACCGACGACGCCGACTCCACCCACCACGGACGTTGCGCCGATCAGGAACCGGCGCCGGCCTTGGCTCACGTCGCCATTACTCATTATGGTTTTCTCCCATCAGGCGATGTCACAGCCCGCCCACAAGCCGGCAATGTGCATCTTAAAGGACTTCACAACCCAAAAATATAAGCGCCCAAATGGTAATGAAATTGCCATGGGCTTACAAGTCGGAAAGGCGCTCCGCGCGGCGCTTCCCTGTTCCAGATCAATTTGCTGCCAAATCACCCGGACACAAAAAAACCCGGCCAGAACGGACCGGGTTTTTCGAACTCTGCAAAGCAGAATTAACGCTTGGAGAACTGCGGACGCTTACGCGCCTTGCGCAGACCAATCTTCTTACGCTCGACTTCACGGGCATCACGGGTTACGTAACCCGCTTTGCGCAGTGCCGGACGCAGAGTTTCGTCGTAGTCCATCAGAGCGCGGGTCAGACCGTGGCGAATCGCGCCGGCCTGGCCACTGGTACCACCGCCCTTGACGGTGATGTTGATATCGAACCGATCGGTAGACTCGGCAACCACCAGAGGTTGACGAACGATCATGCGCAGAGTCTCACGACCGAAGAATTGCTCGATGGTGCGACCATTGATAGTGATGTTACCGCTACCCGGCTTGATAAAGACGCGAGCCGTGGAGTTCTTGCGGCGACCAGTACCGTAATTTTGTGCTACAGACATATCCGCCTTCCGTTAAATGTCGAGTTCTTTGGGCTGCTGGGCTGCATGAGGATGCTCAGCGCCGGCGTAGACTTTCAGCTTCTTGAACATGGCGCGGCCGAGCGGGCCCTTCGGAAGCATGCCTTTGACAGACTTCTGGATGATTTGCTCGGGAGCCTTGTCTACCAGCTTCTCGAAATTGATGGACTTGATTCCACCCGGAAAGCCGGTGTGGCTGTAGTACATCTTTGCAGATGCCTTCTTGCCGGTAACCTGCACCTGGCTGGCATTGATTACAACGATGTAGTCGCCAGTGTCCACGTGAGGGGTATACTCAGGCTTATGCTTGCCCCGCAGACGACGGGCGATTTCGGTTGACAGACGACCCAGCGTCTTGCCGGCTGCGTCTACAACGTACCAGTCACGTTTTACTGTTTCTGGTTTCGCACTCAGAGTCTTCATTGATTCCGCCTTGAACGCTATAAAAGAAACGTTAAAAACCACCGCCGGTAACTGCAAGGCATCCGGAGGAGGTTCACACCTGTAATGTTGGCAATGACACTATTCGGGGCTGAGATAGTGACATCGCCTTGAAAAGCCAGGGCGCGAAGTATACTCGAACCCGCAGGGAAAACCAACCCCGACCGTCCCTGTTTCGCTATTCCCTTATTCTGGCAGATCGTCCTTGGACCAGCCATACAGCGAGCAGACATTCCGGAGCAAATCGGAGGCGATAGCGGATGCATCTTCGCGCCGGAGGACCGCCAATGCTTCAAGTATCTGCGGCAGGTAACCGGGCGAATTCTCCCCGGCCGCCACCCCCGCCGGGGCCATATCCGGCGCATCCGTCTCCAGCACCAGGCGATCCAGCGGGAGCCGGGCAACCGTGTCCCGAGTCTTGCGGGCGCGGTCATGGGTGATCACCCCGCCAACCCCGATATAGCAACCCAGGTCCACGAGCTTCGCCGCCTGCTGGTAACTGCCGGAAAAACCGTGGATCAAGGCCCGCCCCGACCAGTTCCCCCGCCGGAGCGTGGCATGAACCTCATCGTGGGTCTTCACTGAGTGAATGATCAACGGCAGGTCCAGCCGGGCGGCGATGTCCACCTGGCGCTCGAACCAGGGCTGCTGCTCATCCAGTGTTCCATGCAGGCGATCCAGACCGCATTCACCAAGACCGACACACCGCTCAGGCCTCACTGACAACTGATTCTCCAATGCCTGGAGATCCTCTTCTCCATGGTCCTGCACAAACCAGGGATGAATGCCCAGGCAGTACCACAGCTCTGGGTGAGCCTCGGCAACCTGGCGAACCCTCAGCCAGTCCACCCGGCGAACCCCGGGAATAACGGCACCCATAACGCCGACCGCACGGGCCTCAGCCAACTCCTGCTCCCGCCGCCCGTCGAAACGGGGAAAATCAAAGTGGCAATGGGCGTCGATCATTCTCATGGTTACCTCCGCCCGGAACCGCTTCAGTGTTCGCGGGTCTTCTGGAAACGGATATCCGGATACCGCTCCTGGGCCAGGTTCAGGTTGACCATGGTCGGCGCGATATAGGCCAGCCGATCACTGCCATCAAGGGCAAGATAGTCGTTGTTCTTGCGCTCGAACTCGTCCAGCTTGCGCTCGTCGTCACAGCCGACCCAGCGCGCCGTGGCCACGTTGATGGGTTCGTAGACTGCATCCACCTTGTATTCGCTTTTCAGGCGGGCAACGACCACATCGAACTGCAGTACACCAACGGCACCAACGATCAGATCGTTGTTCTTCAATGGCCGGAATACCTGGACAGCGCCCTCTTCCGACAACTGAATCAGGCCTTTCTGCAACTGCTTTGCCTTGAGCGGGTCTTTGAGCCGGATCCGGCGGAACAGTTCCGGAGCGAAATTAGGAATGCCGGTAAACTTCATGTCTTCGCCGGCGGTAAAGGTGTCCCCAAGCTGGATGGTACCGTGGTTATGCAAACCGATGATGTCCCCGGCAAAGGCTTCGTCGGCATGCTCACGATCGCCGGCCATGAAGGTCAGGGCGTCAGAAAACCGCACTTCCTTGCCAATACGCACATGACGGGCCTTCATTCCCTGGGAATACTTGCCGGACACAATGCGCAGGAAGGCAATCCGATCGCGGTGCTGGGGGTCCATGTTGGCCTGGATCTTGAACACGAAACCGGAAAAACCGTCCTCGCTGGGCTGGACCAGGCGCTGGTCGGTCTCCCGCGGCTGGGGTTCGGGGGCCCATTGCACCAGGCCGTCCAGCATGTGGTCCACACCAAAGTTACCCAATGCAGTACCGAAAAAGACGGGGGTCAGTTCCCCGGCCAGGAAAGCCTCCTGATCGAACTCGTGGGAGGCGCCCTTCACCAACTCGATCTCGTCCCGGAGATCAGAGGCATAGGCACCGATTGCCTCATCCAGTTCCGGGCTATCCAGCCCCTTGATGATGCGTTTTTCCTGAATGGTGTGGCCCTGCCCCGACTGGTACAGGATGACCTCATCCCGCAACAGGTGGTACACACCTTTGAAGTTCTTGCCCATGCCAATCGGCCAGGTGACCGGGGCACAGGCAATCTTGAGGACATCTTCCACCTCGTCCATCAGCTCCACCGGGTCCCGGGTGTCACGATCCAGTTTGTTCATGAAGGTCAGGATCGGCGTATCCCGCAGCCGGGTGACTTCCATGAGCTTGATCGTCCGTTCCTCAACGCCCTTGGCACTGTCGATCACCATCAGGCAGGAGTCCACGGCGGTCAGAGTACGGTAGGTATCCTCGGAGAAATCCTCGTGCCCCGGCGTATCCAGGAGATTGACCAGCTTGCCACCGTAGGGAAACTGCATCACCGAAGTGGTTACCGAGATCCCCCGCTCCTTTTCCATTTCCATCCAGTCGGACTTGGCGTGCTGACCGGATTTCTTGCCCTTTACCGTGCCAGCCTTCTGCAACGCCTGCCCGAACAGCAACACCTTTTCGGTGATGGTGGTCTTACCGGCATCGGGGTGGGAGATAATGGCAAAAGTACGGCGCTTGGCCACTTCCTGGGAAAGATTGGACATAGTGTAATAAGAGCTCGAAATCGGAGGGTTTTAAAAACACGGTATTATAGGACGTAAGCACCCACTCCGTGAACAGCGCCGGTGGTCATCACTTATCCAGCGCCAGCGACATCACACGGGCATCTTCCCGTCCATCGGCGGCAGGATAATACCCGGGGCGCCGGCCAATCTCACGAAATCCGGCACTAGCGTATAGCTTCCCGGCGGCCAGGTTACTTACCCGTACTTCGAGCAGTACCTGGGACATGCCGTCCTCCCCGGCCTGCTCTATCAGGTGTTCCAGCAAGCATCGTCCGGCACCGCCACCGCGACTGCCCGGATGAACGCACAGGTTGAGCAGATGTGCCTCGTCTACCAGGTACGCCACGACGGCATAACCGATAAGGCAATCGCCGAGGCACAGCGCCCACAGCCGATAATTTTCCTTGAAACAGTCAAGAAATATCCCCTCGCTCCAGGGATGGGAGTAACCCTGTCGCTCTATATCCAACACCCGCTCGATATCCGCCTGTGCCAGGGCGCGCACCTGAAAGGAGCCTTCGTCCTCAATCGGGGGGATACGCTGATAACTGAACGACATCAGGCAAGAGGCCTGAGCAACTGCCAGAGCTGCTTCTTCAACTCGGGATCGCCGGCAAGTTCCGCCAGGGTATGAGGAAAGATGACCTCAGGTTGCCGGCCCAGTGCCCGGACGAACCAGTGCTCTCCCGTTGCTTCCGGGCCATGCGCCGGTACCCCCAGGAGTATGACCTGCTGCTCCTCGAGAGAACCGAGCACATCCCTCACAACACCGATGAGTTCAGACACACGGCTACCCGGCAGCCGCGGATTATTGAAGACCGGCCATAGTACCGGCCCAAAGGGGGCAGCGCCCTGGTCACCAATACTGGCCAGGATGTTGGTTGCCAGGGTTTCCTGCAGCCGCAGACTCGCCTCACTGGACAGATCCGATACCAGCACAAACCGTCGGCCCAACCACAACCGGAGATTCAGTTTTTGCTGGAACGGCATTGCCCCCGGATCAGCGGAAGCCAGGCGCGATTCACCCATCGAACCACCGCTTTCAGGCTCTGACTCAGTCTCTGCGCCGACGGCCGGCGGGGTTGATACGACACTTGGGGACTCTGGCGCCGGCGAATCCATCAGTGCCTGCAGGTTGACGGCGCGGGAAGGTGCCCTGCCCTGTCCCGACGGGCTTCGGGCAATCGCTGGGCGGTCCTTTTCTCCCGCCTCGGGAGGAACCTGATTCGGCGCCTCATCGCTTACGGACACTTCCTCTGGAAACTGAAATTCCGGGCTTGGAGCTGCGCCAGGCAAAGGGGAGCGGGCGTACCAGAGACGAACGCCGGCGACACCCAGGTAGAACTGACGCTCCGCTTCCGTTTGAACCATTCCGACTCCTGCCCCTTACACGTCCGCCACTTGGGGATGCTGACGGATTCCGCCCCGGCTGATCAGGTTCAGTGCTTCGATATAGGCCTTGGCCGAGGCGATGATGACATCGGTATCAGCACCCACGCCATTGACGATTCGACCTCCCCGTTCCAGGCGTACCGTTACCTCACCCTGGGCGTCGGTACCACTGGTGATGGCGTTCACGGAATAGAGCTGCAGGTTGCAACCGGAGTCAACCAGGGACTCGATTGCCTTGAACGTGGCATCCACCGGCCCACTGCCTTCCGCTTCGACCTTGTGTTCTTTCCCGTCCACCGTCAGGGTCAGACTGGCCTTGGGAACCACACCAGTCTCGGAACAGACCTGCATACAGACAAGGCCGAACGGTCCTTCCTCTTCCTTCTGGCGGGTATCACTGGCAATCGCCTGCAAGTCCTCGTCGAAGATTTCATGCTTGAGGTCAGCGAGCGCCTTGAAACGGGTGAAGGCCTCGTTCAGTTCGGTCTCGGTGTCAAACTGGATCCCCAACTCAAGCAACCGGGTCCGAAACGCGTTACGGCCGGAATGCTTGCCGAGCACCAGGCTGTTGGTATGCCAACCGACATCCTGCGCCCGCATGATTTCATAGGTTTCACGATGTTTCAGCACTCCGTCCTGATGGATCCCGGACTCATGGGCAAAGGCGTTGGCACCGACAATCGCCTTGTTTGGCTGGACCGGGAAACCGGTAATGGTGGAGACGAGCCTGGAGGCAGGCACAATGTGCTGGGTATCAATACGGGTATCGATGTGGAAAAGGTCCTGACGGGTACGAACCGCCATGACGATCTCCTCCAGAGCGGCGTTACCTGCACGCTCACCAAGACCGTTGATGGTGCACTCAACCTGACGGGCCCCACGGTTTACTGCGGCGAGGGAATTGGCCACTGCCAGCCCGAGATCGTTATGGCAGTGCACTGAGAAGATCGCCTTGTCCGCATTGGGCACGCGGTTCATGATCTGATGGATGGTTTCACCGAACTGTTCCGGGATGGCATAGCCCACGGTGTCGGGAATGTTGATCGTGCGGGCACCGGCATCAATGGCGGCCTCAATGATCCGGCACAGGAAATCCAGCTCGGATCGACCGGCATCCTCGCAGGAAAACTCGACATCATCCACATGGCTACGCGCGCGCTTGACCGCCCGCACAGCCTGCTCCACAACCTCGTCAGGCTCCATCTGGAGCTTGTGCTTCATGTGGATGGGAGAGGTGGCGATAAACGTGTGGATACGGCCACGCTCCGCCGGGCGGATAGCCTCGGCAGCCCGATCGATATCCGTGTCCAGGGCCCTCGCCAGGCTGCACACGGTGGACTCTTTGATACTTTCAGCAATGGACTTGACGGCGTCGAAGTCGCCCTGACTGGCGATCGCAAAGCCCGCCTCGATCACATCAACACGCAGTTTCTCCAGGGCCTTGGCAATCCGGAGCTTCTCTGCCTTGTTCATGGTCGCGCCCGGGCTCTGTTCGCCGTCACGGAGGGTGGTATCAAAAATGACCAGATGATCAGTTGCGGCCATTGCAGGGCTCCCGTCAGAAACTTTGGTTTGGTTTTGGGAGGCAGTATATCACTTCTCCCGGACCGGAAATAAAAAACCCCCAACGGCGAAGCCGCTGGGGGTTTAGGTATTAGGAGCCTGACGATGACCTACTCTCGCATGGGCCATGCCACACTACCATCGGCGCTGGTCTGTTTCACTTCTGAGTTCGGGATGGGATCAGGTGGTTCCAGACCGCTATGGTCGTCAGGCAAAAC